>VOFB01000680.1_pt1:1845000-2570001 | contig 2570001 bp, 2342 predicted proteins | sample 5384141 | NCBI WGS metagenome assembly VOFB01 (sample SAMN12384721, study PRJNA508395) | human gut metagenome | isolation source: healthy gut A | host: Homo sapiens | reverse complement strand
GGGCGGTATGGGACAGAATTACCTCCGATCCCTGCTGGCGCTGGGCTTTCAGGCGTTTCTCATTATCGTCTGCGTGGCAATTTATGCTGTGCTGGTGCAGAACATCGCTCTGGAAGATGACATCATCATGGCAATCTGGAGCTGCGTGGGCTACACCGTACTGCTATGTTTTACGCTGTTCAAAACCGGCAGTCTCGCCAAATCAGTCTTTCAGGCGCACTAAAACGGAAGGAGGTTTCCACATTGGCTTATGTACCCGTACCCAAGGACTTAACAAAAGTCAAAACAAAGGTCATGTTCAATCTGACCAAGCGGCAGCTTATCTGCTTCACGGGCGGAGCGCTTATTGGCGTACCGCTTTTCTTTTTGCTCAGAAAACCTACCGGAAACAGTGTAGCGGCTATGTGTATGATGCTGGTTATGCTGCCCTTCTTTATGCTGGCTATGTACGAAAAGCATGGACAGCCCCTGGAAAAGATCGTGGGCAACATTCTCAAAGTAGCTGTAATCCGTCCCAAGCAGCGACCTTACCAGACCAATAACTTTTATGCCGTATTAAAGCGGCAGGAAATGCTCGATAAGGAGGTGTATGACATTGTTCACCGCAATAAAAAAATGGCTGCATCGGATGTTCGGGAAAAACCGAGGAAAAAACTGTGCAGCCGGTAAAGACAAAGAAAAAGCTGTCCCGCGCCGATAAGAAGCAGATCGAAGCGGCCATTGCCCGCGCTAACCGCACGGACAAAAAAGGAAAATCTGCGCAGGACAGTATCCCTTATGAACGGATGTGGCCGGACGGAATCTGCCGCATATCGGACAGCCACTACACAAAGACCATCCAGTTTCAGGACATCAACTATCAGCTCTCCCAAAACGAAGATAAGACGGCAATCTTTGAGGGTTGGTGTGATTTCCTCAATTATTTTGACAGCTCGATTCATTTCCAGCTGTCTTTTTTGAACCTTGCGGCATCGGAGGAGACCTTTGCTAACTCCATTTCCATCCCGCCCCAGAGGGACGCCTTTGACAGTATCCGCGAGGAATACACCACAATGCTGCAAAATCAGCTGGCCAAGGTAACAACGGTCTCATCAAGACCAAATATCTGACCTTTGGTATTGACGCGGACAGCATCAAGGCGGCCAAGCCCCGTCTGGAGCGCATCGAGACGGACATCCTCAATAACTTCAAGCGTCTTGGCGTTGCTGCCAGAACGCTGGACGGCAAAGAAAGGTTTTTCAGCTTGCATGCGGTATTCCACATGGATGAACACGCGCCGTTCCAGTTTGAATGGGACTGGCTGGCACCCTCCGGCGGTCTGTCCACAAAGGACTTTATTGCACCAAGCTCCTTTGAGTTTTCGCACCGGCAAGCAGTTCCGGCATGGGCAAAAAATACGGGGCTGTTTCTTTTTGCAGATTTTAGCGCCCGGAGCTCAACGACCGGATGCTGGCCGATTTTCTCGATATGGAAAGCTCCCTCATCGTCAGTATGCACATCCAGTCCGTGGATCAGGTGAAGGCCATCAAACCATCAAGCGCAAGATCACCGACCTTGGACCGCAGAAGAAGATAGAGGAACAGAAAAAGGCAGTCCGCGCGGATACGACATGGACATTATTCCAAGCGACCTTGCCACCTACGGCAGTGGAAGCGAAAAAAAGCTCTTGCAGGAGCTGCAAAGCCGCAACGAGCGTATGTTCCTTTCTGACCTTCCTTGGTGCTGACACAGCGGACAATCCCCAAAGCTTGGCAACAACGTCTTCCAGGCGAGCTCCATCGCGCAAAAGTACAACTGCCAGCTGACCCGGCTGGACTTCCAGCAGGAGGACGGGCTGATGAGCAGTCTGCCGTGGGGACTGAATCAGATCGAGATTCAGCGAGGGCTGACCACCAGTTCTACGTCGCTATCTTTGTGCCGTTTACCACCCAGGAATTGTCAGACCGGAAAAGAGGCGCTGTACTGCGGTATCAACGCCCTGAGCAATAACCTCATCATGGTGGACCGCAAGCTGCTGAAAAACCCCAACGGCCTGATTCTGGGCACGCCCGGTTCGGCAAGTCCTTCAGCCAAAACGAGAAATCGCCAACGTGCTTTTTGTTACCAACGATGATGTCATTATCTGCGACCCGGAGGCCGAGTACGGCGCCGCTGGTGGAGCACCTGCACGGGCAGGTGATCAAGATCTCGCCTACCTCCAGCGACTACCTGAACCCCATGGATCTGAACCTGAATTACAGCGACGATGAAAACCCGCTGAGCCTGAAATCCGACTTCATCCTGTCCCTGTGCGAGCTGATCGTGGGCGGTAAGGACGGCCTCATGCCGGTGGAAAAGACCATCATTGACCGCTGTGTGCGTCTGGTATACCGGGATCTACCTCGCTGACCCCAAACCGGAGAATATGCCGCTGCTGGAGGACCTTGTATAACCTGCTCCGTTCGCAGGATGAAAAGGAAGCGCAGTACATCGCCACCGCGCTGGAAATCTACGTCACCGGTTCACTCAACGTGTTCAACCATCACACGAACGTGGATGTGAATAGCCGCATCGTCTGCTACGACATCAAGGAGCTGGGCAAGCAGCTCAAGAAAATTGGGATGCTGGTGGTGCAGGATCAGGTCTGGAACCGCGTGACCATCAACCGCGCCGCCCATAAAACGACCCGCTACTATCTTGACGAGTTCCATCTTCTCTTGAAGGAGGAACAGACGGCTTCGTACAGCGTCGAGATCTGGAAGCGCTATCGCAAATGGGGCGGCATCCCCACCGGGATCACTAAGAATGTCAAAGACCTGTTCTTATCCATCCGCGAGGTTGAAGAACATTTTGACCAAAACAGCGATTTCATCTGAACCCCAACATTTTGAATAAAAACCCGCTCAACAGGGCGCTGGCGACCGGCAGATTCATCCGCAAAGCACGGCGGCAGATCAACAACTTTCGACCGCATCAGCTTTCCGTCTGGCAGAGGTCTGGAGCGCCATCCGTGCCAAGGAAGGCATGGGCGGTCTGGTTCTGGAAGGAACCGAAGCGAAATCCTGTCCGATGTGGTGGCACAGTTTTATGCCTACCTGTCCGGCTGTATGTTCAACGATCCTGTGGGGATGGCCATTTATGCAGAGCTGCACTACATGATGTCCTCCCTCATGCTGGGAGAATGGTTTGAATAAGGAACCGCGCCTGCGTTTTTACTGATGAGGAACGGGCTGACCCTGCACTGGAAAAGCCGATCCGTAAAGCGGAGAAAGCTGCGGCCAGAGCAGATAAGGCGCAGGCTCATTGACCCGGATACTGGGAAAAAGACCTCGAAGCTGACCTTTGAGGATAAGAAAAAGCCACCATCCAGAGTTTCTCAAGGAGTCAGGGAAGCTCCCGTCCATCTGGTCGCGGGCAAGCTCCATAAAGAAATCCGGGAAACGGAACAGGACAACGTGGGCGTGGAGAGCGCCCACAAGTCCGAGGAAGCGGTGGAGACCGGCGCTTATCTGGTGCGGGAGGGCTATCGCAGTCACAAGCTGAAGCCATACCGCAAAGCAGCCCAGGCAGAGCGCCAACTGGAAAAGGCAAATGTAAATGTCCTGTACCAGAAATCTTTGCAGGAAAATCCCCAGTTTTCCAGCAACCCTCTTTCCCGTTGGCAGCAGAAGCAGGCCATCAAAAGAAGTACGCCGCCGCCAAGCGCGCCGGTCAGACTGCTGGGAATACCGCTCAGGCTGCGTCCAAAACCGGAAAAGCTGCAAGGACGGTAAAGGAAAAGGCACAGCAGGCAGGCGCATTCGTCATGCGCCACAAAAAGGGCTTCCTGATCGCAGGGGCTTTGTTCCTCATTGCCTGTATGCTGATGAATACCATGTCCTCCTGTTCCATGATGGCACAGAGCATCGGTTCCGTTCTCTCAGGCACCACCTATCCGTCGGATGACCCGGAAATGCTGGCGGTAGAGGCGGATTATGCAGACAGAGAAGCTCGGTTGCAGGAGAAAATCGACAACATCGAAAGCAGCCACCCAGGGTATGACGAGTATCGCTATAACCTGGATATGATTGGCCATGACCCCCATGAGCTGGCGGCAGTTCTCTCTGCTGTCTTGCAAGGCTATACACGCCACAGCGCACAGGCAGAGCTGGATCGTGTGTTTGCAGCGCAGTATCAGCTGACACTTACCGAGGAAGTGGAGATCCGCTACCGCACGGAGACCTCCACCGACCCGGAGACTGGCGAGACCACCTCAGAAGAAGTTCCCTATGAGTATTACATTCTGAATGTGAAACTCACCAGCAAGCCCATTTCCGCTGTGGCGTCGGAGCTGCTGACCCCGGATCAGATGGAGATGTATCAGGTCTACCGACAGACTATGGGCAATAAGCCGCTGTTGTTTGGCGGCGGTTCCCCTGATACCAGCGGCTCGGAAGATCTGTCCGGTGTGCAGTTCATCAACGGCACTCGCCCCGGCAATCCTCAGCTGGTGGAACTGGCGAAAAGTCAGGTGGGCAATGTGGGCGGCTATCCTTACTGGAGCTGGTACGGTTTTGACAGCCGTGTGGAATGGTGTGCCTGCTTTGTATCCTGGTGCTATAACCAGGCAGGAAAAAGTGAGCCGCGCTTTGCAGGCTGTGAGTGGCAGGGTGTTCCGTGGTTCCAGTCTCATGGACAATGGGGCGCGCGCGGCTATGACAACCTCGCCCCCGGTGACGCCATCTTCTTCGATTGGGACCTGGATGGCTGCGCAGACCATGTGGGCATTGTCATCGGCACAGATGGCAGCCGTGTTTATACGTGGAAGGAAATTCCGGCGATGCCTGCAAGATCAAAAGTTATGACCTGAATTATCAGAGTATCAAGGGCTACGGCCTGATGAACTGGTAACAGAGATTTTTAGAAGGAGTGATAGACGATGGCAAAGAACAAAATTGAACGCATTGACCAGGAGATTACAAAGGCTCGCGAGAAGATCGCAGAGTATCAGGAAAAGCTCAAGGCGCTGGAGGTACAGAAAACCGAGGCGGAAAATCTGGAGATCGTCCAGATGGTGCGCGCACTGCGTATGACCCCGGCTCAGCTGAGCGCCATGCTGTCCGGAGGCACAGTTCCCGGCAGTTTTGCTGATGACAACAACGAACAGGAGGAAAACAGCTATGAGGAATAAACGATTGCTCCGAACACTTTCCGCCCTTTGCCTGACGCTGGTTCTGGCATCGGGCTTTACCGTTCCCGCTTTTGCCCAGGGCGCAGCGCCGCCCCCGGCAGAGGATACCACCAATGACAGCAATGTGGTGGTGGAAGAAACGGAAAAAGCACCTCCGCTGACCCCGGATGGCAACGCCGCTCTGGTGGATGATTTTGGTGGCAATAAACAGCTCATTACCGTTACCACCAAGGCGGGCAACTATTTTTATATCCTGATCGACAGGGCCAACGAGGATAAAAAGACTGCTGTTCACTTTCTGAACCAGGTGGATGAAGCAGACCTGATGGCGCTGATGGAAGATGGAAAACCCAAAGAGGAGCCGCCTGCTGTGTGCAGCTGCACGAAGAAATGTGAAGCAGGGGCAGTTAATACGGCCTGTCCGGTCTGTGTAACCGATAAGAGTAAATGTACGGGAAAAGCACCGGAACCTCCGGCAGAAACACCGGAGCCGGAAAAAGAGAAGCCTGCCGGACTGAACCCGGCTGCGATAGTCCTTTTGCTGGCTCTGCTTGGCGGCGGTGGCGTATTTGCCTACTTGAAGCTCATTAAGAATAAGCCTAAGACCAAGGGCAATGACAGTCTGGACGATTATGATTATGGCGAGGAAGATTCCGAGGAATGGGAAACCGAGGATGAGGAGTCGGACGAACCGGACGCTGATGGGGGCAGCACAGAAGAAGATGATGAGGACAGTGTGAAATGACCTGTTTCACAGACAGTCCCTATGAACGCATGATGACACGCAGGCCGGAGGGCGGGAAGAAAACTTCCGTCCTCCTTCTTTACCCCAAAGCCACCCCTGTTATGGCTGCGGGAATTATGGAAGTCCCTGCGTAGGCGTTTGCCACCGTGAGATGGAACGATGGCTCAAAGAAAGGAAACGAAAAAAATGAGTATTCTGATTACATTTATCAAGCTGCTTGCGGTTTTTGACCTGCTGGTGATCGCCGCGTATTTTGGCCGCGACATTCTTTCTACCATGTTAAACAAACTTCGGAGAAAAGCAAAACAGGAAGATTCCTTTGACTTTTCTCAGGATGCCGTGATGGTTTCATTATCCATAGATTCTGTCCGTCAGCTTTGTTCCGGAGACGCGGCAGATTTTGTGGAAGAAAAGATCCTGCCAAATGCGGAGAAAACAATGGCCGTTTTGACGGAACAAGAACAGACGGCGGCTCGTCTGCTCTTATCCGCTTTGATCGGTTTTCTTGCAGCAGAAGCTCCTATGGATGAACAGAGCTTTCCTTTGATGATGGAACTTCTGAACTGCATGGAAGGGGAAAAAGAAGATGGTTGTCAGGATGCAGTAGATAGTTTACTTGAAGATGCCGCCTGCAATACCCGCCGTCACGAAGAATATTACAGCAATTATCAACGCTACCAGCTGATGCAGGTGGATAAAACCCGTGTCATTTTGGCTTGCCGTATCATCATCAATGACCTGCTGGGGAAACTGTACCGCTATGACTACCGGTTTGGTTATAACCTGCTACTGGATGAGGAAAACAGCATAGAGAAAAAACTGCACACGCCTGTGCGGGAAGAATGGGAGGCTGAAGATGATGAGTTATAAATTTAGTAATCGCTGAAAAACCATCGGTTGCACAAAGTCTGGCGGCGGTAATCGGTGCAACTGCTCGTAAGGACGGGTATCTGGAGGGTAACGGCTGGCGTGTCAGCTGGTGCGTGGGCCATCTGGCCGGTCTTGCGGATGCAGACAGCTATGACCCCAAGTATGCCAAGTGGCGATATGATGACCTGCCTATCCTGCCGGAGCATTGGCAGATGGTGGTGGGAAAAGATAAGAAAAAGCAGTTTGATATTCTCAAAAAGCTGATGAACGCCCCGGATGTGACGGAGGTGGTAAATGCCTGTGATGCCGGACGCGAGGGCGAGCTGATCTTCCGCAGCGTCTATGAGCTGGCAGGTTGCAAGAGCCGATGAAAAGGCTCTGGATTTCTTCGATGGAGGACTCCGCCATAAGGGAAGGCTTTGCAAATCTGCGCCCAGGTGTGGATTATGATGGACTTCGGGATGCTGCTCTCTGCCGTGCCAAGGCCGACTGGCTGGTGGGGATCAATGCCACAAGGCTTTTTTCCGTGCTGTACCACCGAACCCTCAACATCGGGCGCGTGATGTCTCCAACGCTGGCACTTATTGTCCAGCGAGAAGCTGAGATCGACACCTTTAAGCCGGTTCCCTTTTATACCGTGGCGCTGGAGCTGCCCGGTCTTACCGTATCCGGGGAGCGCATGGCGGATAAAGCTGCTGCCGAGCAGCTGAAAGAAGCCTGTCAGGGTGCAAATGTCACAATCAAAAAGGTGGAGCGCAAGGAAAAGTCCGAAAAGCCGCCTGCCCTCTATGACCTGACTACTCTGCAAAGAGATGCCAACCGCCTGCTTGGATTTACAGCCCAGCAGACCCTGGACTATCTGCAAAGCCTGTATGAAAAGAAGCTCTGCACCTATCCCCGTACTGACAGCCGCTATCTGACCGGCGATATGGCAGACAGCCTGCCGGTGTTGGTGAATCTGGTTGCCAATGCTATGCCGTTTCGCAAAGGGATCGCCATTACCTGTGATCCGCAGACGGTCATCAACGATAAGAAAGTAACCGACCACCACGCAGTAATCCCTACCAGAAATCTCAAGGATGCAGACCTTTCTGCCCTTCCTGCGGGAGAAAAAGCGGTGCTGGAGCTGGTGGCCCTGCGTCTGCTGTGCGCCGTGGCCCAGCCCCATATCTATTCGGAAACTGTTGTGATTGCAGCGTGTGCCGGTGGGGAATTTACCGCCAAAGGAAAAACGGTGAAGCACCCCGGATGGAAAGCACTGGAGGACGCCTACCGTGCCAAAATGAAGGATGCAGAGCCGAAAAAAGAGGGCGCAGAGAAAGCCCTGCCGGAGCTGACTGAAGGACAGACCCTTTCGGTTGCTGCGGCAATCGTCAAAGAAGGCAAAAGCAGTCCGCCCCAGCACTTTACGGAGGACACCCTATTGTCCGCGATGGAGACTGCCGGAAAAGAGGATATGCCGGAGGATGCCGAGCGAAAAGGTCTGGGGACACCGGCCACCCGTGCCGGTATTTTGGAAAAGCTGGTATCTGCCGGTTTTCTGGAACGAAAAAAGAACAGGAAAACGGTGCAGCTTCTCCCTTCCCACGATGCAGTCTCCCTGATCACAGTTTTGCCGGAACAGCTGCAATCGCCGCTTCTGACTGCCGAGTGGGAGTACCGCCTGGGCGAGATCGAGCGCGGGCAGCTTGCCCCAGAGGAGTTTCTGGACGGGATCAGCACCATGCTGAAAGATCTGGTGGGAACTTATCAGGTCATCAAGGGAACTGAGTACCTGTTCACTCCGCCCCGTGAGGTGGTGGGCAAATGCCCTCGCTGCGGCGGGGAAGTTGCAGAACTGCAAAAAGGCTTCTTCTGTCAGAATGATTCTTGCAAATTTGCAATCTGGAAAAACAACAAATGGTGGGCTGCCAAGAAAAAACAGCCGACCAAAGCTGTGGTGTCTGCGCTGCTTAACGATGGCTGTGTCCGTGTGACGGGGCTATATTCGGAGAAAACCGGCAAGACCTACGATGCCACTGTGGTTTTGGAGGACGATGGACAGTATGCCAACTTCAAGCTGGAATTTGACCAGCGGAAAGGAGGCAGCCGATGAAGCTCTCTTTAGTGGAACGGGAAACCATTCTCCTCTATAACCAGGCAGAACCAATGGCTGAGGTCTATACCCACGATCCCCGTCTGATGGAGAAGCTGGAACTGCTGGCAAAAAAGCACCCCGACCAGATCACCCGAAAGGACGCCCATAACTTTACCGTTCCCAAGCGGTGTGTATCAGTCCGGGAGCCATACAGCGCCGAACGCCGCAAAGCTGCCAGTGAACGTGCGAAAGCTGCCGGATACCAGCCCCCTGTGAAAAAGTCCGGCAGTTAAAGGCACATGGCAGAGAATGTATTTGAAGCGGTCAAGCAGTCGGTCAGCACCAGAGAAGCGGCAGCGTTTTATGGGATCGAGGTCAAACGAAATGGTATGGCCTGCTGTCCCTTTCACGATGATAAGAACCCCAGCATGAAGGTAGACCAGCGGTTCCACTGCTTTGGCTGCGGTGCAGATGGGGATGTGATCGACTTTACTGCAAAGTTTTTTGCGCTCTCTCCCAAAGAAGCGGTGGAGAAACTGGCACAGGACTTCGGCCTGATCTATGACAGTCAGGCCCCTCCCCGCAGGAGGTATGTCCGACAGAAAACCGAGGCACAGCAGTTTCGGAAGGATTGGCAGCGGTGTTATCGCGTACTGTCCGATTACTACTATCTGCTGAAAAAGTGGGAGAGCGACCATTCTCCCCGGACACCGGAGGAAGAACCGCACCTCCGTTTTGTGGAAGCAGTCCAGAAGAAAGCCTATGTGGAATATCTGCTGGATTTTTTCCTTTATGAAAGTAAAGAAGAACAAAAGGCATGGATTGCAGAACACACAGCAGAAATCACACACTTGGAAAGGAGATTGAAAATCATGGCTGAGAATAAACCCACCAACCGAGAGCGGTTAAGGGAAATCACAGATGGCATCGAGCAGGGCATCAAGGAGCTGTTCGAGAGCGAAAAGTATATGCGCTATCTGTCCGTCATGTCCCGATTTCACCGCTATTCGGTCAACAACACCATGCTCATCTATATGCAGAAGCCGGACGCTACATTGGTAGCCGGATACAACAAGTGGAAAAACCAGTTTGAGCGTCATGTGAAAAAAGGGCGAGCATGGCATTACCATCATCGCCCCCACACCGTACAAGAAGAAAATCGAGGAGCAGAAACTGGACCCGGATACCAAGGCTCCGATTTTGGATAAAGACGGAAAGATCGTTACAGAGGAAAAAGAAATCGAGATCCCCATGTTTCGCCCGGTCAAGGTCTTTGATGTGAGCCAGACTGATGGGAAACCTTTGCCGGAGCTTGCTTCCTCCCTTTCCGGAAATGTGCCAAATTATGAGGCATTCATGGAGGCCCTGCGCCGCAGTGCGCCGGTGCCGATCACTTTTGAAGCAATGGCCGCCGATACGGACGGCTATTTTTCTGCCGATCATCAGAAAATCGCCATTCGTCAGGGTATGAGTGAGGTGCAGACGGTTTCGGCCACAGTACACGAAATTGCCCACAGCAAGCTCCACAATCAGAAAAAGATTCAGATTGCCAATGACGAGCAATATCAGGAGATCGAGCTGTTTGATAAACCCGGTCTGTTCTCCAATGGGCGGATTGCCCGTGATAATCTGCCGGAGGGCGTTTATTGCTATGACCTGCGCGGTTCTGACTACGACCCCGGAGAGCCGATTTATGTGGAGAACCGAGTTGGTGTAAACCATGCGGGTGCTGTGATTCTGGCAGAACCATTAGAACTTCCCAAAGAAGGTTATCTTCGATTGACCGAGGAAGAAGGGCTGAATTTTGTTGGCGGCTTTTCTACCCTCACCCAGTTTTTGCAAGAACAGAGGAAAGACCGCCACACGGAGGAAGTGGAGGCTGAAAGCATCTCCTATGCAGTCTGCAAATATTTTGGCATCGAGACCGGAGAAAACAGCTTCGGCTATATTGCAAGCTGGAGTCAGGGCAAGGAGCTGAAAGAACTGAGAGCCAGTTTGGAGACCATCAACAAAACCTCCGGCACTTTGATCTCCGACATTGAGCGCCACTATAAGGAAATCTGCAAAGAGCGCGGGATCGACCCTCATGCAAAGGCAGAGCCGGAAACCGCCCCGATAGAGCAGCCAACCGGCAATCTGACTTACTATGTAGCAGAGTGCATGGAATTTCCAAACCTCGGAGAATACCACGATAACCTGTCTTTGGAGGAGGCTGTCCGCATTTATCAGGAAATTCCGGCAGAGCGAATGAACGGGATCAAGGGCATTGGTTTTGAGCTGAAAGACGGAAGCGACTATGAAGGACCTTTTCCGATTTTGACCGGCCAGACCATTGACCTGGACACCATCCAGGCAATCGACTATTACCGTGATAATCCGCTGGTGCAAAAAGCGGTAAAGGATCTGGCTGCGGCAATGCCGGAAATGGAAGTGCTGGGGGCGGACGCCAACCAGCAGGAGGCTTTGTTTCTGATTGACAATGCCACCTATCTTCATATCCAGTCCTGTGACAGCGGATGGGACTATACCCTTTACGATGCCGCATCCATGAAAGAGCTGGATGGTGGTCAGCTGGATATGCCGGAGATTTCCCGCATGAAGGCAGTTCTCCAGATTTGTGATGACAACGATTTGGGCAGAGACTCGGTAAAATACGCACCGTTGTCCATGATTGAGACCTTGCAGGAAGCTGCCTACCAGCAGATGCAGGCAGAGGCCAGTCAGATGGCTGCTTCTTCTCAGCTGCCGGAAGCACAAGAGCAGGCGCTGGATGAATACCCTATGCCTGATGAGCAGGTATCCACACCGGATATGCAGGAATATGGCTACTTCTATGATGGGATGCTCCCTGTCACCAGAGAACGGGCGCTGGAACTGGATGCCGCTGGTTTGACCGTCTATGTGCTGCATGAGGACAATACGGAGAGCATGGTGTTTGACCCGCAGGAAATCATGGATCATGGCGGTCTTTTCGGTGTGGACCGTGAGGAATGGGAGAAAAGCCCTCAGTTCCACGAAAAGGTCATGGAGCGTCAGGAACATCAGCAGGAACGCGAACAGGCATTTCTTGCTCAGAACAGAGATTGCTTTGCTATCTATCAGGTAAAGCATACCGATGAATTGCGTGACATTCGCTATGAAGGGATGGACTGGCTCCAATCCATCGGGCAAGTAGTAAAGCGTGAAAACTATGATCTGGTCTATACTGCGCCGTTGGAACCCTGCAATTCTCCGCAGGCTGCTGTTGAACAGCTTTATAATCAGTTCAACAACGATCATCCGGCAGACTACCACCATCCTTCTATGAGTGTCAGTGACATCGTTGCGATCAAGCAGGACGGTAAGGTATCCTGTCATTACTGTGACAGTGTTGGTTTTACCCAGATCCCCGGATTCCTGCCGGAAAATCCGCTGAAAAATGCGGAGATGGCCGTGGAGGACGATTACGGCATGATCGACGGTATCATCAACAATGGCGCAAAAGAGCCTACGGTGGCAGAGCTGGAACAGCAGGCCCGCAGCGGTCAGCCCATTTCCCTCATGGATTTGGCTGCCGCCGCCCATCGGGAGGAACGGGAAAAGAAAAAGTCCGTCATGGAGCAGCTGAAAAGCCAGCCCAAGACAGAACACAAAAAGACAGCGCCAAAAAGAGTGCGGAAAGGGAGATTTGATATGGGAAACTTTACTTTTGAGGAAATGAACCTGATGTGCATTTACAATACCGGCAGCCGCACCGGGCTGATCGACAGCCTGCGTGAGATGCGCGGCGAGCTTTCGCCGGAGGAAACGGAGCTGAGAGAGCTGACCGACAGCGCCCTTACGAAGCTCTGTGCGATGACCGATGAGAAGTTTGCCGAACTGGAGCTGTACCCGGATTTTGACCAGTAAACAACATAACCGCAGGGTGGGGTGGCAATTTGCCACCCCACCTTTTTACCCCAAAACTGAAAGGAGGACAGAACACTATGCCAACCAAAGCTGAACTATATGCACAGATGGCGGACAAGGTGACAACGCAGCTCACGGGGAGCTGGCAGGAATGGGCAGGGTTTCTCACCACTGCTTCCCGCCTTTACAAGTACCCGTTCCATGAGCAGTTGATGATCTACGCCCAGCGCCCGGACGCTACCGCCTGTGCGGAGTACGATTTGTGGAATGAAAAGATGGGCCGGTATGTAAGGCGCGGCTCCAAGGGAATCGCTCTGGTGGACGATTCCGGGGACAGACCCCGCCTGCGCTATGTTTGATATTTCCGACACCGGAACCCGTGAACATTCCCGCACTCCCTGGCTGTGGCAGCTGGAGGAGCGCCATTTGGATTCGGTGCAGGCCATGCTTGAGCGCACCTATGATGTTTCCGGTGATGACCTTGCCGGACAGCTCACGGAGGTAGCCGGAAAACTGGCTGAGGAATACTGGACGGAGCATCAGCAGGACTTCTTCTATATCGTTGACGGTTCCTTTTTGGAGGAATATGATGAGTTTAACATCGGAGTACAGTTCAAGGCAGCAGCCACCGTCAGTATCACTTACGCTTTGATGTCCCGCTGTGGACTGGAGCCGGAACGCTACTTCGACCACGAAGATTTCATGGCGATCTTTGATTTCAACACCCCGTCCACCATCGGGGCGCTGGGAACAGCGGTCAGCCAGATCAACCAGCAGGTGCTGCGGCAGATCGGCGTCACCGTCCGAAATGCAGAGCGCGAAGCCAACCAAGAAAGGAGCAAACAAGATGAACAATCCCATGACCTATATCCAGAACGGAGACTATCTGATTCCCGACCTGAAGCTGAGCCAGCAGCCGGAGAAACCCCTGGGCAAGTACGGCAGGATGAGGAAAACCTACCTGAAGGAACATCGTCCCATCCTCTACAACCAGATGTTGCTGAGCGAGAAGCTGTACCCGCACCTTCTGGAGATCGACGAGACCGCCCAGAGCAGACTGGAGCAGATGATGCCCCAGCTGGCGAAGGAAGCGGGAGCCACCGAGGAACTGAAAGCCAGCGATCCCATGAAGTGGGTGGGGCTGATGAACACCTGCAAAGCTCAGGCCGAGGAAATCCTGATGGCGGAGCTTATCAACAGCTGACCCTAAACCTGTTCCTCTCCGAAGCGGAGCAGATCCAATCCATAGATGAAGCAGAGAATGTAGCGCATACATCCTCTGCTTTTTCTTTTGCCCAAAATGACATCGACCATGTGCTGCGTTTGGGCGGCAATACAGACCGTCAAAGGGAGCGTGTGGTTGCAGCCTTTGAAAAGCAGAAAACCACCGCTGAGATTGCCGAGATACTGAAAACGCTGTACCACGGCGGCAACGGCCTTGGCAGCGTGAGTGCATGGTATGCCGAGGATGGTATCCATCTTTCCCATGGGAAGTCTGTCCGTTATGACAGGTCTGCCCAGGTCATTTCCTGGGAGAGCGCCGCAGAGCGTATCGGGGAGCTTTTGGAAAGTGGCCAGTTTGCCTCCAATGTGGAGCTTGCAGAAGCGGCAGGCTATGAACGCTCCCTCCTTGCGGAAAAGCTCTGGCATCTGTATCACGATCTCAGTGAGGAAGCCAGAGAAGCCGGATATTTGTCCTGCCTGTCAGAGATCAAAGGCAATGGTTTCCCGGAGGAGACCCGCCGCCTGACGGAGCAGCTGAGTGACCCGGCTTTCCGCCAGACCCTCAAGGAAGAATACGCTGCCTTCTGGACTGCCTATCAGCAGGACCGTGACCTGTTGCGTTTTCACTATCATAGACCGAGGGAAATCTGGGAGAACCTGAAGGACCTTGACCTGCCCCGCAGGACCTTTTCTTCAGAGCTTTCCCAAGTGCCAACCGTCCAGCACTTTATTACCGAGGATGAGATCGACGCCGCCATGACCGGCGGAAGCAGTTTCGCCGGAGGAAAAGGCCGTATCTATGCGTTCTTCATGGCAAACCATACGGATAAGGAGAAAGTGAGATTCCTCAAAGACGAGTATGGCATTGGCGGACGCTCTCATGCCCTGTCCGGCGCAACACACAGCGGCGAAGATCACGATGGGAAAGGACTGCACTATAAAAAGCAGGACTGCCCGGATGTTCACTTGAACTGGGAAAAGGTTGCCAAGCGCATTACCTCACTTGTCCAGAAAGACCGCTATCTTACCGAACAGGAACAGGCGCAGTATGACAAGATCCAGTCTGAACAGGAACTGGCAGAAGAAGATGCCATTCAAGCCCAGCAGCCGGAGATGGAAGAAGAAACACCAAAGCCTACCCTTGGGGAGCAGTTTGAGCAGTATAAGCCTGTGGTGACTGCCGCTATTTCTGAGGATGCCGCATACCGCAATGCCTGCGGTCATTCTGACCGTGAAAATGCTGTCATCGAGGGCAATGCCGCTGTGCGCCGTGCGGTCCTTGGTTCTAAGGATATGGAGCTGATCCGACTCTATTCGGATGTGCCGGAGTTCCGTCAGCGCCTGCACCGGGAAGTGATCGACGAAACCTATCCAAAGCTCCATGAACTTCTGCGCCCTCTTTCTCAGGAAGATATTGATACTGCCCTTTGTGCATGGAACGGCAATATCGAGAGTAAACACGCTGTTGTCCGCTATATGAAAGACCATGCAAGAGAGAAAGATACCGCCGCATGGCTGGCTCAGGAATACGGCGGCAGTAACAGCAACAGCCTGTTTGTTGTCCGTGCCGGCAGCCCGGAGGAAACGCAGCTGCCCTGGCCGAAGGTACAGCGCCGGATTGCCCAGCTCATTCAGGAGGACCGGTTCTATACCGAAGAAGAACAGAACCGTTTTGACGACATCGACCCTAATCGCCATCCGGGAAGCTCTGGAAGAAAGAGGGATCGTCAACGGACAGGTGACAGACCCGGAAAAACTGGACAATGCCCCGTTTATCCAACGGGTAATGTCAGATGCCGAGCAGATTGCAGATGCCGAGACAGAGCAGACTTCCGAAGTTTCCATTTCCGATGAGGAATATGACGCAGTTCGCCGCCCAATTCCGCAAAGAACCTCCTATGACCCAGCCGCCCCGGTCTATGCCGTGGGCGATACCGTGTATATCGAGGATGACGCCTATCAGATCACCGAGCTGCGGGAGGACACCGTACAGCTTCTGCCCACCGGGATGGTATATCCCATCTACCGGGCAGAGCGCAAAGAACAGTTCGAGCAGCTGCTTCGGGCAGACCGCCGCAATGCTTACTATACCGAGTTTCTTCCTATTGACCCGGACAAGGCAGATCAGGACTTGCGGGATGTATTGGCTCATGGACTGATGGATGAAGCGGATAAAAAGCAGATTTCCACGCTGCTGCAATCCGGCAGGAGCAACAGCGAGATCGCCTACTGGCTGAGCAGAGCCTATTCCGGTGAGATCGAGACACTGAATCTGGAGACCGGCGATATTGCCGATTACCGTACCACGGCACAGGGCATAGAACTGGAAGTCATGGATGCAGAGGAAAAGCGTCTGGCTATGCTGTATTTCCGCTGGGATGAGGTTGCGCCTTTGCTGCGCGGGATGTATGCCCGTCAGCAGGACGGTTTTGGACAGGAACAGCCCGAACCGGCTGCCGAATCCCCGGCCTTCCATTCCGAGACCATGGCCGTCTATCCGGGCGATAAGAACCATCTACCTTATGATGTGGTGGTGGAACGACTGCATATCGAGGAGCCGGAGCCGCCAGCCCCTGTAACAGAGCCGGAAAAAACCTTTGAGGAAGTGCTGGACGAACACCCGGTTTCCATTCAGGTCAACGGCCAGTGGCAGACCTTTCCCAATGCCAAAGCTGCCGAGGAAGCCTCTTATGAGGAATACAAGGCTAACCTGCGCCGCAATGCAAAAAACTTCCGCATTACCGATGAGCATTTGGGCGAAGGCGGTCCGAAAGCCAAGTTCCAGGCAAATGTCAATGCGATTCGTTTGCTGAAAGAGCTGGAAGCTGCCGGACAGCAGGCAAGCCCCGAACAGCAGGAGGTTCTTTCTCGATATGTGGGCTGGGGCGGTCTCTCTGATGCGTTTGACCCGGAGAAACCGGCATGGGCTTCAGAGTATGCCCAGCTAAAAGAACTGCTGACCCCGGAGGAATATGCCGCCGCCAGAAGCTCTACCCTCAACGCCCATTACACCAGCCCTACGGTCATCCAAGCCATCTATGAAGCGGTGGACCGCATGGGCTTTGAGACCGGAAATATTCTGGAGCCATCTATGGGTGTGGGCAATTTCTTTGGTATGCTGCCGGAGAAAATGCGAAACAGCCGTCTGTACGGCGTGGAGCTGGACCCGGTTTCCGGGCGTATCGCAAAGCAGCTCTATCCCAAGGCGGACATCACCGTAGCCGGCTTTGAGACCACCGACAGGCGTGACTTCTTTGACCTTGCCATCGGCAATGTGCCTTTCGGTCAGTATCAGGTCAATGACAAAGCCTACAACAAGCTGAATTTCAGTATTCATAACTACTTTTTCGCCAAAGCACTGGATCAGGTGCGTCCCGGCGGCGTGGTAGCTTTTGTGACCTCCCGATATACTATGGACGCCAAGGATTCCACCGTGCGCCGCTATCTTGCCCAGCGTGCCGAGCTGCTGGGAGCTATCCGTCTGCCGAATGACGCGTTCAAAAAGAATGCCGGTGCCGAGGTGGTATCGGACATCATCTTTCTCCAAAAGCGGGACCGTCCGTTGGACATCGTGCCGGAATGGACCCAGACCGGACAGACGGAGGACGGCTTTGCCATCAACCGGTATTTTATCGACCACCCGGAAATGGTGCTGGGCAGACAGGAACCGGTAAGCACTGCTCATGGTATGGACTACACCGTGAACCCTATCGAGGGACTGGAGCTTTCCGACCAGCTGCATGATGCTGTGAAGTATATTCATGGCACTTATCAGGAGGCAGAGCTGCCGGAGCTGGGCGAAGGCGAAGCTATTGACACCTCCATTCCTGCAGACCCCAATGTGAAGAACTATTCCTATGCCATTGTAGACGGGCAGGTGTACTACCGGGAAAACAGCCGCATGGTGCGCCCTGACCTCAACGCCACCGCAGAAGCCCGTGTAAAAGGTCTTGTGGGACTGCGTGATTGTGTGCAGGAACTGATCGACCTTCAGATGGATGCAGCGGTTCCGGACAGCACCATTACCCAAAAGCAGGCGGAACTGAACAGCCTCTATGACAGCTTTTCTGCCAAATATGGTCTTATCAATGACCGTGCAAACCGGCTGGCCTATGCAGACGATTCTTCCTATTACCTGCTCTGTGCGCTGGAAGTCATCGACGAGGACGGGAAGCTGGAACGCAAGGCAGATATGTTCACCAAGCGGACCATCAAGCCCCATCAGGCGGTGGCTGCTGTGGATACGGCAAGCGAAGCACTGGCGGTGTCCATCTCGGAAAAAGCCTGCGTGGATATGGACTATATGAGCCAGCTTACCGGAAAAACAAAAGAAGAACTGGCCGGAGAGCTGCAAGGCGTAATCTTCCGTGTACCGGGACAGCTGGAACAGGACGGAACGCCCCATTATGTGACTGCTGATGAATACCTCTCCGGCAATGTACGCCGCAAACTGCGTCAGGCACAGCGGGCCGCACAGCAGGACCCTTCTTTTGCAGTCAATGTGGAAGCTCTTACCGCCGCCCAGCCCAAAGACCTGGATGCGTCGGAGATTGAGGTGCGCCTGGGCGCTACCTGGATTGACAAGGAATATATCCAGCAGTTTATGTATGAGACCTTCAACACCCCGTTTTATCTCCAGCGCAGTATCGAGGTCAACTATTCGTCCTTTACCGCTGAATGGCAGATCAAGGGGAAATCTTCTGTATCCTACAACGATGTAGCAGCTTATACCACCTATGGGACCAGCCGTGCCAACGCCTACAAGATTTTGGAGGACAGCCTGAACCTGCGGGATGTCCGTATCTATGACACCATGGAGGACGCAGACGGAAAAGAGCGCCGGGTGCTGAACGCCAAGGAGACCACTCTGGCTGCCCAAAAACAGCAGGCTATCCGGGAAGCCTTTAGGGACTGGATCTGGAGAGACCCGGAGCGCCGCCAGACTTTGGTGCGCCAGTACAACGAGGAAATGAACTCCACCCGTCCCCGTGAATATGATGGCAGCCACATCACTTTTGGAGGCATGAACCCGGCCATTACCCTGCGGGAACACCAGAAAAGTGCCATTGCCCATGTGCTGTATGGAGGAAATACCCTGTTGGCACACGAAGTAGGCGCGGGCAAAACTTTTGAGATGGTAGCCGCTGCGATGGAAGCCAAACGCCTGGGACTGTGCCAGAAATCTCTCTTTGTGGTTCCAAACCATCTGACTGAGCAGTGGGCGTCGGAGTTTCTGCGTCTCTATCCTTCCGCCAATATCTTAGTCACAACCAAAAAGGACTTTGAGACCCATAACCGAAAGAAGTTCTGCGCTCGTATTGCGACGGGTGACTATGATGCCATCATCATGGGACACAGCCAGTTTGAGCGTATCCCCATCAGCCGGGAGCGTCAGGAACGGCTTCTCTATGAACAGATCGACGAGATCACCGAGGGGATTGCAGAGGTACAGGCCAGTGGCGGCGAGCGTTTTACCGTCAAGCAGCTGGAGCGTACCAGAAAGTCTCTGGAAGCCAGACTGGAAAAGCTGCAAGCCGAGGGGCGAAAAGACGATGTGGTAACCTTCGAGCAGCTGGGTGTGGACCGTTTGTTTGTGGACGAGGCCCACAACTATAAAAACCTGTTTCTATACACAAAAATGCGGAATGTGGCTGGTCTTTCCACATCGGACGCGCAGAAATCCTCCGATATGTTTGCCAAGTGCCGCTATATGGATGAGATCACCGGAAACCGTGGCGTGATTTTTGCCACCGGCACCCCGGTCAGCAACTCCATGACCGAGCTTTACACCATGCAGCGTTACCTTCAGTATGAACGCCTGCAAGAACTGAACATGACCCACTTCGACTGCTGGGCTTCCCGATTTGGAGAGACCGTCACAGCATTGGAGCTGGCACCGGAAGGCACCGGCTACCGGGCAAGAACGAGATTCAGCAAGTTCTTTAATCTGCCGGAGCTGATGAACCTGTTCAAAGAAGTGGCGGACATTAAGACTGCCGACCAGCTGAATCTGCCTACCCCGGAAGTGGAATACCACAACATCGTGGCGCAGCCTACCGAACATCAGCAGGAAATGGTCAAGACCCTTTCGGAGCGCGCATCGCTGGTACACAGCGGAACCGTTGACCCGTCCCAGGACAATATGCTCAAGATTGTGCGCTGCTAAGCGCAAAAGTATATCTCCCCCGCAGGGGGACATTATTAAAAGTAAATAATGGGAACAACCAACCTACCTGGAGAGGAAACTCAAAGGGGACAATCGCATGTTGGTAAAGCGGATAAGGAGTTAATCGCAATACTTCGATGCTCCGCAAGTTCCGTATCCTATGGTTAAAGCTATACTGCCTGAACCTTAGTTTCGACTTGGTGCAAAGCATCGCCCATCGGAAAGCGATTGATACCGATGTCATTGTATGCTCGTTGTTGTTGATTTTGGACGAGTAACTTTTTGCAATGAAAGAGCGCACAGTGAGTGCGAATAAAGGGACGAACAAGGAACCTAAGGGATACTCGATACGTATACTTTTGACGAATAGCAGGATTGCCTAAAGGGGGAGACCCCCATGGTAACGGAGTCACCATAGTAGTCCGAGCAAGGGAAAGCCTTGTACATGGCGAAGGGTGACAGGTAATTTCGATTAGTTAGAAAGGAGTAGGTGCGTGAGATGCGTACAGCCAAAACTGTTTTAACGGTCATTCAAGAACGTGGAAAACAAAAGAAACCTATTGAAAGAGTTTACAAGCTCTTATTTAACCGTGAATTATATCTGAATGCCTATGCTAAGTTATACCCGAATAACGGAGCAATGACAAAGGGTGTTACAAATGAAACGGTAGATGGAATGTCCATTCAGAAAATAGACAGAATGATTGAAATACTCCGTGAGGAGAAATATCAATGGAAACCAGCAAGACGGGAATATATCAAAAAGAAAAATGGTAAGAAGCGTCCGCTGGGGATTCCTGTATGGGGAGATAAAGTATTGCAGGAAGTAATGCGTCAGATTTTAGAAGCGTATTATGAGCCACAGTTTAGTGAACATTCCCATGGTTTTCGTCCAAACAGAGGATGTCATACAGCACTACAAGAAATACAGGTATGGAAAGGAACTCGCTGGTTTATTGAGGGAGACATTTCTCAATACTTTGATACAATCGACCATAAAATTTTACTGGAAATACTTGCAAGAAATATTCATGATGGAAGATTTATCCGTCTGGTATCGAATATGTTAGAAGCTGGATACTTGGAAGAATGGAAATTCAAGCAGACAATCAGCGGTGTGCCTCAGGGCGGAGTTATCAGTCCGATACTGGCTAATATTTATCTCAACGAATTTGATAATTGGATTGAAGAAGTCTTAATCCCAAAATACACAAAAGGGAAAAGGCAGAAATCTAATCCAGAATATAACAAGTTGACCGCTGAAATCCAAAAACTCAGAAAGGAGGGAGATGCAAAGACAGCCCATCAGCTTGTGGTTGAACGCAGAAAAATACCTTCTGTTAATACGCAAGATGAGAATTATCGCAGATTGCGCTATGTGAGATATGCGGATGATTTTCTACTTGGATTCACTGGCTCTAAAGCAGATGCAGAAGAAATAAAAGAAGAAATAGGAAGATTTCTAAAAGAGAAATTAAATCTGATAATGTCAGAAGAAAAGACTCTAATAACAAATGCAGGCAGTCAGGCGGCAAAGTTTCTTGGATATGAAATCAAAGCACAAAGGGTCAATGACTATATTGACCCAAAGGGGCGCAGAGGAGCAAATGGAGCAATCGCACTATTAGTCCCTGCAAAAGTGATTGAAGAAAAATGCAAGAAATATATGAAACGTGGAAAAGCAACTCATAGGAATAATCTTCTGCAAGATGATGATTTTTCTATTGTACAGACATATCAGCAAGAGTACAGAGGACTGGTGCAGTATTATATTCTCGCACAAAATTTGTCTTGGTTCTCGAAGTTGTACTGGTATATGGAAACTTCATTATTGAAAACTCTTGCGTGTAAACACAGGTCATCTATCAATAAGCAAAAGGCTAAGTATAGAACAACCATAACAAGTACAAGTGGAAAAACAGTTCCGTGTCTGCAAGTTGTAGTAGAACGTCCTAATAAAAAGCCATTAGTTGCGACATGGGGAGGAATTTCTCTTGTGCATAAACGAAAAGCTGTTATAGAGGATATACCATACAAGGTATATGGTGGGCGAACAGAATTAGTTAAAAGACTGTTGGCAGAGAAGTGTGAATTATGTGGAAGTACTAAAAATATAGAGGTACATCATATAAGAAAACTTGCAGATTTAAAGAAGAAAGGACAGGCAGAAGTACCTAAATGGGTACAGATAATGTCTGCCAGAAAAAGAAAAACGCTTGTGGTATGTCGGGAATGCCATGTAGCAATCCACAATGGTAATATAACCAAAAGTTCTTGAAATGGAATTACTGGGGAGCCGGATGATGCGAAAGTATCACGTCCGGTTCTGAGGGGGGATAACGGAAAAGGAGCCATTGCTACCTCGCCGGTATCCTACCCGACACCTCGGATGGCCGTAAGTTGGGGCTTGACCAGAGGATCGTCAACCAGATGCTGCCGGACGAACCTGGCACAAAGGTCAATCAGTGTGTGGACAACATCATGCAGATCTGGCGGGACGGCAAAGCTGACAAGCTGACCCAGCTGGTGTTCTGCGACATTTCTACACCGCAGGCAAAAGCTCCTGCAAGCAAGGCGGCGAAAACGCTGGATAATCCACTGCTTCACGCATTGGAAGGCGCTGTGCCTCTGCCGGAGCAGGAACCGGTCTTTACGGTATATGACGATATTCGTCAGAAACTCATTGCCCAGGGAATGCCTGCCGACCAGATCGCTTTTATCCATGAAGCCAATACCGAAGTGCGGAAAAAGGAGCTGTTCTCCAAAGTCCGTACCGGTCAGGTGCGTGTCCTTTTGGGCAGCACCGCCAAGATGGGCGCAGGCACCAATGTGCAGGACCGTCTGGTGGCACTTCATGACCTGGACTGTCCGTGGAGACCGGGAGACCTTGCCCAGCGCAAGGGCCGTATCGAGCGCCAGGGCAACCAGAATCCCCTTGTCCATGTGTACCGCTATGTGACCGAAGGAACCTTTGACGCATACCTCTGGCAGACGGTGGAGAATAAGCAGAAATTCATCAGCCAGATTATGACCAGCAAAAGCCCGGTTCGCTCCTGCGATGATGTGGACGAAACGGCGCTTTCCTTTGCCGAGATCAAAGCCCTGTGCGCCGGAGATCCCCGCATCAAGGAGCGTATGGATTTGGATGTGGAGGTATCCCGCCTGAAGCTGATGAAAACCGACCACCAGAGCAAGCAGTATCGTCTGGAGGACCAGCTGCTCAAATACTTCCCGGAGGAGATTGAAAAGCACAAGGGCTTTATCAAGGGCTTTGAATCTGACCTGGAGGTTTTGGCGGCTCACCCGCACCCGGAGGACGGCTTTGCCGGTATGGAGATCCGTGGAGATCTGCTGACCGATAAGGAGAACGCCGGTGCAGCCCTTTTGGATGGCTGCAAGGAGGTCAAAACCTCCGATCCGGTGCAGATCGGCAGCTATCGGGGCTATGCCATGTCTGTGGAATTTTCCGCTTGGAAACAGGAATATACGCTCCTGCTGAAAGGCCAGATGACCCACAGGGCAACCCTTGGTACAGACCCTCGCGGAAATCTTACCCGTATCGACAATGCCCTCGCCCAGATGCCCCAGCGTCTGGAGGCGGCAAAGGCCCAGCTGGATAATCTCTACCAGCAGCAGGCTGCCGCAAAGGAGGAAGTCGGAAAGCCATTCCTTTATGAAGAAGAACTGAGAAGCAAAAACGCCCGTCTGGTGGAGCTGGATACCTTACTAAACATTGACGGAAAGGGACCGGCACACGCTGAAGCTGTTGTTGCCAAAAGCACACGGCCTTCGGTGCTGGATCATCTGAAACGCCCGGTGCCGCCCCGCAGTACAGACAAGAAACCAAAACAGCATGAGGAGGTGCGATAACATGAATACCAACGATCTGAATACGGCTCTTTATGAAAAGATGGCCACTGAGCAGGAAAAATATAGGGACTGGTTGAAAAGCCAGCCCCCGGAAGAAATCCTGCACCACACCTATGAGTATACTGTCCGTGAGGACATTGTGATGGCGATGGAGGAACTGGAGCTGACCGACGCCCAGGCCCAGGCACTTTTGGAATCTCCCTCGCCGCTGGCGGATGTGTACCGTTATTTTGAAAAGCTGGAGACCGGCTATATGGATGTGATCCGGGACAGCATTGAAAGTCGAGCCAATGAGGTATGCAGAGAACCAGAAGAACTTAATCCCATGGTAGTTTATCTTCATTCTGCTTCATACGCGACTAAGCATGGAGAAACAGACGCATACTGGCTTTCTGACCAGGCGAATTTTTCCTGCAAAGTTGCCATTGAGCAGGCGATCAGTACCCACTATGGAGACAACCGACTGGATACCGCTTCTGCGGTCCAGGAGGTCATGGAGAAATTCGGACCGGAGCGAATGAACTTTATTCTCGCCAATACCATTCAGCATAAGGATGCAGATGGGCGGATCTCCCGTGACAACAAAGCATGGGCAAAGACCATTCCTATGCCGGAGGACAAAGAATCGTTTCGCCGCAATGCTTATCTGGTAGTAGATCAGGTCAATCCGGGACTTGTAGACCTGTTTACAAGACAGGCTCGAAAGACCGTTCAGGAGAAAGAAAAAGGCTCTGTCCTGCAAATGCTCAAACAGGAGCTGCCTGCCCATAAGCCTGCCGCCCCGAAGAAACAAGGACCGGAGCGATAACCATGGCAAAGCGTAAGCGGGGTGTTCCGGTGCTGTTTTGGGTGTCCGCAGAAGAACTGGAACTGATCCATCAAAAGATGCAGCAATACGGGACAGAGAATTTGAGCGCTTATCTGCGGAAAATGGCACTGGATGGGTATGTGGTCAAGCTGGATCTGCCGGAGCTGAAGGAGCTGGTCTCCCTGATGCGCCGAAGCAGCAACAACTTGAATCAGCTGACCCGCAAAGTGCATGAGACGGGGCGGGTTTATGATGCTGACTTGGAGGATATATCCCAGTGGCAGGAACAACTGTGGGAGGGTGTGAAGGAAATCCTTACCCAGCTTTCTAAACTCTCATAACAGGGATAGATACTCCATTTGCGGAGGGAGGAACGGCGTTTCTTCGCCGCACCTTCCTCCGCTTTTTCTTTTTGCCGGTATCCTTGTCTTTTGCCTGTTTGTACCGGATAATATGAGTAGAATAAGAAGTAAAACAAAGGAGTGAAAACAGATGCTGACCTTTGAAAAAGTGTTGGAGATTTTTGCGGACTACCTGGCCGCAGACGAGACCATCGAAGTTTATATCAGCCGTCATGGATGTGTAAGGGTTGAATTTGACCAGGACTTTCACTATTGCACCGGCGAGGCGTGCCATACTCCCAAGGAACTGTTTGACCTCTTAGCCGATGATTACCGGACTTATCTGGAGATTGAACTGACCAAAGGCAGACGGGAGTTGACGGAAGATGATGTAAAAGAAGCGGATACCCTGTGCAAACGGTATCTGGATCGCTGGAAGGAGGAATTGGGATGAAGATTTTGAAATGCCTGCTGATGCTCGTAACTGCGCCGGTCATTTTGGTGTTGACGCTTTTTGTTTGGCTCTGCACGGGGCTGATCTACATATCCGGTCTGGTGCTCGGCCTGCTTAGCATGGTGATTGCTCTGCTTGGCGTGGCTGTGCTGCTTACCTATTCCCTGCAAAATGGTTTGATCCTTTTAGTCATGGCATTTTTGATTAGCCCTATGGGGCTGCCACTGGCTGCGATCTGGCTGCTGGGCAAGGTGCAGAGTTTGAAATTTGCGATTCAGGATTGGGTATATAATTGATTTTAGAAGAAATGCTCCTTACTTTTGTGCTCATTCGTGCATGATAGTAGCACGAATGTAAGGAGTGGATATGACAAAAAGAGACGCAGGATGATGGAGTGTATCCTCAAAATCCTGCGTCTTTATTTATTCAGAATGAACTGTGATATACTTTTGGTTTTTGCTTTTGGGTTTATCCGGGAGTGTCATTTTAAGGCTTCCAGCATCAAGCAACGGACGCAGATACCTATTGGTAAAATTCTTTGTGTTTTTATAACCACAATATTCTGCGATTTCTGCTTTAGAATGAGGAGTCATGCAAAACGCAAGAATTTTATCATGGGTTGCATCATGGGTTGCATCATGGGTCTTATCATGGGCTGCGTTGTGGGGACCAACCTTTTCAACAGCGATTGGCGTCAGTGGAATGATGGCACTGAAATAAAATTTAATCACGATTTTTGCAGAAAAAATGCAAAATAAATCTATAAAACTTGACCTGAACATTTTTAACTGATATAATAATTACTGAAAATGAGAATACTGTGCATAGGAGGTATTCATTTATGCTGATTCAGTTTACAGTTGAAAATCATAGGTCCATAAAAAACAGTGCCGTGATTAGTTTTGCGGCTTCCAAAGATAAGTCATTTGAAGAATATTTGCTTCATCCAGATGAAAAAAGGACATTGTTGCCTGCACTTGCGATTTACGGCGCTAATGCTGCTGGAAAGAGTAATGTGCTGCACGCAATGATGACCATGAAAGAAATGGTAGCAGGCAATGCGGCAAAGGCATCTAAGGGGCAAAAGCTGCCATGGGAGCCATTTGGCAGTATGAAAGAAGCAACAACCTTTGAAATCGTGTTTATTTTTCAAGGAGTTCGTTACACATACGGTTTCTCTTTTGATGCCAAAAAGATTTACAAAGAATATCTTTTCCATTGGCCGAATGGCCGAGAGGCTCTGATTTTTTCCAGAGAAAATGGCGTATATGAGTTCCGGGAAAATATAAATGAACAGATAACCTTGAGTAACCGGACACCAGATAACAAGCTCTATCTGGTATCATCTAATGATTGGAATCTTCCGCAGACAGAAAATGCTTATCGGTGGTTTCTCGAAAAGCTTACCTTCTTGCTGGATGAAGAACCGGCTGCCTCAGAAACGGTTGCCCAGATTGCCAGCGGTGATGATAGGAAGGCGCGTATCTTAAAGGAATTGCTGCTTGCTGATCTCGGAATTACCGATGTTGTAATCAAGAATAGTCAAGGAAAGATACCGGTCATTACGACAACCCATCGAATTATGAACGAAGATGGAACAATAGAATATTTCCAGCTTTTAATGGAGCAGGAGTCTGTTGGTACACAACACTTTTTTGCCCGAATAGGGGGATGGTTGCAGGCACTTGAGAATGGTGCGCTTTTGGTTGTAGATGAAATTGAAGATAGCCTTCATCCCCTTTTGACCAGGAGACTCATTGAAATGGTACAGGATAAGACCATCAATACAAAAGGCGCACAGTTGATTTTTACAACACATGACGCAATGCTGCTCGACTTGAATTTTTTCCGCAGGGATCAGATCTGGTTTGCCGAAAAGGATGACAGGACTTGTGCAACAGAGCTTTACTCCCTTGCTTCTTTCTCACCAAGAAAAGGGGAAAATGTGCGTAAGGGTTATCTCCAGGGAAGATTTGGTGCGATTCCTTTTATCGGAGGTGACGCCGAATGAGTAAGATGAGGAAGGAATACGATCCTAATAAAGCTGTCCGGCGTAAGCGTAAACCGATCATCTATATCATCTGTGAAGGAAAAGAAACAGAAACGCTTTATTTCAAACATTTCCGTTCACGGAATTGCCTGGTGGATATTATACCGATTTCATCAAAGCACAAGGCAGCTGAACATTTGGTAAAACACGCAAAATCTTTGATTTCTCAAGCAAATTATTATCCAAAGGACGGAGATCAGCTTTGGTGTGTATTTGACTGTGATGATAATAAAGATTCTGAGCTTCAGGCAGCAATTTCGTATGCGGAGAAACATGGGTATAAAATCGCATATTCCAATCCGGCATTCGAATATTGGTATTTGCTTCATTTTGAAAAGCGGAGTGGATATTTGAAGGATTCTGCTGCGGTAATCGAAATATTGAAGAACAAAGGGTATCTGGAGAATTACGGAAAAAGCGAGGATGTTTTTGAAGAATTGCAGGGACATCAGGCAGAGGCCATTCAACGCGCAAAAGAACGAGTTGAGCGGTTAAACAGAGACCATATTGCCGTAATTTGCCGGGATAGTAACCCGGTAACAACGGTCTATGAATTGGTTGAGTTTTTGAACAGCAAAAGAACATAAAACAGATAAATGATATAAGACGGTCTGCTACGGCAGGCCGTTTTCTTTTCGGAAAGAAGGTCTGACCTATGGCAACCAGATATGGAAAAATTCGTTGGACTATCTTTCAGCTCAATTGGCTACTGAGTTTAGAAAAGGTTTTAACAAATCAAATCTTCGTAAGATGAGACAATTCTACCGTACATTTCCAATTCGAGACACACTGTGTCTTGAATTGAGTTGGTCACATTATCGCCTTTTGATGCGTGTACCAGATGAATAGGAACGAACCTTTTAGATGGAGGAATGTGTAAAGTCTGCGTGGAGCGTCCGGCAGTTAGAACGGCAGATCAACACAATGTACCATCAGAGAATGAATAATAGTAACAGGGTGTCGGAATTTTTTTCGACACCCTGTTACTCTATCTCGTAATCGTCGCTGTCATTTGCTTCGCCTGTTGTACAGGTAAAGCATAGGTTGTTACCAGTAATGGCACTTCCCGCCGCCCAAATCGGCGCGCCACAGATCATACATTTTGCACCGTTTTTCTTGGCAGTAAGTGTTTCGTTCAGCGTTTTTACCAGTTCCTTTTTTCGATAGCCTTTATTATTCTTCATGACCATACTGGCAAACGCTTCAACAGAAATTGGTTGCATTATGGGGTCATACCTCCTTGAATTATTTAGAGAATTATGTTCGTGTTTTCGGGGTTAGGCGGTCATATTGGATGATGGTCAAACCGATTTTCAATTTGAGGCAGATAACGGCTTTTCGTTAAAGTCTCATAGGTGGTGCTTCCGATTATGATTTCATCAAATACAGAACCACGATTTTGTTTTGCTATCCGCAAATCTTTTAGTTTTCCAAGACCAATCAGATGATGAAAATCCAATTTGGAAAAGCCAATCACTAACTTTACGGTTTTTCCCTTTCGGCCAATAATAACTCGATACTGTATCTCCAACAATTTTTCAAATGCCTATGCACGCTTTTGTAATTTATCCATAAAACCTCTCTATTCATAAAGAAAGCCGCCCTGCAAGGCGGCTTTGAGCATTTTCTTTCGGCTTTGTAGCCTACTCCGGTTTGAGGTTACTGCACAACCCTTACTGAAAGCTCTGCATAACAAGGCATCCCGGTACGCTATTATACTTCAACGCTTTGGCAGACACACGCCGTCGCCCACCTTGTACTATTATTATATGCAGTTTCAGAAAATATGTCAATCTCCATGAAAAATCAAAAATATCTTCTCGGAGTATGAGAAAGGAGGTTCCTTCTATGGCAACAACAAGAATTATGCCGCTTCATGTCGGCAAGGGCCGCACAGAAAGTCGGGCGATCAGTGACATCATCGACTATGTGGCCAACCCAAAGAAAACAGATAACGGCAGGCTCATTACCGGCTATGCGTGTGACAGCCGGACTGCGGATGCAGAGTTCCTTCTGGCAAAGCGGCAGTACATTGCCGCTACCGGACGAGTGCGCGGTGCGGATGATGTGATTGCCTATCATGTGCGCCAGTCCTTCCGCCCCGGTGAGATTACCCCGGAAGAAGCAAACCGGCTGGGCATGGAATTTGCCAAGCGTTTTACCAAAGGCAATCATGCCTTTGTGGTCTGTACTCATATAGACAAATCGCACATTCATAATCACATTATCTGGTCATCGGTCAGCTTAGAATATGACCGGAAGTTCCGAAACTTTTGGGGCAGCACCAAGGCGGTTCGTCGGCTAAGTGACACCATCTGTATTGAGAATGGACTGTCCATTGTAGAGAATCCGAAACTTCACGGAAAGAGCTATAACAAATGGCTGGGCGATCAGGCAAAGCCCTCTCACCGAGAGCTGCTGCGGGTGACGATTGACAACGCATTATCACAAAGCCCTGCTAATTTTGAGGAACTGCTGAAGCTGTTGCAAGAGTATGGTTGTGAAGTCTCAAAGCGCGGGAAATCGTATCGACTGAAGCTCTCCGGTTGGGAGAAAGCCGCCCGCATGGACAGTCTGGGCGAAGGATATGGATTGGAGGATTTGCAGGCAGTTCTCTTAGGGAAGAAAGCGCATACCCCACGAAAGAAAGTGGTCGCACAGGCAGAGCCGCCGAAGGTCAATCTGCTGGTGGACATTCAGGCAAAATTGCAGGCCGGAAAAGGTGCTGGCTATGCTCGATGGGCTAAAGTTTTCAATCTGAAACAAATGGCACAGACCATGAATTACCTGTCAGAGAACAATCTGCTGGAGTATGCGGTTTTGGAAGAAAAGGCTGCGGCTGCCACGGCACATCACAATGAACTTTCGGCGCAGATCAAAGCGGCTGAAAAGCGCATGGCAGAGATTGCTGTTCTGCGTACTCACATCGTAAATTATGCCAAGACCCGTGAGGTCTATGTGGCATACCGCAAGGCGGGCTACTCTAAGAAATTCCGGGAAGAACATGAGGAAGAAATTCTGCTCCACCAGGCTGCTAAGAATGCCTTTGATGAGATGGGAGTCAAGAAGCTTCCCAAGGTCAAAGAGTTGCAGACGGAGTACGCGAAATTGCTGGAAGAAAAGAAAAAGACCTATGCCGAGTACCGGCGTTCCCGTGAGGAAATGCGGGAGCTTTTAACGGCAAAGGCCAATGTAGATCGAGTGCTGAAAATGGAGGTAGAACAGGATGTTGAAAAAGAAAAAGACCACGGCCAGCGGTAAGCTGGTCCTGGTCAAAAGCGTTCGCAGAACGCGCAGCCACAGAATGAAATTCTGTGTTCAAAGGGGCTTGGGGGCGCTGCCCTCAACAAGCAAGCGGAGAGGAAAATCACGGAGGGATTTTCTTCTCTGCGGGTCGGTGTGTATTAACACCGGCATTGCTTGCCTCTTTTACCCGGAAATGAAAGGAGCCAGTGAGGAAACAGTCAAATTTCACTCACCGGCTCAATTCGTTTCAAATTTCTCGGATAGTTCTGTTAGTTCTTTTGCGGTCTCCTGCGTATGGTGCAAGAGGGTTTCACGCATTTCTGACGGACAGCTACAATAAAGCATCTTCATCTGATTGGCTCCCTCATCTTCTGGAGAAACATCTGGATTGATCAGAGAGTCCAGCGAGATCGGAAGAACCTTTGCCAATGCCTTCAAAATCAAATAAGATGGATTCATCTTTCCTTTTTCGATGTTTGCAATCTGTTTTACAGATACATGACTCAGATCCGCAAGCTCCTGCTGTGTCAGGTCTTTTTTCTTTCGGGCTTCCCGCATTTTTTGCCCTAAAGCAGTCAAATCGTCAATCGGCATAATCATTCACCTCAAGTATATTGTATCGTGCCGATTTGCACAAAGGAATAACCTTATTATATCGGTCGATAGGATTGATTATGCCGATTTTTTGAAAGCAATATTTCTATACACTTGTATTGTTCGAGTATAAGAACTATAATGTGTTTTGTGGAGGTGCAAGATGGATTATATGACATTAAAAGAGGCCGCCGAAAAGTGGGGCGTGACACCTCGTAGAGTAAATTATTATTGCGCCGGAGGGCGCATCCCCGGTGCTGTGAAAATGGCTGGTGTTTGGCTGATTCCTAAAACTGCGGAGAAGCCGATTGATGGCCGGACAAAACAAGGGAAGGAGCTGCGCCATGAATAAAATTTTGATTATAGATGATGACAGAGAACTGTGTGCTTTGATTAAACGCAGCGTACAATCGGAACATATAGAAGCCGATTTTTGTAATACCGGAAAAGAGGGTTTGCAGAAATTAAAAGAGCAGGAATACCAGCTTGTGGTGCTGGATGTGATGATGCCCGGTATGGATGGCTTTGAAACGCTGGAAGAAATCCGCAAAGAGAACAGCCTTCCGATTTTGATGTTCACATCCAAAAATGACAGTGCTTCTAAAGTGCGGGGTTTACGGGCCGGAGCGGACGATTATCTGACAAAGCCGTTTGACATGGACGAACTGATTGCCCGTATTGCGTCCCTCATTCGCCGCTACACTCGCTTTAATCAGCAAGCTGGAACCATGCAAAAACTGGATTTTGACGGATTGCAGATTGACCTTGAAAATCGTTCTGTTACTACGGCAAACGGCACTTTTGAACTTCCGCCAAAGGAATTTGATCTGCTCCTGTACTGTGCAAAACATCAGGGAAAGATTTTGACAAAACAGCAGATTTATGAGGAAGTTTGGGGCGAAGAATATTTCTATGATGACAGCAACATTATGGCAATCATCAGCCGGCTTCGTAAAAAATTAGAAGTCAATCCTTCAAGCCCCAAATATATCCAAACGGTCAAAGGGATTGGCTACCGCTTTAACAAGGAGGTGTAGGCAGTATGGAAATCATCGTTTTCTTGTCCATTGTGATTGCTGTTGTGGCTGTGCTGACTTCCATCGTTCTCATTCGGCGCGTAAAAAAGCAAATCGCAGAAATGACCGATGCACTGGTTGATGTGAAAAACGGAAATGGCAACCGGCGTATTTTGTCTGCAACAAATGAACTGACCGCACCTCTTGCCTATGAAATCAATGAGATCGTTGTGTCCTATGAAGGCAGACTTTCGATTGTACGGCAGACAGAAGAAACCAACCGCCAGCTTATGACGAGCCTTTCCCACGATGTTCGGACGCCCCTTACCACTCTGATTGGGTATCTTGACGCTGCACACAAAGGACTGGTCACAGGAAAAGACCGGGATGATTATATCGAAACCGCTCGCCGGAAAGCTCACGATCTGAAAGAATATATTGATGTACTCTTTGACTGGTTCAAGTTAAATTCCAACGAGTTTGCTTTGGAGATCCAGAGTGTTGAGGTCGCAGAGCTGACAAGAAATATTCTGATCGACTGGATACCGATTTTTGAGGATAAACAGGTCGATTATGACATTGATATTCCAGAACAGCCTGTCCGGGTAAGATTGGATATGGACAGCTATATGAGGATCATCAATAATCTTATTCAAAATGTAATTGCTCACAGCCATGCGGGCAAAATTAAAATTGCCCTGTCAAAGCAGGAAAATCACATGGAGCTGCTGCTGGCGGATAATGGTGTAGGAATTGAGAAAGACGATTTGAAACACATATTTGAACGGCTTTATAAGTGTGATAAAGGACGCTCCGAAAAAGGAAGCGGACTTGGTCTTTCTATTGTCCATCAGCTTGTAGAAAAGATGGGTGGAAGCATAACAGTTGAAAGCTTTCCGGGAGAAGGAACTGAATTTATGTTGCTTTTTCCTTTGGAGATTTAAGCGGGTTCCCGTCTTTATGGCGGGAACCTTTGTCATTTTTGCCGGATTTCAAATTGCAAGGTTAATGCAAGGTTGCGGCAAGGTTAATGCAAGGTTGGCGTGATAGAATACCTTACAGAACAGGAGGTTTTGAATATGGATACAAATTACATCATTGAAACAAAAAATCTGACGAAGCAATATGGCTCACAAAAGAGTGTGGCTGACTTAAATATCCATGTGAAGCGTGGGAGAATTTATGGTCTGCTGGGCAGAAACGGAGCCGGAAAAACCACTACCATGAAAATGCTGTTGGGCTTAACGAAGCCGACTTCCGGGGAGGTCAAAATCTGGGGAAAGTCTTTGCAGGGGAATGAAAAGAAGTTGTTACCCCGTATCGGAAGCCTGATTGAGTCCCCTGGCTTTTATCCCAATCTGACCGGCACAGAGAACCTGCGTATCTTTGCTACCCTACGGGGCGTACCAAACAATCATGCCATCAAGGATGCTCTGGATCTGGTAGGACTGCCCTACAAAGATAAAAAGCTCTTTTCGCAGTATTCTCTTGGTATGAAGCAGCGGCTTGCTATCGCCCTTGCTGTTATGCACGATCCGGAGCTTTTGATTTTGGATGAGCCGATCAACGGTCTCGATCCCATTGGTATTGCAGAAGTACGATCCTTTATTCGGGAACTTTGCGACGCAAGAGGAAAAACCATTTTGATTTCCAGTCACATTCTTTCGGAGATTTCCTTGCTGGCTGACGATATTGGAATTATCGACCACGGAGCATTGCTGGAAGAAGAAAGCCTTGCTGAGCTGGAGCAAAAAAGCAGTAAGCATATCCGTTTTACGCTTTCGGATACTGCACAGGCGGCAAGAATTTTGGAACGCAATTTCCATGAAAATCATTTCTCTATACAGGACGACCACAATCTGCGCCTGCACAACCTTGATCTGCCTGTGGGGAAAATTGTAACTGCCTTTGTAGAAAACGGATTGGAGGTATCGGAGGCGCATACTTGTGAGGAAAGTCTTGAAGATTACTTCAAGCGTGTGACAGGGGGCGAAGGAATTGCTTAAACTGATTAAATGCGAATTTTTGAAATTGAAACGGAAGAAATTTATTCCGCTGATTATTCTGGCTGCTTTCCTGTTTCCAATCCCGCTGACTTATCTGATGACAACGCCTTCTATGATGGAGCGATATACGGATCAGGCAGATGCTTTCGACGGACTATTTAACATGGTGTTAGGATATGGTATTCAGTTTTTACTGCCCTGCATTATCGGTGTGATTGCCGCTATCCTGTTTTTTATGGAACGCGACAACGACACATTCAAAAATCTGCGTACAATTCCCGTAACCAGCACGCAAATGGTGCTTGCAAAAATTATTGTCCTGTTTCTCTTTGGAATTGTTTTTTGTGTGGCTTCTACCATTGCAACAATTCTTTGCGGATTTGGGACATTAGAAGTTTATGGAATCGGTTACAAGCTGTTTTTAGCGGTTGAAACAGGAATTTTCATTACGGCAGGAACACTCCCGTTGATTGTCCTTGTTGTCTTTTTCAGTAAGACCTATGTTTTTTCCATTTTACTGTGTGTCTTTTACAGCGTTCTGAACATGAGTGCTACGGCATTGTTTGACACACTGCCTAAAACCATGTTATGGCTTCTGCCTACGCCGCTGACTACATTTTGGAGTGCGGGAGATATGGCGGCTCATGGAATAAAAATGGACTTGGAGCAAATGACAGGGCTAATTCCTTCAACATTTCAAGTTGTATTCATTCTTGGGATCATGGCAATCGTTTCGTTCTTACTGATTGACAGATTATATAAGCAGAGGGGGGAATAAACATGGTTCGCATTGTAAAAACAGAATTTTATAAATTGAAAAGGTATCATATTCTTTGGGCGGGCGTTGCGCTCATGCTACTATCCGTCCTGCTGACCTTGTTTACCTCTATGGCGAATGATGGTTCCGTTTGGGATTTCGCCTATCTTACAGAACAGGTCATCAAAAACAATATGTCCATGATTTTTCCGATGTGTATCAGCCTAATTGCTGGATATATGATTTCTCGTGAGCAGACGGATGACACATTGAAAAATATTCTGACTGTGCCGATTTCTTTTAAGAAACTGCTGACCGGGAAATTGATTGTGTGCGGCGTATTGTCTATTATTTTCGGGCTGATATGCAGCCTGTTTACAATCATAGCAGAAATGATTGTGGGATTTCCCGGCTTTGAAATTTCCTTAGCACTAAAGGCAACCTTGCAGATTACCGCGGTTAATTTCTTTTTATATCTTGCGGTTCTGCCGATTATCGCTCTTACTTGTCGGAGGGCAAGCAGCTTTTTAGTAGGTGTAATCATTGCTTTTGTCTATGGATATGGAGGGATGTTTGCCGCAGGAAATATGACATTAGCAAACCTTTATCCGATTACCGCAAGTCTTGGAATGGTAGGCTACCGTAGCTATGATACCGCAGTCAACTGGAATATCGGAACCTGTTCTTGCAGTCTTGTGCTTGCTGTCGTTATTTCTGCCATCTTGATTTTGTGCATGAAAGAGCGAGAAGCAACCCAAACAAAGAAAAAGGCCAAAAAGGTAGCACCAAAGAAAGGCTGGTGATGATTTTATGAAGAAAATAGTTTTAGCATTGGCATTTGTCCTTTTGGGAAGTTTTATGATTTCTGGCTGTTCAAAAGATGAAATTCTCGATCATTATAATAATATCGTTCAGTCAGCTGGAGCCATAGAGCTTACAGGAAAGTTATCTTTGGAAGGAACAAAAGAAAAAGGGATCGATGATTATACGGGAACTTATACGGCTGATTATGAGAATTTTTCAGATACAGAGTATTTGTTCGGAGGAACTTCCATAAAGCGAGAAGCTGGTAAGGAGTTGTCTATTGATTGCACTTTGGAGGTTACGGAGGGTACTGCAAAAGTATTTTGGATTTCTGGATCTGATGAAGCAGTCACTTTGATTGAAACAACCGGAACTTATAGTGACACAATTACACTTCCTGATGGTGGAAATTATATCGGCATTGCGTGTGAGGACTTTACTGGAAGCATTGAATTGAATATTGAATAACAACTTGCCGCACGACGGCAAAAGAAAAAAAGCCGTCGTAAAGCAGACCTATTAACACGCCTAATATTGTCTTTCGGTGGCTTTGAAAAATTCAGAGCCGCCGTTTCTTTTTGCTCTAAGCAGAAACACAATGACCTCATGCAATCAGCAGGGGCGGCATAAAGGAGGATGCCGCCTTGTCTATTTTCGCTTTTTTTCATAATATCCATGAGTTACAGCAACTAAAAAAAGCCTTGCTCCTCCTCCGGGGAGGTATGACTTCCTATCGGTATTATCGTTCCGCCTAAATCAGCAGAATGGTAGGTGTTTTTGTCGCGCCAGTTTCCCATTGCGGGGAGCTGGCGCTTTTTATTGTCGATTTTTCGGGAAAGCTCCCGAAGTATGTCACTGCCGCTCCCCGCCTCCTTTCGGTTCACCCGTCAATCGCCCGTGAATCGAAATGGAGGTACATAATGAAGAAAGTCAATCTTAGGGACTTATATCCCGATGTTTATAAAAATGATTACTTTGTAGAAGTAACAGAAGATGTGCTGGAGACGATCCGAGCCGCTGAGCGTGCGGAAGCTGCTTATGACCGGAGGATGTATCGCTATAAGGCGTACTACTCCCTGGACTGCGACAGCGGCATTGAAAATGCGATTCTGATGAAGCCCCAAACACCGGAAATGCTTCTGGAGGAAAAGCAGCTGCGGGAGCAGCTTTATGCCGCTGTGATGGCTCTGCCGGAAAAGCAGGCTAAGCGGATCTATGCCCGGTATTACCTGGGTATGCGCGTGAGTGAGATCGCCGCAGCGGAGGGTGTAGACCCAAGCCGTGTTCGTGACAGTATCCGGCGCGGTCTGAAGCAGCTGGCAAAGTATTTTTAGGATAGAATAACAAAGGGCGCAAGGCCACATAGTGCTTCTGGCACAGGGCCTTGCGCCCCATTTGCACGCTTGTATTCTTCGAGCAAAGGAAATATAATAAACCATATTGGAGGGAAACTATATGGATTATATGACGCTGAAAGAAGCAAGTGAAAAATGGGGTGTTACCCCAAGGCAGATCAATTATTTGTGTGCCGGTGGGCGTATCCCCGGTGCTGTGAAGATGGCTACCATTTGGCTGATTCCCAAGGATGCGGAGAAACCGGCAGACCGCCGTTTCAAAAATACAAAAAAATAATCCTCTCGTGAGGTTTCTGTGACATTTTGGTGCTACACTGAAAATGAAGGAGTGTGATACCATGCGAATTTTAGTAGTCGAGGATGATCGGCTTTTGAATAATACTTTATGCTATAACTTGAATACTGCGGGCTATGCCGTGGACTCTGCATTGACAAAATCAGCAGCCAGCAACTTTCTGACCAAGCAGGACTATGACTTGATTGTGCTGGATGTAAATTTGCCGGATGGGAATGGTTTTGACTTCTGCCGTGAGGTAAAAGAGCGCCGTCCCGATACAGCTATTATCTTTCTGACTGCAAATGATATGGAAAGCGATATGCTCAAAGGTTATGAGCTGGGCGCAGAGGACTATGTGACCAAGCCATTTCCTATGAGCGTCTTTCAAAAGAAGCTGTCCGTGGTGCTGGGGCGGCTGGCGAAACAGTCTGGCGGCGATTGCTATGAGGATGGCGCACTATCCATCAATTTCTCGGAGATGACTGCTTCCTTGTCCAGCAAGCCGTTGGTGTTCACTCCGTTAGAATACCGGCTGTTGAAAATTCTGACCAAAAACCCGCAGAATGTTTTGACCAGGCAGGTACTGCTTGAAAAGCTGTGGGATGCCGATGGGAACTTTGTGGATGAACACGCCCTGACTGCGGCCATCAGCCGGGTGCGGAACAAAATTGAAACGGAGGGCCGCCAGTACATCAAGACGGTGTACGGCATGGGCTATATGTGGATCGGAGGGGCACCGAATGAATATGCGAAAACTCTCCATCAACAAAGCCTGCGTCCTTTTGGGAACGCTTTTGCTGCTGGCGGTTGGCGCAGTCTGCGCCGCTGTTTATCTGCTAACCCAGAATATAACTGCTGTCCGGTGTGTGTTCCTGTTCAGTCTCTTTGTACTGCTCTGCGTTATCTTCTTTGTGGCCCTGATCCGCCGGAAGCTGGTTCGGTTCTCCGATGCCTTTTGTGGTCAGATGGATGATATGCTCTCCGGGGATATACAGCCCAAGCAGACGGTTGAGGAAGAAAGCCTGTTCTATAAAATCAACTATCGGCTGGGGCGGTTGTACGAGGTCATGCAGGAAAATAAAAACAGCATCGCACAGGAACGGGCTGACCTGCAAGAACTGATTTCCGACATCTCCCATCAGGTCAAGACCCCGATTGCGAACTTGAAAATGATTAACAACACGCTGCTTGAAAACGAGGTCCCCCGCAGAAGCAAAAAGAGTTTCTTACAGCACAGGCCAGCCAGCTTGATAAACTGGATTTTCTCATGCAAGCTATGATTAAGACTTCTCGCCTGGAAACGGAGTCATTTCGCTGGAGCAAAAACAGCAGCCGGTTTATGATACCCTTGCCGCTGCCCTGGGCGGGATTTTGCTCAATGCCGAAAAGAAACAAATAGATGTGCAGGTGGAATGCCCGGAGCATTTGGATGCACGCCATGATAGAAAATGGACAAGCGAAGCCCTGTTCAACATTCTGGATAACGCAGTGAAGTACACCCCGGCAGGCGGGCAGATTCGTGTGTCGGTGGAAGGCTGGGAAATGTATGTGAAGATCGACATTGCCGACACTGGCATCGGCATTTCAGAGCAGCACCAGGGGACGATTTTCAAACGGTTTTACCGGGAAGATGCGGTGCATGATGTGGACGGTATTGGGATTGGCCTGTATCTGGCCCGCGAGATCGTGACTTTGCAGGGCGGTTATATCAGGGTGGCGTCCGAGGTCGGGAAAGGCTCAACCTTTTCTGTTTTCCTGCTCCGAAAGTAGCGCCGACACGCCCCCAAAATTGAAATGTCACAGACTTGTGACATTTGGGGGCCGAATTTAGCGGAAATTTTTTGTGGCTCGTGACATTTCTGTGAGGTTTGGTCGTTACAATGGGTTTATCAAAAAGAAAGGATGGTGTTCTTTATGAGCATTTTGCAAACGACTGAACTGAAAAAATATTATGGCGCAGAGCCGAACATTACCAGAGCCTTGGATGGTGTGACCCTCTCCATAGAAAAGGGCGAATTTGTAGCCATCGTGGGAACCTCCGGCAGCGGTAAATCCACGCTGCTGAACATGATCGGTGGATTGGATGTGCCCACCTCCGGCCAGGTGGTCGTGGATGGCAAGGAGTTGTCCAAACTCAAAGACGAGGAACTGACCGTTTTCCGCAGGAGAAAGATCGGCTTTATTTTCCAAAACTACAATCTTGTGCCGGTGCTGAATGTCTTCGAAAACATTGTGCTGCCTGTGGAGTTGGACGGAAACAAGGTAGACAAGAAGTTTATGAACGAAGTGGTGCAGATGCTGGGGCTGGAGGATAAGCTGAACAATATGCCCAATAACCTCTCCGGCGGCCAGCAGCAGCGCGTAGCCATTGCCCGCGCCTTGGTGTCGAAGCCCGCTATCGTACTGGCTGATGAACCCACCGGCAACTTGGACAGCAAGACCAGCGCCGATGTGCTGGGGCTTCTGAAAACCACAAGTCAGAAATTCCACCAGACTCTTGTGATGATCACCCATAACAGTGAGATCGCCCAGCTTGCTGACCGCATTATTCGGATCGAGGATGGCAAGATCGTGCAGTAAAGGGGGCGGGACTATGAATGACATTCTATTTGGCAATAACAACAAGGCTGTCATCAAAAAGCTGGCGAACCGCAGTTTCCGCAGCAACAAAATGCGGAATGTGATTGCGGTCATTGCGATTGCCCTGACAACCTTTCTCTTTACGGCAGTCCTGACCATTGGTATGGGCGCCAAGGGAACACTGGAATACAACATGGCAAAGATGATTGGCACTGGTGCGGATGCGCTGGTACAGGGTCTTTCCGAAGAACAATTCCAGCAGTTAAAAGAAAATTCCATGTTTGAAAAGGTGGGCTGTTGGGTACCTATTGAGATCATGACCAACACCAACCGGATATTTGCGGAAATTGATTACGCGGATCAGCCCCAGTTGGAGCTTCGGATGCAGACGCCGCGCACAGGCTCTGCTCCCCAAAAAGCAAATGAAGTTTTGGTTTCTGCCAATATACTGAAGGATCTGAACATCGAAGAAAAAATAGGTGCGGAAATCCCCATTGAATTTAAGAATCGTCAAAGCGGCCAGATGTATCATTTTGATATGATTGTATCCGGTATTTACGACACACCAAACGAAAAATCGGAATCAGTCATTGTTTCCAAAGCCTTCATGGAAGAAAATCCGGAGATGATGAACGAAATTGCTCAAGGGCGTGAGGGTTGTGGCATTTATGATGCTGATGTGATTATGCGGGACAGCTCCATGGTAAAGGAGCGCATCTCGGAGTTTGTCCGTAGCATTGGTGGTAATCCAGACGATAGAAGTGCTGAGAATTATGTCCGTGTAGCCCCCAACACTTTCCTCTCCAACAACAGCGGCGGCTCTATCATGTGGCTGGTAGCAGGTGTATTTGGCGTCCTATTCATGTTCTGTGGGTATCTGCTGATCTACAATGTATTCGAGATTGCAGTTACCAACGATATTCGGCAGTATGGCCTGCTACGAACGGTAGGGACTACTTCCCAGCAGATCAAGCGTTTGGTCAACCGGCAGGCGCTGTATCTATTCTTAATGGGTACACCATTTGGCCTGCTTTTTGGCATCCTGCTCGGACGCAGTATTCTGCCTGCGGCACTCCAGATGTTTGCTGCCGATTATAGTGGTAAAAACATTGAGGTCAGCACACTTCCATATTTGGGTATTATCGTAGGTGCGATTCTGTTCTCCGGGCTTACGGTTTATATCAGTACCAGAAAGTCTGTGAAGAAAGCTTCCCGTGTGTCACCTATCGAGGCTATCCGCTATGTAGAACAGGATACGGTTTCCATAAAGCGGAAAAAGACAAATACCGGAGCAGTTATTCCTCGCATGGCGAAGGCCAACCTCCAGCGCAATAAGCGTCGGACGGTCTTTATTGTGGTTTCCCTGACTTTGAGCATCGTCCTCCTGAACTCGGTATTTATCTTCAGCGGCAGCTTTGATGAAGATGTTTATATCAAAACCCATACCAAAAGTGACTTTGCGGTTTACAACCCGGACATTCAAGCCGCATGGGGAGATGAATTTGGACACAGCTGCACTGTTTCAGAAAAATCGGTAGAGGAAATTGAACAGCAGCCAGGTGTAATGAACGAAGTCCGCCTATACCGTAATACTTTTGAGGATGATCATATTGCCTGTGATTGGGGGTCTTCTTTCTCAATTGATAATACGGATAAATATGCCTATGTACTTCCTGATTCATTAAATCTCGGCTGGACTGAGGATAGAGAGGATTATGCTGCGTTGACTGCGGATAACCTTCCGCTTGGAAATGTGTATGGCTTCTCTGAAAATCTCCTGAACAAGATGGACATTATTGAGGGTGAAAGCAATGTGTCTGTCCTGAAAGAAAAACTCTGGAATGGCAACAATGTAATTTTAGTAAGTCACTATAACGATAAGGGAAACTTAAGCGGTGGTGCGGATAATACCTATTATTTTGGTCTGTCGGTTGGAGATACCATTCAATTTTATGAAAATGGAGTCCCTACTGAGAAGTTTACAGTGATTGCAAAGGCTGCTGTTACGAGCAATGAAATGACCTTGACTGGCGGTGGTTCTAATATTGCAACAGATATTGGTGGACCAAAGATCTATATGTCAGAAAATAAGTTCAAAGAGATTTATGAAACCCCTACCTTGTATGGTTTCTTCTTTGATGTAGAGGAACAGTATCAGCAGGATATGGAGAACTATCTGATGCGGGACACCGATGTTTCCTATAACTCTATTTCAACGCTGAAAGCTAATGTTTTAGGCATTAAGAATGTTGTCCTGCTGGTTGGTGGAATGATTGGTGCTGTATTTGCTCTGGTGGGCCTGATCAACTTCATCAATCTGGTTATGACCAATATCGTTACCCGCCGTCATGAGTTTGCCACCATGCAAAGCATTGGTATGACGAACCGGCAGCTCCGAAAGATGATGATTTCTGGAAAGCTTCTCTTATGTGCTGCTGGCTGGGATTGTCGGTACACTAGTTGCGGCGACACTTGGCATGACATTGCTAAGAGCATTTGTAGAAAATGGTCCTACCAGTATGATGATGACATTCCAGATAACCTTGCTGCCTGCGCTGATTATGCTGGTTCTTTTTCTGGTGCTGGCGTTTATCGTTCCGGTTGTCGCACTCCGACTCCTTAACAATCGGAGTGTCGTAGAGCGGCTTCGGGTAAATGAATAATAGGAGCAGCCATATCAAGTGAATACTTCCTGCGCCGCTGTATGCGGCTGTGGAACATGGAAAACCGGGGGATTTTTCTCCCGGTTTTTCAAATGTCACAGGTTGTGACATTTGGGGCCGAATTTAGCGGAAATTTTTTGTGGCTCGTGACATTTCTGTGAGGTTTGGTCGTTACAATGGGTCTAAGTTAAAGAAAGGATGGTGTTCTCTATGAGCATTTTGCAAACGACTGAACTGAAAAAATACTACGGCACAAAGCCGAATATCACAAAGGCCCTGGATGGTGTGAACCTCTCTGTTGAACAGGGGGAATTTGTAGCGATTGTTGGAACCTCCGGCAGCGGCAAATCCACTCTGCTGAACATGATTGGCGGGCTGGATGTGCCTACCTCCGGCAAGGTCATTGTAGATGGGCGTGACCTATCTACATTGAAAGACGAGCAGCTTACTATCTTCCGCAGAAGAAAGATCGGCTTCATCTTTCAGAACTACAATCTGGTGCCAGTGCTGAATGTCTTTGAAAACATTGTGCTTCCCGTAGAGTTGGATGGAAACAAAGTAGACAAGAAGTTTATGAAAGAAGTGGTGCGGATGCTGGGGCTGGAGGATAAGCTGAACAATATGCCCAGCAATCTCTCCGGCGGTCAGCAGCAGCGTGTAGCCATTGCCCGCGCTCTGGTATCAAAGCCTGCTATCGTTCTGGCGGACGAGCCTACCGGAAATCTGGATAGTATGACCAGCAGCGATGTGCTGAGCCTGCTAAAAGTTACCAGCACGAAATTCCACCAGACCCTCGTGATGATTACCCATAATAATGAGATCGCCCAGCTTGCCGACCGCATTATTCGAATCGAGGATGGCAAAATCGTGCAGTAAAGGGGGGCAGGACTATGAATGACATTCTATTCGGCAATAACAACAAGGCTGTCATCAAAAAGCTGGCAAACCGCAGTTTCCGAAGCAACAAAATGCGGAATGTGATTGCAGCCATTGCGATTGCCTTGACAACCTTTCTCTTTACGGCAGTCCTGACTATTGGCATGGGCGCCAATGGGACGCTGGAATACAGCATGGCAAAACTGATGGGATCATCTGCTGATGCGCTGGTGCAAGGGCTTTCCGAGGAACAGTTCCAGCAGTTAAAACGAAATGCCATGTTTGAAAAGGTAGGCTGCTGGATACCGGTCGAAATTATGACCAACACAAACCGGCGTGTTGCAGAAGTCGATTATGCCGATCAGACCCAGTTGGAGATTCGGATGCTGACGCCGCGTACAGGCTCTGCCCCTCAAAAAGCAAATGAGGTTTTGGTTTCTGCCAATATACTGAAGGATCTGAACATCGAAGAAAAAATCGGGGCGGAAATTCCTGTGGAATTGAAGGTTCGTCAAAGTGATCAGGTTTATCATTTTGATATGGTCGTATCCGGTATTTACGACACACCAAATGAAAAATCGGAATCGGTCATTGTTTCCAAAGCCTTTCTGGAAGAAAACGCAGAAATGATGAACGATATTGCCCAGGGGCGTGTTGGCTGCGGCATTTATACCGCCGATGTAGTAATGCGGGATAATTATATGGTAAAGGACCGCATTTCAGAGCTTGTCCGCAATATCGGCGGTAATCCGGATGATGTCAATGCAGCCAATGCGGTTCGCGTTGCCCCTAATCCCATTGTCTCTAATGAAAGCGGTCTTATGATGTGGCTGGTAGCCGGTGTTTTCGGTATCCTATTCATGTTCTGTGGGTATCTGCTGATTTACAATGTGTTTGAGATTGCTGTAACAAATGATATTCGCCAGTACGGCTTGCTGAGGACTGTGGGAACAACTTCCAGACAAATCAGGCGTTTAGTCAACCGGCAGGCGCTGTACCTGTTCCTGATTGGTACGCCATTCGGTCTGCTTTTTGGCACATTGATTGGCCGCAGTATTCTGCCCGTTGCACTCCAGATATTTGCTGTTGATTACAGCGGCGGAAACATTGAGGTCGGCACACTCCCCTATTTGGGCATTATCGCAGGTGCGATTCTGTTCTCAGGACTCACGGTTTATATCAGTACCAGAAAGGCGGTAAAGAAAGCTTCCCGTGTGTCCCCTATCGAGGCTATCCGATATGTAGAGCAGGACGCTGTTTCCATAAAGCGAAAAAAGACAGCTTCCGGAGCAGTTATTCCCCGCATGGCGAAGGCAAATCTTCAGCGCAATAAGCGCCGGACAGTCTTTATTGTGATTTCTCTGACTTTGAGCATTGTCCTTCTGAATTCGGTGTTCATAGTGAGTGGCAGTTTGAAGATGCCTATATCGAAAACCAGACCCGAAGTGATTTATAGTATATAGTCCAGGCATTCAAGCTGCATGGGGAGATAACTTTGGGCATGATAGCGCTGTTCCAGAGAAGGCAGTGGAGGAAATCAAGGAACAGCCCGGAGTCACAAACGAAGTCTACCTGTACCGGAACACTTTTGAAGATGACCATATCTCTTGTGACTGGGGAACTCCCTATGTGGTTGATAACACAAATAAGGAGCAGCGAATGTTGCCGGAACACCTCAATTTAGGTGTTTACCAAACAGAAAATGGTGGGCATACTGTTGGGTTGACTGCGGATAACCACCCTCCTCGGAAATGTATTTGGTTTTTCGGAAAACTTCTTCGATCGGCTGGACATTATAGAAGGTGAAACTGATTTATCTGTCTTAAAAGACAAACTTTGGAATGGAAACAATGTAATTTTAATGGGCGAATATGACGATCATGGTAACTTTGGTGGGGCAGATGCCGCCGATTATTGTGGATTATCAGTTGGAGATACCATTCAGTTTTATGAAAATGGAACTCCAACCGAGGAGTTTACCATTATCGCAAAAGTCGCAGCTACTCATAGCGAAACGACTATGACTGGAGGCGGTTCAAATATCGCACAAATAATAGAAGGTCCTAAAATTTTTATGGCTGAAAACAAATTTAAGGAGATTTATGAAACGCCTACCTTGTATGGTTTCCTTTTTGATGTAGAGGAACAGTACCAGCAGGAGATGGAAAGCTATCTGGCGCAGGATACAGATGTTGCCTATACCTCTATCCTGACGATGAAAGCAACTGTTTCTGGTGTTAAAAATGTCGTTCTTCTGATCGGCGGAGTGATCGGCGCTGTGTTTGCCCTGGTGGGACTAATCAACTTCATCAATCTGGTTATGACAAACATCATTACCCGCCGGCACGAGTTTGCCACCATGCAGAGTATCGGTATGACGAACCAGCAGCTCCGAAAGATGATGATTTCTGAAAGTTTCTCCTATGTGCTGCTGGCCGGGATTGTCGGTACGCTGGCTGCTGGTGTGCTTGGCATGACATTGGTAAGGGCTTTTGTAGACATCAGCCCAAGTAGTATCATGATGACATTCCAGATGACCTTGCTGCCTGCGCTGATTATGCTGGTTCTCTTTCTGGTACTGGCGTTTATTGTTCCCGTTATCGCGCTCCGGCTCTTTAACAATCGGAGTGTCGTAGAGCGGCTTCGGGTAAATGAATAAAAGCAAAGGTGGTGAACAACATGAATGACATTCTATTTGGCAATAACAACAAGGCTGTCATCAAAAAGCTGGCAAACCGCAGCTTCCGCAGCAACAAAATGCGGAATGTGATTGCAGTCATTGCGATTGCCCTGACAACTTTTCTCTTTACATCTGTGCTGACGATTGGCCTTGGAGCAAAAGGCACGATGGAATACAGCCAAAAGAAACTGCTTGGTACTCAAGCGGATACGGTAATCCAGTTTATGACGGAGGAACAATTTGAACAGTTAAAAAATGATTCCATGTTTGAGTCAGTCGGATGCTGGAGACCAGTGCAGAGAATGACCAATACCAATAGGCTACCAGTAGAAATTGATTATGCTGATTCGACTATGCAGGAACTTCGTTTTATCATTCCACACACAGGTTCTGCTCCGAAAGCTGCAAACGAAGTTTTAGTGACGACCAATGTACTAAAAGACTTGGAAATTGAAGAAAAGGTCGGCGCCAAACTCCCAGTTGAATTTAAGGTTGACGGGCAGGAATACCATTTTGATATGGTGGTATCCGGTATCTATGATACCTCCAGAGACGGAGTTGGATTCGTCATTGTGTCAGATGCATTTGTCTCTGAATACTCTGAGATCTTCAATACTTTTCCCGAAGATCGAAATGGTGGCGGAGCATATACCGCAGATGCCATTATGAAAGATACTGAAATGGCAAAGGAACGAGTCGGAGAATTGGTTCGCAACATTGGTGGCAATCCTGACGATGTGAATGCCGATAACTTTGTGCGTGTCAGTACATATATGGATTTTTCAGATGACAGCAATATGTTTGTTGTTCTTGCAACGATTGTATTTGGTATTCTGTTCATGTTCTGTGGGTATCTGCTGATCTACAATGTGTTTGAGATTGCAGTTACCAACGATATTCGGCAGTATGGCCTGCTGCGGACTGTGGGAACAACTTCCAAACAGGTCAAGTGCTTGGTCAACTGGCAGGCATTGTACCTATTCCTGATCGGAACACCAGTGGGGCTGCTTGTGGGACTTCTGGTTGGGCGGGGCGTTCTTCCTGCTGCTATTGAGGTATTCGCATTTGATTACGGTGCCAGAAATATTGAGGTTGGTTCTCTTCCATACCTTGCCATCGTTATCATTTCCATTTTGTTTTCCGGCATTACTGTGTTTATTAGTACGCGAAAATCTGTGAAAAAAGCATCCCGCGTTTCTCCTATTGAAGCGGTACGCTATGTAGAACACGAGCATTTTTCTGTAAAAAGAAAAACTTCTCACCGCGGTTCTGTTATTTCCCGTATGGCAACTGCCAATACAACCAGAAATAAACGCCGAACTGTGTTCATTGTTGTATCGCTGACTTTAAGTATTGTTTTATTGAACTCTGTTTTTATTTTTACAGGCAGCTTTGATGAAAATGTTTTTATCAAATCACAGACCAGAAGTGACTTTGCGGTTTATAATCCCGATAGTGCAACTGGCGATGGATTCATGAGACACGATAGTGGGCTGTCAGATCAGATAATAGCTGATATTGAGGAGAGATCTGGAATCACTCATGAGGCAAAACTGTATCGCAATACTTATGAAGATGCTCATATTGCCTGTGATTGGGGAGTTCCGTATTCCGTAGATAATACAAATCGGTATAGCTACGCTTTCCCTGACAATATCAATTTGGGGATGCATCAAAATGGAGAAATGACAGATTTCACAGCCTTAACTCCGGATGACCTGCCTTTAGGAAATGTGTTTGGTTTCTCTGAAAGTTTACTAGATAAGATGGATATTGTAGAGGGAGAAACAAATCTGGAAATCTTGAAGAAAAAGTTGCGGAATGAAAATGGCGTCATTTTAGTTGCCATGTATGATGATCGTGGCGAGATAACAGGCGGCACTGACAGTAGTATGTATGCAGGGCTGTCAGTCGGAGATACGATTCAGTTTTATGAAAACGGAGTGCCAACAGAGAAATGCCCTATCATAGCCAAAGCGGCTATTACAAAGACAGAAGTCAGTGTGAATATATTTGGAAAAACTATGATTTCAGATGTTGGTATGCCATTGATCTATATGCCGGAGGAACATTTCAAAGAAATTTATAAGGACCCAACTTTATATGCTCTGTTGTTTGATGTTGAAGAGGAATATCGGCAGGATATGGAAAATTATCTATCACAAAAGGATGATGTTGGGTATATATCTACCAGAAGTTTACGGGCCACTATAACCAGTATCAAAAATGTGACCCTACTGATCGGTGGAATGATTGGTACAGTATTTGCCCTGGTTGGTCTGATCAACTTCATCAATCTGGTTATGACCAATATCATTACCCGCCGGCATGAGTTTGCCACCATGCAGAGCATCGGTATGACCAACCAACAGCTTCGGAAAATGGTGATATTGGAAAGTCTTTCTTATGTGCTTCGGGCTGGAATCGTTGGAGTAGCTGCATCTGGATTCTTGGGGTTAACCTTGGTAAAGGTACTGGTAGACGCACAATACAATATGATGACATTCCAGATGACCCTGCTCCCGGCGTTGGTTATGCTGATTCTGTTTTTGGCATTGGCGTTTATCGTTCCCGTTGTCGCACTCCGGCTCTTTAACAATCGAAGTGTCGTAGAGCGGCTTCGGGTAAATGAGTAAGGACATAGGAGGTGACCAACATGAATGATATTTTATTTGGCAACAATAATTCCAAAGTGATTACCAAGCTGTCCAAACGCTATTTTAAGAAGAATAAGGTACGCAATCTGGCAGCACTGTTAGCAATCATCCTGACTGCTTTCCTGTTTACCTCTGTCACTTCCCTGGCGTTCAATATGGCGTCCTCCATCCAGCTCTCTCTGCAAATGCAAAAAGGCAGCAAGGCGGATGGCACTTTGGGGTATATGACGGAGGAACAGTATGAGCAGCTTGTAAACAGCGATTTTGTGGAGCAGGCAGGCCACCGGCGTATCATTGGCTATGCAAGCAATACTTCCAGCCATTCCATTGAGATCAATTATGCGGACAGTGTGCAGCAGGAACTGACTTTCTGCGTACCTACTCATGGAGCAGCACCGGAGAAGGCAAATGAGATTGCCACCACGGATTTGGCACTGAAGGCGCTGGGTGTAGAACCTGAGATTGGCGCAGAGGTTCCGCTGGAATTTGAACTGCGGGGGAAAACTTATCATTATGATATGGTGCTTTCCGGCTGGTGGGAAGCGAGCAATGACTCTGTGAGCGTTGCGACTGTTTCAGAGCAGTTTATAAAAGAAAACCCCGATGTGGTCCAGAACACTTATGCGGTAGACCATGAAATGTCCGGCGTTACTTTTTCCGATGTTGTGCTGAAGAATAAAGCAAATGTTCAGCAGCAGTTAAATGATTTTGTTTACTCCATTGGCGGCAATCCAGAGGATATGAGCGCAGGCAATTTCATTCTCGCCTCTGAAAATCAAATGTCCCAGGGATTGACCTCATCAGAGTCCATCGTGTTTGCCGTTGTATTTATCTTGATGTTTGTCGTGTGCGGATACCTGCTGATCTACAATATCTTTGATATTTCTGTGATGCAGGATGTCCGTCAATACGGCCTGCTGCGGACGATTGGAACTTCCACACGGCAGATCAAGGGTATTGTGAACCGTCAGGCAGTCTGGCTCACGCTGATTGGGCTGCCCATCGGTCTGATTGCCGGTTTCTTTGCCGGTTGGGTACTGCTTCCTGCCGTGACAGAGATCATTAACCTTGAATATTCTATGGTGGGTACATCCGTATCTACCTCGCCGCTGATCTTTGTTATCGCCGCCCTCTTTACGATCCTGACCGTGTTTATCAGCACCCGGAAGCCTGCAAAAAAGGCGGCAAAGATTTCTCCTTTGGAGGCGATTCGTTACACAGAGCAGAACGCCTATAAAAAGAGAACCGCAAAGCGAACCAATGGAGTAAAGCTGTCCCGTATGGCCTTATCCAATCTGGGGCGCAATCGCCGGCGCTCAGCGTTCATCATTATTTCTCTGCTTCTGTGCATCGTTCTGTTTAACTCTATCATCATCGTGACGCAAAGCCTTGATGAAGAAAAGTGGGTAAATCGTGTTACCAGAACAGATTTTAATGTCTATAACTCCGCCGCATTTAATGTAATGGAAAGCGTTCAGCACCATGAAGATACGCTCTCACAGCAGGCGGTGGATCTGATTGCCGGACAGCCCGGAGTTGAGGATGAACGCTATCTTTACCGAAATACAAAAGACGATAGAAATGTGTTGGTTGACTATGGGTTTGAAGATTTAAGCGGCATAGAGCTATTCCATGAGGAAGAAGGCGTCGTAAATCAAAGCTATCAGGGATACAGCCTGTACACAAGTTCTGATACCGAAAGGCGCTATTTTGGTAATGTGATGGGTGCCTCCGAGAATTTCTGGGCGGATATGCGTATTTTTGAAGGCGAGAAGGATACTGAAACCTTAACGCAGAAAATGGCTACCGGAGAATATGTCATTATTGGCTGCCCCATCGACAAACTGACGGAGGAACCAAAGAACACTCCGCTGACCGATCAGTTACAGGTTGGAGAGAGCATTTCCTTCTACAAGGATGGTGAACTGGTCAAAACCAGCACCATCCTTGCAAAAGCGATCCTCGTGGGAACAGAAACCGAAACGCCCACAGGCACCACCGCCCAGGTGCATATCGGCGCTGATGCTCCTTTTGTATATCTGCCGGACACTGTATTTAAGGAAATCTATGACGCTCCCACGCTGCTGACTTATGGATTCAATGTGGATGAAGCCTTGCAGCCGCAGATGGAAGAATTTTTGAGCAGCTATGTGAGCGAAAATTCTTCGGTTGCCTATACTTCCACCAAGTTGTTGAAAGAGCAGCTTGATTCGGTTCGCAGTATGATTCTGGTTATCGGCGGTCTGATTGGATGTATCATGGCCTTTGCGGGACTGATCAACTTTACCAACATGATCATTACCAACATCATTACCCGCCGCCACGAGTTTGCTACCATGCAGAGCATCGGTATGACCGGCAAGCAGCTTCGCCGCCTGATGGTCTATGAGGGCATCTATTATGCCATAGGTGCGGACATTATCGGCGGAGCAGTCGCAGCGATCTTGGCAGTCACAGTGCTAAAGAGCGCATTGAATGGCCCCTCCATGTGGTTCTTTACTCTGAACATTACATTGGTTCCTGTTCTGGTCATTGGTGTGCTTTATCTGCTGCTGGCTGCGGTTATTCCGCTGATCGTTCTCCACTTCTTTAATAAGGGAACTGTGGTGGAACGGCTGAGGACTTCGGAGTAAATAATTAGACAGAGCCGAGGGGAATTTTTCCCTCGGCTTTTCTAATTGTCACAGATTTGTGAGATTTCAGCTTGTTATTTTGTCGAAATGGAGTATGTCCGTGACATTTCTATGAGGATTGCCTGTTAAGATAAAAGAAAAGTGAAAAAGTTGCCGCACGATGGCAAAAGAAAAAAAGCCATCGTACAGCGACTATATTGTTATGCACTTTGCAACGGTGGCTTTGAAAAAATCAGAGCCGCCGTTTCCTTTCGTCTATCTAAAATGAACGACGACCCTACACCCTGCAATCTGGTACGGCGGCACATAGGAGGATGCCGCCATGTCAATTTTTGTCATTCGCAATAGCCATGAGTTACACCAGCTAAAAAAAGTCTTGCCCCTCCTCCGGGGGAGTATGACTATCTATCAGTATTATCGTTCCATCTAAATCAGCAGAATAGTAGGTATTTTTGTTGCGCCGATTTCCCGTTATGGGGAGTTGGCGTTTTTTGCTGTCGATTTTTCGGGAAGGCGTGCGAAGTATGTCGCTGTCGATCCCCGCCTCCTTTCGATTCACTCGTCAACCGCCCGTGAATCGAAATGGAGGTACATAATGAAGAAAGTCAATCTCCGGGAATTGTATCCCGATGTTTATAAAACCGATCACTTTGTAGAAGTAACAGAAGATGTGCTGGAGACGATCCGTGCCGCTGAGCGTGCAGAAGCTGCTTATGACCGGAGGATGTATCGCTATAAGGCGCATTACTCCCTGGACTGTGATAACGGCATTGAAAATGCGATCCTGATGAAGCCCCAGACGCCGGAAATGCTCCTGGAGGAAAAGCAGCTGCGGGAGCAGCTCTATGCCGCTGTGATGGCTCTGCCGGAGAAACAGGCCAAGCGGATCTATGCCCGGTATTATCTGGGCATGCGTGTGAGCGAGATAGCCGCAGCGGAGGGTGTAGACCCAAGCCGTGTCCGGGACAGCATCCGGCGTGGTTTAAAGCAGCTCGGAAAATATTTTTGATAAAGTTTCATTTGATGCGCCTGTTTTTTGCCTTTTTTTGTCAGTGTTAATAAGAAGGACAAGTTTTCCTCCCTTCAACAGTACTTTGACAATTTCATAGACAGCACAACAGGTACATAACCCATGTACGAGCGAATATGAAACGCCGCGAAGATGGAGCAGTCAGGGAGGTGATGAAAGAACTGCTTCGGAGCGATCTACGATTTCATAAAACGGATTGTGGCAGATTCGGCGCGATGACTGCATGGGGGCTTAAAGATACTTCCTCACGGCCCGCCAAAGACTTGGGGGGAACCCTGCGGCACACGATACGAACGATGCTGCGGAGTTATGACAGCCGCGCCAGCGGAGACCTGTTGTGTTCCCATCGTCAGGGGTGCGTGGCAAATGTGACGAGAATTGAGTCATATTGAAATAGGAAGCGATTACTTTCTTATGTAGTCGTTTTCTATTCAAAATCAGATACCATGCGCTGGCAGTTTCGGCTGCCAGCGTATTCATGTGATTTTGAAAGCACGATGATAACCTTGACAGATTGGAGGGAGTATAGTCTATGGAAAAGCTCATTACACGAAAAGAAGCTGCTGAAATCTTAGGAATCAGCATAGCAACGCTGGATGCCGCCCGTAACAACGGCTTGATCTCTTATGTGCAGTATGTTCAGAATGGCTGTGTGTATTTTACTGCGGCAGGTCTCCAGGAGTATATCGCAAAATGCACGCACAGAGCAAAACCAGTTGAGAGAAGCGCAACTTACCGTAAACCTCGAAGCGGAAGATCGTGAGCCGGTCCGTATCCTTGATGGAATCAGAGAGGTCTGATAAAACAAAGGTACAGCGCTGGAGATTATTCTAGGAGGTGGAGGAATTGGCAAATAGAAAACGAGCGATTCCACAATACGGTACAGTTACGCTGAACGGTCTTGACTATTACAGGACAAGAGTTCAGGATGCAGATGGAAAATTGGTGGCCCTTTATGCAAGGACACCTGAAGAATTATATGATAAGGAACTGAATGCGTTGGAGCAGATCGACAATGATACATTTTGTCGAAAGTCTCCCACAGTTGCAGAGTATTGTGAAAAGTGGCTGCTGATGCAGTCGGTTCATGTACGAGCCACTACAATGACCGACTATACATCTAAAGTCAGAAGGCACATTATCAAAGAATTGGGAGATATGCGGATGGCGGATGTGACTTTGGATGACATCCAGCTTGCCCTCGTTCCTGTTTCCAAAAAATCGGCTTCGGTTTATAAGTCTGTGGTTGTCCTTTACAAATCTATTTTCCGGGCAGCAAAGGAAAGCCGGATCATCGAAAATAACCCAACGGTCTATCTGACCTCAAAGGGTGGAGGCGTTCCGCAGAAAGAAAAAGAAGCTCTGACAGATGAGCAGGCAGCCCGCTTATTGGATGCCATTCAAGGGCTTCCGCCGTATGTATTTGTGATGCTTGGTTTGTATGCGGGATTACGGCGGGAAGAAATTCTTGCACTGCAATGGGATTCAGTATATCTGGATACGGATACTCCATATCTGACGGTAAGGCGGGCATGGCACACAGAAAGCAACCGACCGGTCATTCTTGATGAATTGAAAACAAAGGCTGCGGAGAGAAACATTCCCCTCCCCATCTGCTTGGCAGACTGCCTGAGAGAAGCAAAGGCAAATTCCACTTCGGAGTATGTTGTTCCAAATCGTGATGGCGATCCGCTGTCTTACACGCAGTTTAAGCGGCTTTGGCAGTATATTGTTACCAGAACCACAAAGAAGCGGGTATATTACCGATACGAAGATGGAAAGCGTGTGCAGCATACGGTTACACCTGTTCTGGGGGAAAAGGCCGCTCATAACGGGAAAGTGGTTTACAGCCTGGACTTTGAAGTAACACCCCATCAGCTGCGGCATACTTACATCACGAACCTGATCCATTCGTCGGTTGATCCCAAAACGGTTCAATATCTGGCAGGCCATGAGAGCAGTAAGATTACAATGGACATCTATGCAAAGGTCAAATACAATCGACCGGACGAGCTGGTTAAAAGTATGGGCGGCGCATTTGCTCAGTGGGATGGTGTTCGATCCTAAAGCACAGAAGTAATGAAATATCATAAGCAGTAAGAGCGAGGCAAGGATGTCTCGCTCTTTGTTTTCCCCAATCCGTATCTTTGATTAAATTCATGCTTTCTGATAAAACGAGGGTGTAAGTTGTAAACGCTCATTATCAAGAAAGGAAAATCTATATGGCAAAGAAAAATAAAAGTGTTCCGCAGTACGGAACTGTTACGAGAAAAGGAATCCTATATTACAGAACACGGATTCAGGATGCGGATGGCAAGCAGGTCAGCTTGTATGCGACCACTTGTGAAGAACTGTATGAAAAACAGCTGGCAGCAAAGAAGCAGGTCGAGGAGATCCTTTTCCGCCGGAAGCATCCGACGGTTGCTGAATATTGTGAGAAATGGCTGCTGATGCAATCAGCAAAGGTATCTTCAGCTACGATGAAAGGATATACCTCTGACATGAGGAATTATATTATTAAGCCTTTGGGTGATATGTATATGGAGGAAGTGACCGCAGATGATATTCGTCTGGCACTTGTCCCGCTGACCAAAAAATCGGAGGGGTTATACAATACGGTAAATATGCTCATCAAATGTATTTTTTACTCGGCAGAGCGCAGTGAGCTGATTACCTATAATCCTTGTGTTGGAATATCTGCAAAGGGCGGAAAGCCAACGAAGAAGAAAGACGCATTAACTGACCAGCAGGTTGAGGTGTTGCTGGATACAGTCAAGGGGCTGCCTCCCTATTTGTTCATTATGATTTGCTTGTATTCCGGGCTTCGCCGGGAGGAGGCACTTGGACTGCAATGGGATTGTGTATTCCTGGACGCACCTACTCCGTATATATCTGTACGGAGAGCATGGAGGTCAGAGCATAACAGACCTGTGGTTTCTACGGTGCTAAAGACTCCGGCGGCAAAAAGGGATATTCCGATACCGAAGTGTTTGGTGGATTGTCTGAGAGAAGCGAAAGAAAATTCCATATCAGATTATGTGATTGCTGACAGCAAGGGAGAGCCGCTTGCATATTCACAGTTTCAAAGGGTATGGCAGTATGTAGTTGTCCGTTCCACTAAGCCCCGGAACTACTATAAGTATGTAAATGGGGAGAGTATCAAATATACGGTTACTCCAACGCTGGGCATGACACAGAAGAATCAACCCAAAATCAGATACACGATAGATTTTGATGTAACCCCACATCAGCTGCGGCACACTTACATTACCAATCTTCTCTATGCGGGAGTTAATCCCAAGACGGTCCAGTACCTTGCCGGACACGAAAACAGCAAAACAACTATGGACATCTATGCAAAAGTAAAGTACAATAAACCAGAGGAGCTGTTTGGGGTAGTAAATGATGCGCTACATCAGAGGGTTTCTGATTAAAAAAGTACCTATTTTTATGGTTAAGGAATAGGACAACCGAGACCTGAAAGGGCAAAAAAGCCCGGAATATCAAGGAAAAACGGCAATCAAAGAATTTCAATACGGTCTCAAAGCAGCTCGTAGAGCTCCTCAGTTCTCAAAGAGATAATTTTTCGGAAAAGAGAATATCAAGAGTATATTACACCTCAGAACTTCGGTTCTGGGGTGTTTTTTTGTGTGAACTATGATAAAATAAATATTATAATAAAAAGTAAACAAGTATAAGAGAGAATATATTTTAATATTAATCAAAACAGAGGGAGTGATTATATGACAACTGTAAGCACAAAGAGTGGTAGAATTATAAAAGTTGTATCCAGAGAAGAAGAGAAAAGTACATTGACAGAATCAGATACTGAAATGGACGAAAGAGCGGTTGAAGCTGTTAAGGCAGCAATAAATAAAGCGAAAATATGTAAAAAACCTATAGCTGGTTATGACAATGAAAAGAAACAGGCTTATGTAGAGTATGCAAATGGGGAAAGAAAGTATGCAGAATAGAAAACCGATGATTCTTGTATTAGCAGGACCAAATGGTTCAGGGAAAAGTACAATAACAGCCTTTTTTTGATAAAGTTGGTAAATATACTAATGCTGATGATGTTGTTGCGACTACGGGAATGAATAATATGGAAGCGGCTGTTTTGGTTGATCGGATGAGATATGAATCAATTGATAAGAAAGAAGATTTTACATTTGAAACTGTTTTGTCATCTGAATATAAGTTAAACATTTTGAGAAAAGCAAAAGAAGAGGGATATTTCATAAAATGTGTATTTGTGTTAACAGTTGATCCGCAAATTAATATTGCCAGAATAGAATCTCGTGTGGCAGCAGGTGGACATAATGTTGATAGTGGTAAAGTTATTGAAAGATATTACAAATCAATTAATAACATAAAAGAACTGCTTAATATATGTGATATTGTGCATGTTTACGATAATACTAAAACACCGGAAAGAATTATTCGTAAGCATAAAGAAGAATTATCAATATATCCAAATAAATATTGGAATGAACTGGATATATTAGAATTGATGGAATAATATTGGTGATAAAAACATTAGGGTAATAAGTAACTCTGGGAATGTGTGGACAGTCAATCGCATACAACATATATGCAACACTGGGACACACAAATCCCCTATTTATGGGCTTTTTAGGATATCAAAATGTTAACAAATGGGAAAACGGAATTTATTATATTCCAATGTATATGGTACCATTTTTATAAAGATTTTTTAGAAACGTATATATTCATCAGGCAGCAAGTGGTTAAAGACGTAGAATAATAAACTTTTAACGGAGACACGCAGCTTTAAAATTTGTATATAGATGAATAAAATGCAGTGTATGAGGAGAATGTAATGAGAATATCAGATATTATGAGATTAGGAAAGTCTGCCATTATTTTTTTTGCCACTATTGTAGTGGCTTTTTTGGCAATAATCTGGCTTTTAGGCTACAAAATGATTTATAAAAAAATATTGCATGGTAAAAAACAGATTTCAATTGGCAGAATAGGACTGGTGTGTGTACTTGTAGTATACATTGTTGTTGTCCTTTATGTGACATTGCTAAGAGGAGGTATTGCTTTTGGGGGATTTGAGTACCGGGCTAACTTTAAACCATTTTCTTCGTACAAAGAAGCCTGGTACAATTTTAGTGCACAGGAATGGAGAAATCTGATACTTAATATATGTATGTTCGTGCCGTTTGGATTTTTACTACCAATTTGTTTTGGAAAGATTAAAAGAGCGTGGAAAATATATTTGTGCGGGTTTGGGTTTGCACTGTTTATAGAGGTTGTGCAGCTTATCACGGGACGAGGTGTATTTGAAACTGACGATATAATAAATAATACGATAGGTGCAATGATCGGATATGGATTATTTTCGGTTGCAAGACTGATATTTGTGGCAGTCTGTTCAAGGAAGAAAGTCCAAGATAATACAAATGAAGTCAGTGGAGTGGCACATGATGAAAATGTTTGTGAAAGACAGAACATTTCCATAAGAAAATGTCTGGTGGCACAGCTTCCGCTTGCGTTTACAATTATAGCTTTTGCAGCTGTTTTTATTGTATACAATAGTATGGAATATGGTAATCTTTCAATCGATAATCTTTCAAATCAAAATGTGGATGTCTCGATGGTAGATGGTGTGAGTCTGGCAGATGAGGCAGATCCGCTTGATGTATACACAATTCACAGGGCTACAGAAGATGAGGCGAGGGAGCTTGCCGACGGGTACTTTTCAAAGTATGGTGTTTTAATAGATGACTCAAAAACAGACATATATGATGATACTATTATTTTTACAGTACCAGCCTTGATGATGAGGGCAGTAACCTGAGTATCTGGTGCGATTACGAAGGACCAACAGTAAGTTTCACGGATTTTTCAAATATAGATGATGAAAATTCGGATGCTGACGCTGGACTTTCAGAGGAATTTGTCAGAGAAAAGCTGGAAAATCTAGGAGTGGTTATTCCCGAAAACGCAGTTTTTGCACCAATCGAGGAATATGATGCAGGAAACTATAGGTTTACAAACGATGGAGAAATTCTTGACGATGGCTTGTATTATAAGGGAACGATAGAATGTTGTATTAATTCGTCAGGTAAAATTGAAAATTTCAGAGATTCCATGATAAAATATACGCCTTATAAAAAGGTAGATGTTATTTCAGAAAAAGAGGCTTATGACAGGCTATGTGCAGGAAAATTTTATTTCCCGGATTATGATAAAGATGAACAATTATCTGATTTAGTTGTAAAATCAGTGAAGATAAGTTACACACCGGATTCGAAGGGATATTATCGTCCGGTTTATGAGTTTGTGGCAAATACAAATCAGGATACAGGCAAGAGAGAAATAAGTATAATGGTAGATGCTATGGAAATTTAGGGAGGAATAATTTACAAAAATTAACTGACAGCTGCATTAGGTCTGGTAAAAAAAAAACTTTCTCAACCAAATATTGGTTGAGAAAGTTTATATTTTTTGGGGTATCTTTATTTTATATTGGCATCATAGAAATCTTTGTCTATATAGCAGCCAGCAGATAAATATTCAGTAGCATTTATGGCGCAGTCAAATTTTTCTATCATACCGCTGATAGGCTGGATCAAACCATCCCATCCATCAGATTCTTTGTAATTCATGCGAAGGCGTTTCCAGTCCGTAAACATACAGACAGCATCTCTTCCATTTTTACCATTTTTGGTTGGAAATTCCATTGTGGAGTCTTCTGTTATTACGGTTTTACCATTTTCATCAGGCGGAGCCATTTTGGCATTCATTTTCATCGGAATGATGAAATTTGCACTGGCAAGTTCGCGGAACAGGTGACCATAAAATATGTTGTATATGAGTTTTTCGTCATCTGTTTTTGGCTCATTCATTTGTCCTAGTAACAGGAGCCAACGTTCAACATCGGGGTTAGTTACCGGTCTTTGGATGGGTGGAAGATTACTGTAATCAGGCTTTTCAACAAGCATACATGCGTCAATAGAAAAATTATCATAGATAACTTTCACGCCACAGGCACCATTCAGATAAAATGTACTTCCAAGGAAATTGTATATGCCTTTTTTGTCTGAACCATTTTCTATTTTTACAATGTCAAAAACATCAGGATTATATTGATTTTTAATAACATTAATATATGCTTTTGGTATGAGCATGATATCAGGTGGTGTAGTTAAATATTGATCCGGTTGTTTTATGACCTGTGCTATCATAAAAGGTTCCCCGGTTTTTTTGTGGATTACAGTATAGATTTCCTGAGATGATAAAATGCGGCTGCACATATGATGTGAGATGGAATCCAGTGTTTTTTTATTAAAGGCTTTGATTTCTTCTGTTTCCTGAGTCTTCTTTTGTTCGATCAGCCAGCAGAATAATCTTCTTAATTCGGCCAGATCAGTAAGACTCATATTGTCATAGTCGATATCAGTAAGTTCCATCTTTTTTGTACTGATATAGGATTCGCCAAGTGTATAGATATATGCATCATGAACATTTTTTACTGATACATTTCGTGTGAATAATACAGAGCCGGGTTTAAGCTGGAGTTTACTTCCTGCTTCAAGCTTTACAATGACAAAAGTGTCTGCCGCATTATCAACGGAATTATTATTGATAATAATTTCAGTGACAGTTGTAAGTTCAGTCAGTTCACTATCTTCTCCGGGATTTGTGATGTAGATGGCAGCACCTTTATAAATAGTTCCGTTTACTTTTCCGGCAGCTAATAAATCGGCAGAATTTTCTATACGAAAAATTTTCTGCACGCCAAGATAGAAGTCGCCTTTTTCCTGCTGTTTAGATTTTTCCTTTTTAAAAAACATAATCTTTTTAACTCCTTAAATAAAAATTTATGTTGTATCTTTATAAAATATTATCTATGATGAGAACAGGTTTATCAAGGTCTTTCTGAAAAAATATTATTCCATCGAAAAACGCATTACTGTTCACACGCAAGCTTGACACTGCGCTGTCAAGCTATGCGCCATATGTTGACAGAAGTCTGAATTTCCCACACAAAATAGATCATAATGATTTGTGTTACAAGCTATTTAAAGTTCATGGTTTCACATGGGGAGGCGATTGGGTAAACTCAAAAGATTATCAGAAGAAGATTATCAGAAGAAAACGTAAATTAAAATGCCCTTATTGTGGTGCATATAAATACTGCAAAAAGAAACTTACAAAGTAATCGTGGATAATAATATATGAGCGCAAATATACGATTGTAAAAACAGCTTGGTTATGATAACGTAAATATATCATAGGATAAAGTTATATAAATTATAAAGTAAAGAGAGGGTATCAGAATGAGCAAAGAAATACCATACAAAATATATCTTGAAGAGAGTGAAATGCCAAAGCAGTGGTACAATGTCCGTGCCGATATGAAAAACAAACCGGCACCGATATTAAATCCCGCCACATTAAAACCGATAACTGTTGATGAGCTTTCACCGATTTTCTGCAAGGAGCTTGCAAAACAGGAGCTTGACGAGACAACACCGTATTTTGACATACCACAGGAAATCAGGGATTTTTACAGAATGTACCGTCCATCACCACTTGTGCGTGCATACTGTCTTGAGAAAAAGCTCGGAACACCGGCACATATTTATTATAAATTTGAGGGAAATAATACATCCGGAAGCCACAAATTAAACTCTGCTATAGCACAGGCTTATTATGCAAAGAAGCAGGGACTTAAAGGTGTTACAACAGAAACCGGAGCAGGTCAGTGGGGAACAGCACTTTCTATGGCGTGTTCATACTTTGATCTGGACTGTCAGGTATATATGGTAAAGGTTTCATATGAGCAGAAACCGTTCAGACGTGAAGTTATGAGAACATACGGAGCACAGGTCACACCATCCCCATCAATGAATACTGAGATAGGAAGAAAGATAAACGCAGAGTTCCCGGGAACAACAGGAAGCCTTGGCTGTGCCATATCAGAGGCGGTAGAAGCTGCCACAACACAGGAGGGTTACAGATATGTACTCGGATCAGTGCTTTCCCAGGTACTTATCCATCAGACTGTGATCGGACTTGAGACAAAGGCTGCACTTGATAAATATGGAGTAAAAGCAGACATGATCATCGGTTGTGCAGGAGGCGGTTCAAATCTTGGTGGACTTATCTCGCCATTTGCAGGAGAAATGCTCCGTGGGGAGGCTGATTATGAGATCATTGCGGTTGAACCGGCATCATGTCCTAGCCTTACACGCGGCCGCTATGCATATGATTATTGTGACACAGGAAAAATCTGTCCACTCGCTAAAATGTATACACTTGGCAGCGGATTTATTCCATCTGCAAACCATGCAGGAGGGCTTCGTTATCATGGTATGAGCTCTATAGTATCACAGCTTTATGATGACGGATATGTAAAAGCAAGAAGTGTAGAGCAGACAGAGGTATTTAAGGCGGCAGAAACCTTTGCAAGAGTCGAGGGAATACTTCCGGCACCGGAGAGCAGCCATGCGATAAAAGTTGCTATCGATGAGGCACTTAAATGTAAAGAGACAGGAGAAGAGAAAAATATCGTATTTGGTCTTACCGGAACGGGATACTTTGACATGTATGCTTATCAGAAGTACAATGATGGGGAGATGTCAGATTATATTCCGACAGATGAGGAAATCGCAAAGAGTTTAGCGAAGCTTCCAGTTGTAGATTGATTGACGGATCATAGGATGGAGTTTGAAGCAAGAATAAGGGAATGAGTGATTGATATCTATATATAATGGTATCTATATAAAAGAAATAAGAGGCGATAATAATGGATTTTGAAAGCAGAAGACAAAGAATTTTAGACAAGATGGAGGACAATTCTATAGCAATATTGTACTCAGGCATCGAGCACCATGTGAGTGCAGATGAGTATGATTTATTCACAGCACAGGCTAACCGCAATTTCTTCTATCTGACCGGACTTAGACGTGACAACATGGTCCTTGTCCTGGATAAATGTGTAGAGCCTGCTAAGACAATGCTCTTCATAGAGGAGGCAGACCCTACGATGGAGCGCTGGTACGGCAGAAAGGTGACTATGGAGGAAGCCGAGGAAATATCAGGAATTGATGAGATAGAATATATTTATGAGCTTGAGAGCACGCTGGACAGGATAATGACGCGTGAGGATGTATACACAGCATATTTTGACACGTATCGTCATCAGAAAGTGGATTTGCCGGATTATAATGTGGTAAAAGCCAATGAATTTAAGACAGACTATCCGGGAGTTGCTGTGAAGAATCTTTTCCCACTTGTGGCAGAGGAGCGTATGCAGAAGGATGAGGATGAGATTGAGCTGACCAAAAAGGCAATCGCTCTCACAAAGGACGGACTTTGCAATGTGATGGCTAATTTAAAGCCTGGCATGAAAGAATATCAGACACAGGCTGACTTTGAATATATCATAAGACGTGGCGGTGCAGAGTGGACAGCTTTTCCTACAATTGCCGGAAGCGGAATGAATGGAACGATGCTTCACTATGACACAAATCGTGAGACGATGGAGGATGGAACACTGGTGCTTCTTGACCTTGGAGCCAGAATAGATGGCTACAATTCGGATATTACGAGAACATATCCGGTAAATGGCAGGTTTACCGAGCGCCAGAAACAGGTTTATGATATCGTGCTCGCCGCAAATCGAAAGATTGTCGAAGTTGCAAAGCCGGGAATGACTACAAAGGAATTAAATGAAGTATGTAAGGATGTGCTTGCAGACGGGCTTATGAAACTTGGACTGATAAAGAATTCTGTAGAGATTTCTAAGTATTACATGCATGGCGTGTCACACCATCTGGGAATAGATGTGCATGACGTGACAGTTGACTCAAACAGCAGGCTTCGTCCGGGAGCAATCATCAGTGACGAGCCGGGACTGTATATAGATGAATGGGAAATCGGTATCAGGATTGAGGATGATGTGCTTATCACCGAGGACGGTGCAGTGTGTCTGTCGGAGGATATCATCAGAACCACAGAGGATATAGAGGCCTACATGGCAGAGCACAAAAAAAATTTAATCGTGATAAATGATAGATTTTGCGGTTTATAATATTTTTATGTGACATAATCTGATTTATGTATTATAGTAGTGCTAGTACATCGAATAATAAGTTTCTGATGCATTGTTATTTCTTATTTGGTGTACTATAGTATAGCAGTTATTTTTTATTGCTGTATAGGTGCAACGAAAATAATTCGTTCGACAGATGGAAGGAGAACAACTATGGTAAAGAAGATTAATAGCAGTGAATTTGAACAGGTTAAAAATAATAAGGCTATCATTGTTGATTTTTCGGCAGAGTGGTGCGGTCCATGCAAGATGCTTGCGCCTGTAATGGAGCAGCTTTCTGATGAAATCACAGATGTGGAGTTTTACAATATTGATGTGGACGAGAATCCTGATCTGGCAAGAGAGTATCGTATAATGAATATTCCGGCAGTTATTGCAATCAAGGGCGGTCAGGTTGCCGGTCAGCAGATTGGTCTTGTGTCTAAGGACGATATGAAGGGCTTTATTGAGGGAGTATTCTAAGAGGTAGTATTCAAAGAAGGAACTTCTTAAGAAGCGAGAATACACCTGCAGGGAGCTTTTGGGTGAATATGCAAGGTGTGATGCTTAACAGTTATTATGGATAGTGTAAACCGGGCAGGATATCGTGCCCGGTTTTACATTTTTTACATTTAAATTAGTTCTCTTGGAAGATTTTTCCAAAGATGAATCTAACAAGTGGTCCGGCAACAAAGAGCTGCCAGAAGAAGGCCATTGGAAAGTTTCTTACGACGAGCTCACAGAATGTCGCAAATATCTGTGAATTAAAACCACCATTGAAAAGGATGGTAGCGATAAAGCTCATCATAGGACACATAAACCAGATTGAGAAGACGGAAATTGCAAGGATTATAGCAATAGGTCTGTCCTTTCCCGGTGTGACGATTTTGAAAGCGCATTTTTTGGCAAGTGGTCCGGCAATGAATGTATCGAGAATAAAACCGGCAACAATCATGATAGGAAATTCGCCTAATGCGGCCTTAAAAACAAAGTTCTTCATACCGCCTGTTTCAAGGGCAATATTGTAGCATATCATGGCATAAACCATGACAAGCACCATCATGATGGTAAAAACGATTTCCTGTAATCTGTTCTTTGGCATTTTTCTTAAATCCTCCTGTTATGTAAAATAAATATAGCTGTAACAAGTCGTTACAATAGGCTCTTGATAGCTGCGATAATTGAAAAAGGCTTGAAGTGTATACAAGGCTTCATGCATGTAAAAGCACAAAAAAATAGACAGAGGGAAACTTTCGTCTCGCTCTGTCTAAGCTGCAACTACCATTAATTGTCGATAGTTTATCACAGATAGAATATAAAAATCAATAGGAAGTTGGTACTAAATAATATGACAATAAAAGATATCGAATTTAAATTAAAAGACGGCAGAACTGCCATTTTGCGAAGTGCAAATGAAAAGGATGCCAAAGCTCTTATAGAGTACATGAAAAAGTCAACCGGTGAAACGGATTTCTTACTTAGGACACCGGAAGAATGTGAGACACAGACCATCGAGCAGGAGATTGATTTCATCAATAACTGCAATTCGTCAGATGCACAGGCAATGATAGTTTGTGAAGTAGGTGGAAAACTTGCCGGAAATTGCATGGTCTGGTGGAATAACCGTGTGAAAACCGGACACAGGGCAAGTGTGGCAATCGGCTTGCTGAGCGAATTCTGGAATCAGGGAATTGGAACAAGAATGTTTCAAGAAATGATAAAAATAGCAGAAAACAATCCGGATATATTGCAGATGGAATTGGATTTTATCGAGGGCAACAGCAGGGCGAGAGCACTTTATGAGAAAATGGGATTTAGGATTACAGGTATAAATTTTAATGCTATAAGGCAGAAGGACGGAACTTTGTGCAATGAGTATTCAATGATAAGGGAAATAAATAGATAAGCAAGCAATTTATAAAAACCAAAGTGTGGTATGCGTGCCAAATATGTATTTTAGCGAGTACCAGAGAGTTTATCCCTTGTAAACGTTTACTATTATGTTATACTGTAATCATTGCCGGGCATACTGATGTATGAACGGTAAACGGAAAAAGTAATTAGAACAGTAGGAGAAGGATTTTATGCTGTATCATAAATAAAAATGAGGTGAAAATCGTGCTTAAAGCAGAAAATTTAACTTTAAACGTAGATGATGAGGGCGGAAAGAAATGCCTTCTGAACAATATATCATTTCAGGTAGAGGACGGAGAAATGCTTGTCATCACCGGACCAAACGGAGGTGGAAAATCTACTCTGGCAAAGACCTTGATAGGTATCCAGACACCGGACAGCGGAAAGATCATACTTGACGGACAGGATATCACAGAGCTCGACATCAATCACAGGGCAAATGCGGGAATAGGCTTTGCATTCCAGCAGCCACCGAGATTTAAGGGAATGACAGTCATGAAGCTGCTTAAGCTTGCAGCAAAGGATGAGCTTTCAGACAAGGAGTGTTGCGACCTTCTCACCGCGGTAGGACTCTGTGCAAAGGATTACATTTACCGCCAGATTGACGGCACACTCTCAGGTGGAGAGATGAAGCGAATTGAGATTGCATCAGTGCTTGCCAAGGAGCATTCGCTTTGTATATTTGACGAGCCGGAGGCTGGAATCGATCTGTGGAGCTTTTCAATGCTCATACAGAAATTCGAGGAAATCCATACTGAGAAAAAGCAGAGCCTCATAGTGATTTCACATCAGGAGAAAATAATAAATATGGCAGACCGCATCATGATAATTGATGGCGGAGAAATCAAGAAAATCGGCACAAAGGACGAGGTGCTGCCTTATCTCAATGGTGTACAGAAATGTCACAAATGCGTAGAGAGACTGGAGGGAAGAGCATAATATGGTAAAGCTTGACAACGTAACAGAGGGCGTATTGGACGTCATAAATGATAATAAATTCAGTCAGACAGGTGCCTTTAATCTGCGTGAAAACGGCACATCAATCTGCCACGGAGACAGCGAGCATATTAAGATAAAGAAAAAGACGGACAAGCCCGGCATTGATATTTATATTGATGGAAAGACGGACGGAGAGGCTGTCTATATCCCTGTAGTGCTCAGCAAATCAGGCATGACAGACCTTGTATACAACGATTTCTATGTGGAGGATGGTGCAGATGTAAGGATTGTGGCAGGCTGCGGAATCCACAACAGCGGCTGCAACGAGAGCAGACACGACGGCATTCACACCTTCCATGTAGGTAAAAATGCGAATGTCCGATATGAGGAAAAGCACTACGGCGAGGGAAACGGAACAGGTGCGAGAGTGCTCAACCCTGTAACAAATATATTTGTGGGTGAGAATTCTGTTTTCACACTCGATACAGCACAGATAAAGGGAGTTGATTCTACAGTCCGTGAGACCAATGTGGAGCTTGGAAAGGACGCAAAGCTCTATGTCACAGAGCGTCTCATGACAGATGGAGAGCAGAAGGCGGAGTCAAATATCGAGGTGCAGTTAAACGGAGAGGACAGCTCTGCACAGATTGTTTCCAGATCCGTAGGAAAAGGTAACTCAGTCCAGACCTTCCATCCGAATGCCATCGGCAACAGCAAATGCCAGGCTCATATCCAGTGTGATTCTATCATCATGGATCATGCAGAGGTCGGTTCAATCCCTGAAATCAGGGCAAAAAATATCGATGCAGCTATCATCCATGAGGCAGCAATCGGCAGGATAAACGACGAGCAGCTTCTCAAGCTCCGTACACTCGGACTTACAGAGGAAGAGGCAGAGGAAGTTATCATACAGAATTTCTTAAACTAAATCAGGCGTAAATAGAAACCCCGGAGCGAGATATTGATATGCTATCAAAGCATACAATGCGCTCCGGGGTTTATTTTATGTTACTGTTCATGCCTGACAGTGTGACCAGTAACTATTTTACAACGGCAACCGGTTACTACAAAAATGCAAATCAGCATAAATGGTTTATATGATACGAATTATCATTAACTGTAATCTTGACATAAACAGTAAACAACAGTAAAATGAAACCAAAACAGTAAACAACAGTAAAAGACAGTAAAACAAATTCAAAACAGTAAACAACAGTAAAAATGGGAGGCTGATATGCAAAATCCATTCACGCTTACATTTGGAAGAAGTCCACTAGAGTCGGTAGACCGTCCGGTACAGATTAATGAGATAATTGAGAATTTTACAGCGGATACAATAAATCAGCAGATGTTTATAATTACCGGTGTGCGAGGTTCAGGAAAAACAGTAATGATGACAGAAATTTCGCATAGGCTAAGAGAAAATGATGACTGGGTGGTTATAGAACTCAATCCGGCAACAGAGCTGCTGCCTGCAATGCTTTCAAAATTGAATAGTGATAATATATGTGCGGGACTTATAAAATCGGCAAAGCTCGATCTATCATTTTTCGGTTTTGGAGTATCTATAGAGGGAACACAGCCGATTACAGATGCAGAGACAGCTATTATAAAGATTTTGGAAGGGCTTAAAAAGAGTGGTAAGAGACTGCTTATTACGATAGATGAGATGACAAATAGTGAGTACATGAAGGTTTTTGCCGGAGCCTTTCAGATATTTGTAAGACAGGAGCTGCCTGTATTTCTATTAGGAACAGGATTGTATGAAAATATTGAGGAGCTTCAGAATGAGAAGAGTCTTACATTTTTGTACAGAGCACCTAAAATCCAGCTCAAACCATTAAATAACGCAGCAATAATCAATAAGTATAAAACTATTTTTAACATATCTCCAGAGAAAGCAGCACAGATGGCGGGGCTGACCAAAGGATATCCTTTTGCATTTCAGGTTTTAGGATATCTGACGTGGAACAATGGTGGCGACTACAATGGCATTTTGGGCGAGTATGAACAGTATCTGAGCGAATTTGTATATGACAAAATCTGGTCGGAGCTTTCTCAGAAGGATCGCATGGTTGCAAAGGGGATTGCAGATGTACAAAGCGGAAAAATAAAAGAAATCAGGGATGCAATTGGGATGGAGACAAACGAATTCAATCCGTATCGTAAGCGCCTTATAAAAAAGGGAATTGTATCGGGAGAGATACGGGGATATGTGTATTTTACGCTGCCGCTTTTTGAGGAATATGTGATTGAAAATTATTAAAATGAGCACAGGTTCAGCAGATTAAAATAAGGAGTCAAAATGAAAGCGTATTATCATCTACCGGGATTGTTTGAATTTTATGAATTATACAAAGAATTTCTCCCACTGTACCGCAAGCACCGGGAATATTTCTATGACTGGTGCGAAATAGGCTCAATATACGGTGCACCGGCAGACTGCATATGGGGCGGAGGCCGCGTCGGTTTTGGTGAGCACGATCCGAAAGAAGTTCTTAAGCTGATGCAGGAATATGGGATATCCGCGAGACTTACCTTTAGCAATTCATTGCTTACTAAGGAGCATCTTCCTGACAAAAAATGTAACGAACTGTGCAGGATATTTGATATAGGCAGAGATAATGAGCGAAGCAGGGGCTTTGGAAACGGCATAATCATCTACTCAGATATTCTGCTTGATTACATAAAAGAAAACTACCCTGACTTTTATTTTGTGTCTTCAACCACAAAGGTTCTGACGGATTTCAGTGAATTTAAAAATGAGCTAAACAGAGAGGAATTCCGCTATGTAGTACCGGATTTCAGGTTGAACAAATCATTTGACAATCTGAAAGCACTATCACAGCATCAAAAGGAAAAAGTAGAATTTTTGTGCAATGAGTGCTGCTGGTTTGGCTGCACGGACAGGAAGAAATGCTACGAGACGGTTAGCCGCAAAAATCTGGGCGAGGATTGCTCGGAGCACTATTGCACTGCGCCTGATGCGGGGCAGGGATATCTCTTTTCGAAGGCGATGGAAAATCCGGGATTTATAGGAGTAGACGATATAAAGAACACTTATCTGCCGATGGGCTTTAGCAATTTTAAAATAGAGGGCAGAGGGCTTGGAAGTGCCATGATACTTGAATTTCTGCTCTACTATATGACGAAGCCACAGTATCAGATACATGTCAGAGAGCACATTTATCTCGATAATATGCTGGATTTATTTTGAAATATAAAAACTATACATTAACGACAACAGGAAGGATGATTTTCAAAAATGAATATTAGAAGAGCACACGAAAAAGACATACCAAGACTTATAGAATTGTTAGAGCAGGTGCTTCAGATCCATGCCGATATCAGACCGGATATTTTTATCCCGGGGACGACAAAATATACAAATGAAGAGCTTGCAGAAATGATAAAGGACGATACAAAGCCGATATATGTTGCGGCAGATGATGACGATGTATGCATGGGATATGCATTCTGTCAGATAAGACAGCAGCCGTTTTCCAACAATATGGTACCGTTTACATCGCTTTTCATAGATGATCTGTGTGTAGATGCAAAGACCAGAGGACAGCATATCGGAGAGCAACTTTTTGAATATGTCAAGAATGAGGCAAAGCATCTCGGCTGCTACGAGGTCACTCTCAATGTATGGAGCGGAAACACATCTGCTGAGAAATTTTATGAGAAGATGGGGCTTAAGACAAAGGAACGCCAGATGGAGTATATTTTAATGTAAAATGTATGTTGACAAACACAAAAAGGAGTGATAAACTTTAAACAAATTTAGCGAGATAAAGCATTAAATCGTTAAAGAAATTCAAACAGTATAAAAAGTTTGCACAATTAAATAAATTGTAAACCGTTGAAGCGGAGATAACGGCAATGATGCCATTACAGAGAGCCTGTGGTGCTGAGAATCAGGTGTGAAACAAGTTGTCAAATGGACCGCTGAGGGCGCAGTCAAATGGATTTATCATTCATCCAGATATCCAGAGTATTCTGCGACGTGTGGGCATACGTCATTTGCCCGGGATATGTTGGTATCCTGCCAAGCGCACGAGCTTTATCGTGAATTCAAGGTGGCACCGCGGATAGTTAAGATTATTCGTCCTTGACAGAACTAAAATTCTGTCAAGGGCGTTTTTTAGTGAACAAAGAGGGACAATGGAGTTTGCAAGTCTGCATGCTCGCATGCAAGCTTGCGAACGAACATTGGACTGCACAACATAAAGCGAGAATTGTAGCAGCGTAAGCTGCGGAGAAGCCTTGAAAAGGCGAATTCGAGCTGTATGTTGGGCAATTTGTTCACGGTTGAACACTGGACAGTACAACATAAAGCGAGAATTGTAGCAGCGCAAGCTGCGGAGAAGCCTTGAAAAGGCGAATTCGAGCTTGTATGTTGGACATTTGTTCACGGTTGAACATTGGACATTTATTCACTACCACACAAAATTTGGAGGCAAGCATATGAAAATTTCACCTACACTGACCGAAGTTAAAGAAATAGCAAAAACCGGGAAGTATGACATTCTCCCTGTAAGCTGTGAGATATTATCAGATTTTATCACACCTATAGAGGCTATGAGGATTCTGCAGAATGTTTCAACACATTGTTATCTGCTTGAATCAGCACAAGCCAATGAAGCCTGGGGAAGATATACATTTTTGGGATATGATCCAAAGCTTGAGATTAACTGCATAGATGGTCATATGAAGCTTGGAAAGCTTTCAGTGGAGACGGATAATCCTTCAGAGTACATCAGACAGATTCTTTCAGAGTACAAGAGTCCGAAATTTGATTATCTGCCTTCGTTTACAGGTGGCCTTGTAGGTTATTTTTCGTATGATTATCTGGGCTACAAGGAGAAAAGCATCAGAGGAAAAGCAAGAGACACAGAGGATTTCAAGGATGTTGATCTGATGCTTTTTGACAAGGTCATCGCCTTTGACAATCTGTGCCAGAAGATAATACTAATCGCAAATATGCCGCTTGATGCTCCGGAAACAGGCTACAACAAAGCGATTGTTGAGCTAAAGCAGCTGAGGGAGCTTCTGACGCATGGAGAGAAAAAGCAGAATATGGGTGGCAAGCTACTGGGCGATGTCACACCGCTTTTTGACAAGGAGCAGTATTGTGAGATGGTCGAGAAGGCAAAGCACCATATCAAAGAGGGGGATATTTTCCAGATAGTTTTATCAAACAGATTGAGCGCACCGTTTGAGGGAAGCCTTTTTGATACATACCGCGTGCTTCGAACGATAAATCCTTCGCCGTACATGTTTTATTTTTCGGGAACCGATGTGGAGGTTGCGGGAGCATCTCCGGAGACACTTGTGAAGCTTGAAAATGGAGTGCTTCACACATTCCCGCTGGCAGGCACGAGGCCGAGAGGTGCCACAGCAGAGGAGGACAAAAAGCTTGAGGAAGGGCTGCTTAAGGACGAAAAAGAGCTCGCAGAGCACAATATGCTCGTGGACCTTGGAAGAAATGACCTCGGAAAGGTAAGTAAATTCGGAACTGTAAAAGTTGAAAAGCTTCATTCCATAGAGAGATATTCACATGTGATGCATATAGGTTCGACAGTGCGTGGAGAGATAAGAGAAGAGTATGACGCACTCGATGCAATTGAGGCCGTGCTTCCGGCAGGAACACTTTCAGGAGCGCCAAAAATCAGAGCGTGCCAGCTCATCGGAGAGCTTGAGGACAACAAGCGAGGCATTTACGGTGGCGCGATTGGATATATAGATTTTACCGGAAACATGGACACATGTATTGCAATCCGTATTGCCTACAAGAAAAACGGCAAGGTTTTCGTGAGAAGCGGAGCGGGAATCGTTGCGGATTCAGATCCTGAGAAGGAATTTCAGGAGTGCATAAACAAGGCAAAGGCTTCTCTTAAGGCACTGGAAGTCTCACAGGAGGTGGAAGAATGATTTTACTGATTGATAACTACGACAGCTTTTCTTACAATCTGTATCAGCTGATCGGCGAGATAGAGCCTGATATCAGAGTAATCAGAAATGATGAGATGACAGTTGAAGAGATTAGGGCTTTAAAGCCTGACCGCATCATATTATCACCGGGACCGGGAAGGCCTGAGGATGCGGGGGTGATAATAGCTGTGGCAAAGGAGCTTGGAAAGGAAATCCCAATCCTTGGCGTGTGCCTCGGCCATCAGGCGATATGCGCAGCATACGGTGCGACAGTCACATATGCAAAGGAGCTCATGCACGGAAAGCAATCGGATACATCGTTTGACACAGAAAGCCTTTTATTCAAGGGTTGCCCGAAAAAAGCAAAGGTAGCACGTTACCATTCACTTGCTGCAGATGCGGACACGATGCCTGATTGCCTAAAGATTACAGCCACTACAGATGATGGTGAGATCATGGCCGTTGAGCACAAGGAATATCCGATATACGGAGTGCAGTTTCACCCGGAGTCAATCATGACACCGGACGGAAAGCAGATGCTTAGTAATTTTATCAAAGCTTAATTGAAAATCGCAGCGTTTAATGAATTTATATATTAGTTGTTGAATTGAAAACAAATAGCAGAACAAAATCATAAACAAAATTATAAACGAAATATTACCGGAATACAGGAGGACATAATCATGATCAAAGAAGCCATAGTAAAAATCGTAAACAAAGAAGACCTCACATATGACGAGGCATATGCAGTGATGAATGAGATCATGGGCGGTGAGACAACATCAACCCAGAATGCAGCTTTTCTTGCAGCTCTTTCAACAAAGAGCGCAAAGGCTGAGACAACAGACGAAATCGCAGGCTGTGCAGCGGCCATGAGAGAGCATGCGGTACAGGTGAAAACAGGTATGGATGTGTTCGAAATCGTAGGAACAGGCGGAGACAATGCACAGAGCTTCAACATTTCAACAACCTCAGCACTTGTTGCGGCAGCAGGTGGCATGAAGGTGGCAAAGCACGGAAACAGGGCAGCCTCTTCATTATGCGGCACAGCAGACTGTCTTGAGGCGCTCGGTGTCAACATAGACCAGAGCCCTGAGAAATGTGTGGAGCTTTTAAATAAAGTCGGCATGTGCTTCTTCTTTGCACAGAAATATCACACATCAATGAAATATGTCGGACCTATCAGAAAAGAGCTTGGTTTTAGAACAGTATTCAATATTTTAGGACCGCTCACAAACCCGGGTTCACCGGCCATGCAGCTTCTGGGAGTGTATGATGAGTATCTTGTAGAGCCGCTTGCACAGGTGCTTGTAAGCCTAGGAGTAAAGCGCGGAATGGTAGTCTATGGCATGGATAAGCTCGATGAGATTTCCATGAGCGCACCGACCAAGATATGCGAGATAAAGGACGGATGGTTCAGAACCACAGTAATCTCACCGGAGGATTTCGGCTTTGAGCGCTGTACAAAGGAGGATTTAAAAGGCGGTACACCTGAGGAAAATGCAAAAATCGTACGTGATATCTTAGGCGGACAGAAGGGTCATAAGAGAAATGCAGTACTCATGAACGCAGGCGCATCACTTTATATAGGAGGAAATGCCGACAGCATGAAAGAGGGTATCGAGCTAGCAGCAGAAATCATTGATTCAGGAAAAGCACTTGAAACACTCGATAAGCTCATCGAGGTAAGCAACAGCTAAGCACACAAAACAGGAAAGGAAAAGCGATGAATATTTTAGACCAGCTTGCAGAATATTCAAGGCTCCGCGTGGCAGAGGACAAGAAAAAAATAAGCCTTGAGGAAATGAAAAATATTGCGATTCAGACGAAAAACGAAAAGCTTTGTGATTTTGCATTTGAAAAAACACTCAAAAAGGATGGCTTGAGCTTTATATGCGAGTGCAAGAAGGCTTCACCGTCAAAGGGGCTTATAGAGCCGGATTTCAGATATCTTGAAATTGCAATGGAATACGAGGCGGCAGGTGCGGATTGCATCTCGGTACTGACAGAGCCGAAGTGGTTTTTAGGCTCGGATGAGTATCTTAAGGAGATTGCAAAAACGGTTTCGATTCCGTGCATCCGAAAAGATTTTACGGTTGATGAATATCAGATATATCAGGCAAAAACACTCGGTGCCGCTGCGGTGCTTTTAATCTGCTCTATACTGTCAGAGGTGCAGCTTGGTGAATACATAAAAATCTGCGACAGCCTTGGCATAAGCGCCCTTGTGGAGATACACAATGAAAAAGAGGCAGGGATGGCGGTAAGAGCCGGTGCCAGAATAATAGGTGTCAACAACCGAAATCTGAAGGATTTTACAGTTGATACAGCTAACAGCAGAAAGCTTCGTGACCTGATTCCCTATGACATCATATTTGTATCGGAAAGTGGTGTAAAGAGCACAGATGATATCAGGGCAATACGTGAAATCGGAGCTGACGCAGTGCTTATCGGAGAGACGCTGATGAGAGCGGACGACAAAAAGGCTAAGCTTGATGAATTGCGATTAAGCTAATAGAGATATATAAGTATCTTCATGGTTTTAAGAATATCTGTAACTATTCAGTACAGAAAACAAAATATTTACAAATATACATCAGAAGGGAAAACATCATGACAAATCCAAACGGAAGATTTGGTATTCACGGAGGACAGTACATTCCTGAAACCCTCATGAATGCTGTTAAAGAATTAGAAGAAGCATACAATTATTACAAAAACGATCCTGAATTTAACAGAGAGCTCACAGAGCTTCTCAACGATTATGCAGGAAGACCATCGAGACTGTACTACGCAGAAAAGATGACAAAGGATCTCGGTGGAGCAAAAATATACCTTAAGAGAGAGGATTTAAACCATACAGGAGCCCACAAGATCAACAACGTATTAGGTCAGGCACTTCTTGCAAAGAAAATGGGCAAAACCCGCCTGATAGCTGAGACCGGAGCCGGTCAGCACGGTGTGGCTACAGCAACGGTCGCAGCCCTTATGGGTATGGAATGTGTTGTATTCATGGGCGAGGAGGACACAAAGCGTCAGGCGCTCAATGTATACCGCATGCGTCTGCTCGGAGCAGAGGTTATCCCTGTTACATCAGGCACAGCCACATTAAAGGATGCCGTATCTGAGGCAATGAGAGAGTGGACCAAGAGAATTTCGGACACACATTACTGCCTGGGCTCAGTTATGGGACCACATCCGTTCCCTACCATCGTAAGAGATTTCCAGGCGGTCATCTCAAAGGAAATCAAGGAGCAGATGCTTGAAAAGGAGCACAGACTGCCTGATGCGGTCATCGCATGTGTGGGCGGCGGCTCAAATGCCATCGGAAGCTTTTACAACTTCATAGAGGATGAGGGCGTAGAGCTCATCGGCTGCGAGGCAGCAGGAAGAGGAATAGATACATTTGAGACTGCAGCCACAGTAAATACAGGCCGTCTTGGTATTTTCCACGGCATGAAGTCATATTTCTGTCAGGATAAATACGGACAGATCGCTCCGGTTTATTCAATTTCTGCAGGACTTGACTATCCGGGAGTCGGACCGGAGCATGCATATCTGCACGATATCGGAAGAGCAAAATATGTACCGGTAACAGATGATGAAGCGGTAAATGCTTTTGAATACCTCGCAAAGACAGAGGGAATCATCCCTGCAATCGAGTCCTCACATGCAGTGGCATATGCCATGAAGCTGGCGCCTGCAATGGACAAGGACAAGATAATCGTTGTTACTGTTTCAGGCAGAGGCGACAAGGACTGCGCGGCAATAGCAAGATACAGAGGGGAGAATATTTATGAGTAAGATAAGAAGTGCGTTTGAAAACGGCAAGGCATTTATACCATTTATCACCTGCGGTGATCCAAATTTAGAGACAACCGCGAAAATCGTAAGAGAAGCAGTTGCAAACGGAGCAGACCTTATAGAGCTTGGAATTCCATTCTCTGATCCTACAGCAGAGGGACCTGTAATCCAGGGCGCCAACATAAAGGCACTTGCAGCCGGAGTTACAACAGACAAGGTTTTTGAACTTGTGAGAGATTTGAGAAAAGATGTCACAATCCCTATGGTTTTCATGACATATGCAAACGTGGTTTACTCTTACGGCGCAGAAAAGTTTATCAGTACATGCAAGGAAATAGGAATTGACGGACTCATTCTGCCGGATATCCCATATGAGGAAAAGGAAGAGTTTTTACCACTCTGCGAGAAATATGATGTGGACCTTATTTCATTTATCGCACCTACATCAAAGGATCGTATTGCGATGATAGCAAAGGAGGCAACCGGCTTCATCTATGTGATTTCAAGCCTCGGAGTCACCGGTACAAGAAGCGAGATTAAGACAGATCTGGCTTCAATAGTCAAGGTAATCAGAGAAAACACAGATGTGCCATGTGCTATCGGTTTTGGCATTTCAACACCCAAGCAGGCAAATAAGATGGCAGATATCTCGGATGGAGCCATTGTGGGCTCTGCCATCATAAAGATAATCGATGAATATGGTGAGGCTTCACCAAAGCATGTCGGTGAGTATGTTAAAGCAATGAAGGATGCGCTGTAGAGGCATTGTATTTTTATGTATGTAAAGGAGATTTTCTAAGGAAACCTAAAATAATATTATAAAACCAGAAAAAATGACTTTTATACCCATATTTCAAAAATAAAATTTATGAAATATGGGTATAAAACTTGAAAAACGAATATATTAATTATATAATAAGTGCAAATAAGACAGTTCAGAGGGAGGAATATCAGGATGCTGTGTCAATTTTCTTTTAAAAACTTTAAATCATATAAAGAAACAACAACATTCGATTTTCAGGCAACATCTATTCCGGAGTTTTCAGAATCGCTGTTAAAAAGTGATAAAGCAGATGCACTTCTACCCGTAGGGGTTATATATGGTCCGAATGGTGGCGGGAAAACCAATCTGTTACTAGCTCTTTCATGTTTGATTTCTACAGTGGTTAAGCCGATATATGAATTGGAGAAGGCAAGAGAAAAGATTATTATTCAGCAGAAGATAAGTGCGGCACCATTCTATTTTAATGAAATATCTAGGGAAATGCCGACAGAATTTGAAGTGTATTTCCGACAGGGAAAAAATGAATACAGGTACAACTTATCAATATGCGGGGATGACATCGTTGAAGAATCTCTGTATTGGAAATCCATTGGTGGAAAGAGAACGGGTATGGTTTTTGATAGGGAAGGTGCTGAAATTACATTGGGTGCAAGCATCAATAAAGCGAGTATTAACCGCTCGGTAAACCCCAAGATGCCATATTTATCTTTTTTGGCAATCAACTATGATATACCGGTAATTGTGGAAGTTCAGAAGTGGTTTGAATCATGCATTGTCAAAAACTATGCAAATCCGATTGCAGACAGACAAATAATGTTTTCTGATGATGAATCATATCGAAAGAGAATTGTTCGTGCACTAAATGATGTTGATATTGATGTATCAGGTTATCGGTATGATGAAGAAAATCATGAACTGTATACGCAGCGTATGATAGAGGGAAAGATTTATGAATTAAGTTTTAATGATGAGTCAGATGGAACAAAGAAAATGATCGCGGCATTACCTGTGATTTTGTTAGCACTGCAAGAAGGTCGGCTGGTGATTATTGATGAATTGGATGCAAAATTGCATCCTAAGCTGCTTCGTTATGTAATTTCATTGTTTAAGAATAAGAATGTAAACAAAAAGGGAGCGCAGTTACTTTTTACTTCCCATGATATGACAACAATGAAAAATACAGTTTTCAGACGGGATGAAATTTGGTTTGCGGCAGAAAATGAAAGGCACGAAAGTGAAATATATTCCCTATATGAAATCAGAAGAGAAAACAATGAACGAGTAAATAGTACTGCAGCTTATGATAAACAATATCTGGAAGGGCGTTATGGTGCAGATCCATATCTTACAAATATGCTGGCAGGAGGAGAATGGCTATGAGTTTAAAACCTTTCATGGATTTTGCAATAACAAATGCTGAACGCTTGGATGCAATGAATGAAGGAAAAACTCCTGCAAGTTCAGCTCCAGGCACAAAAGTACATGAATTGATTAAACACTTGAGACCATATTTAAAAATCGGATAGGATAGGAAGAAGGAACCAGTAAAATGATGCAGGAAAACGAAAGATTAGAAAAACAGCTTGATTTCATCAGAGAAATCGACAAGGAAAAGGAGATATTCCGCCAGACTTATTTAGCTGATGCCAGCCGCAAGGAAAATGATGCGGAGCATGCCTGGCATATGGCTATCATGACCATGCTCTTGAGTGAGTATGCCAATGAGAAGATAGACGTGCTAAAGACAGTAGGAATGCTTTTGATACACGACATAGTAGAGATTGACGCAGGAGACACATATGCCTATGATGAGGCAGGCAAGGCCACACAGCATGAGCGTGAGCAGAAGGCGGCGGAGCGTATATACGGACTCTTGCCAAAGGAACAGGGCGAGCCGCTTTTAGAGCTGTGGGAGGAATTTGAGGCGCAGCAGACACCGGAAGCCAGATTTGCCCGCACCATGGACAATATTCAGCCAATGCTCCTAAACGATGCATCGGACGGGCTTTCATGGCGTGAGCACAGTGTAAAGCTGTCGCAGATACTTGGCAGAAATAAGCGCACAGCACTTGGCTCAGAGAAAATCTGGGATTATGCGTTTAACAATATACTGAAAAAGCATGTTGAGAGCGGAAATATCATAGATGATGAGGGCGTCTTCTCTGCGGAAGCCGGTGCGCGTGCAAAAGCCAGCGAGCGTAATGGACGGTAATAATGATTTACTGAAAATCCTTTGAAAATCACGTATAATTCTATTGTAGACCGTCGGCTTGTATGATATACTTTACTGGATTAAATCGGTGAACTAAATATCAGGTAACTATTCAAGGCTGCTTAAATAGTTACCTGACAAGTATATTGAGTTTCATCGAAATCCACAGAATAAAACACACGGAGGAATCAAAATGAATATTGTATGCTTAGACCTTGAGGGAGTATTGGTACCTGAAATCTGGATTGCATTTGCAAAGGAGACAGACATTCCTGAGCTTGAAAAGACAACAAGAGATGAGCCTGATTATGATAAGCTCATGAACTATAGAATAAATATTTTAAAGGAGCACGGACTCGGATTAAAAGAAATCCAGGAGACAATCGCAAAGATAGATCCAATGCCTGGCGCAAAGGAGTTTTTGGATGAGCTTCGTTCAATCACACAGGTAATCATCATCAGTGATACATTTTCACAGTTTGCAGGCCCGCTCATGAAGAAGCTCGGCTGGCCGACAATCTTTTGTAACGAGCTTGAGGTTGCTGAAGATGGCGAGATTACAGGCTTTAGAATGAGATGTGAGCAGTCAAAGCTTACAACTGTAAAGGCACTGCAGTCTATCGGATACGATACCATCGCAAGCGGTGACAGCCACAACGATTTAGGCATGATACAGGCCAGCAAGGCAGGTTTCCTTTTCAGAAGCACAGATGCCATCAAGAAGGATTACCCTGAGCTTCCTGCATATGAGACATATGATGAGCTGCTTGCAGCGATTAAAGCAGCATTATGATTAAAGGGTCAAAAGGTATTTTGCCCCTCTAATCATAAATATAGTTGATAAACAGCTTCCCACATGATATTTTGGAGTGGATACATCCACCTGTACATGTGGGAAGTTTCTATATATTTATGTCATGCAAAATCATATGAAAGAAGGTAGAGTGCAGATGTATACGGTAACACACATATATGAGGCTGATTTTGGCTGTGAGGAAAGAGCAGACGGCGCAAAAGCAAAATGCGTGGTTTATCTCGAGGACGAAAACGGCAGACAGCGTCATGTAGAGGTTGAGGATGAATGGCTTACGGCAAATGGGATAGAAGAGGGAAGCAGCTGGAAAGAAAATATCACAGATGAAGCCTGAATCATAAACTATGAGATTAATTATGTGATTAGGGTATGTGAATAAATTTTGTGTAGATGCACATTGTGTATTGACAACAGTGCAAAAGGTGCTATAATAAAATTAACATATGAACAATCATTCATATGTTCAATAAAAACGTACAGTAAAACAAATAATTCATGAAAATAAGGAGAACACCACTATGAAGAAGACTTACAAAATCGATGTAGACTGCGCTAACTGCGCCAACAAGATGGAGGATGCCGCAAAGAATACAGCAGGTGTAAAGGATGCTACAGTCAATTTCATGACACTCAAGATGAGCGTTGAGTTTGAAGAGGGACAGGATGCAAAGGCGGTTATGCAGGAGGTTCTTAAGAACTGTAAAAAGGTAGAGGACGACTGCGAGATTTTCTTATAAATTGCCGGGCGCAGGAATGACAAATGTTATTATTTCAATGCCTGCGCTATAGTAAGGGTGATTATCAAGAGATTATAATGAATGGAGCTATGGCGTATGAATAAAAAGCAGAAAAAAGTACTTACGCGTATCATAATCGCAGCGGTACTCATGATTATATTACATTTCATACCGGTTAAGGGAATTATCAGGTTCCTGCTTTACATGGTGCCTTATCTGGTTATAGGATACGATATCCTGAAAAAAGCATTTAAGGGAATCAAAAACAAGCAGGTATTTGATGAAAACTTCCTGATGGCGGTTGCCACTGTAGGTGCGATAGCGGTTGCACTTTATGAGAATGGTGACTATACAGAGGCTATAGCCGTTATGCTCTTCTACCAGATAGGAGAGCTGTTTCAGAGCTATGCAGTCGGAAAGAGCCGTAAGAATATCAGCGAGCTCATGGACATCAGACCCGACTATGCCAATATCGAGGTGGACGGAAAGCTCACCCAGGTTGACCCTGATGAGGTTGCTATCGGCTCAGTAATCGTGGTACAGCCCGGAGAAAAGGTTCCTATCGACGGTGTGATAGTTGAGGGTTCATCTACATTAAACACCAGCGCGCTTACAGGTGAGAGCGTGCCGAGGGATGCAAAATGCGGTGATGAGATAATCAGCGGATGCATCAATATGTCTGGTGTTTTAAAGATTAAAACGACCAAAGAGTTTGGCGAATCAACGGTTTCAAAGATACTTGACCTCGTTGAAAATTCAAGCTCAAAGAAATCAAAATCAGAAAACTTCATATCAAAATTTGCCAAGTATTACACTCCGGCAGTCTGCTACAGTGCACTTGCACTTGCGATACTGCCGCCGATTGTCAGAATACTTTTCATGTCAGCCGCACCACAGTGGGGCATATGGATATACAGGGCACTTACCTTCCTTGTAATAAGCTGTCCGTGCGCGCTGGTCATCAGTATTCCGCTCAGCTTTTTTGCAGGAATCGGAGGCGCCAGCCGCGAGGGTGTTCTTGTAAAGGGCTCAAACTATCTTGAGACCTTATCACAGACCAGATACGTTGTATTTGACAAGACCGGCACCATGACAGAGGGCGTTTTCGAGGTGGCAGGAGTCTACGACAATACGCTCGATAGAGAAAAGGTGCTCGAGTACGCAGCACTTGCAGAGAGCAGCTCATCGCACCCAATCAGCAGGAGCTTACAGAAGGCATATGGAAAGGAAATCGACAGAACCCGCGTGACAGACGTTGAGGAAATCAGCGGCCACGGAATCACCGCAAAGGTAAATGGTGTATCTGTAGCGGCAGGAAACTACAAGCTCATGAAAAAGCTGGGCTTAAGCTACAGTGAAACTGACAAGGTCGGCACCATAGTCCATATCGCAATAGACGGCAGCTATGAGGGCTATATCCTTATTTCAGATAAGATAAAGCCAACCTCAGCGGCAGCAATAAAAGCATTGAAAAAAGCCGGAATAAAAGGTACAATAATGCTTACAGGCGATTCAAGGACAGTAGCCGACTCAGTAGCGGCAGAGCTTGGAATTGATGAAGTATACAGTGAGCTTTTACCGGGTGATAAGGTGGCAAAGGTGGAGGAACTGCTTGCAAGAAAGGGCAGCAAAGAAAAGCTCGCCTTCGTCGGAGACGGAATCAACGATGCACCGGTGCTCTCAAGAGCAGATATCGGAATTGCAATGGGCGCCATGGGCTCAGATGCGGCAATCGAAGCCGCAGATATCGTCCTCATGGATGATGATCCGCTAAAGATAGCAAAAGCAATAAAAATATCGCGCAAATGCCTGCGAATAGTATATGAAAACACATACTTCGCAATAGGCATCAAGCTGATCTGCCTAGTGCTCGGAGCAGTCGGAATAGCCAATATGTGGCTCGCAATATTTGCAGACGTAGGAGTAATGGTGATAGCAGTGCTAAATGCAATCCGCGCATTATTCGTACACAAGCTCTAAATGCATAGAGCCAAAAGAGCAGATATCAAAGAGCAGATATCAAAATGCCATAAAACCACTATATAAAAAATACCAGACAGAATGCACCCAAGAGGTGCACTCTGTCTTTCGCGTATAATAAAAGAAGTTACTGTTCACACGAAAGTGTGACAGTAACAAAAGACAATTAAACGGCAATAGCTAATAAACAAAAGCTAAGTAAATTCCTGCAGTGCCCTTACACGCATCCGGACCAGCCCCGTAACTGCGAAGGCACTGAGCAGTTACGCTCCCGCCAATACGACGCGTCCATACCCTTCAATGAGCCAAAACCAAAGGGTGCTTGCAGAAATTGCATGTGACATCGCGAATATGGAGATATTTAGAGTCTGTTGGAATTATGTCAAAACACAGCAATGTCCGTGCATGGACGTACGGACAAGGCGTTAGAGCCACGGACGGCGCTAAAAGCCGGTTGCGTCCTATAGCCAAAACCTAAATCATAATTCCTACAGAGTCTTAATATCGCAATACTGAGCGAGGGCACATGCAATTTATGCCGAGCACCCGCCCCATAGCCAATAAAGTAAAAATAACGCAAAAATAATGAAAAAATAACGCAGAAAGGACACCACACCATGAGCGAAAACATAAATGAACAGATAGAATGCTGCGACTGCAACGAAATCCACGAAGACCTTCTGAAAATAGTAAATGATACAATGCCTGAGGAAACCGAGCTCTACGACCTTGCAGAGCTTTTTAAGGTATTTGGCGACTCCACCAGGATCAGAATCCTCTTTGTGTTGTTTGAAGCGGAGGTATGCGTCTGCGACCTTGCAAAGGTGCTAAACATGACACAGTCCGCCATATCACATCAGCTTAGGATATTAAAGGCAAACAAGCTCGTAAACAGCAGACGTGAGGGCAAATCAGTGTTTTATTCGCTTGCCGACGGACATGTGCGCACAATCATTGCGCAGGGACGCGAGCATATCGAGGAATAATACAGGGAGGAATATACGTGACAGAATTAGAAGAATACTATAACAAATTCAACGAGGAAAAGCGCCTGAACAGCCGTCACGGCAGGGTAGAGTTTATCACCTCCATGAAGTATATACACGATTGTCTTGGCAGCTTGATGAATGAGAAGCAGCTTGATCTTCGCTCACAGATCAAAATTCTGGATGTCGGTGCGGGAACAGGCAGATATTCAGTGCCTCTTGCCGAGGAAGGCTATGATGTGACGGCACTTGAGTTAGTTAAGCATAACCTCGGCAGACTGAAGCAAAAGAGCGATAAAGTAAAGGCATACCAGGGTAATGCCACAAAGCTTAAAAAGTTTGGAAACGATGAATTTGACCTCACACTCGTATTCGGACCGATGTATCATCTGAAGTCGGCAGAGGAAAAGCTTGCCGCATTGAATGAGGCAAAAAGGGTGACAAAACCGGGCGGTTACATACTTGTGGCATACATTATGAATGAGTACAGCGTGATAACCTATGCCATTAAGGAGAAGCATATAAAAGAGGGCATAGAGGGCGGAATGCTCGATGAGAGCTTCCATTGTACAGAAAAAGCTAATGATTTGTACAGTTTTGTCCGGTTAGAAGATATAGAGGCATTAAATGCACAGGCAGCCCTTACACGCGAAAAGATAATAGCAGCCGATGGCGCGGCAAATTATATCAGGCCATTTTTGAATGCTCTTGACGAGGAAGAGTTTGATATGTTTGTACAGTATCATCTTTCAACATGTGAGAGAGCAGACCTGATGGGAGCAAGTGCGCACACGGTTGATATTCTAAGGGTATGATTTTTTGAATAAAGTCTGTTATTATGACGGGGTATGCCGGAATAATAACATAAAAGTATAATATAACATATCAAATACAACACAGTATAAGATTACATATGAGGAAAAATTATGAAAAACAAGGGATTAAAAATTCTATTATGTGTGCTTTTGGTTTTATGCATCATTATGGCGGGAGCGCTCATAGGAAAAGAGTATATTGGAGATAATATAAAGGAAGCCTCTAACCGGAATGGCGTTGATGTAGTTAGAGACACATCGGATGCCGGAAAAGCAGAGGATAACGCAGTTGACAGTACGGCAGAAGGTACAGAGAGTACACAGTCTGATGCAACCAAAGCTGAGGCAACAGAAGCGGATAAACAGCAGCCACAGATGTCAACCATAGTGATTACGGCTACAGGAGACTGTACACTCGGCAACAATCAGGAGCAAAGCTATGACGGCAGCTTTAATTCTTATTATGACTCAAAGGGACAGGACTACTTTTTCGGCGGCGTGAGAGATATTTTTGAGGCTGACGATATGACACTCATCAATCTGGAGTGTGTGCTATCGGATGCGACTGAGCGCGTAGAAAAGCGCTGGAACCTCAAGGGAAAGCCTAGCTACATCGGAATTATGACAGGCAGCTCCATCGAGGCCTGCAGTCTTGGAAACAATCACACATATGACTATGGTCAGGCGGGACTGGACGATACGAGAAATGTGCTCGACAATGCCGGGATAGTGTATGGCTTCAATGATCATACCGGTATTTATGAGACTGCTGATGGGACTAGGATTGGAATAGTGTCGGTCAGCCTTTTGTCACAAAACGGTGACCGAGAGGCATATATCCAAAACGGTATAGCGCAGCTTCGTGAACAGGGAGCGGCGATAGTTATTGCATGCTGTCACTGGGGCATAGGGGTGACCATTACCCTAATGATTATCAGCAGGCGGCAGCACATCGTATCATCGACTGGGGAGCAGACCTGGTAGTCGGAAACCACCCTCATGTGCTGCAGGGGATGGAGGTCTATAACGGCAAAATGATATGCTACAGTCTTGGAAATTTCTGCTTCGGAGGCAATAAAAATCCGGCAGACAAGAACACGGCGATTTATCAGCAGGCATTTACTCTGATAAATGGTGAATTGCAGCCGGGCATAGATGCGCGGATTATTCCATGCACCTTAAGCAGCGTAAGCTCATACAATGATTTCAGGCCGACAGTGGCTTCGGGCGAAAAAGCACAGGAGATATGCAATTTAATGAACACATATTCACAAAATTATAGTAAAATAGAAATTGATGGGCTTGGAAAGCTGCATGTAAATTAACAGTAGGTAACTATTCAGAACCACTGAGAAAAAGAAGGGCTGAATAGTTACAATATCATTTTTTTTTTACGAATTAAGATAAAAAGCAGTCATGCAACAAAAAAGGCATGTACCATCATACAAATATAGTAAGGGAGCAAAGAGCAATATGTATATGTGGAGAGAGCGCAGTAAAGAAGAAAAGCATGAGGATGTAGTAAATACAGGCCTGCTGCCGCTTGATGTGGTAGAGGGATTTAAGATACGTCCGGGCTTTTTCAGAATGTACGGAGCGTGCGTGGCATCGAACGGAGTGAGCTTTACTATCAATTCCCATGGGGCAACGAGGTGTACTCTTTTATTGTTCAAGCCACAGGCACCAAAACCGTATGCGAGGATTCCGTTTCCTGATTCATATAGGATAGGAGATACCTACTCCATGCTTGTTTTTGATATAAAGCCGGATGAATTTGAGTATGCATTTTCGTTTGACGGACCATATGAGCCGGCAAAGGGACTTTTGTTTAACGAGGAAAATGTCCTTTTAGACCCATATTCCAGAGCGGTCACTGGACAGCGAAAATGGGGAGAAAAGCCGGAGGGAGGCAAGGATTTTGAGTACAGAGCCAGAGTTGTAAAAAGCAGCTTTGACTGGGGCAACATAAAGCAGCTTGAGCAACCCTTTGAGGACCTTGTGATTTATGAGACACATGTGAGGGGCTATACAAAGGATAAGTCCTCAGGTGTCAGCGCACCGGGCACATTTGCCGGTTTGAAGGATAAGATTCCGTATCTTAAGGACCTTGGAATAAATGCAGTGGAGCTCATGCCGATTTTTGAGTTTGATGAGATGGAGAGCGCGAGAGTGGTCGATGGTGTGCAGCTTTACAATTACTGGGGCTACAACACAGTATCATTTTTTGCACCGAATACCAGCTATGCCTTCAACGAGGAGCACAACCACGAGGGAGACGAGCTGAAATCGCTGATAAAGGCTTTAAAGGAAAATGGCATAGAGGTCATTCTTGATGTGGTGTTCAACCATACCGCTGAGGGAAATGAGATGGGACCGTGCTTCTCCTTCAAGGGAATAGACAATAACGTGTACTATATGCTTACACCGGATGCACACTACTACAATTTCAGTGGCTGTGGAAACGTTATGAACTGTAATCATCCTGTTGTGCGCAGCTTTATCATAGACTGTCTGAGACACTGGGCCATTGAGTACAGAGTGGATGGCTTCAGATTTGACCTGGCTTCCATTCTCGGAAGAGACCAAAACGGTGCACCTATGGCCAATCCGCCGATTCTTGAGTCGCTGGCATTCGACCCGGTACTTGGCAAGATGAAGCTCATCGCAGAGGCCTGGGATGCAGGCGGACTGTATCAGGTGGGAAGCTTCCCGTCATGGAACAGATGGGCTGAGTGGAACGGCAGATACAGTGATGATATGAGAAGCTTTTTAAAGGGCGATGACGGTATGGCGGGAAATGCCATCACACGTATCACCGGCTCACGCGACCTTTACAGCCCGGAGAGCAGAGGACACAAGGCATCAGTCAATTTCCTGACCTGTCATGACGGCTTTACACTGTATGACCTTTACTCATACAATGAAAAGCACAATGAGAAAAACGGCTGGAATAACACAGACGGAGACAACAACGGACATAGCTGGAACTGTGGCGCAGAGGGCGAGACAGATGATCCAAATGTAAACGGACTTAGAAGGCGCCTTATAAAGAATGCATTTGCAGCACTTTTGTGCAGTCGCGGCCCGGCGATGTTTTTTGCGGGCGATGAGTTCTGTAACACCCAGTTTGGAAACAACAATGCGTATTGTCAGGACAATATCATCTCATGGCTCGACTGGAGCAGGCTTGAGGAATTCAAGGAAATCCATGATTTCGTGCGTCATATGATTCAGTTCAGGAAAGAGCATCCTATACTCAGAAAGATGACAAAGCCTTCATCCTGCCAGTTCCCGGAAATCAGTGTGCACAACGGTACACCGTTCAATGCCTCAACGGATTACAAGACAAAGCTTATCGGCATCATGTATGCCGGAAGAAATGAGGAGGACACGGAGGATGATATTGTATTCTATTGCATGAATGCATATTGGGAGCCGCTTGTAATGCAGCTTCCGGTGCTTCCGAACGGAAAACACTGGCATGTGGACACCAACACCAATGCAGAGTATTTTGACGGAGAGGACTTCACGGCAAAGACAGAGCTTTTGGGTGTCAACACCATAAGAGTTCCTGCAAGGACCACGATAATACTTGTGGCAGAATAACAAAAAAACAGCCCGGTACACATTGTGATATGTGCACCGGGCTGTTTTTCGTTACAGTTTTGGCTTAGACTGTAACATTTCCCCCTTTCATTTTTCAATATATTTTATGTGACATTTGCGTCAGCAGCCGGTGATGGTTGTGAAGTGATACCGGAAGGCCTTGTATATATCACATAATCAGTTGTGAGTTGGACAAATTTCGTCTGTGAATCCAAGAAAATAATTGGGTGTGACACCAAAAATTGTACTTAAATGGCAAATGACAAAAATGTCAGGCACTCTACGGCCTGTCCTGTAGCCTGAAATAGTTGATTCTGCACAGCACATGATTTCAGAAAGAGCAATGTTGGTCAAGTTGTGGAGCCTCATCAGATAATCAAGCCTGTCAGGCACAGTTGTACTAATGGTTGATAGTTGCTTTTCTTGTAAAAAGACATTAATTTTATTCATAAACAAATTGTAACACAATAATCATAAAAAACAACAAATATCTGAAAAAATACGAAAAAAATAGAAAACTTAAAATCACAATTTTAAATCCAGCCACCATCAAAAGTGATTATCTGTCCGGTCAGGTAATCAGGTGCAGTGATGACGGAGTAAGCCATATCTGCGACCTCACAGGCTGTGGCAAAGCGTCCGGCAGGAATTTCATTGGCAAGCTCAGCGCGTTCTGTCTCGTCAAAGCAGCGGTTCATATCGGTATCTATGACACCACAGGCTATAGCATTTACCGGAATATGTGATGGCGCAAGCTCCTTGCCGAGTGCCTTGGTAAATGCATTAATACCGCCCTTGCAGGCAGAGTAAGCTACCTCGCAGGAGGCTCCGACGTTGCCCCAGACAGAGGAAATCTGTAGTATACGGCCACATTTATCGGCAACCATATAAGGGGTGACGAGCTTTGTAAAGTTGAAAACACCGGTCAGATTTATCGCCACGATATTGTTCCATTCATCCGGTGTCATGTCGCTCAGCAGCCCGATATGCGATATACCGGCATTGTTAATGAGCACATCTATATGGCCAAAATGGGAAATTGTTTTCGTAACCATATCCTTGGCAAAGAAAAAGTCTCCTACATTTCCGGTGTAGCACAGCACCTCAATTCCGTATGCACAGTGAAGCTCATCAGCCAGAGCCTTTAGCCTGTCAGATGAATTGCGGCAGCAAAGTGAGAGGTTATAGCCACAGGAAGCCAGCTTTTTGGCAATGGCGGCACCGATACCACGTGAAGCTCCGGTTATTATAGCTGTTTTATTTATGTGATTTATGTGATTGGTGTGATTTATGTGATTTGTCTGATTTGTCATGATATTCTCCTTATAATTTATATACCGTGGTGCTAAGCCGGTCGCTGCGCTACCGGGCCTGCTTCATAGTATAAAGAAAATAATTACGTGATTAAATTACAGTTCAGCCATGGGTATGATACCTTGCTGTGAGGCTGGACACAACAGTATAAATTTTTATCATATTATACAGCATAAATCATACCATAAATATATATTATGGGGTAGACAAAATTTATACATTGTGATATTATTTAATAGTTGCAAAACGAATTGCAGACGGCGTGTGGCTCAGTTTGGTAGAGCGCTACGTTCGGGACGTAGAGGTCGCAAGTTCGAATCTTGTCACGCCGATTTATTTATGTATGTATCTGAATAGTTACCGACTGTATTATTTTGGAGCACGCGCATAGCGTGTTTTTTTATTACTGTTCAGTGTGAATAGTAACTTTTTTATTTAGTTCTTTGTAAATCAAAACAATATATTGCTTTATTGGTAAAATAACGGTAAAATAGTACTAGTGTATTGGCCTGATTTAGGAAAGGTACAGGAAATAGGGGATATGAATATTGTTTCACAAATGTGTGCCATTGCGGTGATGTTCGTAATAATGTATTTTTATATTTCGCAGAAAAAGATTATATTACATACATCGAAGGCTTTTGTTGAGGTATGGATTGCAGGCTTGCTGTCACTTTTCTTTGATATTTTCGCACTTGTTGCAATTGAAAAAAGAAGCGGATATCCTCATATTGCTACCAATATTATCTGCAAATTATATCTCTGGACGGTTACATGGGTTGCCATGGTGGCCTTCTGGTATATATGCGTGGATATTTTCAGGAAAAAAGAGCTTGAGCGCAAGTGGAGAAAGCGGCTGTGGATATTTGGAAGCTTAACTGATATTCTGATAATGGTCGTACCGATTAAAATTTATGATTCGGATAATTTAGTTTATACATATGGTTCGGCTGTTATTATAACATATGCAGTAACTGTAATTCTGCTGGCGCTTATTCTAATGCTGACAAAAAAATACAGTCAGGCTATAAATCCGAGAAGAAGAAAGAGCATGCAGGTCTGGGTGGCTCTTATGTTTATATCGGCGGTTATTCAGTTTATAGATAAAAAAATATTGATTGTCAGCTTTGCGAGTGTGATAGGTGTGCTTATCCTTTTTATTATGCTTGAAAATCCAATGGCAAATATTGACAGGGATACAGGATTTTTCAACCTCAATGCCCTTTTTGAATACATGAAGGAGGCATATGGACAGGGGAATGATGTATCGATAGTGTGTATTCGCTATGGAAGCAATGAAAATGATTTTTTCACCCGCGAGATGGAAAAAAGTATTTTTTATGAGGTGGTTTCTTTTATAAATAAGCTGCCTGATAATTATGTTTTTAGAAGCTCGGCAAACGAGTATCTGCTGGTTTTTGAGAATACTGATTGTGCAGAAAAAAAACAATCGGAATATTGGAACGCAGGTTCGACAAGCCATGGGGTAAGAACAATATGACGATGCTTTTTGGGGAGATATATTATCTAAGCTCCACTGAGCTTGTGCGGAGACCATCGGATATACTGGGGATTTTTCAATATGCCAAGCGTAACAGAGCTGAGTTTACGGGGCGCGGCGTGATGCTCATAAATAATGAAGTCATTGAGCACATATATGATGAAAATTCAGTTGAGAATGAGATAATAGGGGCGTTGCGCGATAACCGTGTTGAGGTATTTTACCAGCCTATTTATAACACTAAAACGCATAAATTCACCTCTGCGGAGGCGCTTGTCAGGATAAGGTCGCGCGAGGGAAATATAATACCTCCCGGCAGATTTATCGCTGTGGCCGAGAAGAGGGGGCTCATTTTACGGCTTGGAGAGCGCGTGTTTGAGACGGTGTGCAGATTTATTGTACAGCATGATATACATGCGATGGGACTTGAATATATTGAATGCAATCTGTCGGTGGTGCAGTGTGCCTATGACCATTTAGCACAGGATTTTATTGCAATTATGGAGAAATATCATGTGGATGCAAATGATATTGTGCTTGAGATTACAGAGTCTGCATCTATCACTGAAAAAAAGATACTGCTTGATAATATGAATGCCCTGCGTAAGGTGGGAGTGAGGTTTGCGCTGGATGATTTTGGCACAGGTCAGTCAAATTTAAGCTATATTGTTGATATGCCGATTGACATTGTGAAATTTGACAGAGGCATGACAAATGCATATTTTGATAACGGAAAGGGCAAGCCGGTTATGGATGCCGCAATGGGCATGATTCAAAAGTTAAAGCTTGAGATTGTTTCTGAGGGAATCGAGGAGAAGGAGCAGTTTGCAAAGCTGGATGAGCTTGGAATAGATTACATTCAGGGCTATTATTTCTCAAAACCGAGAAATGCTGCTGAGTTTATTTCATTCATAGAAAGTAATAATGCATAGTTTATTTCATTCATAGAAAGCAATAATGCATAGTTTATTTTATTCATACAAGATAATAATGATATGAGGGGCAAAAGGTATTTTGCCCCTCATTTATGATTAATCAGATTGCTACATGCTACGCATTTCCATAATCTGACTACACCTCGAAGTCCGCTAATTTTCTGCGTCCCCGCAGCAAATTGCTACTTTCTCGGTGTGGTGCGTGTCACTAAGGTATACATCGAATTGCATGCAAGCATGCATCGATGATACCTTTTGAACCTTTAATCATAATATTTGGGTAGAAATGTTTCCATATGGCAGGGGCACCTATGAATCTTGAGCAATAATTATTTTTATTTTTTCTGAAAATTCACTTTTTTTGTCTTTTTATTTAGAAAATACTGGATTTTTAAATTATCATAATGTACAATAGCCATAGGTTGGTAGCATAGCAAGCGGGTCTTGTGGAGCTGAAACCGCAGAAATTCCCCAAACAGCGCCCCAAACCCGCCAAAAAATCCGGAAAAAAGTAGCTGAAACCGCAGAAATCCACAAAACAGCACCCAAAACTCTGCCAAAAATCCGGAAAAGAGCAGAAAAAAGTAGCTGAAACCGCAGAAATTCCACAAACAGCACCCCAAACCCAGCTCAAAATCCGGAAAAGAGCAGAAAAAAAGTAGCTGAAATCCATTAAAATCATAAAACAGCTCCAAACTATAGTCGGTTTCTATATTTATATGATGCTATCAAACAAATGGAGACCATAATCTCCACTTTTGAAGATAAATGACAGATTTCATTTATCATACTCCCCACAAAATACAATAAATTACTGTTTAAATTGCATACAAAGCGTTACCTGATGTGAAGAATAGGAGGAAAATAAAATAAGTTCAATAGATAATAGAATCCAATGGTTGGAAGGTGAGATATCAGAGATTCAGGAAAGGCTGGAGACCATCACTGAGGAAGGAACAATCTATCCAACACAAAAGGATGGAAATGTTAAATGGTATGTTTGGAAAAATGGCAGAAGAGAGTATTTATCAAAGAAAAATGATAAAGAAATCAGAAATCTTGTCAATAAAAAATATCTGGAGCTTTATTTGAAGGATACAATAAATGAGCTCAGACTACTCGAGACAAACAGGAAGGCCCGGAAAAAATATAAAACCGATTATGCCCAGAAAATGTTGAAGCAAAAACATTATAGAAGTATACTTTTAGCAGTTGATAAGAAGGACAATGAAGAGACAAATGAAAAGACACAGGTTCCTAACCCTGAAGCACTCAAGTTTTATACTAAAATGGGAATTATAGTGCGGTCAAAATCAGAAGTAATTATTGCGACAGCCTTGTATGATAATAATATAAAGTTTGAGTACGAGAAGGCGATTAAAATCTCAGATGTTATTTATTATCCCGATTTTACGGTTGAGAAGAAAAATGGCGACATAATTCTTTGGGAGCATCTTGGATTGATAGACAATCCTGATTATCGAAATAAAGCTTATCGAAAGATATTGAAATATAACGAAAATGGATATTATCAGGGGAAAAATCTTATATTGACATATGAAACAGCGGAAAGTCCATTGGACCCAATGGATGTAGAACATGAAATAGAAAAAATGTGCAGGTGATAAAATGCTCAAAAAATTACGAAGAAAATTTATAGCCATAGCAATGTTATGAGTTTCAATTGTTCTCATTGCAATTGTAGGCATGATAAACATTGCAAATTATATAAGTACGAATGAAGCACTGGATGTGCGCCTTAAGCTGATTGTCGGAAACGGAGGAACATTCCCGGATCTTTTAGAACAGAAAACGCAAACTCAGATACATTCGGCAATACAGCAGATGAAAGTACAAATAAAGGGACTCCCACGCTCAAAGAGCCACCATCCGGCAGAACAGATGTACAGCCACCGGAGAATATGAATTTATAATCGTATTGTAGATTAAAAATATTTTTTTACATGCATTTTACACACTAATGATTTTGCATTTTACATTTCCCCATTACTATATCAGTTGTAACAAACAAAGAAATAAATTCAAGAAAGAAATGAAAGAGGAAATTAAAATGAAAAATCGTATGAAAAAACTTTTAGTTTTAGCAACTGCTGCAACAATGATGACAGCAGCATTTACAGGATGTGGCTCAAGCTCAGACGGAGCAGACAACAATGCAGATACAAGCGCAGATGAAGGTACATCAAATGAGAACTTAAGCGGTTCACTTTCACTTGCGGGAAGTACTTCAATGGAGAAGCTTTGTGAGGCGCTCAAGGAGTCATTCATGGAGAAAAATCCTGGAGTAACAGTAACAGTAGAGTATACAGGCTCTGGTTCAGGAATCGAGTCAGTGACAGCAGGAAGCGTAGATATCGGAGATTCATCAAGAGCACTTACAGATGATGAGAAAGCAAACGGCGTTGAGGAAAACATCGTAGCAATCGATGGAATCGCAGTAATCACAGACAAGGACAACTCAGTAACAGAGCTTACATCAGATGACTTAAAGAAAATCTACACAGGTGAGATTTCAAACTGGAAAGACCTTGGTGGAAAAGATGAGGCAATCGTAGCAATCGGCCGTGAGGCAGCTTCAGGTACAAGAGGAGCCTTCGAGGAGCTTCTTGATGTAAAGGATCAGTGCAAATATGCACAGGAGCTTGACTCAACAGGAGCAGTTCTTGCAAAGGTAGGCTCAACACCAGGAGCAATCGGATATGTTTCACTTGACGTGCTTGATGATACAGTAACAGCAATGAAAATTGACGGAGTAGAGGCAACAGAGGAAAACATTGTAGCAGGCAAATATCTCCTTTCTCGTCCATTCGTAATGGCTACAAAGGGCAAGATTGACGAGCAGAACGATATTGTTAAAGCTTGGTTTGACTATGTAAACTCAGATGAGGGACAGGCAGTTATCAAGAAGGTAGGCCTTATCCTTCCTCAGTAGAAATAACGGTCATAGTAATAATACAAAATACAGACATCGATACGAGACGTCACTAGTAAGTATAAGTATAAAAAAATAATACAAAATACAGACATCGATATTAGACATCAGTATTAATACATATCGACAAGATACAGGGTTTCCTCAGGAAATGGCAGGTTTCCTGGGGAACTTTTTGAAACAAGGAGTATCAAATGAAACATAAATCCATAGTAGAGAATGTTGCCAAAATAATATTCACGGTATGTGCGGTTGTGGCAATATTCGCAGTATTATCAATAACAATTTATATGTTCCTTAAAGGTGCACCGGCATTTTTCAAGGTCGGAGTGTTAAACCTCTTATTCGGAACAAAATGGGCGCCGACAGCGGCAGACCCAAGCTACGGAATATTGTACATAATCCTCACATCCATCATAGGAACAGCGGTATCTATACTCATAGGAGTACCGATTGCTCTTCTTACGGCAGTATTTCTCACTGAGGTGTCAAACAAAAAGCTCTCAGCGGTAGTACAGCCGGCAGTAGAGCTGCTTGCAGCCATTCCATCAGTAATCTATGGACTTTTAGGACTTATGATACTTAATCCGGTATTATACAAGCTGGAGAAACATGTTTTTGCAAACTCAGCAACACATCAGTTTACCGGCGGATCAAATCTGCTTGCAGCAATCATAGTGCTTGCAATCATGATTCTTCCTACGGTAATCAACATGAGCGTATCATCAATACAGGCAGTACCGCAGCAGATGAGAGCGGCATCCCTTGCTCTTGGAGCAACAAAGATACAGACAATATTTAAAGTGACGGTTCCTGCAGCAAAGTCAGGAATCATGACAGGAATTGTGCTCGGAATAGGTCGTGCGCTTGGAGAAGCGATGGCTATCAACATGGTAGCCGGTGGAACGGTAAGCTTTCCACTTCCGTTCAACTCAGTGCGTTTCCTTACCACACAGCTCGTCAGCGAGATGGGATACGCCAGCGGACTTCACAGACAGGTGCTTTTCTCAGTAGGTCTTGTGCTTTTTGTGTTTATCATGATAATCAATCTCACCCTTATGAAACTCAAAAAGAAAGGAGCTGTGGAAAATGACTAGTATAAATGGAAAACGCCGTAGAATAGGCGATGATGTAGTATACTTTTTCATATATCTGTGTGCGGCATTATCGGTAGTGCTGCTTGCGGGAATCATCATATATGTATTTGTCAGGGGAATCGGCCAGGTAAACTGGCAGTTTCTGACCAGCGAGACATCTGTCTTAAGAGGCACTGTCGGAATAGCGGGAAACCTGCTCAATACACTTTACATCATAATTATCACCATGCTCATAGCAACTCCCGTAGGAGTGGGAGCAGCCGTGTACTTGAATGAGTATGCAAAGCCGGGTAAGCTCGTATCCACAATAGAGTTTGCCACAGAGACACTTGCAGGAATACCGTCAATCATCTTTGGCCTCTTCGGAATGATGTTCTTTGGACAGACAATAGGCTTTGGCTACAGTATCCTGACAGGTTCACTGACACTGACGCTCATGGTTCTGCCTCTCATCACAAGAAATACACAGGAGGCGCTTAAAACTGTACCGGACAGCTACAGACACGGAGCAGTCGGACTTGGAGCCGGAAAATGGCACACCATCCGCACCATCCTGTTGCCATCAGCCATGCCGGGAATCATCACAGGTGTTATCCTTGCAATCGGCCGAATAGTAGGTGAGTCAGCAGCACTTCTCTTTACGGCAGGAAGTGCGGGAATGCTTCCAAAGGTTGCCAGCGGTTATTTCTCAAAGATAATGCAGTCAGGTGGAACACTTACCATCAAGCTCTACCTTGCAGCGACAAGTGAAGGAAAATTTGACCAGGCATTTGGAATTGCGGTTGTGCTTCTCGTAATTGTATTCTTAATCAACATCCTGACAAAGGTGCTGGCAAAGAAATTCCAGGCGAAGTAAACAAATCAACCGGCTATTATAATGATATGAGGCTCAAAAGGTATTTTACCCCTTTAATCATAATAATAAATTAACGAATATAGTAAATAACAAATATAATAATCTAACTAAGAAAAGAAGCTTCGATTTGATATCAGTAAATCGGAGCTTCTTTTTAGTTTCATAAAGATTATTTCTTAAACAAATCTTAATGTGTTACATAATTGGATTTTAATGTTACAATTGATACAATAAGATCAACATAAAACTTCCGGAGGCAATTATGTATAAAGTATTAGTATGTGATGATGAAAAAGACATTGTATCGGCAATCAGCATTTATTTGACCAGCGATGGCTACGAGGTAATCCCGGCGCGAAACGGGCTGGAGGCGCTTGATATAGTAAAACACAATGATGTGCATCTTGTCCTGATGGATATAATGATGCCTGTCATGGACGGCATAGAGGCGATGGTGGAAATCAGAAAAATCTCTAATGTGCCGGTCATACTGCTCACTGCCAAAAGTGAGGACACTGACAAGGTACTCGGGCTCACGGTCGGAGCAGACGACTATGTGACGAAACCGTTTAACCCGGTAGAGTTGCAGGCAAGGGTGAAGTCACAGATCAGGAGATACATGCTTCTTGGCGCAGGCAATACAAGCGCAGGAAAGCTGGTAATAGGCGGCATTGAGCTCGATGACAAATCAAAGACGGTGACAGTTGATGGCGAGGCAGCAAATCTCACACGTACAGAGTACGATATTTTGAAGCTTCTCATGGAGCATCCGGGCGAGGTGTATTCGCCGAATCAGATATATGCAAAGGTCTGGAAGGATGAGCCGTATGGGACAGAAAACACGGTGGCGGTACATATCCGTCATCTCAGAGAAAAGGTTGAGATAAATCCGGCTGAGCCAAGGTACTTAAAGGTTATCTGGGGCCGCGGATACAAAATTGACGCTGAATAGGTGCATGCTTGATACAGCTTTGTCAAGTGAAGCACTATAAAATGGAAGGTGAATGATATGAAAAAAATATCAAGAAATCTGTGGCTTAAGCTGGCGGCATTTATAGTATGCTCGGTCATGGCGGCAGGGCTTGTTGTAACAACGTTAGTTGCAGTGTATACAAACAATTATGAAAGTACAGCACAGCTAAGGGATGAAATTCATGCGAATATTGCAGGAGCCTATAGCAGACAGATGGTGTACAATTATGAATCCGGTGATGACAATGCATTTTCGCAGATGATGGACGATACAAATCTGCAGGTCGCAGTGGTAAAGAGTAATGAAACATCAGAGGACAAGGTAGATGTAAAATCTGATGCAGCAAAGGTGTATTCAAGTGTGGATGAAATATCAAATCCGGATTATATTTTTAGCTACAAGGCAAAGAACTTAAAGTGGAACAGGCTATCATATCTGTGGGATGCAATGAGCGGCAGCTATGAAGAGTCAGACGATGCATCAAACAATATGAACAGTGAGAGAATCAGCTCAATCATGTATTCCAAGACAAATGGGCTCTTTTATCTGTGCCTGAATGATGGTACCGCTTATGTCATTCCAAAGGTGAGGGTGATGACAGGCTCTAACGATAACAGCTCGCTTGGCTTATATAAGGCAGTTGAGAAAACCGATGAGAATGGAAATAATTACTTTGCCTACGAGGAGATGTTTACAGGCCAGTCACTCGATATTACAGGCTTTGCCGAGTGGAAAAATGTAAAGTGCTATGATGAAAAAGGAAATCATATAAAGTGTGGCATGAATCTGAGTGATGACGGCGATTCGCGCTTTGATAGTGACGGCTCTTACTACGATTATGATGAGGATATTTATTATGACAGCTACGAAATCATAAAAGTGGTGGAGCAGGTGAATGAGAGCTATGAGCTTTTACCGGATACCTTTAATATATCGGATACCGGAATTGTGTACTATCCATACACCCAAACGGAAGATAAGCCTGAGTACTATTATGTGTATGCAAAGCTTCCGCAGCAGCTTCAGGAAAAGGGCGATTACTTCAATCAGGCAGACAGCTTACTTGACGTCATGGAATTTACAGAGGCTCATTTGAGTGTATTGTTTGTCATATTTATACTTGGTTTTGTGATTACAGCGGGGTATCTGCTGACAGTTGCCGGAAAACGTGAGGATTCGGAAAAAATTAAATTACGATTATATGACAGGATGCCGTATGAGGTGATGCTTGGTGTGACAATGTTTGCAGACTTTATGGTATTTCCGGCAGGCTTTTTACTTATAAAGCAGCTTCCGGTGGTGGCACTCATTTGTCTGGCGGCAACCATGGTTTCGCTTGAAGCAATCCTGACAACATACGTAAGAATCAGGGCACATGAGTTCTGGAAGCATACACTGTGCTACTATGTTGTGAGATTTTTCTTAAAGCCTGTCAAAAAGCTATGCAGGATGGTATTTGCCCCAATCAGATACGGCTTTTCATGGATAGAAAGAAATGTACCGCTGTTTTTGATCAGTATGCTGGCATTCGGTTTCATATGCCTGCTTGAGCTTATAGGCTTTGGAATAGGGAGTATTGGATTTATATTCATTATAAAGCTTATAGAGCTTGCTCTGCTTATCGCATTTATCATGCAGTATGACAGGATAAGATGCGCTACAAAGGCTATAGCAAACGGTGATTTTTCACAGCCGGTTGATACGTCAAGACTCATGCTGTTTTTCAGAAAGCATGGCGAGGATTTGAATAATGTGAGCAATGGAATAGAGGCTGCGGTCTCTGAAAAAATGAAGAGCGAGCGCTTCAGGACGGAGCTCATCACAAATGTGTCGCATGATATCAAGACACCGCTCACCTCGATTATCAATTATGTGGACCTGTTGCAGAAGGAGGACATAGATAACGAGAAGGTACGCGAATATCTTGATGTTCTCGACAGACAGTCATCACGTCTGAAAAAATTAATTCAGGATTTACTTGAGGCTTCAAAGGCATCTACGGGCAGCATAAATGTAGAGCTGGAGGACCTGGATGCAGCTGTTATGTTATCACAGGTGGCCGGGGAATATGAAGAAAAATTCAAGAAAAATAATCTTGATTTAATTATTAAAAATGACGTTACGCCTGTCATGATTCAGGCAGACGGACGACATCTGTGGAGAGTGTTTGATAATCTGATGAACAACATCAACAAATACGCCCAGCCGGGTACGAGAGTGTACATTGACATCATTCCAAAGGACAGCGGAGCCATCATAACCTTCAAGAATGTATCAGCTACACCGCTTAATATTTCAAGCGATGAGCTTAAGGAGCGTTTTGTCAGAGGAGACAGCTCACGAAATACCGAGGGCAGCGGACTTGGACTGTCTATTGCAGAAAGCCTTATGAAGCTTATGAATGGTACTTTGGAGCTGACTGTGGATGGCGATCTGTTTAAGGTGACTCTGGAGTTTTGAGCTTTTTAAAACTATATTATATATTGAACTTATACGACATAAGAAACAACAAAATCCGGGGCATCTGCCCCGGATTTTAAGTCATTCTTTGAGGTTTCAATTCTATATAGAACAAGATCTCTTCTTGTACCAATTTCTACATCATGCTGCTCCATATAGTATAACCCCCTCTTTATGAATATTTGAATAAAATGGATAATTTACTACCCACTTATTAAAAATCTCTTCACTTTTGGCAATTGGTTTTATGTCAATGTCATGATCCAGATTAAAGTCATATGTCATATAGGAAAGCTTCTCACCATAAGATTTAAGTTCAATATCTGACATATCAACCAAAATCATAATATCTATATCTGAGTCGGGTCTGAAATCGCCTCTGGCATACGAACCATATAAAATAATCTGTCTGACATGTGAACCATAAATTTTTTTGATTTCTTCAATGTATTGTCCAATAAGATTATACATAGCTTTTGTCATATGCTACCCCTCCTTAAAAAATAATCTTCACTCTACTATTTTATTATACCATATATTAAAAAAAATGCATTTTATATTTTACCACAAAAAGTCGGTATAAAAATCCGGGGCATCTGCCCCGGCCTCAGACTGTAGACGTGATTTAATTTCCCGATATCATCTCCAAAAACCTCTCATGAATCCGTGTATCATCATCAAGCTCCGGATGGAAAGCCAGCCCAATCTGGTTCTTATACTGCACGCCGACAATTTTGCCGTCATACTCTGCGAGTACACGCACATCATTCTTTGCTGAAGCATCAATAGCTTCCACGTAAGGTGCTCTGATAAATGTCATGGTAAAGTCAAAGCTATTGTCAAACCTTGCTGTGGCCTCAAAGCTTCCGAGCTGTCTGCCGTAGGCATTTCTTTTAACAGTGACAGGCAAAGTGCCAAAATATACGTTGTCATCGTTGCTGATATGTGAAGCTAAAAGGATAAGACCGGCGCAGGTTGCAAGCACCGGAAGTCCGTTTGCGATTCTTCCCTTTAGCTCATCAAACATATCAAGCTCACGGAGCAGCTTGCCTTGCACAGTGCTCTCACCTCCAGGCAGCACGAGTCCGTCTAAGTCACAGATATCTGATTTCCGGCGCAGCTCTACACATTCGCACCCAAGAGACTCAAGCATGCGCTTGTGCTCAATAAACGCTCCCTGAACAGCTAAAACACCAATCTTAAGTCCTGATTTCATTTTATTTGCCTCTTTCTTCCATGATGATTTTAATCTCGCTCTCGTTGATTCCGACCATAGCCTCACCGAGATCCTCAGAAAGCTCTGCGATGAGCTTTGCATCAGTAAAGTTTGTCACAGCTTTTACGATAGCGGCAGCTCTCTTGGCAGGATCGCCTGATTTGAAGATACCAGAACCTACGAATACACCCTCAGCACCGAGCTGCATCATAAGAGCCGCGTCAGCCGGAGTAGCCACACCACCGGCCGCAAAGTTTACAACCGGGAGCTTGCCGTTATCATGAACGAATTTGACCAGCTCGAAAGGCACCTGAAGATTTTTAGCTGCCTCGAAAAGCTCATCTTCACGCATGGAAGTTAGCTTTGCAATCTCAGAATTCATCTTTCTCATATGTCTTACGGCCTGAACGATATCACCTGTACCGGGTTCACCCTTTGTACGGATCATGGAAGCTCCCTCGTTGATACGGCGGAGAGCCTCACCGAGATCTCTTGCACCACATACGAAAGGCACCTTGAAATCTCTCTTGTTGATATGGTACACATCATCAGCAGGTGAAAGCACCTCAGACTCATCAATGTAGTCAATCTCGATAGCCTCGAGCACCTGCGCCTCCACGAAGTGACCGATACGGCACTTTGCCATGACGGGGATGCTGACAGCCTCCTGAATGCCCTTAATCATTTTGGGATCGCTCATTCTTGAAACACCGCCTGCGGCTCTGATATCAGCAGGGATTCTCTCAAGTGCCATAACAGCACACGCGCCAGCGGCCTCTGCAATCTTAGCCTGCTCGGGAGTAGTAACATCCATGATTACGCCGCCCTTGAGCATCTGTGCAAGCCCTTTGTTGAGTTCGTATTGAGTATTCTTATTGTTTTTCATTTGTTAAATCTCCTTTTATTTTTGTATTTGCTCATGCCAGCCATATATCATGGTTGCAATATTACGCCACATCTGGTAATATTAAAATATTCAAAATAAGGAAAATAAAAATGCCAGAAAGCGGTGAATCAAATGCTGACCTACGACCTCACAAAAACAGACGGACCACTCTACAAATGCCTGTATGAGTGCATCAAAAACGATATATCACAGGGAAAATTAAGCTCCGGGGAGAAAATGCCATCAAAACGCACCCTCGCCAAGAATCTGGGGGTTAGTACCATTACGGTTGAAAATGCATATGACCAGTTGATAGGCGAGGGCTATATGTTTGCAAGACCAAAGAGGGGCTATTTCATAGCCGATGTGTCAGATATCAGGGTAATCAAGGCACCGGTGCAGAAGGAGCTTAGCATAAAGCTGCCGCCTGAGCAGGATGAAAGTATATTTGACTTCTCATCAAACAGGACAGACTCGGGTAACTTTCCGTTTTCCATATGGGCAAAGCTCATGCGAGAGACGATTTCCCTTAGGGAGCAGGAACTTTTGTCGGTGTCGCCGTGTGGCGGAGTGAGAGAGCTTCGGGAAGCGATAGCAAGCCATCTGTCATCGTTTCGCGGTATGAATGTGGACCCGGACCAGATAATAGTCGGAGCGGGAACAGAGTATCTGTACGGACTGCTTGTGAAGCTTTTGGGTACGGACAAGGTATACTGCGTGGAGGATCCGGGCTATAAGAAAATCAGCCAGATATACGAGTGCAACAATGCAAAATGCCTGCCGGTGCAGATGGATGAGCAGGGCATCAGCGTGGAGCTTATAAAGAAAGCGAACGCGCAGATAGCACATATCAGCCCGACACACCATTTTCCGACAGGAATCACGATGCCTGTGAACCGCCGCTATGAGCTTTTGGCATGGGCCAACGAGAGCAGCGACAGATACATCATAGAGGATGATTATGACAGTGAGTTTCGCATGAACGGACACCCGATACCGCCCATCCTCTCGATTGATGCGTGTGAAAAGGTCATCTATATAAATACATTTTCAAAGTCTCTCACATCCACCATCCGAATCAGCTACATGGTGCTGCCGGAGCATCTGGCAAATGAGTTTTACAGGAGGCTTTCATTTTACTCATGTACGGTATCCACCTTTGAGCAGTACACGCTGGCACGATTTATCAGCGAGGGCTATTTTGAAAAGCACATAAACAGGATGAGACTGCACTACGGCAGAAAGCGCCAGAGCGTGCTTTCGTCCATAAAAGGCTGCTTCACTGAAAAGGAATGCAGGGTAATAGAAAATGACTCCGGACTGCATTTTATCATACAGTTTGACACAAACCTTCCGGACAAAACAGTTGAAGAAAGACTTTTGAAAAAAGGTATAAAGCTTCAGGCGATTACCCACTTCAACCTGAGTAAGCCAAAGGAGGACAGGCATCAGTTTATTATCAATTACTCAAATATTGATGCAGACAGGATAATGGATGAGCTTTTAATTATTAAAGATACAATACTTTAACCGGACAGTACTTTAATAAAGCCGACTATAAAGCATATAAATAGTGTATACAAATAATAAATACAAACAGTGCGAATAATTTATGTGTGTAAAAATTTGACATAGATTTTACATACATCTGATAGAGCATTTTACAAAGCATCCATATAATGTATTCTCGAAGACAAGAAATTTATTACATGTTGCAGGAGATACAAATGGAGAAAAAAATCAAAATTCAGGTTCGCGACCTGAATCTGTATTATGGCCAGAATCATGCACTGCATGGTGTCAATATGGACATAAAAGAAAACAGCGTGACAGCGCTGATCGGACCGTCAGGATGTGGTAAGTCTACATTTTTAAAGTGTATCAACAGAATGAATGATCTGGTTGACAACGTCAGAATCGAGGGAAGCATAGAGATAGATGGTGAGAATATATATGCACCATCAGTCGATACAACCGTACTTCGCAAAAAGGTCGGCATGGTTTTCCAGCAGCCAAATCCGTTCCCGATGAGCATATATGACAATATCGCATATGGCCCGAGAGTGCATGGCATCAAGGATAAAAAGATACTCGACCAGATAGTTGAGGAAAGTCTTCAGGGTGCTGCGATATTCAATGAAGTTAAAGATAGATTAAAGAAATCTGCTATGGGACTTTCGGGTGGACAGCAGCAGAGACTGTGTATTGCGAGAGCACTTGCCGTACAGCCGGAGGTGCTTTTGATGGATGAGCCAACAAGTGCGCTTGACCCTATCTCTACTTCAAAGATAGAGGAGCTCATGGAGGATTTAAAGAAAAAGTACACGGTTGTAGTTGTAACACATAACATGCAGCAGGCAGTGCGTGTGTCAGACGATACAGCATTCTTCCTTGTGGGAGATATGGTTGAGTTTGGTGACACAAAGACAATTTTCTCATATCCACAGGACAAGAGAACAGAGGATTACATCACAGGGAGGTTTGGTTAATGAGATCGAAATTCGACGAGCAGCTTAAGAAGCTGAATGAAGAAATGATGCACATGGGAAGCATGATTGAGGAGTCAATCCAGAAAGCAATCGAGGCATTTATACATCAGGATTCCGATAGCGCCAAAGCTATCATGGAGGGCGATTCGGAGATAGACAGAGAGCAGAAAAAGATAGAGAGCCTGTGCTTTGATCTGCTCATGCAGCAGCAGCCTGTAGCAAGAGACCTTAGAACAATTTCTGCAGCGATGAAGATGGTTACTGATATGGAGCGTATAGGAGACCACGCAGCCGATATTAGCGAGATGACCATTTTGATGAGCAGTGATAAGCCATACAGGGTCAATATAGAGCATGTCAAGAGCATGGCTTCAGAGACAATGCTTATGCTTATCAGGGCAATCGAGGCATATGTTGAGAAGAACAATGACAAGGCTCACATAGTGATGAAGCAGGATGATGTGGTTGATGATCTTTTTGATAAGGTAAAGGCTGAGCTTATTGATTTCATCAGGGAACATCCGGAGGATGGTGAGCAGGCAGAGGATCTTCTCATGGTTGCAAAATACTTTGAGCGTATTGGAGACCATGCGACAAATATTGCTGAGTGGGTTGAGTTTGCGCTTGATGATAAGGTTCGCAAATCATGATTTAATCTTTATGCTGAAAAATTAAATCATAGTTATATACACACAAAATGATACAGACGATGGATTTTACATAAATTTTACATAAAACCATCGTCTGTTTTACATTAGTAATGTATAATCGAAAGTAAAAAGCAGGTAAAAATTTTACATAAGATTTTTTGAAATGGAGAAAGCTATGGCACTTATTTATATTGTAGAGGACGACGAGAGCATACGTGAGATAGAGAGTATTGCTTTAAAAAACAGTAATTACATCGTCAGTGCATTTGAAAATGCAAAGGAATTTTACAAGAAGCTGGATGAACTCGTACCGGACCTTATACTGCTTGATGTGATGCTTCCGGATGAGAGCGGCTACGATATCGTGAGAAAGCTCAGAAAACGTCCGGCCACACAGGATATTCCTATTATAATGGTCACAGCCAAGACAACAGAGATGGATATGATAAAAGGGTTTGACGGAGGCGCAGATGATTACATCAAAAAGCCTTTCTCAATCATGGAGCTTATCACAAGAGTAAAGGCACTGCTCAGGAGAACAGCGAAGGAGGAGCCGAAGCTTTTAAAGCTGGATGATCTGGTGATCGACCATGAGCGCCATGTGGTTACAGTGAACAATGAGCCGGTTGACCTTACATACAAGGAGTACGAGCTTTTAAGGCTTCTGATGGGCAGTCAGGGAATAGTCATGACCAGGGAGGTCATCATGAGAAGCGTCTGGGATACTGACTTTGAGGGCGAGACACGTACAGTGGACATGCACATAAAGACACTCCGCCATAAGCTGGGTGACTATGGCAGCAGGATAAAGACAGTCAGAAATGTGGGCTATGTTATAGAATAATAGCTGTTATAATGATTTCTAATATACATAAGCGGAGCGTACAGCATGAAAAAGAAGATTAATTACTATCTGGTAGCAACAGCACTTTTTGTAGCAATTGCCACTATGGTTTCCATGACAGTAATCAACTATTACCTCTTTCAGAAGCAGGTAAAGGAAGACCTGCAGGTCATGGCAGAGACAATAGAAAGCACCGGAATACTAAAACAGAATATAAATGAAATCCCACAGATTGACGTGGAGGGTATTCGTGTCACCTGGATTGACAAGGACGGCACAGTGCTGTATGACAATCAAAATGATGTGAAAAAACTTGAAAATCATGGCGATAGACCGGAAGTTGAATCAGCATTTGATAAAGGCACGGGAGACAGCGTGAGAACATCAGCCACCATGAACAGCAATACCTTCTATCATGCCATAAAGCTCAATGATGGAACGGTACTGCGTGTCTCTATTGCAGCGAGAAGTATCTGGAACATGTTTGCAAGCAGTATACCTGCCATGCTTATAGTGACGGTTATCATAGTAGGAATATGTGTGGTTCTCGCCAAGAGCCTGACCAGAAAGCTCATGAAGCCAATCGAGACACTCGCAGGCAACCTTGAGCAGGCCTCTGTCATCCAGAAAAAGACAGAGTACAAGGAGCTCGTGCCGTTCATGAATGCGATAAGGATACAGCATGAGGGCGTACTTGCCGCGGCAAAGAGCAGACAGGACTTCACAGCCAATGTGTCACACGAGCTAAAGACTCCGCTCACAGCCATCTCCGGCTACGCAGAGCTCATAGAAAACGGCATGGTCGAAAAGGAGCAGCAGATTCATTTTGCCACTGAAATCAGAAGAAATGCACAGCGCCTGCTTTCCTTAATCAATGATATCATAAAGCTCTCGGAGCTTGATTCCAGCGAGGCGCAGCAGGGCTTTGAACAGCTTGATCTGTACGGTCTGGTCAAGGACTGCATAGAAAATCTACAGGTGAATGCCGAGCAGAGAAAAGTAGCACTCAATTTTGACGGCACTGACTGCATGGTACGAGGCAACAGGCAGCTTCTCACGGAGCTCGTTGAGAATCTCTGCCAGAATGCTATCCGCTACAACAATGAGGGCGGCACCGTAAATGTGACGGTACACAAGCTCGGTGGCAAGGCAGTTCTCACGGTCGAGGACAACGGCATAGGCATCCCAAAGGATCAGCAGGAGCGCGTCTTTGAGCGCTTCTACAGAGTAGATAAGAGCCGCTCGAAGGAGACCGGCGGCACAGGCCTTGGGCTTGCGATAGTAAAGCATATAGTGGAGCTGCATGATGCAGGGCTTACACTCGACAGCGAGGTGGGGCGTGGCACAACAATAAAGGTGGAGTTTTAGCTCCGCCTTTTTGCGTCTCCTGCGCCATACCGGGCACACAAGCTCTTGCAAAATAGTGGCGCAGTGTTTATAATCATATGTTAGCAGCGAAAACAAGGCAAAACCAGGAGGAACAGCCATGTATCAGGAAATATCAAAATTACTTATGTACGGAGATTTATCTCAGGATGAGATACTTTATAAATTGGGACAGCTCTTTGAGCAGTTTGAGGTGGGCGAGTACAACAAGACAGAGCTTGTGCGCGACATCAATACACAGGTCAAGAGAATCCTAAAGGTAGCGACAGACTATGGTTTTGATGACAATCTGTGGCACAACTATCTCACTTTCTTCCTTATGATGAGTGAGAATCCGTTTTCCATCACCTGTGAGAAGGTCGGAGCCAGTGATGGCAGCGTAAACGGGCTTGTGGCAAACGATTTCAGGATTTTTAAGAAGCTTTTCGATTATGATTTCAAGCCAATCGAGTCAGCACTCGGAATAGACTGCTTCACACAGATCAGCAATTATAAGGCCATTGTGAAAAAGGACCTTATGTACAATCACAATGTCAGCGAGAAAGTAAGGGCGCTGAGCAAGAAGCTTGAGGCAGCTAAGGACGAGCAGGAGTTCTTTGATGTGGTAACAGGCTTTTACAAGGCATACGGAGTCGGCATGTTTGGGCTCAACAAGGCATTCAGGATTGAGGAGCATCTGGACGGGGGCTTCTCCTTCATGCCAATCAACAATATGGATGCGGTCATGCTCGATGACCTGATCGGTTATGAAATCCAGAAGAAAAAGCTCACAGACAATACAGAAGCGTTTGTACAGGGCAAAAAGGCCAACAATGTGCTGCTTTTCGGAGACAGCGGAACCGGAAAATCAACAAGCATCAAGGCTATTGTCAATCAGTATTATGATGACGGACTGCGCATGATTGAGATATACAAGCATCAGTTTAAATATCTGTCAAAAATTATCGCAGCAATCAAAAACAGAAACTACAGATTTATCATATATATGGATGACCTCTCATTCGAGGAGCATGAGATTGAGTACAAGTTCCTAAAGGCAGTTATCGAGGGCGGCGTGGAGACAAAGCCTGACAACATACTGATTTATGCAACCTCTAACCGCCGTCACCTGATCAAGGAGACATGGAATGACCGCAATGACCAGGACAACAGCAATGACAAGCATCACTCAGATACAGTTGAGGAGAAGCTGTCACTTGTAAACCGTTTTGGTGTGACAATCAGCTACTCAAAGCCATCGCAGAAGGAGTTCTTCAACATCGTAACAGAGCTTGCGAGAAAGAGCGGCTGCACACTTTCAGACGAGGAGCTGTGCAGGGAGGCAAACAAGTGGGAGCTCAGCCACGGTGGTATTTCAGGACGTACTGCAACACAGTTTGTCAACTACATTATGGCTAGCAATTAAGCAGCAGGCATAAGCATGAAAGGATAGTATATGCTCTACCAGATAAGTAATGGCGCTGTCGCATTTGGCGACGACGTCATTTTGCATAGTATAGATTTTGAAATCAGAAACACAGAAAAGATAGCGATAGTCGGCAGAAACGGCTGTGGCAAGACAACACTTTTAAAGCTCATTTCAGGCGAGGTTGAGATGGAAAAGCTCGACAGCGATGAGAGCGCCTTTATTGCAAAGGCAGGAAATCCGGAGATAGGGTATCTGAAGCAGATTGCGTTTGATGATCCTGATGTGACACTCGAGCAGGAGGTGCGTAAATGCTTCGTGAAAATGGACGAGCGAAAGGCAGAGCTTGCGCGCGCGGCGGCAGAGCTCGAGCATGATTATTCCGATGAAAAGGTAGCCAGATATACCGCGATGGAGGAGGCCTTCAAGGATGATGGCGGCTACTATTATGAGAAGGAATATGAGGTCATGATCCGCAAGTTCGGCTTCTCAGATGATGAGCGTAAAAAGCCAATCCGTGACTTTTCCGGAGGGCAGCAGACCAAGATAGCATTCATAAAGCTGCTTTTGTCAAAGCCTGACATACTGCTTTTGGACGAGCCGACCAACCACCTCGATGTCACGACGATTGAGTGGCTTGAGGGCTATCTGAAGTCGTACCCGAAGGCAGTGGTTGTCGTATCCCATGACCGTATGTTTCTCGACAATGTGGTAGATGTGGTATACGAGATAGAGTACGGCACAGCAAGGCGCTATCCGGGCAATTATACCAATTTTATCGCCCGCAAAAAGGAAAACTACGACAAGCAGATGAAGGATCACATCGCCCAGCAGAAGGAGATAGAGCGTTTGCAGCGTATGGTTACGCGCTTCAAGGGCAAGCCGACCAAGACATCCATGGCGCAGTCAAAGCAGAAGGCTATCGACCGCATGGTGATTATCGAGGCGCCGGACAAGTACGACAACAAGACCTTCCATGCCAATTTCCAGCCCGAAAAGGAGACCGGAAACGATGTGCTTTATACATCAGAGCTTGCAATCGGCTATGACCATCCGCTCTCCGTAGTGTCGCTCGATTTGAAAAGAGGCGAAAAGCTTGGCATACTCGGTGGAAACGGACTTGGAAAATCGACATTTTTAAAGACTATCGTGGGTAAGATCCCTGCACTTTCAGGCGAGTACCGCTTTGGAACCAACGTGCAGATAGGATATTTCGACCAGCAGATGGCCATGTATACAAGCAACAAGACTGTGCTCGATGATTTCTGGGATGAGTATCCGAATCTCACGGAAACCGAGGCCAGAAATGCACTCGGAGCCTTCCTTTTTTCAGGGGAGGACGTGTTCAAGAACGTAAATATGCTCTCCGGAGGAGAAAAGGTCAGACTGGCGCTTTGTAAGATTTTAAAGACCAGACCAAACGTGCTCGTGCTCGATGAGCCAACTAACCATATGGATATCGTAGGCAAGGAAACGCTGGAGAGCATGCTTAAGGACTACAAGGGCACACTGATTTTTGTATCACACGACAGATATTTTGTGAAAAAGGTAGCCACACAGCTGCTTGTGTTCGAGGATGGCACGACCAATCTCTATCAGTTTGGCTATGAGCAGTATCAGGAAAAGCTCGATCGGGAGGCTGCGGAAAGCAAAAATGTATACAGAGGCAATGCAATATTTGGCGGCGCGATAAGCCAGAACGGCAGCAGTCAGACAGGCAGTGATGCAAACCGGAGCACGCCACAAACCGGTGCAGCAGGTAATGTGGGCGAAAGCACCAATGCAAATAGCGCAGCCCAGGCAGGCGGCATGGCTGTCTCATCAACCGGCAAGGCATACTACAACCCGGGCAAGGAGCGCTCAAAGATACAGAAAAAGGTCAAAAAGGCCGAGGAGGACCTGGCAGTCAAGGAAGCAAAGCTCGATGAGCTCAAGGCCGAGCTCATGAAGCCGGAGTATCAGTCAAGCTACTCAAAGCTCACGGAAATTCAGAACGAAATAGACGCTCTCGAGGAAGAAATCCTTATTGATATGGAGGCGTGGGAGGAGCTTTCCTCTCAGCTTGAGGCACTGGGATAGGTTAGATGCGCTGTGGTAGCTTAGAAACGTTGTGATAGCTTAGATGTGCTGTTGTAGTTGAGAAATGTTGCGATAGTGTATAAAAAATCACTCGACTTGATGTTTTTTATTCTGATGAAATCCCTAATCATAGCGAAATCAAGCGATTTCGCGAAAAACCGTAAATAAACCCTTGATTATTTATATAAATTGCATAAAAATGATTGATGAAAACGAAATTTATGGTATAATATTTACATGATACAGACAACGTATCAAATAAACGATAAAGGGGTTGGACATCATGAGAATAACAATTTCAGGAAAAAACATCGAATTAACAGAGGGGCTTAAGCAGGCAGTAGAGGAGAAGCTGTCAAAGCTGGAGAAGTTTTTTAAACCGGACACAGACGTATACGTTACACTCAGCGTAGAAAAGGATAGACAGAAAATCGAGGTTACTATCCCGGCAAAGGGACATGTTATCCGTTCAGAGCAGGTCAGCAATGATATGTACGTATCAATTGATCTCGTAGAGGAAGTAATCGAGAGACAGCTTCGCAAATACAGAACCAAGATTTCCGCAAAGAAGTATGCACCGGCGATATTCCAGGATGATTTCGTGGAGGCAGACGATGCAGAGGACGAGGAAATCAAGATTGTCCGTACAAAGAGATTTGGTATGAAGCCTATGTATCCTGAGGATGCATGCATCCAGATGGAGCTCTCAGGCCACGATTTCTTCGTATTCAGAAATGCAGAGAATGACGAAGTAAATGTAGTCTACAAGAGAAAAGGACATACATACGGACTTATCGAACCGGAATGTTAGACTCTTGTTTTTCATCATAATTTAACCTTTCTTTCATCGAAAACCGGCAGCCGTTGGCTGCCGGTTTTTATGTCTGTTTAACCTCATTTGGTCTTGGATATGCGATTGGTTCCAATGGCAGTAAGACCACAAAAAAATAACCGCCCCAGCCTGGAAACTGAACGGTTATTTTAACTAAGTAAATGATCAGGCGAACCGTTGTTATAGGTAGCACCTTTTTGTTAACTATATTTTAACATTCATTTCTAATCATGTCAAAATTATTTCAAAAAATGAAATAATTGAGAGAATTACATAATTCATAGTCATTGATTTTACTGATGTTTCAGGACATATAAAAAACAATATATTTTTTAGTTTTTAGTTTTCAAAAGAAGCTTGCACAGAAATGTGGAGGCTCTTTTTATGTGAAATAATTAGAGGCTTCCACTATTATGCCAGAAGCCTCTAATTTTTAAGCTGTTTTGGAGATTTTTGCGGTTTCAGCTACTTTTTTCTGGAATTTTTTCGGCTTATGGACTGGTTTTGGGAGCTGTTTTGGGAATTTTTGCGGTTTCAGCTACTTTTTCACGCGATTTTTTCCGGCTTATGGGCTGAGTTTGAGAGCTGTTTTGGAGATTTTTGCGGTTTCAGCTACTTTTCTCGTATTTTTTCCGCCTTATGGGCTGAATTTTGGGAGCTGTTTTAAAAGCTTTATGGATTATAGCTCCTCAAGACCTGCCCACTATGCTATCAACCTAGGGCTATTGTACATTATGCTATGCAAATAGAGCAATTATCAGATATAAAGGCATTGGTTATGCGTCTCAAATCTGACCCGGTTACCGGTTCTAAGACGCAGTCTTGGTTACGATTATGTCGAAAAATCAAAGATAATTCAAGGTTTATTACAGCACCATTCAGAGAAACAAAAGCATTTGAAAAACTATATAATCAACGAACCAGCGTAGAGCGTACGTTCGGAGATTTAAAAGATAATTACAACCTTGATAACATCCGGGTTGCAAAAATGGCAAGGGCAAAAGTCTTTATGGATTTATCTTGTATTGCCCTTATTGCATCAAGACTACCAGATGCAGCCAGCAAGGAAAAAACCACAAAAATAGTACAAATTTATCATTACAAAAATTCTGATATAAAAAGAGCAATATTAAACAAAAACCAACTAAATTAAACCAAAAACCATGTCGCATTTTGTCGAAAACTGCTAATCACCAATCAATATTGAAGATTCTAATAGAAATCTTCAAAATACAAGCGCGTAACGCGCCTAGAATATTGATATATTATATGGAAAAATGAATCCACCAACAAAAACAAAGAGGGAAATTTCGCAAAGACGACAAAATTTCAAAAGAAAGACAAAAAAAGAAGTTCTACGAAAAATAAAGTCGATGGAGGGATGAAATATTTGGGAAGAATTTATTATGAACAGAAAGGACTTATTAACCTCGATGATATCGTAGATATATTTATTGAGGTGGGAAATATACACAATTACCTGGAAAATGCAGCCTTGCGGATTTTGCTTTTTGGCAATCCTGAGCTGAATTTTTATCAGTGCCGATTATTAGTATTGAAGTACGGAGAATCACTTTCACAGTATGATTTGCACGGGCGGATGGTATTTATGAGAATGATACAGCTGCTGGAAGCCAACACAGTTTAAAATAAAATGAGAATTTCTTTTTTGACCGGGCAACCGGTCTTTCTTTTTTGCACAAATGGTGTTATAATTTTGAAGAAATTATGTTGATTACTCATAGCTTTAAAAAGAAGCATTGCATTGTGTTTAATTAAGCCAAAGCATGATAATTCAATCAAAGAAAAGAGGACAAAAATGAACATCGTAGTACTTGCCGGAGGGCTCAGCACAGAGAGAGATGTTTCCTTCAAGACAGGAAGCATGGTAGCTAAGGCGCTCAAAGAGAACGGCCACAAAGTTATATTATTGGATGTATTTATGGGATATAGTGACAGGGAGGAGGACCTGACAGGTATATTTGACCGCGCGGACGAGATAAGCGTGCAGGTCAGTGATATTCCGACAGAGGCACCTGACCTCGCAAAGGTAAAGGCTTCCAGAAAGGACCAGTCACCTTGCTTCTTCGGACCAAATGTCATCAAAATGTGTCAGATGGCTGACATTGTTTTCATGGCTCTCCACGGAGAAAACGGAGAGAATGGAAAGATACAGGCAGCATTTGACCTCTTCGGGGTCAAATATACAGGCAGCGATTATTTAAGCTCAGCCATCGCCATGAACAAGGAGACATCAAAGCAGTTCTTCCTTGCAAACGGTATACCTACTCCAAAGGGTATTTCCATGACAAGAGCGACCAGACAGGACGATATCACAAAGCTTGACCTGACACTTCCATGCGTGGTAAAGCCATGCTGCGGTGGCTCAAGCATCGGTGTCACTATTGTTAGGGATGCGGCAGAGTTTAAGGCGGCACTTGACGATGCCTTCAAGTGGGAAAATGAGCTGGTTATCGAGGAGTTTGTACAGGGCAGGGAGTTCTCTGTCGGCGTTATCGAGGGCAAGGCTCTTCCTATTATAGAGATTGCACCGAAGGAGGGCTTCTACGATTATAAGAATAAATACAAGGCGGGCAGTACAGTAGAGACATGTCCGGCCGAGCTTCCGGAGCAGGTGACAAAGGATATGCAACACTATGCCGAGGAGGTTGCGCGCGTTATCGGGCTTGATACATATTCACGCTCAGACTTTTTGCTCAATGACAAAAATGAGATGTTCTGCCTCGAGGCAAACACACTGCCGGGCATGACTCCGACCAGTCTTCTGCCACAGGAGGCTGCGGTTATCGGTATGAGCTTTAATCAGCTCTGCGAGCATCTGATTGACATATCTTTGAAAAAATATGAGGTGTAGCATGTCGGATAAGTACATGAAGAATCTTACATTTGCAAATATCGCAAAGGCTTGCGATGGCACATACATAGGCGATGAGACACTGCTTGATACGACAATCACCGGCGCCGTCATAGACAGCAGACAGGTGAAGGAGGGCTATCTTTTTATCCCGATAAAGGGAGAAAGGGTGGACGGACACAAATTCATTCCGACTGTGTTTGAGCAGGGGGCGGCAATTGTGCTCTCTGAGCATGAGCTGACGGATCCGGCAGGCCCATATGTGCTTGTTGAATCAACCACCGATGCCATGAAAAAGCTCGCGGCATTTTACAGAAAAAGCCTTGATATCAAGGTGGTGGGTATCACCGGAAGTGTCGGCAAGACCAGCACCAAGGAGATGATATCATCAGTTCTTGAACAGAAATACAGCGTCCACAAGACCGCAGGCAATTTCAACAATGAGATAGGCCTGCCACTCACCATTTTCGGAATCAGGGAAAGCCATCAGGTAGCGGTGCTTGAGATGGGCATATCTGATTTTGGCGAGATGCACAGACTTTCTACCATGTCTTGCCCGGATGTCATGGTCATCACCAATATCGGTTACTGCCATCTGGAGTTTTTGGGCGACAGGGATGGTGTGCTTAAAGCAAAGACAGAGTGCTTTGAGCATATGATGCCGGATGCGGTCGCAGTGCTGAATGCAGATGACGACAAGCTGGCCACAGTGCAGACAGTAAATGGAAAGCCTGCCATATACTATGGCAAGGAATCGGCTTCGGACGTTCATAAATCAGTATATACCACAAATATTGAAAACCTGGGCTTTGACGGCATGAAGGCTCATTTTGTCACTCCGGAGGGTGAGTTCGATGCACACATCCACATCCCGGGTGAGCACAATGTATACAATGCCATGGCGGCAGCAGCTGTCGGATTGCAGCTTGGCCTCACAATAGCTGAGATAAAGTCAGGAATCGAGAAAGCAGAGACAATCGCAGGGCGTACCAATTTTATCAAAACGCATGGCATGACAGTGATAGATGACTGCTACAATGCAAACCCTGTATCCATGAAATCCTCTATCGAGGTGCTTTCACATGCAAAGGGCAGGACAATAGCAGTGCTTGGCGACATGGGTGAGCTTGGAAGCGATGAGAAAAAGCTGCATCATGGGGTAGGCGAAGCAGTTGGAGAGAATCATATCCATACACTTTTTGCTGCAGGAGAGCTTGCAAAGGAATATGCAGCCGGAGCCGCAGAAAAATCGTCCGATGTAGACATCCACTATTTCGAGGATAGGGAGACCATGACACGGGAGCTCCTTTCATATGTGAAGGAGGGCGACACCATACTGGTGAAGGCATCACACTTCATGGAGTTTCCGAAGGTAGTCGAGGCACTGAGTAAGTAAAATTAGGTAAATTCAATCGGGTAGAAATTAATTCGATATTTAATTATTGCGAGGAATGGATATTCTCCAAGCCTCATAATATTATAAAAAGAAAGAGAGAAAAATAATGGCACAGAATCCAATCGTAACAATCACAATGGAAACGGCGATGTAATCAAGGCGGAGCTTTATCCGGAAATCGCACCAAACACAGTAAACAACTTTATCAGCTTAATCAATCACAACTTCTATGACGGAGTATGCTTCCACCGTGTAATCAAGGGCTTCATGCTTCAGGGCGGAGATCCGGACGGAAACGGTACAGGCGGCCCAGGCTATGAAATCAAGGGTGAGTTCACACACAACGGCTTCAAAAATGACTTAAAGCACACAGCCGGTGTACTTTCAATGGCACGTACCATGATACCTGATTCAGCAGGCAGCCAGTTCTTCATCATGCATCAGGATGCACCACATCTCGACGGCGAGTATGCTGCATTCGGCAAGGTAATCGAGGGCATGGATGTGGTAAACAAGATCGCAGAGGTGCGCACAGACTACATGGACAAACCACTTGAGGCTCAGGTCATGAAGACAGTAACAGTTGAGACCTTCGGAGTGGACTATCCGGAGCCGGAGACAGTTTAATGATAATAATTATCGATGAGGCAAGCGCAAAACTTGCCTCTTTTTACTATCATGGCGAGATATTCAAGCCACAGTGGAAGCGCGCAGCCGATATGTCACCTGCGTCAGACGAGTTGCATGATGAATTTCAGGAAAAACTGTATGACGAGCAGCAATATGAATTACAGGAAAAATTACAAGAAAAACTACCTGATGAGCTGCAAGAAAAACTGTATGTTGCACTACTGGGAAAATTGCTGGATGAGTTGCAGAAGAAACTGCCAGATGAGCAGCAGAATAATTTGTGCGTGTATGAAATAGAAAATAATTCAGGATATACAGAATATGCAGATAACACCGCGAAAGCTAATACGGGAAATTTAAGAATACCGAAAGCTCCCGCCAACTACATCTGGATAGTATCAAACAGGCAGCAGAAGCAAATAGCTGACTCACTTGGCATAGCATCAGTAGGAGAACCGCAGTGCGGCACGCGCTATGCAGTCGAGAGCCTTGCGGAGCTTGATATTGAGTATCTTGAGCGGGTACGCAGGCGGTATAATCACATCCCGTGGGACATCGGCGAGACAGACAGGTGTCAGATACGTGAGCTGTCTCTGTCAGACCTTCCTGCTCTCTATGAGCTCTATGACAAGCCCGGCATGACAGACTTTGTGGAGCCGCTTTACGACTACGAGACAGAGCTTGAATACCAGAAAGCATACATAGAGAACATGTATGGCTTTTACGAGTATGGCATGTGGCTTGTATTTTCCAAGGAAACAGGTAAGCTGATAGGACGGGCAGGGCTTGAGCACGATGAAATGGGCTATATGATAGCGCCGGAATTATGGAACCAAGGCTATGCCACGGAGGTGTGCCGCTTCATCATAGACTACGCGCGCGAAAACACAGACTTTGAAGAGCTTTACTGCCGGATAGATGAGAGAAATGAGGCATCGGTGCGCCTTGCCAAAAAGCTTGGATTTACAAATAGCGGGCATATGGATGAAGATATAAACGCTTCTATATATAGAAAAAATATAAAAAACAATGAAAAACATTGAAAAATATGCAATTAGGCAATAAAATATAAACATAGTTTAACGATTTGGAGGACGAAAAAATGAAACAATACGCATACGGAGTAGATATAGGTGGAACAACTGTAAAGATAGGCTTTTTCGAGACCACAGGAAAGCTTGTCGATACATGGGAGATTCCTACACGTACAGAGAATTCCGGCGAGCTCATCCTGCCTGATATTGCAGCATCCATCAAGGAGAATAACGAGAAGCACGGCATCGAGATGGGTGACATCGAGGGCGTAGGCATGGGAGTGCCGGGACCTATAAAGGATGACGGAACAGTATTGAAGTGTGTCAACCTCGGCTGGGGCGTGTTCAACGTGGCACAGTCACTCTCAGTACTGTGCGGTGGTATCAAGGTAAAGGCCGGAAACGATGCCAACGTAGCTGCGCTCGGTGAGATGTGGCAGGGTGGCGGAAAGGGTCATCAGGATGTAGTCATGATTACACTCGGCACAGGCGTAGGCGGAGGAATCATCCGCGAGGGCAGAATCGTAGCCGGAGTAAACGGAGCAGGCGGAGAGATAGGACATATGCCTATGGTAGATGATGAGTCAGAGTGCTGTGGCTGCGGCAAGAAGGGCTGCTTAGAGCAGTATGCATCAGCAAACGGACTTGTAAGAGTAGCAGAGAGATACATTGCAGCACACAGGGATGTGGCAACAAAGCTTGATTTAAATGCAGGCTTCACAGCCAAGGATGTATGCGATGCGGCAAAGGCAGGAGATGCAGCGGGCATTGCAGCAGTAGAGCAGTCTATGAAGCTTCTCGGCAAGGCAATGGCAGCAGTAGCATGCGTCATGGACCCTGAGGTATTTGTTGTAGGCGGAGGCCTCTCAAAGGCAGGAAGCATCATCATCGATACAGCAGCAAAGTACTATAAAGAGTATGCTTTCCATGCAAGCCGTGAGACAGAGATCAAGCTCGCCACACTCGGCAACTCAGCCGGCATGTATGGCGGAGTAAAGATGGTTATCGGCTAACAACATAAGATTGCAATTTTTAAAGAAATAAAATATAATGGCTACTAAAGATACACTACAATCGAGGTGAGACTATTGGCAGATTACTCAACAGAAGAATTAGAAAAAATAGCGGACAAATTTCGCTCAGATACCAGCGGTATAAGGGGAACAAAGGATTTTACGAGCCCGGAGGAGCTTTACGATGAGCTTAAAAAGGAAATCAAAAAGTACCATCCGTCGGATGACACAAGCCTTGTGGACAAAGCCTACAGGGTAGCTTATGATGCTCATAAGGGTCAGGCGCGTAAGTCAGGAGAGCCTTATATAATACATCCGCTTTGTGTTGCCATAATACTCGCCGAGCTCGAGCTGGATAAGGAAACCATTGCAGCAGGACTGCTCCATGATGTGCTGGAGGATACCATCATGACCATGGATGAGATGCGTGCAGAGTTTGGAGACGATGTCGCACATCTGGTGGATGGCGTCACGAAGTTAAAGCACCTGCATCTGACAGACAGCACCAAGGATCCGAAGGACAAGAATGCGGACAGGCTTGAGATGCAGGCTGAGAATCTGCGCAAGATGTTTCTCGCCATGGCAAAGGATATCAGAGTCATCCTCATAAAGCTGGCGGACAGACTGCACAATATGCGTACACTCAAGTACCAGTCCAAGGAGGCACAGCAGCGTATCGCCAGAGAGACACAGGATATCTATTGCCCTATCGCACAGCGACTTGGTATCAGCAAGATAAAGATAGAGCTCGAGGACCTTTGTATGAAGTACCTCTATCCGGATGCCTACTACGATCTGGTAGAGAAGGTAGCCCTCAGAAAGGCAGAGCGCGACACCTACATCCAGGGTCTGGTAAACGATGTCAAGAAGTATGTTACAGATGCCGGCATCAAGGCTGAGATATACGGCAGGGCAAAGCATTTCTTCAGTATATATAAGAAGATGGTCAATCAGGACAAGACGATAGACCAGATATATGACCTTTTTGCCATCAGGATTCTGGTGGATACCATACCGGACTGCTACGCAGTGCTGGGTATCATACATGAGAAGTATAAGCCTATACCGGGCCGATTCAAGGACTATATTGCCATGCCGAAGCAGAACATGTACCAGTCGCTTCACACGACACTCATAGGCCCGAGCGGACAGCCGTTTGAGATACAGATACGTACCTATGAGATGCATCGTACAGCTGAGTACGGTATCGCAGCGCACTGGAAGTACAAGGAAACAAACAACGGCAATGCCACTACCACCACTGTCACCGAGGAGGAGAAGCTCAGCTGGCTGCGCCAGATACTCGAGTGGCAGCAGGACATGTCGGATAATAAGGAGTTTATGACTTTATTAAAGAGTGATTTAAATTTATTCTCCGACAATGTATTTGCATTCACACCGTCCGGCGATGTAAAGAACCTGCCAAAGGGCTCCACACCTATAGACTTTGCCTACAGCATACACTCTGCGGTCGGCAACAAGATGGTCGGTGCCAAGGTAAACGGCAAGCTGGTGCCGATAGACTATGTCATCAAAAACGGTGACCAGATAGAGATAATCACTTCACAGAACTCCAAGGGACCAAGCCGTGACTGGCTCAAGGTCGTAAAGAGCACACAGGCCAAGAACAAGATCAACCAGTGGTTCAGAAGTGAGCTCAAGGAGGAGAATATACAGCACGGCAAGGATCTGATAGCAGCCTATGCCAAGGCAAAAGGTATCAACTTTGCTGAGATAAACAAGCCTGAGTATCAGGAGAAAATACGCCGCAAATACGGCTTCCACGACTGGAACTCATGCCTTGCAACCGTCGGCCACGGCGGACTCAAGGAGAGCCAGATAGTCAACAGGATGTACGATGAGTACAAGAAGGATCATGTGGTGCCGGTGACAGATGCAGATGTGCTTGGCAGCATCGCAGAAAAGCAGCAGGCGGCAGCAGGCACACAGCCCGAGCACAAGTCAAAGAGCGGTATTGTGGTACACGGACTCTATGACGTGGCTGTGCACTTCTCGAAGTGCTGCAATCCTGTTCCGGGAGATGAAATCGTGGGCTTTGTCACAAGAGGCCGAGGCATCTCCATCCACAGGACAGACTGCGTGAATATCATCAATCTGTCCAAGATAGAAAAGGACAGGCTCATAGAAGCAGAGTGGCAGGATACAGCCCTCATGGACAACGGTGCCGAGTATCAGGCAGACCTAAAGATATTCTGTCATGACAGGCCGGGACTGCTCGTAGATATCACAAAGATATTTACCGAGAAGGAAATCAATATCAGTGGTATACAGTCCAAGACCAGCAAGCAGGGTATCGCTACAATCGAGGTATTTTTTAATATCAAAGGCAGGGACCAGATAAAGGTTCTAGTGGAGAAGCTCAGACAGATAGAAAGTGTAATAGACGTAGAGAGGACCACCGGCTAAATCCCGGTGGTTCTTGCGTGAAGCATAACATATAACAGACAAGGAGTACACTCATATGGTAAATATGAAGATAGACCACTTCGTAGTGGGACCGGTGCAGACCAACTGCTACTTTGTCACCAATATAAAGACAAAGGAAATGATAATAATAGACCCGGGCGCGTGTGCTAAACAGCTCGCCAAAAAAGTGGACGAATCAGGCGCAAAGCCTGTAGCAATACTGCTCACACACGGACACTTTGACCACGCCACGGATGCAAAGCCGCTCGCAGACCGCTACGGCATCAAGATATATATCCATGAGGCAGACAAAGCCACACTCGATGACCCGCAGCTCAATGTCAGCTACATGATGGGGCAGTCAAAGACCTTTTATGCAGATGTATTTTTGAAGGATAAGCAGGAACTTGACATCGCAGGCTTTCACATAGTAGTGCTTCACACACCGGGGCATACACCGGGCGGCTGCTGCTATTATTTCCCGTATGAGGACGTGATCTTTACAGGAGATTCGCTGTTTTGCGGCTCAATCGGACGTACGGATTTCAAGGGCGGCAGCATGTCAGACCTCGTGCGCACGGTGAAGGAAAAAATCATGACACTGCCTGAGCATACAGAGGTGTACCCGGGCCATAACGACACAACAACCATAGAAAACGAGAGGATGTATAACCCTTACTTATGATAGTAGTAGTATTTAATAAACCGGATTTTGAATATGATGTGCACTCACTGCTCAAGGAGTTCTTCCCGCAGGAGGATGTGCAGATGTACTATAGCTGCTCACCTGATGAGGTGGAGGGGAAAAACTTAGCCTGCACGCACCACGAGATGACAGATGATGGCGTAAAGGAATTTGCGGATGCCTCACAGGTATTTAAGATAGACTATGTGGGTGATGAAATTGCAGTGGAGTGGACGCTGAATAGAGCCGGCGGAAATAATTCCATGACAGGTGAGATGCAGCAAGCCGACAAAAGTGACAGTAAAACAGCCGGAGGAAGTATCTGCACAAAAATATCCGTGACCGGCACAGACCGCAAGGAGACCAAAAACCGCCTTAAGCTCGCCCTGTATTCCATGATAGAAAAGGGCACAGGAAAGAGCCTTCCGTGGGGCACACTCTCAGGCATCAGACCGACCAAGATAGCCATGAAGTGCATAGAGGACGGCATGAGCGATAAGGAAAACTACGACTATCTGAAGGAAACCTATCTCGCAAGTGATGAGAAAATTGACCTCTCAATAGGCATAGCAAAGCGCGAGAAGGCACTGCTCGATAAGGTGGATTATGACAACGGCTACAGCCTGTATATAGGAATACCCTTCTGCCCGAGCACCTGTGCATACTGCTCGTTTACCTCATACCCGCTGGGTGTGTGGAAAAACCGCGTGGACGATTACCTTGACGCACTCGAGAAGGAGATAGACTACACAGCACAGAAATTCTATCACAAGAAGCTAAACTCCATCTACATAGGAGGCGGCACACCGACCACACTAAGCCCTGCGCAGCTTGACAGACTTATCAGAAAAATCAAATGCAGCTTTGATTTAAAGGACTGTCTGGAATTTACGGTGGAGGCAGGCAGACCGGACTCCATCACGAGAGAAAAGCTCCTGGCACTAAAGAAAAACGGCATCAGCCGTATATCAGTAAATCCACAGACCATGAAGCAGCAGACACTTGATATAATAGGAAGACACCACACAGTAGACGATACGATACAAAGCTTCAAGCTCGCGCGTGAGCTGGGCTTTGACAACATAAACATGGACCTCATCATGGGACTTCCCGAGGAGACACTCGATGATGTAAGGCACACAATGGAGCTTGTAAAGGAGCTGGCACCTGACAATGTCACCATCCACTCACTCGCAGTAAAGCGAGCTGCAAGACTCACCATCTTCAAGGATCGCTACAGCGATATGCAGATGGTCAACACTCAGGAGCATATGGATCTCTGCGCAGCCTACTGTAAGCAGATGGGGCTTGAGCCATACTACCTCTACAGGCAGAAGGGCATGGCTGGCAACATGGAGAACGTAGGCTATGCGGCAAAGGGCAAGGCCGGCGTATACAACATACTGATAATGGAGGAAAAGCAGACCATCGTGGCGTGCGGAGCAGGAGCAAGCACCAAGCGTGTCTGGCCCGTACCGAATCCGGATGGCACACACCGCATCGATAGATGCGAGAATGTCAAGGATGTAGGGCAGTATATCGCAAGGATTGATGAGATGATAGAGAGGAAGCAGAGGTTGTTTGAGGAAAAATAAGCAGCATGACATATAATAATGTATAATTATTGGTGCTGTAATACCATAGCGATTAGCAAATGTGTCAAAAATTGTAAAGAAAACCTAATATTCATTGACAAAGAATTAAAAATGGGTGAAAATATATTATTGAAAAACCTGATTAGATACAGAAAAAGATACAAATAACCGAATAAAACATACAAAAAACAAAACAGGCTAAAAATATTCGGGGGGGTACAAAGGTACCTCCCCTAGAACAGGTATAAAGGAAAATAAAAGATACCACAAGGAGAATTTGGAAAGAATGTACAGAAAGAAAGGCAGAGGATGGACAAAGCATATAGACTTTATGCTTATAGATATCGCATGCATTGTTATAGCATTTTTTATTTCATATGTGATACGCTTCGGCTTTAATAACCCATATATGGACAAGGACTACCGTATACTGGGGGTAGCATTTCTTCTGATAGATTTCTTTGTGGAGATAATGGCAGACTCATTCAAGAACGTCCTAAAACGCGGATATCTGGATGAATTTATATCGACATGTAAGCATGCAGTGCTTGTATTTCTGGTGACAGCACTATTTCTGTTCACCACACAGATGGCTGATATATACTCGCGATTATCATTTTATATCATGTTTCCAATCTATGTGACAATAACATATGTAGCAAGACTAGCGCTCAAGAGCTTCCTTAAGAAAAAGGGATTTGGAGCATCAAAGAAATCGCTGTTTGTCATAGCACCCGATGCTATGCTACGTGATACACTGCGCACAGTGGAGAAAAGCTGTATAGGCTATACAAAGATAGTAGCAGCTTCACTGGATACAGACATGAAGGGTGAGACTATATGCGGCATACCGATAGTTGCAAACCATGATGGCATAGTGGACTATGCGTGTGATGAGTGGGTGGATGAGGTACTCATCCCGCCTTGCAGCGAGGATGAATATCCTGAGAAGATGGCAGATATATTCCTTGAGATGGGAATAGCAGTACATACAGGAATAGCCAAAAACGGCACAGCCCAGGGCGGTTATAAGCAGATAGAAAAGATAGGCGACTACACAGTAGTCACATCAAGCGTGAACTATGCAAACACCAGCGCACTTCTGGTAAAGAGGGGCATGGATATAGTCGGAGGACTGGTGGGCTGTCTGCTCACACTTATCATCATGATATTTGTGGGACCGATGATATACATAGCATCGCCGGGACCGATATTCTTCTCACAGGAGAGAATCGGCAGGAACGGCAGAAAGTTCAAGATGTATAAATTCCGCAGCATGTACATGGATGCCGAGGAGCGAAAGAAGGAGCTCATGGCACAGAATAAAGTGGGGGACGGAATGATGTTCAAGATGGACTTCGACCCGAGAATAATAGGCAATAAGGTGCTGCCAAACGGAAAGAAGAAAACCGGAATTGGACAGTTTATCAGGAAAACAAGCCTGGATGAATTCCCACAATTTTTCAATATACTAGTGGGAGATATGAGCCTTGTGGGCACCAGACCACCAACACTGGATGAGTGGGAGAAGTATGAACCTCACCACAGAGCCAGAATGTCATTCAGGCCGGGACTGACCGGACTGTGGCAGGTGAGTGGAAGGAGTAATATCACGGACTTTGAGGAAGTGGTAAAGCTGGATACCCAGTATATTGGGGAGTGGAGTGTTAAGGGGGATGTAAAGATAATATTCAAGACGTTTGTAGGAGTTTTGAAAAACGATGGAGCAGTGTAAAAATGAGTAAAGTACAGAATGTATTCTTGATTGGAGCAAAAAGTCTTGGAGCATATGGTGGATATGAGACGTTTGTATATAAGCTTACAGAATATCATCAAAATAATCCTAATATAAAGTATCATGTAGCCTGCAAAGCTAATGGCGATGGATGTATGGATGAAACAAAATTGGATAATGTTAAAAGAGTATCTGATTCAGAATTTGAATTTCATAATGCGAGATGCTTTAAAATTCATATTCCTCAAATTGGACCGGCTCAGGCTATTTATTATGATGTTGCTGCTTTAAGAGAGTGTTGCAAATATATAAAGAAAAATAACATAGAAAATCCGATTGTTTATATCATGGCTTGCAGGATTGGTCCATTTGCAAAACATTTTTATAAGGAAATACATAGGCTTGGTGGGAAAGTGTATCTCAATCCGGATGGACATGAGTGGATGCGTGCTAAATGGAGCAAACCTATAAGAAAGTACTGGAAAATATCTGAACAGATGATGGTTAAATATTGTGATTTGGCTATTTGTGATTCTGTAAATATAGAAAAATATATTCATGAACAATATGATGGTAAAGGGATTAATGGCAAAAATCCTAATACGACATTTATTGCATATGGAGCTGATCTGACACCTAGTAAATTATCTGATGATGATGAAAAACTTGTGGAATGGTACAAAGATAAAGGGCTAAGCAAGAAAAATTATTATTTGGTTGTAGGAAGATTTGTGCCGGAAAATTCATTTGAAATAATGATTAGAGAATTTATGAAATCTAAATCAAAGAGGGATTTTGCACTTATCACAAATGTGAATGAGAAGTTTTTAAATGAATTGGAAAATAAATTGCATTTTAGAGGTGATTCAAGAATTAAATTTGTAGGTACAGTCTATGATCAGGAATTATTAAAGAAGATTAGAGAAAATGCGTATGCATATTTTCATGGTCATACGGTTGGAGGTACGAATCCAAGCCTTATAGAAGCCCTTGGAAGTACAGATTTAAATCTATTGGTGGATGTCGGTTTCAATAAGGAAGTTGCAGAAGATTGTGCTTTATATTGGAGCCAGGAGCCGGGCGATTTGGCAAATCTTATTGATAAGGCAGACGTAATGAATGTTGATGAAATTACAAAAATAGGAAAGAAAGCTAAGAAGCGTGTTTCAGAAGAGTACACATGGGATAAGATTTGTGGACAGTATGAAGATGTGTTTTAAATATACCAGATTTGTAAGGTTGTAGAGTAAAACGTTAAGTATATAGATGGGAGCAAATACAATGAATATTATTTTATTATCCGGTGGCTCAGGAAAACGGCTTTGGCCACTTTCTAATGATGTGCGTAGTAAACAGTTCATTAAGTTATTCAAAAATAAAGATAAATATGAATCTATGGTACAGCGAGTTTACCGTCAGATTACAACAATAGATGCAGATGCTAAAATCACAATTGCAACCAGCAAATCGCAAGCGAGTTCAATTAAGAACCAATTGGGTGAAAAAACTTCGATATGTGTGGAACCGTGCCGCAGAGATACTTTTCCAGCGATTGTATTGGCTGTGTCTTATCTTCATGATGAACTAGGAGTTAGCTCTAATGAAGCAGTAGTAGTATGTCCGGTCGATCCTTATGTGGATGAGACCTATTATGAATCAGTTGAAATTTTACATAAACTAGCAGAACAGGGCAACACAAATTTAACTTTGATGGGAGTCGAACCAACTTATCCTAGCGAGAAGTATGGTTATATAATCCCTACAACAAGTGATAATGTTAGCCTGGTTAGAGAATTCAAAGAAAAGCCAGATGCAAAATCAGCACAGAAATATCTTGAGCAGAATGCTCTTTGGAATGCTGGAATTTTTGCTTTTAAACTGGGATATTTACTAGATAAAGCTCATAGTATGATTGAGTTTGACAATTATAATGACCTTTTTAATAAATATGAATCATTGGAAAAAATTAGTTTTGATTATGCAGTTGTTGAAAAGGAATCTAGCATTCAGGTTATGCGTTATAGTGGTGGTTGGAAAGATGTGGGAACCTGGAATATGATGGCAGAGGTTATGGCGGATAAGACAAAGGGCAAAGCTATTTTGGATGAAGTTTGCGAAAATACTAATGTGATAAATGAGCTCAATATTCCTATTCTATGCATGGGATGTAAAGATATGATTATTGCGGCAAGTGGTGATGGTATTTTGATTTCAGATAAGGAACGTAGCGACTATATGAAACCGTTTGTTGAGAAGATAGAAACAGAGGCAATGTATGCTGAAAAATCATGGGGAACATATACGGTAATAGATGTACACCCTGGTTCAATGACGGTCAAAATCTCTATGAATGCTGGAGAAGCAATGAGTTATCATATGCATAATGAACGCGAAGAAGTATGGACAATTGTAGCTGGAACAGGAAAGGTAATTATTGATGGTACAGAGAAGATCCTTCAAAAAGGTGATGTAATAACGATAGAAGTAGGTTGCAGGCATATGATTGAAGCTATTACCGCGTTAGATATAATTGAAGTTCAGCTTGGAAATGAAATTTATGTAGGCGACAAAGTTAAGTTTCCATTTAATTAAGAAAAATTGTAAATAGAATAAACTGTTATGGAGTAAATAATAAATGAAAGTACTATTAGTAGATCAAATAGCTAAAGTAAATTATAAATACACTTTTCCCCTGGCAAATGGATTAAAAAAAGCAGGTGTAGATGTTTTGTTGGCAATTGATCAGAAAGAAGAAAAAGAAAATTGTTTATGCGAGAGGATTAATCTGTTTACCACGGACGAAAAAAAATCGGAAAATTGGCGAAAATGTGCAATTATATTGCATCATATAAGAAAATAGAACAATTAATTCATAATAGAAGTATTGATGTGCTTCATACCGAATGGTATACATTCTCGCCAATCGATTATTTGTTTTTGAGAAAAATTAAAAAAAGTACGGAGTAAAATATGTAGCTACAGTACATGATATATTACCATTTAATGAAAAATTTTATGATAAGTGCTTTCATAAAAAACTTTATGGGCTTGCGGATTCTATAATACTTCAAGCACCGGGAAATATGAAACGTTTTGCTGAACTTTTTCCAGAATCAAATGACAAAACACATATGATTCCACATGGTCATATGCTGGATTACATTGAACAAGTTGATCAAAAAGAAAGCAGGGAGAAACTTGGGATTCCTTCTGGAAAACTCGTGTTTTTGTTTTTTGGTCAGATAAAAAAAGTCAAGGGAGTAGATATTTTACTTAAGGCATTGTTGAAACTTAAAGAGCGATATCCCGATATGTACGTTGTGATAGCAGGAAGCGTTTGGAAGGCTGATTTTTCAGAGTGTCAAGAAATTATTGATAATAATGAATTAAATGATTGTCTCAAAACAGATATTAGATATATTCCAGATGAAGAAGTTAAATACTTCTATTCTGCTTCAGATGTTTGTGTTTTACCATATACGGATGTTTACCAAAGTGGTGTGATTCAGCTGGCATATGGATATAAGAAAGCTGTAATATCTTCTGATTTACCAGCCTTTACACAATTTGTAAAGGAAGGAGAGACTGGATATATATCTGAGGCAGGAAATGTAGATAGTTTAGTGGCGGCTGTAGAACGAGCAATTAAGGACAGAAAAAGATTGGTAGATGTAGGCCAATCTGGTTATGACCTTGTGAAACAAACATTAAATTGGGATAACCTGGCAAAGAAAATAGTGAGTGAGTGTTATATGGTCTGATTCGATTTGTACAATCTTATATTTGTGAAATAAGCTTATAAGATTGTGCAAATTTTCGAAGGAAAAGCTTAAAATAGTATAAATTCAAGAAGAGGAGAAACATGAGTTATATTTTCATCATAATATGCTTTTTGTATGGTCTTTGTGCAGTATACTTTGCAAAAAAAAACGATTACACAATGTTGTGTTTCTTTTTAGTAGCAGTATTATTTCAGAACATTATAGTGATTTGTTTTTCAAATACAGTATCATCAATTTGGATTACTATTTTTTCATTAGTGAAAGAGGTAATGCTTTATTTTGCTGTTTTTTATATATTTTTAGAAGAAAGAAAATAACAGGGGGAAGAAAACTATTATTTTGTCACTTGTTCTGGTTATAATTTTCGTCGAAAATTTAATCGTTACAGATACATCTTTTTCAGCATCGGTGATTTCACTTAGACAATGCATAATTCCATTTTTAGGGATAACAATTGGAAAGAATCTTTATATTGATGATAAAAAAGTAATTAAATTACTAAAGTTTATTGTTCATTGCTCGATATTTTTGGCTATATTTGGGTTGTTTGAACTTATAATTTTAGGTGACGAGTTTTGGATAAAATTAGGGTATGCACAGTATATGTATGTGAAACAAGGAACATTATCAAGTCAACTTTTCAAAGGCGTTACAAGAAATTTCTATACATGGGATTTTAGAAATATTCCAATTAGAAGAATTGTTTCCATTACGGCAGACCCTTTAGCAACTGCACATTTGATATTCATTGATTTGCAATTATATTTTCAGGATGTGTAAACAGTTTTATCAATAAGTCATTTACAAAAAAAATCCAAATCAATATTTTGTATATATGATTTTATTGTTTATGTGTAGTTTCCTTTCTTTATCGAAGGCTATTTTTGTATTTATGGCAATTACATTTGCTGTAATTGCATATTATAAAAAGATATTTCCACCAAAACTTGTAAAATATGGAGCCGTTATAGGCGGAGTATTAATATTATTGTATATTTTGAGAGGAATACAAGATATGACTGTTGCAACAGCAACCTCTAATCATGTTGTAGGTTTGATTAATGGATTTCAACATTCGTCTTTTTTAGGAAAGGGATTGGGAACTGCTGGTGTTATGACAGCAAAAATAGCGAATAATTCAATTACAACTGCAGAAAGCTATGTAGGCACGTATGTTCAACAAATTGGATATATTGGATTTGCAATTACGTTAATTTATTTCATTAATGTATATAAGCAACTGTTAGTAAATTGGAAAAAGTATAGGAATAGATATACAATTTTAGCAATTGCATTATTCCTAGGGATTATTTTTGAAATGTTTTTTTCTGAGAGTTCAGTGTCTGTTATGGGAACATGTATATATTTTATTTTTATTGGAATTGCCACAAAAGATAAAATTTATAAGTGAACAGTTCCGGATTAGTATAGAGAGGATACAAAATGAAAATTAAATTATTTTATATTCATCCGACAAATTATGGAAATTTAATGATGGCATGTGCTTTTATGAAGTATTTTACAGATATTTCATTCAAAAGAAAACTTGATGTACCAGAATTCTATTTGGATGTTTTGGATGATGACGAGCTTAATCTTGTTAAAGAGTCATTGCCAGAAGGTATAAAAATTTATAGAGAAGATTTATATAACCGTAAGCGTAGAGGAATATGTGGAAAGTTGGAGAAACTTGTAAATATTCCTAGAGAGATTTTATATAATTGCAAAGAATATGATATGTGTGTGGTACTTGGAGGTGATTGTATATCACAATACTATTCTACTCAGGTATTTGTGAGCGATATGTTCAAATTTTACTACATATCTAAGAAAAATAATGTTTATTTGTTAGGACAGACAATGGGACCATTCAAAGGGTATGCTGTAGATTTAGTTAAACGTACCCTGGAGAATACAATGATTTATGTTCGAGATCACGATTGCTATGATTATTTAAAGAAAAAATTCGACTTCAAAAATTTAAAGGAGTCGCGCGATCTTGCTTTTTTGGATATACCATATCAGAATGATGCAAGTCAACAAGAAAGGGTCAAATCGGAATTTGGCATTAAAACCGATTATATTACTATAGTTCCTTCGGGAGCTAGGCGACAATATACATCTGATACTGAAAACTATATAAATGAATATATTAAGATAATACATTATATAGTGGATGTTTTAAAATATGATGTTCTATTACTTGCGCACGTGATTCATGTATCAGATTCAAATGATAAAATTATTATTGATGAAATAGTAAAGAAACTTGAACCACGATATGATTCTCATGTTCATGTTATAGACCATTTAATCCATCCATATGAGGCAAGAATTCTTTTGGGAGAAGGAAAAGTTACAATTACAGGTCGCATGCATGCTGCAGTATCATCTATTAATATGGGAACAGTACCTATTTGTTTGTCATATAGTGTAAAGTTTAAAGGTGTTATTGGTGATGATTTTGGATTAAATGATTATATTTATCAATGTCGTGGTGATGATATTTGGTATAGTGGAAATGTCAGCACAGAAGTAATAGCGCGTTTAAATATGGTACTTGAAAACAGGAAAAGTATTGTGAAAAAAATTAATGACAAGCTGGAGCTAGTGAAAAAAAAATCGATGTTACAGATTGAAGAACTGTTTTGAAAGATAGTAACGGCATTATATTAAGGAGAATTGATGGAAAATTCAGGAAATAAAGCGGCGTAAGCTGGGATTGCATATACAGTAGGGAACGTCTTGTTGAAAGGAATAGCATTTCTAACGCTGCCTATTTTTTCACGTATTCTTACAACGGAGGAATTTGGATTCTATAATTTATATGTTTCGTATGAAACTATTTTAACAATATTTGTTGGAGTGTGCTTATATGGTTCGCTACGAACAGCTAAATATGATTATCGTCATGAATTCGAATCATATGTTTCGAGCACATTGATGTTGAGTGGATTTGTATATATAATTGTCATGTTTTCAGGAAATATAATATATCCTATTATTTCTAAGAGTTTCGGGTTTGATCGCGTCATACTTAATATTCTTATTACTCATAGTTATGCTATGTTCATTTTTCAATTTTATAATACATGGTTAGCGTTAGATTTTAAGTATAAAAAATTTTTAGTAGTTTCGGGAATTAATTCAATTGGTGGGACTACGTTTTCCATATTTTTAATTCTTGTTGTATTCAAAAGTCATAGATATATTGGTCGCATCTATGGATATGCAATAGTACCAATATGTGTTGCGGCAATAATTTGGTTATCTTTTTTTCGAGAGGCGAGAAGAAAAAAACTGATATTATTTAATAAAGGATACTGGAAGTACGGTCTGAGCATAAGCATTCCATTAGTAGTGCATACATTTTCACAGCAAATCTTAAGTCAATTTGACCGTATAATGATTAATACTTTGGTAAGTGTTGCAGCGGTTGGAATTTATGGTTTTATTCAGACTATTGCAAGTATTTTACAGATAATTGTGCAATCTATGGACAATGCGTGGTCGGTATGGATGTATGAACAATTAGATAAAAAGCAATATTCACAAATACAAGAGAAAGCTAGAACTTATATATTATTGATGAATATCTTATATGTAGGCTTTATTTCACTTGCACCAGATGTTATACATATTGCAGGAACTAAGGAATATTATCACGGAATCTCGATGATTATTCCACTTTCTTATGCTATTTATTTTATTTTTTTTTTGTATTCTTTACCAGTACATATTGAGTATTTTTATAAGAAAACGAAATATATTGCTATAGGGACAAGCATAGCAGCAGTAATTAATATTAGTCTTAATTATTTCTTTATATGTAGTTGTGGATATATGGCTGCAGCATGGACAACATTAGCTTCATATATTTTACTTTTTGTGTTTCACTGGTATATAGCAAAAAAAATTGACAATAATCATATGTTTCCGACAAGATTTATTATTGAAAGTATAGTGGTATTATCAATATTCTCAGCTTGGATTTTATTTGTAGTTGATAGTATGGCAATTCGTTGGGGATCTATGGTGTTTTTTATTACCATACAATTGGGAAGCAATTTTAAAATAGTCTTGCCAATAATTAAGGGGACGTTTAATAAATTCAGGAAGGAATAGGTTTATGGAAACTTTAAAATTGTATAATGGATTAAATATACCGTGTATTGGATTTGGAACGGATAGAACATTTATTTATTTTCGAAAAAACATATTGGCAGGAGGTATTGCGTTCTTGAAAGATGTAACTGTAGGACATCGATATTACTGGAAACGTGATACATCGATTGTTAATATTGTTGAGCAAGCTCCGAATATTGGCTGTAGTCTCTTTGATACATCGAGTGCATATGGTCAAAGCGAGCGAGTTCTTGGACATTGCTTAAAAAAGTATCCGAGAAGTGACTTTTTTCTGATAACAAAGCTTTCAAATCAGGAACAAAGAGAAGGTGATGTTCGTAAGGCACTTTTTAGAAGCTTAAAACATCTTAATACGGATAGTGTAGATTTGTATTTGATGCATTGGCCTCAGACGGGAACATTTTTGGACTGTTGGAAGCAGATGGAACAGCTTTATAAAGAAGGATATGCTAAGTCTATTGGGGTATGTAATTTTAAAGAACATCATTTTGAAGAATTAATGCAAGTGGCTGAAATCAAACCTATGGTTTGTCAGATTGAGTCACATCCTTTATTTCCACAAAATGATATGCTTATGTATTGTAAAAAAAAAAACAATATTCAAATGATGGCATATACTCCAACAGGTCGGATGGATGTTCGTATAAGAGAAAATGAGGCATTACGCATAATTTCTAGAAAGAATCAGAAGAATATTGCACAGATAGTTTTGCGTTGGCATTATCAACGAGGTGTGATTCCGATTGTTAATACAACAAATATAAATCACCTGAAAGATAATATGAATATTTTTGATTTTTCACTCGATTCAAGTGAGATGCAGGTAATTAATGGATTGGATATTAATTGCAGATTAAGATATGATCCGGATACCGTTGATTTTACAAAGTGTTAAGGTAATAGGAGAACATTATGGTTGACAAAATAAAAAAAAGATATATGTACTGGATGTAAAATGTGTGGCGATATCTGTCCTACAGGAGCCATTGGCTTTTCGACAGAATATGATGGTTGTTGGTATCCTACAGTAGATACTAAGAAATGTATTAATTGTGGTTTGTGTGAAAGGCAATGTCCTGCACTTAATTATATCGAGTCAATTAACTTTGATGACCCCAATGTGTATGCTGCATGGACTAAGGATGACAAAATTCGATTTGACAGTACTTCTGGTGGAATATACTATGAATTAGCAAGTTATTTCATTAATTCCGGTGGATATATAGTTGGATGTGTTTTTTCTGATGATTATAAGTCTGCTAAACATGTTGTAGGCAGAACATATAAAGATTTGCAAGCGATTATGGGATCTAAATATTTTCAGAGTGATACTGCAGGAATCTACAAAAGAGTCTTAGAATTATTAAAAAGAAATGAAAGAGTATTATTTTGTGGAACACCTTGTCAGGTTGCGGCGCTTCGAGCATATTTAGGAAGAGAATATGAGAACCTGTATTTATTGGATTTTATTTGTAAAGGAATAAATTCTCCAAAAGCATATATTGCTTATATAGAAGAGCTTGAACAAAAGTATAAATCGACGGTGAAGTGTGTTAGGCAAAAGAGTAAAAAAACTGGATGGCAAAGTCTTGCCACAAATATTATTTTTGAAAATAACAAGGAATATCATAAGGATCGTTATACAGACTGGTGGATTCAAGGGTATACATGTGGAAATCTTTTTATGAGACAAAATTGTCAAAAGTGTTTATATAAATCTATGCCTAGACAGGCAGATATTTCATTTGGAGATTTTTGGGGGATAGAAGGCTGCTCTAAAGTAGATTATGAAAAGGGGATATCAGTGGTATTTGTTAATTCATCAAAAGGTAATAAGCTTTTAAAGAATATAAAGGACAAGATTCATTTAGAGACTCGGACATTAGAGGATGTATTGATTGGAAATCCGTATCTATTTGGACAAGCAGTACAGAAGGGAGACAGAGAAAGATTTTTTAAATTACTTGATACGAAACCATTTAGTGAAGCTGTCAAGGCTACTTACACAGAGAATGTTACACAAAAAATGAAAAGATATATAAAATTGTTTTTGAAACGTGTTTTAAAGCGAAAAAAAAATGGTAAGTGCTTACGAAATGAATGGGATATTTGATTATACTATAAAATGGAGAGATAAGCGAAATGAATAGTAAAATGATTTTTCAGAAGATAAGAAAAATAGATTTGATAAAATTTTTTAAATACAATTTTTTAATGCCGCAGGTAAAAAGAACGAAGGGCGCATACATTATTCCATTTAAAGGGGCAATATTGGAAATTGATAAAACTGCTGAAATTGTACTTAATGGAACAATTCACTTTGGAATCAATCATTTGAAAGGATCAAAAGCAGAAACGTATATTAGACTTGCGGAAAATTCAAAATGGATTTGTAAAGAAGATGTTTTACTCTTTTTTGGAACATTCATTGACGTTCACCAAGATGCTTTGTTGGAGAGTGAATTTTTTTCTGCGAATACAGGATCTGTAATTGTTGTAGGTAAGCATATTTCATTAGGACATGATGTAATGATGGGGAGAAATATTGTTATATATGATAGTGATTTTCATTCAATTCCTGGGCCAGATGGAAATCCAATTAATTTTTCGAAGGACGTAATAATTGAGGATCATGTATGGCTTACAAATAATGTTACTGTACTAAAAGGAGTAACGGTAGGAAAGGATTCTTTAATTAGTGCGATGACATTAATACGTAAGGATATTCCTGAAAAGTCATTGGTTGCAGGAATACCAGGAAAGGTACTTAAAGATAATGCTTGTTGGAGCAGAGAATACATTCATGACTACGAAAAACAATTTTGGAAATGAGATTCCGTGGGAAGGTGCATATAATTATTGGGAAGGAAACAAAATGGAGTATATAAAAAATTATTGTTAATTGTAGGTTGCATGGCGGTAATAGTTATTTTTAATTGTAATATTGTTTATGCTGATAATGTATGTAATGTTGAGCTTGGAGCAATAGATGGAACCAATGGAGCAGATGTAGTATCATCAATTCGTTGCAGGACAGAAAAGTATGATCTAAGCCAGCAAAAAGTAAATGTGAATGTGGGAAACAGCGGAGTAAAATATGGAGTATTTTTTTACGATACATACGGAAAATACATAAGCTGGACAGGCTGGCTTGCAGGAACAGAATACGCAGTTCCAGCAAATGCATCATATGCTAGAGTTGTATTGCGTTATTTGGACAACAGAACAATCGGAAGAAGTGAACTTAGGCTGTTATCAGAATGTGTAACAACACAAAAACAAATGAAAAATATAATGTTGAGCTTGGAGCAATAGATGGAACCAATGGAGCAGATGTAGTATCATCAATTCGTTGCAGGACAGAAAAGTATGATCTAAGCCAGCAAAAAGTAAATGTGAATGTGGGAAACAGCGGAATAAAATATGGAGTATTTTTTTACGATACATACGGAAAATACATAAGCTGGACAGGCTGGCTTGCAGGAACAGAATACGCAGTTCCAGCAAATGCATCATATGCTAGAGTTGTATTGCGTTATTTGGACAACAGAACAATCGGAAGAAGTGAACTTAGGCTGTTATCAGAATGTGTAACAACACAAAAAACAAATGAAAAATATAATGTTGAGCTTGGAGCAATAGATGGAACCAATGGAGCAGATGTAGTATCATCAATTCGTTGCAGGACAGAAAAGTATGATCTAAGCCAGCAAAAAGTAAATGTGAATGTGGGAAACAGCGGAATAAAATATGGAGTATTTTTTTATATACATACGGAAAATACATAAGCTGGACAGGCTGGCTTGCAGGAACAGAATACGCAGTTCCAGCAAATGCATCATATGCTAGAGTTGTATTGCGTTATTTGGACAACAGAACAATCGGAAGAAGTGAACTTAGGCTGTTATCAGAATGTGTAACAACACAAAAAACAAATGAAAAATATAATGTTGAGCTTGGAGCAATAGATGGAACCAATGGAGCAGATGTAGTATCATCGATTCGTTGCAGGACAGAAAAGTATGATCTAAGCCAGCAAAAAGTAAATGTGAATGTGGGAAACAGCGGAATAAAATACGGAGTATTTTTTTTACGATGCATATATGGAAAATACATAAGCTGGACAGGATGGATCGCAGGAACAGAGTACGCAGTTCCAGCAAATGCATCATATGCTAGAGTTGTATTACGTTATGATGATAATAGGAATATATCATCAAATGAATTGAAGGCATTGAATAATTTCATTAAAATATCTTATTTAATTAATGAATCTGAATGGGAATTACCGATTTTATAGTACTATGAAAGATATATTAAATTAAGTAGTGCGTTCAGAATTATAAGTAATGTAATTAAAAATAAAACAACAAATATCATGAGGTGTTTGGATTATTGCTTTAGCAGTATTGGATATATTATGGGCTACAGTTTGTACAGATTATCATAAACAAATGTATGTTGATAGACGGTTTTCTACACAGCTTCTTACTGAGCAAAGTTCATTAATTAAATCATTGGTTATAGATATACAGAGTAGTGACAGAGCAAATTGGCGAAAGCACATTTTTCGAACATGCTCAGAACTTGCTTGTTCAAAAATATATAATATTTTCAAAGATGTATTTAAGTGTGAAACAAGGGTAAGCCTATACCTATAGACAAGAAACAAAAATTCTATTCAAGCAAAATTTTTATGAATAATAATGGATTGAATATTCTCAGACCAAATGAAATTGATGATGCCAATATGTGGGTTCAGCATAATAATCATGATGTAAAGTTTTACTGGGGAATTGTCGTCTGTGCAATTGAGGAACCACATGTGGATTTCATAGTGCAAATTGATTTCTTGGAGGAAGAACTTGATTTTGTAGACAAAACTAACGATGAGGAAATAAGAAGGTTTATTGAACGTAATTTGACAGCATATGTCAACTTTATTCATTTATCATATTTACTGAGTCTAAGTGGTAAAAATCAGATTGAGGAGGTCTAATATGAGTAAAAAAGGACATGATACTAAAAAAGTTTCAATTTCAGAAAGTGATAATAAGACAAAAAAATACACTATTGATGAGTTGTTGGAATTGGGAGAAAAGAGAATCGTATTAAGTTGGCAGAGACTATTGAGAAAAATAAAGACAATAAATCTGAATAATCTGTCGTTTATGGTTTAATAAACAAATTTTAGTTGATATAAAAGAAAGAGAGGCAATACATATGAATTACAATGAAGAGTACAGCCGCTGGCTCACATCAGCAACAGCCGATGCAGATGTTGCAGCAGAGCTTAAGGCAATTGAAAATGATCCTGCAAAGATAGAGGATGCATTTTACAGAAACCTCGCATTCGGTACAGGTGGTCTCCGCGGTACAATAGGTGCAGGAACCAACCGCATGAATGTATATACAGTGGCAAAGGCTTCACAGGGCCTTGCAAACTATCTTGTAGCAAACTCTGATGCACCATCAGTAGCAATTGGCTATGATAGCCGTATCAAGTCTGATGTGTTTGCAAAGGTTGCAGCATCTGTATTTGCCGCAAACGGCGTGCAGGTCAATATCTGGCCAGAGCTTCTTCCGGTGCCAACCGTGTCATTTGCCACAAGATATCTCGGCACATCCGCAGGTGTCATGATCACAGCCAGCCATAACCCTAGCAAATACAACGGCTACAAGGTTTACGGCGCAGATGGCTGCCAGATTACAACAGAGGCAGCAGCGGAGATTCTTGCCGAGATCGAGAAGCTTGATATCTTTGCAGATGTAAAGCAGTCTGACTTTGAGTCCGGTGTTGCAGATGGTCAGATTAAATATATTTCTGATGATGTGCTCACAGCCTTTGTTGAAGAGGTTAAAAAGCAGTCTCTTCTCGATGACAGCGTAAAGGTGGACAAGAACGTGGCAATCGTTTACTCACCTCTTAACGGAACCGGTCTTAAGCCGGTGCTTCGCACATTAAAGGAGACAGGCTACACAAATATCACAGTAGTAAAGGAGCAGGAAAATCCTGACGGCAATTTCCCTACATGCCCATATCCAAACCCTGAGATTAAGGAAGCTATGGCACTTGGTATGGAGTATGCAAAGAAATGTAACGCAGACCTTCTTCTTGCAACAGATCCTGACTGTGACCGTGTCGGAATCGCAGTCAAAAATGCAGCGGGAGAGTACGTGCTTCTTTCAGGAAATGAGACAGGTATGCTCTTATTAAACTATGTCTGCGAGCGAAGAATTGCAATGGGAACTATGCCAAAGGACCCTGTACTCTGCAAGACCATCGTTACAATCGATATGGCAGACAGAATAGCAGCCGATTACGGGGTAAGAACAGTCAACCTGCTCACAGGCTTTAAGTTTATCGGAGAGCATATCGGACGCCTAGAGAAAGAGGGCAAAGCTGATTCATATATCTTTGGATTTGAGGAGAGCTACGGATACTTAAGCGGCACATATGTGCGTGACAAGGATGCCGTTAATGGGGCATATCTCATCTGTGAGATGTTTGCTTACTATAAGACACAAGACATCAGCCTCATTGACAAGCTCAATTCTCTCTATGAGAAATACGGCTACTGCCTCAATACTCTTCACTCATATGAGTTTGACGGCTCTGCAGGCTTTGCAAAGATGCAGGATATCATGGCTGAGTTCCACAAGGGGCTTGATACAATCGGTGGCAAGAAGGTTATCGAGTGCCAGGATTACAGCAAGGGACTCAACGGACTTCCTAAGTCTGATGTGCTCAAGTTTATGCTTGAGGGCAACTGCTCGGTAGTTGTGAGACCTTCAGGAACTGAGCCGAAGCTTAAGACTTATATCTCTGTCAGCGCAGTGGATAGAGAAACTGCAGAGAAAGAAGAACAGATTATATGTGATGAGCTTGCTGGGAAATTCATGTAGAGTCCATAACTTCCCAAATGATTTTGATTTCTGGTCCAAGAGCTTTTGGACTGGAAATTGAGAAAAGTAGAATATAAATAAATTACTACAAGTGATAAATATACTGAAAGTAGATGAAGACATATGAAACAAATTATATTTTTAAATCCTGTTTTTAAGCAGATGATATGGGGTGGCAACCGCCTCTCCACTGATTTTGGGTATGATATTCCGGGCGATAATACCGGTGAATGCTGGGGCATTTCAGCGCATCCCAACGGAGATGACAGTATAGCCAATGATTGCTATGCCGGTATGACACTTTCACAGCTTTGGGATGAGCATCCGGAGCTGTTCGGCAATATTGAAGGCGATAGATTTCCACTGCTCATCAAGATAATTGATGCTAAGGATAATCTGAGCATACAGGTGCATCCATATGATGAGTATGCTGCAAAGAATGAGAATGGTTCTCTTGGCAAGACTGAGTGCTGGTACATTATAGATTGTCCTGATGACGCAAAGCTTGTGGTGGGGCATAATGCAAAGACTCACGAGGAGCTTTCAGATATGATTCATGAGGGCAGATGGGATGAGTTCATCCGCTATGTCCCTATCAAAAAGGGCGATTTCATCCAGATTGACCCGGGCACAGTGCACGCTATCACAAGCGGCTGCATGATTCTTGAAACCCAGCAGAATAGTGATATTACATACCGTGTATACGATTATGACAGACTCACAAACGGTAAGCCGAGAGAGCTTCATGTGGATAAGAGCATTGATGTCATCACCGTTCCGGCAAAGTCCACAGAGGACAGTGTCATGGACACAAACAATCTCCCACAGAATAAGTGGAACAAGCTTATTGAGTGTGAGTATTATAAGGTTTATAAGCTTGTGCTTGATGGTGAGCTGGAGTTTGAACAGAGTCATCCATTCCTTAATATGAGTGTGCTTGACGGAGAGGGTACTGTGAATGGACAAAGAATTAAGAAGGGCGATCATTTTATAATTCCAGCAGGGTATGGAAATGTGAAGATGGAGGGAACGATGGAGGTGGTTGCTTCGGGGGTGTAGTATAATATAAATAATAATGAGAGACAGTGTGAAAAAAAATAAAAGCATATTTAAGAAAAAATCAAGAAGACTAGATGAGGAATCCTATAATTTTTATACATATGATGAAAAACTTATATATAGGTATTTATGCGGTAAGCACATAAGGCGAAAAGAATTATCTAAAATTCCTGAGTTACATAAATTTCATAAATATCATGAATGGTATGACTATATAGAGAAAAAATATGGAAATAGTAGTCTTGAAGGTTTGATTGAATTTTGGCATTTTCTAAATCAGAAATCGAGAAATGTTAAACCTAAGTATGAATATTGGACATTATGTATTCCTGTAGGATTAACTCTCATTGTAAATGAAATATTTGATTTAACACTAAAATTTTCAGATATAAAAATAAATTGTCTTTCGGACCCAATTATTGCTTTTGTAGTTTATATGATTGTTGTTGCTATTTTTGCGAAAATTGTAATTATGATTATGCAACCATTATTTGATCAAAATGATGATAGTTGTTTTTATGAAGATTACAAAGCGATTATAGACGATCTGATTGAGAAGAAAAAGAAAGCTTCTGAATAATGTGTTAATTTGGGAAAAGGATGCCACAGTGGTGGAGTCAGGCACCAATGTGGTCAAAATAGCGTCAACTTAAGGAAAATGTCTTAAGTTGATGCACGATAAAGTTATCAAATAGAAGTTAAAAAACAAAGCAATTCAGAAAATGACGCACTTTAACAAGGACTCCGTGAAAGTCCTATTAATTAGTATAATTTTTATTTCAATCAAAAAGAAACTTTTTGATTGTTAAAGTGAGTTCGTCCCTTTGCTTTATTCTTTTTTCGTTTGAAAGTACGGCCTGGCATTATTTGAGACCTGTTACGGACAGCTTCTGAATAAAGTCTGTTAATTTCGTCGATAGTACTGATGGTACACAGTATTTTTGGAAGAAGTCTTTTCATGAAACCTATAATAAAAATATTATAGGTTTCCTTAAGACGCATGAGGCACATGTGACCATGTTCAACACAGTAACTGAACAATTTTTCAGAGTAATAACCTCGATCAAAAATAACAACACTATTTTCGTATATATTCAGTGTTTCAAGGCTTTTAAGATGCTCAATGGCAGCGGAACGTTCGGAAGCTAAGTAGTGATGAAATAAATGAAGCATGAATAATGTAATCATCAAGTACATCATATACAACAGAAGCAAGTCCCATGGTAAATCGTCTGGAATGATCAGGGTATCCGAACATTTCACCCAAAAATTCAAAATTGGATTTTGAATTTGGAAGTTCGAATTTAGAACCATCAATAGCATAAAGATGATAACCATTCCAAAGTTTTCGATTTTCAATCTGACTGTAAAAAGAATCAACCGAAAGATAATAAAGTTCTTTAAATAAATCTGGGCTAATAAACTGTCTGGCCTTTGATACAGCTTGTTTTGATACAGTAGGAAAATCAATTGCTGGAAGGTCATCATGTATACGAGATATATTTTGAAACATTGAAGCTTTAGAAGAATACAAAAAAGATACATAATAACATGTAAAAGAGATGATTTTCGATTACGAATAAAATGATTTTGCTGACTTGAAAAAGTAAATTCCAGTGCAAGAGTAAATTCCATCGTGATTTAAATTTTGCTGATATAACGAGAAATTTTTAGACTAAATCTCTCGTTTTCTGCTATAATTAATGCAACTTATCGAAATTTCCTCGATTTCTAGGCATGCTAAATAGGCTACTGGAATTCGGTGTGCTAGACTAAATTCCACCAGCTGCATCTTAAAAATGTGAAAAGTTTACATCCAGTCTGACAGCAGATTTCGATTAGTTTTATTAATGGTTAAAGCGTATCAGCTTAGGCGTCAGATTAACCTTATCTGGTTCGATCGGCTTAAGCTGAAATGCTTTTAAGATATCTTCACCAAGCGTTTCTAATGCAACTTCATATGGTGTCCTTCCACTGAGGATTTCTCGCGGAGTGGAGTTGATGTGGTTTACGATGAGATTCACATCCCATTGTGTTAAGAATTCAAAAGAAGTTCCTTTCGGTAAAACCATACGAAAGCATCCATTTCCACAAAAGACGACAGGTGTAATGAACAAAAGTCTGAGTAGGTTCTGTCTGTAAAAACAGAATAATCAGTGATTTGTGTTTTATGGCACTTTCGCGGTTTGAATTTTGCCTGTCTTTTCAAATCAATATTTCTTGCTGTGAAGAGTCTTTTGTCAATGTATGTGTACATAGAGCGGACAGACATATCCAGTTCCGGGTGATTTGTAAGGATTTGATAAGGGGATTGCCCCTGCTCAATCAATGGAGATATGATCTGGTCTTTCTGATGGAGCTGGTGCTTGGTCATATTTATTCCAGAACGAGAAGATATCAGCAGTTCACGATATTTTCTGTCAGCAGCACGGCCGTTGTAATAGTATTTATGTGCAATCGTGCAGTGATTTATCTTTTTCGTGCAGCCATTGCAAACATATGGCGCTTGGTCCAATCGTTTACATTGTTCTTTTTCAAAGTCCTTGCAGGGCTGATTACAGGTAGGACATGAGGCGCATTTAATGCCACAGAGAAGGATTTTTCCACAGGCATTGGTCTTTTGACAATGGTAACGATGAATGCAAAAGTTCTTTGCGTTATAAAAAGTACCTTTGTGATACCAATCTGAAAGCCGATGAGCACGGACTTCTTTAGATATAGTTGTTGGATCTTTACATAGAAATGCTGCAATGTCTTTAAAGGGAGTCCCTTTTGCCAGTTCATTTTCAATATAGATACGATCATTTAAAGTAAGGTGTTTCTGGTTTCCCGGTATATATTTACTCATAATGATTCTCCTTCTACTGCTGTCAGAAGGAGTCATAACCATAACATGATTGTATGAAAGAGTAAATATCTACTGTGCGAGAGTAAATTCCATCATCCTATTGGGCATGCGGAATTTAGAAATTCATTTTAGGTATTGGAAAAAGTGGTAAAATATAAATTGTTTTTTAAATACAAATCCGATATACTATAAGCATGGGATAGCGGTTTTTACTGCAATCTGAAGAGTTATTGTGAGGTAGGGATATGAAGCTTGATTCGATAACATTACAAAATTTTAAGGGAATAGACAATCTGGAAATAAAGCTTGATAATAAGACAACGGTTATTTTTGGTGTGAATGGCGTTGGCAAGTCAACAATCCTTCAGGCTATAGATTTATTATATGCTGATATCATTGCAAAGCTGATGGGAACGGTGAGAAGTAAGACAGCCAGATTCAATGAAGATTTTATTAGCTATGGAAAGTCTGCGGCCGGCATAAAGGCAGATTTCGATTTTGGGGATGGCGAAAGCATATATTATGAGCGTACAATTGACAGGGCTAAAGGTGAAAAAAAAATACAAGTGCTCTTAAAAAACTTACAGATAAGTTTCAATCGTTATATATACAAATGGGTTATGATGATGGCAATGGCAATTGGATAGAGGAATCGGATAATAAGAGTATGCCCATTTTTGTTAATTATGGAGTAAATAGAATTGTGCTTGATGTGCCGGTCAGGGCACCTAAAGAGCAGTTTGTAAAATTGGATGCATTCGACAAAGCTATAGAAAGTACGATAGATTTTAGAAATTTATTTAAATGGTTCAGAAATCAGGAGGATATAGAGAATCAGATAAAGGTTAGAAATGATTCGGATTATGAAGATAAAAGTCTTGCAGCTGTTAAAAAAGCAATGTTAGCTATGCTTGATGGATTTGAGGATATTCGGATAGAGAGAAGACCTTTGGCAATGAAGGTCAATAAAAACGGCAAGTCTTTAAAGATAGATCAGTTATCGGATGGAGAAAAATGCACGATAGCTCTATTTGGAGATTTGGCAAGAAGAATGGCATTGGCAAATCCGGGTAAAGATGTGAATCCTTTGGAAGGCTCAGGTGTTGTGCTCATTGATGAATTGGATTTGCATATGCATACATCGTGGCAACGAAAGGTATTGAATGTTTTAAGAGACACATTCCCCAATATCCAGTTTATTATTACTACACATTCTCCGCAGATTTTGGGTGAGATGGATGATTCTGTCAATTTATTGTATCTGTATAATGAAGATAATGAGATTCTATTTAAGACCTATGAATCCTTTGTGGGATGGGATGCAAATGTTATTTTAGAGGAAGTAATGAATACGTCTTCAGTTAATCAGGATATCAAGAAAATGATTGATGAGATGTATAAGTGTATTGAAGATAAGAAGTATGATGAAGCAGAGAAAATAGTGGATATATTGGATAAGAAAACAAATGGTTATGCTGATGGTATTTCTAAGGCAAGGATACTGATATCAAGGGGTAAAAGACGTGAAGCAAATTAATAAAAGCAGTGCGCCGCAATGGTTTGAACAATGGAAATCTGATTTTGTAGAAGTTAATAATCGGCAACCTCATTATAAAGTTGATTTTGCAGGCAATGATAGCGAAGGAATTGAAAGAAGAAGAATGCTGCGCGAGGCTCTTATCAAGGAGCAGGGCAAAATATGCTGCTATTGTATGAGAAGAATTTACAACAATTCAGCTCATATTGAGCATTTCTTTCCACAGGAGTCCTTTAGAGATATGGATTTAACATATGAAACATGTTTGCATCATGCAATGGAGAGGCGACAATTATCTTAGATGATGAACATTGTGGGCACAGGAAGAATAACTGGTTTAGAGATGATATGCTCTCACCAACGGATGCTGAAGTAGAAAAGGTATTTAAATATTCAGCAAACGGCAAAATTAGTGCTGTTAGGAATCGTCCATCTTCTAATGTTGCTCAGGATATGATACATAATCTGGGACTTGACAGTTTTCATCTCGAAAGGGACCGTAAGCAGGCTATTCAGGCATCAGAGGTGTTTGATGATGAGGACTATACGGATGATGAGATTCGTAGTTTTATAGAATATTATTCAAATAAGAATAATGGTGAATATGAGCCTTATTGCAAAGCAATTGTTGATTGTCTGGAGGAGATGCTTTGATGATTTTAAAGTGGTAGTGATAAAAACCAATATTGTGCTAATTTATACAAATATTGTCGATTACATTTTTAGATACGTCTGTTTAAAATATTATCGTATTTTAAACAGACGTATTTTTATCTATTTTAAGGAGATTTCAAATGAAAAAAGTACTTATAACAGGAATTACAGGACAGGATGGTTCTTATTTAGCTGAGTTCTTATTAGAGAATAACCGTTGACAGGTGCAATTTATCATAATAAAAATAGGGCTGATAAAACAGCATATGCGAAAGTGGTTTTATAGGATAACGAAGTTCTACAGAGAAATGTTGTTACTTTAAAGGAGGGCAGGAATGATTGGAAGACAGTAACTTGCGGTAAGGGTGTGGAAAAATGGCGCGAGATTGGTAAATCATCTGATGAGGCAAATGAGGAACGTAATCAGTGGATATGGTAAAAATCCTAAGCGTAGCTCGCTATGCCTACGCTTTTTTCCGTGCACTCCCCCGCCTAATATGGTGGTGGCAATGCCATTAAGCTAGGTGTTCGAGGTTTTGTTCGAATGAAAAAGTAAATACATTGAATTAGGACGAATGGATATTTCGCCATATGAGTTATTGTCAGGAGCAGAGCATATTGGAACCAGAAGCAGGGATAATCAGACATATGTTTTTGCAAAAGATACTGAACTTGGAATGGTAGTTGAGACGTATCAGCAGTTGGATTATAAGCAGCAAAAGAGACTTTTGGGCTATATGGATGCTTTGAAGATGAACAACTAGAAAAAATGTAATTTTGTACCACATGATACGTAAACACGAAAAAATTCTCACAAGAGAGGATGAAGATTATATATTCAAATGAAGAGTACTGGGTATGGTTGTCCAGATGCAAAAAGAATAATTCATTCTTTATGATTATTTTATTTGATTGAAATACCGATACGTGGTAATATGAATTTGAAAGAGAGGATATAATGGCTAAGGAAAATGTTAATGAACTGGTGGATAAACTTACTCTATTTGATGATGATTTAATGAGTAGAGTTTTCGACAATAATATCGAAGCAACAGAGCTTATGCTTAGAATCATAATGGGAAGGAACATTAATGTAATTAGTGTTATTGGACAAGATGAGATAAAAAGTCATGAAGTAGGTGGAAGAAATATAACATTGGATGTTCATGCGATTGATGTGAACGGTGATGAAATTGATATTGAAGTACAAGGAAATTCGGCAGGGGCACATATCAGACGAGCAAGATATCATAGCAGTATGGTAGATTCTAAAATGTTAGACGAAGGACAGGAGTTCAGGCAACTTAAGGATTCGTATATCATATTTATATATAAACATGATAAATTTAGAAAGGGTTTACCAGTATATCACATAGACCGATATATAAGGGAAACAGAAGAATTATTTGATGATGGTTCCCATATTATATATGTAAATGGTAACTATAAAGGTAATGATGAAATTGGACAGCTAATGAATGATTTTCGTCAGACAGATTCAGATAAGATTCATTATGCTGCATTAGCAAAAGGTGTAAAGCATTTTAAGGATACTGAAAAGGGGCGTGAGCAAATGTGTGAAGCAGTTGAAAAATATGCAAAGGAATATGCAAAGGAATATGCAAAAGAATATGCGGTAAAGGAAAAGATGATTTCTGTGAAAAATCTTATGGAGAATATGAAACTTACAGTGGATCAGGCACTAAATGCTTTGGGAATTCAAGGGGATGAAAGAAAAACCATAATAAATCAATTACAAAACCGAAATTAGGATATTTAAGTAGAGATATATTAAAAAATTTTTAGAACATAAATATAAGATGTTCTAGATTGAAATGCTAAAGAGTGTCATGGCACACCCAAATAGAAGCCCCAGTAGCTGGAACTACTGGGGCTTCTATTTAATTGAGCTGCTACAATTAACAGTGGGGTTAGGCATCATTATATTTCTTACAAAAATACAGAGTTTTATATATAACCTATCTGCCTAAATACATTGAATTAGGATGAAAGACGATATTAAAAAAGAGTGCAAACTGCTTGCAATTTGCAATCAAACGAAATATAATGAAGAAAAAAGAGGAGGCGATATCTATGGCAAGAACAGCCAATGTATTTGCACGTGTTGAGCCTGAAGTAAAAGAGCAGGCAGAGCAGGTGCTTGATCGACTTGGCATTCCAATGTCCAATGCGGTAGGAATGTTTCTGAGACAGATTGTACTCAGAGAGGAATTCCTTTTGAAATGAAACTTCCAGCTTATGAGGAGCCTGTTGCATATGGCTCTCTGACAAAGGAACAGTTCAATGCAGAAATAGAAAAAGGCATGGAAGATATTAAGGCTGGCAGAGTGTATTCAGCAGATGAAGTTGAAGCAGAAATGAAACGGGAATTTGGTATATGAAATATAAAGTGATGTATACAGCAGGAGCAAAGAAAGATCTGCGAAATATTTTCAGATATATTTCAGAGGAACTGTTAGCTCCAGAGAATGCTGCAGGACAGACAGACCGAATTATGGCTGCTATTCGAAAGCTGGACACCATGCCGAATAGAAACCGGCTTTATGAGGAAGAACCGTGGTACAGCAGAGGACTTCGATTCTTTCCGGTGGATAATTATCTGGTATTTTATAAGACAGATGATGAAACTGAAATAGTATATATAGTGCGAATTATGTATCGTGGACGTGATGTTCGCAAGCAGTTAAGCCGGACAGAAGAAATTTCAGAAAATTAAAATTTAATATGGAACCAGAGGTTTGAGCAGTTAGTCTATGAAAAATAGGGGAGCTGCTTTTTTCATACAAAGTCCATCTGAAGATGTGTGATTTAATGAGTGGTGGGGGCAGGCACCAATGTGGTCAAAAAGCATCAACTTAAGGAAAATGTCTTAAGTTGATGCAAGATAAAATTATCGAGCTGTTATCTGGGCGGAACATATTGGTGTTTATGATTCCTTATCTTGTCCAAAATCGGTTCTCATTTTTGTCAGGCATCAGCTCATTTCATTGCCGCAACTTTGCAATTTATAATAGTTATCAATTGAATATTAACCTAAAATTCGCTATACTGAATAATATAATTTGTCGAAAATATGTTTGCCGAAAGGACGGATTGCAACAAGTTAATTATTTACTCATAATAAGTATCAGAAAATGCTAGTGTTTTACTATACTTATATTTCAGTCGACTTTTTAAGACGGTGGAGGGCATGAGTCCGAGTTGGCATAGGAAAAAGTGGTAAAGTATAAATTGTTTTTACTGCAATCTGAAGAGTTATTGTGAAGGAGAGGTAAAGAATGGATGAGCATGATGTAGTGGAAGCTGGAACTGATTTACTTTTTGGGGATCCTAAGTCAGTCTTAAAAAAATAGGTTTATCTATTTTGGATAAGAAACAGTTTGAGGCTATATTCGTATCAGCTGGGAAAACGGTTGCTGAATATGAAAAAGATAACACAGAGCAGAATGACATTAGGAGGATTTTGTTCTGTGAGGAAACTATGAGACTTTTAGCTAATGAAATAAGAAAGAGTAATAGTTTTGATTGGCTAAAGGATTTGGATAGATGTGTTAATGATTTACTTTCTTTAAGTGAACTTGATAGCATCAATAAAGCTAGATGCAAGAAACATTTTGAGGATATAGTAATTTATCAAATTAAAAAGTTATTTCCGCAGAGGTATGGTTCTTATTGCTTGGGAGATATCCATGACAATGTTAATAGTTTGATGGCTTCAACGCAATCTAGTAACGAGACGCTCAATAAGATTCTTGAATTGATGAGTCAAAATGATGGTGAATACAATCAAAAGAGTCCAACGACACATGAAGACTGGCAGGATAAGAGTTCATATACATTACTTGAATGGCATTTGGAGAGGGCGGAAGTTGATGGTATATTTGCGCACAAAGATAGCTATACGGATGATATTATTAAACTAACAGAAGCGTGGCAAAAGGAACGTGATGAATATCCGGGTTGGTATATTATTCCATATAATACAGCGGTAGAGTTAAATATGTATACCGACGAGAAGGGATTGCTACAAAAGCATGAGACGGTAAATATTGACGTAATGTTGGATTTTGCGTATGAATTATGCTGGAGACGGATAAAAATAATGTTACCATATAGCGAGTATGAAGTATTTCACTTAAGACAGATATGGGACAAGTATTATGTAAAGATTACAGAAAATGCCGGTGATTCAGACAAAATACGAAAGTGGTTCTATATAGGACAGATACTGCTTTCTGATTATAGGGAGTCTATGAATTGGAACGAATGGCAGCGGCTTATGGACATTTTGATTGTCTATCAGGAGAGTGGAAATAATGGTAAAGTCGACTTAATGATAGAAAGAGCTAAGGCATGTTATTTTAAATTAGATATACCGAGTTTGAGAAGGGAGTTGGATCAGTGCGATATTCCTAAGGAGTGTTATGAACAGAGACTGTTGGTAATAGGGCTCGATTTGGAATGTGGAAAATTGGAAGAGTCACTTGAAAAGTTAAAGCAGCTCAGACAAGATTTAATTTGTAAAGTAGATGAGAATAATGAAAATTATTATTTAAAGAGTTTAGAGGCATCGGTATTACAATTACTTTCTATTTGTCAGCAGGCATATTCTTTGCATAAAGAAATATACGAATTTGAGCAAATGGGAATAGATGAGATATTAGAAGAGATTGACCGGAAGAAAGAATTTTTTAACTGGGAATCATGGAAAAATAATGTTGCTAAAGAACTTTTTAACCATTGTGTTGATAATCAATTTGAAAAGGAAACATTTGAACTAAACAGGAGCACAATGACCATATGCTCATATAGTCGTTCGGGTCATGCGGAAGGCTACCAGCTTTATAAAGTGTTAGAGAAACTTGGAATCCCATTTAAATGTGGATGCGTTACTGTTATTTCAGATATGGAATTGTCTTTGATATCTTCTATTTGCGATATTAATAATAGACTGGGTTTGTTACTGTTAGTTCGTTGTTCAAGTACAGGGACAATAGAAAAACTTGTTAATAGAAAATTTGTAATGGATTTAGAGAGTGGGTATATTGACGATGTTATAGATATTTTAATAAATGCTATTGAGGTTAATATCGGTGAAATAATTGCAATGGGAAATGGTTTCCCGGAATATTTAGCTGGGCATATAAGGGAAAATGTTCCGATATTATTGCAAAGATTTTCAAGCCGGGCATCTGAAAGGATGCAAAAAAAGGAATTACAGGTTATTCAGAAAATTATGAGTTATAGGAACATTCCACCTCGATTTGAAGTAACTCAATTAATGGATAAGCTATTACGGCAAATATCCGAACGTATGAAGGTTAAGCTACTTCCTCTAATGATGGAAACTGAGATTGTAGAGCAAGTAACAATGCATTCGAGAGTTGACGGTTCAAATGGAATAGATATTTTTGACTGTTATTTTAACAAGCAAGGATTGGATACTTTGTTTGAAGAATATCATGTGTTGATAGATGAAGATGTGATAAATTGGCTATTAAAAGATGATTGGAAGTCTGATTACGAATGGAAGACAAAAGTCGTAAGATTAAAGATTTTAGATGAATATCATCTTTTAAACACTAAACAGCATGATGAATATGTGAAGTTACTTTGGACAAATATTGAAGAGAAAACTCAATTGCCAAAATTGGCCGGTTATTACTTATGGGTATATGAAACGCTACCATACATTGATGAATCAATTCCCAAATTGTCGGTTAAGAATTATTTTATTACAAATGATATTGCTAAGGATAGCAATGATTTGTATTTAAAACAATTGACACTTTTATGTGCAAATACGGAGCTGGGCTATTGGAATGAAAACGATGTGCTTATTATTATAAATAAGATAAGTAAATACTGGTACAAAATCGCAGAGAATACAGCAAATATTATGTTTGAGGATAATTCTAGAAAAGCTGTATATGCAATAGCAGCTGTGCTGGAAAATTGTAATGGTATGATTTCCGATGAAGCACGAGAGATTCTTATTAAATTGGCACATGAAATGAATGAAAAGGGGATTTACACAAAGTGTTTTGATATATTTATTTTGCGGGATGAACAATGGGAGCGTGATGTACAAGAGAATATTTTTGCAATGAATGAATCTCAATCAATAGATTCACTTAGAGCTATGGAAAAGTATATTATACGTTATCCTGATAGTGTTACTACCAGTCAAATGCTTGGAAAGATAGTCGAATTAATTGAGCTTAGGAAAGAACCAGGATTGCTTTCAGCTATATGGATATTACATAATCTGGTATATGCGAAGAATACGGTTATAGATACTATTGGAATTGAAAGAATAGATAGATTACTGTTTTTTTTGGCAGAATTAATTAACTACGATAATGCTGCCATGAAAGATATTAAGCATTGTATTGAGCTTAGACAGGCTTGTGCGGCTCTGGCTTTTAGACTATTTGATTGGAAGACAGTAAATTGCGGTAAGGGTGTGGAAAAATGGCGTGAGATTTGTAAATCATCTGATGAGGCAAACGAGGTACGTAATCAGTGGATATGGTAAACTTTGCAGGAACTTACTAGTATTTTGGGGTTTTTAGCTATACTATTACCTATCCGTAAGGACGAAAACTATGAGAAAAATTATCTGATAGGAAAGTATTGTGCAATTCCTACCTTAAAGAGTATTGATATTTTTAAGGGAGATGGGTGGTCGGAGGACATTGGTTTAGCATCGACCGGAGTGGAACGGAGAGATTAGGATGGCGAAAAAGGACAGAACAGATAACAGAAAAATTCGTGAGCAGAGAAAGCAATTCAAGGTACCGGAATTATGTTGCCAAGGCATATACAAAATGCAATGTTGATGCAGAGATTTTACTGAATTCATTGTACTGGTTCGAATATCAGAAACAACAAATGGCATAGTTTTGCTTGTAAATTTCATATAGAAAGAGTACTATAGTTTTAGAAGACTATGCTATTTCAGCATTGATAGTAAAAATATATCTGATTATAAGTTTACAGTAGGAAATCAGATTTTAAAACCGGTTAAGAAAGATGGTAAATATTATGTTGATTTTGCATAAAATATAGTACTAGAGTATAATTCCTGACTTTGAGAGTTGAAGTTAGAGGAAATTCAGCTTGCTAAAAAGCATGCATATATAAAAGAAAATTATGTGAAGTGGAATTTTTTAGAGGCTTTTTCAGTGTCTGACGATTATAAGACAGAACCTATAGATTTCTATTTCGAATTTAAAAAGTCATCTACTTGCAGCTTGGCTGAATTGGTAAAAAATGAACATAGATATATATGCAATGATGGGTATATTAAAGAGCATTCAATTGATGATTTAAGCGAGTGCATTGTAGTGCACAACCGTAAGCAGGCTTTGAAAATATTTGCAAATATCAATAGAATATTTGATGATTATTTGAGCAAGGCTGGGCTTGAAGGAATTGAGTATTATCGGCAGTATTTTGAAATTAGTGTAAGAAGAGATGGAATGCCACAAGTATTTTTGCCATATAGTTGGACAAGCAAAGAGTATCTGATGAAGTAAGAATCCCTTCTTTAGTTATCTGATTTACAGAAACTTATTAACCAAGTAGTCTTGATTGACTACACCATAATTATACTAGGATATAGAAAATGAAATTTAATTTTAACAAAAAAATGGTTAGCACAATAGTGATATTGATTTTTGGCGTAGCAATTACAGTTGTAGCACTGTCTGCAAAGAATATAGCGCTTGAAAATAAAACAAGCTCAGAAATAGCCACAGAGGCAGTATCAGCTACAGAGATGATATTGGATACAGAAAATACAGAGACTAGTAATGTGGATAAGAATTCATCAGATTCCTCAAAAGACAAAGCAACAGTAGTCGATGATAAGGACAAATCTGGTGATACAAAGAGCTCATCAGAAACCACCGATAATAATGATTCCAGGGATTCATATGAGACTGATATGATGAAAAATGATGAATCAGAAAACACTTCAGACGATGTAAATAAAACAGGTGATAAGATTGATAAAAAATCTGAAATAAACAATTCAGGAGATAGTGGTTCAGGCACAGATGATTCAGATAATGACAATTCAGGAATGAATAATAATAATGAACCGAAATCTGATAACGGAGTGATAGAGCTTCCAATTATACCGATTGACTAATGTGACGTCAGTTGTGGTTTTACCTACATTTGAAGAAGAAACGTAAGAGGAGTTAATACAATGGAGAAAGTCGAATGAAGACAAAAAAGTTTTTATCATTGGTGTTAAGTGCGGCTATGATATTAGGTGTGGCTGTTCCGGTGGCAGCAGAACCGGTGTCAGCAGGACAAGGCGTTGAAGCAGAACAACAGCCAATTGTAGAAAATAGCATTACAAGTGGATATATTCTGAGTGATTTGGATTATAATACACCGGTGTATGAACCGGATGAGGCGGTGCCGTATTCTGATGATTGGGGATATTCTGCAGATGAAACTATAGAGAGCAAGTATCCGGCTAATGGAGTCAGCGATATCAAAGCGAAATATCCGTCTGTTCGTAATCAAAATCCTCTTGGCACATGCTGGACATTTTCGTCAATAGGCCTTGCAGAGTTTGATCTGATTAATGATGGTGCGTTTGATAAAAATATAGATCTTAGTGAACTGCATCTGGCATATTATGCATATAATTCGCTGTTAGATCCGCTTGGTGGAACAGATGGGGACTATGCAAAGTACTATATGAATAATACAAGTGTTCAGTATGGTTATCTCAATCGTGGTGGCAACTATTTGATGGCGGCACGCAGAATGGGACAGTGGTGTGGTCCGGTAAGCGAGAGTGATGTACCATATAGTAAGGTGGCAAGCAACGGATATACAGCAAGCACTATTGATACTTTTCTTAATACAGGTTTATCTGATGAATATGCATATTCAAAGGATAAGGCACATCTGGAAAATACATACATGATTAATATCAAGGAAAATGCATCAGATGTGAAAAAAGCCATAAAAAAATATGGTGCAGTGGGAATTATGTATAGTCATAATGATAACGGATATCATTACATAAATAACAGTTATAATGATAAAACAAATAACAGAGCAGGTCATGCGGTAATGGTTGTTGGATGGGATGATAACTATTCTAAAGATAATTTCAGAGATGGTGTTAAACCTGAAAAAGATGGTGCATGGCTTATTCGTAATAGTTGGGGAGACGGAACCGGTTCATATTATAATCAGAGTTATTTCTGGATGTCATATGAAACGTTTTCTTTATCCGATACGGCTTGGGTGTTTGATTTTTCTGCTAATGATGGATATGATAACAATTATCAGGTTGATGGAGGATTAAATGTAGCCCATCAAAGCGGTTACAGAAAATTGGCCAATGTTTTTTTTACTACTCAGGCAAAACAGGGAGTATCTTCTGAGGACTTAAAAGCAGTTTCCCTGTCTATTACATCTAAAACAAATGTTAATTATACAATAGAGATATATACAGATTTAAAAGATAAGACAAAGCCAACCAGCGGAACAAAGCAGGAGACTGCTACCACTACAGGGCAGACAACCTATGCCGGAGTATATACCATTCCACTTAAAGCAGGGGTTAATCTGAAGCCTGGGACAAGCTATTCGGTTGTAGTGACTACTGATACACCTGCCATTGACATTGAGGCAGCGATGACCGGTGATGTAAATTATAATAATGAAATGGTGTGGGAGAATCATGTGTCAAGTGATAATACGGCAAGCTATTATTTCTATGGTACAGGGTTGGCATATTCCCCAATTGGAATTATCAGAATGTGTATGGTAATTTCTGTATTAAAGCATTTACCGCCAATAATGTAGAAAAAGATTCTGAGAAGCTTGTTGGCAGGAGCCTTACTTTAAAAGATAATATTGACATGAACTACTATATGGAGCTTCCTGAAAGTATCAAATCAAACAGCAACGCATATATGGAGTTTACGGTGAATAATAGCCAGCCATACAAGGTAAGCGTAAACGATGCAATCCCTGTTGAGAAAAACGGAAAGGTTATATATAAGTTTGCATGTCCACTAAATGCTGCACAGATGTCAGATACGGTTAAAGCTAAAATGGTGGTGGATGGTAATAGTGGAAATGAATACACTTACAGTGTAAAAGAATATGCCACCGAGCTCCTGTCAAAATCAAACGAGTATCCGGAAGAAACCATTAAGCTGGTGAAGGCACTCTTAAATTATGGAACCGCAGCGCAGAACTTCTTTAAATATAACACTGATAAGCCGGCAAACGCTATTTTAAGCGATACCGATAAAATTGTCGCAGCGGCTGATTTTGCTGCATATAAGGCTGTTATTAAAACAGATAGTGCAAATAGTCAGAGTAATGGACTGACATATTACGGAAGCTCTCTGATATGTAAGTCTGAGATGACAGTAAGACATTATTTTATGGTGAACGAAGGTTGTGATATAAACAATTACAAGTTCAGCTATGTTAATGCAGATGGCAATGAAGTCAGTCTGACACCTAAAAAGGCTTCAGATGGGGTGTATTGTGTAGATATAAACGGAATAATGGCACGCAACCTGAATAGTAATTATGCATGCAAAGTCACCGGAAAGAATAAGACCTGTATTTTCGAGCTGGACTATGGTCCGTTCAGCTATTCACAGAAGGTCATTGATAGCGGAAATTCATCTGAGGAATTAAAAAATCTTGTGAACGCGCTATATTGGTATTGGTATTATGGATATAGAAATTAAAAAGACTGCATAAGTAAAACCACCGCAGAATTTAACGCTTTAACTAAGCTAAATTCCTGCGGTGGTTTCTTTTGTGCTTATCTGCTTACAATGCTAATCACGGAAGACAAGACCGCCTTTCTGACATATGTGACAAAGTAATTCACTGCTCTCTGATAAAAATATGCTGTCATTTTCTCTTAATAATGACAGTATGATGGTCTATGGCTGGACACTCAAGATTATAAATAATTGTATTTTACAGGGTAATCCGCTATACGAGATATAAGTGTAACGGATTATTTTTATGCAATTTTACCACTTCACCGCATTAAAATTTAATATTTTTTTTATAAAATGTGCAAAATATGACAAAAAGTACTGGACAAAATGTACTATATGGGGTAAAATGCATATATGCAATCAAGCAGCACATTTGAAGGTTGTGCAGAAAGTATTGGGCATATTTTACGAATTGGGGGGATTTTTCATGAGAATATATCATGCTAAGGATTATGCAGATATGAGCAGAAAGGCTGCAAATATCGTATCGGCACAGGTGATTATGAAGCCTAATTGTGTATTGGGACTGGCTACAGGCTCTACACCTATCGGCTTGTATAAGCAGCTCGTTGAGTGGTTCAAGAAGGGGGATTTGGACTTCTCAGAGGTTATGACGGTGAATCTTGATGAGTACAAGGGACTAAGCCGTGAGAATGACCAGAGCTACTATTATTTTATGCACCAGAATCTGTTTGACCATGTGAATATCCCGGTAGAAAATACACACCTGCCAAACGGCATGGAGCCGGATTCACAGAAGGAGTGCAAGCGCTATACAGAGCTGATTCAGTCTCTTGGCGGTGTTGATTTACAGCTTCTTGGTATCGGGCACAATGGTCATATCGGTTTTAATGAGCCGGGCGAGTCTTTTGACAAGCAGGTACACTGTGTGAATCTGACAGAGTCTACTATTGAGGCCAATAAGCGCTTCTTTGCATCGGCTGATGATGTTCCGAAGCAGGCTTATACGATGGGCATCAAGACTATCATGCAGGCTAAGAAGATTCTTATTGTTGCAAGTGGTGAGGATAAGGCTGAGATTGTGCACAAGGCTTTCTTTGGACCGATTACACCACAGGTGCCGGCTTCTGTATTACAGCTGCACAATGATGTTACGCTTGTAGCGGATGAGGCTGCACTGAGTTGCTTGTAGATGTTTTTTAGTTGAGAAGGTACATGTATATGTTAATAAAAAATGCAAGGGTATTTACAGAGGATGGCAGCTTTATGCAAGGTGATGTTGTCGTTAAGGATGGCCGTTTTGACAGTGTTTTGGAGAGAACAGCTGACACGGATGCGGCTGCTGACAGCACACAGCAGGAGATTATAGATGCATCAGGTCTTATCATGATACCGGGTCTTGTGGATATTCATTTTCATGGATGCAAGGGAGCTGATATGTGTGACGGCACCACAGAGGCGCTTGATGTGATTACAGCATACGAGGCTTCTATCGGAGTGACGAGCGTGTGTCCGGCTACTATGACCATTCAAAGGGATGAGCTTTTGAGTGTCATGAAAAATGCCGGTGATTATAATTATCATGGTGGTGCACATCTTGTAGGTATCAATATGGAGGGACCTTTTATCAGTCCTTCTAAAAAGGGCGCACAGGCGGCAGAGAATATCATGCGATGTGATTATGATTATTTTTGTGAGCTTCAGGATGCGGCCCATGGCTTGATAAAGCTTGTAGATATTGCTCCGGAGGAGCCGGGGGCGATTGATTTTATAGACAGGGTAAGAGGAAGTGTTGTGGTTTCAATAGCACACACAGCGGCTGATTATGACACCGCAGTAGAGGCTATTGAGCATGGTGCAAGCCATGCTACACATTTGTATAATGCGATGCCACCGCTTCATCACAGGAATCCGGGAGTTATCGGGGCTGTGAGAGATTCAGAAAAGTGTCATGCAGAGATCATTTGTGACGGAGTGCATATTCATCCGTCGGTTATCAGGGCAACATTTGCCATGTTTGGTGCGAAGCGCATGATTTTAATAAGTGACAGCATGAGAGCCACAGGGCTTGAGGATGGCGAGTATACACTCGGTGGACAGGCAGTGACGGTCAGAGGTTCGCTTGCCACACTCCATGATGGGACAATTGCAGGCTCGGCAACAAATCTGATGGATTGTATGCGTTTCACAGTAAGGCAGGCAGGTATTCCGCTTGAGGAGGCAATTATGTGTGCTACAGCCAATCCGGCTAAGGAGATTGGCATCTATGATGAAGCAGGCAGCATTTCTGCAGGAAAGAGAGCAGATTTTGTGCTTCTCAATGATGATTTGGATATTGTGAGTGTGTATATCGACGGAAAGGAGATATCATGTTAGGTTTTTTCAAGAATAAGTCAAAGGGAAAGGTGATCTGTTCTCCGTGCAACGGCAGAGTGGTTCCTATTACAGAGGTACCGGATCCTACATTTTCCGAGAAGATATTGGGAGACGGTGTGGCCGTGATTCCTTCTGAGGGCAGGTTTTACGCTCCGGCGGATGGTGAGGTGACAGCTGTATTTGATACGCTTCATGCTTTTACCATGACGACCACTCAGGGAGTCGAGTTGCTTTTGCACATTGGTCTGGATACAGTGATACTAAAGGGTGCTCCTTTTAAATCACATATTTCCGTTGGTGATCAGGTGAAGAAGGGTGACCTTTTGATGGAGGCTGACCTGAAGCAGATTAAGGCAGCAGATCTTAATGTCATCACTCCGGTTTTAATTGGCAACACTGCTGATTATAGTGAGATAAAGATGCTCAAAGAGGGGAATGTATCCGCCGGTGATGAGATTTTAAGTCTCGCGTAGATTTGAATATAATTATATAATAATAACGAACTTTATTGGAGTATCTCCAGTTTAGTATACATAATGTAAAGGAGGGGAAATTTATGAAATTTCTTCAAAAACTGGGTAAAGCTTTAATGCTTCCCGTAGCAGTACTTCCTATCTGTGGTATCCTCATGGGTATTGGATATTATTTATGTCCTGCAACCATGCAGGGTGGTGACATCGAGGGTGTACGTAATTTAATAGGTCTGTTTTTAGTTAAAGCAGGGGGCGCTTTGATTGACAACATGGCCATCCTTTTTGTAATCGGCGTTGGTGTCGGTATGTCGGATAAGAACGACGGTACTGGCGGTATTGCAGCTTTAGCTTCATGGCTGATGATGACAACACTCCTGTCTACAGGCTTTGTTACCACAATCATGCCATCTATCGCTGACAGCGCTACAAAGACACTTGCATTCGACAAGATTCAAAACCCATTTATTGGTATCTTGGCCGGTATTATTGGTTCTTTGTGTTACAACAGATTTAAGGATACAAAGCTTCCTGACTGGCTGTCATTCTTCAGTGGCAAGCGTTGCGTAGCAATTATCGCAGGTGTTGTTTCAATCCTTGTATCTGTAGTATTACTGTTTGTATGGCCATTACTTTTCGGTGCTCTTGTATCTATCGGTAAAGCAATCGTTGGTTTTGATGTAGTCGGTGCAGGTATCTATGCATTCCTGAACCGTCTGTTAATTCCTACAGGATTACACCACGCATTAAACAATGTATTCTGGTTCGATACTATCGGACTTGGAGACCTCAAACATTTCTGGGCAGGCGAGACATCAAAGGATGTTTCATGGAGCCTCGGAATGTACATGTCAGGTTTCTTCCCATGTATGATGTTTGGTATTCCTGGTGCAGCACTTGCTATGGTTAAGTGCGCAAAGCCTGCTAAGAAAAAGGCTGCCATCGGTATCCTTGCTTCTGCAGCTATCTGTGCATTCATCTGTGGTGTTACAGAGCCTTTCGAGTTTGCATTTATGTTCCTTGCTCCTGTTCTCTATGTGATTTATGCTTTACTTTATGGTATTTTCACAATGATTACAGTAGCTCTTGGATTTAGAGCAGGCTTCTCATTCTCAGCCGGTGCGATGGATTTATTATTCTCATCTTCACTTCCGGCTGCAGCAAAGACATGGCTCATCATTCCTCTTGGAATCGCAGCTTTTATCGTATTCTACATTGTATTCTATTTCGCTATCAAGAAATGGGATCTTAAGACCCCTGGTAGAGAGGACGATGATGTCGAGGCAGAGAAGAAGGCAGTGCTTACTAACAATGACTACACAGCAGTAGCAAAGACTATTCTTGAGGGCTGCGGTGGCAAAGACAATATTGCAAGCATTGACAACTGCATCACAAGACTCAGACTTGAGGTTAAGGATATCACTCAGGTTGATGATAAGAAGATTAAATCTGCAGGTGTTGCAGGCGTTATGAAGCCTGGCAAGAATTCTGTTCAGGTTATTATCGGAACCAAGGTTCAGTTTGTTGCGGATGAGTTTTCTAAGCTTTGCGAGTAGATTTGTTCTGCAATATAGCAGTGTTGATTCACATTAGGTGATTCGCATAATTTCATAATACATGATTAAAAGCCACACCGGGTGTTATGCCTGGGGTGGCTTTTTTAGTTGGTTCGGGCCGTAAGCCTCGCCCGGTCGTGGTGCACACGGACTCTCGTTTTCGCTACGCTGCGCTGTTAAGATACTGTACGGATTATGCTTTTGGGTTTTCAATGCTCGACGAAACCGGCTTTTATGCGCCGTCCGTGGCGCATAACGCCTTCCCCAGCCGTCCATGGCTGCGGATTTCTGTGCTTCACGGGCATAATCCTACAGTATCTAAACAGCTTCGCTATGCGCTCTCACGAGAATCCGTGTGCACCCGCCAGACGGGGCTTACGGCCCTTACGCTGTGGTGGTAATCCACCTAAGAGCGTCGCTGGTCATACTGTTAGGTGTGAACAGTAACTGTCCAAATAGTGGGGAATGTATAGCTTTACAGCAAGGGTTGAAAAACAAACAAATGTTTGCTATAATAAACGAAGAGAGGAAATAAAAGTATATTAGGTTTAGTAATTTAAGTATTCATTTAATTTATTGTAATTAGGGAAAATCCAATATCAATCGATTGATAGAAAGAGTGATTTTATATGAACATATGGCTAAAGCTAAGGAAAACAGCAGCAATTACACTATGTGAGTTACTTGCAATTGCCACAATTTTTACAGGCTGTGCCTCCACTAATTTATCTGACACGGAAGCTGCCGGGTATTCTGCCGGAGCAGTTGTAGCAGGTGAGGATTCTTCCGGTGCTTTAGGCAGCAAGGATAATGCGGATGATATACAGGGCGGAAGTGACCCGGCGGAAGCTGATTCAGGTGCTAACGGTACAGGACAGGCGGATGCAGGGAAGCCACAGGAGGATCTGGTAAATAACAATTCCTACGTTTCCCTCGATGCTATTCCGGCATATGATGGCAAGGCATATGTGGCTGTCAACAATAATGAGCCTTTTTTTACGGACAGCGATATGATTACCACTGCTTTTGAAAATTACAGTGATTTGGATTCACTTGGCAGATGCGGTGTGGCTTATGCCAATATCTGCAAGGATATCATGCCGACTGAGGAGCGTGGCAAGATAGGCATGATAAAGCCATCAGGCTGGCATACGGTGAAGTATGATGTGATAAAGGACAGGTATTTATATAATCGCTGTCATCTTATTGGATATCAGCTTGCCGGCGAGAATGCCAATCCGAAGAATCTTATTACCGGTACGAGATACCTGAATGTGGAGGGCATGCTGCCGTTTGAGAATCTGGTAGCGGATTATGTAAACAATACAGGAAATCATGTGCTTTACAGGGTGACTCCTATGTTCTCGGGCAGCAATCTAGTTGCAAACGGCGTTCTCATAGAGGCAAAGTCGGTTGAGGATAACGGTGGCGGCATACTTTTTAATGTCTATTGCTATAATGTGCAGCCCGGAGTCGGAATAAACTATGAGAATGGTGACAGCTGGCTGGATGGCACCACTCCGCAGCAGAGCGCTCAGACGGATACACCGCAGAATGAAGGCTCGCAGAGCAGCGCTGGAAGCGGGGCAGGAGAATCCGGCTCTTCAGGCAGTACAACAGGAAGTGCATCATCAGGCTCAGACAGCTCAGCAGCAGAAAATAGCGCTGCAGATTCCTCAAACAGCGAGACTATGGTTCATATCACAGCAACCGGCAAGAAATATCACCGTGCGGGCTGTCGGACTTTGAAAAAGAGTGACACAGAGGTAACACTTGATGAAGCAAAATCCATGGGCTTGTCACCGTGCGGAATTTGCAATCCGCCACAGTAGATGTGCATTAGCATTTGCAAGCCACGGCACCGCCAGGGCGCACGCATATGCATTTGATTGAGCGAATAGCGAAGCCGCTTAGATACTGTAGGATTATGCATATGAAGCACAGAAATGACTTGCCATGGAGGGCAAGTCAAGGAGAACCGCGCCATGGAAGGCGCGTTTCGACGGTTTCGTCAAACATAGAAGAATAAAAAGCATAATCCGTACAGTATCTTAGCGGCAAAGCGTAGCGAAAGCAAAGCATATGCGTATGCCCTAGCGGTCCCGTGGCTTGCAGCCCGTATAATTGCCATAAACCCTTGACGATTGCAAAACCGAAAAGTATAATAGAATAGCTAATGAATTCAATATTTTAATATAGATGGAGGAAACCAAATGGCACTGAGCAAAAAGCCGGTCAACGGCATGAAGGATATACTACCTGCAGAGATGGAAATCCGTGATTATGTGACAAGTGTGATCAAGGATACATACAGAAGCTTCGGATTTACACCGATAGAGACACCATGCATGGAGAATATAGCGAATCTCACAAGCAAGCAGGGCGGAGAAAATGAGAAGCTGATCTTCAAGGTAATGAAGAGAGGCGAGAAGCTGAATCTGGAGACAGCAAAGGAAGAATCGGATGTAGTAGACTTTGGAATGCGCTACGACCTTACAGTGCCACTTTCAAGATATTATTCAAACAATGCCAACAACCTGCCATCGCCGTTTAAGGCACTTCAGATGGGCAGTGTGTGGAGAGCAGACAGACCTCAGAGAGGCCGCTACAGACAGTTTACACAGTGTGATATAGATATACTCGGAGAGCCAAGCAATCTGGCAGAGATAGAGCTGATTACAGCAACCACTACCACAATCGGCAGACTCGGCTTCGAGAACTTTGAGATAAGAATCAACGAGAGAAGAATCCTAAAGGCAATGGCTGCTTACAGTGGTTTCGCTGAGGAGGACTACGACAGCGTATTTATCACACTCGATAAGATGGACAAGATAGGAGTGGAAGGCGTTGCAAGTGAGCTTGCACAGGATGGCTACCCACAGGAAAATATTGACAAATATCTTGATTTGTTCAAGCTTTTGGAGCAGACAAGGGATGTCACTGAGGGTGTAAATATACTTTCAGAAAAGCTTGGTGAATATTTAGACGAAGAAGTGGTTACAAATATGACAGAGATAGCTACGGCTGTCAATGCCACAAAGGGAGCAAAGTTTGAGCTCGTATTTGACCCTACACTTGTTCGTGGAATGAGCTACTACACAGGAACTATTTTTGAGATATCAATGCCTGAGCTTGGCGCAGCCTGTGGCGGTGGCGGACGATATGACAAGATGATTGGAAAGTTCACCGGAAATGATGTACCGGCCTGTGGTTTTTCAATCGGTTTTGAGAGAATTATCCTGCTTCTCATGGAGAGCGGCTTCAAGATTCCTGAGAGTCCAAAGAAGGTGGCTTATCTGGTTGAGAAGAAATATCCGGCAGACAAGCTTGTTGATGTCATGAACCAGGCAAAAGACGCAAGAGCAAACGGACAGCAGGTGCTTGTTGTGCGCATGAACAAGAACAAGAAATTCCAGAAGGAGCAGCTTATGAAAGAGGGCTACGAGGAGTTTGTTGAGTTCTTTAACAGATAGGAATCTGATAAGCAGCAGATTAGTTGTGTAGCAGCGGTATCAAACAGTTATTAGAATAAATATATAGTAGAAATATAAGGAGTATAAAATGGCAGAATCAATGCAGGGCTTACATAGAAGCCATAGATGTACAGAGGTATCAAATGCCAATATCGGTGAGAAGGTTACCGTGATGGGCTGGGTACAGAAGAGAAGAAATTTAGGAAGTCTCATTTTCGTAGATTTAAGAGACAGAAGCGGAATACTTCAGATAGTATTCGGTGAGGAAAATGTAGGTGCAGAGGGCTTTGAAAAGGCAGGCACCTTAAGAAGTGAGTTCGTCATCGCAGTTGAGGGAACTGTTCAGAAGAGAACAGCTGCTGTCAATGAGAACTTAAAGACAGGTGATATCGAGGTTATCGCTACATCAATCAGAGTGCTTTCAGAGGCACAGACACCTCCATTCCATATTGAGGAGAATTCAAAGACCAGCGAGGACATCAGACTTAAATACCGTTATCTGGATCTTCGTCGTCCTGATATCCAGAGAAATCTCATGCTCAGAAGCAATGTGCTTCGCGTGATGCGTGACTTTATGGCAAACGAGGGCTTTTTGGAGATAGAGACACCAATCCTTTGCAAGTCTACACCGGAGGGCGCCAGAGACTATCTCGTGCCAAGCCGTATACACCACGGACATTTTTATGCGCTTCCACAGTCACCACAGCTCTTTAAGCAGCTTCTGATGGCTTCAGGCTATGACAGATATTTCCAGATTGCACGATGCTTCCGTGATGAGGATCTGCGTGCAGACAGACAGCCTGAGTTTACACAGGCAGATATGGAGCTTTCATTCGTAGATATCGATGATGTAATCGAGGTAAATGAGAGACTGTTAAAGCACCTTTTTAAAGAGGTCATAAATGTGGATGTTGAGATTCCGTTTAAGCGTATGCCTTGGCAGGAGGCTATGGACAGATTTGGTTCTGACAAGCCTGATACACGCTTTGGTATGGAGCTTTGCGATGTTTCGGATGTGGTAAAGGACTGTGGCTTTGGAGTATTCACAGGAGCTCTTGAAAACGGTGGCTCTGTCCGCGGTATCAATGTAGAGGGACAGGCAAAGATGCCTCGTAAGAAGATTGACAAGCTTGTAGAGCATGCAAAGGGCTGTGGAGCAAAGGGACTTGCTTATCTGTGCATCAATGAGGATGGCACATACAAGTCATCATTTGCCAAGTTTATGACAGAAGCTGAGCTTGATGCACTTGTTGCAAAGATGAACGGAAAGCCGGGAGATTTACTCCTTTTCGCAGCAGACAAGAATAAAATCGTATGGAATGTACTTGGAGCGCTTCGTCTCATGCTCGGAGCTGAGCTTGGCCTGATTGATGAGAACAAGTACAATTTCCTCTGGGTAACAGAGTTCCCACTCCTTGAGTGGTCTGATGAGGAAAACAGATTTATGGCAATGCATCATCCATTCACTATGCCTATGGAGGAGGATTGGGACAAGATAGACTCAGATCCGGGCGCAGTTCGTGCAAAGGCATATGATATCGTACTCAATGGTACAGAGCTCGGTGGAGGCTCAGTGCGTATCCATCAGGATGACATTCAGGAGAAGATGTTTGAGGTGCTTGGCTTCACAAAGGAGCGTGCACATGAGCAGTTTGGATTCCTGCTTGATGCATTCTCATATGGTGTACCGCCACACGCAGGACTTGCCTTCGGTGTTGACCGTATCTGCATGCATATGCTGCATACAGACAATATCAAGGAGGTTATTGCATTCCCTAAGGTAAAGGACGCTTCGGACCTCATGTCAGAGGCACCCGGAACTGTAGATCCAAAGCAGCTTGAGGAGCTTGGAATAGCTGTAGCTGCAGAGGAAGATGAGGAATAACACTATAATATGAATTTGAAAAAAAATATTTTCAATGCGATTACCATAATACTGCTCGCCGCACTTATTGCGGGGGCAGTATTGCTTAATAACAGGATAAAAAAGCTCGAGACACAGATGTCATACACCTCAGACAACACATCGGTGATACTTTCCGATGTGCAGACCATGCAGGATGATATCAAGTCCACCCTTGAGGAGGAGGCCAGCCTCATAACAGACTGGGACATTTCCTTAAAAAGTGCAGACTTTACCGATATGACATACACAGTCTCTGTCTCGGTGGTGCCAAAGGAGTACACAGAGGATACAAAAACCAGTGTATTTTTCGGTACAAACGAGATACCGCTCGAGCTAAACGGCATCAAGTATACGGGTGAGGCCACACTTCCACTGTCTGAGGACTATGCAGGCAATGTGACATTTCTGTTTGTTGACGGAAATAAGAGAAGCACAGAGGTGCTCGATGAGTTTGAAGGTGTGACATCAGTGTTCAAAAATGTAGCATCAGGCATACTTGCCGATAAACCAACCTTTGACAATGGCAGCATAAAGCTTGGCACAGATGTAGATGTAGCGGTCATGGGAAATGATTACTTTGACTTTAACAGTGTGCAGCTCGTGGTTGCAAGCTCAGATACAGAGCTAAAGACATACGATATCCGACAGTTGTTGGCAGAAAACGGCACAGACAGTGCAGACTCTGCGGACACAGATTCAATCACATCCGCCTTAAGCCGGAAGGATGATGCCAAAAAAGATGGCTCAAAGAATAACACGGAAAATGATACCTCAGATGCCTCAAAAGAGGACGACGGTAAGCTCCATAGTCTCGAAGGCACAGTCAAAATCGAAGACTTAATCCCTGTCACAGCCGCAAGCAATATCAAAATATATGTCAAAGCAGTATCGGCACAGGGCTACACCTTCACATATGACCTGTTCGATGGTACCGTAAATCAGGACATCACAGACTTTGAAACCACAGCCGACATATCCGGCGGCGACTACACAGTAACCGACCGGGCCGGCAGCAAATACGAGCCATAAAAATGTGATATAAGTGTAATTATTTTTAAAATCAGTTTTTCTTGTGTTCTCAAGGCAGCTCAGAATATTTATAAACAGTATATAACTATTAAATAAGCTCATTTCGCATAAGTGAAATGAGCTTCAAATTTTAAGAAGAAAAAAGTGCCGGACAAAATTTCACTCCAGTGAAATAAGTCCGGCACTGCCAGAATGCAAGGTAGCAAAGCGCCTCGCTCGTAAACCTGAATTAGCCGGAGAGCATACAGTGTGTTCCGAAGAAAAATGTGAACTGCCGCGGAGTTCCATAAAGTAAAAAAGAAAGAAAATGTAAATAAAACCGTAATCTGCCCGGACAAACAACCGCGGCTGACTTCACATTTTTCTGAGGAATATACTGTGTGCTATGCCGGCAGCCTCACAACCTAAAAAGCGAGGCGCCCACCACACCTATCATATGATGAGCTGCACCTCACCCTTCTTTTTTGCTGAGCGGCAGCGTAAATATAAACTCAGTTCCCACACCCTCAGTGCTTATCACATTTATATTCTCACCATGCGCCTGCACGATTTCTTTAACTATAGACAGGCCAAGTCCCGTACCGCGCTTATCCTTTCCGCGGGATAAATCACTCTTGTAGAAGCGCTCCCAGATCTTTGAAAGGCTGTCCTTTGGTATACCGATACCGTGATCCTTTACTGATATAAACACCTTTTCATTTCTGATACTCGTCTCAATCTTGATACTCGAATCATTATTTGAAAACTTCACAGCGTTGTCTATCAGGTTGTAAAGAATCTGCTGGATTTTGACCATATCACCGCGCACGAAAAGCTCTTTTCCGGTAAGCAGCAGGTCAAAGCTTAAGCCCTTTTCACTGCATTTACCCTCGAAGGTAAGGATTGTCGTGCGGATCATTGTATTGATGTCAAAATCAGCAATATCCAGGTGTATGCCGTGATGACCGAACTGGTTCAGATCAATAAGACTCTTGGTGAGCTTATTAAGCCTCTCGGTTTCAAAAAGTATGATATTTAAATACTTATCCTGCATCTCAACAGGGATGGTTCCGTCCAGCATGGCTTCCACGTAGCCCTTTATCGAGGTAAGAGGGGAGCGGAAGTCGTGTGACACGTTGGAAACAAACTTGCGCTGATCCTCCTCAAGCGTATCAAGTTCCGTTGCCATGTAGTTGAGTGTGTTTGCCAGATAGCCGATTTCGTCATTGGAATGTACATCAATCTGGGCAGTGAAATCACCCTTTGCATACTTCTTTGCGGTCTTTGTGATTTTGGAGATAGGACGGTAAATAGAGCGGCTCATAATGACAAGCAGAACAAATGCAAAAGCAAAAATGAGCGCTACAGTGTAAAAGGAGATATTCATAAAACCGTTTACACCTGCAGTGATATGGCTCATTGGCTTGTGAATGACTATGTAGCCGATATTCTGGTACGAGACATTTACCGGGGAAAATACGGACAGCATCTTATGCTTGAAGGAGCCGTAAAAATCTCCAATCATATAGTTGTCGCTGCCAAAATCGGTGACATCAAAGCCATTTATCACTACAGGCTTAGAACTGTCATTTTGGGTATCAATGCCTATTGACGGATCATCTGAGTCCATGAGCAGCTCACCGTCAGGGCTGACCACCCATACCTCGGCATCCATATAGTCGGCTACGATTTTCATGTGATTCTGGAAATCGCTAAGCGACATGGATGAGCCAAAGTATTCACTGGCATAGTCACCTGCTATGATGGATGCTTCCCTGTAGAGATTGGATGCTTCCTGCTTTTCGATATAGTCTGTGGTGAGATGCTGTGTAAAGGTGCATATAATGAAAAAAGCGATGACACCGTAAATCAGGTAGCTGATTAACAGCTTAGAGTAGATGGTATGCTTCATTATTTATTTTACCTCAAACTTGTATCCGATGCCCCAGACAGTTGCGATGCGCCAGGTTGGCTTGTCCTTGATTTTCTCGCGGAGACGCTTTACATGCACGTCGACAGTGCGGGTGTCACCGACATATTCATAGCCCCATATGTTGTCCAGAAGCTGCTCCCTTGTAAACACCTGATTTGGAGATGAGGCAAGAAAATATAATAGCTCAAGCTCCTTTGGCGGCATATCAATCTGCTGTCCGTCATAAGTGACAGAGTAGTTGGACAGATTTACAATAAGCCCCGGGTACTCCACACACTTGATATCTACGGAAGCATAGGCTTCCGGCTTTGCAGGCTGGAAACGTCTGAGCACGGCCTTGACTCTTGCAACAAGCTCCTTTGAGTCAAAGGGCTTGAGTATATAGTCGTCGGCGCCAAGCTCCAGGCCTAAAACCTTGTCAAATACCTCGCCCTTTGCGGAGAGCATGATAATCGGCACATCGGACTTTGCACGTATCTCACGGCATACCTGATAGCCGTCTATGCCCGGAAGCATGAGGTCCAAAAGAAGCATGTTTGGCTTGTAGTGCTCGAACGCGATAAGAGCCTGCTCACCATCATTTACGATTTTGGTGTCATAGCATTCCTTGGTCAGATATAGAGATATAAGCTCTGCTATATTGTTGTCGTCGTCTACTATCAGTATTTTCTGTTTAACAGCCATTTCTAATCTCCTTCTTAAAAATTATTTATATTCCGTAAAAGTACATTGTCGTTATTTAAAGGTTGCGATGGTTACTCCGGCATCGCCCTCACCAAACTCACCGAGATGGTATTCCGCAATAGTTTTTGTCCTCTTAAGGAGTCCATGCACAGCCTTTCGCAGTGCACCGGTGCCTTTTCCGTGGACAATGCGCACAGATGTAAGATGAGCGATATATGCGTCGTCCAAGTATTTATCTAAGAGAGCAAGTGCCTCATCCGTAGTCTTTCCTATCAGGTTGATTTCTGATGAAACTGACAGCGATTTGCTCATCTTTATCTTGCTTCCGCTGCCGCCGTACTTCTTGGCAGGAGATACATCGTCGTTTAAGAGCACGAGGTCATTAATATTAACCAGCGAGCGCAGTATACCCATCTGCACATACAAATCGCCCTTGGCATTTGGCAGAGTGTGGACGGTTCCCTTCAGATTGAGGGAGAGCACAAGCACAGAATCACCGATGCGCAGCTTCTTAGGCGCCTTGTGATTTGCCTTGGCAGTGTTTTTCTTGATGTCTGACAGCTTCTTTTCCTTGTCATTCATCTTGTCACGAAGGGCAGAGCGCTCCTTTTCCATCTGGCTCATAGGAGCCTGCCCCTGTCCGTATTTGTTGAAATTGCGGATGGTTTTGTCGGCAAGTTCCTTTGCATCCTGCAGTATCTTGTAGGCTTCCTCATTTGCCTCGCGTAAAATCTTGTCTTTGCTCTTGTCTATGCGCTCGTTTTTCTCTTCGAGCTGTTTCTTGAGCTTTTCAATCTCGGCCTTGTAGCTGTTGATTTCAAGCTGTTCCTTTTCGATGGTTTGTCGCTGTGACTCGAGGCTTGCAATCAGATCTTCAAAATCAAGGTCGTTATCATTAATTCTGCTTTTTGCATCCTCGATGATGTTTTCGTCCAGACCAAGCTTTGATGAGATTGCAAATGCGTTACTCTTTCCAGGAATACCGATTAACAGGCGGTAGGTAGGACTTAAAGTCTCCACATTGAACTCACAGCAGGCATTTTCCACACCGTCTGTGGAAAGCGCATATACCTTCAGCTCACTGTAGTGTGTGGTGGCCATGGTGATGGCACCATACTGGTGCAGTCTGTTTAAAATTGAGATGGCAAGTGCCGCACCCTCTGTCGGGTCGGTTCCCGAGCAGAGCTCATCGAACAGGCAAAGGCTTCTGTCGTCAGCTTTTTCAAGGATTTTTACGATATTGGTCATGTGGGACGAGAAGGTACTGAGACTTTGCTCAATACTCTGCTCATCGCCTATATCCGCAAAGACATCCTCAAAGATGGCGAGCTTTGACCTGTCAGCCGCAGGAATGTGAAGACCTGCCTGACCCATGAGAGTCAAAAGTCCGACAGTCTTTAGTGAAACAGTTTTACCGCCGGTGTTTGGTCCGGTGATGATGAGCTGCTTATATTCCTCGCCGAGCCGCACATCTATAGGAACCACCTTTTTAGCATCCAAAAGCGGATGACGGCCCTTTCTGATATTGATATGCCCCTCGGTGTTGAACTCCGGTGCCACACCGTTATATGATTTAGCCAGATTTGCCTTTGCAAAAATGAAGTCAAGCTCTGAAAGAATCTCATAGTCCTGCTCCAAAGCAGCCGCATTCATGGCAACCTTGTCGCTGAGCGCTGCAAGGATTTTTTCAATCTCCTCCTGCTCCTTTATGAAAAGCTCCTTGAGCTCATTATTCAAATTGACGACAGCCATCGGCTCGATAAAAAGGGTAGAGCCGGTAGATGACTGGTCGTGCATCATGCCGGGTACATTGCCCTTAGCCTCAGCCTTTACAGGCAGACAATATCTGCCGTCGCGCATGGTCACAACTGCATCCTGCAGATATGTCCTCGTTGTGCTGTTGTTCATGAGCTTGGTGAGCTGCGCATGGATTCTGTCGTTCATGCCGCGTATGCTCTTTCTTATCTTAAAAAGCTCAGGACTTGCATCATCGGCAATCTCTTCCTCAGATAAAATGCACCTCTTAATCTCATCGCAGAGCGCAGAAACCGGTTCAATCCCTGCAAACAGACCGGAGAGTGAATCCTGCTTCTCATTGTCCATGGCGCTTCTGCCATAAGCCTTCACGCGCTTTGCAACCTCCAAAAGACTGCAGATGCGAAGAAGCTCGGTCGTATTCAGTGCACCACCGATATCAAGCCTCTTTAGGGAAGCGTGCACATTGTGTATGCCAACGAAGGACACTCCGCTGTCCTTGTACAGGCGGCTTAGTGCATCGGCAGTGGTGGTCTGCAGATGTCTGATTTCGTATAAATCGGTGATAGGCTCAAGCGAAAGACACCTTTTCTTTGTCTCATCACATGCTGCGTAGCTGCTTAGCATGGTGAGAATTTTGTTATATTCCAATGTTTTGTAAACTTTTTTATTCATTTCTATATCCTTATATTTCGGTAGTTGAATATTAAATTCATATTTACTGTATAGCTTATCATATTATAGCTGAAAATCTTCAAAAAAACCATAATAAATATGTATTAAATGATAATTACAAGATGATAACATAAAGTTTAATACATAACAAACCAGTTTGTTAAACGAGCCAAAAAGTAAGGGCTTGCGACATGTACCCGCCGGACTGCTGCACTGCTCCCAACGGTGCTACGCTGCGTGACTAAGATTCTGTATGGATTATGCATTTACTTTTTCTATACATGACGAAACCGTCGCTACTCGCCTTCCATGGCTCGATAGCTCCTTGCCCCGGCATCCATGCCGTGGCATTTCTGTGTTATGAGCATAATCCTACAGTATCTAAGCCACTGCGCTATTCGCACTGTTGGGAGCAGTGCAGCAGTCCGGTGGGTACATGCCGCAAGCCCGTACTCAAAGGCCGTACTCAAAAAATATGGTTGCAACGCAATATAATTCAGAATATAATGTAAGATAGTAACTAAAGACATCTAATCAGGGTGACAATATGGAGCAATTTATCAGAGAAAAGATAAAGGATAAACCGCTGAATAAAAAAAGACTTGCAAAAAAAGCTGGCACAGCAGCACTCTGCGGAGTTGCATTTGCAGTGGCTGCAAGCATTGTTTTTGCTATATTTCTGCCGGTTATCAACAGACAATCAAAAAAAGCTTCAGATGGAAAAAATAATAATGATGTGCAGACAGCCACACAGCAGTCAGGCATAGATGACAGCAGTGATGCATATAGTGAAAATGGTACACAAAGCACAGAGTCCGGCACTTCTTCGGAGCCGTCTTCGCAGACCTATCAGCCTACACTCGCAGATTATCAGGCAGTGCAGAACCAGCTCTACAGAGTGGGCACTTCGGCCACGAAATTTGTAGTAGGAGTCACGGGTGTGACAGATGCCACTGATATTTTCAATAATTCCTATGAGACCGAGGGTCAGGGAGTGGGAGTGATACTGAGGGACAATGGAAAGCAGCTAATCATTCTGACAGAGAAAAATGTAGTGGATAAGGCGGATAAGCTTAGTGTAACCTTTGTAAACGACATGATGGCTGATGCTGCGCTGGTCAAGTATGACAGCAATACAGGTATAGCAATCATTTCCGTGGATAAGTCACTTCTGGACGACGCCACAATAAGGGCTATAGCGGTTGCGGAGCTTGGTAATTCAAATATTGTTTCAAGAGGAGCATCTGTCATTGCGCTTGAGGCAAACTATGCCATTCTCACAGGTCTTGTAACGTCAACAACCAACGAGCTGTCGGCGCAGGACAACAATTACTCGGTGCTCACCACAGATATTGCAAGCAACAAGTTACAGAGCGGTATACTGATTAATACAGATGGTCAGGTCATAGGGCTTTCGCTGCAGGATTTCAATCCGGCGGAGGAAAACAATACGCTCACGGCTGTCAGCATAAGCGACCTGTCACCTGTCATTGAAAAGCTCGAGAGCGGCGCAGATGTGCCGTACATAGGCATCACCTGTACTACAGTTACAGAAAAAATAGCAAACAGATATAACATCCCAAAGGGTGTTTATATAAAAAGCAGGTTACCATGGATTCACCGGCATTTGTCTCGGGGCTTCAAAGCGGAGATGTGATATAGTTGCGGTAAACAATACAGAGGTGTCGAATGTGTCCGCGTACAACACACAGCTTATGAAGCAAAAGCCTGAGGATACCTGCAATCTGAAAGTAAAGAGAAAAGGAAGCAACGGCTACACGGAGATTACCTGTCAGGTGAAAATCGGAGTGATGAATTAGCCGAAATTAGGAGGATATATGAAGTATATTTCAACTCTCCGCGAGGGAGAGAGAATCAATGAGATTTTTTTATGCAAGAGCAAGCAGACAGCCATGACCAAAAGCGGAAAGCCTTATGACAATGTTATCCTGCAGGATAAGACAGGCACGCTGGATGCCAAGATATGGGATGTGGGCTCAGTAGGCATTGAGGAATTTGATGCAATGGATTACATAGCCATAACCGGTGATATCACAAGCTTTCAGGGCAATTTGCAGTGTTCCATAAAGCGTGCGAGAAAGGTAAACGAGGGAGAATATGACCCTGCGGATTATCTGCCGGTCAGCGATAAGGATGTCGAGGTCATGTATAAGGAACTCATGGGCTTTATCGGTTCTGTAAAGAATCAGTACCTGTCACAGCTCTTACATAGCTTTTTTGACAATAAGGAGTTTGAGCGTCGTTTCAAGTTCCATTCAGCCGCAAAGAGCGTGCACCACGGCTTTGTAGGAGGTCTTTTGGAGCATACACTCGGTGTGACGAAGAACTGTGATTATTTTGCAAAAATGTATCCGGTTTTAAACCGTGACCTACTTCTTACAGCAGCTATTTTCCATGATATCGGAAAATTAAAGGAGCTTTCTACTTTCCCGGAGAATGACTATACAGACGCTGGTCAGCTCCTCGGACATATCATGATTGGTGCAGAGTGGGTAGGCGATGCGATTAAGAGCATCGACGGCTTCCCGGTAGTGCTCGCAAACGAGCTGAAGCACTGCATACTTGCCCACCACGGCGAGCTTGAGTTTGGCTCTCCGAAAAAGCCGGCACTTGTCGAGGCACTTGCACTTAGCTTTGCAGACAACATAGATGCCAAGATGGAGACCTTCAGGGAGCTGCTTGTAAATGTGCCTGAAAACGATACAAAGTGGCAGGGCTACAACAGGTTTATGGAGACAAATTTCCGCAGAACAAGTGTGTAAAAAGGCGGACAATATTAAAGATAGCTACGGTGTGATTTTTGGTGTGAAAGCTTGCGCCGGATACAAACATTATAAAGGTAATTATACATATAAATAAAGAAGAGAAAAGCATGAAAAAAAATGACATATTTGAACTTGAAATAACAGATATGGGAACAGATGGCGAGGGTATCGGACATTATGATGGCATGACCTTTTTCGTAAAGGATGCACTGATTGGTGACGTCATAACAGCCCGCGCAACAAAATTAAAGAAAAACTATGGCTACGCAAGAGTGGAAGAGATTAAGACCCCTTCCACTTTTCGCGTTGAGCCGCAATGTGAGCTGCACAAGAGGTGTGGCGGCTGCCAGATACAGGCGCTCTCCTATGAAAAGCAGCTTGAATTTAAAAATAATAAGGTGCGCAACAATCTCATGCGTATAGGTGGATTTTCCGAGGCAAAGCTGGACAGTAAAATGCAGCCGCCTGTTGGCGCAGACAATCCATACCGCTACCGCAACAAGGCACAGTTTCCGGTGGGATATGACAGGGATGGCAATATAGTGACAGGCTTTTATGCATCGCGAAGCCACAATATCATCCCGGTTGAGGACTGCAGGCTTGGGGTGCCGCAAAACAAAGAGATACTGGATATCATAAAGGAATGGATGAATGAGTGCGGCATCACACCGTATGACGAGAACACACACAAAGGGCTCGTGCGCCATGTGCTTATCAGATATGGTTTTACATCAAAGCAGATTATGGTGTGCCTTGTGATAAATGGGGACAGTCTTGAAGCAAAACGCCGAGCCGGGAATGCAGCAGATATACTGTGCGAAAGACTCTCAAAAATCGATGGAATGACTTCGATTTCCTACAATATCAACAAGGAAAACACAAATGTCATCCTTGGCAAAAAGACGGTCTGCATATGGGGAAGACCATATATTGAGGACACCATCCATCTGCTTTCTTACCCTGATTTCACACCACAGGGGACAGGCATCACATATCAGATTTCGCCACAGTCGTTCTATCAGGTAAACCCGAAGCAGACAGAAAAGCTTTACAGCACGGCACTTGCATTTGCAGGGCTAACAGGAAATGAAAATGTCTGGGATCTCTACTGTGGTATCGGTACAATATCGCTCTTTTTGTCACAGAAGGCAAAGCAGGTGTACGGAGTGGAAATAGTGCCTCAGGCAATCGAGGATGCCAAAAACAATGCGAAGCTCAATGGCATCACAAATGCACAGTTTTTCGTAGGAAAGGCTGAGGAGGTGCTGCCACAGTTTTATGAAAATGCAAAGAAAAAAGAGAATATCACTGATGATACAGCATCCACCGGACGTACAGATATGCTTCGCCCGGATGTGATAGTCGTTGACCCGCCAAGAAAGGGCTGCGATGAGAAGTGTCTGGACACAATGCTTGCGATGTCACCGGAGAGGATTGTATATGTGAGCTGTGATTCGGCAACATTGGCAAGGGATTTGAAGATACTGTGTGAAGAGAAGTATGAACTCATGAAGTGGCAGGCATTTGATCAGTTTTCTCATACGACGCACGTAGAGACGGTTGTTCTTTTGTCCCAACAAAAACCAGATGACACGATAGAGATCGACTTAGACTTGGACGAGCTGGATGCTACCAGTGCCGAGCTGAAAGCAACCTATCAGGAAATCAAAGATTATGTGCTGAAAGAATTTGGCTTGAAGGTTTCAAATTTATATATTTCTCAGGTAAAACGCAAATGTGGAATTGAAGTGGGAGAAAACTATAATCTTCCAAAATCAGAAAATGCAAGAGTTCCACAATGCCCGAAAGAGAAAGAAGATGCTATCAAGGCTGCCCTGAAATATTTTGCGATGATCTAAGGACATCGCTGATTTCAAGGAGGAATAACACATGAAAAGCACATTTGAAAAAATGGGTGGAACCTACACACTTGGCGCAGACGGAATTTACTATCCGAATCTTGTCAGTACAGATGAAGAACCGCATTATGGGAAATATGGAATGATGCGGAAAACGTATCTGAAAGAGCATCGTCCGGCAATGTATTCACTGTATATGTTGGAAGACAGACTGACAGAACATCTGAATACTGTGGACGATGAAGCACAGGAGAGAATGGATATTCTGGTGCGTCAGATGATGGAGAGGCAGGGCATTACGGAAGAATTGAAAGCTTGTGATCAGATGGAATGGGTCAGGGCGGTGAATAATATCCGAAATGCAGCAGAAGAGATTGTGTTGAAAGAATTAGTGTATATTTAAAGCGTGGAAAGCTCCTTCGGGAGCTTTTCAGTGTTTGTAAGAGTTTATATAAAATGGGCTAAGAAGGTGGTATGATCAAAATAACAGATTAAAATTTATATTAAGAAATGAATTTAAAATTTTTAATTATGAAATAAAACGTAAGATAATTTCAGAGGTGAGAATAATGGATAGAATTGCATTAGTAATCGGTAATTCTGATTATTCAAATGTAGGGAAATTGAATAATCCTAAGAATGATGCTGACGATATTGCTAGTATTTTGAATAAATTAAATTTTGATGTTACAAAAATAATGGATGCAAATTTAATAGATATTCAAAAATCTGTTAATGATTTTTTACAGGCATTAGATGAATATGCTGTAGGGGTATTTTTTTATGCAGGGCATGGTATGCAAATCGACGGTAAAAATTTTATCGTTCCTATTGATTTAAAGTTAAGTGATAAAAGCAAGACAATGGTCTCTTGTTATTGTTTAAATTCGCTGTTAGAAGGTGCATCTTCATATAAGGGAAAAACATTAATATGTATATTGGATGCATGTCGAGATAATCCTTTTGCTATGGGGAGGGGATTTTTAACAGGCTTTGCGCCATTTAATAATCCACCTAAAGGTACTATGATTGCTTATTCTACAAGCGCTGACTGTAGTGCATTTGATGGACAATGTAGTAATGGATTATATACACAAGTTTTAAAAGATGCTATGCTTATTCCAAATTTGAAAATTGAAGAAATGTTTAAATTTGTTAGAAATAAAGTGTCAGAAATATCAATTAGCCAATACGGAGAAGAACAGCTTTCATGGGAATATTCTTCGTTAGTGGGAGACTTTTATTTTTCTGTTACGCCACAACCAGTCAATGAACAGGTTACTGATGAGAAAATATATGAATTCATATGTGCTCGTCGAAAATCTTATGAGAATGCTTCGGATAATATTTATGATATTGAATGTTTGCCATATATAGATGCCTATAATAAATATCATATACCAATTATTAAAATTTTACGTGCATATTCAAGAGTAGATTATTCAAAAAGAGGATTTCAGTTTTCGGATGCTACTATAGATCAGTTAAACAGCAATTATTTGTCATCATGGGGATTTATACAGAAATATGGTAGATGGTATTATAAAAATCATTACGTTGAGATGGGAGATTTATTGCCATTGCCCGAGGAATTAGAACCTAAACAACCTATTAATGGAAAGGAATTGAAGATTGAAGCTTCATTGAGCTGGAAAATGAATGATGGAAAGATAAGATTTCAAGTATCTTCTAATATTCCAGAGGAAACCCCATTAATGTTTACATTACGTGGCAAAGAATATACAGCTCAATGTAAATCTGTAGCAGGTAATAGAATTTCAATAAGTGAATGGTTTAGTGACAGAGGTAATCCTATGAAAAATGGATTTTATACTATAGATGTGTCATGTCCGAAGGCTGATTTCGCCGCATTTCCTGTTTCCTCTGATATTCAAGTTCCCATGCACGATGGGAGAAAACATCAGGATCTTCCACATTGAGATAATCTACCTCATTGGCTGCAATATCACGACGGTGATAGTCATAATATTTACCGAAAGTACCTTTGAGCTGCTCAATCAGCTTATCCCGGAAATCAGGACGTATCTGGATTCTGGTATCCAGCAATTCTGTATATTGTTCTGGTTCAGGACGAAATTTTTCTTCCCGGAAAGCAGCGGCATCTTTTTTAAGCTGCTTTTGAAGGGAGATGTCCTGAGAATCCAGGATATCAAGATTTTTATTCATCTGGTCATATTTCTTGGATAGATTTGTCATATCTTTATCGGTAGAGCATTGTGCCTGGAAGATTAGCTGCTCTTTCCTTGATTTCAGTTCTTCGATTTCTTCGGTAATAGTGGTAAGCTGCTGATTCAATTTTATATGCTGGATGGGATTCAAAATACTGGTTTTCTCTTTTTCCACATTCAGTTCTTTCCGTTCTGTAACTTTAGCTTTGAGTTTCTTTTTAACGGTGTTGTATTTATTCAGTATTGGATTAAAATGATTCATCCAATCATGAATTACTTCTTTTTGCATCTCATTGTGGAGCAAATGATATTGTGTAAAAATCATATGACTTCGGATTGCTTCCATTGTTTCTGCAATTACGGAACAGAATTTTCTGACAGCTTGAGCCAGTTTCTGCTACATGAGCTTTTAATTCCCGGAGCATTTGGTTATCTGCACGAATCTGACGGTTGATTTCACAGCGGTCAGCTATCATTCCTTTCTTTTCCATATTCTGGGCAATGTAGCCTTCGTGGATGGTTGGCTGTTCAGTGATTCCCTGATCTGCAAAGCTGCGGTGATCAATGGTGCATTTATCTGATTATGGGCAAGCATTTTATTTACGGCATCTGCCCAGTTTGCTCTCCAGATACAGAGTTGTTCATCACTGTTCCATTGTTCGGAAATAGGATTCTGTCTGCCATATCGGCTGCTCTTGGGGTGTTTATCAATCCGTTCATATCCTTTTTCCTGTGCGGCAGAGGAAGTCAGATATTCTTTCTTTTTTCCAACTTTATAGCGATATTGCTTTTCCCATCCCTGTTTCTGAGCAGTTTTAAATTCAGAAGCAGTAAATCCTTTTTCTTCTCCATCTTTGATACAGAGATATTCTTTTTCTGTTTTATACTGCCATGTTCCATTTTCATTTAGTGGTCGGACAGTAAGAAGAATGTGTGCATGGGGATTGTGACCATCTGTATCGTGAATGGCAAAATCAGCACACATTCCCATATCTACAAAATTCTTTTTAATAAAATCCTGAAGAAGAGAAATATTGCTGTCTTTATCCAACTCAACAGGGAGTGCGACAACAAATTCTCTTGCCAGTCGGCTGTCTTTGGTCTTTTCGGTTTCTTCCACAGCATTCCAGAGTTGTTCCCGGTCAATCCATTTGGATGGAGCCATTGGAGGAAGCATCACTTCCTGATAGATCAGACCCTGCTTTCTGGTATAGTCATGCTGGATGCCATCATAATCATTGTACATGCGGCTACAGCTCATATAAGCAGAAGCAGCAACAGCAGACCGACCGGAACCACGGCTGACGACTTTGGCTTGCATATGATAAATTGCCATATCTGGCACCTCCTTTCGATGTTGCCTGCAGCAGTGGATAAAGCCCTCGGCAGAGCGCACGAGCCCCGAAGGGGATACCACTGCCTGATTTATCAGGTGGTGAGTAAGTGCGCCCTTCGGGAGTAGAACTTGTGCGTTTACATTCCCCGTAGCCGGATCATCAGCTCCCGTTTCAGGGAATCTAAATCCATTTCTTTAATATGGGGAACAATACTTTCCAGAATGGCTCCTTCCTGGACTAATCGGTGTGTTCTGGCATCACGTTCTTTTTTGCGATTTCTTGCTTCGGCTTCTTCCTGGCGGTGTCTTGCCTGTAAAAGTGCTTTTTCTTCCGGTGTCATGATTCTTTTATCTGCCATATCTGGCACCTCCTTTTTATGCCCGTATCCGGGCAGTTTTGGTTTTAAAATCTTTTGGTTTGGTACTATGGTTTTAGATAACTGACAGTGGCATATTTCTGGTAATAAATGAGGAAAGAAAGTAGTACCACTGTCAGTGAAAAGTAATCATTGTGTTATACTTCTTCGAGTCAATTCTGGTTCGGAGCATGATTGTTCAACAGGATTTTTTTCGCCTGTTTTAAATTAGCTGTTGCATTGTCCTGACGGATATTCCGGTTATTGATACGGACAGGAATACATCTCTCCAGAATACGGTCATAAATTCGTTTGTGTGCGATATCAGCGGCGTTATTCAGCTCGGATAAAGTGAGATTGGTCGTTATGATCAGAGGCTTTTTACTGCGGTAACGACTGTCAATCACATTGAATACCTGTTCCAGTGCAAAGTCAGAGTTCCGCTCAATTCCGAGATCATCAATAATCAGAAGACTGTAGCGGTTTAAGCTGTTGATGAACTGGTTTCTGTCTTCAAAATGCATTCCGGTAAGGGTATTCAGAATCCGGGAAAAGTTGGTCATCAGTACAGGAACGCCTTTTTCCAGAAGGGCATTGGCAATGCAGCCTGCAAAGAAAAGATTTTCCAGTACCGACATCACCCCAGATGAGAAGTCCGGAAGCATTTGCTCTCATCTCTTCCCAGTTACTTACATAATTGTGTGCCAGTTTTATTTCCGGATTGATGCCGTTATCTTTGGCAAAGGTGTAGTCATAGAGTGCTTTGTCCTGTAAGCCGCTGGTTTTAAGATGCTCTATTTCCATTTGTTTTTCATGAAGTTTTCTCTGGGCTTCTTCCTGCTCAAAGATTTCCTGCTGGCATTTACAGCGGATGGAAGGAATAAGAACCTTTCCCTGTAATTCATGCCGGCATTGCCTTGGCGTATTGCATTTGGAACAGTAGATCAGGTGGTCTGTTTCGTTAAAATATTCATCAGGCTGAAGCTCTCTGTTTGGTGTTATAGCGGTTGCTTTTTCTGTAAATCTTGTCATAGTGTTTCGTATTCCTCACTTTCGTAATTTCGTTGCCGGGAAGCAGGATGATCCTGTCTTGCCCAACTGATGATGGTAGCTGCGTGGTTTTGATATTGCTTTCCGGTAGAAGCCATATAACCGGATAAGCGTTCAATATAATCCTGCCAGTCAGGGATTGTCTGCCGGATATCTTCCAGCTCTTTTTCTGACAGAAAAACATTTTGAAATTTTCCATAGGGTGAGAGTGGCTCCTTACTCCCTCTTATTGCTAAATTGTTCTTTTTTATCTCTTTCTTATTACCAGACAGTTTTCTGTCTGTATCAGGGAAAGAATCCTGTCTGTCAATAGGACAGTTTTCTGTCTGTCTTAGGGAAAGAAATCTGTCTGTATAGTGGATGGTTTCTTTTGGGAGTTTTACATAAATCCGATTAGGCTGTCCGGGACCCTGCCGTTTTCGGAAGATAAGCTCCTGTTTTTCCAGTACTGCCAGAGCAGTTTTAACCGTCATCTGGCTTTTGTGGAGAACTTCTGCCAGTGCTTCAATCGTAAAGTAGAGGAACACATGACCGTTTGTATCTGACCACCCCTCATTTTTCTGGGAAAGCCTTGCCCGGTCGAGCAGGATAATATAAAGCATTTTGGCAGTTTCGTTTATTTCCATGTCCAGAAGAAAACGGGGAAACATCATATAAGATGGCAGGTTGGTGTCTGCTGTCAGAAAGTCCGTCATGTGTTCACCTCCAATCAGTTATTCCCCAAGAAAATCCCAGTCTACATCACTATCTGGCTGTGAATTTTCAGGTGCTGGAAAGGATGCCCTGATTTGGGGCTCCCTTTGCGCCATGCCTGCAGTCAGTCCGGAAAGAAAAAGTGGCAATGCCTGTTTCAGACTGTTTTCCACTGCATCTACAATCTGTTTCACAAAAAGTTCTTCCCGTTCCCTTGTTTCCAGATAGGGATCAGCCTGAGTGCGGTAGTAGCGGTCAAAATAATCTACCAGTGCAAGAGAGATTACCTGACTGTAAGATTTAAAATCCTGTCTGTCCATCGTCTGTAAATATTCCCAGGCTCTCCGCTGCTGGTCTTTGTCCAGATTAAATCGCAGGTTTGTGTTGCGGATATTGTTCTGCATAGTTTATCCCCTCCTTTTCAGGCTCATATAAGCCAGAGATTCATAACCTTTGGCGGTGGCGCAGATGTCATCAATGATGGTGACTCGTAATTTGTCATACGTTCCGAAGTTACGGATCAGACATCCACCGCCGCCAACTACATACAGGTGCATTAGGCCAGGATTGTATTCATATTTGCGGAGTGTGGCAAAAAGTTCTGCCACATACTGTCTGGCAATAGAAGTAATACAATCCAGATATGGTGCTGAAATGTCAGCTGTTCCAAACCGCAGAATCTGTTCTACTGTGGATTCTTCAATCTTTACTCCGAAGTTGTCCAGAACAGCGTTTTTAGCAGCAATCATGCATTGGTTTACGCCAAACTTTTCTGTCCAGCACCGGCTCTCTTGTGCTTTCTTATTATTGATATACAGAATGTTCATGGTTCCGTTGCCGATATCTGCAAGAAGATTAGTCCCCTTGAAATCTCCAAGGTCGGTTTACAATAGCCGGATATCCCTGTGGGTAAAGGCTACATCCCACAAAGCGGAGATGATATTCTTTGCCGTTGAAACGGTAATGGACTTCTGGATTCTGGAGCAGATAGGAACGAAAAGCTTCTCTTTGATTTCTGATCCATGTCAGAGGAAGTCCGGCAGCCAGATGAACATCTGCTTCACGGATGGAAAAGACATTCAGTTCCCTTGCAATAGCCATTAGCGTCAGAAGATAATATTCTTCGTCCATAGCTTTATCCGGGATAAATTCTTTGTGTCCTTCGCCAATCCGGTAGTAAATGCCGTTATATTCCAGAATATTCCCGGTGAAGATTGGTTCGGTTTCATAGGCTTTGATTCCGGTTGGTGTGACGGTGTTTGCTGTTTTCATATTGCCGTAGCCATGATCTACAGCAATGATTTTTGTGTTTCTGAGTTCTCGCATAAAAAATACCTCCGTTTTCGTATTGATTGATTCAGCAGGTCGTACCGGTGTGGTACTGCTTTGCTGTGAGATAAGCATACGAAAATCGGAGGAAAAAGGCATTGAGGGGAAATTGAGCTAGAATTGAGAAAAAAGATATATTGTGCTTACGTTCTTCATGTACTCTTGTTGTGATTTCATTGTTTTTTATCGTATAATATGGATACTGGAGGTGGTTTGGATGAAATACAAGATTTTAGTTGTCGATGATGATAAAGAATTGGTGAAAATGCTTTGTAGTTATTTTAATATGAAACAATATGAAACCATTACGGCTACAGATGGAATGGAAGCATTAAATAAAATAAAAATGAAACCAGATATTATTTTGTTGGATATCAATATGCCACGCATGGATGGGATTGAAGTATGTCGTCTGATACGCAGTAAAGTGTTATGTCCAATTTTATTTCTGACAGCAAGAGTTGACGAAGATGATAAAATTAATGGGTTGCTTTCGGGTGGGGATGATTATATTACGAAACCATTTAGTCTTCGGAGTTGGAAGCAAGGATTGTCACAAACATAAAGAGAGAAGAAAGGCATCAACAAAAAACGGAATACCGTTTCATGGATGAAATGCTGATTGATTATTCTGAAAAAATAGTAGCTATAGCCGGACACAGGATGGAGTTCACAAAAATTGAATATCAGATTATTGAATTCTTATCCATGCATCCAGGGCAGGTGTTTGATAAAGAACGTATATATGCACAAGTCTGTGGATATGATGCGGAAGGGGACAGTAGAACGATAACGGAATTAGTACGGCGTATAAGGAAAAAATAGCGGATTATTCAGAAAAAAGAATACATAGAAACTGTATGGGGGATTGGATACCGATGGAAAAAATAAGAAACTTGTCACTGAAAAAACAATTCTGCTTTATTTTTTGTGATCAGCTTAACGGCAACATTTCTGTTATCTGGATTTACAGTTCATTTTGCAAGAAATATGCAGAATAAAATATGGGAAAAATATATTGATTATGCAGATTATACGGATGTGTTTCAGCAATATGGAAAGAAATACGAGATTGAGATATCAAGACCTAATCAATCGCAGATGAATCGTTTGGACTATCATCTTTCGGAAATGTGTGACTTTATGGAAACATATTCGGTACTGATTTTTTCGATTGTTGGGAGTGTTGTTGCGGTATTCTTTTTTTATAAAAATAAGTTAAAGACACCTCTACAGGAACTAAAAGATGCCTCACAAATGATTGCAGATAATGAACTGGATTTTCATGTGTCCTATGAAAATAAAGATGAGATGGGAACTTTGTGTAAAGAATTTGAAATGATGCGAAGTGATTTAGCAGATAACAACAGAAAGATGTGGCGAATGATTGATGACGAGAAGGCTTTGCGGAATGCAATTGCACATGATATACGTTCTCCACTTTCCAGATTGCGTGGGTATCAGGAAATGCTCTTAGAGTTTGTTTCTGCCGAGAGTATAAAAACAGAGGATGTTATTGATATCTTACAAACAGGCATGTATCAGATTGACCGTATAGAGCATTTCACGGAAAACATGAGAAAAATATCCCATTTAGAACAGAGGGAACTGCAATGCTCAGAGATAGAGTTATCGGAACTGGCAAAAAAGATTGAGGCAGAAGCTGCCATGCTGTCCAAGAAGGAAAGTAAATTATGTAAGGTAGAAAGAGTGCAGGAACAAAACATTGTGAAAGTGGATGAGGAACTTGTCATGGAAGTGACAGACAACTTACTGGAAAATGCGGTTCAATATGCACAAAAAAGTATTGCTTTGCAGATAAAGAAAAAGGATGGTTTTCTTATAATTTCTGTTGAAGATGATGGAATAGGATTTGTGGATACTGAGGAAAAAAAAGTAACAGAGCCATTTTATCATAAGAATCCACAAGATGATTTAAAGCATTTTGGCCTTGGTATGTATATTTCTCGTATTTTCTGTGAAAAGCATGGAGGAAATTTGAAAATATATAATGCCAGACAAGGCGGTGCTCATGTAGAAGCTCTTTTCAAAGCTGAATAAAAATACTTTATAAGGCTGAAATCGCAAATAAAGTGGTTTTAGTCTTTTTTGTTGTGAATTTATTGAGAATTGATTTGTATGATGTTGTTAAAGAAATAAAGAAAGTCCAGCTAATAAATGTCAATAGTAAAATGAGAAAAAATCTATTTTATTTTCTGACTAAAAAAGGGCGGACTTTCCCCTTGGTGAAAATATCGTTTTTTGAAAGATATTGATTCATTGGGTTCATAGTATTTTATGCAGCTATGTCGCATTTAGCAGAATTGTATTGTTTGATATGCTCCTGAGGAGCAATGATTTTGAATGGTTTGTTGTCTCTGAGTATTGCAAATATCATATTGCATACCTTATGTGAAACAGCTCCCATTGCTACGAGCTTTGGTTTTGAGTCACATTTTTTGAGGTAGTACTCACGAAGAACTGGATTTTTAGCTTCTCTATTACGGGAGATACTGATGCTTTGTAAGGTTAACGTGTGAATAACACGTCTAGCTATGGCAGAACCACGCTTAGACATTTGAACCTTGGTGCCTTCAAATTTACCGGATTGCTTTACTGCTGGATCAAGACCAAAATAAGCGAAAAGTTGTTTGGGCTTTGAAAATGCTGAAAAGTCACCTATCTCACCCATAATGGATACAGCAGACAAGAAACCAGCACCTTTGAATGTTTCAATCAAATGAATCTGCTTGACAAAGTCAGCATCTTCATTAGCATCAACAAGCTCGTGGAGTGATTCAAGAATGCTGTTGATTTCTTCATCATATTTACGTATGAAGCTGATATAAAGGCGAATACGCTTGATGTTGCTGTCTATGATGTAACCAAACTGATTTGCATCAGTTGCCGCCTGAATTATGGCATTATACTTATTTTGAGCATATGTAAGCCCAAATCGAGCTGTGGATTTGATGATATCAATAATCTCTTGCTTGTCTGCTTTAAGAAAAGCTGATGGAGAGGTATAAGTCTCCAATAATGTAAGAGAAGTGTTGATAGTAACCTTGGAAAAGATGCCAAGATACTGTGGAAACGCCATGCGTAATTCACCCTGAAGCTTATTCACATAGGCACTGCGATTATCCATTAAATCGTAGTATTCACGGCATAGGTTACGGCAGTTTAGAGCAAGATCTGAAGGCATAAGTGAAACCTTTAAATCAGGTTTCAAACCAACCAAAGCAGCTTTTTAGAATCAAAACGATCATTATGTACTTTTCGTATGTTGATATTTGTGCTATTCTTAGTGATGATAGGATTAATAACCGAGCAGTTAAAACCCTTATCACGAAGATAGCAGAAGAGTGGGTAATGATAAATTCCGTGGATTCGAGGAAAATGCGACTTTCCAAAGAGTACAACTCTTCTGCTTCTTTTATTTTAGAAACAGCGGTTGTAAGGGAATCAATACTGTTATGTAGGATTTTGTAAGGTTTTCCTACGAATTGTTGGTTTGGAAGTGCTATAGACATCCAGGAGAAATCAGCACCAACATCAATACCAACAGAGATGAATAAATCATCGAGATTAAAAATAACTTTGTTTGACATGAGCAATAGCCCCTTTCTGATAGGAATCCATTTCCAATCTGGCAGGTACACAACCTAGCGTGTTATTCGGGTATGGCCTTCAGGCTCCCAACCAGCTAAAACATAAAACCCTGTCGAATGGACTAATTGACTTTATTGCAGGTATCAGTCACAGAAGTGACTTCCCAAGGAGGTGAACATTCTTTGTCCTATCCTAAGAGATAATACCTTATGTTTTATCTGGTGTCTATCAGGAACCGTCAGACATGATAATTATTATGGATAACATCTGATGAAGGAAGAATCCCTTCTTTTGTTATCTGATTTACAGAAACTTATTAACCAAGTAGTCTTGATTGACTACACCATTATTATACTAGGAAGAGATACAATGAAAACAATCATAAAAAGAAGTATACTTGATTATTTAAAGAACCCTGTTTTGTGGATTGGCTTGATTATTATAGGTGCCAGTATGTATCAATGTCTGTCATCGTATTTGCAAATTCATTATATCAAACAGAATGAACAGATCACACAAAATGACGTAGCATTGGAAGATGCTGATGTCATGGATGGGTACATTCCCACATCTGATGATAAAGAAAGAAGAAGGGAGTGGGAAGATACGATCAAAGAGACGTTAATGGACACCTCCCAAAATGGTTTTGGATTTAGCAGGCAGGAAGCAGATCATGTAATGAAAGAAATTCAGAATATGGATGTAAAGACTGCTTCTGAGTTTTTGGAATCCCAATATGGCTATTATAATGCAATATATGCTTATGAAGACCTTGAAATTCATAAGGGGACAGCAGAAGAAATCAATCATTATATCGAGCGGAAATTATCCGAACATTCTTTTTCCTGGTACTTTGCCAAAAAATTTACGGATTTTGCAGGATTGCATATGGCCTTTTTGCAACAGTCTTGCTATCATTTTTATTTATCAGGATACACGAAAAAGTACCTATGAATTATTACATACAAAGCCTGTTACGGCAATCCAATATATATGTGGGAAAGTAATAAGCGGATTCATTAGTATGTTGGGCGTATTAGTGATGTTGAATGTTATATTCTTTATGCTGTGTTTGAAAACATCTTTAGAATCGGGTTTTCCGGTAACACCAATTGATTTTTGCGTGAATTCTCTGATCTATATTGTGCCGAATCTTTTGATGATATGTTGTGTCTATACAATTACAGCATTAATATTTAAAAATCCGCTTCCGGCAGCACCAGTTTTGTTTTTACACATTATATATTCAAATATGCTGACCAAGAAGAATGATATTTATTATATGAGACCGTTCTCTATTATGGTGCGATTCCCTGGCAGGTTTTTTGAAACACATGCAGCCAAAATGTCAAATATAAATCAGATTATTCTTGTAATTTCATCAGTTATATTAGTATGTATTTCTGTTACAATCTGGAAAAGGAGGAGGGTTCATTGAAAACGGAACTCAAAAACTGCCTGTCGTTATATAAGATTTTTTATTCATGTGCATTTATACTGATATTGTGTGTTATTCATCCGATTATATACTATGAAGAAATCGGTTCAGCAATTCAGTCTCCAATAGCATTTTTAACAATTATTTTTTGTAGTGACACATATTTGATGGAAGTAAAAAGTAAGCGTGCCGATGTATTTCATTTGTATGATCAAAAAAAGCAGTTAAAAGTAATATCGCAGAGAGTGGGCGTTCAAATATTATATTTATTAATACTTTCTTGTGTTGGATATGTTTTGTTTTTCTGGCAAAAACCGGGCAGTGTAAACGAAGGCATTTCGGGTATTCAGATATTTCTTTTATATTTCATTGCAATGTTTGGAACTATCTGGCTTTGGAGTATATGCTCTGTGATTTTGTGTACATTGCTTGGAAATATGTGGGCAGGTATTGGATGTTTATTTGGAATTGTCATTGGACTTATATCAAAAGCGGGAAGTTCATTTTTCGGAAATCTGGGATTGTTTTCTTTCAGCTTTTGTGAACCTACTCAATTAATGTCCGAGAGTTGGATTTATGGAACGCTTGTGTCTTTTATAGCGGGGCTGTTTTTATTTGCAGTATTACCAATGACTTTAAAGAAAAGAGGATAGATTATGAGTATTAGAATAAATGATTTAACAGTTAGATTTAAAAATGGTGTAGTTGCAGTAAATAAGGCATCTCTTGAAATACCTAAGGGAATTTACGGACTTTTGGGTGAGAATGGTGCCGGAAAAACCACTTTGATGAGGGTTCTTACAACTGTTTTAAAACAAACGGAAGGAATGGTTTCCCTTGATGGAATTCTGTATAACGAGGGAAATTATGAGAAAATACAGAAAAAGATTGGTTATCTTCCACAGGAAATCGACTTATATCCGAATCTTACGGTGAAAGAATGCCTTGTATATATGGGGGGACTGTCAGGAGTATCCAGAAATGACCTCGAACAAAGAATTACCTATTATCTGGAAAAGACTTCTCTTACAGAGCATCAGAATAAAAAAATGCGGCAATTATCTGGTGGTATGAAGAGACGTGTCGGACTCATACAAGCACTTCTTAATAATCCGGATTTTTTGATTATTGATGAACCAACAACTGGGTTAGATCCGGAAGAAAGAATCAGGATCCGCAATCTTCTGGTTGATTTTTCAAAGGATAGAACTGTGCTGTTTTCCACTCATGTAGTAGAAGATTTAGCAGCAACCTGTACACAGCTTGCCATTATGAAAAAAGGAAGTTTTTTATATTCCGGAAGCGTGAGTGGATTGCTGGAAAATGCAAAGGGCTGTGTTTGGAATTGTACGGTACAAAATGCAGAAGAAGCCCGTTTGTTAGAAGCCAATTATTCTATTTCATCTAAGCAGTATGTAGAAAATGGAATTCATATGAAAATATTAAGCAAAGAAAAGCCAAATGAGAAGTGTGTCCCGGATAATGATATCACTTTGGAAGATGCGTATATTTATTTGACGAATAGTTGAATATAACGGCGGGCAAGTTGCCCGCCGTAAATTGTACTTATTTTGTTAAAAGACCGGATAGATTTTTTCCAATGCAAAATCCAATCTGTGGATATAACTCCTGAATTTCCTGATATTTTGCTTCAATCATTTCAGGCTCATCAGCCCAGATCTTTTCATATATTTTGAAAGCTTTTTTAAAATGTGTTTTGGCTTGTGAAAGATTGGCGGTCATCAGATAAATGGTTCCAAGGGTTTCCTGTACTTTGGCATAATCCAGACATTCATCGGAATGGTATTCCTTGATGATGCCGGATAATTTTTGCAATTCGGAGATCCCTCTTTCGGGTTCCTGCTGTTCTGTCAGGAACATTGCATAATTGGCAATCTGAGGTATGCTGTCATTTATATGAAGCAGGTTAAATTGGTCAAGCAGTGAGATACTTTTTTCCATGTGTTCTCTTGCAAGATCGGGATGACCGTTCATACGATAAAGTCCACCGAGATTGGCATGAAGGTTGGAAACAAGGCGAGCATTGTCAGCAGTGATATTTTCTATCTGGGCAAGTGCATCCTTTTCCAGTTTTATTGCTTTTTCAGGTTTGGTTTCAAGAGTTGCCTGAAAATCCAGTAATAATGCCCGGTCAGAGTCGGTGCCAATGTTTTTTGTCTTTAACAGACACTTCAGTTCCTGAATGATTCCATTCATACCTTTGTGGTAGTTATAGTTATCCATGTATGGAAATGCATTTTCCAGAAAAAGCAGATACTTTGGTATATCATCTTTTTCAATCAATTCTATGATATTTCCGATTGTTTGAAACAGTTTCTTGTAATAATCAACTTCCATTCCATGCATTAAACATATGTGCTGTAAAGAATCCAGTAATATGTGGCAGCGAGTTACAGATGGTTTTGTCTCTGAAAGGGTGATTTCCTGAATCATCGGATGCAGAGAGATAGTGCGACGTGTTGTTGTCTGAACGAAACCAGTCTCAATTAAATCGTTGATTTCATTTAGTGTGGGCAGTTCCAGCCATTTGGCAAATATACGGGCAGAAATACCGGTGGAAGGAAGAAAGCACATATTACACATGATATCCTGCTGTTTAAGAGATAAAGTGTATAAAGAAAACAGCGTATGGATATGACTGTAATAGGTGGCTTTGCTGCTTTGTCCATCTTTGATTATTTTAATTTTATCTTCGTTATGGAAAGATGCTTTTTCCACCTGAAGTCTTGTTAATAACTGGTCTGGAGTTGAGATTCCATTTTCCAGAAGTTTTGCTGCCAGTTCCACGGCAAAAGTATGATAGTGTACGGTCTCTATGATTTTTTCGACGGTCGAACGATACTTGTCTGCTTCTGAATAAAATGCAGATGTCAGTTGGAAAAGAATGTTTATATCCTTTATTTCTTTTAATGGCAGAGTACAGTATTCATCCAGTTTGCTTCTGGTTGTAAACAAAATCTGGCAGCGATATTTTAATACTACTGACAGAAAGCTGTCCTGTGTGGCAGTGACATTAAAATTATCTATGATAAGCAGAGTATCGGATTTCAGGGAACGAAGGAAACGGTTATGTCTTTGAAACCGTTCCTGTTCAGTGCTTTCCGGCGGATCGTCAATAAAATCCATGTCAGTAATATCCTGATGAAGATTGCCGGTATATTCTACATAAAGGATATTGGTGTATTGCTTTATGTACCGCTTTGCGTAGGCTTTGGCAAGTTCACTTTTTCCGATTCCGGCGATTCCGCAAAGAAAAACATGACGGTTTTCCTCAAGCATGGTATATAATTCTTCCAGTTCTTTATCTCTTCCGATAAAATGACGGCATGGTTTCGGAACCTCACTGTCCATAATATAATCCAGCACAATGGGTGACAGGGCACCTCCGGCAAGTAATTTTTGATTTTTAGTATCACGTTTGATAAATTGTCGCTCCATGCCAAAAGAAATCAGCTTTGCAAAAAAAGCAGACGTGAGCTGGCTGGTTTGTACAGAGAAGCCAGATTTTTCTTTTTCGCATCTGAGATGCTGTCATCCTGAATGAATAAAGTGTAAATATCTTGTATAGCCATATTACAGTCAGACATCAATGGAAGCAGATTCTGGTGAATGGTTTCTGCCAGCTTTTTCTGATTGCTGGATTTGGAATAGTAGGCAGATATTTTGGGACTGATCTTTGCTTGACCGGTCAGCCAACGACAAACCAGACCATTATCCATAGAAAAATCCTGATTTGCCGGATCATCCATAAAATCTTCAAATAATTCGTATAAAAAATCAGGCTGACTCATTTGATTACTTTCGCTGATATGATTTTTTAAGCAAGTGCTAATAGAAGAAAAATCGCATCGATTCAATAGAAATTCCCCTTTCGTAGTTAAGATTAAGTATATCTATCATAACACGAACATATATTCGATTCAAGGAAATGCGGATATTTTTAAATTGATTGTGTCAATTTACAATCAATTTCTATTCAATGTGGTTTTCCGGCAGGTTCTGTAAAATAAGCTCAGATCAAAACAATAACGGGAGGAGCTTATGCAACAGAATATTGAATTTGAGCGGTGCATTGATTTTCTGGTACGGATGATTGATAAGTACGGCGAAGAAGTCCTCCGGGAGTTGGAGGAAGAAAAACAGAATAAACAAGAAAAAGAAGCGGCAGTTTTCTGAAATACAAAATGTAAATCATACTGTCGCTTTTTTCGTGTATTTTTAAATCAAATAAATTTTAAAAGCTGATGCAGAGTGTGTGGCTCATTATTCTGGGAAGCGGTAATACGAGTATCAAATGGCTTGAAATGATTCTGTGTATAAAAGCTCAGAAGAAATTCATTATCTTCGCATTCAAGAAACTCCATAACGCCGCCTACGGAATATTTGAAACTGGATATGGTTTCCAGTGCAAATCCCAGTAGAATATTTCCAGGGATTCGTTTATTCTTTGGAAGAGAATAGTTCTTTCCCAACTGGGCAATCAGGTAAGCTGCGGTAGTATAGGATTGTGTTTCTTCATCCAAAATACTAACACGGGACAGCTTTTTTGCCATTGTCTTGCTGATATTTGAAGCACGGACAGAGATTGGTTTTACTGTAAGTGAAAAATAACCAACCAGTGAAGCATCTTCAGCATCAAATACCAGATAAGTGATAGATTGATCTTTTTTGGTAAACTCAATCGCATTATGTAATAAAAAGTATTCCACATCGGGATTTTTGGGACAAGAAAAATCGGAGAGTAAGTCGTAAAGACTTTCCTCTCCGATATATGTCGGTTCGTCTTTATCCAAATATGCCCGAATATTAACGGTAAAATATTTATCAGACATGTTTTTTCTTCCTTTTTGACATTAAAGCTAAGATTTCCTGTGGGTTCGTTAACTGACGTCCGGGAAGTGTCTGCTTTGGTGTGCGGTCACGGTCGGCTTCGTCAATTGCTGCGACAAAACGCTTTACGCTATTTGGATTGGATACGACAAAATTATGAGTAATACTTGAAGTAGCCATACTAACACCTCCTCTTTTTTGGCTTTTTTGTGTATTTATAGTATATGCAATGTGTGATAAAAACACAATATCAAAAACAGAAATTATTTCTAAATAATTTTCAAGCCGGACATTTATTAGACGCTTCCGGTAAGCGAACAATATTTTCGAGCCAATCATTTATAAGTCGCCAATGGTGGGCGGGCAATATTTTGATAACAGAAATGCTCTGTATCTAACTTAATTATACGATTGGCGAAGAAATGCGTCAATACGGAAAATAAGTATTGAAAATAGTTGGAACAAGTACTAAAATAAGGTTGGGACAATAAAACAGAGTTATACTGCGAGGAAGATTATGAAGAATAAAAAGATTAAATGCGATATATATACCAGAGTATCCACAACCATGCAGGTAGATGGCTACAGTCTGGATGCTCAGAAAGAAAAACTCAAGAGATATGCGGAATTTCAGAACATGGAAATCGTAAATGAGTATTCCGATGAAGGTAAGTCTGGAAAGAGCGTAGAGGGCAGACCGGAATTTCAGAGAATGTTGGATAATATTGAGAATGGAACAGATGAGGTACAGTTTGTACTGGTGTTCAAGCTTTCCAGATTCGGTCGTAATGCGGCAGATGTATTAAACTCTCTGCAGAGGATGCAGGATTTTGGAGTGAATCTGATCTGTGTAGAAGATGGAATTGACAGCTCAAAAGATAGTGGAAAGCTGATGATTTCTGTTCTGTCTGCGGTGGCAGAGATCGAACGAGAGAATATCCTTGTTCAGACAATGGAAGGACGTAAGCAGAAAGCCAGGGAAGGAAAATGGAATGGTGGATTTGCTCCGTATGGTTATGAATTAGTAAATGGAGAATTGCAGATTGCAGAGGACGAAGCAGAGATTATTCGTCTGATCTATGACAAATTTATTCATACCAATATGGGAATCTCTGCGATTGCCGCATGGCTGAACCAGCATGGATATAAAAAGAAAAAACGACAGAATAATACACTGGACGCATTTGCCGCATCATTTATAAAAGGCGTTCTGGATAATCCGGTATACTGTGGAAAGCTGGCTTATGGACGAAGGAAAAACGAGAAAGTTTCTGGTACAAGAAATGAATACCGCATTGTAAAGCAGGAAAATTATATGCTGCACGATGGTATCCATGAAGGGATTATTTCAGAAACAGACTGGGAGCTGGCTCATCAAAAACGGGAAAAAACAGGTGTGAAATATGAAAAGACACATAGCCTCGATCATGAGCATATTTTATCCGGAATATTGAGATGTCCGTTATGTGGAAGCGGTATGTATGGAAACGTGAACCGAAAGAAAAAGAAAGACGGAACCTTATATAAGGATTATTTCTATTATGCCTGCAAACATCGTCGCCTGGTAGATGGTCATAAATGTGGATATCGTAAACAATGGAGCGAGGAGAAGATTAACAATGCAGTGGAAGAAGTTATTCGGAAGCTGGTGAAGAATCCAAAATTTGAAGAAGCAATTCTGAATAAAATCGGTTCAAGAATAGATACAGAAGAAATAGAAAAAGAGATTGAAGGATTGGAAAAGCAGCACAGGCAGCTGACCGGAGCAAAAGCAAGACTTGGACAGCAGATGGACAATCTGGATATCATGGATAAATTTTATGAGAAGAAATATCAGGATATGGAGACAAGGTTATACCGTTTGTATGATGAGATTGAAGGCGTGGAGAACAGTATAGAAGAAGTCAAGAACCGCCTGCCGAATATCCGACAACAGAAAATATCAGAAGAAAACGTCTATCAATTTCTTTTGTATTTTGATAAACTATATGATAAGTTCACCGACCTGGAGAAGAAAGAATTTCTTAACAGCTTTGTAGAACAGGTGGACATTTACGAGCAGGAGCAGCCGGATGGCAGATTCCTGAAGCACATAAAGTTCCGTTTTCCGGTGTATTTTGGAGACAGGGAAACACAGGAACTTTGTTGGGACAACGAAAGTACCGTTGAAAGTATTTGCCTCCTCGAGCGGGTGAGCAACTGAAAAATATTGATATGAACTAAGTAAATTTATAGACATTTTCTTATCGTAAAGCTATAATATTAAAATCATATAGAACAGATAGACATTGATTTTAGAAAGTGATACAAATGAAAAAGCTAAAAAGAGATTCATTATTCCGGCAGTGGTATTTATATTGGGCATGTGTGCGTTAATCGGCGCTATATATGTAGTCGGCAAGAGTCAGGAACAGCAGAACAGGACAAATGCAAAGCTCAATGCGATGACATATACGGAGCGTATATATGGCGAGCTTATGGAGGGAATAGGAGTTACCGATAGCTTAAAGCAGGTTGTCATAAGTGGTGATGGAAATATAAATAGGTTTTATGATATTGCAGCAAATATGATGGACGATTCGATTCAGAGTATACAGATAGCACCGAATGGAGTTGTGACTGAAATATATCCGGAGGAGAGTAATGAATCCAGTAAGATTGATCTGATAAATGATAGTGACAGGGGAGAGATTTCGCGCTATGCGAGGGATAATGACACTGTAATTATGCAGGGACCATTGGAGCTGAAGCAGGGCGGATATGGTATAGCAGTGCGCAATCCGGTTTATTTGAAGAATGAAAATGGTCAGAAGAGCTTTTGGGGCTTCACAATTGTTATACTGAAGGTTCCGGAAATTTTTTCTGAATCTGTAGAGGCTCTTTCCAGTTTTGGATATAAGTACAGTCTGCAGAAGTTTGCTTCGCCGTGGGATGATACGTATGAGTGGGTTTACGGTTCAAAGGAAGAGTTGAACGATCCGGTGATATATGACTTTAACGTGTATGGATACAAGTGGAGGCTTGAGATTTTACCCAAGAGTGGGTTTTACAATAATAGATATCTGCTATATCTGTTCATCGGAGGTGGAGTTATTGTCCTGCTTTTGACAGGGCTTACAGCAGCGTTGATTTCAATCAATGAGAACAGGAAGAATTTCAAGAGACTGGCTGTGACCGATGCACTGACCGGTATCTACAACAGGCACGGTTTTGATGAGCAGGTTGAGCAATATATGAGACAGAATCCGCAAAAGCATTGTGTTGTGGCAATGCTTGATATTGACGATTTCAAGCTGGTCAACGATGTGTATGGACATGCGGCAGGTGATGGTGCACTGCAGAAGCTTGCAGAGAGCATGAAGCAATATTTTTCAAAGGATGTTATACTAGGCAGAAACGGAGGCGATGAGTTTAGCATTTTTATGCCGGATTGCACGGTAGAGGAGGTTAAGCCTTTTCTTAAGAAGTTTACAGGAGAAACCAAGAAATTTTATTGTAAAGGTGAAGAACATACATTTACCATTTCACTGGGCTTTGCGGAGTATCCTGTTTTGGCTGATGACCGTTCACAGCTCATGCGGTGTGCGGATATGGCACTTTATGAGGTGAAAATGCGTGGGAAGAACGGCTGCATGGCATACCGTGAGGGGGAGCGTATAAAGAGCCGTGCGAAGCTTGGATTTGCCGTGAAGGATATTATTGACAATATGCCGGGAGCGTTCATTGTTTACAGGGCAGATAAAGAAAATGATGAGATCCTGCTTGCAAACAATGAGCTGCTTAGGCTTACAGGCTGTAAAAATATGGACGAGCTGCTTGCATATACAGGTAAGAGCTTCTGTAATCTGATACGTCCGGATGAACAGGAAAACTGTCAAAAAAGCATATGGTCGCAGATTAACGGAGGACACTCAAATGATTATATTTTCTTTCATATGAAAAAAGCAGACGGCACATATATTTCAGTGCTCGATCATGACAGGATAGTGGATTCAGTGCACAATGGTAGAGTATTTTATGTGATGATTATGGACTTAAAGTCACTGCAGAGGCACTATGGAGACTGCCTGGAGCTGGTGGAAAAGTAGAAAAAAAAGCAGATTGTGGACATATGAGTTCACAATCTGCTTATTTAATAGTGCATACACAATTTATTTATCCGAATAAATCACATTTCCACCGCATACGGTGTACTTAACCTTACCGGTCAGTTCCATGCCGGTGAAAGGTGTGTTTGATGATTTTGATGCATATTCGCATGGTACCCATTTTTCGTCAGGATCAAAGATGACAAAATCTGCAGCAGCACCCTCTGAGATAGTACCGTAAGGCATGTGGTACAGCCTGGCAGGATTGATAGTCATCTTTTCCAAAAGCTCAAGCATGCTCAGATGGCCCGGTTTGACAAGGCTTGTGATACCAAGAGCAAGAGATGTCTCAAGACCGATGATACCGCTTGGAGCTTCGGTTACAGGCTTTGATTTTTCCTCAGTGCTGTGAGGCGCATGATCTGTTGCGATAAGGTCTATTGTGCCATCGATAAGTCCCTCTATAATCTTTTGACGGTCTGCTTCAGTGCGCAGAGGCGGATTCATCTTGGCAAGGGTGCCGTGCTCTAAGACAGCATCCTCAGTCAGCGTGAAGTGATGTGGAGTGGCCTCGGCATGGAGCCTTGCACCAAGCTTTTTGTAGGTGCGGACTATATCAACAGATACACCGGAGCTGATGTGCTGTATTACAACATCAGCACCACTGCGCAGCGCAAGCAGACAGTCTCTTGCGACAAGGGCTTCCTCAGCGATGGATGGTGAGCCGTAGATACCGAGAGCGTCAGATATTTTTCCATGGTTGATGCCGTTGTTTTTGATAAATGCAGGGTCCTCCTCATGGAGGCTTATCGGCATATCCAGCTTTGCAGCATTTTGCATGGCTCTGTAGCAGAAAGCAGCATTTGTAAGCGGGATGCCGTCATCAGTAAAGCCACATGCTCCGGCTTCCTTTAAAGCTGCCATGTCAACCTCATCCTGTCCTTTGAGGGAGTGCGATATTGCAGCGGCCTGATACATACGGATTTTTTCCTGCTTTCCACGTGTGAGGTTGTCCTTTAGAGTATCCACATTGTCCACTGTAGGCTTTGTGTTTGCCATGCACACGACAGTTGTGAAGCCACCCTTTGCGGCAGCCAGGGAACCGGTGTGGATATCCTCCTTGTATGTGAAGCCCGGATCACGGAAATGCACATGTGTGTCGATAAGTCCCGGTCCGACAATCATTCCGGATGCATCTATTATTTCTTCTTTTTCAGTTGCAGCAGCGTCTGACGCACATGAGATGTCAGGTGCTATTTTTACTATTTTCCCATCTTTTACAAGTATATCCATCTGTTCGTAGAGACCTGATGCAGGGTCTGCTACAATGCCGTTTTTTATTATCATGATAATCCTCCTGTAGATTGTACTTATTTTCTGATACTATGAGTATATAGTATAATGAAGCGTACGAATTTGCAAATAAATTTCGTAATTGTTCAGTGCCTTCATAGCTGCGTGGCCGCAATCATAATCGTCTGTATATATGGACAATAGAAAATTTTATAGATATAATATGATTTAAGGGATCCTGAATTGGATACCTTTTGACTCTCACATCATTTTACTAAGTAGGACTAAATTGACATAATGTACAATAGCCATAGGTTGATAGCATAGTAGGCAGGCACTGGGGAGCTGTAATTCCTAAAACTTTTAAAACAGCATCCAAAATTCAGCCCAAAGGCCGGAAAAATTGCGAGAAAAGTAGCTGAAACTGCAGAAATCTCCAAAACAGCTCCTAAAATTCAGCCCAAAAGCCGGAAAAATAGCGAGAAAAGTAGCTGAAACCGCAGAAATCTCCAAAACAGCTCCTAAAATTCAGCCCAAAAGCCGGAAAAATAGCGGGAAAAAGTAGCTGAAATCACTATAAATCACAAAACAGCTCCAAATAATTAAAGGGAGAAAAACAATGAGCTTAATAAAAGGTATACATCACGTATCAATGAAGTGCAGCAGCACAGAGGAATATGAAAAGACAATAGATTTCTACAAAAACATTCTGGGAATCCCGGTCGCAAGGGAATGGCAGGCAGGAATCATGCTTGATACCGGAAACGGAATTGTTGAGATTTTTAACGATGGAGATGATGCACCGGGCAAAGGTGTGATTCGTCATTTCGCATTCGCAACAGATGATGTGGATGCGTGTGTAGAGGTTGTAAAAGCAGCAGGATACGAGGTATTTATTGAGCCGAAGGATATAGAAATCGCATCAACACCGGTATTTCCGGCGCGCATAGCATTCTGCAAAGGACCACTTGGCGAGGAAATCGAGCTGTTTGAGGAAAAGTGATAGAACGGATTAATGGTTTTATAGGGGTATTATACTATGGGAAAAACTCCAGTTAAGCACACGCTTGCAGGCTATATTATAAAAAAAACAGACACCGAAGGATACCGGTCAGGAAAACTAACCGGAGAAAAACATTTTAACAAAATAATAGAAATGATGGAATTTGTTGGTGGACGCCGGAAACTAATCGATCAGGCAAGGTTCATAGAGAATAATACACAAGCAGGCCACGATGGGAAGATAAGAATTAGTTGGATTCAGGTCAACAGCGATATTAAAAAAATTGATTGTGATGTCAGCAGCATACCGGAGCTGTGTCGGCTTGAGGGTGTTGAGGATTCAAGAGCAAAACAGCTAAGATTGATAGAGTCTGTAAAGCAGTGGAAATCAGAGGTTGGTGACTGCGATTGGATATGCAGATATTATGATGATATTTTGGGGCGTCTGGAAGCCGGAAAGAGTGTCACAGAGGCTGAGGAGGATATGCGTTTTAAGTGTATCAATTCTATAACAAGAATAAAGGAGCCTGTGTGGGAGCGTGTTTTTAGTGCAAAGGTTTTTAAAGATTCAAAGAAATTTGAAAAATGCTATCGACAAAAGATGGTATCAATTCTGACTAAATATTCTCCATATTATGAGAAGGATATGGAGGATTATGATACAGAGGGAGAGGAAGATGATGCCAAAGAGGATAAAAAGAAGTCGGGGCTTGAAATTTTGAAGATGCATGGCATTATGTCATATGCACAGACAATGGAATGGAAGGGACCATTGTCATATAGAATTGATGATACATGTGTTATTGATACGTCAAAGCAGATTTATGGAACCATTATTAATACGCAGACACTTGAGCATGCAAGTCCGGTTTCGCTTGCAGGATGCAAAAGAATTATGACCATAGAAAATAAGGCTAACTATGAAAGTATGCAATGTGATGAGAATACCTTGTATATTTTTTGTCATGGTTATTTTACTCCTAAGGAAGTGTATTTTCTAAAGAAATTAAGCCTTATTGTATCTAAGGAATGTGAGTTCCTCCATTGGGGAGATATGGATTTTGGAGGGATAAGCATATTCTTGTTTATTAAGGATAGAATTTTTGAAAAACTAATGCCTTATAGAATGGGGGTAGCGGATTTTGAGGAAGCATTAAAAAAAGACGCTGGAATACCACTTAAGGCTTCAACTAGGGAAAAACTGCAAAAAAAGGACGCAGGATTGCTTGCAGAATTAAAAGAAGCAATTCTTGAATCGGATAAAACAATAGAGCAGGAAAGGCTCTTATGAGGCTGATTCGGAAAACTCTAAATACACATATATATTTGACAAATTATTAGAATGTGATTCATTCGCACAGCATACCTCCTTCGTGCATACAATAGCATGAAGGAGGTATGTTTGTATTATGAATCCATTTAAAATGAGGCCGGAGAGAACCGGCGATTTATTTGTTGACTGGGAGAAATTCTGGGTAAAACCATATAACAAAAATGAGGTAAATCCGTATACAAGGACGAGAATAATATTGATGAATGGTACAGAATTTGAAAACGTGTGGTTTTCACATCAGTTTTCAAGAAGCGTAGGTGATGATGAGCTTAGACGAAAGCTTGCATACATCAGGAAAAGTGAGCAACAGCAGCAGAAAATACTCACACATTTAAAGCCGGCAGATGAGTCGGCATTGGAGCACACCATAGGCTACGAGCAGCTTGCGGTTGATCTGACTGCGCATCTTGCAAAACGAGTAAATGACAAAAATATTAAGTCGGCGCTCGATTTTGCGTTACTTGAGGACTTTGATCATTTGTACCGCTATGCAGATTATCTTGATTTTACAACAGGTGAGCACGCAGAGAAGCTTGTCGGAGGCTATACGGAAATCACACCGGGCAGACCGACTATTTCACACCACAGGCATCCATATGATTCAATACGATATCCGATGACGGATAAATGCCCTGCGACAATGGATGTGCTGGCTGCAAACGTAATTACAGCAGCAGAACAGCAGACTATGAACTACTATATGAACACAGCGGCACTTTGGCCGGATGAGATGGGACGCAGGCTATATCAGGAAATCGGAATGGTCGAGGAACAGCATGTCACACAGTATGGCAGTCTGTTGAAGCCATGCATGAGCCGTCTTGAAAATCTCCTTGTGCATCAGTATGTCGAGTGCTGGCTGTATTGGAGCTGTTATGAAACGGAGACGGATACAAGAATACGTGGCATATGGCAGTTTATGTTTGAACAGGAGCTTAAGCATCTGCATATTGCACTTGAGCTGCTAAGACAGTACGAGAAAAAGGATTGGCAGGAGGTCATCCCTGACGCTGAGTTCCCGGCTCCTCTTGTGCTGGAGAGCAATATTGAGTATGTCAGGTGTGTGCTTGGCAGTACGGTAAACGACACAGCATGTCGTGAAAGGTATGTGGATGTAAGAACCAATGCTCCTGAAACATTTATCAGATATCAGCGCCTGGTCAATGATCCGGTAAGAAATGTAATGAGCCATACATTTATTGAGGATTATATCCGCAAAAACGGGGAGGATTATCGCTTTGAGGTGGCGCCAAATCCGGTGCCGGAGCTTCGTGACCGTACAAAGGATAATATATGTGTGGGAAGACAGCCTCTTTGCAGGAATCGGTATTAGAAGCCATTTTATATGCCATCTGTGGCATGTGATACCCGGCCCTGACGTTTTGTCAGGGCATTGCTGTGCAAAGAAGTATAACTCGATTGTATCTAAGCTATGGAGTAGCTTGTACTCGTTGCTGGTCACACTGTTAGGTGTGAACAGTAACGAGTAAGGCTCACAGAAGCCGGTTGACGAAATTATATAGGTGTATTAAACTGTAATCGGGTTAGATAAGACTAATTACATACAGCTGTTTTACATTAAGTGCTTTTCGAGGTGTAGTCAGATTACGGGAATGCGTAGCATGTAGTAATCTGATTAATCATAAATGAGGGGCAAAATACCTTTTGACCCTCATATCATGATATACGAAACGATATAAGAAATAATATGTTGAATAATAAAATATTCAAACTTCCCATATTTTATTTTGTGATACCGGCCTAGCATACAGTGTATTCCTCATATTTTTTTCTTCGGAACAACTGTATACTCTCCGGTAAATATAGTTTTATATATGGGAAGTTTGTGTAAAATAGAAAAACAGCAGAATAGCAGAATAGGAGGCAATCATGATTACATCAATCATATTAGGTTTATTAATACCATTTATAGGCACGTCGCTCGGTGCGGCATGTGTACTTTTTATGAAAAATGAGCTTTCCGTAAAGACCACAAAAATGCTCAGTGGCTTTGCAGCAGGCGTAATGATTGCGGCATCGGTCTGGAGTCTTCTGATACCGGCACTTGAGCAGTCACAGAGCCTTGGAAAAATGCAGTTCGTCCCGGCAGTAGCAGGCTTTATGCTTGGAATGTTTTTCTTATTGATACTGGATACAATCACACCACATATGCATCTCGATAATTCAGTCGAGGGTCCAAAGAGCAATTTAAGCAGACAGACAATGATGGTGCTTGCAGTTACATTACATAATATACCGGAGGGCATGGCAGTCGGAGTGCTCTACGCAAGCTGGATATCAGGAACCACCACCATCACGAGGGCAGCAGCCCTTTCACTGGCAATCGGAATAGCCATACAGAACTTTCCGGAGGGCGCAATCATATCCATGCCATTACATAGCACAGGAAGCTCAAAGCTTAGAGCCTTTGTATACGGAGTATTGTCGGGAATAGTCGAGCCGATAGCGGGAATACTTACGATACTTGCCATCGGAATAATAGAGCCGGTGATGCCGTACCTGCTAAGCTTCGCCGCCGGAGCCATGATATATGTAGTCATAGAAGAACTCGTGCCGGAAATGTCAGAGGGAGGTCACTCAAACCGCGCCACCATAGCATTTATGGTGGGCTTCTGCCTCATGATGACACTCGATGTGATGCTGGGCTAGGCCAGAGCAAACCCTCGCAAAGAGCAAGAAAATCCAAGCGATCCCGCGGCAACAGCCGAGGGGAAAGCGTAAAAGAATAGCAAACACGCACAGAGCGAGCCCGCGGCAACAGCCGAGTGGAAAGAGTAAAAGAATAACAAGCACGCACAGAGCGAGCCCACGGCAACAGCCGAGGGCAAAGCGACAAGAAGGTAAATAGAGCCACAGCGTGAGGAACCCGGGCGGCAGGCACACACAGGCTCGGGAGGGCGAATAGCGAAGCTGCCTAGATACTGTAGAAATTATGCCCACGAAGCACAGAAATGCCCAGCCAAGGACGGCTGGGCAAGGCGTTATGCGCCATGGACGGCGCATAAAAGCCGCTTTCGTCAAGCAAAGAAACCCTGCAAGCATAATTTCGTACAGAATCTTGGCAGCGTAGCGTAGCCCACCAGAGCCTGTGTGTGCCTGCCGCCCGGGTTCCGTACTATATCCAATCCCCACAGCAATTCAAATGAATTGTGAAAAACTGTGAAAAAAAGGGAAATTCCTCCCGAATTATTTGGAAATTTTTAATAAAACGCAAATAAAAATAAAATAAAACTAAACATCCCCAAAACGCAATAGAAAAACTGCACAAAAATAAAAACATAAATTGTTGAAAATGTATAAAAAGCTAACTAAAAAATGTGAAACTTTGCCAGTCAAATAATATAAAAATGAAACGTTGACTTTATAAAACGATGTGACTAAAATCAAGTACAACGATAGTTGCTTCTTATTAAATCAAGATCAAACAAACATCAAAGGTCAGACAAAACACATCTTGAGTTATTAAGAAACAATTTGCGTATCAAATTTCATATAGCAAAAAAGAAAGGAGGTAACGCAGATGGATGCTCTGGTAGATGGACTGTTAGAGGAACTCAATTGTGACGTGGTATTCAAGATACCGATATTCGGAGGCATACCCATATACGAGTCGGTAGTAGTCACATGGATAATAATGGCAGCGGTATTTTTACTGTGCTTTTTTCTCGGCAGAAATCTTTCAGTTGAAAATCCCGGACGCAGACAGGTAGCCGTAGAGGCAGGAGTCAAATTTCTTAATGATTTCTTCAGTGAGACACTCGGAGAAAAAGGAAAGGATTACATACCATATCTGGCAACAGTAATCATCTATATAGGAATAGCAAACCTGATAGGCTTACTTGGCTTCAAACCGCCGACAAAGGATATGAACGTCACCGCAGCACTCGCTGTAATGAGCATAGTTCTTATCGAGGTGGCAGGAATCAGGGCAAAGGGCACCAAAAGGTGGCTTAAAAGCTTTGCAGAGCCAATGCCGGTAATACTACCTATCAATATCCTTGAGATCTTTATCAAACCATTATCGCTGTGTATGCGATTATTTGGAAACGTCCTTGGTTCATTCGTAATCATGGAGCTTTTAAAGATGGTCGTACCGGCAATCGTCCCGGCAGTATTCAGTTGTTATTTTGATATCTTTGATGGACTTATACAGGCATATGTATTTGTATTCCTGACAGGACTTTTCATCAAGGAGGCAACCGAGTAAGAAGACCTGATGAGGCATGAAACACCACATCATTTAATTTCACATCGTAAGCATGGAAAATGTAACCTCGCTTACAAAAGAAACAAAATAATTGCTAACCAAAAGAAAGCATATAAGCAAGAAAAGGAGAACACATTATGTCATCAACATTATTAGTAGCAATCGGAGCAGGAATAGCAGTATTAACAGGTATCGGTGCTGGTCTTGGTATCGGTAAGGCAACAAGCAGTGCAGTAGACGCTATCGCAAGACAGCCAGAGGCAGAAAGCAAGATTAGTAAGTCACTTCTTTTAGGTTGTGCCCTTGCAGAGGCAACAGCTATTTATGGTTTCGTTATCGCATTACTTATCATCCTCTTCCTTAAATAATCAGGCAGCGTAACTGACAGTTACAACCAGATGAAACAGAAAGGAAGGTAGAGCAATGTTAAAAATTGATCCATGGAACATAATATGGACAGTAGTCAATCTGCTTTTCCTGTACTGGATATTTAAGAAATTCCTCTTTGACCGCGTGATGGGCGTGATCAATCAGAGAGACGAAATGATTCAGAAGCAGTTCTCGGAAGCAAAGAAGAGTCAGGACGATGCAGAAAGCTTAAAGAGCGACTATAAAAAGAAGCTCGAGAGTGCAAAGACTCAGGCAGACCAGATAATACTCGATGCCAGGGCAAGAGCTGAGGCTGAGCAGGAGAAGGCTCTTGAGAGAACCAGACAGGAAGCAGACAGTATGCTTGAAAAAGCAAAAGCGGACATTGCTAGCGAGCAGGATAAGGCAACAAAGGCCGCTGAGGCTGAAATTGCAAAACTTGCCATCTTAGCAGCGAGAAAGATTGTAAAGACAGGTGAAGCTAATGACACAGGCAGCAGTAAATAATGCAATAGTTTTGTACAGGCTGGCTGTAGAGCGTCGTGATGTGGAGGAAGCACAGAGAGTATACTTTGTGACAGAAAAGCTTGCACAGACGCTCGCAAATCCACTTATACCGCTGACCAAAAAGTATGACATCCTAGAAAAGGTATACGGATTTGAGAGTGAGCCAAAGCTTATCACAAGCTTCATAAAGGAAATGGTAAAGCTTGGATATGCCGCTGAAATGAATGAAATCTTTGAGGCATATTACAGATACTGGGATGAGAAAAACCATATCATAAGAGCTGAGCTTATCAGTGCAGAGGCCGCAACCGACGAGGAAGCAAATGACGCCAAGGCGCTGCTACAAAGCAAATATCCGGAATATGAAATATCCCTTACACAGAAAGTGGACGAAACACTTTTAGGTGGATATGTGATTAAGACTCTTAATACAGAGTATGACAGAAGCTACGAAGGAAAACTTCGTGAGCTTGAAAGAAAATTAACTGGGAGGTGACCCCTGTGGGCGCAATTAGTGCAACAGACATTATCTCCATTATCCAGAGCGAGATAGAGAATTTCGACTTCGATACCGAGAGCCGTGAGACCGGCGAGGTAATCTACGTCGGCGATGGAATCGCTACAATATACGGTATTGACCATGCAATGTATGGTGAAATCGTAGTATTTGATAATGGAGTAAAAGGAATGGTTCAGGATATCCGTGAGAATGAAATCGGTGTAATCCTTTTCGGAAGAGACCACGGAATCCATGAAGGAACCAAAGTAGTAAGAACAAAGAAAAAAGCCGGAATCCCTGTAGGCAAAGGCTTTATCGGCCGAATCATCAATGCTTTAGGTGAGCCTATTGATGGAAAGGGCGATATCAAAGAGGAAGATTACAGACCAATCGAGAATGAGGCACCGGGTATCGTGGACAGAAAGTCAGTAGATACTCCACTTGAGACAGGAATACTTTCAATTGATTCAATGTTCCCAATTGGCCGTGGACAGCGAGAACTTATCATTGGTGATCGTCAGACTGGTAAGACATCAATTGCCACAGATACAATTATTAACCAGAAAGGTAAAGGTGTTATCTGTGTGTATGTAGCAATCGGACAGAAAGCATCAACAGTAGCAAAAATTGTGTCAACTCTGACAAAACACGGCGCAATGGATTACTCAATCGTGCTTTCATCAACAGCGAGTGATCCTGCATCACTTCAGTATATAGCTCCATATGCAGGTACTGCAATGGCAGAGCATTTCATGCATCAGGGAAAAGATGTTCTTATTGTATATGATGATTTGAGCAAACATGCGGTAGCGTATAGAGCACTTTCCCTTCTGCTTGAAAGATCACCTGGACGTGAGGCATATCCGGGAGACGTATTCTATCTCCACTCAAGACTGCTCGAGAGATCAAGCCGTCTGAGCGATGAGCTTGGCGGAGGCTCAATCACAGCACTCCCAATCATCGAGACACAGGCAGGAGACGTATCAGCATATATCCCTACCAACGTAATATCTATCACAGACGGACAGATATTCTTAGAGAGCAACCTCTTCAACGCAGGTATGAGACCAGCCGTAAACGTAGGTCTTTCAGTATCCCGAGTTGGTGGTGCAGCCCAGACAAAGGCAATGAAGAAGGCATCAGGAAGCATCCGTATCGACCTGGCACAGTACAGGGAGATGGAGGTCTTCACACAGTTTGCATCAGACCTTGACGATGCCACAAAAGCACAGCTTGCACATGGAAAAGCACTTATGGAGCTTTTGAAGCAGCCGCTTTGTCACCCACTGTCACTGCATGAGCAGGTAATGACACTTATCATGGCAAACAATGGTGTGTTTGATACAATAGAGACAAAAGAGGTCAAGAAATATCAGGGAGATATCCTCTCATACATGGATCTTTCTTATCCGGAAATCGGACAGAAAATCGAAGAGAACAGAGCCATTGATGAAGAGCTCGTAAATAAAATCATGGATGCAGTAAAAGAGTATAAAGGGTAACAGGTAGTATTATGGCAAACACGAAGGAAATACAGGATCGAATAAAAAGTATCAATGATACGCTTAAAATCACAAATGCCATGTATATGATTTCTTCTTCGAAGCTGAAAAAGTCCAAAAAGATGCTGGCAGATACAGAGCCGTATTTCTTCACACTGCAATCAGAGATGAGCCGAATACTCAGGCATCTGCCTGATATGGAGGACATCTATTTCAAGACCAACGAGGATAAGCTGCCTGAGGACAGAAAGGTCGGATATATCGTAATCACAGCCGATAAAGGACTTGCGGGCTCATACAACCACAATATCCTGAAAATGGCTGAGGAGCACTTAAAGAATCATCCGAACCATTCACTTTTCGTACTCGGAGAGCTGGGACGTCATTATTTTGAACAGCGTGGAATTGAGATTGAAAAACAGTTCCACTACACAGTTCAGAATCCGACACTCAACCGTGCCAGAAATATTGCAGAAGAAATTTTGGAGCTATATCTACATAACGAGCTGGACGAAGTTTATATTATCTATACCAGCATGATAAATGCGATTCAGGAGGAAACACAGATGTCACAGCTTCTGCCGCTGAAAAAGGCAGACTTCACTGTGCAGATTCCTATAGACATACCGAGGGAGGAGCTGGCACTCAAGCCATCGCCTGAGGCAGTCATGGATCGTATCGTACCAAACTACGTTGTTGGATTTGTCTACGGTGCTCTTGTAGAGTCATTTTCATGTGAGCAGAACGCCAGAATGATGGCGATGCAGTCCGCATCAAACAGTGCGAGGGACATGCTTGCAGAGCTTGACATTCTTTACAACCGTGCCAGACAGGCAGCGATTACACAGGAGATTACAGAGGTAATAGCCGGTGCTAAATCGCAGAAGAAAAAGAGAAAGTAGGCTTTTTGATGAAAACAGGAAAAATTATCCAGGTTATGGGTCCTGTTGTCGATGTAGAGTTCGAGGATGAGAACCTTCCGGCAATCAGGGACGCACTTGAAGTTAATAATGGTGATAAAAAAAGTGTAATGGAAGTTGCACAGCATATCGGTAACGATACAGTCCGCTGTATTATGCTTGCTTCCAGTGAAGGTCTTTGCAGAGATATGGAAGTAACAGCTACAGGCAGCGGCATTAAGACTCCTGTTGGAGAGAAAACTCTTGGCAGACTGTTCAACGTGCTCGGTGAAGCTATCGACGGCGGAGCACAGCCTGATACAGAAGAAAAGTGGGAAATCCACAGAGAACCACCAACATTTGAGGAGCAGAACCCTGCAGAGGAAATTCTCGAGACAGGTATCAAGGTCATCGACCTCCTTGCCCCATATGCAAAGGGTGGAAAAATCGGACTCTTCGGAGGAGCCGGAGTAGGAAAAACAGTCCTCATCCAGGAGCTCATCAGCAATATCGCAACAGAGCATGGCGGCTACTCAATCTTTACAGGAGTCGGAGAGCGTTCCAGAGAGGGAAATGATCTCTGGACAGAAATGAAGGAATCAGGAGTTCTGGAAAAAACAGCCTTAGTGTTCGGACAGATGAACGAGCCACCAGGAGCACGTATGCGTGTAGCTGAGACAGGACTTACAATGGCTGAATATTTCCGTGATGAGAAGCATCAGAATGTGCTTTTATTCATTGATAATATATTCCGTTTCACACAGGCTGGTTCAGAGGTTTCAGCACTTCTAGGACGTATGCCTTCAGCCGTAGGTTATCAGCCAACACTTGCAACTGAGATGGGTGAATTACAGGAGAGAATTGCTTCTACAAAGAATGGTTCTGTAACATCGGTACAGGCCGTATACGTACCAGCCGATGACCTCACAGACCCGGCTCCGGCTACAACCTTCGCACATCTGGATGCCACAACAGTTCTTTCAAGAAAGATTGTTGAACAGGGTATTTACCCGGCAGTAGACCCGCTTGAGTCTACATCACGTATCCTCGAGCCTGATATCGTAGGCGAGGAGCATTATCAGGTAGCACGAAAGGTACAGGAGATTCTCCAGAAGTACAAGGAGCTGCAGGATATCATTGCAATCCTTGGTATGGAGGAGCTGGCAGATGAAGACAAGGTACTTGTATACAGAGCAAGAAAGATTCAGAAGTTCCTGTCACAGCCGTTCCACGTAGCAGAGAACTTCACAGGTATCCAGGGTGTCTATGTGCCTGTAGAGGAGACTATAAGGGGTTTCAAGGCTATCATTGATGGTGAGATGGACGAATATCCTGAGAACGCATTTTTCAATGTCGGAACAATCGAGGACGTCAAGGAAAAAGCAAAGACTATGCAGCAGTAAAAGCATAAGGAAGGACAAATCGTATGGCAACAAATACATTTTATCTAAAGGTAATAGCTGCTAACAGAGTGTTTTACTCAGGAAGATGTCGTTCCATAATAGTCCCTGAGTTCGATGGCCAGAAGGAAATCCTCGCCCACCACGAGGATATGGTCATAGCCGTCGATGAGGGCGAGATGAGATTTCAGCCGGAGGGCAGTGACAACTGGGAGTACGCGGTAGTGGGAATGGGCTTCGTAGAGATAGTCAACAACCGTGTGACACTGCTTGTCGAGACAGCCGAGCATCCGGAGGAAATCGATATAGCAAGGGCAAGAGAGGCAAAGGAGAGAGCTGAGGAGCAGCTTCGCCAGAAGCAGAGTATCCAGGAGTATTATCACTCAAGAGCTTCGCTGGCCCGTGCCATGACACGACTGAAAGCAACTTCAGGAAAATAATAAATGTTAATAAATTACAAAAAAGAGGTTGTGACAACCTCTTTTTTGTTTACATTACACATGAATGAGTTACAATGACTATATATAGGTTAGTAATATGGTCATAGAAGACAGGTGGGAATATGAGGATAGTATATGGACTGGGAGTATTGCTGGAAGCAATACTGATTGCACATTGCGCAATCGGTTCCTTTAAAAAACATGACAGACTCGGTAAAAGTGTGTGTATATATGAGACGTTGACATTTGCCTGCGCTATAGTCTTTTTTGTTTTTACATTTGTGCCGGGGCACACTGTTACAGTACTTGCGAAAGGGCTTACTATGGCTCTGTTTGACTGGATGCTCATCGCTCTTATGTTTTATACACAGTATTATACAGGTGCTGTAAAGACCTTCAAGGGAGTGCAGGCTGCTTCCATGATATTTGCGGTGCTGGACACATATATGCTTATAGAGAACACCTGGACTAATAAGATTTTTGATATAGAATCCATAAAAGCTGAGAATATTAAGGTGGTATTCAATAATGACAGCCTATGGTACAGGCTGCATTTTATATTCACATATGCGTTTGTGATTCTGATTATTTTTACATATCTGTATATGATTATCAAATCATCGCGCATGTACAGGGAGGCATATGGGGCTATAGCGGTAGTTATCTTTATCGGCTTTTCGTTTGACATTGCTACTATAGGTTCGGACTCCATATATGACCTCACCATGATTATATATGGTGCTATAGCTATTATCATATATTACCTGACATACAGATATGTGCCGAATGAGCTTATAGAAAATATGCTCTCTCTTGTGGTCCGCGATATGAACAATGGTATCATCTGCTATGACAGAAAGGGCAGGTGCATATATTACAATGACCTGATGGAGGCTATTTACAGGCATGGCGGCAATATGTCTGTTTATGAAAGTAAATATAGTCAGTGGATTGAAAAGCTGGGAGATGACAGAAGGGACAGTATGACCTTCCAGACAACAGATATTGAAATAAACGGTGAAAAGCACTACTTTGAGATTGCCTACAAGCGCATATATGATGATGAGACAATCGCGTTATATGTGATTATTTTGTATACAATGACCGTACACAGATGTATGAGTCGTGGGAGCAGGAAAAGTACAAGGCATCGCATGACAGTCTGACCGGACTTTTGAACCGTGACCAGTTCTATGAGGATGTGCACGATATGGTGAACAAGTATCATGACACAACCTTCTACCTGATTTGCAGCAATATAAAGGATTTCAAATTCATCAATGAGATATTTGGAATGGAGAAGGGCAATCAGGTGCTCATAAAGCAGGCGAAGCTCATGGCATCGAATCCATCTGAGAGGACCATTTGTGCAAGGCTTATGAATGACCGCTTTGCGCTGTGTCTGCCAAGAGAAGAGTTTGATGAAAAAAGAGTGGCAGATTCAATAAAAGAGCTGCAGCGTGAGTTTTCGGGCAATTCTTTCCATCTGCATACATACATGGGTGTGTATGAGATAAGAGACAGGGATGAGGCTGTCAGCATTATGGTAGACAAGGCTAATATAGCGGCAGACACCATAAAGAATAATTACGACTGCTGTGTGGCATACTATGATGAGCATCTGCTTGAGATATCAATAGAGCAGAGACGTCTGCTCGGTGAATTTGAGCCGGCATTGCAAAATGATGAGTTTGTCATGTACTTACAGCCACAGGTGAAACGTGATGGTGCTGCAAAGGGCGCAGAAGCGCTGGTGCGCTGGGTTCATCCATCAAGAGGCATCCTGACACCGTATGCTTTTATTGATATTTTAGAGAACGCAGGTCTCATTTACAAGCTTGACCTCTATATATGGGAGAAGGCAGCGCAAAAGCTTGCAGAGTGGAAGGAAAAAGGCTATGGAAGCTATCATATATCTGTAAATATATCTACAAAGGACTTCTACATTATAGATATATATGAGACCTTTACAGGGCTGATTAATAAATATGGCATAGCAGCGTCCAATCTGCATCTGGAGATTACAGAGACAACGCTGATGACCGATTTTGAGAAGAATATGAATATTATCCACAAGCTTCAGGGCGTAGGCTTCAGGGTGGAGATTGATGATTTCGGAAGCGGTTACTCATCACTCAACATGCTAAAGGATATCAGTGCCGATGTGCTGAAAATCGATATGGGCTTCCTTCGCAAATCTGAGAACGAGGTCAAGGGACAGGATATATTAGAGAGTATCATCACGCTTGCAGGCAAGATAGGCATGGACGTCATCACAGAGGGTGTGGAGACGAAAAAGCAGCTTGATATGCTCACAATGATGGGCTGTCATGAGTTCCAGGGATATTATTTCTCAAAACCGGTACCGGTATCTGAGTTTGAAGAAAAGTATCTGGTATAGCTATCATGTATATCTATTATGTATATCCAATATATATTTTAGGTATTGTGCAAAATTTAATACACTGTATATATGGGGCGGGTATTGAAATATCCGCCCTTTTTTTTCTATAATAATAAACCGTGTGGATTGCTGTAAATATGTAATTGCTGTGGGTCACACGAGGGTGTGGCGGCTAACAGCGAATATGAGAAAAAGAGGCGAAAAAATGACTGAAAAAGAAAAAATAAGGATTCAGACATCAGAGACCTTTTTGCTGAGTGCGATTCTGGCACTTTCCGGAGGCTTTCAGGATGCCTACACCTACAATGTGAGAAACGAGGTGTTCTCGAATGCGCAGACAGGAAACGTAGTGCTGATGAGCCAGCATCTGATGATGGGTGAATGGATGAAGGGACTATCGTATCTTTTCCCAATCCTTTCATTTGCACTCGGTGTGCTTGTGGCAGAGAGAATCGGGCATAGATATAAGAAGGCAAAGCGCATCCACTGGCGTCAGATAGTGGTGGCGATAGAGATAATCATACTGTTTGTGGTGGGCTTCATACCACACAGGTACGACATGATAGCGACCATGCTTGTATCATTCAGCTGTTCTATGCAGGTGCAGTCCTTCAGAAAGGTAAACGGCTACGGCTATGCCAGCACCATGTGCATCGGCAACTTAAGAAGCGGCACAGAGAGTCTGTCAATATATCTGCGTGACAGAAATATCGGGGCACTGAAAAAGACCGCGCACTACTATGGAATTATTCTGATATTTGCAATAGGAGCAGGTATAGGCGGAGTGTGCTCACTGCACATAGGAATACGCGCTATATGGGCTTCAAGCGTGCTGCTTGCCATTGTATGTGCAATGATGGTCAGGGAACACTGATAAACAGTTACAAATAGTCACGAAATATATATAACGGAGATACAATATAAAATGAAATTATTAAAGCAATTTCTCATCATACTTGCGATTTCGTTTGTAGGTGAGATACTCAAATATTTACTGCCATTGCCTGTTCCGGCGAGCATATATGGCATGGTTATACTTTTCATAGGTCTGCTGACAGGCCTGATACCGCTTAACTCTGTAAGGAGTGCAGGCAAATTCATGATAGAGATAATGCCTGTCATGTTTATCCCTGCGGGAGTGGGGCTTATGTCATCCTGGGGCAATCTTAAGCCGGTGCTTGTACCGGTGATTGTAATCACGGTTGTGGCACTTCTTACTGTAATGATTGCTACAGGACATGTTTCACAGCTCGTAATCCGTATGCAGAAGCGCAAGAGGGCTGATGCTGGAGAAAATAAATAAGATAGAGGATAATCATAATGGATAATTTGTTTCAGACATCGCTTTTTGCCGGTGTGACAGTAAGTCTGGTTGCATATCTGCTAGGTATGCTTTTAAAGAAGAAGTTTAAAGTTGCAATACTCAATCCGCTTCTCATTTCAATAGTACTGACTATCATAGTGCTTGTTGTGGCAGATGTGGATTATGACACATACAATAAGGGGGCATCGTACCTTAGCTGGTTTCTGACACCGGCCACGGTATGCCTTGCGATACCACTCTATGAGCAGTGGACCCTGCTCAAGAAAAATATAGCAGCAGTCGCGCTCGGACTCACGGCAGGCGTCATAACAAGCCTTGTGACAGTGCTTGTGTTGTCAGTGCTTATGGGGCTTTCACACGAGGACTATGTCACACTGCTGCCAAAGTCCATCACGACAGCTATCGGTATGGGCGTATCAGAGGAGCTCGGCGGATATGTGACTATCACTGTCGCAGTTATCGTCGTGACAGGTGTGCTTGGAAATATACTCGGAGAGTTTGTTTGCAAAATATTCAGAATCACTGAGCCTATATCGAAGGGACTGGCGCTTGGCGCATCATCACATGCCATCGGAACAGCGAAGGCTATCGAGATTGGCGAGATAGAGGGCGCCATGAGCTCTCTTGCTATCGCGGTGGCAGGAATACTTACGGTGGTGTTTGCATCGGTGTTTGCAAACTTTTATTGATTTGTCTGAGCGCTTCCTGCGCGTTGGCTTTTTTACAGAAAGGAGCTATATTTATATGATAATTACAATTGCTAGAAAGTGCGGTTGCGATGCAGATAGTATCGGTAGAGCAGTCGCTGAGAAATATCATTTACATTTCATGGACAGAGAGGCTATTGCGGCCGGTGCCAAAGAGGCAGGCTGCTACGATGAGTATGAGGAGTTTTACAGTGAGAGACCGGTTAATTCCCTGCTTTACTCTATTGTGATGGAGACGGAGGAGGATAATGTGCTGCATGATACTCCGGCTAGGGCTCTTACATTTATAGACAGGCTGCCGATTGAGGACGGCTGTGAGGGATATGTGATTCAGGGACGATGTGCAAACTTTGCCTTTCAGGGAAGAGATGATGTTGTCTCAGTTTTCCTGACAGCGAATGATGCATTCTGCGTTGATACTGTGGCTGATACACATGGAGTCTCAGTGAGAAAGGCAAAGACTGTTGTGCGTGAGACAAATGACAACAGAAAGACCTATCACAAATACTATACTGGACAGGAGTGGGGGCAGGCAGAAAACTATGACCTGTGCCTGAATGTGGCAAAGCTCGGTGTAGATGGTGTGATTGCGATGATTGACAGCTTCATACAAAATAGAAAATAGAAGATGTATATACAAAAGCCGAATCCGTGGGAGTGTGGATTCGGCTTTTGGGGTTATTTTATGTGTTTTTGAAAATAAAAATTCAATGTTGGAAAAATCATATTTTATCATTGGTTGACTTTCAGAAAAAATTTATCTATTATTAAAATAAGATAAAATTGTTAACTGTTCAGTATAACTTTACAGTGGCGTGGAAAGAGGTAAAACAGGAGTAGGGAAACTGGTATGAGAAGGAAAAACAGAGGGAAACAAACGCTTAAAAAGAAGATGCTGAGTATTCTTCTGCTCAGTGCAATGTCAAGTATTCTTGCGGTAGTAATCGTGTCGTATATGACGATCCGAATGATACAGAATGACGGTATCAAGGAGAGTATGCAGATATATCTGGAGCAGATTACACGAGAGATAGACAGTGATTATTATGACATGATCGGTATTGTCAATCAGATGAGTCCCAACGGGCTTATTGGAAGTGTGACAGAAAGCTATCTGAGTGTGGAAGATAACTATGATCGATATTTTGAGAAAAAATCTCTCAGAGAAGAACTGATAAAACTTGGATATGTGAACACAAAGCTCCTTGGTATTGCATATTACGATCCGAAAGAGCAAAAAGAACTGATTGGGAATTTTAACGTAAGGGTTCTGGATCCGTCATATCAGACAATTTCTAAAGTAGTAGTAGGTGCCGAGAACATCATTCAGGCCATGCATGCATCCTATCTGGGAATCAGGGAGACGCCGGTACTATCCGTGATGCGGAGAGTTTCCTTTGGAAACAAACGGGTACTGGATATTTATGCAGAAATCGAGCCTGATATGAGTGTTTCAGATCAGCTTAATAAAGAAAAATGGCCATATACCTATATGGAGATGGATGAAAATGGCATTGTACAGTACAGCAATAATCCGGTGATTGTCCGGGGCCAAAAGATTTTGTCGGAATTACCGGAAAAAGAAGGATATGCTGTGATAAATCAGGAAGGATACAAAATCATGGCGTATCGCAGTTCCATCGGATATGTCAATGCCATTGCGCTGCCGGAGAATACCTATCAGAAAGAAATGAATATGTGGAGATTGAAGCTGGTGGTTATCATTCTGGCAGCATTCGGTATTTTTTCCTGTTCTGTTATTTACCTGTACAGGTTGATATGCAAACCACTTAATCAGTTACAAAAACAGATTATCCAGGTAGGAAATGGGGCATTACATGGAGAAAGGCAGGAATATGAGATCAAGGAATTTGATGACTTGATGCACGAAGTGGAGCAGATGAAGGAACAAATCAGAAATCTGATTGATGATGTTGTGGAAAAAGAAAAAAATATTCAGCGGACGGAATATGAGAAGCTTCTGTATCAGATCAATCCACATTTTCTGCTCAATACACTAAATTCTGTTCAGTGGATGGCAAGAATGAGCAAACAGAATAATATTATGGAATTTGTACAGCGCTTAAAAAGACTGCTGTCGTATAATCTTGGAAAAGAAGGAATGCAGACAACACTTCGAACAGAAATCGATATTGTGAAAGATTATATTGCACTGGAGCAGATGCGTTACGATTTTGTGATTGAGATGAATGTGGAGGAGGGACGTTATCTGGAACAGCCGACGGTAAGGATGCTGCTGCAGCCGTTGGTAGAAAATGCGATACGGTATGGACTTGGAGATGATGAAAAGATCACCATACAGGTCTTTGAGGATAATATCAGGGGACTGGCGATCATTACCATATTGGACAGCGGTAATGGCCTGACCCAGGAGGAGATCAATCAGATTAATGAACCATTTGATTATGATGTGAAAAAAATGCAGCATGGGAACAGAGGAATCGGTCTGCGATATGTAAAAGCAATGTTGGAATCTTTTTATGAAGGAGAGACGAACCTGTTTGTAAATTGCAAAAAAGGGTATGGAACCAAAATTACAATTTTGATTCCGATTCAGGAAGAACTTCGGAATAAAATCAAAATCACAGGATCTGAGACGGAAAAAGGGTATGGAGAAATGAAGGTATTGGTTGTAGATGATGATAAACTGGCAAGAAAAGGTTTGATTTCTATAATGGATTGGGGCAAATATGGATTTGAAGTTGTGGGGGATGTCCAGAATGGCCGCAAAGCACTGGAATTTCTGAAGGATAATGAAGTGGATATTGTATTCACGGATATAGACATGCCGGAGATCGATGGAATTGAATTGATGAAAATGTGTAAAAAGGAATATCCGGAGGTGAAATTTGTAGTCTTTTCCATGTATGAAGATTTCCGTTATGCGCAGAGTGCTCTGAGACTGGGAGCTTTGGACTATATATCCAAGATAAGCTTTGATGGGGATGAGTGTGACCGGATACTGGAACTTGTGGAAAGAAAATATAAGGAAAATCATTCCCAAAAAGAAACCAGGAATGAGGATTCCGAACTCATAAAAAGGTTGGAAAAAGCGTGGATGAACACCAGATGGATCTTCAATGACAGCGAGTTCAACAGACTGTATGAGTTAACCCGGGGCGTGGAGCTGCGGACTGCTGAAAGGGTTTTCATAAAAAGCTTCCACAGCCTCCAGAAACTCACAGGAGAAGAACTGGAATTTCCATCCTTATCTTCCGTGGATTCCATGCTGGAATGGGTGAAACAATGGAAAGAAAACCTGTATCAGACGTGTCTGCAGACTGATAAAACAAAGGATATTTATATGTTTGCAAGAGTGATCCTGTATACAGATGAACATATAGAAGAAAATCTGAAGTCGGAAGAGGCAGCAGCACAGATCGGAATGAGCAGAAGTTATTTCAGTACGAGATTTAAGGAGATGACCGGTGATACCTTTCATAATTATGTGATCAGCAGAAAAATGTATGCAGCTGCCCAGAAGATGGCAAAAGGAACAGAAAACATCACCCAGATCGCATCGGATCTGGGATATGACAATTTTTATTATTTCACAAAGGTATTTTCAAAGGAATACGGATGTACGCCAACAGAATATGCAGGAAGATTAAAAAAATGTTCGATTTGATTCGGACATTTTTTTTGAATTAAAAAAAAAGGACTGTGAAATCAGAAACAATATCGTCTAGTGAAAAATATGATTACAGGATAAACTATCTATAAAGGAAGGGAGGTTTACTCATGTACATCAAAAGATTTGTGAAACACTATTACATTATGCTGATCCCTGCATTACTGTGGCTGTTCTTTTTCAGCATTGTTCCAATGTTTGGAATTGTTATGGCTTTTCAGGATTACAATCCGGGACAGGGCATTCTCCATTCAAAATTTGTTGGTCTGGCTAATTTTGAGTATATGTTTCAGATGAGTGACATTACACAGGTTTTACGGAACACAGTTGTTATTGCCGTTGGCAAGATTATTGGAAATATTATTATCCCGCTGGTCTTTGCTTTGTTATTGAATGAACTGGCAGTGAAGAAACTGAAGCGTCCGATCCAGACAATCGTATATTTACCGTATTTTCTGTCATGGGTTATTCTCGCGAAGATTGTGCTGAATATTTTCGGTTATACGGGACCGGTGAACCAAATCATAGAATTTTTTGGAGGCGAAGCGGTCAACTTTTTTGGAGAAGCAAAGATATTCCAGCCTCTGGTGATTGGTACGGATATCTGGAAAGGATTCGGTTATAACACAGTCGTTTATCTTGCGGCGATCCTTGGCGTGGATGGATCGTTATACGAAGCTGCGGCAGTAGACGGTTGCGGACGATTCAAAAGAATCTGGCACGTAACTTTACCGGGCATCAAGACAACAGTAGCACTTCTTGCTATCCTGTCGCTTGGAAACATCCTGAATGCAGGATTTGACCAGATTTATAACCTGTATAACCCATTGGTTTACTCAACAGGTGATATTATTGACACATGGGTATACAGAGCCGGTTTGCAGAATCTCCAGTATTCTCTGGCAACGGCCGTTGGTTTATTCAAATCTGTAATCAGTCTTGTATTGATTACGGTTGGCTACTGGCTGGCAGATAAATTTACCGGTTATAAACTGTTTTAGGAGGTTGTACTATGATTGAGAATAAAAGCCTCGGATCAAAGTTTTTTGACATTTTAAATGTAGTGATTCTCATTGCGATTACTTTGATCTGTATTGTACCTGTATGGTACGTTCTCTGTGTATCCCTGAGCAGCAGGGAAGCAGTCAACGCTGGACAGGTTGCTCTCTGGCCGGTTGGCTTCAACTTGCTCTCCTATAAGAAGATCATGGGAGAGACCGCATTCTTCGGTTCCTTTCTGGTATCTATTAAAAGGGTTTTACTGGGAACAGGAATCAGTATGGTATGTATCCTTATGGCAGCATATCCATTATCCAGAACAAAAAAACAGTTCCCGAAAAGAGATATCTTTATGTGGATCTTCGTATTCTGCATGTTATTTAACGGAGGTACGGTTCCGTGGTATATCACCATGAAAAATTATCATCTGATGGATAACATTTTTGGACTGGTACTGGGAACAGGCCTTCAGGTATTTAATGTAATCCTTGCAGTGAACTTTTTTAAAAATCTTCCATCAGAGCTGGAAGAAGCATGTTTTGTTGATGGCGGCGGACCGTGGAGAAATCTGATATCCATATACATACCGCTGGCAAAACCGATGGTGGCAACCATTGCACTTTTTACCATGGTCATGTACTGGAATGAATTCTTCCAGGGAATGGTCCTGAGTACAAGACAAAGCAGTTACCCACTGCAGACCTATATCCAGCAGATGGTTGTAACACTGGATTATTCTACAATGAACGTAGAACAGATCGCACAGGCAATGAAATTAAATAATCTCTCATTGGATGCAGCAAAGATATTTATAGCTATGATACCGGTACTGATTGTATATCCATTCCTGCAAAGATATTTTGTAGATGGTATTACACTTGGATCAGTAAAAGGATAAAGGAGGAAGAAAATATGAAGAAAAAACAGTGGATTGCATTTGCATGTGCGATGGCATTAGGTGTGACATCACTGGCAGGATGCGGAAAATCAGAAGAGAGCACACAGAAAGAGGCAGTAAGTGAGGCAGAAGGAACAGCCAAAGAAGATCTGCCGCTGTCCAAATACCCGGAAACCGTAACGGTTCATCTGGGCGGTTCAATGAATTCAAATGCCAAGATTCCTGACGGAATGAGCTATGATGACAATTCCTATACACGACTTTTGAAAGAAGACCTTAATATTGAGGTTGCATACGACTGGGTTGCATCATCCACAGACTATGATGAAAAAATGAATCTGTGTATCGGAAGTAACACAATTCCGGAATTGATGAACGTAAATGCAACACAGTACAGGGCACTTCTGAAATATGATATGATCCAGCCGCTTGATCAGTATTTTGATGACTATGCTTCTGATACACTGAAAGGATATGTGGAATCCGGTGGAGAAGAGCTGAAAAAATGTATTTCAAATGATAAGGGAGAGATGATGGCAATCCCGGCTCCAAGTATGATGGGAGGAGAAGTGAACGAAATGTGGATCCGTCAGGACTGGCTGGATAATCTTGGACTGGAGGTTCCAAGAACCTGGGATGAGCTGGCAGCAGTAGCAGAGGCATTCGTGACCCAGGATCCGGATGGCAACGGAGAAGCTGATACCATTGGAATTCTTGGACCAAGCAATTCAGATCATATGAATGCAATTGGAGGAAACCAGTTTGGACTGGATCCGTTGTTCAGCAGCTTCCAGTCTTATCCACAGTACTGGCTGCAGGATGAGGATGGAACTGTAAAGTATGGTTCAATTCAGCCGGAAACCAGAGAGGCACTTGAAAAAATCTCAAAACTGTATACAAATAAGCTGATCGATCCGGAAATGCTTGTAAGAAGCGACAGCAAGGAACCTCTTTTGTCCGGAAAAGTTGGTATCTTCTTTGGACCATGGTGGTCTGGTTATACGGTGTCAGATACTACACTTGCAGGCGAAGCGGATTGGAGAGCATATTTTACACCACTGTCTGAGGACGGGAATTACTACGCTCATATGCCAAATCCTACAAGTAAATATGTAGTAGCAAGCAAAAGCTGCAAGAACCCGGAGGCTGCATTTAAGATTGTTAACTATCTGATCGAAAATGAGCAGCAGTGGGTAGTAGATGGTATTACCTCCACAGAAATGGGTACTGCGGATTTTTATCCTTTGTATAATGGCTACGATAATGCAGATGAGATTGAAGTATCCACTGAGACTCTTGAAAAATATCTTGCAGGAGAGATTACAATGGATGATGTCGATTTCTCACGGCACAAATTGTTAAAGAATGATATGGAAGCGGTTACTGAACTGAAAAAGGAACCTTATGATGATTTCAGCCTGGATAAATGGAATCTGGACAGTGACCTTGCAAAAACTAATCTTCCGAGACTTGTGTCACTTCTGGTTGGAGGAGCTCCCTATGTAAATGATAAATATGTACCGGTTTACAATGCATATAACGGTCAGACAGAAACAATGGAAACAAAATGGGCCAATCTGAAGAAAATGGAAGAAGAGACTTTTGCAAAAATCGTTATGGGAAAAGCAGATATCAGCGAATTCGATACTTTTGTTGAAAACTGGAAGAGTCAGGGCGGTGACCAGATTCTCAAAGAAATCAACGATGAATTAAGTAAGTAAAAGAAGACAGCGGCTGATGGTGTTCATCAGCCGCTGTTTTTACGATGGAGGTATAAAATGAGGGAAAACAAAGTAGTTTACGGACTGATCGGATATGGCGGCATGGGCAGATGGCATACCGAGATTCTTTCAAATGTTTCGGAAGCTGTAATCGGTGGCATCTATGACATCAAGGAAGAAAAGAGAGAAGAAGCGAAGGAGAAGGGGTTTTTTGTATATGAAACAGAAGAAGCCATGCTGGCAGATCCGGATATCGATGTGGTTCTGATCGCTACTCCGAATGACTGCCACAAACCTATCGCCATCCGTGCCATGCATGCGGGGAAGAATGTAATATCGGAAAAACCGGTGACATTATCTTCCGCAGATCTGCTGGAGATGGAACATGCAGCCAAAGAGACAGGAAAATTACTTACTGTACATCAGAACAGACGGTGGGATGATGATTTCCTGATCATACGAAAGCTTGTAGAGGAGCAGAAGCTGGGACATGTCTTCCGGATAGAGAGCCGTGTCCATGGTTCAAGAGGTATTCCGGGTGACTGGAGAAAAGAAAAGGTCCATGGTGGCGGAATGGTCCTGGACTGGGGTGTACATCTGCTGGATCAGATCTTATATATGTACGGCGACAGAAAGATCGAGACCGTATACGCATCACTTACCAATATCACAAACCAGGAAGTGGACGATGGGTTCACTGCAATCCTGACATTTGAAGGCGGAACGGAAGTCCTGGTTGAAGTAGGTACCAACAATTATATTTCCCTGCCAAGATGGTATGTACTGGGTGAAGACGGTACCGCAGTAATCAGGGACTGGCAGTTAAACGGTGAGATCATACGTAAGACCGGTATGACGGAAGAGACGGTAGTACCGGTTAAGACAGCAGCCGGTCTGACAAAGACCATGGCACCGAGACGGGAAGATACCATTGTGAAAGAAGACTTACCAAAAGTATCCGGAGATATTGCAGACTTCCACAGAAATGTAGTTGCAGTGATCCGGGACGGAGCAGAACCGGAGATCAAGCTGTTCCAGGTGATGCGTGTCATGAAGTTGATGGAGGCAATCTTCCAGGCGGCAGAGACAAAACAGGTAATCGAATTTCAGGACCAGGTGTAACAGGAAAGGCATTGAGTAGTTATAACATAAAAATAAAAGACAGTTGTACATGTTCTCTGAGAGTGCATGTAACAGAACAGGAGGAAATAAGTATGAAACAGATTAAAATCGGAACCTGCGTGCCAGGCCCCGTGGCAGAAGAATGGTTGAAGGGATTTGTTGGAAAAGGATTTGAAACATTTTCCCTTAATTTCCATATGTCACTGGAAGGGACTGACCTTGATAAGCTGGCCCTGAGCACAGAACAGATTCTTGCCGGTACAGATTCAAAGATCACTACACTCGGATACTATTGCAATCCTATCCAGTATGCAGAGCATAGGAAAACACTGGAAAATGTAATCTGCACTGCTGGAAAATTCGGAGCTACACATGTGAGTACTTTTGCAGGAGCGTGGGAAGGAAAGCCGGTAGAATCCGCATATGAAGAGTTCGGAAAAGTGTTCCGGGAACTGGCTGACCTTGCAGAAGAAAAAGGTGTGAAACTGGGAATTGAGAATTGCCTTATGGATGGAACATGGGAACATGCCACCTGCAACATCGGTTTCAACCCTAAAGCGTGGGAAGTGATGTTTGAGGAAGTAAAGAATGACAACTTCGGTCTGGAATGGGAGCCGACACATCAGATGGTACAGCTTATCGACCCGGTAACAGAGCTGAGAAAATGGTGCAAAAAGAATCGTACATATACATGGAAAAGATGCAACCATCGACTGGGATGCAGTAAGACACGGCGGTATCTCCGGAGCAGTTCCGTTTGTATGGCATCGTATGCCGGGCTTTGGTGACACAAACTGGAGAGATATCATTTCTATCTTAAGAAGCAACGGATATGAGGACGATATCTGTATCGAAGGATATCACGATCCGGTATACCGGGGAGAACTGGAGATGACCGGACAGCTCCACGCACTGAACTATCTGAAATGGTGCAGAGGCGGAGAGTTCACACCAACTCCATGGGAGAAATAATACAGATATACAGAGACAGAAAGAAACAGGAGGGCATTCCTATGAAACTTGGGTTTATCACAGCCATCCTTGACAGCTGGAACTATGAAGAGATGATGGATTTTGCGTCTGAGCAGGGATTTGAGTGTGTGGAAGTGGCATGCTGGCCACAGGAAAAAGCAGAAAGAAGATATGCCGGTGTAAGCCATATCGATGCGGAACGGGTCAACCGGGAGGATGCCTATGCAGAGCATATCGTGGAATATGCAAAGAAATCAGGAGTGGAGATCTCAGCACTGGCTTATTATCCAAACGTGATGGCTGCAGACAAAGAGAAAAGCGCAGCCGCTGTGGAACACCTGAAACAGGTGATCCTTGCAAGTAAAAAATTAGGTGTGGGCATGGTCACGACATTTATCGGAAGGGACCAGACCAAAAATATACAGGAAAATCTGGAACTGGTAAAAGAGATATGGCCGCCGATCATAAAACTGGCAGAGGAATGTGACGTGAAGATTGCCATCGAAAACTGCCCGATGCTTTTTGGCGAGGAACAGTGGCCGGGAGGACAGAACCTGATGACAACACCGCCAATCTGGAGAGAGGTATTCCGGATCCTGGACAGTGACCATCTGGGCATCAACTACGATCCATCCCACTTTATCTGGCAGATGATCGACTATATCCGCCCGCTTTATGAATTCAAGGATAAGATCTTCCATGTTCACTACAAGGATATCAAGATCTATAAAGACAAACTGGAATCCTGCGGCATCATGGCTTATCCGCTGGAATATATGTCACCTAAGATTCCGGGACTTGGCGATGTGGACTGGGGAAAATACGTGTCAGCACTTACTGATATAGGATATGATGGCTGTACATGTATCGAAATAGAAGATAAAGCATTTGAAGATTCCAAGGAAAAGGTGGAGAATTCCTTGATCCTCAGCAAGAGATATCTGGAACAGTTTGTGATTTAATAAAGGAGATAATACCATGAGAAAATTAAGAGCAGGAATCGTAGGATGTGGAGGGATTGCTAACGGAAAACACCTTCCGGCTATGAAGAAAAGTGGTCTCTATGAGATCGTAGCTTTCTGTGACATCATCAGAGAGCGTGCAGAGAAAGCAAAAGAAGAATATGGCACAGAAGATGCAAAAGTATTCGAAGACTATAAGGTGCTTATCAAAGAGGACCTGGATGTTGTATATGTAACTACCCCAAACCGTTCCCATGCAGAAATCTCTATAGCAGCAATGGAGGCAGGAAAAGATGTTATGTGTGAGAAGCCAATGGCAAAGAATTATGCAGAAGCACAGAAGATGGTGGAGACTGCAGAGAAAACAGGCAGAATCCTGAACATCGGATATCAGAACCGTTATCGTACAGATTCCCTGTATCTGAAGGAAATGTGCAAGGCTGACGAACTGGGAGAAATCTATTTTGCCAAAGCACATGCACTCAGAAGAAGAGCTGTTCCGACCTGGGGTGTATTCTTAAATGAAGAAGAACAGGGCGGCGGTCCGCTGATCGATATCGGAACCCATGCACTGGATCTGACCTTATGGATGATGGATAACTATGAAGTAGAGTCTGTAACAGGACAGACCTTCCACAAACTGGCTGACCAGACCAATCAGGGAAATGCCTTTGGAAACTGGGATCCGGAGGAGTTCTGTGTAGAAGATTCCGCTTTTGGCTTCATCCGTATGAAAAACGGTGCAGTGATCGAACTGGAAGCAGCCTGGGCACTGAACACACTGGAGGTTGATGAGGCCAAGACAAGTCTGTGCGGAACAAAAGCCGGAGCAGATATGAAAGACGGCCTGCGGATCAACTACATCCACCACAATAAACAGGTAGTAGAGAAACCGGCATTATCCGGCGAAGGAGTAGCATTCTTCTCAGGAGAAGAAAAACCGGCAGGGGATTATGAACAGGAACTGTTCTACCACATCGTTGCTGACGGAGCTGAACAGGTAGTAAAACCTGCACAGGCTGCAGTTGTCACCCGTGTACTGGAAGCAATCTATGAGTCAGCAAAGAGCGGTAAGACAATTTATTTTGATTAAAAGGCGATTTGACCTATACAGTTACAACAGATCAAACATAAGGAGTATTTATGGAAATACATGAATTACAGCAATTGCTGTCAGAAATGTCATTACAGGAAAAAATAGGACAGATGGTGCAGCTCACCGGTGTATATTTTGACAAAGAGGCAGTGCTTACCGGAGTTGTCGGCGAACAGTTACCACCGGAATGGATCATTCAATATGCCGGTTCAGTGCTTGGAGTGATCGGTAAAGATAAAATTTATGATATCCAGAGCAGATATATGGAACAGCATCCCCATCATATTCCGCTTATCTTTATGGCAGATGTTATCCATGGATGTCGGACAATTTATCCGATTCCATTGGGGCAGGCGTGTTCCTTTCATCCGGAACTGGTGTCTGAGGCGGCTTCTATAGCTGCCTCGGAGGCATCTTCAGAAGGGCTCAGGGCAACATTTTCTCCTATGATTGATGTTTCAAGAGATCCAAGATGGGGAAGGATGATGGAATCCTTTGGAGAAGATCCATATGTAAACGGGATCATGGGAAAAGCAATGGTAGATGGCTATCAGCAGAAAAACGATGAAGGAATCGCAGCATGTCTGAAGCATTTTGCAGGTTATGGAGCAGTGAATGCAGGACGGGAATATAATGATGTTGAAATATCCCAGCGGACATTTCTGGAACAGTATGTAAAACCTTTCCGTATGGCACTAAAAGCAAAACCAGCTATGGTCATGACAGCTTTTAATGCTATTGACCGAAAACCGATCAGTGGGAATAAGGAACTTCTCAGAGACCTTCTGCGGGATAAAGAAGGATTTGATGGTACAGTGATCTCAGACTGGGGTTCCATCGGACAGCTGGAAGAACAGGGTGTGGCAGCCGATATGGACGAAGCGGCGGTTCAGGCTATAGAAGCGGGAGTGGACATAGATATGATGAGTCCTGCTTATATGTTTCGTTTAGAAGAACTGGTGAAAAACGGGCAGATTCCGGAGTCTTTTATCGATGAAAGTGCATTCCGGGTCCTGATGATGAAAAATCAGCTGGGGCTTTTTGAAAATCCGTTTGCCGGTCTTGGAAAGAGTGGAAAACTGACCCTGCATAACCGGGAAAAAGCATATCAGATGGCCAGCGAAAGCTGCGTCCTTTTGAAAAATGAAGAAATACTGCCCTTGTGTCAGAAACAGAAAGTCATCTGGGCAGGACCTTATGTGACATCCAAGGAATTCCTGAGCCGCTGGGCAATCTTTGGTGAGCATGAACCTGTTGAGACAATCGAAGCTATTCTTCAAGATAAGAAGATTAATGGGGTATGTATTCCTGGATGCAGAATGCTTTCTGAGGAAGAATGCAGGATCTGGCAAGTGAAACCGGTTGATTCGGATGAAGAAATAGATGAGCAGTGGCTAGAAACGATAACCCGGGAAGATACCGTTGTATGTGTACTGGGGGAACATGAATCTCAGTCCGGAGAGGCTGCCAGCAGAGCATTTCTGACTTTACCGGAAGAGCAGCAGATGCTTTTTGAAAAAATAGCAAAACGCACGGATAATATCGTGACAGTGGTCATCTCAGGAAGACCGTTGGATCTGCGGAGAATCTCAGAAAAGTCCAAAGCCGTCATCATGGCATGGAGACCGGGAACCATGGGGGCAGAGGGAATAGTAGATCTTGTATATGGCATGATCAATCCTTCCGGAAAGCTGGCTGTAAGTATTCCATGGTGCGTTGGACAGGTGCCGATAAGTTACTGGGATATAAAAACCGGACATGTGCTTACAGAGGATAATCTAGAGAACCGTTTCACCAGCAGATATATGGATATCCCCAATACACCATTATATCCATTTGGTTTTGGATTATCCTATACAGGGTTTGATATTTCGGATGTTGAAGTCCGGATGGGACAGGACAAAAGAGTTCATGTCCATTGTAATGTAAGTAACACAGGTAAAGTTACAGGGGCAGAGGTTGTTCAGTGCTATTATGAAACATTACAAACATCTGTGGTACGACCGAAGAAGGAACTTGTCCGTTTTCAGAAGGTTTTTCTGGATCTGGGAGAAGCTAAGAGTGTGGATTTCTCTATTGATTCAGAAGAGTTTTCTTACTTTGATAAAAATATGGAAATCGTTAGTAGCGGAATGCAACTTCGAATCAGTGTAGGAAACAGTAGTGACCATGAATGCGGAAGTAGTGAGATATATATTTAGGCATAAGTAGAAATAGATTTCTATTGAAGGATAATTATTACACTAAAGCAAGTGGGCTGCTTCGTCAGTCCGCTTGTGTTATTCTTTATGTTAATCGAGGTTATTAATACTTTCAATTATACATGTATGCTTTTTATTATCAGATGTGTTGCTGTAGTTAATTCCGACAAGTAAGATCTGATTGCTGTATCCTGATAAGGCTCCGTGATATCTGCGGTTTTTAATCTGTGATATGGCAGAATCAGCGGAAGCATTGTACATAAGTTCAATTACTATTGCAGGTCTGCCACAGGCATTCGCTCTTGGAATAAAAACAAGATCAGCAAAACCTTTGCCGGCTGGAAATTCTCTGACAATATTGTAATATGCATTTGCAGTAAAATATGCCATTGTGAGAACACAGCTTAAAGAATTTTCGTCGTTGTATTTAAGAACAGATGTATATGTTTCATGTGCTATTTCTACCAATTCAGCGACTTTATCAGCATCTTCATTTAGGGTAGCATCTAATAATTCATCACATTTTGAAATGGAGTTGGCTACTTCACTCCATGAACCGGTCTGTAATGCAAGATCATATGCAGCAGCAACCTCATAATTAGGTATATATGCCATTTTTTTTATTGGCATCATAAGCCAGATAACCTAAATGAATTAAAGCTGTAAGTGCATCATCCTTTGAAGCAACTGTAGTAAGGTCATTTTGGAAGGTATTTACATTAACTCTGATTTTATCGCCGGAAAGCATGGCGAGCACATCATCCTTTAAACCGGCATAGTTCATGGTGATAAATGTGTTGATTGATTCAAACGAGGATGTATTTTTCCAGTAAAAATCATAGTCATGATCTAGCATAGCCTGAACAACGGAATTAGGATTATACATATGAAGCCCATCTATCAGATATCCGTTATACCATGCTTTTATTGATTCGAAATCCATATTATATGTGATGCACAGCTTTTTAACTTCATCCTCTGTAAAACCAAAATATCTAGTCAATTGTTTAGATTTCAACATTGTAAACTCACGGAAGTTGTTCAGAGCTGATTCATCTTTAATTTTTTTGATTGGCAGAATACCGGTGATATATGCCAAAGCTAAAAAGGTTTTTGACTCTTCGCTCTTAAATAACAAATGTAGAAACTGAAGATAGCTGTGAACTAGTGTTTTATTTCCACCATTTCGGATTACACAATCCCATTCATCAATTATTATAACAAATGGAATACCGGAAATGTTGTAGACGGACATGAGCACAGCACTGATCATCTTGGTATAATCTATCTGATCGCCATATACCTGTTTAAGCTCGTCATAAATATATTCCTGAATTTTTTCTATCACATTATCTTTGTAAGCATCCCAAAATGATGATACATCAATGTGTATGACATTGTATTTATTCAAATGTACAGCATAGCTGTCCTTAGCTGCAATTTCAGAATCTGCAAAAAGATTTGATGAATCGCAGCCTCTGCTGTAGTATGCATCGATCATTCCTGCAGCATGGGATTTACCAAACCTTCTGGCATGGCTGACACTTATGCAGTTGGCATTAGTACAGATAACTCTATTTAAATATTCAATCAGACCGGTTTTGTCAATATATAGCTGACTGTTTTTGTCTTTTGTAAAGCTGCCATTTCCCGGATTAAAATAAATACCCATTGTCCCATCTCCAATTCATTTTTATATAATCAGTATAACAGATTTGGAGGAGTGATGGAAGTAGGCAACAAGAGATTATGTGCACTGTCTACGGACAGTGTTTTTGTAATATTTTTGGATTTTTGAAAATAAAAATTCATCGTTGGAAAAATGTACGGAATTATGTTACAAACACAGCAAAAAACATCAAGAATAATGTTACAAATACATAGAAAACATCAAGAATAATGTTACAACGGGGATATATCTTGAAAAAATAGCTAATTAACGTTATAATATAATTAGCTAAAAAAGAAATGGATAGGAGGAAGGCATATGAATACAGCAACAGCAACTGCAACAGAAATGCAGAACAATTTTGGGAGATATTTGAATCTTGTTATGTCAGGACATGAAATCATTGTTACAAAGAATGGTCATGAAGTGGGAAGATTTATTCCTAAGGATGCCGCAGTATCATATTTGACGGATTCTCTAACAGGAATACTTCAGGATAATGGTAATTTAGATGAGATAAAAACCGAAAGTATGAGGGAAAAATATGGTTTTGTTGATTGATACTAACATTATACTTGATGTTTTACTAAGTCGCTCAGATTTTGTGAAGGAATCATCTATAATTTGGAAACTTTGTGAAACTGAACAGGCAAAGGGATATATATCTACATTAACTTATGCAAATATGATGTATATCATGAGAAAACAAATGACTCCAGAGCAGATAGAAGATGTATTCCGCAAGTTAAAACTTATTTTTGAGTTTGCTGATTTTAGTTCAGTTGTGCTTGAGATGGCTGTAAATATGAAGTGGAAAGATTTTGAAGATGCCATACAAAGTGCAACTGCTGAATATGTTCATGCAGACTATATTATTACGCGCAACATCAAAGACTTCACGCAAAGTAAGGTTATGGCACTTACACCTGCGGAACTTTTGGCAAGAATTTAATTGCAATGAATCTAATTATTAAAAGTGTAATATTATTGGTAAAACAGATAGGAGGAATATATGTTAAACGGTGTGGGAACAAATATTTCAATGGCATATACTTCAAATTATAATAAGAAGTCAACAGGCGATAAAATGGATATAGAGTTCGAAATAGGAAATAGTGAGCAAAACTCCATAAATAAATGTGGGGAGAGGCAGAGTGAACTTGCTGAAATATACATGAATATGTTGTCGGAAAATAACAGTTCTCTTTACAATAAATTGGTAAATAATAAAAATGCAGTTGAACAGGTGTCACCGGATAAGGAAATTCCAAATGATAAGCTGAAAAATATCGGAATGACAAGTTTTGGGCTGTCTGATACAGAAAGTCAGATAGTTTTAGCTTCATATGTGAAAACATCAAAGGAGGATGATCCTGTTGTTCAAGTAGCATATGGACATGGTGATAACAGAAAAGTATATCATGTGCATGTAAATGATGTTGATACATCGAATGCATCGGATCTGGAAATGTTCGCGTTTATGTCATATGAGGGTTATAAAGGAAGAACTGCGCCTAATTCGATAAATAATTATTCTGCCTATAAAACAATGAAAGCAGATGCCGGTTATGGAATGGCTTCTACTGATGAAAATAGCTTTGTAAACAAAAAAGTGAATGCTGATTATTTATTGGAGCAAATATATGATTCATTAAAGAAGCGGGAAACAGAACAAGAAGCAAAGAGCTTTGATGTCTGTGAATATTTGCTCCAGATGATAAAAAATCGTTAAAAGAAACAGCTTTCAGTGCCGAAGCATAATAATCGTATGGAATGTCTTGGTAGGATCATCAAAGTAAAAAGTCATTTCACCATTATACTTCTTAACAATATTTTCTATACTACGCATACCGAATCCATGAAACTGTGGATTCGGTTTTTTAGTTGGTAAAAGGTTGCCATTTTTATCAATAGGATTTACGCGGCAGGAATCAATGAGCGTGATAATGGTCATGTTATTGTTCTCTTTATGAAAAACATTGAGTTCTATAAAAGGATTAACTGTTTTTTCGGCTGATTCTACAGCATTATCCATGAGATTACCGAAAAGTACACTGAGATCATCATATGTCACGAAATCAATACACTTACTTCTTATATCAATATGCAGCGCAATCTTTTTCGTAAGACATATTTTCTGGTAACGGCAGAGCAGTGCGTTTAAAAGGTCATTATCGCATACCCGCACGGAGTGCTTTAACTCAGAAGAACCGAGTACGTGGGTAAGGTATGCTGCGATTTTTTCAGAATCGTGCTGTTCGTTCAGTGAGGCTATGGCATTGAGATGCTTTTTGATGTCATGAATGAGAACTTTTTGTTTCTCATCCTGTGACACGAGGGCTTTGTAGTATTCTACAGAGTCGGCATCACGCTGGTTCTGAAGTGTGAGCTCTGCTATTTCGGAATTTTTTTTGCTTAATATGTTCAAAAAGTCCAAAGATGAGTATGTTTATAAGCAGCATGAAAAAGCTGCTAAGGATGAGCAGATAGTTGAGTGGAGATTTTATTTCATAATTCATAAGAAAATATATCATTGTGTAAATTACAAATACAGAAATAACAGGTATTATAGCCAGTGTAGTGATTTCATAGATGGAAAATCGTATATTGGATCTGGTGCTGGATAGCTTATGTGATATAAAATATATGATTACAAAGTAAAGTAATTTGCTTAAAAAACTAACTGAATAAAGCAAAACGGTATCATTCATGTTAGAAAAAAAATGATATGAAAACTTTGAAAAAATCCCCATAGAAGCAAGCTCACACAAAGTCATAATTACAATCATAATAGCAGAATGGAAAAAGAGAGTTGCACTATTTTCCATGGTTGAAATTTTCAAAAAAAAAACAAAAGTAGCAACAAAAAATAAGGCAGTGTTTAATAAAGCAATATGTGCGAATGAAATAAAATATATGGGGATAAATAGTATTGTAAGTAATATATATCGTTTTATCGAGGAAATTTTGTATTCAAAAACATTAGATGAATATTGCAACAGTATTAACGCCTCAGAAAAATAAACTAAAAAATAACAAACAGCAGCACTCATAAGTATTACCTCTTACTTTCCATAAACATCAAATATGCTTTCTTAAATTCGGTGAATTTTCTTCTTGTTAAATATGCGGTGAACTGACCATCACAAAGGTATATCAGCTCGTGATCAAAGCTTGTTACCATAGCCATATTAACAATATAGCTGCGGTGAGACTGAAAAAAGGTAGCCTGTGGCAGATGATCTATCCAAAATTGAAGTGTCTGAGTGGAATCCAAATCAGCCGTAGCAGTGTGTACTATAACTTTTCTACCCTTTGCTTCCACATATACGATATCGCAAGTCAAAACAGACGTAACTCCGGATTTTGTTTCAACAGCGATTTTTTGATTGATAGAATAGTATAATTCAAGTGCATCATCTAAATTTTGGAATAACCGTTGTTTATCTATTGGCTTAGATAAGTATCTGAATACATGAAACCTCATGGCGGCATCCAGATATTCGAGGTGAGATGTCACTATAAAAATAATAGCGGATTCATTCTGCTTTTTTAGTTCATTTCCCACATAGATGCCGTCAAAACCGGACATTTCCACATCTAAAAAGACGATATCTTTTTGGGATTTATCAGAAAGAAGGCTGTCCCCATCATTAAAGGTTACAATATCGAGAACATTTACTTTCTTTTTTTTTTGAAATATACTTTGATTATCTGGGATAGTGACTGCGTGATAGATGAATCATCGTCACAAATAAGTATTCTCATTAGAAATCTCCTCTAAAAAAATAGTTGCTGATATCATTATAGAAGAGTATGGGAATTAAGGCAAGAAGACGGTACGAAAAGACATAAACTGACCAAAAATGGCAAAAAAATGTCGTTTCATACAAATCTATAGATTTGTGATAAGCTAAGATATATTATATAAGAAAATTATTGTAAATAGAAGTTGATGAAAATTAAAAAGCGAGGAGAATACTAATGAAGAAAGTAACAGACAGAAGAAAAAACATTATTTCACATGTCAAAGGTACACTTGATACGATGCTTAGAGTAGAAGCAAACTCGGCATCATGTTGTGTAATATATGAGCCTGAAAGACCAAAAGAATTATCAAAATTTAAAAGGAAAACTAAATAATATGAGTGAGAAAATAGCAGATTGGTTAATTGGACAAAAGGCTATTTCCTCAGATGAACGTGAACTGTATGCATATGCAGTTCACTGTTTATTTTCGCTTATTTATCCGATTGCATTTGCTTCTGTGGTAGGCATTATTTCGGGCATGATTATGGAATCGATTGTTATGATAATTCCATTTATGATAATAAGAAAATTTTCAGGTGGGTATCATGCGGATAGTTTTGGAAAATGCCTTATAATATCAAGTATAGTAATTGCAGGAGCACTATTGATTGGAAAGAATATATATAATGGTGTTACATTGAATGCTTTTTATATAGCTGCGAGTATATTATTAATAATATTCAGTCCGATTGACTCGATTAATAAAAGACTTGATGATGACGATAAAATGTTCTGTAAAAAAAATAACTATAGTCATAGTTTTGGTAATTTTCGTTATAACAGAAATTTTATGGCACATGGGATATAGGTGCTACACAAGGTTTATTGTGGTTGGTGTAATACTTGCGGAGTTATTACAGTTAGTAACAATTTTTCGCAATATGGTAGAGACTGAAAGTTATAGAAAAAATTAAAATATAATATTTTTTATAGAAAAAAATATTGTAAAAAACTGGTAGATAACATTGATAATTAGAAGTTATCTTACATATAAAGGATACGACTAAGTGAAAAAAGATAATAAAGTTGAAAATATGGCAGAATTCAAATTTGTCAAAAGAGAAAATGAACTTGAAACAATAACTAAAAGTTTATCTGATTACAATTTAGTAACGTTTAAAAGCATGGATAAAAGTGGATTATCACATTTTTTGAAAAAAATAATGCAACTGTTATGGAATGAAAATTCTGTGTGTTTTTACATTGATGGAAAGTCTGATTTGTCATTATCTAAACAAATAATTGGGCAAGTGACATTATTTTCACAAAATGATAAATGTGAAAGTAATAGGATTACAAAACTACTACGAGAGACTAGTACCGGTGATATTATCGTTGATGTAGTTACGTCATGCTTATACGCATTAGATATGATTCCTTTTTTGCAAGGTATTGGTTCTGTGGCTAATGGATTAATGACATCAATAGCAGATACTATCGATTCTGATAAAAATCATATTGATGATTTTAAGACAGAGAAGGCCATTGATAGTTTTTTTAAAAAATACATAAAAAATTAGACAAACAAAAAATTTATTTATTAATCGACGATCCATGTGAAATGAAATCGTTTGATAGGGCTTTTTTAGCTAAAATTATTAGTGATCATCATTTAAAAGTGCTATTCGCGCTTAATTGTAGCAAGCCACAAGAAAATGCTAAATTTATTTCTGATATGAAACTTTCTGAGTGTGTTTCAATTTCCATGTGTTTTCTGCGTCCAGATGATGAATTGATATGTGCTTTGTATGAATGCTATGGTCAAAAAATTTGACAAGAGTCTAATACCTTTTTTTGATATTCATGACAGAAATATTCATATAATTATGTCAAAGATATATGGGACTGCTATCAATATGGAGCATATTGATGATAAAACCACGTATTTATTAAAGGTTCTTTTTTTACTATTAACACGCCTATTCCTGAAAAAATACTATTTAATATACTGAAAAGGCAAAATCTAAGGACAATGGAGGAGTCAAATCAAGATATAGCTAAAAGATGCACCAGTGCAGTTGGATTAAATATTGTTCATAAAATAACTTATAATATTAATACAGAAGAATCGTACTATTTAGATAAATATTATGGTTTAGAAAATATTAATAATATTACTTATGCTGAAAAAAAGTAAAATAATTACTGATACTATTGCTGTAATGGATTATCATATAGAAAGTTTATCAATTGATTTATTAAAATTTGCTATTGATAATTTAGAACATGATTATTCTCATAGCAAAAAATATATTCTTGCACTAATACGTAAACAAGTACCAAATAGCTGTATTGAATTTAATTACTTAGACAAATTAAATTTTTTTGAAGATATAAATGAATTAATGTATGTGTGTGGAATTTATTATAATAATGGAATTTATGATAAACCATTTCGTCTTTTACAAATACACAAAAATTTTGCCCGAAAATTTTCTTATAAAATAACAAATGCGTTAGTGTGTGAAAGACTGCATATAAATAAATATGTTGAACAATTAGAAATACTTGTAGAAACTACAAAGTGTCGAGAGAAAAAATGCCTTTTATTAGCAGTATTATTCGTGGCATACTTGAATTCTGATGATTCGAAAAAGTATTTATGTATTTTTGACCAATTAAACAAATATTATTATAAGAATTATGAAGACTGCGAAAATTATCTTTATCTACTGCGAAATATTTCCTATTATATAGATGATGTATCGGTTGCAGTGCAAAACTATGAGCAATGTTTATATGCTTTTAAATTAAAAGATCCTGTAAATTATAATCGTACAGTTTCCAATTACCTCTGTTATCTTATGAAGCATAACTTTGATAATAGTGCCATAGCAAAATTAGATGCAATTGCCAAAGAAACACAGGAAATCTTAGAATATAATGATGAAAAATATATGTATCTCAATAATAATTATGGCATATATTTGATGCGCTATACTTGTGAAGTACCCATCTGCATATTTTTCCTGTATTCCATATTCGACAGGAACAACAGAAACTCCATATATTTATGCTCAGATAAACTTGGCATTATATTACGAAAAAGTAAATCCAGCAATGGCTCTTTATATTATGCGAGATATTCAGAAACTCGTTGAAAAAACACCTGTACCTAGAACTAAACAGTTCTATAATATAAATTTGGCAATGATTGAATATTCAAATGGGATATTTCCTCAAAGGCTTATAGAAGAGATAAAAAATAAGCCTTTGAGAGGAAATATGTTATATGCAGAGCAAATATGTACGACATATGCTTTTATGAATGAAAATAATATGCGTTTAACAGATGAATATAGGGATATATTATGCCTACCGGGCTATCTATTTTATCGTTATTTTGATGTAAAAAAGTTACTTTTTGACCTTTGAAAGTCCTAAATCGATAATATATCGAATAATTTCATCATATGAATTAAAACCACTTTCTAAAAAGCTGGCAACAAAACCGCCCTTTTGCCCAAGGTTCATTAAGGTATTAACTTCAAGAAAATATGGAATACCAGTATCTTTTTCCACAATGTAGTCAATGCGAGCATAGTCACATGGTTGCATTTGCATGAAGTACATATTTGAGTAATATTTTAAGATTTTATTTAAACCTTCATTTTGACATATAAATCGCTTCATTCCTCCTTCGGTAAATCTTTTTTGAGAATTAGTGATAATGTTTCCGATTTTATCAGAAGTTTGAAAATGAGGAACGGCAATTAACGGGATTTCTGTATTATTAAGAATTGGAACCCCATAATATATACCATTTATGTATTCTTCAACAATTACTTCAATATCATTCTGTAAAAAGCTATTTGCTTTTTCTATTGTGTGTTGCCAAGTTTCACATAAACACGATTCATCAATCCCTATCGAAGCACTACCAAATCTTGGCTTAACAAAATAGGGACCATTAAATGGAGCAACAGCGCTTAAAGGATATTTCGAAGAGGCAACGACCCATTTGGCAGTAGGAATTTGCAGATGTTCAGCTAATTGTTTTGACATACTCTTATCTTCAACTAATGCACGTACATTTGGAGTTGCACCAATATAAGGCAAATTATAATATTCACAAATTGACTGTACAAAAACTTCGCAATTACGAAAACCCAATCGATTATATACAGACCATACCAAATCATACTGAGCATAATTTTGAATTAATTCTTTTACATCACTACTAGTTACATAATCATATCCATATTTTTCCAATATATCGCATATTGGTAAATGATATGTTTCTGCATAGAACTTTTCTTCAGATGATAAGGGAATTACTTTTTTTCCGTTTGTTGGTGCAAACTGCGCCAAAAATAAAATTTTTTCTGCCATATGCGATTTCTCCTTATTATAGTATATAATTTAAATGAACATATACATTTTTTGATGGATAACTTCTAATTATCCTGTAATTATTGATTCAATAATTTGTAACAGATGAATAATCTGGTTCTAATTGTTCCAACTGTCCAGTGCAAAGTGAGCCACTTCATATACAATTGTTTTTGCTATGGCTATGGTATGAGATTGAACACATCTTATAAAGCATGCTATCGCACCGCTGTGTCGGCAAGGGCTTGACAAGATATGCCCACTCTCATAGATAGCACATAAGCAAAATTAAAGTGGATTAATGCCAGTCGGAATACTGGCTCACCTGATACCGGAATGGTGGCTCTCACGAAGCAGAATATCCAACAGAAATGATTAACAAGAAATCTCAAATAAAAATGGGGGGGGAATTTGATGTTCCTATAATCAGTTTGAAATATTCATGTTTCTCCGAGGGTGCTTAGATGCTAATATATCTTTTTGTTTTGACATAGTTACATGTGTATATATTTCGGTTACATTTATAGAACTGTGTCCAAGCATGGTTTGAATATAGCGTATGTCAACGTCTTCTTCGAGAAGCTGCGTGGCAAAAGTATGACGGAACATATGTGGTGTAATATGGTAGTCGATGTCAGCAATTCGACAATATTTATTGATCATATCTCTTACAGACTGATCAGACAGACGATTTCCAGTATTGTTTACAAAGAAATATCCGCAGGCACTTATCTGAGAATAGTATTCAGTATAATATTGGTTAAGGATGTTTAGTACATTAGGGTCACAGATGTGTATGAGACGTTCTTTAGATCCTTTTCCATGAATTAAAATTATATTGTTCTGCAAATCCATGTTCTGTAATAAAATAGAACAAAGCTCTGAAATTCTGATCCCTGTTGCAAAAAGTAATTCAAGTACGGCAATATCACGTAGTGTTTTTCGCTTTTGGCATGGACTTGTGGTTTTATGATATTTTGCGTATGCAGCATTAAATAGCACTTCTAATGTTTTAAGAGGTATTGTTTTAGGAAGAATGACCGGTTCACGGAATTTAATTTGAAGTTTGTTAAATGGATTTAGAATAATTATATCCTTGTATTCCAAATAGTGAAAAAAGGCTTTAATGGATGCAATTTTACGTTTTACACTTTTGGGTGAATATTGTTGATGTAGATTGGTAATATAAGACTCCAAAACAGAGGTTGTAATGTATTCTATTTCAGTTATTGATATTTGCTCTGAGAATTGTCGCAGGTCTATTTTATAGGCTTTTAAGGTTTTTGTATCCAGACGTTTTTGAGCTGTGCAGTATTCAATATAGTTTTTTATACGGGTTTCTAATGTGTTCATAATGGTAATACTCCTTCGTTTTATTTGACTTCAAAAATATATCGCATATTAATATGAAAGTATATAAATAATGAAAAAATATGGAATAAAGATACCAAAATCAAGGTTAATATGTCATTTGGTGTATAAACTATTGAAAAGATTGTTAAAAAAAGATAATTAAAATGATTATATACTGTCTATGTAATCTTATAAAAATCCGTTGCAACTATTATAATTGCAATGGATTTTTTTAATTTCGAAACAGGTTTTATTTGACCTGAACAAAAAGTACCAAAAATGTATATAAAATGTCGTTTGGTACAGAACCCATTGAAATAATATACTTAGAGATGATAAAAAATATTGTTAGAATTTATATTTTGCGGAGGAAAAATAAATGGATGCAATTAATTTATACGTATTATGTCAAGCAATTGATCTGGATAATTTTGGCGATTATAAGGATACTTTGACAAAGTCAGGTAATAGGTTAGCGGTAAAGAAAGAGGAAATAATAACTCTGAAATCTTTTCTGTCAGAATTGCTATAAAGGAAAATACAAATGAGTTATTTGGATAATTTTATTTATGGATTTTCAATTCCACAGATATCAAAGGAATTTGATTTATTAAAAATTTATGAGAATGGACCAGTCATAAATATAGAGTTGAAAAGCAGAATGATTGATGAGAAGAAAATAGAATATCAATTAAAAAAGAATCAATATTACCTGTCTCATTTTAAAAAGGAAATTATCAGCTTTACATATGTGATGACAGAAACGGGGATCAAAAGTATTTTCGTATGATGGAGTGTCATTAAAAGAAAGTAACATTTCAGAAATACTTTTTTCTATTTGTCAGGACGGAGAGTGCTATCACAAAGATATAGAAACACTATTTAGGGCTAAGGATTATTTGATTTCTCCAATAAATACACCAAATTTGTTTATTGATGGAAATTACTATTTAACAGATCAACAAGAAAATATTAAAAATGAAATTTTAAAGAACATTGCAGATGGAAAAAAAGAACTATATGGGGGATTACAGGTGGAGCTGGTACTGGAAAGACACTATTACTTTATGATATAGCTAAGCAACTATCTAATGATAAGAAGGTATGCATTATTCATTCTGGAATGTTGGCTAAAGGGCATAAATTTATTGGTGAAAAAATAACTAACATTGATGTTATTTCAGCCAGAGATTGTAATTTGGAGAAGATATTGGAATATGATTGTATTTTAGTAGATGAATCGCAGAGATTATATGAAATTGATTTTAATAGTGTTATAACTGCATTTAAGAATTTTAATCGAATATGTATTTTTGCGTATGATTTTTATCAGGTTTTATCATGGAAAGAAGAAAAATTGAATATACCTGACAAACTAAGAAGTTTGGATTGTTTTTGCGAAAAACATATAACAGAGAAAATACGAACAAATAAGGAAATTGTTTCATTCATAAAACATGCTATATACCTAAAAAATAAACCAGATGATAATATAAAATATGATTGTATTGACATACTTTATGCTATAGATTATGAATGTGCAACCTCAATAATAGAACATTATGTTTATAACAAAGGGTATGAATTTATTGCATATACACCATCACGAGTAAGCTCTGTATTAGACTATTTTAAAGGCTATAAGAATACACATGAGGTTATAGGACAAGAATTTGATAATGTAATTTTCAATATGGATGATAATTTTCAGTATGCTGAAGATGGGCATTTACAAGGAAAAATGCATCCTAATCCAAATTACATTTTTTATAAATTATGGTTTCAAGGCGTATCGAGAGCAAGAGAAAAATTATGTATTCTTGTTATTGGTAATGAGGAATTATTTAAGAAATTACTTTCTGTAAAAAATAAATTTAAGTAGTATGAAACTACAGTACTTATCAAGTTAGATATAAAAAATATTAAATACATATAAACAAATTATAAAACCTGTTTATTGACACGATATACTAAAATTGACCAGAAATGACTAAAAAGTGTCATCTCATGTAAAGTGTATTGAAAAAGAACGAAAAATAACGATAATTAAAATTGTCATTGACTTCATGCAACAATAATTATTGTTATGTAACTTGTAAATTTATTATTTGGGAGGATTGCTTATGTTAAACAAATTGAAAAAAGTAGTGGGAGCAACAATGTTGACGGGAATGATGGTTTATTTAATGGGAACTATTGTTACTTATGCAAATAACTATCCAAACACACCATTTGAATTTAACTTTAATAATAGTCAATGCTATACAACAAAAAGGGATAAAACAGATACAAGTAAAATGTATATGAAGTGTACCTCGATAACAAGTGGAACATCATATACAGCCCATGCAGTAGGCTATAATGAATATTATGATAATGTTGCTCATGATTGTTCAAGAGGAAAGACATATAAGTTTAATTCAAAGGATCAATATTATTATATGACAAACTGGGTTAGAGAGAATGGATATAAGATTGGTGCAATTGCAGCTAATCCTGATTATGGATATAAGTTTTCAGCAACTGGAAATTGGAGCCCAGACAATAAGAATAAGTACTAAAAATTGGAGCAGGTGCGCTAAAGTGCACCTGCTAGTTTGACTAAGCATTTTACAACTATGACACAACACAAGTCTATAATTAGTACAACAAAGCGAAAGGAGAAGAAACTATGAAGAAGAAAAAAATTACAGCAATAATGGCAGTGATTATGATGGTAGCGGGGCTTTCAGCATGTTCACAATCAAATGCCGGGCTAGAGGGAAAATCAGGTATTGTAAAGGATGAGGATTCAAAGACAGAAAGTGACACCGGTGTAGTAGACCAGACTCCGGCTACGTATGTGCAGGATGCGGAGTATGTTAACAAAGACGACATCGTGTCAGTTGATGATACAATTGAGATAAATGGAATTACTTATAAAATTGAAAAGTATGAGCATACCACAGAGTTTGGAAACAGAAATAAGGATACTGTTTTGGATTATTTGAAAGATTTATATGGTGAAGCTATTGATGATAATTATAATCTGAGTAATGGTAATAGTTATATTTTTATAACATTGACAATTGTTTATAAGGATGGAGATGATAAGCAGATTGAAGGTAATAGAAATGTGGGTGTTCTGTATGCCATCAAGGATGATATGGAGAGAATACAGGAAAACTCAGATTGTGTATATATAGACAACTATTGGCTTGGAGGAGATGAAAGTGATGTATATCATTATGTTTTAGGCAAGGGCGAGGGTATTACATCAGAGCTGGGATATATTATTCAGGATGAGGGAATGCCTGAAGATACTAAATGTATTTATTATTGTATAGAGGGCAAAGATTCAAAAACCAATGATACGGTGAAGAAATATTTTAAACTGGAGCTGTAGTTATGAATAGAATATTTAAACTCGAAATAAAACGTGCTTTTAGAAATAGATTATTTGCTGCCACATTGTGTGTTGCGTTTGCAATATGTGTATGGCATTTTATGGAAAATGTGTGGATATGGAGGATGTATATTTACTCCGACACGTATCCATTGTCTGCATATGAGAAATGGATAGGTGCGGATAATGCAAGTGTGCAGCCGTTGCTGCTTTATCTGATAATGCCTGCTTTGTGTGCCATACCGTATGGCAGAAGCTTTTATTTTGATGTTAAATCAGGGTATGCTGCCCAGATCATATCAAGAGGAAAGAAGAGCGATTATATAAGAGCAAAATATGGAGCTGCATTTGTAAGCGGTGCGCTTATTGGAATGATACCACTGATGTTTGACTTTCTGCTTACTGCAATGGTATTTCCGATGGTAATACCACAGGTAGGAACAGGCACATTCCCGGTAGCGGCAATGGATATCATGTCAGGGGTATTTTATACACATCCACTTGTATACAATCTGATTTTTGTGCTGATTGATGGCTGCTTCTGGGGACTTTTAAACTGTGCGGTGTTGTGGGCGGTTAATTTTGTAAGAAACCGGTTCTGGATATTGCTGACACCGTTTATCATATACATATTTGTGTTCTGTATGGTTCATTTTGTAAACAGGGTGAGTTTATCACCGGTAATGTTTCTTAGACCAAGTGCACCGTTTAGAAATGATATCCGGGTTGTGATCTGTGCGTTTATTATCCTTATAGTGGTAAATATTATATTTTACATACATGCGGTAAAGAAAGAGCTTGTTGCTTATGAATAGGAGAATTTTTGTAAATCTGATCTTATATGATATCAGAAAAGGATTTAGGGAAAACAAGATAAAATGGATAGTCGGAGTATTCATATTTGTATTTTTTTCATTTATCACCGTCAGTGATATTAGTGTAAATTCACCGGAGCTTGGATTTTGCATACTTTACAAATATACTTCAGGGTATGCCGCCATACATAAAGACAGATGACAGCGTATTTACCATTCCGGTGTCATGGTTTTTGTTTTATGCGTTTTTATTTTTTGTGGTAGGATTTTATCCATCGTCAGATCTGTATGGTGCAGGCAAAAAGACACTGATATTGTCCGGCAGCAGGTTTAAGTGGTTATGGAGTAAGTACATATGGACGGTCATAAATGTGATCGCGTATTATGCTGCAATGATACTGGTTCTTGCGGCTGTGACATGTGCAATCGGGAAGTGGAGCACAAAGTCTGATGATATGCTCATGGAAATGGGAATAGATATGCAGCAGTTTTCGACCGGAAATGAAGTGCTTGTATGGCTGATACTGCCAATGTTATGCGCCTGTACAATTGCGGTGGTACAGCTTACTATCAGTATTTTTGCCGGTGCGATCGCTGGATATATTGTTTCCATAGTTTATCTTGTGGTATCTGTTTACTGGGTGAGTCCGTTTCTTATGGGAAATTATCTTATGATCATCAGAAATAACAGAATCTGTGCGGGCGGAATGGATGCGGCTGCCGGAATAATAAGCTGCATTATTGTGATGGTGGTTTCTATTGTGTCCGGAAGTGTGTATTTTAACAGAAAAAATATTTTGTGAGGTATTTTTATGAAGATAGAGATAGAACATGTTTCTAAAAAGATAAAGGATGCTCTGGTACTCGATGATGTATGCATGACACTGGAAAGTGGTAATATATATGGATTTCAGGGCGTAAACGGCTCAGGCAAGACAATGCTGATGAGAGCGGTAAGCGGACTTATGTATCCTACAAGCGGTACTATCAGGATTGATGGCAAGGTACTTGGAAAAAATATGGCTTTTCCGGAAAAGATAGGAATGCTTATTGAGAATCCTGCCTTTATAGATAGTTATACAGGCTATGACAATCTAAAAATGCTTGCATCAATAAATAAAGGTGAAGTGGATATAAGCAGGGCACTTGAAACGGTTGGACTGAACCCGCATGATAAGAGAAAGTATAGAAAATATTCTCTTGGAATGAAGCAGAGACTGGGTATTGCCTGTGCCATTATGGAGGAACCAAAGCTTATTTTGCTGGATGAACCTTTTAACGCCCTGGACAAGGAGGGACAGGAAAAACTGTCAGAAATCATAAGGGATATGCGTGATAAAGGAAGTCTTATACTGCTTAGCTCTCACGATAAGGATGAGCTTGAAAATCTATCAGATGTAATCTATCTGGTGGACAGCGGAAGGTTTAAATTGAAGTGACGAGGAGAATTTATTATGAAGCAAAGAAAATCAAAACAAGTAAGGCTTTTTTCGGGAATGCTCATAGGAATTGTGATGATTGCTGTTTTGGCAAGGATTGTTTATCTGAATCATTGCTATCCATCCCCAAAGGTCATCACATATACAGACAATGACACTATAAAGCTTGGAAATTATGAGATAAAGCAGACCGGATGGGAGTGGGGCGATGGCAGTCTCCTAAAAGAAAAATGTCCGGATTATGTATATCATCAGATGGATGATGGTTCAGAGTATCCTTTCGACAGTGTGCGTGTGGGATTTATAACGTTGTCAGTTACCAAAGTAAAGGACGATACAACATCACTTGACCTTACAAGCCTTGCATTTGAAATGGGAACCAATGGTAATCAGTATGACATGGAACTGTTTTTAAATTAAATCCTACTTTGGAAGCTTTGGAGATAAAGCTTAATGCCGGTGAGGAGGCGTCCTTTGTTATACCATATACAATGAATGAGCAGCAGGTATCAAAGAAAGACTGGAACAGGGTAGATAAGATGAAGCTGTATATGGTGCTGCAGTATTATCCGCAGAAGATAAGGTTGTGTTGTACTGGTTAATAAAAAGTTTATAATTTTTATTAGCACTCGCTATTGACGAGTGCTAATAATGGTGCTATAACATACTTGTAAACAAAAGAAAGGAAATTTCCAAAAGGAAAGTTACAGGTATATAAGGAGGTATGACCTATGTTATTAACAACTACAAACAACAACTTATTTGATACATTTTTCAGTGATCCATGGTTCAATGATCCTTGGTTTGATGACAGGGACGTACAGAAGGCACAGAAGAAATTATACGGACACAACGGAAAGAGAATGATGCTCACCGATATCAAGGAAAGCGATAAAGGCTATGAGCTTGAGATGGATCTTCCGGGATTCAAAAAGGATGAGATTAAGGCTTCTTTAGAGAATGGTTATCTGACCATTACAGCAGAGAAAGGCTTAGAGAAAGATCAGAAAGAGGAAGAGGGCAAGAAGTATATCTGCAGAGAGCGCTACTCAGGAAGCTGTCAGAGAACCTTCTATGTGGGTGACGAGATTGAGCAGGATGACATAAAGGCATCCTTCAAGCATGGAATCCTTCGCCTGGATATTCCAAAGAAGCAGCCTAAACCACAGGTTGAGGAAAAGAAATGTATCTCTATCGAGGGATAATCAGATATTGCAAATGATAAGCGGGCTGCCTGTGCAGTCCGCTTATACTATATGGTGTAATGTATATTGTTTAATTATGATGATAAATTGTTACAGGTAAATAGAAAGGCAGGTGAGTATAATGGCAGCAAAGAGAGATTATTATGAGACTCTCGGAGTGAACAAGAGTGCGGATAAAGAGGCAATAAAGAGGGCTTATCGTAAGCTGGCAAAGAAGTATCATCCTGATACAAATGCAGGCAATCCGCACGCTGAGGAGATGTTTAAGGATGTCACGGAGGCATACAATGTATTAAGTGATGAGAAAAAACGTAAGCTCTATGATGAGTTTGGCTTTGCAGGTCTGCAGGAGGGCTTTTCCGAGGAGGCTGCAAGACAGGCTGCACAGGGCGGTTTTGGTGGCTTCGGCGGTTTCGGCGGTAATGGTTCATTCAGTGGCTCATACAGCTCAAATGGCGGACCATTTACACATCAGGAATTTCATTTTGAGAACGGCTCCGGGGATATGGATGATATTTTCTCAATGTTCGGAGATATGTTTTCACATGGTGGCAGCTCCGGAAGTCGTGGCTCGTACAGCACAGGTGGTGCAGGGGGCTTCGGTGGAAACAGTGCAGATTGGAGTAACTTCACAGGTGGTTCAGCGCGAGGACGTTCATCGAGCCGCAAGGGTTCTGATGTTATGGCGGACCTTACGATTTCATTTGACGAGGCTGTTTTCGGATGCGAGAAATCTATTTCATTACAGGATCCGGCCACAGGCAAGGTTTCCAATCTGTCCATCCATATTCCGGCAGGAATCGAGTCTGGCAAGACAGTCAGACTTAAAGGACAGGGCAATCCGGGCAGAAACGGTGGTGCAGCCGGAGATGTGCTTCTCAAGGTAAATGTGACACCGAGCAGTGAGTTTGAGCGAAAGGGTCAGAATGTATACAGTACAATCCGTGTTCCGTTTACGACAGCGGCTCTCGGTGGTAAGGCGAGAGTGCATACTCTTTATGGAGATGTGGAGTGCAGCATCAAGGCAGGTACACAGGGCGGCAGCAAGATACGTCTCAAGGGCAAGGGTATTTCGAGCATGAAGAATCCTTCAGTAAAGGGAGACCAGTATGTGACTGTTGAGATTTCGGTTCCACGCAGGCTTACGCCAAGGGCTAAGGAAGCGCTTGAGGAATACAGGGCTGTGAGCTGATGAATTTTATGTGCTTTATATATGGAAAACATATTTGAAATCCGCTATACTATAGGTATTATAGTACAGCGGATTTTTTGCTTGATGAGATTTTAAAAGGAGAGACTATGGGAAGATTTTTAAATCCGGATAACAGTTCATTCCAGGATGTCATTAACTCTGAGATATATGTTGATAAAACAGGTTTGCTGGATTACACAAACAGTGTGATAAATACCACATCAAAATTTATATGTAACAGCAGACCGCGCAGATTCGGTAAATCTATTACAGCAGATATGATGGCTGCATATTATAGCATGGGCTGTGATTCGAGAGAACTGTTTATGGGATATGATATAAGTAAGAAGGGTAGCTTTGAGAAATATCTTAATAAATATGATGTGCTGCATCTGGATATACAGTGGTGTATAGAACCGGCAAAAGGTCCGGAAAATGTTGTATCATATATTATAGAGAATACAGTCGCTGAGCTTAAACTTGCATTTCCGGATGTGAAGGTTGAAGGGAGAGTTACGCTTTCAGATATGCTTTCACAAATAAATGCACAGACAGGAAAAAGATTCATAGTGATAATAGATGAGTGGGATGTTCTGGTTCGCGATGAGGCAAATAATCAGTCGGTACAGGAGGAGTATATTAATTTTCTCAGAGGACTTTTTAAAGGTTCATCGGCTACAAGATATATTGCGCTTGCATATCTGACCGGAATCTTGCCGATTAAGAAGCTTAAGACACAGTCGGCACTTAATAATTTTGAAGAATTCACTATGATATCTCCTGGGGGATTTGCGCATTATATTGGTTTTACAGAGGATGAAGTGAAGAAATTATGCGAAAAGTCCGGACGTGATTTTGAACTTGTGAAGAAATGGTATGATGGTTACCTGCTGGGTGAATATCATATATATAATCCAAAAGCTGTGAGTAATGTAATTAAATGGGGGAATTTTCAAAGCTATTGGAGCCAGACAGGCACATATGACTCTATCCAGCCACTTATAAATAAGGATTTTGATGGTCTTAAGAGTGCTATAGTTGAAATGATTTCAGGTGCAGAAACAGAGGTTAAAACTACTACATTTCAGAACGACATGGTTACATTCAGAAATAAAAATGATGTTATGACGCTGCTTATACACCTTGGATATCTGGCATATGATCAGAAACGGCAGATGGCATATATTCCGAATGAGGAAATTCGTATGGAGTTTATGAATGCGGTTGAGGATGATAAGTGGAACGAGCTTATAGAGTTTGAAACCCAGTCAGAACGGCTTCTTGAGGCAACGCTTGATATGGAAGAAAAAGTGGTTGCGGAATATATTGATAAAATTCACAACGAGTATGCTTCCACTATACAGTACCATAATGAAAATTCATTGAGTAGTGTGCTTGCCATAGGATATATTTCGGCCATGAAATATTATTTTAAGCCTGTACGTGAAATGCCAACAGGCAGAGGCTTTGCTGATTTTGTATTCATTCCTAAACAGGAATATGTCATGGATTATCCGGCTTTGGTTGTTGAACTTAAATGGAATAAAGACGTAAAAACTGCTATAAACCAAATAAAAGACAGACAGTATCCGCAGTCTGTTTTACAGTATACCGGAAATATTTTACTTGTCGGTATTAATTATGATAAAAAGACTAAAGTGCATGAGTGTATAATAGAAGAACTGGTAAAATAAGAAAGGATACAACATGAGCAATTATATAATGGATCTTAGAAAGGTGGTCGGACATGCCCCTTTACTGCAGGCGGGAGCGAGCATCATCGTTGAAAATGAAAACGGACAGGTGCTTCTCGAAAAGCGCACAGACAATCACCAGTGGGGCTACGCAGGTGGTTCTATAGAGCTTGGAGAGACTGTTGAGGAGGCTGCAAAAAGAGAACTCTTTGAGGAGATGGGACTTGTTGCAGACGAGATGGAGCTGTTTTATATCAATTCAGGCGAGGAAACACACTACATCTATCCGAACGGCGATGAAGTCTATAATGTGGAAATCATATACATATGCCGCAAATATCATGGCACCATAAAGCGCCAGGAGGAGGAAGTCGAGGAGCTTAAGTTTTTCGATGTGGATGATATTCCGGAGGATATTTCTGAGCCAATCAGACCTGTATTTCGTGAATATATAAAGATGAGGAAAAGAACAAAATAAACTTTAACGCTTTAAATGAAAAAAGTGCTTGCGCATGTCTTATAAAAGAGTTATCATAATACAAAACGAAACACTTAGGAGGATTTACAATGGAAAAGCGTATTTCAGGTCACACAGGCTTATTAGCACTCATAGGATCACCGGTCGGTCATTCTGGTTCACCGGCTATGTACAATTACAGTTTTGAAAAACTCGGTCTGGACTATGCATACGTTGCATTTGATATAAAAGAAGACAAGGTTAAGGATGCTATTGCAGCAATGAAGACCTTCAACATGCGTGGATGTAATGTGACCATGCCTGATAAGGTAGAGGCTGCAAAGTACATGGACGAGCTTTCACCGGCTGCCCAGATTATCGGAGCCATAAACACTATAGTAAATGACAATGGCAAGCTTACAGGATACATCACAGATGGTGAGGGATTCGTACACAACTTAAAGGATCACGGAATTGACATCAAAGGCAAGAAAATCACAGTTGCCGGAGGCGGCGGAGCCGCTACAGCTATCCAGGTGCAGTGCGCATTGGATGGCGCTCGTGAGATTACTATTTTCAACAAAAATGATGCTTTCTTCGGGCGTACACTACAGACTGCAGAGAAGATCAAAAAAGCAGTTCCTGAATGTGTTGTAAATGTATACGATATTGATGATACAGCCAAGATGACAGAGGAAATCCAGTCAAGCGATATCTTTGCAAATGCAACAATCGTTGGCATGAAGCCTCTGGATGATCAGAGCGTGGTAAAAGATCTTTCAGCTTTCAGACCGGGGCTTGTAGTTGCAGATGCAGTTTACAATCCGCAGGAGACAAAGCTTCTTCGCGAAGCAAAAGAGGCAGGCTGCACATGCGTAGGCGGAAAGGGAATGCTCTTATGGCAGGGCGTCGCCGCATTCAAGCTTTACACAGGACAGGATATGCCGGTTGAGGATGTGAAGAAACTGTTCTTCAGCTAGATTTAAGTTCTTATTACAATATCATTAGATAGCTTCCTGTTATACAGGAATATGATAAAACAACAGCTCGCGGGAAACCGCGAGCTGTTGTTTTTTTTAGAGTTGTGCGCCTAGCGGCGCACGTTTCTAACGGGTTAAAGTCCCGAATCCGCCTGGTAGTGGGAAGGATATAGCCGAAGGCAAGGGTGTCCATTGTGAGATGGAATCTGAAGGAAGCTGGATGTGAGGAATATACCAACTCACGGGCAAATCTCTGGTCTGACGAACAGAAATCTCATATGAGGTCATGCATGTGGGTAAGACAGCAACCCATGTTAAAGCCCAATAACTACACGGAATCATGCATGATAAATGAGGCAGATGGATGGAGAGGAAGAAACGTGTGGTACCTAGGGAGGTCTGTGCGGTATGCCTTGAAAGAGGTAACCATTGCATAAAGCAATGCTGAACGCATAGAAGTCAGCAGAGGTCATAGTAGCCGAGAGGTGAAGGACCGAATCAGTAGGAGTCTTGAGTATGACCGAGAAAGGAGGAATGACCGTCTATGGCAGAAAACATTGAAAACAATGGCTGTTCGCAAAGAGATAATGCGGAACATGAAGGGTATGTGAAAGCGTCCAGGTCATTCAATCGGATATGGAAAGAAAGAGACAGTGCAGAGCCGAGACTTTTGGAAAGATACTGTATAAAGACAACTTTAACAGAGCGTATAAGAGAGTTAAGGCAAACAAGGGAGCACCGGGAATTGATGGCATGACCATTGAAGAGGCTCTTCCATATTTAAAGGAACATCAACAAGAGATAACTGACCGCATTTATCGTGGAAAGTATACTCCGTCTCCAGTAAGACGAGTTGAGATTCCCAAACCAGATGGTGGTGTGAGAAAGCTTGGCATACCAACAGTGATAGACCGCACACTTCAACAGGCAATAACCCAACAGTTAGTGCCAATCTATGAACCGCTGTTTGCAGAAGGCAGCTATGGCTATCGTCCGAACAGAAGTGCAAAAGATGCAATACTTAAGGTTAAGGAGTATGCAGAACAAGGCTATACATTCGCTGTAGTCCTTGACTTGTCAAAGTACTTCGATACTCTTAATCACGAAATTCTCATCAATCTTCTACGAAAGAATGTAAAAGATGAACGTGTAGTACAGTTGATAAAGCGCTATCTGAAAAGCGGTGTAATGGAAAACGGAGTGGTCATTGACACAGAGGAAGGCTCACCACAAGGTGGAAATCTATCACCATTGCTGGCAAACATCTACCTCAATGAGTTCGACCAGGAATACCTGAAAAGAGGTGTTCCATGCATAAGATATGCAGATGACATCGTGCTTCTTGCAAAGAGCAAGCGAGCATCAGAGAGACTCTTGGAAAGCAGTACAAAATATCTTGAGGAGAGGCGGAAACTTACAGTCAACCGAGAAAAGATCCGTACAGTCAGCGTGTTTGCAATCCGAAATTTTAAATTCCTTGGCTTTGCATTGGGAAGGAACGGAAAAGGCATATATGTCCGAGTTCATCCGAAGTCATGGAAGAAGTTTAAGTCCAGACTGAAGGAGTTATCTTCCCGTAAGCGATGTCAGTCAATCAAGCCAAGCCTTGAGAAAATCAAAGTATATGCAAGAGGATGGCTTAACTACTACGGAATTGCAAGCATGAAGAACAACATAGATGATATCAACGGATGGCTCTATCACAGAATACGCATGTGCATATGGAAACAGTGGAAGAAACCTAGAACGAAATATAAAAATCTAGTCAAGCTGGGAATCCCAGAACACTATGCGGCAACAATAGCAAACAGTCGCAGAAAGTATTGGTATATCAGCAATAACAAAGCTGTGATTTGGGCGCTGAATAAAGAAAGACTGATAAACAGTGGCTTTTATGATTTAGCCACAGCCTATCAGTCTGTGCACGTCAACTATTGAAAGCACCGTATACCGAACGGTACGTACGGTGCTGTGAGAGGACGGCGGTTAGTCACCGCCTCCTACTCGATTTTATAGGTTTATTATTTTAAAGGAGAATTTATAAATAATCGTGACGGGCAAGCACGTTTAAGATATTTCTACCTTCCTCTGTACCCTCAATGATTCTGCGGGCACGCTTGCTGTCTCCGATATTTACGATTTCAACATTGGTATCACGGAAAGCCTCATCAATCTCTGAAAGAACAGGTGTGTTGGCTCTCATACCGAGGCAGATGAAACCATAATCAAATGGAATTTCTTCGATCTCACCCTGAGGATTCTTTACGATGAAACGATCGTTCTGAACTTCCTGCAGAGCAGTGTTGGTCATCTGTTTTACGTTGTATTTTGCCATTTTGGCATTTGTATCACATTTTGTAACCGGGTCAAGTCCGTTTCCAATCATTGGAAGCATCTCAACCATTGTTACCTCTGCGCCTCTTTCTGTGAAGAATTCCATCACGTCAAGACCTACGGCACCACCGCCGATGATGGCGATTTTCTGTCCCTTCATATCCTCAGGATACTCATTGATGCGCTCAATCATCTTAAGGACTGTTGCTACATTTGTGCCATCCTTGTCAACGAGATCGTGAAGACCTGTGATAGGTGGGAGAGTAGGTACAGAGCCTGTTGCGTTTACTATGATATCAGGGTTTAAGGCCTTTACCATATCAACTGTTGCTGATGTATTTTTGAAAACAAACAGGTTGTGAAGCTTGCTTGCACGGTGAATCATGTAGTTAGGGAAGTCTGCAAGACGCTTCTTGTCAGGAATCTTGGAGATAACTGATGCAAGTCCGCCAAGTTCGGCTTTCTTCTCGATGAGGAAGGTTGTACATCCAACCTCTGCTGCTGTGCAGGCTGCCTCAAGACCGGCAGTACCACCACCGATTACAACCACGTTGCAAGGCTTATTTACCTTTGTCTTCATGTAATCCTCACCACTGTTTACGGCAGGGTTTACTGTACAGCGGATTGGCTGGTTGAGACCGATTCTGTGTCCGGCGCATCCGATGTTACATGAGATACATTTTCTGATATCGCACACATTTCCGAACTCTACCTTATTAACCCACTCAGGGTCAGCGATAAGTCCACGGCCCATACCGATGAAATCAGCATCGCCTCCTGCAAGGATATCCTCGGCTACCTGTGGGTCTCGGATATTTCCTACTGTGATACATGGCTTGTTGTATTTCTCTTTTACAGCCTTTGCCATGAATGAGCGCCATCCGTCAGGTAAGTAGTTTGCATCAATCTGGTACTGGATAGAGCCGTTGAGACCGCATGATACGTCGAATACATCTACTTCCTTCTCAAAATACTTTAAGTACTCAAGTGTATCCTCAAGTGTGTTTCCACCCTCCATGAGCTCGTCTGCACTGATACGGACGAAGATAGGGAAGAAAGGTCCAACCTGCTTACGAACCTCCTCGATAACCAGCTTTGCAAATCTTGCACGGTTCTCAGCTGAGCCGCCGAACTCGTCAGTTCTCTTGTTTGTGATAGGTGAAAGGAACTGACTGATAAGGTAAGAGTGTCCTGCGTGGATTTCAACAGCGTCGAAGCCGCAGATCTGGGCACGTTTGGCTGCCTCACCGTATTTCTTTACGATGTGCATGATTTCATCCTTCTCGAGAGGTCTTGGGATTTCTCCGCCTGCCTTTGAAGGTACGTCTGATGCTGATACAGGCTGCATTCCGATACGTGAGCTCATTGCAGAAGCACCGGCGTGATTTAACTGTATTGCGATACATGCACCATGCTTGTGAACACTCTCGCAGAGCTTGAAAAGTCTTGGGATGTAGTTGTCCAAATCAATACGAAGCTGTGTTGTTCCGTTTGAACCCTGCGGAGAGTCAACGCTTGCATTCTCAACGATGATGAGACCTGTGCCGCCCTTTGCTCTCTGCTCATAGTAGTTGATGTGGAGAAAGCTCATTTCTCCGTTCTGCTCACCGTAGTTAGTTCCCATTGGAGTCATGACGATACGGTTCTTTACTGTCATTCTGCGTACAGTAATTGGCTCAAAAATATGTGGATATTTGTTTTTCATAGTATTTTTTCTCCTTAATCTGCTAACCGGGTGGGCACGCGGTAGTGTAAATTGCTCTCATTACATTATAGTTTTGTTTCATTAAACTGATTGTAAATATTTGTGATCAAAGGCTGTGATATACAAAGTATGTGATTTTTTTAACAATCAAAAAGTGCAATGCACTCTTGTTACATTCAAGGTACAGCAAAAATGTATAAATGTCCAATGCATCTTTTATACGAAATCTATAGTTTTTGTCTATCAAATGGTGTATATTATTTCTAGACTTTGTTGTGAGCATTTGCCGGAGGTCCGCTTGCCCTGCGCTGCACACCGGTGGTATATGCTTGATTTATGACGTGTCGTGTGGGAGTTATATGCCGTCTCAAGCAAAAGTGGCGCGGAAAATACTCGTTCAAGCAGCACAGCCTTTAGTATACCAATAAAGTAAAAAGCGCGTTTGATTTTTCGCGCCTGATAAACTCTGTTTGAGGCGGTATTTACTTCCACTAGACTAAGGAATTATGAGAGCATATACCACCGGTGTGCAGCGCAGGGCAAGCGGACCTCCAGCGAATAAATATATAAATACACAGGGGGTGTACTATGAATCTGAGTCAATTGCAGTACTTCAAGGTACTGGCGAAGGAAGAACATTATACGAGAGCGGCACAGATGCTGTCGATTACGCAGCCGTCTTTAAGCCATGCAATCTCACAGCTGGAGCAGGAGCTTGGCACGCGTTTGTTTGAGAAAAAGGGAAGAAATGTCGTGCTGACCAGATATGGGAAGATGTTTCTGCCGTATGTTGAGGAATCATTAAAGGTGCTTAATGAGGGTGTGCAGCGCATTCAGGAGGTCAATGGCAGCAGGCATGGAATCATACATCTGGCATATATATATACGATGGGAAGTGAGTTCGTGCCAAAGCTGGTGCGTAAATTTCTCGATGCATACCCGGATTATGATATAGAATTTCATTTTACGGTTGGAACAACCGGTGAGATTATAGATGGACTAAAGGATGACAAATATGACATAGTTTTTTCTTCTTATAAGGATGGGGAACAGGATATAGATTTTAAGAAGATTGCAAATCAGAAGCTTGTGCTTGCAGTGCCCATGGACCATCCGCTTTCCATAAAGGACAGTGTGGATTTGCGGGACACAATAGAGTATCCGCAGATTTATTTCGAGAAGGGCAGCGGCCTGCGTCCGGTCATTGACCAGATGTTTGAGGAGATAGGACAGTTTCCGAAGGTAGCCTTCGAGATGGAGGAGGATTCGAGTATGGCGGGTCTCGTGGCGCAGGGCTTTGGAATAGCTGTGATGCCTGATATTCCAATACTTCGGTCACTTTCTGTAAAGACGCTTGATATATACAATCCTCCTTATGAGAGAGCGGTGTATCTGGCAACGCTTAAGCAGAGATATTTATCACCGGTTGCGAAGGCATTTATCAGGTTTGTGATCGAGGAGACTGCCTAGCTGCAGCTTTCCCGCACAAACTCTATGAAGCGCTTGATAGCCGGAAGCTGGTATTTGCCTGTCATGTAGCCCATGTATACAGTGTGTGAGAATGACTCATGCGATACGAGGTGGCGGATGCAGATGTCATCGCGGTGAATCGCATCGACATCTGCGACAAGCGCAATGCCAAAGCCCTGCGCCACAAGGGAGGCGATGCCGTTCTCATCGGGTGACTCACATATGAAGTTTGGCGATACATCATGCTTCTTGAAAAAGCTTCTGGTGTACTTGCCAAGGCCTGAGTGTCTGGCATAGCCGAGCACGGGATAGTCAGCGAAATCCTTGGCTTCCATGGTATCCTTAAGTGTGAGTGGGTGGCCGGGAGGCAGTATGGCAACTATTTCCTGCCTTATAATAGGAACAAAATCAATACCATTTTCATCTGGCGAGTATGAACCGAAAATTATGTCATACCTGCCTTTTTTTAATCCCTCAATATTCACAGAGGTGATGTCCTGAAAGAAATTGAACGTGATATTTTTATTTTCCTTTTCGGTGAGGAAAGAGCTCACGATAGTTGGGATAAACACCTTTGCAAGAGGTGATACGTAGGCGATATCGATGTGACCGCCGTCGGTTGCAATCTGGTGCATTTTGCTCTCGGCTCTCTTTACATCGTCCAGAATAGTAGACACGTGTTCTAAAAAAATCTCCCCGGCCTTGGTCAGTATTACATTCCTGCCTCTCTTTTCAAATAAAGTGACGCCAAGCTCGTCCTCTAAAGCAGCTATCGAACGGCTGAGGCTTGGCTCTGTGATATTCATTTTTTCGGCAGCCTGATTGAAGTGTTCCAGAACTGCCGCTTGGTAAAAATAACTTAATTGATTGAGTGTCATGTATAAATCTCCATAAAATAATAGATATAGTCTATGAATTACAAATATTATAGCCTAAATTTGTGCATATTATAACATGATTAGTACAGTAATGCTATTAAAAAATAACAAAATAAGCATTGGAAGTACCGAAAATAATGCGTTATAATATCATTATCAAAGGTTGTTAAGTTTTTAACGAAGTGGGCATCGTTGAAAACATAGCTAAGTAAAATACGAATAATCAATATTATCACATTTAAAAATGAAGGAGATTTAATCATGGCAGAGAGAATCACAGGACACACAGAACTCATCGGACTTATGGCTTACCCAATCAGACATTCAAGCTCACCGGCAATGCACAATGAGGCATTTGCATATCTTGGACTTGACTACGCTTATCTGGCATTTGAGGTTGACAACAACACTCTTGAGGATGCGGTTAAGGGAATCAGAGCATTAAAGCTTGTAGGCTCTAATGTATCAATGCCAAACAAGACAGTTGTAGGACAGTACTTAGACAAGCTTTCACCTGCAGCAGAGCTGTGCGGAGCTGTAAATACAATAGTAAACGAGAACGGAGTACTTACAGGACACATCACAGACGGTATCGGCTTCATGCAGGCGCTCAAGGATAACGACATCGATGTTATCGGAAAGAAGATGACAATCGCAGGAGCAGGCGGAGCTGCTACAGCTATCGAGATTCAGGCAGCACTTGACGGTGTCAAGGAAATCTCAATCTTCAATATCCATGACAAGTTCTGGGCAAACGCTGAAGAGACAGTTAGAAAGATCAACGAGAAGACAGACTGCAAGGCTACTCTTTACGACCTTGATGACAAGGAGAAGTTAAGAGAAGAGATGGCTGATTCCTACATCTTCGTAAACGGAACAGGTGTTGGCATGAAGCCACTCGAGGGAATGTCTGTAGTACCTGACAAATCATTCTTCCGTCCTGAGCTTATCGTAATTGACGTACCTTACTCTCCACTTGAGACAAAGATGCGTTCTATGGCAAAAGAGGTGGGCTGCAAGACAATGAACGGTCTTGGAATGATGCTTTTCCAGGGAGCAGCAGCCTTCAAGCTCTGGACAGGAAAAGATATGCCAATCGAGCATATGAAGGAAGTATTAAACATCAGATATGATGATTAATCAGACACAGAAATTAAATCACATTGAATTATTTTGACAGAAATTAAGGAGAACACTGATGAATAAAAAATATTTACCTAGCGCATTAATCCTTTACTTAAACTACTTTATACACGGAGTGGGCTGCTCTATCCTCGGACAGGCAGTCATCAAGGAGGCTCTCGCGGCTTCATGGGGAGTGCAGGTTATGGCTATTACAGCTATTTCAGCAGCCCTGGGACTTGGACGTCTTATCGCACTTCCGTTTGCAGGACCTTTATCAGATAAGCTCGGACGCCGTATCTCAACAGCAATCGGAAGCGGCTCTTATGCTATCTACCTGATCGGACTTGCCCTTGCATTCAATGCAGGAACACATGGTGGATACCAGATTGCTTATATCTGTGCTATCATTGGCGGTATTGCGAACTCATTCCTTGATACAGGAATTTACCCTGCAGTATCAGAAATCATCTACAAAGCACCGGGTGTTGCGACAATGGGAATCAAATTCTTCATCGCTATCGCACAGATGCTTTTACCATTCGTACTTGGTATGACAGTTGCTACAACAGCAGCAGGACTTACATCATACAACACACTGTTCTTCGGATGTGGAATCATCTACATTGTACTTTTAGTATTAGTAATGATCTTCCCGCTTCCTGATAGCGATGCAAAGGCAGAGGGAAAGAAAGAAGGACTTATCGCAAGCTTAAAGCACACACATTTTTCTGTTGAGTCAATCGCAATGATTATCATTGGATTTACATGTACAGGAACCTTCCAGTTATGGCTCAACTGTGCACAGAACTTTGCAAAAGAGAACGTAGGCTGGGCTGATCCGTCAGTTATGCAGTCATACTACTCAGCAGGAACCATGATAGCTCTTATCGTAACTGCACTTTTAACAAGAAAAATCAAGGACGTCAGATTTATCCTTGTTTACCCTGTAATCTGCCTTGCAACAATGGTAGTAGTGTTAGTCGGACAGACAAAGCCACTCATGATCGCAGGTGCATTCATCATCGGATGGGCAGGAGCAGGCGGACTTTTACAGATCGTAACATCTGTATGCAACATGATCTTCCCTAAGATCAAGGGAACAGTAACAGCGCTTGTAATGATCGCTTCATCACTTTGTAACTACACAATCCTTACAGCAGCATCAAAGATGCAGCCATCGCAGGTTATGGTAATGAACATCGTGCTCACAGCAATCGGCGTGGTACTTGGATTATTCGTAAACCTGCGCTATACTAAGATGGTAGAGCTGTCTAAAGAGGATTAATACGTTACATTATACTGGGGAGTATAATTATCATACAGTTAAAGTAAGAAAGGAAAAAATCATGAACACCATTAAGGTTAGAGATATTGAAATCGGTGCAGGCGCACCTAAAATCATCGTTCCTATCGTAGGCGTTACAAAAGACGACATCATCGCAGAGGCAAAGACATTCGACTCTATCCCTGTTGATATGGTTGAGTGGCGTGTTGACTGGTTCGAGAATGTATTCGAGTTTGACAAGGTTGAGGAGGTATTAAAGGAGCTTCGTGATGCTCTCGGAAATATTCCGATCCTTATGACATTCCGTACTTCAAAAGAGGGCGGAGAGAAAGCAATCGAGCCTGAGGCTTATGCTAGGCTTAATATCAAGGCTGCACAGACAGGATACGTTGATTTTGTAGATGTAGAGATTTTTACAGGTGATGAGATTGTAAAGAAAATCATCGACGGCGTACATGCTGCAGGTGCAAGAGTTATCGCTTCAAACCATGACTTCTTCAAGACTCCTGCACAGTCTGATATTGTTTACAGACTTCGCAAGATGCAGGATATGGGTGCTGATATCCCTAAGATTGCAGTTATGCCACAGAATAAGCGAGACGTACTCACACTTCTTTCTGCTACAGAGGAAATGGTTACAGATTACGCTGACAGACCAATCATCACAATGTCAATGGCAGGCACAGGTGTTATAAGCCGTCTCTGCGGTGAGGTATTCGGATCTTCAATGACATTCGGTGCCGCAAAGAAAGCATCTGCACCCGGACAGATGGGAGTAGAGGATCTGTCTACGGTACTTGGATTACTTCATAAGAGCATGTAAGAAAAGCTTGTATAAAACCATGCGATAAAATAAAATGGCGCCTCGGCATCTGTAAACTATGTGCTGTGACGCCATTTTTGAAGATGATAACAAATAGTAATATATAAAATTGTGAATATTTACGTGAAAAAACAGTAATAATTCAGTAAAAATAATACGTATAATTATTCACGGAAAGGGGATATTTCATGAAGAAAATACTGCACTATCTGGATGAATATCTTGAAGAATTTTTAATGGTCATTTTCCTGATTGCGATGACTCTTATCATGGGTATTCAGGTGTTTTCAAGATATATTCTTGGCATGTCGCTTTCATGGTCTGAGGAAATCACAAGATACCTGTTTATCTGGTCGGCATTTTTGAGTGTCAGCCTTTGCACACGTAAATGCATATCAATAAAGATAGACCAGTTTATACAGCTTTTTCCACGAAGAGGAAAATCACTCTGGAAGGTATTAAATCTGACAGTTGAGTTTGTGTTTTTCGTATATCTGATACCGTATTCATTCATATATCTGAAAAATACAATAGAAAGCGGTCAGGTAAGTCCTGCCTGCGGTATCCCTATGTACTATGTGCAGGCTGCACCGTTTGTATGCTTTATAATCACAGCCTTCCGCATCGCGCAGAGATGGTTTGGCGAGTGGAAAATTGTCCTGAAAAAAGATGAAAAGCCTCTTGAGGAGGGCAGTATTGCCTCGGTTATAGAGGAAGCCGTTGTCGAAGATACTTACCGCGAGAAAGAGCTTGTGGAGGATATTGAAGCAATTCATAGTAAAGCTGAAAAGAGAAAGGAGAAATAGATGTCAGCAGCAGTAGTTTTTATATTATTTGTGATATGTCTGGTCATTGCTATTCCGGTATCTATTTCCCTGGGAATAGTGGCAGTGCTGCCGGGCGCGTTTGACTCATCTTTTACAGCCAGTGCCAGCTATGTTATCCGCTCTATGCTCGGTGGTATAGACAGCTTCCCGCTTTTAGCGGTGCCTATGTTTGTGCTTGCCGGAATCGTCATGGCACACGGCAAAATCTCACAAAAATTGTTTGATGTTTTTGTGTATTTTATAGGAAAAAGAACCGCAGGAATCCCATGTGCGGTTATCATCACCTGCTTGTTCTATGGAGCGATTTCCGGCTCTGCGCCTGCAACTGTTGCGGCTGTCGGAAGTATGACCATTCCGCTTCTTATGGAGCTGGGCTACAAAAAGGATTTTTCAACGGCAATTGTTGCGGTTGCGGGAGGACTCGGAGTCATCATACCGCCAAGCATACCTTTTATCATGTATGCGATGGCAACCGGTGAGTCGGTCAGTGATCTCTTTCTTGCAGGAATCATTCCGGGACTTTTGATAGGAGCGCTTCTTATGTTTTATGCATATTATCACTGCAAGCGCTATGGAGAGGACAAGGAAAAGATAAATGCAAAGGTCTCAGAGCTTAGAAGCAAGGGGCTTTTTAGCATATTGAAGGACAGTATATGGGCACTTTTAAGCCCGGTTATAGTACTTGGATGCATTTACGCCGGTATAGCTTCGCCTACAGAGGCTGCGGTGATTTCAGTATTTTATGCGCTTTTTGTAAGTCTTTTTATTTACAAATCCATAAAGGTAAAAGAGATATGGGGCATCATGGTGGAGGCGATGAAGACATACGCACCTATATTGTTTATACTTGCCGCATCGACCGCGTTTTCACGCGTGCTCACACTCATGCAGATGCCACAGACAGTCAGCGCATGGATACTAGCACATTTTGCAAATGAGATAGTGCTTCTTATCGTGATAAACATTTTTCTGCTTATTGTAGGAATGGTCATGGATACCACACCGGCTATCCTTATTTTAAGCCCAATTCTGCTTCCTATCGTGCAGAGCATCGGAATGAACCCGATCCACTTTGGTGTGGTCATGATCGTAAACCTTGCAATCGGATTTGTCACACCGCCTATAGGAGTAAACCTGTTTGTGGCAAGCTCACTGACGGATGTTCCGGTTATGCGGATAGCAAAGAAGGCGGCGCCTATGATAGGATATTTCCTGCTGGCACTTCTGCTGCTTACATTTATTCCGGCAATCAGTCTGTGTTTATTATAGAGAAATATTAACTATTCGGTACAGAAATATGTAATAACAGGTATAAGCAGATTTAATGATGATTGTAGGACATTTAGGCACACAGTTGTAATTGGAGAAAAATATGAGTAGATTTGGCTTGTTTTTATGTAAAAAAGCTGGTAAATATAGTAAACCGCGTAAATCGTATAGCAAATATAGATTGTGGCGAAGAGCAGCAGCCGTCATGATGATACTTTCGCTTACAGCAGGACTTGCCGCGTGCGGTGGCTCTGCTGGTGAAGGCTCTCAGGCTGCATCTAAGAATGCCGGGGTACAGCGCTACGCATGGCCTCTCGGCAGCTCAAGTCCTGAGGACACCGTGACACAGATATATGCAGAGAAATTTGCCGATGAAGTGGACAGATTAAGCGATGGCAAGATGAAAATCAGTGTGTATCCAAACAGTGTACTGGGTGGAGACAGAGAGCTTCTCGAGTCATGCAAGGATGGAGATATACCTTTTGTAGTGCAGAACACTGCGCCCCAGGTAACTTTCATGAAGGATACTGCAGTATTTGATATGCCGGCACTCTTTGACAGCATTGATGAGGTGCGTGAGCATGTGGACAATCCAAGGTTTATGAAGCTCATGCAGCAGGTCTACAATGACGGCGGCTACGAGCTTTTGGGATATGCAGACCAGGGCTTCCGTGTCATGACAACAAACAAAAAGATAGAAAGCCTTGCTGATTTTAAGGGTCAGAAAATCCGTACCATGGAAAACTCTTATCATATGGCATACTGGAAGGCGCTCGGAGCAAGCCCGACACCTATGACTTTCTCGGAGGTGTATATCGGCTTACAGCAGGGCACTATAGACGCGCAGGAAAACCCATACGAGGTAATCGTATCCAATAAGCTCTACGAGCAGCAGGATTATGTAGTGGAGACAAATCATCTGCCACATCTGATATCGCTTATAGTAAGCGAGGAGTTCATGAAAGGACTGACAGATGAGCAGCAGCAGATTATCCGTGAGGCAGCCGAGACAGCGAAACAGTACGCCAGAGAGCAGTCTGACGAGAGGATTGCCTCAAAGATAAAGACTATCGAGGACAGTGGCACACAAATCATCACCTTAAGCGATGAAGTGCATGAGCAGATTCGCAAGGAGTGCCAGCCGATATATGAATCGATTGAAAAAAATGTGTCGTCTGATATTGTGGAGGCATATCTGACACAATAACACTTTAAAGCATTAAAATATTTTGCTTGATAAATTGGTAAAGTCTTGTTATACTATGACTAAGAAATTTGTGGTTATCAAAAATGCGAAATACAATAACGTGAAGTTATAATAATTATAATTTGACGATATTTCGCTAAATATCAAAATCCAATATGAAAACCACACATAAGTAAGGAGACACACCATGGACAAAATCGAGGAAATCCGCGCAAAGATTGGAGAATGTGACGATATAATAATTAAGCAGCTTGCGGGTCAGAATGTCACACATTCAGGAGATTATATCATACAAGAAGGCAACAGGAATCCCAATCTTACAGCCGGAGCAGGAGAAAGCAGACAGATGCACTTGTGGCAAAGCTTGGCGACAATGAATTTGAGGAAGAGATACTTGATATTTTCAAGTATATCATGAAGAACAGCCGTCGTATCCAGGCAAAGAGCCTTTTCGATTACAATATCTTCCTGATCGGTTTCATGGGTGCAGGAAAAAGCACTGTAGCAGGAGAATTAAAGGATAAGCTTGAGATGGACCGTGTCGAGATGGATCAGATGATTGTTGAGAATCGTGGTATGTCAATCTCAGAAATATTTGATGAGTTCGGTGAGGCATATTTCAGAAACTTAGAGAGCAACACACTTATAGAGCTTCAGAAGAGAAAGCAGACCATCGTTTCCTGCGGTGGTGGTGTTGTCATGAGAGAGGAAAACGCAGATCATATGAAGAAAAACGGCCGCGTAGTTCTTCTTACAGCAAAGCCTGAGACTATCTATGAGCGAGTAAAGGATAGTGACGAGCGCCCGATACTAAACGGCAACATGAATGTCGAGTATATCAGCGGCCTTATGGAAAAGCGAAAGGAGCGCTATGAGGCGGTGGCAGATGTAACAGTTGCCACAGATGGCAAGAATGTCACACAGATATGCGAGGAAATCATTGCAAAGCTTATCGCACTTGATAATGAGCAGGACAAAAAACAGGCATAATGCAGGAATAGCACAGCACTTATTAAGGCAGCAGCCGGATATCAGACCGGCTGCTGTTTTTTGTTCAAATACTTCAGGGGTGTGTGGCTTGAAATAATTGCAAATATGATGTATAGTACTCTACAATTTAAGAGATACTGATTAAGTATGGCAGCATAACAAGGAGGTCATAATTATGTGTACAGCAGCAGCTTATAAAACAAAGGATTTCTATTTTGGAAGAACACTCGACTACGAATTTTCATATGGAGATGAGATTGCGGTAACACCACGAAACTATGTGTTTGATTTCAGGCATTCGGGAAAGCTTGAAAACCATTATGCAATCATTGGAATGGCACATGTGGCAGGTGACTATCCTCTTTACTATGATGCTATAAATGAAAAGGGACTCGGTATGGCAGGACTGAATTTCGTGGGAAATGCAGCGTATGCGGCAGCAGACGAAAACAGCTCATGCGAGAATGGCACATGCGGCATTGCAAAGACAAAGGTGGCACAGTTTGAGTTTATACCGTGGATACTGTCACTATGCGCTACGGTAGCGGATGCAAAGGAAAAATTAAATCGTATTTTGCTGGTAGATACACCATTTAGCAGTCAGCTTCCGGTTGCACAGCTTCACTGGATTATAGCCGACAAAAATGAGTGCATTGTGGTGGAGTCGATGGCAGACGGTATGCATGTTTACGACAATCCGGTAGGTGTGCTCACAAACAATCCGCCATTCACATATCAGATGGCTGCACTCAATAATTACAGAGGCTTATCCACAAAGCAGCCTGAAAATACATTTGCACCGGGAGTGGAGCTTAGTGCATACAGCCGTGGAATGGGAGGCCTGGGACTGCCGGGAGATTTATCATCGCAGTCACGCTTTGTACGTGTGGCATTCACAAAGCAAAACTCCAAATCGGATGACAGTGAGAATGCAAGTGTGAGCCAGTTCTTCCACATATTAGGCTCTGTGGACCAGCAGAGAGGCTTGTGCGAGGTGACAGAGGGCAAATATGAGATTACGCTCTATACCTCATGCTGCAACTGCGACAAGGGAATCTACTATTACACCACATATGACAATAGCCAGATCACAGCGGTAGACATGAACAGGGAGAATCTTGATGAGAAGCTGCTTATCAGATATCCTGTTATTACGGAGGGAAAGATTTGTTGGCAGAATTAGAGAATCTGTTTGCGCTACAGGATAAAAATTACAGGGAATTTCATGCGAGGCTTATGCCCAATATTGAAAAAGAACGCATAATAGGAATAAGAGTCCCGGTGCTTAGAAAGTACGCAAAGGAGCTTGCTCATGGCAGCAGGCTCTTTTTGTCGGTTCAAAAAGAGAAACGGGTCTGTAATACGATAAAAGAAAATGACTGTGACAATGTGGAAAAGTTTCTAAATACTCTGCCACATTACTACTATGAGGAAAATAACCTGCATATGTTTCTGATTATGCAGATGAAGGATTATGATACGGCATTGGCTTATCTGGAAGCATTCCTGCCATACATAGACAACTGGGCGACATGCGACAGTGGTGTGCCGGCTGTGTTCAAAAAGCACAAAAAGGAGCTTCTTTTGCATGTATATGAGTGGCTGGATTCGGATAAACCCTACACCGTCAGGTATGGCATTGGCACTTTGATGCGCCTATATCTCGATGAGGATTTTGATATAAAATATGCTTTAGATGTGGCAAAAATCCGTTCCAAGGAGTATTATGTAAACATGATGAAGGCGTGGTATATTGCTACGGCACTTGCAAAGCAGTATGATGCAGTGCTGCCGATACTGCAGGAAAGGCTTATGGATAGCTGGAGCCACAACAAGGCGATACAAAAGGCGCGTGAGAGCTATCGCATCACGCCACAGCAGAAGGAGTATCTGAGCACATTAAAGGTTTAATGAAAAGAGACAAAAATTTATGAAAATAAAAAGCTTATTTGAATCGAAATTTATAAAGGTGTTTGACCTTCAGTACCAAGAGGGCAGGCATTATTATAATGCCACAAGGAGAGATGAAGAAGACCTTGTAGCCGCCAAATCCACAGAGGAGTTCAAGAAAATGCTTCCGGATGCGGTGAGCTGCGTGGTGATATGGAATCCGTCAGGTGATGACGAGAAATCAGGTCATGAGCCATGTCTGTTAATGAATCGCGAGTTCCGATATCCGACAGGCCAGTACCTGCTAAGCGTACCTGCAGGACTTATTGATCCGGAGGATTGTACCGGGGATAATGATAATACAGCGCCACTTATAAAAACTGCCATGCGTGAGCTTCATGAGGAGACCGGCCTTAAAGTGATAGAAAAAGACACGGTTTCTGTAATCAATCCATGTCTTTTCAGTACACCGGGCATGACAGATGAAAGCAACGCTCTTGTAAAGATTGTACTTAACCGCGATAGCCTTAATGGAATGTCGCAGGATGGCGCAGTGGGTGGCGAGCTCTTTGACGGATTCGACCTTCTGACTAAGGCGCAGGCGAAGAAGATACTTGAGGATGGAGTGGACGAGCACGGCATATACTATTCTGTGTATACATGGGCGGCACTCACGTATTTTGTGGCAGACCTGTGGAGGTAGATAGAGAATGTAGCGTGGTTAGCCAGGAAGGCGGCCATATGCTCTCGTAGAGCGACTAGCGAAGCTGTTTAGAGTCTGTAGAATTATGCCCTGGTAACCAGAAATGCACCGGCATGGACGCCGGGGCAAGGCGTTATGTGCCATGGACGGCACATAAAAGCCGGTTTCGTCGAGCATAGAAAAACTATGAGCATAATTCGTACAGCCTCTTAACAGCGTAGCGTTAGCTCCTAGAGAGCATATGACCGCATGCCGGGCTAACCATGCGGTCGCATGCTTGCCATACAATGGCATTTAAAATACGGAGGAATAACATGAACGATAAAAAATACTCGCTGCGCCCATATCTGCTTGCATACAAATGGCACTATGCGATAGGCATTTTTGTGCTTCTTGCAGTGGACCTTGCAAATCTGTACATTCCGCAGTTTATTGGGGAGATAATCGACGGAATCACTGCAGGAAAGCTTGATATGGCGGGCGTTGGCGGCATTATATTTAAGATATTGATAACAGGCCTGATAATCATGGCGGGGCGCTTTGGATGGAGATATTTCATCATAGGAGCATCAAGAGGAATAGAATACAGACTGCGCGATGATATGTTTTCACATATGGAGACACTCTCGGCGCGCTATTACAACAGGCATAAGACTGGAGATCTTATGGCATATTTCACTAACGATTTACAGGCTGTCAGGATGGGAACCGGAATGGCTGTCATCACCGTGTTTGACGCGGTAATCATGACGGTGATGGTGCTTGTCAAAATGGTAGTATACGTGGATTTTAAGCTGACATTATTTGCTTTTATTCCACTTATTTTCATTGCAATCGGCTGCTATTTTTATGGAATAGAGTCAAAGAAACGTCAGGTGAAAAGGCAGGATGCTTTCTCATATCTGTCTGACAAGGTGCAGGAGAGCATTGCCGGTATCCGCGTGGTCAAGGCATTTGCGCAGGAGGAAGAGGACTTTAAGCAGTTTGAAAAGGCTTGCGAGAACAGCAGGGAGAAAAATCTTGCCGTGGTAAAGCTTCGTGCTGTCTTTGGTCCGGCGCTGGATGCTGTAATCGGAATAAGCGTGATAGTGACACTACTTGCAGGCGGCAGGATGGTGCTTGACGGACAGGTTTCGATAGGTCAGTTCGTGGCATTCAACTCATACATCGATATGCTTGTGTGGCCTATGATTGCGGCAGGCGACTGTATCAACACATTTTCTCAGGCGGCTGCGGCATGGGGCAGAATCCAGACTATTTTCGAGGAAAAGCCTGATATTGTCGATATGGTGCCACCGGAAAATGTAATAGAAAATGATGGCATGGCAGGCAGAAATACAGATAATTTAGCTGAGGGTATTTATGATAAAATACAAATACATGGTGATATACAGCTTAGCCACCTCAGCTTCGCATACCCTGACGGCACCAAGCCGGTGCTTTCAGACGTGAGTATACATGTGAAGCAGGGCGAGATGCTTGGTATCTTAGGACGTACCGGAAGCGGAAAATCATCACTTGCCGACCTTTTGCTTAGAGTCTATGATTGTGAAAACGGCATGATACTTTTGGATGGCCGCCCGATAACAGACTATCCGCTGGCGGTTTTACACCGTGATATCTCATATGTGCCACAGGAGAATTTCCTGTTTTCCGACACACTCGAGGAGAATATAGCATTTGGTCTTGAGGACAGGATTGCCGACAACCCGGCAATTCTTGATGCGGTAAAACAGGCTGCAAAGGATGCGTGTATACACGATAATATCATGGGCTTTCCGGATGAGTACAAGACCATGGTTGGAGAGCGCGGAGTGACACTTTCGGGAGGCCAGAAGCAGCGAAGCTCGATAGCCAGAGCACTTTTAAAGGATTCTGCAATCCTTATACTGGATGATTCACTTTCTGCTGTCGATACCGATACAGAGGAGCAGATACTTGAAAACCTCATGGAAACCAGACAGGGCAAGACAACCATAGTGATTGCCCACAGGATTTCCACACTGCAGAAGGCTGACCATGTGGCAGTGCTTTCTGACGGAAAACTGACAGAGTATGGCACTCCTGAAGAGCTGCTTGAGCTTGGCGGTTTTTACGCTGATATCAGCCATAAGCAGCAACTTGAGAGTGAGCTTGGCAGTTAAAGTGCTTGAAAAGAGTTGCTATGCAGATTTGACGATGAATAGTTACGAAATAACAGAGAAGATTATAGTATGAATTCGAGTAAAAATATAAGTAAAAAAGAAATGAATAAAAAAAGCTCCACAATGCGCCTCATAGCCTACATGAAGCCGTATGCCCACTGGGTGATTTTTGCCCTTCTGCTGGTGCTGGGACTGACTACCTTTGACCTTTACAGGCCGATGCTGGTGGGAGATGCAATTGATACTTTTGGAGCAAATGGGGATTATGATGTAATAATTGCTACAGCTATCAAATATGCGGTTGTACTTGCCTTAAGCTTTGCATTCAACATTGCTCAGACCTGGATACTGCAGAAAACAGGCCAGAATATCATTCTTCAGATTAGAAAAGACCTCTACAGACATATCCAGTCTCTTGGCAGCAGGTATTTTGATATCACGCCGGTTGGAAAGCTTGTAACCCGTGTGACAAATGATGTTGAGGCTCTCAATGAGATGTATTCGGGCATTCTCGTACAGCTTTTCAGAAATATTGTAAAAATAGTGGGACTTGCAGGCGTCATGCTCGTGCTTGATGTTAGGCTTGCTGCGATATCATTTGTGCTGATGCCGCTTGTAATTGGGCTAACGGTGCTGTGCCAGAAAATTGCCAGAAATATTTACAGGCTATACCGTACGCGCCTGACGGACATCAATACATTTTTGTCCGAGCATCTTTCGGGGATGAAAATTATACAGATATTTGGCAGGCAGGAGCGTAAGTTCGAGGAATTTCATGATAAAAATACAAAGCTCTACAAGGCTTTTTACAGGGAGATGCTTATGTATGCGGTGTTCCGTCCGCTTATCTATATTCTGAGCATTTTGTCACTGATGATAGTGCTGTGGTTCGGAAGCAAAAATGTGTTTGATGAGATTATTTCGGTCGGTACTCTGTATATTTTCTCGAATTACATCAGGTCATTTTTCGACCCGATACAGGAACTTGCAGAGCAGTTTTCGACACTGCAGTCATCAATTGCATCAGCAGAGAAGATATTTACGGTTATGGATGAGGATGAATTTATTCCTGAGGTCGAAAATCCAAAGCAGCCGGATAAAATCACCGGAAAAATTGAATTTGACCATGTCTGGTTTGCCTATGACGGCGAAAACTATGTGCTTAAGGATGTCTCATTTGTCATTAATCCGGGCGAGAAGGTGGCCTTTGTCGGTGCAACCGGAGCAGGAAAATCATCCATTTTAAATCTTATAGGCAGGTATTATGATATACAAAAGGGACATATCTACATTGATGGCATCGATATCAGACAGCTTAGCAAAAAGCAGCTTCGCAGTGCAATCGGTCAGATGCAGCAGGATGTGTTTATATTCGAGGGGGATGTGGCGTACAATATCCGCCTGAATGATGACGATATCACGGATGCGCAGGTGAAGGCGGCAGCAGAATATGTAAATGCCTCACACTTTATCGAAAAGCTCCCGCAGGGCTATCACGAGCCGGTTACGGAGCGTGGTGCGACCTTCTCGGCAGGAGAGCGTCAGCTATTGTCCTTCGCAAGGACACTTGCCCACAATCCGAGCATACTGGTCATGGACGAGGCAACCGCCAACATAGATACAGAGACAGAAATTCTCATACAGGAGGCGCTTGAAAAGCTCATGGACGGCAGGACAACAATCATGGTTGCGCACCGTCTGTCCACTATCCAGCATGCTGACTGCATCATGGTCATGCACAAGGGTCGTATATGTGAGCGCGGTACGCACAGGGAGCTTCTGGAACAGGATGGCATATACAGGAAGCTGTATGAGCTGCAGATATCGTAGGGATAATTTATAATATTAGTTGTATTTTGATGAAGGCAGGGGAAGGTTGGAGTTATAGAAAGGTGACTTGGGATGGTATGGAAAATAAACAATAACTGTCAGATTTTTATAGAAAAAACGGATTCCATCGCAGGCCGGCAGAAGGAGATAATTCCACATGTGTCTGCCTATTATGTGGATAAATACACAACTATTTCAGAAAAAGGTGTAAAAACAGGCAGCAACAGGCTGTGTGGCACAGCAAATCAGGAGCTTTTGGCGGGATACATGCTCTACAAATATCTGGGGATATCATCGGATGAACAGCTTGTCAGAAATGAGCATGGTAAGCCGGAAATAGCAGCAGGATATAAGAATGAGAGCGCAGCTTTTTTTAATCTGGCACACAGCGGTCCATATGTGGTGCTTGCAATATCAGACAGACCTGTTGGTGTGGACATAGAGCATACAAAGCGCATGAGCTACAAAGTGGCAAAGCGTATAATGCGAAAGGAGCAGCTTGACAGACTCGAAGGCTTTGAGAATGAATCTGATGCATTTCAGATTGAGCTTACAAAATACTGGACACAGTATGAGGCGATAATGAAGCTTGTCGGTACAGGCTTTTCGGGGGAACTGGATGATAAGACGATGGAGGCTTATGAAAAAAGGGTAGTGTTTCGTGAGCTTGAGGATTATGTAATTGCGGTGGTGATAAAGTAGGGATTGAAAAATTTCTTGGTTTTTGTTAGCATATAAGCATGGATTGCGTTTATATAAGTGAAGGAAGCTATTTATGGAAGCATAATGATGCAATTATATATTTAAGGGGGATTTGCCATGAAGAAGATTCAATTATTTTTAAAGTACTTAGTTTTAATGCTATTTTTAATAGTATGGATTATTATAATGTTTTTCACTGATTGTATGAATTCGCAGGCGTTTAAGATATATTGCATGTTTGCAGTGGGGTGTGGATGTGCATACTCAATCTGGCAGAAAACCTATGTACCGGATGCAAGGTCATATATTGCAGAAAAAGCATTAGCATTAATACTTATAGTAGCTGCTTTCATCAGATTATTATGTTTTTTTTAATAAAAAGTCAAAATACGTAACAGGCTTTTCTGTTGCGTATTTTTTTGTTGTTTTTTTATCCATATATGTTAGAATATAGTCAAAGCAGTTTTTCTATAGCAACCTGTGCGGTCGTTGGCACATTAATTACAGATATGACTATATGCTCTGTAAATATGTGAGGCATAATAAGATGTCGTCCGGCGATAAGGGCGTGCAGGGTCTTCAATACCTTAATTATTTTTCATATTCCCTGAAATTCTTGCTTTTAAATGTTTCATTATTTTATTTAAAGCAGGATAAGAGGGCTTTTACCACACAGATATTTCCTGCTTTAGTGTTTTCAAATGAAGGAGGATTTTATATGAGTGGTAACAGAGAGTACAAAAAAGTGATGTTTTCAGTATGCTGATGCAGGATAAGGAAAGAGCCTTACAGCTGTATAAGGCAATGAATGGGTCTAGCTATGACAATCCGGAGGATGTTGAGATAGTGATTCACGATGGCGGCATTTCACTTTCGGTCAGAAATGATGCATCGTTTATCGTGGATGCGAGATTGAGCATATATGAGCATCAGTCCACAGTTTGTCCTAATATGCCGGTGAGAAGTCTTATTTATTTTAGTGTGATATTATCAGATATGCTCAGCGACAAGAAAAAAGGAACAAAAAGTGGCAAGAACATCTATGGCAGAAGACTGGTAAAGATACCGACACCACATTTTGTGGTATTTTACAATGGTGAGGAGAAACAGCCGGAGGTTCAGGAGCTTAAGCTGTCCGATGCGTTTGAGAAGCCGACCGATGAGCCGAATCTTGAGCTTAAATGTAAGGTGTACAATATAAACGACGGAAAGAACAAGGCTATTATGGAGTCCTGTGGCTGGCTGAATGATTATATGACATTTGTAAATAAGGTCAGAGAGTATCATGCAGACGGGGCATTTGATGATCTTGCTATAGATATTGAGAAGGCTATAGACTATTGTATTAACAATGATATTCTGAAGGAGTTTCTAAAGACTTACAGAAGTGAGGTGACGAAGAGTATGCAGTTAAATTATGAATTTGACAGGCAGCTTGAGCTTGAAAGAGCTGATGCTATCGAGGAAGGCTTAGAACAAGGAATAAAGCAAGGCTTAGAACAGGGCTTAGAACAAGGCTTAGAACAGGGCTTAGAACAAGGCTTAGAACAAGGAATAGAATTGATTAACCAGCTAAATCAGATTTTATTGTCCGAAGGCAAATATGATGAATTGCAGAAAGCTTCAAAGGATAAGGAGTATCAAAAAAAGCTTCTTGCAGAGTATGGACTTCTCAATGAGAAGCAAGGTGAATAAATGAGACAAAAAGAACTTGAAAAATGGTTAAAGATAGTAATAATAGCGGTAGCACTTTGCGGATTAGTGGTCTGTGCGGTTGCCATACCATGGATAGGGCATGTGCTTATTGCGCCTGATCCGCAGATTTCTGATATGTATATACCATGGCTTGTTCTGTTTATCATCAGTGCAATTCCGTGCTATGTTATATTGTATCTGGGCTGGAGAGTAGCTGTAAATATCGGAAAAGACAGGTCGTTTTCCTTGGAGAATGCAAGACATATAAAGCTGGCATCGAAAATAATTCTGTTTGATGCATTGTATTTTTTTGTTGTGAATGTCTGCATGTGGAGGATATATGTGAATCATCCGGGGGTGATACTGGCTCTTGTGTTCATAGTGTTTGCCTGTGTTGTGGCATCGGTCGTGGCGGCGGTTTTGTCACATCTTGTGGTAAAGGCCGCAGATCTGCAGGAGCAGAGTGATTTGACAATATAGCGTGTGCGCTACAGTTTTATTTGAGCGGGAGAGATACATGGAAGGCGAGATTATTTTTAACATAGACGTAATGCTTGCAAAGAGAAAGATGAGTGTTACGGAGCTGTCGCAGCGTGTGGGAATCACCATGGCAAATATATCAATTTTAAAAAACGGCAAGGCAAAGGCAATCAAGGTATCCACGCTTGCAAAGCTATGTGAAGCACTTGACTGTCAGCCGGGAGATTTGCTGGAATATAGAGATTGCTCTTGCGATAATGGAGAAAATATAGTATCATAAGTGATTGGCGTGCGCCACATTGGGCGTACAAACAGCAACGTATTATGGGAGGCGATTGATAGATGAATAATTATGACGTGATAATCATTGGAGCGGGACCGGGAGGTATCTTCGGAGCATATGAGCTTATCGAGAAGAATCCTGACTGCAAAATAGCGGTTTTTGAGGCAGGACATGAGCTTGCTAAGAGAAAATGTCCTATCGACGGAAAGAAAATAAAGAGCTGTATTTCCTGCAAGAGCTGTTCTATTATGAGCGGTTTTGGCGGAGCAGGTGCTTTTTCAGACGGAAAATATAATATCACAAATGATTTTGGCGGTACCTTGTACGAGCATATCGGCAAGCAGCCGGCCATTGATCTGATGGAATATGTTGACGAGATTAATATGAAGTACGGCGGTGAGGGCACAAAACTTTATTCTACAGCCGGTACAAAGCTCAAAAAGGTCTGCATGCAGAACAAGCTCAAGCTTTTGGATGCATCGGTCAGACATCTCGGAACTGACATAAACTATGTTGTTCTGGAAAATATGTATGCACATCTGAAGGATAAGGTGGATTTTTATTTCGATACACCTGTTGAGTCGGTAGAGGTGCTGTATGATGAGAATACAGCAGGTGCTGATGCTTGCAGTTTACAAGAGGCTCACACAGACAATGTATCCGGATATGCAGTAAAAACTGCGGATAGCACATATGAGAGCAGATACTGTATCATCTCAGTTGGAAGAAGCGGAAGCAAGTGGATGGAGAAGGTCTGCAATGACCTTGATATCCCAACCAAGTCAAACCGTGTGGATATCGGTGTGCGTGTTGAGCTTCCGGCCCTGATTTTCTCACATCTGACAGATGAGCTGTATGAGAGCAAGATAGTATACAGAACACAGCTTTTTGAGGATAATGTGCGTACATTCTGCATGAATCCGCATGGCATCGTGGTAAATGAAAATACAAACGGCATCGTAACAGTAAACGGACACAGCTACGAGGGAGCAGACAAGCAGACTGAAAACACGAACTTTGCTCTTCTTGTTGCGAAGCATTTTTCAGAGCCATTCAAGGATAGCAACGGATATGGTGAGAGCATCGCGCGCCTTTCAAATATGCTTGGTGGCGGTGTAATTGTACAGCGCTTTGGTGATCTTGTGAGAGGGCGTCGAAGCAATGAGAAGCGTATTGAGGAAGGACTAGTTACTCCTACACTTTCAGCTACACCGGGAGACTTAAGCCTAGTGCTTCCAAAGAGAATCCTGGACGGAATCATTGAGATGATTTACGCGCTCGACAAGATAGCACCGGGAACTGCAAATGACGATACCTTGCTTTACGGCGTAGAGGTCAAGTTCTACAACATGGAGGTAGAGCTTAACGATAAGCTTGAGAGCAAATATAAGGGACTTTACATCATCGGAGACGGAAGTGGTGTGACACATTCACTTTCACATGCGTCGGCAAGCGGCGTGTATGTTGCGCGTGAGATTGAGGCAGAGAGATAGTTGCTGTTAAAGATGGTTACTGTTCACACCTAACAGTGTGACCAGCAACGATTACAGCCAATTTAAAATGATATGTTAGAACATAATATTTCTATAATTGGGAAATATTATCATTATGAACTATTGAAATGCTACATTAGTTAGATTAAACTAACCGTGTAGCATTTTTCTTTATTTATAAATATATGCATATGTGGCAGGCTTTCACATATGTATTTTTATGATTAAAGGGTCAAAAGGTATCATCGATGCATGCTTGCATTCAATCCTACAATCATGACATAGAGAAACTGTATTGTAGGATAAAATTGAATCAGAAAAACATAAGGAGGTTCATAATGAATTATTTAGAAATCGAAAAGGTAGTGGGCAGAGAAATACTTGATTCCAGAGGAAATCCTACAGTTGAGGCAGAGGTTTATCTGGTTGACGGAACTGTTGCAAGAGGCACAGCACCATCAGGAGCTTCAACAGGAGAGTTCGAGGCACTTGAGCTTCGTGACGGAGACAAGAGCAGATATCTGGGCAAGGGTGTTACCGGGGCAGTAGAAAATATAAATACTGTAATCAACGACACATTGACAGGTATGGACGCAAGTGATATCTATGCAATAGATGCGGCTATGATAGAGGCAGATGGCACAAAGGACAAGTCTAAGCTTGGAGCTAATGCCATTCTTGCTGTATCAATTGCGTGTGCGAGGGCGGCAGCTGTATCACTTGATATTCCTCTCTATAGATTTTTAGGTGGTATCTCGGGAAACAGACTTCCTGTACCTATGATGAACATTGTAAACGGTGGCTGTCATGCACTCTCATCAGGACTTGACGTGCAGGAGTTTATGATTATGCCGGTAGGTGCGCCTTCCTTCAAGGAGTGTCTCAGATGGTGTGCTGAGGTATTTCATGCACTTGCAGCCATATTAAAGGAGCGCGGTCTTGCCACGTCAGTCGGTGACGAGGGTGGATTTGCACCAGCACTCAAATCTGACGAGGAGGCTATCGAGACAATTCTTGAAGCTGTAAAGAAGGCAGGCTATGAGCCGGGCAAGGATTTCAAGATTGCCATGGATGCCGCATCATCAGAGTGGAAGAGTGAAAAGGGCAAGGGCTTTTACAAGCTGCCAAAGGCCGGCACAGAGTACACCTCAGAGGAGCTTATAGAGCACTGGGCAAAGCTCTGTGACAAATATCCTATTATATCAATCGAGGATGGTCTTGATGAGGAGGACTGGGAAGGCTGGCAGAAGCTTACTGCGCGTCTGGGCGATAGGGTACAGCTTGTCGGTGATGACCTGTTCGTTACAAACACTGAGAGACTTGCGAAGGGAATAAGCCTTGGAGCAGGAAATGCAATCCTGATTAAATTAAACCAGATCGGTTCAGTATCAGAGACTCTTGAGGCTATCAAGATGGCACACAAGGCAGGCTATACAGCAATCAGCTCACACCGCTCAGGTGAGACTGCCGACACAACAATTGCAGACCTTGCGGTGGCACTCAACACATGCCAGATAAAGACAGGTGCACCTTCACGTTCAGAGCGTGTCGCAAAGTATAACCAGCTTTTAAGAATTGAAGAGGAGCTGGGAAAGAGCGCGGTTTATCCGGGAATTAAAGCGTTTAATGTGCAGCAGTAGTTTAAATAAAACTGTATGGCTGCATTAAATGAATATCCATTTGAGTGTTTTTAGGAGAAAAATAATGTAAAATAGCAGCGCAGATATCACAATTGTGATATCTGCGCTGTTTGTAAAAAGGAAGGGAAAGTATATATTCAAAAAATAACTAATTTGCTACTTTAATTGTCTTAAACAGCTTTGAGAGTAGTACGCTCTTGCAAAAAACTGATAAGGCAGGAACAATTACAATAAGCAGGAATGTTCCGATAATTATTCTTTCGTGAAAAAGAATCATCACAAGTGCAGGAATCAGGCCAATTAAAAACAGCTGGAAGGTAGTTCTAAGATTCGAGAATGCCAGCCTGAATGAATTGCTGAAAATCTTTTTGGTACTGTTTCTGAAATACGCAATTACCGGAAAAAAGTACATGGAGCCTGCAAATAAGAGAATTAAAATCATAAATATCAGTCCCAAAATTACAGACATATCAGAGCCCGTAAAGAAATGAGATATGATAAACATATCAGACAATAAAACAAAGCCTGTCACAATTACAGCCAGCCAAACAATAGTTGCCTGCCTGAAGTTTTCACGAAAAGCTTTAAAAAATTCTTTTGTGATATATGAATCTCTGTTTTCTGCAATCTGCAGGGTAACCTGATAAAGTGCTGATGTTGAGGCACCGATTGTAATAATCGGTATGCAGCAGAGCAGCCAGAGAATATTTAGTGTAACCAAATCTGTAATCTTATTAAAGGTTTCTAAAAATTTACCATCCATAGAAAATAATTTCATTAAAAAATCCTCCTGTTATTTGGCATTTAGATAATCAATTACTTTGGCAGCCTGTTTGGGATGCTTACAGCTCACAGGAATACAGGCATAGACACCGGAGTAGTCTGTGTAGCCGTAAGACACCCATTGGGAACAGTTGCTGATATCACAGGCATTTGAAAATGCACCCTTTGAATTGTATTTTTCATATAGCTCTTTTCCACAAATGACTATGTCATTTTCGCCAACGGAAGAAAGCAATATGGATAGTTTAATTGTTGAGGAAGAAGAGGTGTCATATGTTGTGCCTGAGGTATCTATATGAACAGCATCATACTTTGTGTTACCGCCAAGTAGGGAGGTAAGATCGTCGGACAAAGCCGAACAGTCTTCTTTTGCAGTCTGGGTGCTGTCGATGATAGCAATTGAAAGTAAGTCATGTTTCTTCGTTGCAAGTAAGGGGAAAGAAAATAACAAAAAACACTATACAAAAAATGACTATTAAAGCATGGTAGCGATAATAATCCCATAGGTATACAATACGTTGTTTAAAGGATAAATTTTTCATCGCAAGCACCTCCTTCGGTATGATGTTGTTGTGAGGTAATTATATAATCGGCTTTGACAAAAAGGAATGAATATAAGCGAATTGTGACTTGGAAAAATCCGACTTGTAGAATCCGGTGAAAAAAGTATGTTTTTTTCAAATGGAAACTCAATTTTGTACGTTTATTATAATAGCTTAAGCATGTAATATTTATGTGAAATATTATTAAATAAGAAAATCAGGCTGAATAGGCAGGAGGTAAAATAAAGATGGAAATGCAGATAAATGTAAATACAAAAATTATATATATGGATTCAGCTGTTCCGGTAATGAGGGCAATTGAGAATGTAAAGCGGGATATAAGAAAGGTGTGCTGTGATTCTGATGAAAAGGGCTGCGATATAGTCCTTATTATGGAAAATATGCAAGCAGAGCAGTTTGAGATAAAATGTGATAACAATATGCTCGTAATATACGCTTCTGATACGCTTGGATTTGTATATGGACTATATCATATAAGCAGGGATATACTTGGTGTGCTTCCATTCTGGTTCTGGAATGACCAGGTATTTATTAAGAAAAAGGGCTGTCGTATTTCCGGTGAATATGCATACACCTCAAAGCCATATGCCGTTAAGTACAGGGGCTGGTTTGTAAATGATGAGGTGCTTATACACAAGTGGTATGTTGACAGGAAAAAGGATATGCCGTGGGAAATGGTTTTTGAGGCATTGCTTAGATGCGGTGGAAATCTGGTTATACCCGGTACTGATAAGAACTCACATATATACAGGGACCTTGCAGCTGACATGGGGCTTCGTATCACACATCATCATGCTGAGCCACTGGGAGCACCTATGTTTGCCAGAAGATATCCTGAGCTGACACCATCATATGATGAATATCCGGAGAAGTTCCATGAGCTTTGGAAGGAGGGAATAGATGAGCAGAAGAAGCTTGATGTAATATGGAATCTAGGCTTCAGAGGACAGGGAGACTGTCCGTTCTGGGATAATGATCCAAGATACCAGACATCAGAGTCAAGGGGAGAATTGATGGGCAAGCTCATTGGACTTCAAAGAGACTATGTCCAAAATGAAATACCTGATGCGCAGTACTGCACAAATCTGTACGGAGAGACTATGGAGCTGTATCGTGACGGTTACCTGAAGCTGCCGGATGATGTGATAAAAATATGGGCAGACAATGGCTTTGGAAAGATGGTGACAAGGCGTCAGGGCAATCATAATCCAAGAATACCGGCTCTCCCAAAGGAAAATAATACCGGAAGACATGGAATTTATTATCATGTATCTTTTTATGATTTGCAGGCGGCAAACCATATAACAATGCTTCCGAATAAACCAAAGCTTGTACATAGCGAGCTTAAAAAGTGCTTGAGCATCATGTGAAGGATTACTGGATTATCAATTGTTCAAATGTGAAGCAACATGTATATTATCTGGATTTTATAGCAAATATGTGGAGAGATGGGGATGTCGATATAGATAAGCATCTAAAGGGCTATATCGCTTCGTATTATGGAGAAGACCATATTACTGAAATCGCAGAATGCTTCAGACAGTATTGGCAGCATGCGCTTAAGTATGGCGAGCATGAGGATGACCATGCAGGAGAACAGTTTGCAAATCATGTAGCGAGAATGCTTATAAGTCAGTTTATGAAGGATAAATCACAAAGAGCAGAGGACCTTTTGTGGGCTTGTGATGACAAAACACTTGAAGGCCAGGTTGAGTGGTACAAGAAGCTCTGTGCTAAAGGAAAAGAGAGCTATGAGCAGCTGCTTTGCTGCTATGAAAAACTTGATGCAAGGCTCATAGATCATGAGAGAATTTTGTTTGAGGATTCGCTTTATCTGCAGGTTGAAATATACTATAACTGCTACAGTGGAGCTTTGCTTATGTGTGAGGCATTGTGCGAGGCATTTGCGGGAGAGTACAAGCTGGCATTTTATAAGGCAGGAAAAGCGAGAAAAGCATATCTTAGAGCAGACAGAGATATGCGCGACAGAGAGCACGGCAAATGGCATGACTTCTATGCAAATGAATGCCTGACAGATATAAAACAGACTGCCTGGGTAATTGAGGGACTCATGAGCTACATAAGAAACTTAGGAGACGGACCTCATTTCTATCTGTGGCAGAGAGAGTTCTTGTATAGTGAAGAGGATAGAAGAGTTGTGCTTGTGTGCAACATGGAAAATCACCTTAAGGACTTAGAACTATATGAGCTTATGGAGGAACGATATGGAGATATGTGATTTGACCCTTTAATCAATCATATTATACGTGCGTCACAAGTTTTTGTATATCTATGTGTTGAGAAAATCGTTATCTTTTAGTATCATATGATAAAGCGAGGTGGCGAATTGTGAAAGATAAACTGAAAGATAAAATGAAGAAAAAATTTACTGATTTAAGTATTTCTCATAAAATGCTTATGGTCTATATAACCTTTGCATCTGCTTTTTTGCTCATAGCACTTGGGCTGACGCAGATAAGCTTTAGGATTTATTCAAAGGAGCTCTATGACAAATCACTTCAGGAGCTGGATTATTTTTCACAAAATGTTAACCGTGGCTTAAAGGATGCAGAAAGAAATAATTACAGTATTTCCATGGATGCACTTGTGCAGCGTACACTGTCTGATTTGTCGGTGCTTGAATATCCATCACTTGATTACAATCAGAAAATAAGGGATTTAAGGAGAATCCTTCTTAATGAATATGATCCCGAGAGCTGTGTAAAATCCATAATATTTGTGGATTTGTATGGTAATACTGTAGAGGTTGGAACAGCCGCTTGGGATGTGTCTGGCGAGAGCTTTACTGCTATTAAAAAACAGATGGAGCAGGGAAAAGGGGCATATACCACATATGGGCCAACGGAGGAATGTCCGTATCTGCTTAGTGGAAGGGTTGTCAGAAACAGACTTGACATGAGCCTCTCGGATATGGGAAAGCTGATTTTTGTGTGTGATGTCGGCAACGTAATTTCTGAAAATAAGGAAAGTCTGTCATCAAACAAGGCTGCAATATATGTTTACAATAAGAATTGTGCGATATATGAGGATGAGAATATAAAAAAGCTTGATGATCTTCCAAAATATGTGGAGCACTCAGGCTACAAAATACTCAAGCAATCAGGCAGAAAATATTTTGTTTCGTATTTGTATTCCGCTAAAACAGATTGGACATATGTGAGCTTTTTTCCGTATTCGGATATATACGGACAGGTGCAGACAGTGCGTACACTTCTTATTTTAGGGTTTCTTGCCGTGTTTACAGCACTTGTTTTCTTCATGAAGAAGCTGTCGGTTGTTATTGTCAGTCCACTTGAGCATCTGACAGATTCCATGCAGATAGTGGAGAACGGTGATTTTCAGGGAGCAAGAGAAATGCTCACTAATACAGACAGACAGGATGAGATAGGTACTCTTAGCAGAGAGTTTAGGACTATGCTTGAGACCGTGGATACACTCATACATGAAAACTATGAGAAACAGCTGCTGCTTAAAGATACGAAGTACAAGATGCTCAGAGCACAGATAAATCCGCATTTTTTGTATAATACGCTAAATGTAATTCACTGGATGATAAGGGCTAAGAGAAATGAAGAGGCCGGCAGGATGATAGTGGAGCTTGGAGATATATTACATTATTCGTTTTCGCAGACTCCTTATGCCATAATTTCGGACGAAATTAAAATGGTGAAAAGCTATATCAAAATTCAGCAGTCCAGGTATCAGGACAGAATAAAGTTTGAGATATTTACAGAGGGTGCACTTGACAAATATATCATGCCGCGAATGATTTTACAGCCTCTTGTTGAAAATGCCATTAGCTATGGAGCAGAGGTGAGTCTGGACATATGCACCATAACTGTCAGTGTCAGGGAAAATGCTGATGCGATAGTGATGGAAGTAATAGATGACGGTGTCGGAATGAGCGAGGAAGAGCTTGAAGCTGTCAGAAGCTATACTTTCAAGCCTAAGGGACATGGAATAGGCCTGAAAAATATATCAGAGCGGCTTAAAATGGATGATGAGAACAGTATCTTTTACATAGACAGTGTGTCGGGAAAAGGAACTAATGTTACAATCAAACTACACAAGAGGGCAAAGGGGGATCAAGATGTATAAGCTTTTAATTGTAGATGATGAGCAGATAGAGAGAGAGGGAATGGCACATTTTATCCAATGGGATAAGTATGATATACAGCTGTGCGGCACAGCATGGAATGGAGCTGATGCACTTGGGAAGATTCAAAAGGATGTGCCGGATATAGTGCTTACAGATATAAAGATGCCTGTTATGAATGGTATTGAACTGATACAAAAGCTTTCTGAGACTTATAGAAATATAGTAGTTGTTGTATTGTCAGGTTATGGAGAGTATGAGTTTACAAGCCAGGCTATGGAATACGGAATCAGGCACTACATACTAAAGCCGTGTGACGAGGATAAAATTGTTGCAGTCATGAATGACGCAAAAAAAGAGGTAGATAAAAGAAGAGAGTATCACACTCTTAAAAGAGAGCTTCTGCCTCATGCAAAGGAGGAACTCTTCAGGCGCCTTTTGACAGGCAGCAGGCTGTCTGATGATGAGATAATGGCACTTAAGAAGGATTTTCCGGCAAATGGAGACAGCTATCGTCTGCTTGCAATGAAAAATGAGGTGTCCGGCTTTGAATATATAGAGCAGTTTATATTGGGAAATATACTTGGAGAGATACTGCAGATGGCAACAATGCCTTTATTTACATATGTAGATGATATGGTAATTTTTGCAATTGATGTCTGTACGGATAATTCTCTTAGTAAGGCGGTTGAAAGAACCTTGCAGGAATTTGCCAGAATGAAGTCAAAAGCTATTGCATCAGCAGCCAGTCTCGAGGGAGATATCTCTGTAGCACATGAGCTTTATAAACAGCTTTTGTATCTGTTTACCATGGTTGATAATAAAACAGATGCGGGGCTTTTGTGCTATCCGACACAAAATGAAGCAGAGAGCAATACATATTATTTTGATTTTGACAGACTAAAAAGCTCAGATAGGTATGACAATATCCTTTTTGAGATAACACTTGCCATGAAAAAGCTTCAGAGCATAGGGCTGTCAAACGATGAAAAACAGAGGATATTTGAAGCCTTTATAGTAACCTGGAGCAGCTATGTGGGCAGTGAAAAGCTGAAGCTGCTGAATATAGGCGGAATCAATTCTGATGAAAGCGCGATTACTGAGATGAGCAGGTGGATAGCAGAAACGCTGAATATATATGAGACCGGTAAGGAAAAAGAGCGTATGGAGAAAATACTCGATGTGATTTACAGCAATTTCGATAACACAGAGCTCAATATCCAGTACATTGCAAAAAACATTTTATTTATGAATGAGGACTATTTTGGAAGGGTATTTATCAGAAATATGCATCTGAAATTTTCAGCATATCTGGAGCAGAGCCGTATAGAGATGGCAAAGCGGCTGCTCGAGTACAATCCGGATATGAGGATAGCCATGCTGACAGAGCTCATTGGATATCCGGCTGATGGACAGTATTTTTCGAAAACCTTCAGAAAGGTTTGTGGCATGACACCAACAGAATACAGGGAAAACCTGAAAAAAACAGACATATAGAAAATTTAATATCGGATAATTGCAATTGCAGTTGAACATAAAAATGGAAAGTCGGTTTTATTCAAAAGCTAAATCTGATTCTTCCATTTTTATTTTTTTATACAGAATTTATAATTGGTTTACAAACAAAGCAAAGGAGAAGAAAACCTATGAGAAAAAGAACAAACAAACTTTTAGCTGTCTTATTAACAGGCGCTATGGCAATGTCGATGGGCGCATGTGGCAATGGCGGCGCATCAACAGACAACACACAAAAGAAAGGCTCTGATGATCAGGTGACCATCAAAATTACATGGTGGGGCGGTGACGCAAGACATGAGGCAACCCAGAAGGTGCTTGATCTCTACACAGAAAGTCATCCGAATGTAAAATTTGAGGCTATTCCGGCCGGATGGGATGGATATTTTGAGAAATTATCCACACAGGCAGCATCAGGAAGCATGCCTGATATTGTACGGATGGATTACCTTTACATTTCTACATATGCAAAGAATAATTCACTTGCAGATCTTTCAGAATATGTAGACAGCGGTGTTATCGATACAAGCACTATCGATAAGAATATCATGAAGACAGGCGATTCAAACGGCAAGACGGTTGGTATCCCTCTTAGTACTACAGCACTTGCGGTAACATACAATCCGACAGTTATCGAGCAGGCTGGAGCTGAAGTGCCTTCAGATGACTGGACATGGGATGATTATATTACATTAAATGAAAAAGTTGCAAAGTCAACAGGAAAACCTAGTGCACTTGCAGCAACAGCCGGTATCTTTGGCGATGTAAATATCTTCAATTACTGGGTAAGATCACAGGGTGAGTCATTATTCAATGAGGATGGAACAGCACTTGGATATGACGACGATAAGATTACATCTGATTTCTTTGATATGTGGAAAAAGATGGCTGATGATAATGTAGCTCCTGATGCAGATGAGCAGACACAGATAGCATCTCTTGGAAAAGAAGGTTTACCGATTGTTACTGACGAAGCTGCTACAGATATCGAGTGGAATGCATTCCCAACAACAGTCAGCTCAGCAAATCCTAACCTTAAGCTTGCAGTAATGCCAAATGCAAAGGATTCAGGATTATGGCTTAAGCCTGGTATGTTCTTCAGCGTATCTGAGACATCAAAGGTTAAAGAAGAGTGTGCTAAGTTTATTAACTGGTTTGTAAACTCAAATGAAGCAAATGAAATTCTCTTAGGAGAAAGAGGAACACCTGTATCATCAGATGTACGTGATAATCTTATTGAACGTGACAAGCTTTCAGAGCAGCAGAAGGAAGCTTTTGAGTATACAGACAAGGTATCAGCAGTTGTAGGTGAGACTCCGGCAGCAGATCCAAGTGGAATTGCTGAGGTTAATGAGGCATTTGCATCAGCCGGAAACAGTGTATTATATGGTCAGCTCACATCTAAAGAGGCTGCTAAGCAGTTCCGTGAGAAGGCTAACGCAATTCTTGAGAGAAACAACGCTCAATAGAATATAAAAGCAGAAAGGTGGAAACTTTAGATGAATAAAAAGGCTAAAGGAAAAAGCATCTATAAGAAGCAGGATAATATAGCCGGATATGTCATGCTGGCACCGTGGATGTTTGGATTTTTACTGATGTGGTTCATACCGATGTTGATATCAATCTATTATTCATTCACCAACTTCAACCTGCTAAATGATGCAAAGGTCATAGGATTTAATAACTATATACGTATCTTTACACAGGATGAGACATTCAGACAGGCGCTCAAGGTAACATTCATATACGTATTGTTCCTTGTGCCGCTAAGACTCGCATTCGCGTTACTTGTAGCAATGCTTCTCAACAAGAAGCATAAATGTCTCGGCTTATATCGTACAATTTATTATATTCCTTCGATTATCGGTGGAAGTATCGCAGTATCAATTGTATGGAGACAGATTTTTGGAAACCAGGGTGTTGTAATGTCATTACTCTCAGTATTTGGCATAAACCAGAAGGCATCATTCCTTGGAAACCCACATACAGCACTTGGAGTAATCATACTTATGGGTGTATGGCAGTTTGGATCATCAATGCTTATTTTCCTTGCAGCCTTAAAGCAGATTCCGGGTTCACTTTATGAGTCTGCTATGGTTGATGGTGCAAAGCAGTGGACAATGTTCTGGAAGATTACACTTCCAATGCTTACACCAACCATATTCTTCAATCTTATTTTACAGATTGTAAACGGATTCCGTGTATTCACGGAGAGCTACGTAATCACAGATGGTGGTCCTTTGGACAGTACATTATCATATGTATTATATCTGTACAGAAGAGCATTTACATACTTTGATATGGGTTATAGCTGTGCACTTGCATGGATACTTGTAATCATTATTGCGGTATTTACTATCGTATTATTCAAGACACAGAATAACTGGGTACATTATGAGACAGGAGGAGACGAATAACATGGGAATGAAAGAAAAGAAAACACTTAATTCAGTGTTATTTCACGTAGTAACATGTGCGATAGGTCTTATCATGATCTACCCGCTGCTGTGGCTCTTTGCCAGCTCAATGAAAAGCAATGCTACGATGTTCAAGGATGCGTATTCGCTCATTCCGGAGCAATTCGATCTGGTGACAAACTATAAAAGTGCATTAGCAGGTGTAGGAGGAGTGTCTTTTTGGACATTCCTCGGCAACACCGTAATAGTAACTGTAGTAGGTGTTATAGGATGTGTAATGGTTTCACTTTTCGCAGCTTATGCATTTACAAGAATTAAATTTAAGGGATCAAATTTCTGGTTTTCATGTGTAATGATAACTATGATGATTCCTTCACAGGTAATGGTTGTACCTCAGTACATCGTACTTAAAAAATTAAACCTTATTGATACAAGAATAGCACTTATACTTCCATGGTTCTTTGGAGCGGCATTCTTCATCTTCATGCTGGTACAGTTTTTCAGAGGTGTACCAAAGGAGCTTGATGAGGCAGCAGAGATCGATGGTTGTGGAAGAATAGCAATCCTCTTTAGGATCCTTGCACCGGTTGTAAAGCCTTCTATTATTACAGCTTCAATCTTTGCATTTTACTGGATTTGGCAGGATTTCTTCCAGCCACTCATTTTCATGAGTACAACAAGCAAGTTTACACTATCACTTGCGCTTAATATGTTCCTTGATCCTAGTACATACAATAACTATGGCGGACTTTTCGCTATGTCAGTGTTATCGCTGTTACCAACTATCATATTCTTCATCATATTCCAGAGATATCTGGTAGATGGAATCGCGATGGATGGTATTAAGGGTTAAGATTATTTAATAGCTTTGGAGGAAACCATAATGGAAATGACATTAAGATGGTACGGTTCAAAATTCGATACAGTAACACTTGAGCAGATAAGACAGATTCCCGGAGTAAAGGGTGTTATCACTACATTGTATGATACACAGCCCGGAGAAGTATGGAGCAGAGAACGCATCAAAGCTATGAAGGATGAGGTGGAGGCCGCCGGCCTCCATGTATCCGGAATAGAGAGCGTCAATGTTCATGATGCTATCAAGACCGGTGTACCGGAGAGAGAACAGTATATAGATAATTATATAGAAACACTTGAAAATCTCGGAAAAGAGGACATACATGTGGTATGTTACAATTTTATGCCTGTATTTGACTGGACAAGGACAGAGCTTGCAAGAAAGCGTCCTGACGGTTCTACAGTACTTGCATATAATCAGGATGCAGTTGATGCATTGGACCCGGAGAAAATGTTTGATTCCATAGCAGGAGATGCCAATGGAAGCATTATGCCGGGCTGGGAGCCGGAGAGAATGGCTCACGTAAAAGAGCTTTTTGAAATGTATAAGGACATTGATGATGAGAAGCTTTTTGAAAATCTTAAATACTTTTTGGAGCGTATTATGCCGGTTTGCGACAAATACGATATAAATATGGCAATTCATCCGGATGATCCGGCATGGAGTGTGTTTGGACTTCCAAGAATCATAATCAACAAAGATAATATCCAAAGAATGATGAAAATGGTTGATAACCCGCACAACGGAGTGACCTTCTGTTCAGGCTCATATGGCACAAATCGTGAGAATGATCTGCCTGATATGATTCGTTCATTAAAGGGACGCATTCACTTTGCACATGTGCGCAATCTGAAGTTTAATTCAGACAGGGATTTTGAGGAAGCAGCACATTTATCAGCAGATGGAAGCTTTGATATGTATGAGATCATGAAGGCATTGTATGATATAGGCTTTGAAGGACCTATACGTCCGGATCATGGAAGAATGATCTGGGGAGAGGTGGCAATGCCGGGATACGGATTATATGATAGAGCACTTGGTGCAGCTTACCTGAACGGACTTTGGGAAGCGATAGATAAGTCATCAGCAAAATAATAATAAGAGAGGGCGAGTCGAGATGAAACTGACATTAGAGGGCATTTCAGATAGAAAAGAATGGGAGCAAAAAGGCTATAAGCTCCCGGAATATAACATTGAAAAGATGAGAGAGAACACCAAAAGTAAGCCATTCTGGATTCATTTCGGAGCAGGAAATCTGTTTCGTGCATTTCATGCCCGTGTAGTACAGAATATGCTGAATGTTGGTGCAATAGACAGAGGACTTGTTGTGGCAGAGGGCTTCGATTATGAGATCATAAAGAAGATGTATGAGCCTCATGATAATCTTGGACTTGTTGCGACACTCAAGTCAGACGGAAGCATCGATAAGGATGTGGTAGCAAGTGTAGCAGAGGCTCTGCCGCTTGATTCCGCAGACGAGAAAGCATACAACAGATTAAAAGAAATTTTTGCCAATGACTCATTGCAGATGGCAACATTTACAATAACTGAAAAAGGCTACAGCCTGGTTAATGCAAAGGGTGAGACAATGGCAGATGTGGCAGCAGACTTTGAGGCAGGCCCGGATAAGCCATCAAGCTATATGGGCAAGGTCGCTTCACTTTTGTACAACAGATATGTTAACGGAGCAAAGCCTATTGCAATGGTAAGTACAGATAACTGTTCACACAATGGTGACAAGCTTTATGCCGCTATAGATGAATTTGCAAAGGCATGGAGTAAAAATGGCGTGGCAGAAGCAGGCTTTGCGGATTATGTTAATTCAGATAAGGTGTCGTTTACATGGAGCATGATTGATAAGATTACACCTCGTCCTGATGCAAATGTAGAGAAAATGCTGCTTGATGACGGAGTTGAGGGTCTTGATCCGGTTATCACATCAAAAAATACATATGTAGCACCGTTTGTCAATGCGGAAGAGACTGAGTATCTTGTTATTGAGGATAAATTCCCTAATGGCAGAGAGGCGCTTGAGGCCGGTGGACTCATGTTCACAGACCGTGAGACTGTTGATAAAGTGGAAAAGATGAAGGTATGTACGTGTCTTAATCCTCTTCACACAGCACTCGCAATATATGGATGTCTGCTTGGATATGACAAGATATCTGAGGAGATGAAGGATGATGATCTTAGAAAGATGATAGAGATAATTGGTTACAAGGAAGGACTTCCTGTTGTGGTAAATCCCGGTATCCTTGATCCAAAGAAATTCATAAAAACAGTACTTGAGGTAAGACTTCCAAATCCATTCATGCCTGATACACCACAGCGAATTGCCACTGATACATCACAGAAGCTTGCAATACGTTTTGGTGAGACAATAAAGGCATATATGGCATCAGATGAGCTTGAAGCATCAGATCTTAAGCTTATTCCGCTTGTATTTGCAGGATGGCTCAGATATCTCATGGCAGTGGATGATAACGGAAATGCATTTGAGCCTAGCTCAGATCCAATGCTTGCCGAGCTTACACCATATCTTAAGGATATAAAATGGAATGATGAGCAGGCAGAGAAAAAAGATACTTCCAATTCTTGCAAAGAGTGAGATATTTGGTGTAAACCTTGCAGAAGCAGGTCTTTTATGCCGAGTTGTAAAATATTTTAAGGAACTTATTGCAGGTGTTGGTGCCGTAAGAACAACTTTACACAAGTACGTGTCTAATAATTAATTATAGATTTTATACTTCATGTTTATGGAGGAATGACAATGAATATATCAGAAAGCATAGAAAAACTCGGAGTAGTTCCGGTTGTAGTATTAAATGATGCCAATGATGCAAAGCCTCTTGCAAAGGCTTTGTGTGAGGGCGGGCTGCCATGTGCGGAGGTTACCTTCCGTACAGCGGCAGCAAAGGATTCCATAAAGATTATGACAGACGAATATCCTGATATGATTGTAGGTGCAGGAACGGTCCTTACAACAGAGCAGGTGGATGAGGCCATGGAAGCAGGCGCAAAATTTATTGTAAGTCCAGGCTTTGATCCTGAAATTGTGGATTACTGTATAGAAAAGAATATTCCGGTATTTCCGGGATGCTCTACGGCAACAGAGGTGGCTCAGGCTGTGAAGAGAGGCCTTAAGGTAGTTAAGTTTTTCCCGGCAGAAACATCAGGTGGCATTAAAGCCATAAAGGCACTTGCGGCACCATATGCAGGAACACGTTTTATGCCAACAGGTGGTATAAATGCAGGCAATCTGGCTGATTATCTGTGTAATGACTGCATCATTGCATGTGGAGGCAGCTGGATGGTAAAGGGTTCTATGGTAGAGGACGGTGAGTTTGACAGGATTGAGCAGATGACCAAAGAAGCTGTAGAGCTTGTAAATAAGATTCGCGCATAGAACTCAATTATTGGAAGGATGGATAAATACCATGAAAAAATTTATGGATGATGATTTCCTGCTTGAGACAGAGACAGCAAAGCTGCTTTTTCATAAATATGCAAAAAACACACCGATTATTGATTATCACTGTCATATAGATGCGAAGGAAATCGCTGAGGATATAAGATTTGAAAATATTACGCAGGTCTGGCTGGGTGGTGATCACTATAAGTGGCGTCTGATGAGAGCAAATGGTGTAGACGAGAAATACATCACAGGAGATGCTTCTGACCGCGAGAAGTTCCAGAAATGGGCTGAGACACTTGAGATGGCTATCGGTAACCCACTTTATCACTGGAGCCATCTGGAGCTTCAGAGATATTTTGGATATCACGGAGTGTTAAATGGTGATACAGCTGAAGAAGTGTGGAATAAATGCAATGCCGTATTGCAGCAGGAGGATATGAGTGCACGTGGAATGATTCTTAAATCAAATGTGACTCATCTGTGCACTACAGACGATCCGGCTGATTCACTTGAATGGCACAAAAAGATAAAAGCTGATAAGAGCTTTAATGTGCAGGTGCTTCCGGCATGGAGACCTGAGGCAGCAATGAAGATTGCCGATAAGGGCTTTGCTACATATGTAAGAAGGCTTGCAGGTGCTGCAGAGATGGATATAGGCAGCTATGATGATTTTAAGGCTGCCATGATAAAGAGGCTTGAGTTTTTTAATCAGATGGGATGCCGTGCGAGCGACCACAGTCTTGACTATGCAATGTATGTCCCGGCAACAGCCGCAGAGATAGAGGATATATTTGCATCAGCGCTGGCAGGTGAGGATATCACCTACGAAGAAGACCTGAAATTCAAGACAGCATTTCTGCTCTTTATAGGCAGGGAATACAAGAGACTTGGATGGGTAATGCAGCTGCACTATGGTGTAAAAAGAGATAATAACAGCAAAATGTTCAAATCATTTGGTGCAAATGCGGGCTGCGATTGCATTGACAGCTATACACCGTCAGCACAGCTTGCGGATTTATTAAACGGTTTACAGGAAGCCGATGCTTTACCAAAGACCATACTTTACAGTCTGAATCCTATAGACAACGCTGCTATAGGATCTGTGATGGGATGCTTCCAGCATGGTCCGGAGGCAGGTTATATACAGCAGGGAAGCGCATGGTGGTTCAACGATAATAAGACAGGAATCACTGAGCAGCTTACTTCACTTGCTAATCAGGGACTGCTTGGCTGTTTTGTAGGTATGCTGACAGACTCAAGAAGCTTTGTATCATACACCAGACATGAGTATTTCCGACGTATTCTTTGTAATCTGATAGGAAATCTGGTAGAAAATGGAGAATATCCATATGATGAAAGCACGCTTGGTAAGCTTGTTGAGGATATCTCATACAATAATACAAAGAATTATTTTCATTTTGCATAAAAGTATAAGAATACTTATCTGAGGATATATATTATGAAGAAAACACTATTATTTGGTGAGCCGATGGCTCTGCTTATCGCTGATGAACCCGGACCACTTGAAAAATGTGAGCATTTCACAAGAAGTATGTCAGGTGCTGAAGTAAATGTAGGAATAGGTCTTACAAGACTTGGGCACAAGGTGGAATATCTGACCAGATTGGGAGATGATCCATTTGGACATTATATTTATGAACAATTGCATAATCAGGGCATTGGCACTAGCATGATAGAATATGACAGTGTTTTTAAGACCGGTATCCAGTTAAAGGAGCTTGTTGCTGATGGTAGCGATCCGAAAGCACCATACTACAGAAAATGCTCAGCTGCATCACATATATGTGCAGACGATATAGATAAAATTGATCTGACAGATGTGGAGCTTGTACATGTGACCGGAATTCCGCCTGCACTTTCGCAAATGGCGATTGAAGCAACAGTAAGGCTTATGGAGCGGGCAAAGGAGAATGGAATCATGCTTACATTTGATCCTAATCTGCGTCCGGCACTTTGGAATAGTGTTGATCATATGATTGATGTGATAAATAAGCTTTCAGTAAGCGCAGATGTGGTTCTTCCGGGAATAGGAGAGTGTGAGATACTGCTTGGAACTAGGAATAAAGAGCAGATTGCTGCATTTTATCATTCTCATGGTGTGAAAATTGTTGTCATCAAGGATGGCAAAAATGGTGCCTTTGTATCAGGTAAGAATGGAGAAAGCACCACACAGATAAATGTTCCGGGGTATCGCATAGAACATGTTGTAGATACGGTAGGTGCCGGAGACGGCTTTGCGGTGGGCTTCATCAGCGGTATGCTTGAAGGACTTCCGGTTGAAGCCTGTGCAAAGAGAGCCAATGCAATCGGTGCAATACAGGTACAGCATCGTGGTGACAATGAAGGACTGCCTGATCGTGTAAAGCTTGAAGCAGCAATGCTTACAATGAAACAGTAAAAAGTAAGATGTTAAAATAAAAAATGTAAAAAAGTATATTATAAAACCATCACTGAAATATGTGGTGGTTTTTTGTTTGAATTAATCATATCTGAATAGTCGGATATTTTCAGAGCAAATATCGGTTTTTTGCATTCATTTTATTAGAAGTGATTAGTAAAATTATACATATTTTAAAGAATATGGAGGGCAAATAATGCAAAAACAAACAAATTGGCGAGGGCGTTTACTGACATGTGTGCTGGCTGCAGGGATGCTTATGACATCCGTACCGGTATATTCAGGTTCAGTAGCCGTTGAGGCAGCTTCTGAAACGAAAACGACGAAGATTGACTTTTCAACTATGAAAAACCTTGATAACCTTCCGGATAACTGGAAAATTCAAAATGGCTCAGGAAATAGTCAGCTTGTCGATGATTCAGAGAATGGTAAAGTGTTAAAATTGTCTAAAACTAATTCGGGCAATGAAATAAGCTTGAAAAACAGTAAGCTTGATATAAACGAAAATGAATATCGTTACGTATCAATAGAGACTAAAATAAAGATGGGTAGTGAAACGCATGCAAATCAGTTTTCTATTCCATACATAAAGGATAGCAAAGGTAATACTGCCTACACACTATATGCAGATGGTAACTGGTCATCCTATAAGTCTCATGTGAATGGAAAAAATACACTTGAAGCCGGAAAAATAAGCGTTGATAAATGGCAGGATATTCGTATGGATATTGACCTGAAGAAGGATACTTTTAGGGTGACAATAGACGGAGAGTGTGAGCTTGCAGGTGTAAATGCCAGAGCAAAAACAGATAACCTGAGTGAAATTTCTTTTTATGCCGACAGCTGGAATACAGGAACTATATACATAGACTCTGTAGAGGTGACTGCAGAAAAGGAGCGAACACAAAGTGCAACATTTTATGTGAGCAATAACGGAGACGATTCAAAGGCCGGAACTTCACCTGAGACTGCATGGAAATCACTGGATAAAGTAAATTCACAGCACTTTATTGCTGGTGATAAAATTCTGTTTGAATGCGGTGGAGAGTGGAAAAATCAGACTCTTTTACCACAGGGCAGTGGCGATGAAAACTCAAAAATTACAATAGGAAGTTACGGAAGCGGTAATCTGCCAAAGATTTCTACAAACGGAAAGATGAAAGATGCATTGTATCTTTGCAATCAGCAGTATTGGGATATAAGCAATCTGGATATTTCAAATACAGTTGAAGGCTTTGCTATGACATCTAATGGACAGATTCCGGAAGGAAATGTATCTAAAAGAAATGAAGAAAACGGAAGACTGCTTGGTGAATACAGAGGTATTCATATTGCAGGACGAGATGTGGCCACATTAAAGGGATTTCACATTCATGATCTGAAGGCGCATGATGTAACCGGTGTAGTATCATGGATTGGAGATACAGGACTTAGAGATGCAGGTATATACAACAATGCAGGCCTTGACAATTCCAAGAGAACAGGAGGTATCCTCATTGAATGCTTAAGTCCTACAGCCAATCAGGCTACACAGTTCAGTGATATTGTTATAGAGAAAAACTCTTTTATCAACAATTCATTTGGAGCTGTATCTATAAAACAGTGGAATGGTTCTGGAAACCAGTATGGAAAAAATCCGGGATGGGCTAACAGGAGCCGGGCAGGTGGAGCACCGGATTATGCTGATTCAAACTGGAAACCACATAGTAATATTGTGATACAGGACAATTACATAAATCAGGGAGCATCAGCATATGCATGTAATGGAATTTATCTCACCAGCAGTAAAGATTCGGTTATCCAGCGAAATCTTCTTGAGCATATAGGAACATGTGGAATAGAGCTTTATTTTACAGATAATGTTGCTGTACAGTACAATGAAATTTCAGATGTAGTTAAAAAGGGCGGTGGAGCAGATGACAATGCCATTGATCCTGACTGGAGAGCAACAAATGCACTTATCCAGTACAACTATATACATGATTGCGGTGAGGGATTACTACTCTGTGGAGTACAGTACAATTCAGGTGTGATCAGATATAATCTGGTTCAGGATTGTGGAAGAAGCTACGTACATTACTCAATGGGAAGCGGATATTTCCAAATATACAACAATGTATTCTATCGCAGTGCAGATGGAAACGGTACAAGCAATTTCGACCCATGGGGAAATGGAAAAGCTACATATTTTAACAATGTATTTTATGATGGAAAGAAACAGGGCTTTTCATTTAGCGGAGGTTCAAGCTTCTCATATTATAATAATGCGTACTATGGAACCAATGCTCCCGGAAAAGACTCAAATCCGATAAAACTTACTGAAGATCCATTTAAAGGAGCAGCCCCATCTATGTACAGAAAAGGAACTCTGTCTACAGGAGTATTACTTGAAGCCAATGGACTTATGCCAAAAGACGCTTGCGAGCTTATAGCAGCAGGTGTGGACAAGGATGCTAATGGAGTAAGCATTGACGAGGGCTTAAAAGCAAAAGGAACATATTTTAATTTCACACCATTAGCAGAAGCAAATAGAACTACATTTAATAATGAGATTGAGATAGAAAGAAAAGATTATCCTCTCTTTGAAAAAACAGGAGAAGAAGCAACAATTAATACTGCAAAAACACAGAGAACAGCAGATTCATCAAAACCGACCATCGGAATATTTGAAAAAGCGATGGATGAGAATGCGGTAATTCTTAAGGGCATTGTATCTGATGGACTTAATCCAAAAGCAAACGCATCTGTAAAGATTGAGTCAGCAGGTAAAACAATCGAGACTAAAACAAATGAAGCCGGTGCATATGCCGTGTATAGTGGACTTGCTGAAGGTAAGGTAAAAGTAACAATAGTGACTGAGGACGGTGAAGATATTGTGCAGGAGTTTACTCTTGTAAAAGGTACAATAACTAACGGAGATATCAAGGTTTCACTTGTACCAATGCCTGATGAATTTGCAAATAAAGCATTTGATGAAAGCTTTGATGATGGAACATCAGATGTATTTAAGTTTGACAAAGGTGCACAGATAACCGACGGCAAGCTTCTCTTAACAAAGAGCATGGGGAATGCAACTGCCGGAGTATCATATTTTAGTGATGAAATCGCTGCGCAAAGTGGTGTGGATTTTAGTTTTGACTGGAATGCTAAAGATGGCGGAAATAAGATGGGACTTGAATTCAGGGATTCATATGGAAGATTACTTTTTGCAGTTTGCTCCGCACCATCTAAAAGCGAGCTCAGAACATCAACAACAGGAGATTCAGTGGATGATTCAAAGGCTGCCTCAGCATCAGAGCCTTCATGGTCAGCAGTAAAAATGAGTAATGACAAGACATACAAATTCCGCGTTCATGCTGATTTTACAGCAAAGACCGTAAGCTGGCAGCTTAAAGAAAAAGACGGTGATGTCTTAGCACAGAAGCTTAATGTACCTACAGATGCAGTAAATCTGTCAAAAATGAATATTTGCAGCTGGTGGGATTCAAAAATACAGTATGTAGACAACTTCAAAATGACAGTGAAGGATTCTAAAATAAAGCTACAGTTAAAAGATAAGAAATTATACGCCTTCGGAGACAGCATTGTAGCCGGACATAAATATGAGAAAGCAAGCTTTATAAACTTTGTGTCATCAAAAGAGGGTATGGATTTAAGCAAGTACGCTGTAAATGGTGCTACAATCATGGACATTGGCTATGATGGAGGACAGATTCTTTCACAGATAAAAGCAGCACCTGAGGAAAAACCGGACTATGTGCTGTTTGATGGTGGAACAAATGATGCAGAGTATATTTTAAATAATGCGGATACATTTGATTATGAGACATACAGGAGCGCATTTGAAAGTACGGTAAAGGCGATTCAGGATAAATGGGCTGATACACCTGTTGTTTATGTAGCTGTCCACAAGCTTGGAAGCCGTGATATTGCAGTACAGGAAAAACTCAGAGAAATAGAATTTGAGATATGCAAGCAGTATGGAGTAACAGTTGCAGACATATACGATAAGCTTGACACAAGCGATACAAACAAGAAGAATGATTACACGTTTGATAATCTTGCAGGCAATGGATTACCGGGAATCAATGGCTCAGGAACACATCCAAACCTTAAGGCTATTGAAGAATTCTATGTACCGGTAGTAAGCCAGGTATTTGAGAAATTCGTAGAACCGAGCCAGCCGGAGCAGCCGAGTCAGCCGGAGCAGCCAAGTCAGCCGGAGCAACCGAGTCAGCCGGAGCAGCCAAGTCAGCCGGAGCAGCCGAGCCAGCCGGAGCAGCCGAGTCAGCCGGAGCAGCCAAGTCAGCCGGAGCAGCCAAGCCAGATTGAGGAGCCGTCTGCAGATAAAAATACAGGTAACAATAATGTAAATAAGAAAGTGACAAAGCAAAAATCAACAAAAGCAGTAAAATCTAATGACAGTGGAAAAGCCGGTTATTGGATATTAATTGGAGCATTTGCGATGGTGCTTGTTATATTTGCTGTAAGAAAAAATAAAACAAAATAAAATGTGAATTGTAAAAGACTGTTGTTCTTAATTGAGCAACAGTCTTTTTCGGGTAGTGCAGGAATCTGACTTGTAAACATACGCCAATTAAAAAGTATGTTATTTACAAGTTAAAAATCAGATTTGTACGTTTAAAAAAGAGTTATTTTTGTTTAATATAGAAATAGAGTAAATATTCAGTAAAGAAATTAATAAAAGAAATGAGAAAATATGGAAATATATGATTTAATACTTTTTGCGGGGCAGTCAAATATGGCAGGGCGTGGGATTGTGACAGATAAATGGCCGCAAAAGGCACCTGTTTTAGTAAAAGGTGCAGGATATGAGTATCGTGCAATAACTGCACCGGACAGACTTTGCCCTATAGAAGAACCATTTGGCGCAGATGAAAATAATCCTGATGGTATATTTGAACCGGGAATGAAAACCGGGTCGATGGTTACAGCATTTGTCAATGAATATTATAAGCTGACACATATACCGGTCCTTGCAGTGTCGGCCAGTAAGGGTGGCTCTTCTATCAGTGAATGGCAGGGAAATAATGATTTCTTGTCAGATGCGATAGCACGATATAGAAAAAGCCACAGAATATGCGCAGAAAAACCATATAGAGATACGCCATAAATATGTTCTGTGGTGTCAGGGAGAAACTGATGGAGACAGAGCAACTGATATAGAAGCTTATGGCAAATTGTTTATAAATATGTTTTCGCAGCTGCAGGGAGCCGGAATAGAAAAATGTTTTATGATAACGATTGGCGAATATAATGGTGAGCTTGGATACGAAAATAATTATGTGAATATCAGGAATAAAGCTTGATATTGCAAAAAGTATGGAAAATATTGTGCTTGTATGTGATGAATTTCACAAAATGAAAGCCAGAGGACTTATGAAAGATGACTTCCATTATTATCAGGAGGCATATAATGAAGTTGGCACAATTGCCGGAAAAACAGCAGGCGCATTTGTTATGGATTCTTCTTTAGGAGGAAAAAATGATGCAAAATAAATTCTTTACACTAAGTTATGATGACGGAATAACACAGGATAAGAGATTAGTGAAAATTTTTAATAAGTATGGAATCCGGGCAACGTTTAATATTAACTCTGAGCTACTGGGAAACCCCGGATATCTTCGACGCGAGGATATGTGGATCAGTCACAATAAAATTGAGCCGCGTGAAGTGGCAGAGCTGTACAGGGGACATGAGGTAGCTGCACATACGCTGACACATCCGTTTTTACCGGAGCTTGATGATGAAGAAATTATACGGCAGATAGAAGAAGACCGTAAAAATCTTGAAAAGCTTCTTGGAAAAGATATTGTCGGATTAGCTTATCCGGGCGGTGGAATAGGTGGTGTAAATACTAACGAGCATATTATTAGTCTGATAAGGAAAAATTCTAAAATCAAATATGCCAGAACCACTATATGTAATGGAAGCTTTGATACACAGGATAATTTGCTTGAGTTTCATCCAACGGCATATCATCTCAATTTCGATGAAATAATGGAATTGGGAGAAAAGTTTATAAAACTAAAAACAGAAGAAAAGAAGATATTCTATGTCTGGGGACACAGCTATGAGCTGGATTACCATGACAGTTGGTCAGATATAGAAAGATTCTGTAAAATGATGAGTGGATATGATGATATATGTTATGCCACAAACAAAGAAGCATTATTGGGGTAATTTTTTTGTTTATAGTGCACGATAAGCAAAAATTATTATAAAATAAAAGTAAAGGAGAACAAAATGAATAAAATTACTAGAAGATTAGCTGCACTTGGTCTTGCAGCTACAATGGTGGGTCATTGGCAGCCTGTGGTGGTAATTCATCAGATACACAGACGGCAGCCGGTGGTGATAACGTAACAATTAAATTTACATGGTGGGGTAATCAAACTAGACACGATTATACCCAAAAAATACTTGATAAGTATACTGAGCTTCATCCGAATGTGAAATTCGAAGCTATTCCTGCAGGATGGGATGGATACTTTGACAAGCTGTCAACACAGGCCGCATCAGGATCTATGCCTGATATTGTACAGATGGATTATTTATACCTTACAACTTATGCAAACAACAATTCAATTGCAGATCTTCAGCCATATGTTGACGATGGAACAATCGATGTGTCACAGATTGCCGACAATGTAGTGGATGCAGGAAAGGTAGACAAAAAACTTGCCGGTATCGTTGGTGGTACAGGTACGGTTGCAATAGGATATAATCCGGAAGTGTTTAAAGAGGCAGGAATTGAAGAACCAAATCAGGATGGCAGTGCGTGGACATGGGATGAATTTGTAGAGACTGCAAAGACTATTAAGGAGAAAACCGGAAAATACGGAATATGTTCAGGTGTTGCAGATGATACAAACATCTTCAATTACTGGGTAAGATCACATGGGGAGCAGCTTTTTAGTGATGATAACAAATCATTGGGATATGATGATGATCAGATTCTTGTTGATTACCTTGACATGTGGAAAGATTTAATGGATTGTGACGCAGAACCGGATCCGGATGAGTATACACAGATTCAGTCTCTGGGACAGGAGGCAGGTCCGGTGGTAACTGGTGATGCAGCAATGCTCAATGAAAATAATAACTATGCTAGTAAGATGAGCAGTGCAAATCCTAACCTTAAGGTTACGATTCCTCCGGTTAGTGATATAAACAAAAAAAAGCGATATGGAATAAGCCTTCATATATGCTTTGCATCTCAGAAAAATCAAAAGTTAAAAAAGAGGCAGCTGAATTCATTAACTGGTTTATTAATTCAGAGGAGTCAAATGATATAATGATGGCTGAAAGAGGAGTTCCTTCACCACAGAATATCAGAGATCATCTTCTGGATTCGGGAAAACTTAACGAGAAGCAGCAGGAGATGTTTGAGTATGCTGATCAGGTAGTAGAGTACACCGGCGATACACCGGATCCGGATCCGATGGGAATCTCTGAGGTAAGCAAGAGTCTACAGGATTGTGCGTATAGCGCATTCTATGGAAATATTACTACAAAGGAAGCTGCAGAAAAATTCAGAAAAGAAGCAAATGAAATCCTTGAGCGTAATAATTAATAGAATATAAAAATATCGGAAACATTTATATTGAGCTGATGGTTTATGATTTATTTCATGACTATCAGCTCTTGTTTGAATATTGTGAATTATAATATGATATGAGGGTGATATGAGGGTCAAAAGGTATTTTGCCCCTTATTTATGATTAAACTGTCAAATGGAGTTATCAGCTTAATTGTAATCCAGGATTCCATACCCGCTATCTTGGATAAGCGTAAAAGTTAATAGTTATCAGTGTAAAAGAAAGGTATGGATTTTCTTTTACAAATGAATTGAGACTGACTGGATAGTTGGTCTCTTTTCTGTTATGCTTTGATTTCTGGCGGCTGGAAAGGAGTCACCATGTCAAAGTTTTTATCTTATGAAGATCGAATGATTATTGCTCAACGCCTTCAGGAGAATGTCTCCTTTGGGGCAATTGGTACAGAGTTAGGAAAGGACCGTACAACCATTGCCAAGGAGATAAAAAAGTATTCCTATGACAGGAAAAGCGGTCGTCCTGGATATCCGTATAACCCTTGTAAATTCCGTGCTACATGCAAAGCAAAAAGGATTTGCGGAACAAGCTGTACACACCAATCCGCTTACAAATGCAGCCTGTGCTCTGAATGCACCTTACATTGTTCTGACTTTGTAGAAGATGTCTGTTCTGTCAAAAATAAGCCGCCTTATGTTTGTAATGGCTGCAGTCAGCTGCCGAAATGTACGTTATTGAAACGTATTTATGATCCGGCAGATGCACATGAGAGAGCACACCATGCTGTTTCGGAAGCCAGAACCGGTATCATGTCAAACGAAGATGATATTGCAAGAATTAACCAGATCATCAGCCCTTTGGTTAAAAACGGGCAATCACCTCATCAGATCTATCTGGATCATGTAGACGAATTGATGTGTAGTGAAAAGACATTGTATAACTACGTGGATGCCCAGCTCTTTGATATCAGAAATATTGATCTGCCTCGTAAAGTGAAATACCGTCCCCGTTATAAGAAACCAGAATTTAAAGTTGACAGGGGCTGCCGTATTGAACGAAGCTACGTTGACTTTCAAAAATATCTGGGAGCAAACCCGGAAACGACCATTGTACAAATGGATAGCGTGATTGGTCGTGTGGGAGGAAAATGTCTTCTTACCATACACTTTGTAGAAAGCAGTCTCATGCTGGCTTTTTTGCGGGATGCAAATACATCAGCTTCGGTAATTGAAATCATAAACTTATTGGACGAAGCTCTTGGGGCAAAAACATTTAGTCGCTTGTTTCCAGTTATTTTGACAGATAACGGAAGTGAGTTTTCAAATCCAAAGGAAATCGAAAAACGTAGCACCATTCCGTGCAATAGAACAAAGATATTTTATTGCGATCCAAGTGCTCCTTATCAAAAAGGAGCTTGTGAAGTAAACCATGAATTGATACGTCGTATCCTGCCAAAAGGAAGCAGTTTCGATGAACTGACACAACAGGATATTACTCTGATGATGAACCATATCAATTCTTATAAAAGAAAAAAGCTGAACAACCGTAGCCCATACGAAACATTCAGCTTTTTACTATGGAGAAGATGTGCTTAAGAAACTGGGATGCTCACCGGTTGCCGCCGAGAACATCATCTTAAAGCCTAAACTTCTCAAAAAGTAACAAATAAATTTGCTAAGTGCCGCCAGAATAGAACAACTCTATCCAATCAAAACAGGGATGGATTCTCCGAATACAAAAATTTCGAGAGGGAATTGATCTCTGGTTGTCGTACGCAAATTTATTGCTGAACGTATTATATCATATCGTAATGGAAATGAAAATTCGGGAATCTTGCTTGCAAAGCGGGACTTTCATTTACAAACCGGGAATCTCGGTTACAAAACAGGACTTTCATTTACAAATGGGGAGTCTTGGGTTACAAATGGGATTCTCGGGTTACTATTTACCTGACATTTATAATGATTACAACTAATTTATCGAGATACGATAAAAAGTTATTGCAAAACTAAAAACTGTGTAGTACAATTAGCTTGCCGGTAAGTAAAAAATATGAGAAAATAACTACATAGATAGTAAGGAGGTAGCTATGGACAATAATAATATCGGGGGCATGAATCCCCAACAGTTTTCACAGAACACGCCACAGACTTCACAGCCACATATGGGAATGTCAGGTATCGAACTGCAGAATATGCAGCAGGAGGCGGAGCAAAGACGGCGTGAGCAAAGCAGGAGAAACGCGGATTTCTTTGGCAGGCTATGTATACCTACGATAATATATGCGCTGCTGTACACCATTTTCCTGTACGAGAATACAGGTGGAATACTTGTTACGTTGTTTGCAATCGTCACAGGAGTATACAGCCTGTATTGTATGAAGATACTTCATATAGAGGCAAAGCCACTCACTGTATGGTACAGTGTGATGATGATACTCACAGGCATATCATCAGGCTTGACCGGTAATAAAATTATACAGGGATTTAATTTTTGCTGGATACTTGTGTTTCTTGTTTTTATGCTGCTTCACAATTTCTGCAATGACAGACAGTGGGGGCTTATAAAGTATATCGCTGCGGCATTTCAGGCAGTGTTTGGAGCGATTGGGTGTATAGCTGAGCCGTTTATGGATATCGCCGACTATATGAGAAATGAACGCATGGATAGTGACAATATGGGCAGTGACAGTATGGTCGGTGACAGTGCAAATGCAACTGCAGGAGAGCGGCATGTGAAAAAACACAGAATGCTTTATGTGTTTATCGGAATAGCAATTGCCTTTCCTCTGGTTGTGCTGATAGTGGTGCTGCTGTGCTCTGCGGATGCGGTTTTTGCCTCAGTAATAAAGAAAATATTTGCTGATATCAATTTCTTTACAGTGAGCAAGGTTGTATTTCTTTTTGTATTTGCGCTTTTCTCATCGTACTGCGGTATAAAGTATCTGAGCAAGAAGCGTATATCGGATGCACCGGTTGAGACTCCGGCATTTCCGGCTGCAATCGGTATCACTGTAGCTGCAACTATATCAGTGGTATATGTATTTTTCTGTTTTATACAGATTGTGTATCTGTTCGGGGACTTATGCAGCTTCCAAGCGGCTATACCTACGCCAGGTATGCGAGAGAAGGCTTTTTCCAGCTGCTTTTTGTGTGTATACTTAATGTGGTTATCGTATTGCTCGGAAGTGGATTGTTCAGGAAAAATAAAATATTAAATGTATTTTTAATTTTAATAACACTGTGCACATATATCATGATTGCATCAAGCGCATACCGTATGGGACTGTATGTGTCAGAGTACGGGCTGACAGCTACCAGGCTTTGTGTGTTCTGGGCACTTGGAGTGATAGCGCTGTTTATGCTCGGAGTGATTTTATCTATATGTAAGCCTGCTTTTTCGCTATTTCGGTACGGAATAATAGTAATCGGGGTATGTTATCTTGTGCTTGCATTTGCAAGGCCTGATTATCTGGTTGCAAGGTACAATACAGTATGTATGGAGGATACAGACTACAAATATCTGATGTCACTTTCCACGGATGCATCTCCGGCGCTTGCAGCAGATGCAGACTTTATGGAAAATAAGGGTATGGTCACCATGTATGCAAGACAGCTGGCAGGTGAGACAAATGACAGCTTAAGACAGCTCAATGTATCTCATATAAAGGCTGCACATTTATTCAGAGATAGCATAGATGAGGTAAAGAGCTCACAGCTTATCCTTTTATATGTATATTCGCCTTACGATTCGGGCAGCTATAACAACAATGATACCGGTCTTGATGGCGTGGACAGCATACAGATGGGCTATCATGTGTTAAAGGATACAGAAGATGATGACACAGCCAACTATGATTACGACAGTTATAGCATGGATGATACAAGAGTGGCGGCACCAGTATTTTTCAAATGGGTGGATGCAGTCGAGGTGAAGAAGATTTCCGACAGTGAGCGTATCTTCCTTGCAAAGATTCCAAGAAAGGCATTAAAAGGCAAAGATGGAGTGAATATTGAATACAGATTTAATAAAAATGGAGATGTTATATATTCATCCCAGTACAATGTGATTCTTGACAAGAAAAAAGGACTCAACGAGGTGGAGCTGTCATACTATGCCGGAACAGATGGCGTGGATGTGCCTGAGTACAATATTTATGGAAAGTAATAGTTTAAATTGTATATAATTCAAAGTTGATATGGTGAAGTTGATTAAAAACTGCTATACTTAACATGTAGTATAGGTTGTTAAATTATTTCATTAAGGTAGGAAAATTCATGGGAAGATTTTTAAATCCGGGAAATAAAGCTTTTCAAAAGACATTGAAATCGGAAATATATGTGGATAAAACTATGCTTTTGGCATACACCAATAAGGTTATAGGTTCTGATATGGCATGCATATGCAATAGCAGACCGAGGCGCTTTGGAAAGTCCATCACGGCGAATATGCTTGCTGCTTATTATAGCAGAGGATGTGATTCCTTTGATATGTTTTCCACTCTAAAGGTAGGCAGGCTTGATTCCTTTGAGACAAACCTTAATAAATATGATGTTATTCATATTGATGTCCAGTGGTGCATGATGGATGCGGGCGAAGTGCAAAACACCGTGAAATACATCAATAACGGTATTCTTGATGAGCTTATAATAGCATATGGTGATGTGATACCGGACACTGTTAAAACAGCCTATGGAGCCATGTCTTATATAAACGCAGCCACAGGAAATACCTTTGTTATCATAATAGATGAGTGGGATGTGTTGATAAGAGATGAGGCTAATAATAAGGAACTGCAGGAGGAATATATTAATTTCCTCAGAGGAATGTTTAAAGGGACAGAGCCGACAAAGTATATTGCGTTAGCTTATCTTACCGGCATACTTCCTATTAAAAAGTTAAAAACTCAGTCAGCACTTAACAATTTTGAAGAGTTCACAATGCTTGATGCAGGAGCGCTTGCATCATATATTGGCTTTACAGATGATGAGGTTAAGCAGTTATGCAAAAAGTATGACAGGGATTATGAAGCAGTAAAAAACTGGTATGACGGCTATATGCTTTCGGGTAAACATGTGTATAATCCAAAAGCGGTAGTGAGCGTGATGATGAGAGGCAGCTTCCAAAGCTATTGGTCACAGACCGGCACATATGAATCTCTGATTCCGCTTATTGACATGGATTTTGATGGATTAAGAGCCGCTATTATTTCAATGATTTCAGGAAATGAGATAAAAGTTAGAACAACCACGTTTCAGAATGATATGGTATCATTTAAAAACAAAGATGATGTGCTGACATTGCTTATACATCTTGGATATCTGGCTTTTAATCAGAAAAATCAGATGGCATATATTCCGAATGAAGAGCTTCGCAATGAGCTTATGGATGCGGTTGAGGAAAACAAATGGGATGAAATCATACAGTTTGAGAGACAGTCAATAGATTTGTTTAATGCAACAATAAACAAAGATGTAAATACTGTGGCAGCAAAAATTGAGCAGATTCATATGGAGTATACCTCGGTGATTCAATATAATGACGAGAACTCCCTTAGCAGTGTGTTGGCCATTGCTTATCTTGGAACAATGAACTATTATTTTAAGCCGGTCAGGGAATTACCGACAGGGCGTGGCTTTGCTGATTTTGTTTATATTCCGAAGCCTGAGTATATAAATGATTATCCGGCGCTTGTTGTGGAGCTGAAATGGAATAAGAATGCGGATACAGCCATGCAGCAGATTCGTGAGAGACAGTATCCGAATTCATTATTGCAATATACGGGAAACATCCTGCTTGTGGCAATCAACTATGATGAAAAAACAAAAGAGCATGTATGTAAAATTGAGGAATACGCTAAAATACAGAATTAATGATTGAGATATACAAATATAAAAACAAATACAAAAACGGACATGGCAGTTTTGCATGTCCGTTTTTTGTTTTTGTATAATAAGTATCGGGTATTATGAACCGGGTAGGTTTACATAAAGCGGAGTAAAATTTAATCAAGCTTTAATATTAATCCTAATATACGTTTTACAGAGGTTTCCATCTCACTACGAGAGATGGCACCCTTATCATAAGCCTTCTTTACACGATCAGGATATCCATTTCCCATCTTAAGATCATTTCCAGCTTTTGTCTCTTTGTAATGCTCGCCACAGGTCCACCAGTCGGTTGTGACCATTCCTTCATAGCCCCATTCATCACGCAGTATTCCTGTCAAAAGATCCTCGCTTTCAGAGGCTCTGTAGCCGTTTATCATATTGTAAGAGGACATAATAGCCCATGGATTATCATTCTTTACAATTATCTCAAATGCCTTCAGATAAATTTCTCTGGCAGCTCTTTCTGAAACGCGTGAATCGCTGTTTTTGCGGTTGGTTTCCTTGTTGTTCAAGGCAAAGTGCTTGAGTGTGGCACCGACATTGTTTGACTGGATTCCGCGTACCATGGCACCTGCGAGCTTTCCGGTGACGAATGGATCCTCTGAGTAGTACTCGAAGTTACGTCCGCAGAGAGGACTTCTGTGAATACAGATGGCAGGGGTGAGCCACAGTGCAAGGTTGTTTTCCTTTAATTCTTCACCGCCGGCGCGTCCTACAGCCTCTAAAACATCCGGGTTCCATGTGCATGCGAGCAGTGTGGAGCATGGAAACGCAGTGGTGCATATACCGACCTCAGGTGCTATGCGCACTCCGGCAGGACCATCTGCTGTCATGACAGAAGGAATACCGTATTCAGGCATATTTCCGATACCGAAGGTATTTGCAACACCGGTATTTGGCTGTCCGCCGAGCAGATGAATGAGATCATCGATGGAAAGCTCTGATACAAATTCATCAAGCGTGATACGTCCTTCCACAACATCCATGATGTCGTGACTGCCGTTTTTAGCCATGCCGTCGGCAAAGCGGAAGTATGGGATGGCTCTCTGACCGGGAGCAACACCCTCTGTCAGGGAAGGGTCAATGTTGCCAATAGCTGAGTAGTCGGTGTCCACAGGCTCACTTTGAGGCAGAGCTTCATAGCTTCCGTCAGCGAGCATTCTCTTTGGCAGACTTGTAGGAACCAGCTTTGCTGAAAGCTGTTCGGTAATTACATCATGATTTAATATATATGAGTAATCAGCTTTTGTCACGTCACGGACGCTCGTTCCAACGTATATATCATATGAACCGGCTTCAAGTACATATGCAGATTTTTTAACCTTTCCAAGGTCATCATATGACGCCATATCGTTTATTTCCCATGTGAGGATCATAAGCTGTGATTCACCCGGCTGCAGTTCTCTTGTCTTTTCAAAGGCTACGAGCTCCTTTGCAGGCTTGCCAAGCTTTCCTTGTGGTTTAGCAATGTATACCTGAACAACCTCTTTTCCGGAGAATTTACCTGTATTTGTCACACGGACTTTTGCATAAAGCTTATTGGCATCAGACGTACAGTTGGAATTCACAACGCCGGCAGAAACAGTCTCCACATCAAATGTGGTGTATGAGAGTCCATAGCCAAATGGGTATACAACCTTCTCGGCAGCTCCCGGAATTGTCTCGAAATAGCGGTATCCGACATATATATCATCAGTATAGTCCACATAGTCTCTTGACTCGTGGAAATTGTAAGTAGACGGATAGTCGTCGAGTGATTTGGCAAATGTATCGACAGTTTTTCCGGAAGGATTGCCATCTCCTACGAGAAGCTCAGCGGCAGCGAGCCCGCCTTCCATACCACCCTGTAAGGCAAGCAGTGCTGATTGAATCTGATCATCATAAGCAAACCAAGATGTATCAACCATTCCACCGACATTTAAAATCACGATTACATTTTTGAAACTGGCTTTTACAGTGTCAATCATCTCCTTTTCTTTTACGGAGAGACAGAAATCACCATCCTTAAAAAGCTCTGCCGACTTCTCGGTCATCTCACGTTCGTAGTCCCAGAGAGCCTTGTTGTTTGGGTCAATAACACTCTTTCTGTCCCAGCCTTCTCCGGAGTAGCGGCAGATTGAGATGATAGCAGTGTCGGTATATGCCTGTGCCTTGATTAAAAGCTCAGCCGGTACATCCGGCTCTATAGTCATGCCGGGTACAGCACCGGCTGCATACTGCTTTTTAATGTCGTTGCGGTAGTAATCACACAGCTCCTCAAATATGCTTATTTTCTCTTTTTGAAGCTTAAGTCCTTCGTAGAGATTGCGGATATATGCAACGGTTACATCACCGCTTCCGCCACCGCCCTTTACATAGTCGAAAGTACCCTTTCCAAACAGGGCTACCTTAGAACCCGCTGCAAGAGGGAGTACGTTGTTTTCGTTTTTGAGAAGTACCATGCCTTCCTTGGCAGCTTCCTTTGAAAGCTCTATGTGAGCCTTGCTTCCTGTAACTCTTTCACCATTTGCCCCAAGTGGAAGATTAGGAGTGAATTTGAATCGTGACCATTTGTTCATAGCAGATTACCTTTCTTATATTTTTATTATTTAATGAGCTTCCCATACATTAATATGTCGGGAGCTTGTTCTTTTCGTACAAGATGATTGTAAATTATAAAAGCGATATATACAATTGTGATACTGACATTATTTTAGGTCGATATTGACTTTTTGCGTGAGAGGAGTATATTTTGAAGGTAGAATTTCAAACTATGAATATTTTTTTTCGGAACAATTGGATATGCTCAGGCTAATATAGCATGATTAAAGGGTCAAAAGGTATCATAGCATTAAATACGAAGTTTGATTTAGTAAGTCAGGGAGAAAATTATGCAGCAATACACACACGAAAACGTCAGATCAATACCACATCTTCCAATCTACTGCGACAGATACGAGGACTACAGGCAGTTTTCACCGAGGCACTGGCATGACCATATAGAGATAATCTATGTAGTTTCCGGCTCATTGCAGGTTGTCTGCGGTGAAAATGAATATACATTGCAAGAAAATGAATTTTTGTCATTAACTCAAATAAGATACATGGCACGCAAAGCTATGAAAGAGTCAGGGTGCTTCTGGTACAGATACCGTATGCATATCTGGACAGCTACATAGACGATTACGGACATATAAGGTTTAGAGAGTGCTATGAGACCGAGCATGGCAGCAGAAAATATGAGCAGATGAAGTCTCTTCTTAAGTCGATAGCGCATATATACCGAAAAAAGGGCAAGGGCTATGAGCTTCGGCTTATGGCAAAAGTGAACGAATTTCTATATATTTTGTTTACAAATTATTCGTACAAAGAGATGAATGCGGGAAAAGAATCCAGACAGATAGCGCGCCTTAAGGATGTCCTTAGATATGTGGCGAAAAACTATCAGGAGCCAATAGCATTAAAGGAGGCGGCAGACATAGCCTCACTCAATCAGGATTATTTCTGCCGTATGTTCAAAAAATGCATGGGAGTTACATTTCTCGAGTATGTCAATCAGGTAAGAATCAATCACATACATGAGGAGCTTCTGGCAACTGATGATTCCATCACGGACATATTGGAGCACAATGGATTTACGAATTATAAGGTGTTCAGCCGGATGTTTAAGGCGCAGTTTGGCATGACACCGAGGGAATTGCGGAAATTACAGGAAAATTAATAATAAATCCGGTCAAAAAAGTTACTGATGGTGATACCGGCTCAACAAAAGAAGCAGCTTCCTATACATCAGGAAGAGTTTCAACACAGAATAAGCAGACCTTCATATATGGACGATTTGAATGCCGTGCAAAGGTTCCAAAGGGACATGGATACCTTCCTGCATTTACATTATCTTAAATCTTGCTGTTGGTGGAAGCTGGGTTGGAAATCCAAACGATGAGACAAGTTTTGAGAATAATCCATATGTGATCGATTATGTCCGTGTATACCAGAAGGATAGCTACGATGAAGATGTTAAACGTCCCGGTAAAGGAAGTTACACTTATATTGTGAGATAAGTTTAGTTATGTCATGAATCTGATATTTTAAGAAATAATTTTGTATAATACACTGCTGCAAAAATGTATATTATATTACGAAAATGGATCACTGCTGAATATACGTTGGAGGCAGTTGTAACCGTAGATCACATAATTAAGTAGAGAATGGAGTAATGAATATGAAATACGGATATTTTGATGAATCAAAAAAAGAATATGTTATCACAAGACCTGACACACCGGCACCATGGGTAAACTATCTTGGTTCGCCGGAGTATGGAGCAATTGTTTCCAATAATGCAGGGGGATACAGCTTTGCAAAGTCAGGTGCAAACGGAAGGCTTTTGAGATATGTGTTTAATCAGTTCGATGAGCCTGGCAGATATATTTATATCAGAGACAACGAGAGCAAGGATTACTGGTCAGCTTCGTGGCAGCCTGTAGGAAAGGATTTGAATGAATACAAGAGTGAGTGTCATCATGGAACAGCATACACAAAGATGATGGCTGATTACAGCGGTATTCACTCAGAAGTAAGATATTATGTTCCGCTGAACAAGACATACGAAGTGTGGAATTTGAGCGTGACAAATAATTCTGATAAGGCAAGAAGCCTTAATATTACAGGTTACGCTGAGTTTACAAACAACAGCAACTATGAGCAGGATCAGGTGAATCTGCAGTATTCACAGTATATTACAAAGACAGTATTTGTGGAGAACAGAGTGCGTCAGATGATCCATGCCAATCTTGACCGCATCGAGGATGGCAAGGAAATTGACAACAAGGATGTGGTAAACAGATTTATCGGACTTGCAGGAGCACCTGTTGACAGCTGGTGCGGTTACAGGGGAGAATTTCTCGGAGAATATCACAGATATGGCAATCCTGTCGGAGTAGAGAGCGGAAAGCTTAACAACCACGGCAACTACAACGAGAATAGCTGTGGAGCAATCACAACAGTATTGGAGCTGGCACCGGGCGAGACAAAGACAATAGCATTCTTAGTTGGAATGATAGATAATGAGACAGCAGGAAAGATTGTTGCTTCTTACACGGATACAAAAGCTGTCTGCGACAAAGAACTTGAGGAGCTTATCGCATACTGGCATGGAAAGTTATCACATTTCCAGGTTAATACACCAAGTGATGAGTTCAACACAATGATAAATACATGGAACGCATATAACTGTTTCATGACATTTATCTGGTCAAGGGCTGCATCGTTTACATACTGTGGACTCAGAAATGGATATGGATACCGTGATACAGTACAGGATATTCAGGGTGTTATACACCTTGCACCTGAGATGGCTGTTGAAAAGATCAGATTCATGCTCTCAGCACAGGTTGATAACGGTGGAGGACTTCCGCTTGTCAAGTTTACACACAATCCGGGACATGAGGATACTCCTGATGACGCTTCCTATGTACAGGAGACAGGCCATCCGGCTTACAGAGCTGATGATGCATTATGGCTTTTCCCAACTGTATACAAATATGTATCAGAGACAGGAAATGTAGCATTTATAGATGAGGTCATTCCATTCGCCAACAAGGATGAGGAAACGGTTTACGAGCATTTAAAGAGAGCAATTGATTTTTCGATGAACCACCTCGGAAAACATGGAATGCCTGCAGGACTTTACGCAGACTGGAATGACTGCCTGAGACTTGGTGCAGATGGAGAGTCAACCTTCGTAGCACTTCAGTTCTACTATGCAATGACTATATTAAAAGAGTTTGCAGCCTATAAGAAAGATGATGAATATATCGCATATCTTGATGAGAGCCAGGAAAAACTCGGAAAGATCATTCAGGAGCTTTGCTGGAATGAGGACAGATTTATCCGTGGATTTACAGGGGATGGACAGGTTATCGGAAAGCGTGATGATCTTGAGGCAAATATGTGGCTCAACCCACAGAGCTGGGCTGTTATAAGTGGATTTGCAAGTGATGAGCAGGCTGATAAGGCTCTTGAAATGGTATATGAAAGACTCAATACCGAGTATGGCGCCATTCTTATGGATCCTCCATATCATGCACATGCATTCGACGGAGCACTTGCTGTGATATACAATGCGGGAACTAAAGAGAATGCAGGAATATTCTCACAGTCACAGGGCTGGATAATTCTTGCTGAGGCACTTAAAGGACATGGAGACAGAGCTTTTAAGTATTTTATTGAAAATGCTCCTGCCGCACAGAATGACAGAGCAGAGATAAGAAGACTTGAGCCGTACTGCTATGGACAGTTTACTGAAGGAAAAGCAAGTCCAAACTTTGGACGTTCACATGTACACTGGCTCACAGGAACTGCTTCAACAGTCATGGTTGGATGTGTAGAGGGAATACTTGGTATGCGTCCTGATTTCTATGGACTTCATATTGCTCCGTCTATTCCAAAAGCTTGGGATGGATTTGAGATAGAGAAGGATTTCAGGGGATGCCATCTTCATATAGTTGTAAAAAATCCTGATCATGTTGAGAGCGGATGCAAGAGCCTTCTTGTAAACGGACAGGCGGTTGAGGGAGACTATATCCCAAAAGAGCTTCTTAGCGAGCAGACAGAGATTGAGCTTACCATGTAAATTTTCCGTAGGTGGGATAATGACTGCTATAGGATTGTATATGGTGTGTGAAAAATTGATTTGTAATTGTATAGAGGATTGATTGAAAATATGAAAAATATAGATTTTATAGACAAATATGGAACCTTCAGGATCAAAAATCCCGAAAACTACAGTGGATTGTATCTGCCGCTTGCAGGGGAAAAAGGGCTTAAATCAAGTATTACACCAACTCTCGGCGGAGACAGTAAAACAAGCCAGAATACCTTTCTTCTGGAACCTGTTAGTATAGAAAATCTCCACAACAATAAAGGCACCAGAAATTTCTGGTGTCGGATTGTGGGGAAGGGCTTCTGGTCAGTATGTGGATCATCTGCACAGCAGGAGGCCGACAGATTTACAGGTAATCAGGATGAAAGTGAGCTTGAGGCAGGTTTAATGTGGCAGAAGCTGCACCGTGCTTCAAAGATATATGGGTTAGAGGCCGACACAACATCATTTGTCACACTTGATGGAAGCATGGAAGTCATGCTTGTGGAGATCACTAACAAGACAGATGAGGCTATGGAGATAGTCCCAATCGGGGCAATTCCAATCTATGGCAGAAGTGCTGACAATATCAGGGATCACAGACATGTGACATCACTTTTGCACAGAATAGAAACCACACAATACGGCATTGAGGTTACACCTGTCCTCTCATTTGATGAGCGTGGACACCGGAAAAATGATATAAGCTACTCGTATATGGATCATCCGGAAACGGAGAAAGTCCTGAGAGTTTCTATCCTACCGTTGAGCAGTTTATAGGAGAGGGAGGCTCTTTCCTTATTCCTGAGGCAGTCAGAACTGAAAAAGCAGGTGCAAAGGCCGGAGAAAAATTTCAGGGAAAAGAAGCAGTCGGAGCAATAAAATTTGCAAACCGTATTATAAAACCGCTGGAGACGGTAAGCTATATCATGCTTGCAGGTCTTACGGAAAAAGAAAATGACGTAAATGCCATTACCGGACGGTACCGCAGTGTACTTGAAGTAAAAGAAGAACTAAACACCGTCAAGAAACACTGGATAGATAAGGTAAATATTGATTTTGAGACAGGAAATGCCAAGGAGGACAATTATCTTAAATGGATATGTTTTCAACCTATCTTACGAAGAATATACGGCTGTTCATTCCTTCCACATCATGATTATGGAAAAGGTGGAAGAGGCTGGAGAGATCTATGGCAGGACTGTCTTGCACTTTTACTTATGGAACCTTCGGATGTCCGCAGTATGATTGTAAACAATTATGGCGGTGTGAGAATTGATGGAACCAATGCGACTATTATAGGAAACGAGCCTGGCGAGTTTATCGCTGACAGAAATAACATCACACGTGTATGGATGGATCACGCATTCTGGCCATTTGTAACCACAAAGCTTTATATTGACCAGACCGGTGATACAGATGTACTTTTTGAGCGTACGACGTACTTTAAGGATTACCAGTCCATGAGAGGCACAAGCCATGATGAAGAATGGAATAATACATATGGTAACAAACAAAGGACGGCAGGCGGTCAGATATATTTTGGAACGGTTTTAGAGCACATTCTGATCCAAAATCTGTGCGCTTTCTATGATGTGGGGAGCACAACGAGATGAAGCTGCACGGTGCAGACTGGAACGATGCGCTCGATATGGCATGGGACAAAGGCGAAAGTGTTGCATTTACATGTGCATATGCCGGAAATCTGCTTGATATAGCAAAGTGTTTAAGAAATGTGGAAAAAATAAGCGGAATAAACAGGATTGAGGTGTTAGATGAGCTTAAGCTGCTGCTTGCTGATGACGAAATACTTTACAACTGCCCTGACAAAAAGCAGGAGCTTCTCATGAGCTATGCAAAGGCATGTGAGAACTGCACAAGCGGAGGCACTGTTCTTGTCCCAATAGCTGCGATTTGCGAAAACCTGGAGCATAAGGCTGAGTGGATGATGAAAAACATCCGCGAAAACGAATGGATATCAGATGGCACGGATGGAGGCTGGTTCAACGGATATTATGACAATAACGGCAGACCGGTGGAACGATGTGAGAGTGGAGATGTACGCATGATGCTTACAGGACAGGTATTTGCCATCATGAGTGGAACCGCAAAAAAAGAACAGATCAAGGCAATCTGTAATAGCGCAGACAAATATCTGTTTGATCAAAAAGCCGGTGGCTACAGACTAAACACTGATTTCAAGGAAGAAAAGTTTGATCTGGGAAGAATGTTTGGATTTGCATATGGTGAAAAAGAAAAATGGTGCTGTATTCTCACATATGGCTGTAATGTATGCCAATGCGCTCTATAAACAGGGCTTTATAAAAGAGGGGTACAAGGTATTAAAGACGCTTCTTGATACTGCGATGGACTTTGACAGAAGCAGGATGTATCCGGGAGTACCGGAGTATTTTGATAATGATGGAAGAGGTCTGTATTCATACCTTACAGGTGCCGCAAGCTGGTATATGCTTACTATGATAACATCTGTATACGGAGTCCATGGAGAGCTTGGAGATCTTGTTATTGAGCCTGCACTCATGCCACAGCAGTATAACGAAAAGGGTGATGCAAAAGTTTCGTTAGAATTTGCAGGTCATGGATTTGATATTTTAGTTCACAATCCTGATAAGCTCGAACCTGGGGATGCGCAGGTCAAAAGAGCACTCTGCGATGATGTAAAAGTGGAAAATGTTACAGGAAACAGCGTGCGTATTCCAAGGCATGCTATTGAAATGCTTTCTACAGACAAATGTCATACGGTTGAGATATACATAGAGTGATAGTTTATAAAATTAATAGCGTTTGATATCGTATAATTGGGTATCAGCTAAATAAAATTCCCACGCATGTTTGTGTGGGAATTTTTTGTGCGCAGTACAAGGCATGTGGTATCAGGCTACCACATGGATTTGTAGTATCTGTCACGATATTTCTTTGGTGTAAGCCCCGTAAAACTCTCGAAGATCTGGATAAAGTGGCTCTGTGATGAAAATGACAGGTAGTTGGCTATATCTATAATCGGCTTATCTGAGTATTTGAGCAGGTGAGTCGCTTTTTCTATTTTCTTTTCCCTTATATAATCACTTATCGAAACACCGAGATTCTGCTTGAATACCCTTGAAAGATAGCTCTCGGAAAGACCTGTGTATGCAGCCAGATCAGCTATTGTGATACGCTCTTTTATGTTGCTGTATATATAGTCAACACACTGGGTAACAGGCTTTGAGAGGATAGATGATTTCTTCTGCAGCACCATCTTACCTGTGAAATCCTTTGCCATCTCGTGATGCAGGTCAGCAACCTGGCGTACGGTGGAGCAACTGTCCATCTTAAGTATATAGAAGTCACTCAGACGGTATGCCTGCTCGGGCTCGAGTCCTCCATCAATACAGTATCTTGTGATCATGGCGGTTGTGACAACAAAGTGATATTTGATATTCTGTAAAGCATTTCTGGACAATACACCTGTTCCTTCAAGGTGTATAAATGCATCTTCTTTGCAGTTTTTTATTACATATTCCATATCCCCGGTTTTGACTGCGTTATAAAAACTATATTCAATACTTGGAGCACGATGCAGTGTTTCGCTCTCGCTGTCAACAAATTCTGCGTCATACCATTCTTTTGAAAGTGCCATAAAGGTTCTCCTTTGCAACAAAATATTAGATTTATGTCATCTTTCTATTATTATGACATGAATCTGATATTTTTACAATTGATTTAATATAAACGAAAACGGTTAAGGAGTAATATTACAACTGTAAACGAGATATCAAAATAGTTTCTATGGAGGAAATGAAAAATGAAACAGAAAGTGATTAGCACAATGCTGTTACTGTCTATGGGGGCAACACTCCTTGCAGGATGTGGAACAACAGCAGGAAACGGAACAGAAGGCGGAGCAGGCGCTTCTAATGCAGAAGAGGGAAAGGTTATCAATATCTATTCATGGAACGACGAGTTCAGAACAAGAGTTGAGGCTGTTTACCCAGAGGTTAAAGAAACTTCTAAAGATGGTACAATTACATATCTTAAGGATGGCACAGAAATTCATTGGATAGTAAATCCTAACCAGGATGGTGTTTACCAGCAGAAGCTTGATGAAGCTCTTTCAAAACAGGCAGATGCAGCAGCAGATGACAAGATTGATCTCTTCTTATCAGAGACAGATTACGTATTCAAATATACAGATAAAGATGCAGACGTAGCAATGCCTCTTAAGGATCTTGGAATTGATTGTGACAAAGAGTTTGCTGATCAGTTCGATTTCACAAGAAAAACAGCTTCTGATTCAGACGGAGTACAGAGAGGTTCAACATGGCAGTGCTGTCCTGGACTTTTAGTTTACCGTCGCGATATTGCAAAGGATGTATTCGGAACAGATGATCCTGAAGCAATCGGTGAGAAGACAAAGGACTGGGATACATTAAAGGCTACAGCAGCGGAACTTAAGGCAAAGGGATACTACACATTATCTTCTTACGCTGATACATTCCGTTTATATGGAAACTCAATCGACAACTCATGGGTACAGCCTGGAGCAGATGAGGTTGTAGTGGATAAGAATATTACAAACTGGGTAGATGATTCAAAAGAGTGGCTTGATGCAGGATATGTTGATGCTAAAGTTAAAGGCCAGTTTAATGATGACTGGAACAAAGCAATGGGTTCTCAGTCAAAGGTATTTGCATTCCTTTTCCCAGCATGGGGAATCGATTTCACACTTGCACCAAACTGGGATGGAGCAGCAGGATCATGGGCTGTTACAACACCACCACAGAATTACAACTGGGGCGGATCTTACCTCCACGCAGCAACAGGAACAGATAACCCTAAGCATGTTAAGGATATCATCATTGCTTTAACAGCAAATAAAGACAACTTACTCAAGATCTCTAAGGATTACTCTGATTTCACGAATACAAAATCAGGAATGAAGGAAGCAGCAAAAGATGATTCATTCGCATCAGACTTCCTTGGCGGACAGAACCCATTTGCTTACTTTGAACCGGTAGCTGAGAATATCAAGATTGCACCTCTTTCAGCATATGATCAGGGATGTGTAGAGCTTATCCAGAACTCATTCAGCGATTACTTACAGGGTAAGGTTGATTATGATAAGGCTAAGAAAAACTTTGAGACAGCAATTAAAGAGCGTTATCCTGATATCGAAAAGGTTACATGGCCGAAATAAGATAAATAAAACACCCTGCGGAGCCTTTGGGCTTCGCAGAGGTGACTTTGGTAGAAAGGAATTTGGCTCATGAAGAAGAAAAGAAAGAGCGTAAGCTATGCAAAATGGGGATATATCTTTATTCTTCCGTTTTTCATAACATATTTAATTTTTTCTCTGATTCCGTTAGTAGATACGGTAAGGTTTAGTTTTTTTGAATACTATAGATCCGGAATCAAACAAATAGGACCGAATTTTGTGGGATGGGCTAACTATGCCGAGCTTCTTAAATCGGATATGATCACATATGGTAAGAATACTCTTATCCTCTGGGTTATCGGATTTATCCCACAGATTGTGGTTGCACTTGTTTTAGCAAACTGGTTCACTGATGCCAGATTAAAAATTCACAAATTACAGTTTTTTAAGGTAGTAATTTATCTGCCAAACCTGATCATGGCATCTGCATTTGCACTTTTGTTCTTTACACTGTTCTCGAACAGTGGTCCTGTGAACTCAATCCTGCAGTCTATGGGAGTGATCAGCAAGCCTATCGACTTTATGGGAAGTGTATTTGGAACCAGATCACTCATCGGCTTCATGAACTTCCTTATGTGGTTCGGTAATACGACTATTATGCTCATGGCAGCAGTCATGGGTATCAGTACAGAAGTATTTGAGGCGGCAGATCTGGATGGATGTAATGCATTGCAGAGATTCTTCTATATAACTTTACCGAGTATACGACCAATACTTGCATATACACTCATCACATCAATCATCGGTGGACTCCAGATGTTCGATGTACCTCAGATTCTGACAAACGGACAGGGAAATCCGGACAGAACGTCAATGACACTTATCATGTTCCTGAACAACCACTTAAAGAGTAAGAACTATGGTATGGCCGGAACATTGTCGGTATATCTGTTTATAGTCAGCGCAATTCTGTGCTTCATCGTATACAGAATGACAAATGACAGCGATCCTGACGGATCAAAGGTAGCAGCAAAGCGAGCTGCAAAAGAAGCTAGAAGAAAGAAAAAGGAGGCGGCTAAATAATGAAACCAAAACATAAAATTAATGTCCGCAGTGTTATAGCGCATATAGTTTTGATATTATTATCATTTTTATGCCTGTTCTTCTTTGTAATACTTATAATCAATGCGACAAGGTCGCATGCACAGCTGCAGAAGGGCTTCTCATTTATCCCGGGCGGGCATTTCCTGGATAATCTGAAATCTGTAGCTAATGACGGATCCTTCCCTATGTTTAGGGGAATAGTAAACAGCCTTATTATATCGGGCTCATGTGCAGTTTTATGTACATATTTTTCATCGCTTACAGCATATGGACTTTATGCTTACGATTTCAAATTAAAGAAAGCTGCATTTACATTTATCATGGCGATACTGGTTATGCCGACACAGGTTACTGCGATGGGCTTCCTGCGTTTAATAACAAAGATGGGAATGTATGATTCGTGGGCTCCACTTATCATTCCATCAATAGCATCGCCGGCGGTATTCTATTTCATGTACAGCTATCTACAGTCATCACTTCCTCTATCACTTGTAGAAGCTGCACGAATTGATGGTTCGAATGAGTTTAGGACATTCAACCATATAGTATTGCCAATCATGAAACCTGCAATTGCAGTACAGGCAATTTTCACATTTGTAGGTTCATGGAACAACTACTTCACACCGGCCCTGATCATCCAGTCAAAGAACAAGATGACAGTACCAATTTTGATTGCCACACTTCGAGGAGCGGACTATATGAATTTCGATATGGGAAAAATCTATATGATGATAACAGTAGCTATCGTGCCTATTATTGTTGTATATCTCCTCTTATCAAAATATATTATTGCCGGTGTCACACTTGGAGGCGTGAAGGAGTAAACAATTTAATTAGTTTTAGCATCAGAGCAGATGGCTTACATATATGTTATGTGGGTCATCTGTTTTTTAGTATATTGAAATATGAGGTACGGCATATTTTTTATTTAGGAAATATTGTGGCACCTATGCAGTATATCAGCAAAAGAATGCAGCAGAACTTGCAGAATATATCCAGTCAAATATCCTGCCGGATTATGATAATTTTGTCAAAGCAGGAGAACAGTACAATAACGATGCAGTGCATATAAATGATATTGTAGGTAATTTCAATAAGATGTCGTTTGAGCGCAGGCAGAGCATTATAATAATTAAAGGCTGTTGAATGGCAGAGCAGTGTATGATTGATGATTAAATCGACTTAGACATTAATCGTGACAGATACACAGAAAATATCTATAATTTACATATTCTTGTAGGGAAATTAATTTAGGTTTTACACAATTATATTATACTTAGTATGTATTATAATCTGAAAGCGCATGTGAAAGGAAGGATGGACTTATGAGAAAATATTTATTATCGATTCGTAAAAGCCTTTGGAACTGTAATTGTAGAAGGGGCTATTGTAGATATGATAACTGGGGAAGTATGTTTTTCTACACAAAAGGTTAGATATGCGCCGGTAATTAACGGTAAAAATATATTTACCGATGCATATATTACTAAAAGATATACTATTACTTATGACAAAATTACTGGTAGAATGTCATATAGTATAAATAATGCATCTTATAAATCTAATAGAGGAGATAGTCCGAGCATGATTGTATTGAATGCACAGGTAGCAGAGATGGGAAGTAGATAGTAATGATAGTTATAACACTTCAGCAGTTTTTTGTATTATTATGGATTTTTTGCATAACTAAAGTGATATTACATGGTTTTAGAATCAATATTATAGGAATATCCATAAATAGATATTTTTATGAGTATAACGTAGATGATAAAAATGCGATTAAAGAATATCATAGAGGAAGGGCTGTTAGATCCATTATTATTTTAATTCTTGATTCAATAACATTAGTAATATCATATAAGTATAGTATAGAGATGGCTACTGGATTTATGATAATATCAACTATAGCATCTATAATAATTAAATACATTAAAGATAAAGAATAGTGGTTGTGAGATTATAATACATAACGTAAGTGATTAAATAATAGAGCGTATGCTATATGATATAGTGTACGCTTTAATTATTGTGAGGAATCGTAAGAAATTAAATAATTCTAAAATGATAGATTATAGAATTGGCTCATGGTATAATATAACGAACGTAAAGATATGTGCGTCAAAAGAGATATCATATAGATAAGATTGGAGAAAATACATGAACCCAGCAAGCATAATGAAAATGATGAAAGCAAAAAATACATTTACAGCAAACCACCCAAAGTTTGTATCCTTTTTACAGTATGCATTCGGAAGCGGCATCCCGGCAGACTCTGTTATTGAAATCACAGTTACAAAGCCGGGACAGGAGCCGGTTACGTCCAATATCAGGGTTTTACAGTCGGATCTCGAACTTTTGGACAGCTTGAAGGATATTAATTAGATATGTTATACCAGATTAAGGATGGGACAGTTTCGGCAGGAGGCCATACGATTCTGTCCCATATTGTTTTATATAAAGGAAAAAGAAAAAATAGCTGTTGTCGGCAAAAACGGAGCAGGAAAGACCACATTGCTTCGGCTTCTTGCAGGAGAGATGCAGCTTGACCGCGATGACCATCGCGGTATGTCGTCAGGAGCACATGGCAAAGAGACTGCCTGCAAAAATAGTCTTGGAATCGTAACCTCGCGAAATATCACAATCGGAATGCTCCGTCAGGTTGATTCCTCCAATCAGGACAAGACAATCGAGGAAATACTTCTTGAGAGCTGTCCGGACAAAGATACCTTTTCAAAAGAGAGGTTTGACTACGAGATGGAGTACGACCGGCTGTTTACAGGCTTTGGCTTTGAAAAGAGTGACAAGACGAGGCTTTTTAGGAGCTTTTCAGGAGGAGAACAGACGAAGATTTCTCTGATAAAGCTGCTTTTAAAGAAGCCTGATCTTTTGCTCTTGGATGAGCCGACGAATCATCTTGATATGAAAACTGTCGAGTGGCTGGAGGATTATCTGATTAACTATCCAAAGGCTGTTGTCATTGTGTCGCATGACAGGGCATTTCTTGATGCAGTTGCGACTGGTGTATATGAGCTTGAAAACGGAGCATTGCACAGATATGCCGGCAACTACACGCAGTACAGGCAGCAGAAGCTTAAAAATCTGCAGATACAGCGCAAAGCCTACGAGCGCCAGCAGGCGGAGATTGCGCACAATAATGAGCTTATCGACAAATTCAAGCATAAGCCGAAAAAAGCTGCGTTTGCACGCTCACGCAAGACCATGCTGGCACGCATGAAGCTGATAGAAAAGCCGGTTGAAGACGAAGCTCATATTTTTACAGGCAATATCGAGCCACAGTTTCCGGGCGGTAAATGGGTTTACGAGGCGAAGGAATTAAAAATTGGATATGACGGCAGGGCACTGCTTGAGCTGTCGCTTCGTATAAGGCGTGGTCAGAAGATTGCCGTAATTGGTGACAACGGCATAGGAAAATCAACATTTCTAAAGACTGTGGCAGGACTTATTCCACCAATAAAGGGCACAAGCCAGCTCGGCAGCAATCTGCTGGTGGGATATTTTGACCAGCAGTCGGCACTTATAGACAGCGATAAGACCGTGAGAGATCATTTTCACGAGCTTTTTCCGGCACTTCTGGAGAAGGATTTAAGAAAGACGCTTGGCATGTATCTGTTTGGAGGGGCAAATGCCTCAAAGCGTATCAGCTCGCTCTCAGGTGGTGAGAAGTCCAGGCTTGTGCTCGCAGAGCTTCTGACAGGCCGTCCGAACTTAATGATACTCGATGAGCCGACCAATCACATGGATATTCCGGCGAAGGAGACACTCGAATCGGCATTTAAGGCATATACCGGCACCATGCTCTTTGTATCGCATGACAGGTATTTCATAAAGCAGGTGGCTGATGCCATACTGGTCTTTGAAAATGACAAGGTGATGTACTATCCGTTTGGCTATGACCATTATATTTCAAGGCTTAAGGCATCACAGGACGGCAATCTGCCGGCACTCATGCAGGCAAAGGATGCTGCGATGGTTGAGGCACTTGCGGCTGTACCTAAGAGGGAGAGGCATGAAACCAGACAGCTTTCAACAGAAGAGGCGTACCTAGAGTGGAAGCTTGCACTTGCGGCAGAGCCAATGATGAAAGCGGCTGATGAAGCAGAAAAAAGGTTTATGATAAGCTATGTGAAGCAGAAAGCGAGCTTAACGAAGAAAATGTCGATAAGCTGCGACTGCAATATGAAAAAGTTGTTGACTCATGGACAAATGAGTGTACAAAATGGTATGATATATACTTAGATGAGATGTATCCGGAGAGTGAATTTTAATTTGCAGACATAAGGGAATCAAAGTCATTTGCTGTATATCATAAATTATCCGGGGAGAAAGGATTATATATGTGGTTATCAAGATATTTTGTGTATTTTATTATATTTAGCTGTATGGGCTGGATATATGAGAGCATCTACTGTACCATCAGAGCAAAAAAATGGGAAAACAGAGGCTTTCTCTATGGTCCGCTCTGTCCTATTTACGGAGCCGGAGGTGTCGCAATCACTGCGATAGCAGATTTTATTTCTGCTCACACGGATGCTACATTTACATGGTGGCAGATATTTCTTGTGGCATTTTTTGGAAGCATTGTCTTAGAATATGGCACATCGTGGGCGCTTGAGAAGCTGTTTCACGCATACTGGTGGGATTACAGCAGCATGCCGCTTAATATAAACGGCAGGGTGTGCTTTCCATATTCTGTAGGCTTTGGGGTGGCAGGACTTATAGTGGTGTATTTTATTGCACCATTTACGAAGTTCATCACAGGCTGGATGTCACCTATATGGTATGAGTTTTTCTCACTGCTTCTTATGGGCTTTTTAGCTGTAGACACTGCAATCACCGTGTCAGCGCTTACAGATTTCAGTAGGACAATAGTCAATCTGCAGAACAATTTCAACACCTATATGGATGAGGTTGTGGAAGAGGTTAAAGAGCGTAAGAAGGCGGCAGATGAAAGGTCGCAGGAGAGGTCACAGGAGCTTGCGGAGGCAGTCGAGGAGCGCAGAAAGAGAAAACGTATCAGAGCCAGTGCAGACCGCGTCATCGATTCAATGGGTGCTTTAAAGAAATCTGCGCTTAACCGAGCACAGGGCTTCAGAAATCCAAAGGTGGAGAACAGGTATCTCGAGACATTTACAGAGAGTCTGAAGGAACGCTTTAAAAGAGAACGTATAAAGAAAGTAAAGAAGGAAAAAGGCAGATAAATAACAAATAAAAATTTTTTAAAAAAATTTCAAAAAAAGCTTGCATTATCCGATTGACCATGGTATTATAATACACGGTTCGTTGGTCAAGCGGTTAAGACGCCGCCCTCTCACGGCGGAAACACGGGTTCGATTCCCGTACGGACTGCTAAAACAAAAAGCTCTCAGTACACAGTGCTGAGGGCTTTTTATTTTTGCAAGCAATTAATAACTATAAAACCACTTAGAACAAAAAGCTGATGCCTGCATGTAAGCATGACGCATCAGCTTTTTTATTCTTAAGGTGGCTCAAATCATTATGTCTAAAGTATAATAATACTTGCGCACTTCAAATCATTGCCCAGATTGTATACTCTGCCGGAATCGACACCGACAACAGTTGGTCGGAGAATGTAGTACTCACTGTTTTTTACAACTCTTGCCTTTTCACCATTGCTAAGCTGTACAATTGAATCAACAGGATATAGAATCATACTGCTCATGAAAGCACGCATGACACCTATATCAAGCTGGTTTGTCATGGACATAAGCATCTCAACTGCATCACGCTGTGATAAGGCATCCTTGTACGGACGCTTTGTGACAAGCGCATCATAGACATCTGCGACAGACAAAATCTTTGCAAACTGACAGATTTTGGGTGCATCAAAGCCGAGTGGATATCCGGTTCCGTCAATGCGTTCGTGGTGCTGCAGCACTCCCATCAGTATAGAGTTGTTTAAATCCTTTCGGTCTTTTAGCATATTGTAGCCGTACACGGAATGTTTTTTCATGATATTAAACTCATCATCCGTGAGCCTGCCCGGCTTGTTTAGAATCTCATTGGGGATCATTGTCTTGCCTATATCGTGCAGCAGGCCGGATACACCTATGTCGTGGATTTCGTTGTCAGGCAGCTTCATCTGCTTGGCAAGAATCATTGAAATAGTAGCCACATCCACACTGTGCTTGAAGGTGTACTCATCGCTTGTTTTGAGGGAACTGATATCGACAGCTATGGCATCGTTTTCATTGATGGCCTCCATAAGCGAGTCTGCAATCTGGTTTGTTGCCTGTGTTAGCTCCTCGGAGTTAGTGTTGTTGAAGATGTACTGGACGCCGGTTGATACACGCTGCCTGACACTGTCGCTTAAGGTGACCTTGGAACGGTCGTCCGTCCGCAGCTGTTTGACCATGGCGGCAGCCTTTGGAGACAGTATGGCATCCGGATCGTCAGGATCAGCATTTCCCTCGCGGATGTATACTGACATTATACCGAGCTTAAGCAGCGAAGAGATGATATAATCATCGATAGCTGAGCCCTGTACCACCAGGTTACGGCCGGTAGGATCCTTGATGACCTGATCAATAATCATGCCGGGTTTCAATTGTCGTGTTCTCATATATCTGCGTTTAATCATTTTTGCCCCAAAACTAAATAAGTCTACTCTAAAAACAATTCAAAATACTACGAATATTATATAGTATATTTGTACTAAAAACAATCACAAATTGAGATTTTTTTAGTGTTTTTTTGTAATAAAACAACCCCGGCATTTGCCGGGGCTGATGATGGTATTGTATTTATCAAAATCAGAGGTTAGATGTGGTGACCGCCACCACTGTGACCGCCACCACTGTGACCGCCACCACTGTGACTGCCGCCACTATGACCTCCACCACCGCTGTGACCGCCACTTGAGCCTGAGCTTTGTGGACTGTAGTGTCTTGTCTGGTTCATAAAGCGTGCGCGTGCATTTTGAATCTCTACCTTTGTAAATGCTGCACCCATGAGCTCGTTGCTCTTAGCCTTGCGGCCCTTTGACAGGGATAATGCATATACAAAGCAAAAAATCATGCCGGCAGCGAGAGCGATAAAGATGCTCGAAATGTATCTGAGAGGCTGTGATATATGTCCGCCTGCGAGGACTGTGTTGACCTGGTCTATTGTTTCCATGCAGCAGGTGAAATAGTCGTAATCATGACTTGAGGTGGCATATATATAAGTGTTGTCACAGATGGAGTTACATTTTGAGTTTGGGATGGTTCTCTGCGTGCTTCCCTCACAAGCCAGATAAATCTCGTTTAAATCTCTGTCTATTACAAAAATGACACCGTTTGCACCGGTTCCGAAATAGCCTTCAAAGGTATTGACTGCATAGCTTTCAGTGCTTCCGTAAGGATGTGAGGTAGTGGTGACAACAGCTATGTTGCAGTATTCGGTTGTCTTTTTCATCTGTGAGATGAGCTTGCCCTTTACAGCATCGTCAATGAAATTGGCAGAGTCCTCAAGGATGTACTCGTAGCCGGTAGACTTGTTTGTTCCGCTTAGATTGTAATTGGCGGCTGTCTCAGTGGCATATACATTTGATGAGCTGCTCAAAACAAGGACTGTAACAAGCAAAAATAATGTAAGCAAAGCAGAACACCTGCATTTTATACAATGCAAAAAAGGACTTTTATAATTATTTCTATGCACGGTCATCACCTCCCTTATGTGTGGCAAACTGTGGCAGCTTGCGCGTTGTAAGCACATTGAATGCGCGGATGACATTAATCAGTGTGATAAGCACTGAGGCGATGATGATAAAAGCTGCGCCATAGTACCATGCATCGAGCACCGGCTGGAACAAAAGAACAGCATCGCCAATAAGCATGGATACCATGCCAAAGATGAGTCCGGCAACTCCCTTGTGTCCGGGCATCCTGTCAAAGCTTGAGAAGGCTCTGATTGAAAAAATAAATGATATGATGGTCAAAATAACAAATAAAATCAGGCTGCCGTCTGCATTGCCAAAGCTGCCTCCGATACCTGCAATGATTGCAAACAGAGCAGGAACAAATTGAATGACAAATATAAAAAGTATAAAGTAAGCTATAAACGATGTGTTTGTCTTTTTCTTTATGGTTTTCGTGGCCTTTTTTGCAGCCTTAAGGCGTCTGCGGTTGTTGATTGCACCAAGTGCCTCCGGCTGTTCCTTTGCGATACGGCCCTTATCCTCGGTACCGGCTTCCTTTACAGCAATCATGGTCAGCTCCTGTGAGTAACAGATATTTGAGATAATCGCAAGCACACCGACTATGGTGAGAGTCATTCCGGGAGTTAGAACCGTCAGCAGACATAATAAAATGTATACCGGAATTGCCGCAATGAGTGAGCCGAGCAGGAATTTACCGACAGATATAGGCAGATCTGCAACAACCTTGCCGGTCTGGCCGTTTACTGTGGCATATGCCACACGATCCTTATTGCGGTATGACAAAAACCATACCGGAAACATCGAGTAATCGGTTTCTTTTACAGTAGTGCCAAGACTTAAAGGCGAAAGAGCCGCGGAGTCACTGTCGACTGACAAGCCGGTAAAGGCAGGCTCTTTACTTATTTCGCTTACTGTGTTTGTGCAGGCAGCATCCATTGCGTCACTTGCGTAAATAGTTGATGGTAAATCAGCTGTATCAGCGTAAAAACCACTTAAGAATGCCGGTGTAAAGCGCTTCATATTCTTCACATCATATGGCGCAAGTTTTTCGCTGATGCTGTCATCAAATGATGAAGATGCATCGTAGGACAGTCCCTTGTAGTAGGCGTCGAGATCTCCCTCGAGCCTGAAATGGTCTGTAATGATGTAATCTCCTGAACGGTGGGATCTTTTCGCCGGAAGTGAAATAGGAGCCTTCTGGGTTACATAATATGTCCAGTAAGGCATGTAGATACCTCTGAATCCGTCGATAAACTTAGGATCCTTAAGCTCCTTTGGCGCGAAAATAGCCTTTTTCATGAGGCTCATGTAGGCCTGCTTACAGTCATCCTTACTCTTTGCAAATGGTATGATATAAGCCGGCTTGTGCTCCTTTTGCATGCGGCTGTAGAGCACAGTTGATGCACCGCAGAAGCTGCAGAAGCCTGCTGCGGTATCGTCTGTGCTCAGGATTTCTCCTCCGCACTGAGGGCATGTGAAAATGGTTGCGTCGAAGTCCTTCTGGACCTCGGCGTCAGAGGTTTTGTCCTCGTACGCGTAAGGGTCGAAAAGTGAATGACAGTATTCACAGGCTAACTGGCCTGATTTGATGTCAAACTTCACATTTCCACCGCAATTTTTACATGCGAACATTTTGTTTCTCCTTTCTATTCCCTTTTACTTTTTTATCTGCTTGAATAAATAATTCCTTCCAGATTGACGGATGGAAGAGGATGAGCAGTGGAAACAGCTCGAGTCTTCCGGCAAGCATGTCAAACATCAGTATATATTTGGAGAAATTATTAAAAAAGCCGAAATTGCATGTCGGACCGACCAGAGAAAGACCCGGTCCGATATTGTTAAATGTAGCTGCGACAGCCGTGAAATTGGTAGTGAAATCATAGTTTTCAACGGACACAAGCAGCATTGAAACAACAAAAATGACGGCATACGTCATGAAATAAACATTTATTGACCTGATAACATCATGGTCTACAGGCTTGTGCTCAAATGTGAGCTTTTTCACACTCTTTGGGTGAATGTAGCCATTTAACTCCTTAAGTATTGTCTTTACAGCGATGACAATACGAGATACCTTGATGCCGCCGCCGGTGCTTCCGGCACATGCGCCAATGAACATCAAAAGCACAAGCAGTGTCTTTGAAAGCTCAGGCCATCTGTCGAAATCGGTGCTCGAGAATCCGGTTGTAGTGATGATTGAGCCAACCTGAAACGCAGCCTTTGTGACTGCATCGAACACGCCGGTGCACATATGCGCGATATTCACGCTTATGACTACAACGGAGGCTATTATGATGCCGAAATAGTATCTGACCTCCTCAACCTTAAGTGCGTCACGGATGTGACCGAAGAGAAGCAGGTAGTAAGCGTTGAAATTGACACCGAAAAGTATCATAAATATGGTAACAACCCACTGCAGATAAACATTATAGCTGCAAAAGCTGTCGTTTTTGATACCAAAGCCTCCTGTTCCGGCTGTGCCGAGAGAGGTACAGATGGCATCGTAAAGAGGCATTTTCCCGAAAAGCAGGAAAATAATCTCCATAGTCGTAAGACCAAAGTATATTATGTATAAAAGCCTGGCAGTGTGCCGCATCTTTGGAACAAGTTTTCCGACAGAAGGACCCGGGCTTTCAGCACGCATCAGATTTATGTTGCTGCCGCCTGAAAGCGGGATGATTGCCAGAAGAAATACAAGCACACCCATACCGCCAATCCAGTGCGTAAAGCAGCGCCAGAAATTCATGCAATAGGAGAGTGATTCTACCTCAGGCAGGATGCTCGCTCCTGTCGTGGTGAAGCCGGAGATGGTCTCAAAAAGAGCATCTGTGAAGCTTGGAATCTCTCCTGATATGTAAAACGGCAGACAGCCGAATATACTCAGTACAATCCAGCCCAGTGCGGTTGTTGCACAGCCCTCCTTCAGGTAAAAGGTAAAATCCCTCGGTTTTTTAGCTGAAAAAATAAAACCGATAGCTATGCTTATGAGTGCAACAATCAAAAAGTAGATGCCGCTTTTTTCATAATAAATACCGGCAACAATACATGGCAGAAGCAGCAAAAAGCCTTCAAGCTTTAAAATATATCCCAAAAGATATCGAATTACTGAAGTGTTCATATCATTCCCCCACTATTCCATAATATCCTGAAGATTCGTAAAGCCGGTATGGGTTGTTATAATCATGACAGTGTCATTTTTTTGTATGCTGTCATTACCTGTAGGTATAATAATTTTGCCGTTTCGGTTGATGAAGCAGATGAGCAGATGCTTTTTGAGCTTTAGGTCTCGAAGCGGTATGTCTGTCACATTTGAGTTTTCTGATACAAAGAACTCAATTGCTTCAACTCTTGAGTCGTACATGTGGTAGAGAGTCTCTATATTGCAGTTCATAGAGTTTTTCTTTGCACGGACATAGGCAATTATGGCTTCTGAGGTGATGTATTTTGGTGAGATTACACTGCCAAGGTCCAGGCTGTTTATGACATTGGTAAAAGTTATACGATTAAGCTTTGTTATGACCTTTGCATTGGAAACCTGTTTCGCATAGAGCGTAAGCATGATGTTTTCCTCGTCTATACCGGTAAGAGGTACAAATGACTGGCAGGTCTCTATGCCCTCTTCCTTTAAGAGTGCCTGTTCTGTTCCGTCACCGTTTATGATGACAGCATCCGGAAGCAGTATGGAAAGCTCCTCACAGCGCTCGAAGCTATTTTCGATTATTTTGACCTTTATGCCTCGTGATATGAGCTGCTTTGCCAGGTAATATGCGGCTTTGCCACCTCCGATAATCAGTGTGTTTTTTACGCTGTGTGTATTGACCCCGATGTGGCTGAAAAACTCCTTTGTATGTCTGCGTTCGCCGACAAATGACAGCTTATCGCCCTTGCGGAGCACAAAATCACCTGATGGGATAGTGACCTCATCATCTCTCTCGACTGCACCGATAAGTATGTTGGCATGGTGTCTGGTGCCCAGATCCATGAGCTTTGTTCCGTCGAGGATGCTGCCCTCGGGAATCTCATACTTTATGAGCTGTGCCTGACCGTGAGCAAAGTTTGTTACCTCAAGGCTGGATGGCAGATGAAGAATATGAGCCATCTCAATAGCTGCCTCAAGCTCAGGGTTGATAATGAGTGCAAGACCAAGCTTGTCGCGCAGATATTTGGCCTCCTGGCTGTATTCAGGCGTTCTGACTCTGGCTATAGCAGCACAGTTGCCGACCTGTGTGGCAATGGTACAGCATAGCAGATTCAGCTCATCAGAGCCTGTGACTGCGATGATTAAGTCGGCATCATCAATACCGGCTTCCTGCAGTATCTTGTAGCTGGCACCGTTTCCTGCAATACCCATTACATCATAGATATTGGATACCTGGGAAATCCTCTCCCTGTTTTTGTCGACAATTGTTATGTCGTGCCCCTCCTTGCCAAGCTGCTCAACGAGAGTACGGCCTACCTTGCCGCATCCGACGATGATAATTCTCAGTCCCTGGGAGGGAACCACTCCTTTTTTGAACATTATTTCCTCCGTATATAAAAATATAATGATATGAGGGTCAAAAGGTATTTTGCCCCTCATTTATGATTGTGTGGTGGATAGAATTATTATGACTATCATATATCAATGGATTATAACATAACGCATATATATTTCATAGAGAAAAAAGTCCCAAAAATATGAGATTGTAATAAAGTACAAAAAGTGATAAAATCAATTTTAATTGTAGTATTTGAATAGCTGTTTGAACAGCAATAAGAGATAGATTTTTGGAGCTTTAAGTAATGACGGGATTTTTAAAGGCAAACTACCATACGCACACCTATAGGTGCCAGCATGCATATGGTAGCGAGCGAGAATATATAGAGGCGGCTATCAGAATGGGTATTGCAGAGCTTGGCTTTTCAGACCATGTGCCGTGCCCCTTTAAGGATGGCTATGTGTCGGGCATCCGGATGACGATGGAGCAGGCCCCGGAGTATGTGTATGCCATCAGGGAGCTTGGGAAGGAGTATGCATCCGACATAAAGCTTTACGTTGGCTTTGAGGCGGAGTACATACCGGAGTTTTTCAAGGAGCAGAAGGCTATGTTTGACAGGCTTGGCTGTGATTACATGATAATGGGCCAGCATTTTATGAAATCAGAGCAGACAGGCCCGTATACAGGCACACCGACAGATGATGAGAGTCGTATACGCGAGTATGTGGATACTGTTATAGAGGGCATGAAAACAGGCATGTACAGCTATTTAGCACATCCTGATTTAATAAATTATCAGGGACTTGATTCTGTCTACGAATGGGAGATGACGAGGATGTGCAAGGCACTTAAGGAGCTTGACATACCGCTTGAGATAAACATGCTTGGTATCAGTGCAGGAAAGCACTATCCGACAGAGCGCTTCTGGTGTATACCGCATGACATCGGCAACAAAGTGATACTTGGGCTTGATGCACATACAGTGGACAATATATGTGATGTGGAAAGCTATGAAAAGGCACTTGATATAGTCAGAAAATATGACCTGAATCTTATTGACCGGATTGAGATATAGTTACTTACAAAATATCAAATACCAAAAGTGAGGAATGCTATGATTATTACAGAAGAAAAATATAATGAGGAATTAACAAGATATGTTTTGCCTTTTATCAGGCTTAATTTTGAAGATGGCTATATGAAGAGTGCAGATGGCACACGCATACATTACGGCTATGTGACGACACCTGTAGCAAAGGCTGCCATAGTCATATCACATGGATTTACAGAGTGTATGCCTAAATATTATGAGATGATTTACTATTTCGCAAAGGCCGGATACTCAGTATATATGGTGGAGCATCGAGGACATGGCTTTTCGGACAGAAGTGTATCCGATATAAGCATGGTCACTGTAAACAGCTTTGACGATTATGTGAGTGATCTTGATATGTTTATCCGCGAGATTGTGATGAAGCGTGAGGGGCGCAGACCGCTTTACCTGTACGGTCACTCTATGGGAGGCGCGATAGCTGCCCTGTATCTTGAGAAGCATCCTGAGGTATTTACAAAGGCAGTACTTTCAAGCCCTATGATAGAGATGCTTTATGGTAATTTTTCACATTTTGCCGTGGAGGCGATACTGTTTGTCGCAAGTGTGCTTAACTGGAACGATAAATATCTGCCGAGCCAGACACCGTATACGGATGAGTATGATTTTGAATCGAGCTGTTGTCTGTCAAAGGCGCGCTATGACTACATATACAAGTGCAAGGTGGAGGAGGAACGCTATCGTACAAATGGCGCCACCTACAGATGGTGCAGGGCCGGGCGCAAGGCATCCAAATATATAAAGAAGCATGCACAGGAAATTAAAATACCGGTGCTGTTATGCCAGGCGGGAAAGGATTATCTGGTTTCAAATGCCGCTGAGGATGAATTTATTGCGAAACTGCCTCAGGGCATTAAGAAGGTCTATCCTGATTCAAAGCACGAGATATTTAATGCGGATGATGATACCTTGGAGAAGTTTTACTCAGATATCCTTGATTTTTGGGCTTGAACATGAAAATGAAATTCGTCAAGTGAAAAATGTGACATAAAAAATCATTTGTTTTGTTAGAAATGACATATGGATTTAAAATACAATATATAGTATAATCACAACTGTTGCGGACAAGATGTTAGTATTTAAGCCGATGGTAAGAGTACGTAAAGCATAGCCCGTACAGAGAAAAATAATAAAATATATCAATATTGTAACAGGTAAATATACTATCAAACAAATGTGAGGAGAAAGAGAATGTCAGACGAAGTTTTAGACGATGTAATGATTAAGGGTTCATGTAAGGGAAAAGCAGATGCTATTGTAAATTGCCAGTGCAATATCGAGAGTGCACCGGTCAGATGCGAGCAGGCAGAAAGATGTATGTTCTATTCTTATTATAAGTGCAGCAAGCAGTGGAAGAGGCTTGCATAGTTAAAATTAAAGATTAAAAGCTCCGGGCTGACAATGAAGTCGGCATGGAGCTTTTTTGCATATATAAAGAAAAAAATATTTTACACGCGGAAAACTTATGATAATATATAAAAAAGTAACTATTCAGAACCATTGAGAACAAAAAAAGCTGATGCGTCATGCTCGCATGTAAGCGGCAGATTTTCTTGTTCTCAAGGTGGCTCTGGATGGATACGTAAAACAAGATATAGGAGAGACGCGCATGAAGAGAGTTTTGGTACTGAGTGATTCACATGGTAATGTGGGAAATATGATTCGGGCAGTCAAAAGAGAGGAGCCTGATATGATACTTCATCTGGGAGACTGCGTTGTGGATGCGGATGCCCTTAGGAGAGAGTTTCCTCATATAACCATGGTCAATGTGCCGGGAAACTGTGATTTTTCACGGGGAGATACAGAGAGACTTATTGATATCGACGGCTATAAGGTACTCATGTGCCATGGACATACATATGGAGTAAAGATGTCATATATGCATCTGGAGCTTCATGCGAAGGAAGTCGGGGCAGACCTGGCGCTCTTTGGACATACACACAAGCTGTTTTATGATAAGCACAATGGTCTTGCGATGATGAATCCGGGAAGCATCGGTGCACCGCTGTGGGGCTGCATGCCATCATACGGTATCATCACATTTGACAAAGAACACGATGTTATGAAGCTTGATGTTGATTATATTGAGTATTGACGAATGATTTATCAAAGCGGTATAATATTGGCTAATACAGTTATTTATATAGGAAGCAGAGGAAAAACAGACAAATGGTAAAGGTAGTAAAGTTTGGCGGCAGCTCGCTCGCCAGTGCAGAGCAGTTCACAAAGGTTGGCGACATCATAAGAAGCGATGAGTCAAGAAAATATGTTGTGCCGAGTGCACCGGGAAAGAGAAATTCCAAAGACACAAAGGTAACAGATATGCTTTATGCATGCTATGATCTGGCTGAGAATGATCAGGATTTCAAGGTTATGCTCAGAAAAATCAAGGACAGATATGATTCAATCATAAATGGCCTTCATTTAAAGCTGGCACTTGATGAGGAGTTCAAGATTATCGCTGAGAATTTCAAGGCAAAGGCAGGTGCAGATTATGCAGCCTCTCGTGGTGAGTACTTAAACGGAATCATCATGGCAAACTATCTCGGATATGAGTTTATAGATTCGGCAACAGTCATCTTTTTTTGATGAGAATGGCAATTTTGACGCGGAAAAAGACAGACAAGGTGCTCTCAAAGAAGCTTGAGCAGACAGAAAAGGCTGTTATTCCGGGCTTTTACGGAGCAGGACCTGACGGAAAGGTAGTCACCTTCTCAAGAGGTGGTTCGGATATCACTGGTTCCATCGTGTCAAAGGCATGTCATGCCAGCATGTACGAGAACTGGACAGATGTTTCAGGCTGTCTCGTAGCTGATCCTAGAATTATCGACAATCCACAGCCAATCAAGGTTGTTACTTATAGAGAGCTCAGAGAGCTTTCATATATGGGAGCATCAGTGCTCCACGAGGATGCTGTTTTCCCTGTAAGAAAGGCAGGCATCCCAATCAATATCAGAAATACAAACGACCCGGAAGCACCTGGTACTCTCATCGTCGAGAGCACATGCCAAAAGCCTGATTATACCATCACAGGTATCGCCGGAAAGAAGGGCTTTGTTGCGGTAAATATCGACAAGGACAAGATGAACTCAGAGGTGGGCTTCTGTAGAAAGGCTCTCCAGGCGTTTGAGGAGAACGGTATCTCTATAGAGCATATGCCATCAGGTATCGATACTATGACGGTATTCGTACATCAGGCAGAGTTTGAGGGTAAGGAGCAGCAGGTTATCAGCTCGATCAGAAGACTTGCTCATCCTGATATCATTGACCTCGAGTCAGACCTCGCGCTTATCGCTGTTGTTGGCCGTGGCATGAAGTCAAACCGTGGTACAGCCGGCAGGATTTTCTCTGCACTTGCACATGCCAATATCAATGTGCGCATGATTGATCAGGGTTCATCAGAACTCAATATCATCATCGGTGTAAGCAATGATGATTTTGACAAGGCAATAAAAGCCATCTACGATATTTTTGTTGTCACACAGCTGTAATAAGCTACAGAGAGATTATCCGTTGGGACCGGAATTGAATAGGATAATTTAAAAATTAAATGTAGAATTTATAAAATACAGGGCTTGGCGGAATATATGCCAGGCTCTGTATTTTTTTGAATAGGTAAAGCTTTGAAAAAGCTTTATGAGGAGGCTTTAAGCGAGAAAACAAAATACCCTCACATAAGCTGGAAATGCGCATATATTATAGCGAAAGGAAGAAGTTATTATGCAAAAAGACACTATAATATATGTTACGGATCAGAGGCAAAAGTACCTCGCTGATATGCTGGGAGGAGAACAGACAGATTGCAGAAATAGCGGCGGGATTGATTATGAGCGTGTTGGGAATATTGTGTTTCCTACACCTTTTTCGAAGCTAAAGCTTATAAATAGTGATATAGAAAAATTAAAACATAATATAATAATTAACAATATTGCAGTGTGGGGCGGCATGATGCCGGAGTGCTTTCCCGGCGTTGACAGGGGCTGTGACTTTATGAGAGATGAAACTGTCATAGAGCAGAATGCCATTGTTACGGCCGAGGCCACTGCGTCCATAGCAATACAAAAAAGCATACATGGTATATACGGCTCAAAGGTACTTGTGAGCGGGTTTGGAAAATGCGGAAAGGCAATTGCCCGCGTTTTTTCTGCTATGGGAGCCCATGTCATGGTGATGGCAAGGAGAAAACAGGCAAGGCATGAGGCCGCTGAACTGGGATATGAAACGGTGGATTTTAATGATCCTGCCAAGGCATGTTTTGAAACACTGTTTCTCATAAACACAGTACCGGATAGGGTTATAGATGAAAGTTTAATCATGATTTTGCAAAAAGATGCAATAATTATAGATATTGCATCTAAGCCCGGCGGCTGTGATTTTGAGGCTTGTAAGAGGTATCAGATAAACTGTACGCATGCGCTCGGCCTTCCGGGCATATACTGTCCGAAAACCGGTGCAAAAATACTTTATGACTGTATGAAAAGAAAAGGTATGACGGAGGGCTTATGGTTATTTCGGATTGCACCGTAGGAATGGGAATTACAGGCTCCTTTTGTAGTTTTGAAAAGACTAAGGATGTTGCAAAGCGGCTTGTGGATAGCTTCACACATGTGACACCTGTATATTCCTATAATGCACAGATGATGAACACGCGCTTTGGAAAGGCAGGAGACTTTATGCATACTATCTCCGAAATCACAGGGGATGAGGGCATCAGGACACTGCAGGAGGCAGAGCGTGTCGGCCCGGGAAAGCTGTTTGACGTGATGGTGATTTACCCATGCACCGGCAACACAGCGGCAAAGCTTGCAAACGGCATAGTGGATACACCGGTCCTTCTCGCGGCAAAGGCTCATCTAAGAAACGGCAGACCGCTTGTTATCGGGATTTCCACAAATGATGCGCTCGGCATCAACTTTAAGAATATCGGAAAGCTGATGAATATGAAAAATATTTATTTTGTGCCGTTTGGGCAGGATGATTGTGTGAAGAAACCGAATTCACTCGTGTGTGATGGAAAACAGGTTGTCGACACAATAAATGAAGTGATGGCCGGACGACAGATTCAGCCGGTAATCCTCTAGAGTGGGGGATATTGTTTCATTGAGACTGTAGTATTGTAGTGATAGTAGTACGGGACGCTACTTGCGGACACCGCGTCGGGCTGTATACACTCCGGTGTCCGCTACACTGCGCAGCTAAGATACTGTATGAATTATGCCTTATAGGCTTTCATAGGAGGACGAAACCGTCGAAACTCGCCATCCATGGCTCGATTTCTCCTTGCCTCGGCGTCCATGCCTCGGCATTTCTGTGTATCATGCGCATAATTCGACAGTATCTAAGCAGCTTCGCTATTCGCGGACTCCGGAGTGTATGCAGCCCACCGCGGTGCCCGCGCGAATCGTCCCTTACGTTATGGCGTAAATAGTAAATAAATAAGATTTATGAATCTGAATCGTTGCCGGTCACATTGTTATGTGTGAACAGTAACTTCTGAATTGAAAAACTGAGTTGGAAAATGTAAAAAAATAGAGGAAAGATGTAAAAATATATGTTATAATCGTGTATACACAAAAATGAAAACACAGGAGGATAAAATATGTCATATATTTACAAAACAAAAGGAACCTGTTCAACACAGATTGAGCTTGACCTCGATGGCGATGTAGTACATAACGTAAAGTTTACAGGGGGCTGCAACGGAAATCTTAAGGCTATCCCAAAGCTCGTTGAAGGACTCACAGTAGCCCAGGTAGAGGAAAAAATCGGTGGAATTAAATGTGGATTTAAGAATACATCCTGCGGTGACCAGCTTGCAAAAGCATGCCGCGAAGCATATGAAGCCCAGAAATAATAAAATAGGAAATTCCATATGTAAACCTTATATAGTGATATATGTATTTAAAAGCTATATAACATTAAAAACATAATAAATACATGCAAACATGTAGCGCCAAAAGCTCTCCCATAAGGAGAGCTTTTGAATTAAAAAAATAATTCTGCCATGCTTCGCGCACAACAAAGTGGATCCGGGAAGTACACAGTGTGTTCAGAATAAAAAATATGAACTGCCACGGCGTTCCATAAACTCAAATAGCATGAAGCACTATCACTAAAACACAGCCTGTCCAGGCAAAAAGCCGTGGCTGACTTCATATTTTTTATGAGGAATATACTGTGTGCTCCCCGGACCTCACAGCCTCCCATGCGCGAAGTCTCCCCATTAAAGCTCGGCACTCCCACAAATATTTTTATAAAATGTTTACAAAACATTCATCCCTTTAGGTTGTGCAATTATCCTCAAAGTGTTACAATAACACTATTGTGAGCCTGTACAAGGGCAATTTGAAGTTATAGGAGAAAAATATGAGCGCATTTTCAAAGATCTTTGGTTCTCACAGCGAGAGAGAGCTTAAGAGAATTTACCCGATTGCTGACAAGGTTGAGTCGTATAAGGAAGCAATGGGAAAGCTTTCCGATGAAGAATTAAAGGATAAGACAAGGGAGTTTAAAAAGCGTCTGGAGGACGGAGCAACACTTGATGATATTCTTCCGGAGGCATTTGCTACAGTAAGAGAGGCTGCTAAGCGTGTGCTTGGCATGGAACATTATAGAGTACAGATAATCGGTGGTATTATTTTGCATCAGGGACGTATTGCAGAGATGCGAACCGGTGAAGGTAAGACACTTGTTTCTACACTTCCTGCATACCTCAATGCACTTGAGGGCAAGGGTGTGTGTATTGTCACAGTCAATGATTACCTTGCAAAGCGTGATGCTGAGTGGATGGGACAGGTTCATGAGTTCTTAGGACTTAAGGTCGGCGTGGTACTTGGCGGTATGGACAATGACGAGCGCAGGGAGGCTTATGGCTGTGATATTACATATATCACAAACAATGAGCTTGGATTTGATTACCTGCGTGACAATATGGTTATCTACAAGGAACAGCTTGTTCAGAGAGGTCTCCACTATGCTATCATCGATGAGGTCGATTCAGTGCTTATCGATGAGGCACGTACACCTCTTATCATTTCAGGGCAGAGTGGCAAGTCGACAAGACTTTACGAGGCATGCGATATCCTGGCTACACAGATGAAGCGTGGAGAGGATGTTCCTGAGTATTCAAAGATGGATGCCATTATGGGCATTGTCCAGGACGAGACAGGTGATTTCATCGTAAATGAGAAGGACAAGGTCGTAAACCTCACACAGGATGGTGTGAAAAAGGTAGAACAGTTCTTCCATATCGAGAACCTTGCAGATCCGGAGAATCTTGAAATCCAGCACAATATCATACTTGCGCTTCGTGCGCACAACCTCATGTTCAAAGATCAGGACTATGTGGTAAAGGATGATGAGGTACTTATTGTAGATGAGTTTACCGGACGTATCATGCCGGGTCGTCGTTATTCTGACGGATTGCATCAGGCTATCGAGGCAAAGGAGCATGTAAAGGTTAAGAGAGAGAGCAAAACCCTTGCCACAATCACATTCCAGAACTTCTTCAATAAGTTTGACAAGAAGGCCGGTATGACAGGTACAGCTCTCACAGAGGAGAAAGAGTTCCGTGATATCTATGGCATGGATGTTGTCGAGATACCTACAAATAAGCCGGTAGCGCGTATTGATTTGCAGGATGCTGTATACGCTACCAAAAAGGAAAAGTTCAAGGCAGTTGTGGATGCGGTTAAAGAGGCACATGAAAAGGGACAGCCTGTTCTTGTAGGTACAATCACCATCGAGACATCAGAGCTTTTGAGCGGCATGCTCAAGAGAGAGGGAATCCCTCACACAGTATTAAATGCCAAGTTCCATGAGAAAGAGGCAGAGATTGTTGCACTTGCAGGACAGCATGGTGCAGTTACAATAGCAACCAACATGGCAGGCCGTGGTACCGATATTAAGCTTGACGATGAGGCAAAGGCTGCCGGAGGTCTTAAGATTATCGGTACAGAACGCCATGAGTCAAGACGTATAGACAATCAGCTCCGTGGACGTGCCGGACGTCAGGGAGATCCTGGTGAGTCACAGTTCTTCATCTCACTTGAGGACGACCTCATGAGACTTTTCGGTTCAGAGCGTCTGATGGGCGTTTTCAATGCTCTCGGAGTACCGGAGGGCGAGCAGATCCAGCATAAGATGCTCACATCTGCTATCGAGAAGGCTCAGGAGAAAATCGAGGCCAACAACTTTGGCATTCGTAAAAATCTTCTCGAGTATGACCAGGTGGACAATGACCAGAGAGAGATTATCTACAGCGAGCGTATGAAGGTGCTTAACGGTGACAACATGCGTGATGCTATCCTTAAGATGGTTCAGGAGCAGGTTGAGAAGTCTGTCGACAGATGTATTTCCGAGGAAATTGACAGAGCTGACTGGGATCTTGTAGAGCTCAACGAGCTTGTGCTTCCGGTCATTCCTCTTGATCCGATTACAAAAGAGGATATTGAGGCAATCAAGAATGCAAAGCAGCTTAAGCAGTACTTAAAGGAAAAGGCTGTCATGCTTTATGAGCAGAAGGAGACAGAATTCCCTGAGCCTGAGCAGTTCAGAGAGATTGAGCGTGTCGTGCTTCTTCGTGTAATCGACAGAAAGTGGATGGATCACATCGATGATATGGCACAGCTTCGTCAGGGAATCGGTTTACAGGCTTATGGACAGAAAGATCCAATCGTAGAGTACAAGATGGCAGGCTTTGATATGTTTGACGACATGATTTCAGCTATCCAGGAGGATACAGTCAGACTGCTGTATCATGTACAGGTTGAGCAGAAGGTTGAGCGAGAGCAGGTTGCAAAGATTTCGGGCACAAACAAGGATGAGTCAGCACAGAATGCACCAAAGCGCCGTGCGGCAGCCAAGGTATATCCGAATGACCCATGTCCATGTGGCAGTGGCAAGAAATATAAGCAGTGCTGTGGACGTGTGAAGTAAATTTTAAATGGCTGTAATCGTTGCTGGTTACACTGTTAGGTGTGAACAGTAACATAAAATAAATAAACAAGAACGAATGTTCTAAAATTGTGGACAAAGTCGATTTTTTGTAGTAAAATAAAGCACGTAAGTGCATACTATAAATGATTGACTTTGTCTTTTTATAATTTTACAAAAGCAGTATTTAAGATTTTTTTGGAGGAAGCGTGCGTTATGGAATTTAAACTGCATTCAAAATACAAGCCGACCGGCGACCAGCCACAGGCAATAGAGCAGCTTGTAAAGGGCTTTAAGGAGGGCAACCAGTTTGAAACCTTACTTGGAGTTACAGGTTCGGGCAAGACCTTTACCATGGCTAATGTCATTGCAGCACTCAATAAGCCTACACTTATCATATCGCACAATAAGACACTGGCGGGGCAGCTCTATGGTGAGATGAAGGAGTTTTTCCCCGAAAATGCAGTAGAGTACTTTGTTTCCTACTACGACTATTACCAGCCTGAGGCATATGTGCCGCAGTCTGATACGTACATAGCCAAGGATTCCTCTGTAAATGATGAGATAGATAAGCTCAGGCTTTCAGCCACGGCAGCGCTCACAGAGCGAAAGGATGTCATTGTCGTGGCATCGGTTTCCTGCATATACGGACTTGGAAGTCCTGATGAGTGGACAGGCATGAGTATTTCGCTGCGCCCGGGGCAGGAGAGGGACAGGGATGATCTCGCGAGGGCTCTCATAGATTTACAGTACACCAGGAATGATATGGATTTTCACCGAGGCACCTTCAGAGTGCACGGTGATGTGCTTGATATATTTCCGGCAAATGCCGATGATACGGCAATCAGGGTTGAGTTTTTCGGTGATGAGATAGATCGGATAGTAGAGGTTGATGTGCTGACCGGCGAGGTAAAGTGCTCGCTTGAGCACACGATGATTTTCCCTGCATCCCACTATGTAGTTTCGCAGGAGAAGATAAATGAGGCCTGCCTCAATATAGAGAAAGAGCTTGATGAGCGTGTGAAGTATTTTAAAGGCGAGGACAAGCTCATAGAGGCTCAGCGAATAGCAGAGAGGACCAATTTTGACATAGAGATGATGAGGGAGACAGGCTTCTGCTCAGGAATTGAGAACTATACGAGGCATCTGAACTTTGCAAAGCCGGGGGAGCCTCCTATGACACTCATAGATTTCTTCCCGGATGATTTTCTCATAATCGTGGATGAGTCACATATCACGATTCCACAGATAGGCGGTATGTATGCGGGTGACCGCTCCAGAAAGACCACTCTTGTTGATTATGGCTTCAGACTGCCCTCGGCCCTTGACAACAGACCTCTCAATTTTGAGGAGTTCGAGGGTAAAATAGACCAGATGCTCTTTGTCTCAGCCACTCCTAATAAGTATGAGAATGAGCATGAGCTGCTTCGTGCGGAGCAGATTATCAGACCGACGGGACTTTTGGATCCTGAGATATCAGTGCGCCCTGTTGAGGGACAGATTGATGACCTTGTGTCAGAGGTCAATAAGGAGACTGCAAACCATCACAAGGTGCTTATCACCACACTCACAAAGCGTATGGCTGAGGATCTCACAAACTATATGGCAGAGCTTGGCATCAGGGTAAAGTACCTGCATTCAGATATAGATACACTTGAGAGAGCGGAGATAATACGTGACCTGCGTCTTGACGTATTTGACGTGCTCGTCGGCATCAATCTGCTCAGGGAGGGTCTTGATATCCCGGAGATTACACTTGTTGCCATACTCGATGCGGATAAGGAAGGCTTCCTTCGCTCAGAGACTTCACTTATACAGACGATAGGACGTGCCGCACGTAACAGTGAGGGCCATGTTATCATGTATGCTGACAAGATTACAGACTCCATGCGTGTCGCAATTGACGAGACAAAGCGTCGTAGAAAGGTCCAGGAAGAGTACAATGAGGCTCACGGCATCACGCCACAGACTATACAGAAATCCGTGCGTGATCTCATAGCTATCTCAAAGAAGGTAGCGGCCGATGAGAATGCTCTTGACAAAGATCCGGAGTCAATGAGCAAAAAAGAGCTTGAGAAGCATATCGCAGATATAGAGAAAAAGATGAAAAAAGCAGCGGCAGAGCTCAATTTCGAGGCGGCTGCTGAGTACAGGGATAAGCTTATTATGCTTAAAAACACATTGAGAGACGTAAAATAAAAAAGCTTATAACATCCGGAAGCAATTTGGAGGAACACAAATTATGGCAAAAAAGAAAGAAAATACATCAAAATACGAGGTGCCAGCGAACACAATCTAAAGTGCGTCAGTCTTGACATCCCGAGAGATGAGTTTGTTGTTTTTACAGGGCTTTCAGGCTCCGGCAAGTCATCGTTGGCATTTGATACCATATATGCTGAGGGGCAGCGCAGGTACATGGAGTCACTTTCATCTTATGCGCGTCAGTTTTTAGGGCAGATGGAGAAGCCGAATGTGGAGTCTATAGAGGGACTTCCGCCTGCCATCTCCATTGACCAGAAATCCACCAACAAGAACCCACGTTCAACTGTCGGAACAGTCACAGAGATATATGATTACTTCAGACTGCTTTATGCCAGAATTGGAATACCACACTGTCCGAAGTGCGGGCGTGCCATTACAAAGCAGACGATAGACCAGATGGTGGATACTGTTATGGCGCTGCCTGAGCGCACACGTATCCAGCTTCTTGCACCGGTGGTCAGAGGCCGCAAGGGTGAGCACCAGAAGCTGTTCGAGAGAGCCAAAAAGAGCGGATATGTGCGTGTGATTGTAGATGGCAGCATGTATGAGCTCTCCGAGGATATACCAATGGAGAAAAATATAAAGCACAATATTGATATTGTTGTAGACCGTTTGGTTGTAAAGCCGGGCATAGAGAAGAGGCTTACTGATTCACTTGAAAATGTATTTGAACTGACAGAGGGCAATGCCATAGTTGATATTGTGGATGGCGAACAGATGACCTTTTCCCAGAATTTTGCATGCCCTGACTGTGGCATAAGCATAGATGAGGTTGAGCCGAGAAGTTTCTCCTTCAACAATCCGTTCGGAGCATGTCCGACCTGCTACGGACTCGGCTACAAGATGGAGTTTGATCCGCAGCTTATGGTGCCGGATGCATCGCTTTCCATATCAGAGGGTGCCATACAGGTGATGGGCTGGCAGTCATGTACAGACCCAAAGAGCTATACCTATGCGACACTTCGTGCGCTGCATGAGGGCTATGGGCTTCCTCTCGACACACCGATTGATGATTTATCTGCAGATATGAAAAAACTGCTTTTTTACGGTGGAGATGGCAGAGTGCTCAAGGTCAGATACAAGGGTCAGAGAGGCGAAGGTGTCTATGACCTTGTATGGAACGGCCTTGTGGACAATGTTGAGCGCCGATACAAGGAGACCTTTTCTGATACGGCAAAGGCAGAGTATGAGCAGTTTATGCGCATTACTCCGTGTACGAGCTGTAAGGGACAGAGGCTTAAGCCGTCGTCACTTGCCGTTACGGTTGCGGACAAGAACATATATGAGATGACCTCCATGTCTGTGAAGGAGCTTGTGAAGTTCCTTGCTGATATAGAGCTTACAGAGCAGCAGCATTATATTGGAAACCAGATACTAAAGGAAATCCGTGCGAGAGTTGGCTTTTTGCAGCAGGTCGGCCTTGATTACCTCACCCTTACCCGCGGCACGGCAAGTCTTTCAGGCGGGGAAGCCCAGCGAATCAGGCTTGCCACGCAGATAGGCTCAGGACTTGTAGGTGTGGCATATATACTTGATGAGCCAAGTATCGGATTGCATCAGAGGGATAACGACAAGCTGCTTGGTGCACTTATGAATCTTAAGAATCTGGGAAATACGCTCATAGTTGTGGAGCATGATGAGGATACCATGCGTGCAGCGGATTATATCGTGGATGTAGGGCCGGGAGCAGGCTCGCACGGCGGGGAGATAGTGGCAGCAGGCTCGTTAAAGGACATTATAAAGTGCAAAAAATCACTCACAGGAGCATATTTGAGTGGTAAAATAAAGATACCGGTGCCACAGGAGAGGCGCAAGCCAAGCGGATATATCACGATAAGAGGAGCCAGGGAGAATAACCTGAAAAATATTGATGTGCAGATACCTCTTGGTATCATGACCTGTGTTACAGGCGTGTCGGGCTCGGGAAAGAGCTCATTGACCAATGAGATACTCTACAAGCATCTGGCCAAATCCTTAAACAGAGCCAGGTGTATCGCAGGTGACCACGACGGTATAGATGGTCTTGAACAGCTTGATAAGGTCATAGACATCGACCAGTCACCGATAGGTCGTACACCCCGCTCTAATCCTGCCACATATACAGGTGTGTTTGACATGATAAGAGACCTGTTTGCATCAACACCCGATGCAAAGGCAAAGGGCTATAAAAAGGGCCGTTTCAGTTTCAATGTAAAGGGCGGTCGGTGTGAGGCCTGTGGCGGCGATGGAATCCTTAAGATAGAGATGCATTTCCTGCCTGATGTATATGTGCCGTGTGAGGTCTGTGGAGGCAAACGATATAACAGGGAGACACTCGATGTAAAGTACAAGGGCAAGAGCATATACGATGTTCTTGATATGACAGTGGAGGAGGCACTTGAGTTTTTCAAAAATGTGCCAAAGATCCAGAACAAAATCCAGTCGCTCTATGATGTCGGACTATCCTACGTGAAGCTGGGACAGCCGTCCACAGAGCTTTCGGGTGGTGAGGCGCAGCGTATCAAGCTTGCCACAGAGCTTAGCAGAAAGAGCACCGGAAAGACCATATATATACTTGATGAGCCTACCACAGGACTGCACTTTGCAGATGTACACAAGCTTGTGGAGATACTGCGCAGGCTCTCAGACGGAGGCAATACTGTAGTTGTTATCGAGCACAACCTCGACGTGATAAAGACAGCTGACTATATCATAGATATGGGACCTGAGGGCGGAGACGGTGGCGGAACCGTCATAGCGCAGGGCACACCTGAGGAGATATGTGAGGTAAAACAGTCATATACAGGCCGGTTTTTGAAACAATATCTGGAAAAAGACAAGGATAAACTTTAAAATTTTATTAAATATGACCTTTTTCAAAAAAAAAGTTTGAAAAATGGGATTTATTGTATATAATAAGAGAGTGTATGTGTAAATTTAAAGATATGGCAGGAAAGGGGCTATTAAAATGGTCGGATCAGATATCGGAATCGATTTAGGAACAGCAAGTATACTTGTTTATATAAAAGGAAAGGGTGTTGTGTTAAAGGAGCCTTCAGTAGTAGCCTTTGACAGGGACACCAACAAGATTAAGGCAATCGGAGAGGAAGCACGCCTCATGCTCGGAAGGACACCGGGTAATATCGTTGCAGTCAGACCGCTGCGTCAGGGTGTTATTTCTGATTATCAGGTTACAGAGAAGATGATCAAGCACTTCATCCAGAAGGCGCTTGGTAAGAAAAGCTTCAGAAAGCCGCTCGTGAGCGTATGTGTGCCAAGTGGTGTTACAGAGGTTGAGAAGAAGGCCGTTGAGGATGCTACATTTGCAGCAGGAGCCAGAGATGTTAAGATTATCGAGGAGCCAATCGCAGCTGCAATCGGTGCAGGTATTGATATTTCAAAGCCATGCGGAAATATGATAGTAGATATCGGAGGCGGTACATCAGATATAGCAGTTATCTCACTCGGTGGTTCGGTAGTCAGCACATCTATCAAGATAGCCGGAGATGATTTTGATGAGGCAATTGTCAGATACATGAGAAAGAAGCATAACCTTCTCATCGGAGAGAGAACAGCTGAGGATATCAAAATCAAGATTGGTACATGCTACCCTCTCCCACAGCCGGAGACAATTGAGGTAAGAGGAAGAAACCTTGTAACAGGACTTCCAAGGACTATTACAGTCAGCTCAGAGGAGACAGAGGAAGCACTTCGTGAGGCAACTCTTCAGATAGTTGAGGCAGTGCACTCAGTGCTTGAAAAGACTCCACCGGAGCTTGCAGCCGATGTCGCAGACAGAGGAATCGTGCTTACAGGAGGCGGTTCGCTGCTCAGAGGTCTTGAGGAGCTTATCGAGGAAAAGACCGGCATCAATACAATGACTGCAGAGCAGCCTATGACATGTGTTGCTATCGGTACAGGAAAGTATGTAGAGTTCCTTGCAGGCAAGAGAGATGAAGAATTCTAGAATATACGTTTTATAACAGGCAGCCGTGAGGGCGATGATATGTCCCTGCATTGCAGGAATGTATTGTCGCTTTTTTGTTAATAATGTTACAAATGGGGATATTACAGTCAGGGGGATTAGTGAACAAAATAAAGGATATTGGGAGAGGCGTAATCAATCTGGTATTTCCACCGCGCTGTCCAGTATGTGATGGTATAATTGGTCCGGTTGAGAGATATATACACAGCAGATGCTGTGAAAAGCTCTTTCCGGTTGAGCAGCCGCAATGTATGCGCTGCGGGAAGCCGGTTTTGTCTGAGCGAAGAGAGTATTGTGACGACTGTGCACGGGCACTAGAGCATCACAGGCAGATGCGGGAAGATGACAGCTACAGGCAGGGCAAGGCGCTTTTTGCATACAAGGGCAGCATAAAGCAGACCATGTACAGGTTCAAGTATTCAAACAGACGTGAGTATGCGGCTTATTTTGCACAGACAGCAGTGGAAAGATATTCGGATTGGATACTAAGATGTGGGATAGATGTTATTATTCCGGTGCCGATGCACCGTAAAAAGATGCGCCAGAGAGGCTACAATCAGGCAGAGTGTTTTGCAAAGGCATTGTCTGAAAAAACAGGCATAAGGATGGCAAAAGGGCTTGTGCGCAGAGTGAAAAATACCAGTCCACTCAAGACAATGGGGTATGTTGAACGCAGAAATTGTCTAGAGGGGGCTTTTCAAGTGGCGGATAGTATTGTACAATATGACCAAATACTAATAGTAGATGATATATATACTACAGGCAGTACGGCGGAGTCGATTGGGCACGAGATAGCAAAGAAATGTCCCGGCCGTGTATATGTGCTGTGTATTTGCATAGGACAGGGAAGTTAGGAGGGTTTTATCAGATGAGAATATCTAATTGCAAGGGCTGTGGCAGAATATTTAATGTACTGTCAGATGAGCAGTACTGCCCGAACTGCCAGAAAAAAATGGATGAGAAATTTGATATAGTAAAGAGATTTGTTGAGGATAATCCAAATGTGCCGGTTGAGACAGTGGCCAAGGAGACCGATACATCCATGAAGCAGATAAATAGGTGGATACGTGAGGAAAGGCTTTCGTTTTCACCGGATTCATCATATGGTATACCATGCGAGAACTGTGGCAGGATGATACGTACAGGTAGATTTTGTGATGAGTGCAAGACTAAGCTCACAAACACACTACGCAGTGCCCTTGACACACCAAAGAGCCAGGATAGGCAGCTGTGGCAGCAGGATGACAAAAACCGTATGAGATATATCAAGTAACAGGTAAGAGGATGATTTATGATAAACGAAGAAAAAAGTAAGGGAACTGTTTAATATTGCTCTATGTGACAGCAAAAGCGATGACAGCCGTGTGCAGAAGCAGTCCGCAAGCTATTACGGATGGGACTATATATGGAAAGAGGGCTTAAAAAGCTTCTTTACAGGTACATTCGCATTTGCAGGGCTTGTTGTGATGTGGGTTGCTGTCAATGCAGCAGAGCTTTTGGACAGAATCAATAAGCTTGATTTTAAGGCAATGGGTGTCACAATAGGCATACTGTATATTGCGTTTATGGCGGTTTACATTTTTGTCACAATTGTGGTGTATACTGCAAGATATAAGGCCGGCAGAAGAGAAGTGCGCAAATACGCAAATCACCTGAAGGCAGTGGGCAGAATATATTCCCGTGAGGAAAAGATTAAGCGTTAGGGAGGCTTTATGAACAAGTTACTGGAAATTAAGGATAAGGCAGTCAAATTTTGCGGTGAGTATGAGCACTTTATACTTCCGGTTGTGAGATTTGCCGTTGCATTTATCGCATTTATAACAATAGATTTGAATATCGGATATATGGCGAAAATCAGCTCGATGCTTGTGGCACTGCTTTTAGCACTTGTGTGTGCACTGCTTCCGGTGAATGCAATACTCTGGATTGCTTCGATTATGATACTTTTAGATATGTATGCGCTGTCCATAGAGGTTTTTGCTATCACATTTGTACTTTTTTTAGTACTGTATTTTGTCTATTTCCGTTTTGCACCGAAGGATGGCATGCTTGTGATACTCACACCTATATGCTTTCAGCTTCACATACCATCTGTTATGCCGGTTGCAGCAGGTCTTTTAAGAAGAGCTTATTCGGTTATTGCAATAATATGTGGCACACTGTTGTACTATTTCCTTGACGGAATCAGACAGAATGCATCAGCGCTTGCAGAGGTGGTAGATAAAAAGGGGCAGAGCACTACAAAGCTCAATGTGACAATGGGACAGCTTCTTGACAACAAAGAGATGTTTATAGTTATGGCAATCTTTGTTATCACCACACTGGTGGTGTATCAGGTCAGACGATTGAAAATCAACAATTCATGGACTGTTGCTACAATAGCAGGAGGACTCATACAGTTGGTTGCACTTGTTGTTGCTTATCTGGTGCTCGGACTGCCGGAGAAGATAATCTGGCTTGTGCTCAGCACTGTAGTAGCTATTTTTGCAGGTGTTGTCATACAGTTTATATTTATGAATCTTGACTATGCACGTACAGAAAACGTACAATTTGAGGATGATGAATATTACTATTACGTCAAGGCAGTTCCAAAGAAGATGATTGCCAAGGAGGAAAAGGTTGTAAAGCACTTTGGCAATACAGGAAGCCTTGGAAAGAAGATTCCGAGACATAATCAGGAAAATATCAGCAAAGAGGCTATTGCAAAAGATCTCGAAATAGACGAAAATATATTTGAGGATGACAAATAGTTACATAGTATAAGAGAAAGGAGGGCGCTATGGATAATGTGAGTGGTGTATTGATACGCTTCAAGGATCAGTTCCTTACATTCACAAATGTGCCGGGCATCAAAATCGGTGTGATAGACATTATAGAGATACTTATTATTTCAGTGCTCTTCTATCATATACTTTTGTGGATAAAGACCACGAGGGCATGGAATCTGTTCAAGGGCCTTATTATCATACTGTTGTTTGTGCTTGTTGCAGCATTGTTCCAGATGGATACAATACTGTGGCTTGCTGAGAAACTCTTTAATATAGGTCTCGTGGCACTTGTTGTTATTTTTCAGCCTGAGCTTCGAAATGCCTTGGAGAATATTGGTGGAAAGACCTTTTTGGGTGATTTTTTTAATACCGGCAGAGGCGAAATTGAGAAATTCTCCGACAAGACAATTGATGAGCTGGTGCGTGCATGCTTTGCGATGGGCAGAGTAAAGACAGGAGCGCTAATAGTCATGGAGGATGAGATAAATCTGGGAGAGTATATCAGAACAGGAATAGATGTGGATGCTATACTTACAAGTCAGCTCCTCATCAATATTTTTGAGAAAAACACACCGCTTCATGACGGAGCGGTTATCGTGCGTGGCAACCGTGTGGTGTCAGCTACATGTTACCTTCCGCTATCAGACAGCCTGTCACTCTCGAAGGATTTGGGAACCAGACACCGTGCAGCGGTCGGAGTAAGCGAGGTAAGTGATTCGCTTACTATCATAGTTTCAGAGGAGACAGGATCAGTTTCTACAGCATACAAGGGGCAGATTGAGCACGATATAGATGCCGATCATCTACGCACACAGCTTAAGCTTCTGCAGAACAGACATAGGGAGCCGGGTAAATTTGAATTAATTAAAAGGAGGTTTAAGAATGGGAAAGAAGCTTCTAAAAACCTTCACAAATAATATAGGCTTTAAAATACTTGCGATAGCATTTGCATTTATACTCTGGCTTGTGGTCTACAATCTCAATGACCCGGTCAAGACAAAGACATTTACCACAACAGTCACCGTCACAGGCCGTGATTCGGTTGTTGACAAGGGGCTATGGCCTACCATCAAGGATTCGGAAAAGACCATCAGCTTTTCGGTATCAGGCAAGAGAAGCTATCTGAACGAGCTTGATGATTCTGATTTTTACGCAAATGTCGACCTTGCAAATATCATAGTAGATAAGGATGATACGAATAAGGCAAGCGTAAAGGTAGATATTGGATGCACCAAGTACAGACATTCGATTACCTTCAACGGTGGAGACCATATGCTCCCGCTTTCGGTTGAAAAATATATGCAGAAGCAGTTTGAGGTAAAGGTATCATTGGTTGGAAGTCTCTCAGGTGCGAAAGCACTGGGAAACAAGCCACAGGCAAATCCAAAGGTAGTAAAGATCGGAGGTCCTGAGTCCATTGTTTCAACTATAGCATCGGCCAATGTAAATATAAAGGTCGATGACAATACCATAATATCAGATAATCAGATAACTGATCGCGGTGATCTCACTCTGATTGATGATAATGGCGATGAGATAGATATATCAAAGCTTGATGTGGACAGCCAGTATCAGTCTATAGCAGTGACAGTTGATGTCCTAAGTACCAAGGAGGTGCCTATCAAGTGTACTACGACAGGCTCACCGGCAGGAGGAAAGAGCGTGCTTGGAGTAGAACTGTCAGAGGAGTCTGTAATGCTCAAGGGTAATGCAGAAGCATTGAACAATATCACATCTATAGATGTGGGACCAATCGATATATCGGGCGCAACAGACGATATAAGTACATCTGTTGACCTGACAGGATATCTGCCGGATGGAGTTTTTATAGTGAACTCATCCAAGGCAAAGCTCAGTATAGATATAAAGATTGAGACAAATGCGACTTCAACCATGACGCTGAACAGTTCCAATATCACATATGACGGACTGGAAGAGGGATATACGCTTACATTTGTAACAGATAAGAGCAGTGTCATAGTAAGCGGCACCAAGTCTGATATAGATACACTTTCGGGAACTACACTGAAGGGTAAAATTGATGTGACAGGCCTTGGTACAGGTACACATACAGTGACGGTAAAGCCAAATCTGGATGAGACCAAGTACACATGGGGCGAGATAAAGGTTCAGATAGTTATCGGAAGGGAAGGTGACGGAGGCGGCACAACGGGAACTGATGGTACAGGAACAGCCTCGGGCTCAACAACAGGCGGTACAACATCAGGCGACACCGGCACAGGCGGTTCATCGTCATCGGGCAGCACATCGTCAGGAAACACCGGAAATAACGGCTCTGACAGTTCATCACATTGATAGATATATAACCGAAAAGAGGTAATAAAAGTGGTAGCACAAAAAATAATAATCAAGAATCCTACCGGATTACATTTACGTCCGGCCGGCAATCTCTGCAAAGAGGCAATGAAATTTAAATCAAAGGTAACATTTATATATGACGAGAAAAATGTAGCTAATGCAAAGAGTGTACTTTCAGTGCTTGGAGCATGCATAAAGTCAGGCGATGAGATAGAGCTTATCTGCAATGGCGAGGATGAGAGCGAGGCGCTTGAACACCTTATACAGTACATCAAGGATGGACTCGGAGAGTAGTACACAAGGAAACAGGTATACATGGAGAAACATATATGGAGAAGCTTTTAACCATAGTCGTTCCGGCTTACAATGTTGAAAAGTATATAAAGAACTGTCTTGACTCGTTTATAGATTTGTCTGTGCTTAGAAGTCTGGAGATACTCATAGTGGATGATGGTTCCACAGATTCCACAGCCAGCCTGGCACATACCTACGAGCAGAAATATCCATACAGCTTCAAGGTGCTCTCCAAGGAGAACGGAGGCCATGGATCTACCATAAACTATGCGATACCGCGTGCAACAGGAAAGTATTTCAAGGTGGTGGATGGTGATGACTGGCTGGACAAGAGCCTTCTGTCACAATTTGTACAGCTTTTGAAGCACACGCACTCGGATGTCATATCCAATGACTTCAACCTGGTGGATGATAGGACAAAGAAGGTCACAAAGCGCAGAAAGGCAGTGTCCAACTCTTATCACTACAACAGGGAGTGGGGCTTTGCTGAGGCAGTCATGGACCCTCTGATCACTATACATTCCATGACCATCCGTACTGATGTATTGCGGAAGAATGATATTCGTGTGGATGAGCACTGCTTCTACGAGGACCAGGAGTATATACTCTATCCTATACCATACTGCACAGCATCACGTTTTCACCTCTGCCGCTGTATCAGTACAGACTTGGAAGGAGTGGTCAGAGCGTGGACATAAAGATGATGATCAAGCGTCATGACCAGCACCTTAAGGTGCTTGATGCACTGTTTGAGTACAACAACGTGCACGGCAATCTGCAGACCTACAAGAAGCAGTACCTTGAGCGCGGCATAGCCGAGGCAGTCGATGATGAGTACCAGATATTTCTGGCAAAGGGCAATGATGCAAGGAACGTTGAGCAGATGAAGAAGTTTGACGAGATGTTGCGTGAGGAGCACCCGGGAGTGTACCAGGCGTGCAACAGGAAGAGCGTCTGGATGCTTAGAAAAACAGGTTTTAAGATATTTCCGATGGCAGCATGGGTCTATAGCAGACTGCGTGGTAATTAATTTCATGAATGGGCGTTAATGAGTATGCAATACTCTTTTTAATAATAGTAATCAGGACGGATAGAACAGTTAATGAGTAAAATATTATCAATCATAATACCAACATATAATGCAGAAAAGTTTCTGAATAAGGGGCTGTCGTCATTTCTGGTATGCAGGGATACAGATGCACAGACAGCACAGCACAACTGTAAAATGGCAACGGAGGGCCGATTTGAGGAAATAGATATTGACAAGTCTATACTCGATAAGCTTGAGGTGATAGTCGTAAATGACGGCACACCTGACAGAAGTGTTGAAGTGGCGCAGAAATTTGTGGACTGGTATCCGGATACCTTTGTCATAGTAAATAAAACAAATGGTGGACACGGTTCTGCAATCAACACAGGCGTGGAGCATGTGAGAGGAAAGTATTTAAAGGTGGTCGATGCGGATGACTGGGTAGATACGCTTGCGCTAAAGCACTTGGTTGAATATCTCGAGCATGTAGATTCGGATGCGGTGATACAAAGCTTCAGGTATTATGACATATCAAAGGATGAGTACAGACCGGCAGATGTGAGCGTGCCTGATTTTACAAGAGCGTACAATTTAAAGGATATAGTAAATATGTGGGATGATATATATGATGGTCTATCATTTCACGGAGTGATATATAACACAGGGTTCTATAAAGCACTTGGATATAAGCTCACAGAGCATGTATTTTACGAAGACCAGGAGTATGCAACCGTTCCGTTTTCGTATGCAAAAACTGTCAGATTTATTCAGGAAGAGTTGTATGTATACAGAGTTGGAGATGTAAATCAAAGTGTTTCAGCAGCGAGTCAGGTGAAGCGTCTTCCGGATTTGGAGCAGGTTATATTTAATGTACTTGAGGCAGAGAAGAGCTTTGCAAAAATGCCACAGGGTGGAAAGGAACACTTTATCAGAAAGACGTCGGGCATAATCACAAGCTATTATCAAATAGCTTTGATAAAAAATACCGACAGACAATCCGGCAGAGCGATAGTAGAGCAGTTTAACATGAAACTCGCTCAAAAAAGTGCACTTATGTATGAGGCAGTACAGCGTAAATATAAAGTATTTCGGCTGTTTAATAAGCTGCATGTGAGCAACAGCTTTTACGAGAATCAATTTGCAAAGCTGCTTGAGCTTGCCAAAAGGGTTGGCAGAGCAGACAGACTATACAGAAAATAATACTGACTACCATTGTCAAATATGGTGACAGACAGCGATATAAGTGGAAATTAACATATAGAAACAGGAATTAGATAGGATATGGAAACAGAAAATAAAAAGATACTATCAATAATAATACCGACATATAATGCGGCAAAGTTTTTGGATAAAGGGTTATCATCATTTATTATTGATGATAACTCTCTTTTAAATATGCTGGACATTATTGTTGTGAATGACGGCTCTACCGATAATAGTGTGGAAATCGCACAAAAATATGTAAATAAATATCCTGACGTGTACCGGATACTGAATAAAGAAAATGGTGGTCATGGCTCGGCAATTAATGAAGGAGTAAAAATAATAAAAGGAAGCTATTTTAAGGTAGTAGACGCTGATGACTGGGTAAACACTGATGTGTTGAAAGAAACTATTTGTTATCTTAAAGATAATGAAAATAAACATGAGAATTTCGCAGATGCAGTGCTGATGAGCTATAGATCATATGTGCTGCAGAGAGAAAATACTGATGAGTATCCATACGACGATAAATATATAACAAAAAATGGTGGACCATATAATGCAGGATATGTGGACGAGCATCTGTATGATTTCTGGTGGGGGCTGAGTCTGCATGGGGTGATATATAATACGCAGTTTTATAGAAATACTGGTCTGACACTCTCTGAGGGGGTATTTTACGAGGATCAGGAGTTTTCAATAATCCCAATGGCATATGCAGAAAGTATCTATGCATATGATAAGGCACTTTATGAGTATAGAGTCGGTGACGTAAATCAGAGCGTTTCGATAGAAAGCTCACTGAAGAGGCTTGACCATTATGAGAAGGTTATCATGAAACTGATTGAGGCAGGCCGGGATGCGGAGCACTTTAGTATAGGCGGAAAGCAGCTGTGGTTTGATAAAACAAGCAAATTTATCAACGACTATTTGCAGCTTTGCCTGATTAGGAACACTGATAAAAAACAGCTTAGAAAAAGGATGAAGCTGTTTGTCAGTCAAATCGAAAAAAAGAATACAGATTTGTATAAATTTGTAAATAAGAATTATAAAGTATTTTGTGCGTTGAATAAAATGCATATGAGCGATAAGGTTTATCAGGACTATTTTATACGCCTGTTACATATTGTGCGTCATTAGAAGCTTTTTGTTATCATAATGATGAATAATGTGTCTAAATAACCGGAAAATATGTGACAAATCTCACTTGAGGCATATATAAGAAAGTGATAAAATATGGGGCTGTGAGAATAATATAAAATTAAGATAAAGAGGACAAAGATGAAGAAGAAAAATATAAAACTCCTGGTAGTTTTGGCCTGTGTGCTTATGGCGTTGGGAATGTCAGGCTGTGGAAAGAAAGCATACAAGACATTCCCTGAAAAGTACAAGCTTGCATCAGTTGATGTAGGTGGAATGACTGCTGACGAGGCAAAGAAAGCCATAAAGACTGCAGTAGGCAAGTATAAGATATCAGTGAAGCTTGACGATACATCATTTGATATGACAGCAGAGGATTTAGGGCTTAAGTATAATGACAAAGCAAATCTTCAGGAACTGATAAATGCGGCCAATAAGGATAAGGAGCCGGAAAAGCAGGTGAAGATTTTTAAAATGGATAAGTCTGATGAGCTGGAGACGGCTCTTGTAGACTCTTATATCACTGCAAAAACACAGTCACAGTCTGATGCTACGGCACAGAGTGATACGGATACAGACGCAAATGATGGCGAACAAAAGAAGACTGCGACAGACACACAGACCTTTGATATAAGATCAATTGTGCCATATCGTGCTACAATAGCCTACAATGCAGATGCAGGACAATTTGAGGGTGTTGACGGTGTATCGGGAGATGCACCTGTATATGACAATGCAGCTGCAAATCTGACAAGCGCTGTAAAGGAGCTGAAGGATAAGGTAGAGCTTACATCTGCAACAGGATATGTTGATGGAGAAAAGGCTGCGGACAGCGAGCAGGTAAAGAAGGCATTAAAAGAAGCCAATGCATATCTTGATGTGACGGTGACATGTAATTTCACACCGGCAACAGGTGAAGCTGCTACAGAGGCTGTAGGAAAGGATCAGATAGCTCAGTGGCTTATAGTGGGCAATGACGGGTTGTCAGTTTCGCTTGATGGTGAGAATATGGCTACATACTGTACAGAGCTTGCAAAAAAAGCATGATGTGTCAAAGAAGAAAACAGGACAGTTTAAGACAACAGGCGGAAGTATAATAAATGTGCCTGTAGCATCATCAGGACAGACTGTAGATGGAAACAAGCTGTATGAGGCGATTGCTGAGGCAATAAACAATAAAAAGTCTGCAACAGTGGAAGCAGTTTACAGTGAGGCAAAGGAAGAAGAAACAGGTGAATATGTCACATATGGTGGCAATTACTGTGAAGTGGATCTTACCAACCAGATGGTATATGTATACAAGAATGGAGAGCTTGTTGTATCAAGTCAGTGTGTTACAGGATGTATTTCAAAAGGACACGGAACACCTACCGGAGTGTATTCTATTTTCTCAAGAGATAAGGATAGATACTTAAGGGGAGACGGATATAAGTCATGGGTTAATTTCTTTATACCATTCAATGGTGGAATTGGGTTCCATGATGCTTCGTGGAGAAGTACTTTCGGTGGAAATATCTACCTATACAGCGGCAGCCATGGCTGCATAAATATGCCTTATTCAGCTGCAAAGAAGCTATATGAGAATGTAACATTAGATGAAAAAGTAATTGTATATGGTGGTGTTGACAAGGTGGCCGGCAAAGCCCAGAGTTTTGGTGGAGCTGACACTTATAATGTGACAGAGGGTGATGCTGCATTCAACCTCGGTGTAACAGCAGAGGATAATGCAAAGCTCACATACTCAAGTGATAATGAGGGTGTAGTGAGAGTGGATGAGAACGGTAATGTGACGATAGCAGGTGTCGGAACTGCAACAATCACTGTCAAGTCTGAGGCTACTACAAGCTATAAGGCCGGCAGCAAGACAATTACAATCACTGTAAATGCAAAGCCACAGCCAAACCAGACACCATCTGTGACAATAGGTTGCGGTAATAAAACTGTAACAGAGGGAGATGCACCATTTTCTCTCGGAGCAAGTGCTTCAAACGGAGCAGCGCTTTCTTACCAGTCAAGTGATCCTTCGATTGCGTCAGTAGATGGCGCCGGAAATGTGACCATTTACAGGGCTGGTAGCGTACAGATTACAGCTATAGCAGGTGAAATGGCAGGCTGGAATAGCGCAAGCAGTTCAATAACTGTTACAGTAAATTCAAAACCACAACCACAGCCGGTGGCACCGACTGAACCATCAGAACAGCCACAGCAGAACTAGAACAGCAACAATAGAACAGGAACAAATAAAATATAGCAAATGAAAATACAACAAAGAAAAGTGCCGGAAACGGCACTTTTCTATTATATTGCATAATTATTTACAAAATATGACATATTCTTAATATTTTTTTTGTGACTTCTAAAAATAGACAAAAGAAATGAAGTGTAGTAATATAACATAGGATTAAACCGAAAAATAATGTTACAATTTGTAAAGGGTAGGAAAATGGAAAACAACGAACCAATAAGAGATCAGGAAATTGAAATCGATTTAGTAGCGCTGTTTCACGAATTAGTGAAGCACTGGAAGGCACTTGTGGCATCAATGGTGCTTCTTGCAGCAGTATTTGGATTATACTCCAAGATTACTTTTGTACCGGAGTATGAGGCATCTGCAGAGATGTATGTACTGACCAAGTCAACATCTATCACCAGTCTTGCTGATATTCAGGTAGGCTCGAGTCTGACAAACGACTATGAGTACGTTATCACAGGCAGGACAGTTTTATCACAGGTAATCGACAATCTGGATATGGACGAGACATACGAGCAGCTTAGCAAGAGGGTTTCAATAGAGAATCCGACAGATACACGTGTGCTCAAGATTGTAGTTACAGACACTGATTTGGAAGCTTCAAAGACAGTGGCAGATGAGATTGCAAAGGTTTCATCACAGTATATCGCTGACAATATGGATCAGTCACAGCCAAAGATTATCCAGACAGCATATGCTTCAAAGACACCGGTGAATAATAATATCCTTAAGAATACAGTTATAGGTGCTGTACTCGGACTGTTTCTTGCTACCGGCATAGTTGTACTTGGATACATGCTTGACGATACAATTTCCAATGCAGATGATATGGAGACCAGAACAGGCCTCAAGGTGCTTGCATCACTTCCTGTTGATGAGGCAGAGTATGATGGAGCCAAGACAAAGAGAAGAAAAAAGAAGAAAACTCAATCATCTAAATCAGACGATAGCAAGAGTAAGAAGAGGGCAGTTTAATGGAAACAATAGTTATTAATCAGATAAAAGACCAGAGCTATACAATGAAGGAGTCTCTTCGAGCTCTTAAAACAAGCATCAGTTTCAGTGGAAAGGGCGTGAAGTCCATCCTCTTTACCAGCAGCGTGCCAAATGAAGGAAAGACAACCGTAGTTATGGATCTGGCTCGTTCGATGGCGGACTCTAAGAAGTCAGTCCTTGTAGTAGATACCGATATGCGTAAGTCAGTCCTTGTAGGACGACTCAGAGCGAAAGTGGAGAGCGGTGGAAAGATATACGGACTCTCACATTATCTCTCAGGTCAGGTATCTTTGGACAAAGTAGTATATGCGACAAACATCAAAGGAGTGTTTATTCTCTTTGCAGGACATGAGGTACCAAATCCTACAGAGCTTCTTGAGACAGAGGAGTTTAAAGAGCTTATCGAGTTTGGAGAGAAGAACTTTGACTATGTGCTTGTCGATACTCCTCCTACAGGAGCTGCGATTGATGCGGCCGTAGTTGGAAAGAATGTAGACGGAGCAGTAATAGTTGCTGCCCAGAATGTTACAAGCAGCCGTGCAATCATTAATACAAAGCGTACACTTGAGGACTCGGGAGTCAAGATTCTTGGAGCTGTGCTCAATAAGTGCAGGTTTGAGGAGTCTAAGTATGGTCATTACTATGGAAACTATTATGGTAATTACTATGGCAATTATTATGGCAGAGATGAGGACGAAAAGTAACAGGCACATACACATATGAATGACGGAGAATAGTGCAGATGAAAAAAAAGAAAAATATAATTATTACAGCAGTAATGATTGTACTTATTGCTATTATAGCGATAATACTTGTAAAGATTAACAGCAGTAATGTTAAGAATAAAGAAGCCAAAGGCATAAAGCCGGGTACAGAGGCAGTTAAGACAAAAGCTGATACTCAGGCTGAGGATGACAACATTACAGACAAATCAGGCATAGAGGAATTTGCACTATTTGGTGTTGACAGCCGCTCAGATCAGCTTGATAAAGGAACACGTTCCGATTCCATTATGGTAGTCAGGGTTGATCATGATGCTAAGAAAATCCGCATGGTATCTATTTTCAGAGACTGTATGATGAATATTGATGGTCATGGATACCAGAAGGTGACACATGCACATGCGTTTGGCGGACCGGAGCTTGCAGTGGATACACTTAACAAAAATCTGGACTTAGACATAAAGAATTATGTTACAGTCAATTTCAATACAGTCGGTGAAATTATAGATGAGGTAGGAGGCATTGTACAGGATATCGATGCTTCTGAGGCAAAGGTGATAAACGGATATATTGATGAGGTCAATAAGGTTCGTGGAACAAGCTCATCCCATATTGATTCAGCCGGCACATATACTCTTGATGGAACTCAGGCAGTTGCGTATTCCAGAATACGTTATACAGTAGGAGGAGACTATAAGCGTGCTGAAAGACAGAGAACAGTGCTGTTCAAGGTTTTTGAATCAGCTAAGAAGATGAATACAGCGGCAAAGATTAAGATGGTATCAGACCTGATTGGACATGTCAATACTAACTATAATACTGATGAGATTCTTTCAGTATTTAAAAATCTTGCAGACTATACAGTAGAGGATTCTACAGCATATCCACAGGTGTTCTATGGTGGAAAGGTTGATGGCGCATGGGTTGAGGTGCCTACTACACTTGCAGACATGGCTACAGGAGTGCATCAGTTCCTTGAAGGTGATACAGGCTATACTCCTAGTGCAACTGTAAACGAATACAGCAGTGCATTATCAGGAAAAGTAAGCGGACCTAATAACGATTTAACAAATACAAATTTTGGGGATTAAATATGAACTTCAGACAAAATGGAGATAAGTACCTCATCACAATAGAAGTAATTGCACTGATAGTTGTGCTGGTATTTGGAGCAGTGCATTTTGTGATGCCGGGGAATAATGCGAATAAGAGAATAACAGAAAGCCAGCAGGAGACACAGAATCCTACTCAGGAGACGGATGGAACTCAGCAGGTACAAGCTGATGGACAGCAGGCAGCACCGGCATTTACTCCGTCAGATTCTGTCAAGACAAAGCTGTCTTCTATGACAACAGAGGAAAAGGTAGCCCAGCTATTCATTACGAGACCTGAGGAGATTACAGGTGTATCACAGTTCACTCAGGCCGGTAACAAGACAAAGGCAGCTATTGGTACATATCCTATTGGTGGTTTTGTTTTCAGACAGGAGAATTTCTCAGGAGAGGCTGCAGTTACAAAGATGATGAGCAGTCTGCAGTCATTTTCGCAGGAGCGATTGGGCGTGAATCTGTTTCTTGCAATTGATGAAGAAGGTGGAGAAAGACTTCCTCTTGCTTCAGCTAATGGATATGAGGCACAGCAGGCACCATCACAGCTTGGAGATGCTGACGCAGCGGGCGGCAGTGCAGGAAAGATAGGCTCATATATGGCTACCAATGGCCTTAATATGAATTTTGGGCCGACAGCGGATATAGCATATGGTGATAATGCAGATAACGATACATATGCATTTGGCAGCGAGTCAGCGACTGTAGGTGACTGTGTTGCAGCACAGGTAAGCAGCTATAATGGTGCAGGAATCAATTCTGTAGCAAAGAGCTTTCCCGGAAAAGGAAAGGCTACTACAGATTCGGCGACAGGAATGCTCTGGATGACAGATAAGCTGGAGGATCTTGAGGCATCTGATTTTGTGCCATATCAGAAGGCAATTGAAGCAGGTGTTCCGGCAGTCATGATGGGAAATGTGATTTGTCAGAGTGTGACAGGAGAGGAAACCACGCCATGCTCTACATCAGCAGGTGCCGTAAACTATATGAGAACTACCATGGGTTTTAATGGCCTTTTGATTACAGATGATTTATCAGACGCATCTCTTAATAAGGTATGTACACAGGATGAGGCGGCTGTGGCAGCTGTTAAGGCAGGAATGAGCATGCTTTATGTTTCAACAGGCTTTGAGAGCAGTTATAATGCAGTGTTGTCTGCAGTTAACAGTGGCGAGATACCGGCAGAAAAATTAGATGATGCAGTGGGAAGAATTCTAACAACAAAAGGAATTTAATATATGCAAATAAAAGTAAATCCGTTATACTATAGAGTATAGCGGATTTATGTTATATATTTTGTATATTTAAAGGAGAATTGTTGATATGTCAAATTGTTTCAATCCGGCAAATATTCTTTTGCCAAACGATTGTATAGATATGGAAAAATGGTCAGTTATTGCCTGTGACCAGTTCACAAGTCAGGCTGATTATTGGGATGCTGTGGAAAAGCATGTGGCTGATGCACCATCAACGCTTAATGTTGTGTTTCCTGAGATATATCTGGGAACAATTACGAAACAGGAGAATGATTGCAATTCGTCAGGGGATGGTGTCAAAAATGACAAAGAAACCGGCAGAAAAACAAAATATGCTTCAATGACGGATGATGAGAGAATCAAATATATTAATACCACTATGGAGACATATCTCACAGATGGAACCTTAAAGCAAGTGGTGGCAGATGGCTATGTGCTTGTTGAGCGTACTACGGAGTCAGGGGTGCGTCTTGGAATAGTAGGACTTATTGATCTGGATGACTATGATTTCGACCCGAAAAAGAAGACTCTCATCAGAGCAACAGAGGGAACAGTAATCTCACGTATACCTCCGAGAGTGAAAATAAGAGAGAATGCAGCTATTGAGCTGCCACACGTTATGCTGCTTGTTGATGATCCTATAGACAGACAAAAGATTGATGGATGCCAGGGTGCTATACAGGAAGATGCTGCAAATATAGCAGCTGTAAAGCATGGAATAATCGAGTATGTGTATGCCATCAGGGATACTCTTCGTAAGCTTTACGATACAGAGCTCATGCAGGGAGGCGGACATATCCGCGGCTATGCTATCGAGGGTGAGGCAGCAAAGCAGGTGACAGAGGCATTTGCAGCGAAACAGGAAAGCTGTGGAGGCTTTTTGTTTGCAGTAGGTGATGGAAACCATTCCCTTGCAACAGCGAAGACATGCTGGGAAAATATCAAAAAATCCGGAAAATTCACAGAGGAGCAGTTGAAAACTCATCCTGCAAGGCATGCTCTTGTGGAAATCTGTAATCTGCACAGTGAGGCGCTTGAGTTTAAGCCTATTCACAGACTGCTTACAAATGTTGATGTAAAGGATATGCTGTCGTTTTTCGAAGCTGAAATCACAAAACAAGGACTTGAGAGCGCTGAGGGTGATGAGATAGTATTTGAGTATGTTGAATCAGGCGCTACCTCAATAAAGAATTCCGGAATTAATATCACAAATAGAGGTGACCGCCTCCCGGTTGAGATACTCCAGGGTATTTTAGATAAGTATCTTGAGACACATGGCAATGTGGAAATAGACTATATCCATGGTGATGAGGCACTTCACGGACTGGTTAAGGAGACTAAGGGATGTGGAATTTTTCTTCAGTCGATAGACAAAAGCACATTGTTCCCTGCAATAAATGCGGGCGGGGTGCTGCCTAGAAAGACATTCTCAATCGGAGAAGCGAATGAGAAGAGATATTATATGGAGTGCCATAAGATATCTATGTAGCTTTGGTTTATATACATATGTTGGTTTTATTATATTTATAAACAATTGATTTTATGAAGTAGAATAATTTAACAAATAAGCTTATTTTACTACACAAACACATTTATTAAGTGTATAATATAAGAAAAATTTATTCACAAGGGGACGACAATGGGAAAATACTTTGGAACAGACGGCTTCCGTGGAGAGGCTAATGTCAATTTAACAGCAGAACACGCATATCAGATTGGTAGATTTTTAGGCTGGTATTATGGAGAGCTTAAGAAGCAGAAGCAGCTCGATGAGCCGGCAAAGATAGTAATAGGAAAGGATACAAGACGTTCAAGCTACATGTTTGAGTATTCACTTGTATCAGGACTTACAGCATCGGGAGCAGATGCATATCTATTACACGTTACTACAACTCCATCAGTGGCATATGTAGCAAGAACCGATGATTTTGACTGTGGTATCATGATTTCGGCAAGCCATAATCCATACTATGACAATGGAATCAAGCTTATCAACAGCAATGGAGAGAAGATGGATGAGGAGACAATTCTCCTTGTCGAGGACTATATAGACGGCAAGCTACGCCTGTTTGGTCAGGAGTGGAAGGAGTTGCCTTATGCACATAAGGATGCAATCGGATGTACAGTGGATTATGTGGCAGGCCGTAACCGTTACATGGGATACCTCATATCGCTTGGTGTCTACTCATTCAAGGGCATGAAGGTAGGTCTTGACTGTGCCAACGGAAGCTCATGGAACATGGCAAAGTCTATTTTTGAGGCACTCGGAGCAAAGTGCTATGTCATCAATAATGAGCCAAACGGTCTAAACATCAACAATAATGCTGGCTCTACACATATCGAGGGCTTACAGAAGTACGTGGTGGACAATGGTCTTGATGTAGGCTTCGCATACGATGGAGATGCAGACAGATGTCTCTGTGTAGATGAACTGGGCAATGTAATCACTGGAGACCATATCCTCTACATCTATGGAAAGTACATGAAAGAGAGAGGAAAGCTCGATAACAATACTGTTGTCACAACAGTTATGTCAAACTTTGGACTCTATAAGGCCCTTGATGAGCTTGGAATCGGCTATGCAAAGACTGCAGTAGGTGACAAATATGTATATGAGTACATGCAGCAGAACGGCTGCCGCATCGGCGGAGAGCAGTCAGGACATATCATCTTCTCTAAGTATGCATCAACAGGTGATGGTATCCTTACCAGCCTTAAGATGATGGAGGTCATGATGGCTAGGAAACAGAAGATGAGCCAGCTCTGTGAGGGGCTTAATATCTATCCACAGGTGCTTCAAAATGTGCGCGTAGCTGACAAGGCGGAAGCACTTGCCAATCCTGAGGTTCAGGCGGCTGTCGACCAGGTTACTGCAGAGCTTGGCGATACAGGACGTATACTTGTGCGTGAGTCGGGTACAGAGCCTGTTATCCGTGTCATGGTTGAGGCAGAGAGCGAGGAAATCTGTCAGAAATATGTGGATATGGTCGTTGCAAAATTAAAATAAAGGTTAATGCCAAAGATAATACACGTAATATACAAAAGCTGTGTGAGAATATCATGCAGCTTTTGCTGTTATGAGGGTTCATAAATGAGTGAATTAAGATAAATTAAGTGGATATAATTTAATCTGTAGAGAGAATAGTAATTAAATTCTGCCGGAGGAAATAGTCTATGCCTGAAATCTTAATTATTTTTATATTATGTGCCGGTATTATTGTAATTGGCATAATATTGTGTATAATTATTAAAGTGAGTCATATGTCTGATGACGAACAGAAAAAGGACGATGAACGACAGCTGGAGTTCATTCGTGCCTACAAGGAGCATAAAAAAGGACATTGAGTTTAAAGGATTATATAATAAGAGACATACAGGAAAAGTTCAAATATCTTCCGTCAGCGGTATATTTGGCTTTAATCTGCATTGCGATGTATATTTTTGTGTGTCTGCTGCGATATCTTTTCACAATGAGAGAGGTATCACAGGCAGATGAGAGAAGAAAAAATATAGTGGGCAAAATCTGGCATATGCTGTTCTGCGGCACCTTTGTGGCCTATATGTATACGCTTATAATGATAGTGTATTATTCAAGGGAGCCGGGAAGCAGAACCGGCGTCGCCGATATGGTGCTGTGGAGCAATTGGGGCATGACACTTCAGATGCACGCTTATTTTATAGAAAATATAGTATTGTTTATACCATTTGGGCTTATATTTCCATTGGTTTTTAAAAATTGGATGAGATGGTTTACAATACCTGTTGGTGCTTTTATAAGCGCAGCAATTGAGTACACGCAGCTGGTTACCGGCAGGGGATATTGTCAGCTTGATGATTTTGTGACAAATACGGCAGGAGCAGCAATCGGATTTTTTATTTATTTGATATTATATGCAGGGTGGCTGGTATGGAAAAAAATAAGATAAGCATTGTGGTACCATGCTTTAACGAGAAAGAGGCTCTGCCTCTTTTTTATAATAAAATAACTCAGGTGTTTGATCAGATGAGTCAAGAGAGTGAGACAGCGGGATTGTACTATGAACTGATTATAGTGGATGATGGCTCCATGGACGGGACGCTCGATGTCGCGAAAGAGCTTGCCGCAAATGATTCCGGTGTAAAATACATATCTTTTTCACGCAATTTTGGCAAGGAGGCAGCCATGTATGCAGGCTTGCAGCATGCGGTGGGGGAATATGTGGCAATAATGGATGCAGATCTTCAGGATCCCCCGGAAATGCTTCCGAAGATGTATCAGGTCCTTAATAAAGAGGGTTATGATGCTGTCGGTACAAGACGAGTGACACGCAAAGGTGAACCAGCGATTAGATCTTTTTTTGCCAGAAAATTTTACAGGCTTATGAGCAGAATATCAAAGGCAAATATGGTTGATGGGGCACGTGACTACAGGCTGATGAACAGGAAATATGTGGATGCACTGCTTTCGCTTAAGGAATACAACAGGTTTTCAAAGGGATTGTTTGGCTGGGTAGGCTTTAAGGTGAAGTGGCTTGAGTTTGAGAATGTAAACAGAGTGGCAGGTGAGACAAAGTGGTCATTCTGGCAGCTCTTTTTGTATAGCCTTGACGGAATAGTGGCATTTTCCAACGCGCCGCTATACATGGCTTCAATAGCCGGAGTGTTCAGCTTTATTGTCGCAATAATTGCAATGCTCTTTATCATTATCAGGAGACTTGTATTCGGAGATCCGGTAGCCGGCTGGGCTTCGACCGTTGTTATCATACTTTTTATAGGTGGGATACAACTGCTTAGCATAGGCATTTTGGGACTTTATCTGTCGAAGCTATATCTCGAGGCAAAGGACAGACCGATATATTTAATAGGAGAATCAAATATAGAAAAACCTACAGAAAAAAATTAAGGCTTTCTTAAGATTTCTTAATTCGATAGCATATGACATTTTTTTCGAATGTTATGTGCTATAATTTTTTCGGCAACGTTTATTAATGCATGAAAGAGGACTAAGATGAAAAACGTACTGGAGTGGCTTGAGACCACAGTAGAAAAATACCCTGACAAGCCTGCATTTTCGGATACTGAATGCAGCATTACGTTTGCGCAGGTGTATGATATAGCAAGAAATACAGGAGCATATCTGATAGAACAGCTTGGAGTGGACAGAACCCCTGTTGCAGTATTTGCCGGAAGAAAAATGGTGACACCGGCATACTTTCTGGGAGTGGTATATGCAGGCAGACCGTATGCACCGATTGATGCATCGCTTCCTGACAAGAGAATTGAAAAAATACTTGAAAATCTGTGTCCAAGGGCTATTGTTGCAGACAGGGAAAGTCTTGAGCATGTGGAGAGCATAGTGGATGAGCTGGTAAAGTCAGAAGGCTTCGATAGACCGCAGATATTTGTTGCTGAGGATATATCGCGCTTTAAGAAGGTGGTGTGCGCTGATAGTAATTGTAAAATCAGTGAATCAGCAGGAGAAGCTGTGACGGATAGTGAGAACGATATGCTCGCTGCAGTCCGCAGGCAGATGTCCATGACAGACCCGCTGTATATTATCTACACGTCAGGCTCCACCGGCAATCCAAAGGGAGTCATGACATCGCATCTGTCACTTATGACATACATCAATGCATATTGTGATGTGATGCATATAGAGGAAAGTGATGTGCTGGGCAATCAGTCACCGCTTGACTATATTGCGGCAATCAGGGACATTTATCTGCCGCTAAAGACCGGTTGCAGCACAGCGATTATTCCAAAAGAGTATTTTATGGAGCCAAATGCCTTGTTTGATTACATGAATGATAAGAAGGTCAGCAGTGTCGGCTGGAGTGTTTCGGCATTTACCATCCTCACATCGCTTGGGGCATTTGAGGAAGTAGGGCTTAAGAGTCTTAGAAAAATCTGCTTCTCAGGCTCGGTAATGCCATGCAGGGTACTCAGGAAATGGCAGGAAAATCTGCCTGAAGCACATTTTGTGAACCAGTATGGGCCGACAGAGGCCACAACATCATGCACATACTATAGCGTGGATCATACAGTGGAAGATGACGAGGTGCTTCCTATAGGAAAAGCCTATGACAATTACAGGGTTTTCCTGATAGATGAGCATGGAAATGAGCCGGCTGTCGGAGAACAGGGCGAGATATGCGTATGTGGACCAATCCTGGCGCTGGGTTATTATAATGATCCGGAGAGGACAGCTGCGGCATTTACACTCAATCCACTCAACAAGGCTTATCCTGAGCGGATGTACCGCACAGGGGATTACGGAAGGCTCGATGAGGACGGCATACTTCATTTCTGTGGACGTATGGACCGCCAGATAAAGCACATGGGACACCGTGTGGAGCTTGATGAGGTGGAGCATGCCGCCAATGTGGTCGATGGAGTCGCAGAAAGCTGTGTTATATATAATAAAGCAAAAGAGGTGCTGATACTTTTCTACACAGGAGACTGTGACAGGAGAAGCCTTGCGCTGGCACTGAGGGACGAGCTCCCGGGCTTTATGGTGCCAAGGAAAATCAAGAAACTGGAGCAGCTTCCTAAGCTTCCAAACGGAAAATATGATATGAAAAAACTGGAGGAAATGTAAAATGAGAGACACAATTTTAGAGATTTTAGAGGAATTAAGACCGGATGTGGATTTTGAGAAGGAGACAAAGCTCATCGATGACAAAATTCTTGAGTCATTTGATATAGTTTCACTCGTATCGGAGCTGACAGATGAGTTTGACATCACAATCAGACCAAAGGATCTGGTTCCTGAGAATTTCAACTCAGTAGATGCAATCGAGAAGCTTGTGAAAGAGCTTGTGGAGGAATAAAGCATATGAGACAGACACCGTACTATGTATTTGATACGGACGAGTTTGCAAAAAGAGCAGCCATGATAAGGGCTGCTCTTGATTGTAAAGGAGGACGTAGGATACCACTTTGTTTTTCGATAAAGGCAAATCCGTTTCTACTTCACAGGCTGCCGGCGGGCTTAGACCATGTGGAGGTGTGCAGCCCGGGAGAGCTTGAGATATGTATAGCACTTGGCGTGAAGCCGGAGAGCATCATCTATTCAGGTGTGATGAAGGAAAAATGCGATATAGAGCGAGCAGTTTCATATGGCGCCGGGATACTGACATGTGAGAGCATAAGACATGCGGCGCTGATATCAGAAGTGATGCTTGAATGTATACAGGAAGGTGCGTATGAAGCCGAGTTTGCCGAAACGAAAGCACATGTCATACTGCGCCTGACAAGTGGCAACCAGTTTGGCATGTCGCTTGAGGATATTGAATATATCATTTCGCATCCGGATGAGTTTAAGGGCATTGCGGTAATGGGTATTCACTACTATTCCGGCACACAGAAGAGTCTTCGCAAAATAAATAAGGACTTGGAAAAAATAAAGTCTGCACTGACCGGATTAAAAGAAAAATACGGCTTTGAGCCACAGCTTGTAGAGTATGGCCCGGGACTTTGCGTGGAGTATTTTGAGGATGACTGGCAGGAAAAGGAAAAACAATCACTTGATGAGGCAGCAGAGGTGCTTAGAGAATTTGCTGTGGAATATCCGCTTGGCATTGAGATGGGACGATTCCTCGCAGCCTCATGCGGTAAATATTACACACAGGTAAAGGACTTAAAATCGACAGGCGATGCCAACTATGCGATTCTGGATGGAGGAATCCACCACCTGAATTACTTCGGGCAGAGGATGGCAATGCAGGTGCCACCGATTAGTATATATAGAGCTGCCGGTGTGGAATTAACACAATTGCCGGACATAGACTATACACTCTGCGGAAGCCTCTGTACAGTGGCAGATGTGCTGGTACGCGAGGTGAGGCTTAAGAAGCTTGAGCTTGGCGATGTTCTTGAGTTCGGGCACTGTGGCGCATACTCTGTGACAGAAGCACCGGCACTCTTTTTGTCAAGACAGCTTCCGGCTATATATGCATATTCGAAGGAGTATGGATATGAGTGCCTGAGGGAGCATATTCCTGCGGCTGAGATAAATCTGGCCGGAAAAAAATTGTAAATAAAAGCGCCATGGTAAATTGCCATGGCGCTTTTGAATATGACATAAACAAAGCATTTTGTGGGAAGCCTGACTATTAGCCAAGCTCCTTCTCACACATATCAAGTACAGAGGCAATGGTAGTATCCATATCATAGTATTTGTACTCGCCGAGACGACCACCGAATATAACACAGGTCTCCTTATCGGCAAGCTCCTTATACTTGGCGTAGAGCTGTCCATTTTTCTCATCGTTTACAGGGTAGTAAGGCTCATCGCCTGCCTTCCACTCAGAAGAGTACTCACGGCTGATAATAGTCTTTGGCAGATCATTGCCATCCTCATCCTTGCCGAACTCGAACCACTTGTGCTCTATGATACGTGTCCATGGAGTCTCGCGGTCTGTATAGTTGACAGCGGCATTGCCCTGAAAGTTAGGAATATCGAGGGTCTCATTCTCAAAGCGCACTGAGCGGTATTCCAAAGTACCTAGCTTAAAGCCAAAGTATGCGTCAATAGGACCTGTGTATACAACCTTGTCAGCAAGAGCATCAAGCTCAGCCTTGTGCTCAAGGTAGTCGGTATTCAATCTGACCTCAATGCCGTCGAGCAGATTTTCAACCATCTTGGTGTATCCACCGATTGGAATACCCTGATAAAGAGCATTGAAGTAATTGTTGTCAAAGGTAAGTCTAACAGGAAGACGCTTTATGATGAAAGCCGGAAGCTCCTTACAGTCACGCCCCCACTGCTTCTCAGTGTAGCCCTTAACGAGCTTCTCATAGATATCACGGCCAACGAGTGAGATAGCCTGCTCCTCGAGATTTTTTGGCTCACCGGTTATTTCCTTTTTCTGCTCCTCAATCTTTGCAGCAGCCTCCTCCGGTGTCACCACACCCCACATCTTGTTGAAGGTGTACATGTTAAATGGCATAGAGTAAAGCTCACCCTTGTAGTTTGCCACAGGGCTGTTTGTGAAACGGTTGAACTCAGCAAACTGTGTGATGTAGTTCCAGACCCTCTTGTCATTGGTGTGGAATATGTGGGCTCCGTACATGTGTACATTTATGCCCTCCTGCTTTTCGGTGTAAACATTTCCTGCTATGTTAGGACGCTTGTCCACAACAAGCACTGATTTGCCCTTGGCCTTTGCCTCATGGGCGAAGATGGATCCGTAGAGACCGGAACCTACTATTAAATAATCGTATTTCATTGTGTTCTCCTACTTAATTTGCGTTATATAAATTATTATAAGTGTTGATTAAAAAAAAGCAAGAGATAAAACATTTTTACGTACAAATAAATACATATTGTATTTATTTTGGTGATATAATGTGTTATAGTGAATAAAAAGGAGGATACAAAGATGAAGAATATGTATTTGGTTAAATATTCGGTTAAAGGAATAAAATCGTTGGATAAGCTGGTGTCATTGGCTTTTTACAAAAAAACAATTACAAAAGACATGGATACGCAAGGGTTTAATATAAAAGGAATATACGGAATGAATGGTTCGGGAAAATCAGGAATCATGTCATCAATTCAGATTTTAAAAAATATCTTAACAGATTCTAACTATTTAAATAATCCAATAAGCCAGAAAACGCTGGATTCACTTGTGAATAAGAAATTATCTGAGTTGTTTATTGAAGTGGAATATGTAGTAAGAACAAAGGAAAAATTGTGGTTATTTCGATATAATGTAGCATTAGCAAAAAAAGAATCGGAAACATATATTATAAAAAGTGAAGAGCTTTCATTTAAAAATGCAACAACAAGAAAAGAAAATATGAGTGTTTTGTACAAAGTAAATGATGGAGCATTGGATTTAAAATATTTTGATACAAGTGATAAGACAAATAGTATGTTAGCAGAAAAACAATAAATCTATTAGATAAATCATCATTTTGCTCAATTGCTGTAAAAAAAATTATAGATAAAAAAATATTTGATAAAAAGGTTCAAATGGTTGTTCCGGCTTTGGTTATTTTATATAATTTTGGAACAAAGCTACATGTATATCTTGACAATGAGGATACTCATATACCATTTATAATTGCACATATGATGAAGTACGGAGATATAACATATGAAGGCAATGAAATGGTAGATAGCCTGTTGTATGAGGCTTCAAATATGGATGCAGAGAGTATGAATATGTTAGCTGCGGAGAAAAATTTTGTTAACAGGGATAGTTATGATTATTTTGAAAATGAAGTTCATCAGTTGTACGAGTTTTTACACATTTTTAAGTCGGATTTGGTGGGGATTGAAATAGAAAAAAAGGAAGATGGAGACATGTATGTCTGTGAGCTTGTAATGGTTTACAATGAATATAGGGTTAACGTGGAGTTTGAAAGTACAGGCATAAAGAAGCTGGTGAAGCTTTATATGTATATTAGAGAGATGAAACGAGGAGGAATCGTATTTATAGATGAATTTGATGCCAATCTTCATGATGTCTATCTGTGCGCTTTACTGGAATATTTAATGGAGTATGGCGAGGGGCAACTGTGTTTTACGACACACAATATAGGACCGATGGATATTCTCAAAAGAAATAGTAATTCAATTGATTTTATTTCGGGAGACCATAGGATTTATTCGTGGAAAAAATCAGGGAATTATTCACCGGCTAATCTTTATAGGAAAGGGATGATAGAGGGATCTCCGTTCAATGTGGATTCTATAGATTTTATAGATGCATTTGGTATACAGGAGGGGGATGAATAATGGGAATGCAGCTAATATTTGTTTTAGAGACAAATAAGAAATGTAAATCGGATTGGATATATATCAAGGATACTATTGAATATTTTTATAATATAGATGCCAATAATATAAAGTTTACACAGGTGTATATGGATGGTAAGGGGAATTTCAAGAATAAACAAAAGGAAATTAATAAAAATATAGACCAGTATGCTAAAGGTGCAAGTAATGGTAACTCCAAAGTTATTTGTTGCTTGGATAGTGATGATTATGATATCAACATGGAGGCAATTAAATTCTTGAACGAGGCTTTCAAGTTTTGCAATGATAATAAATATGAATTAATATGGTTTTGTAAGGATATTGAGCGTGTTTATCTAAGAAAGAAGGTTGTGAAAGATGAAAAGAAAAAGGAGGCAGGGAAATTTAAAGCAAATAAAACTATTAGAAATATTGATGCAAAAAATTTAGTTGCTAGCAAGTATAAGGATGGAACAAGCAATATATTGAACATTCTTGACAAATATTTGGAGCGAAAGTAATGGAGGTATAAAAGTGAAACTACCCGGCTACTACTCCTCAGGAGAATTTGCAAAAAAAGCGCATATTACAAAAAAGACCGTCAGGTACTATGACGACCACAATATTTTAAAACCATCCTACGTAAACGAAAACGGAGCCAGATTCTATAATGATGACGACTTTGCGCGTCTACAGCAGATACTGTTCCTCAAATATCTGGGATTTTCCCTGGATGATATCAAGGAGATGACACTCAGAAACACGGACAGTAATGTCATGTCTGAGTCGCTTCACATGCAGCTTGGCCTCGTGGAGGAGAGGATAGAGCAGATGAAGCTTATGAAATCGGCATTGCAGGAGGCTTCAGAGGTAATAGACGAGGGGCGAAGCGTGGACTGGAGCCATATGCTGGAGCTGGTCAATATAAACGAGATGGAGCAAAAGCTAAAACAGCAGTACAGGGATGCTTCAAATATATCAGCCAGAATCAATCTGCACAGGGATTTCTCAATGAATCCGGTGAGCTGGTTTAGCTGGGTATTTGATGAGTGTAGCTTTTTTGAGGGGGAAAAGGTGCTCGAGGTGGGCTGTGGTGATGCCTCTCTCTGGACACAGAACATAGACAGGATACCGGCAGATATGCAGATAACCCTGACTGATATATCGTATGGCATGGTAAGGGATGCGACGAGAAATGTAGGCGCAGATGACAAGCGCTTCACATATGAGGTGATGGATGCCCACAGGCTGTATAAGCCGGATGCATCGTATGACTGCGTGATAGCAGACCATGTACTGTTCTATTGTGACAATCTGGATGCCGTGTGCAGTGAAATCCTAAGGGTGCTAAAGCCAGGTGGCGTGTTTGTGTGCAGTACATACAGCTCACGGCATATGAAGGAAATAAACGACCTGGTGCAGCAGTTTGATGACCGTATAGAGCTGTCAGCGGAAAGGCTGTATGAGCAATTTGGTAAAGAAAATGGTGAGGCAATACTTGGAAAATACTTTGGTGAGGTAAGCTGGCATGGATACGAGGATGAGCTTGTGGTAGAAAAAGCAGAGCCTGTGATAGAGTATGTGCTCTCGTGCCACGGCAACCAGAACAGGTATATTGTGGACCGCTATAAGGAATTTGCGGCATTTGTCAGAAAGAAGACAGAGGGAGGGTTCCATATCACAAAGGATGCAGGTGTATTTATTGCACGAAAATGATTCAAAAAACAGGATATTATAAGCATATATTTTGTGAAAAATGCTAAAAATATAAAAAAGTACTTGAAGGTGCCCTTGGGGCACCTTTTATAATGCAGGTAAATGATGAATCAGGTCAGTGTATTCTACAGACCGAAAGCATCAAGTGCAGCACGTAGTTTCAGTTTGAAGGAGAACAACATGAAAGGTATTATATTAGCGGGAGGTTCAGGCACACGTCTTTACCCACTCACAATGGTAACATCAAAGCAGTTACTTCCAATTTATGACAAGCCAATGATCTACTATCCTATGTCAGTGCTTATGAATGCAGGAATCAGAGATATTCTGATCATTTCAACACCACAGGATACACCAAGATTTAAGGAGCTCTTAGGAGACGGACATCAGTTTGGTGTCAACCTCACCTACGAGGTACAGCCAAGCCCGGACGGACTTGCACAGGCATTCGTTATCGGTGAGAAATTCATCGGGGATGACACAGTAGCCATGGTTCTCGGAGACAACATCTTCGCAGGACACGGACTCAATAAGAGACTCAAGGCCGCAGTTGAAAACGCAGAGAGTGGTAAGGGCGCCACAGTATTCGGATACTATGTAGATGACCCTGAGAGATTCGGTATCGTAGAGTTCGATAAGAGGGAAAGGCTATTTCAATCGAGGAAAAGCCGGAGCATCCAAAGAGTAATTACTGTGTCACAGGTCTTTATTTCTACGACAACAACGTAGTAGAGTACGCAAAGAACCTTAAGCCATCAGCCAGAGGAGAGCTTGAGATAACAGACCTTAACAGAATCTATCTCGAGAAAAAGGCACTCAATGTAGAGCTTTTAGGACAGGGCTTCACATGGCTTGACACAGGAACACATGAGAGTCTTGTTGATGCCACAAATTTTGTCAAGACAGTCGAGACACATCAGCACCGCAAGATAGCATGTCTTGAGGAAATCGCTTACTTAAACGGCTGGATTACAAAGGATGAAGTATTAAAGACATATGAGCTCGTAAAGAAGAACCAGTATGGACAGTACTTAAAGGATGTACTTGATGGAAAATACCGCGAGCAACTGTACTAATTATAGTAAAATCGACATTGCGTTAGTTAGCTGGTAGATTAAGTTAATAGAAATAATTTAAATCTCGCTTGCAAAAAGCGGGAATCAGGAGGAAATCAAAATGACAATTATCGTAACAGGTGGAGCAGGATTTATCGGAAGCAATTTCGTATTTCACATGCTTAACAAATATCCGGATTATCGTATCGTATGCTTAGACTGTCTCACATATGCAGGAAATCTCTCAACACTTGAGCCTGTAATGGACAATCCAAACTTCCGTTTCGTAAAGGAGAGCATCACAGACCGTGACGCCGTATACAAATTATTTGAGGAAGAGCATCCTGATATGGTTGTAAACTTCGCAGCAGAGTCACACGTTGACCGTTCAATCGAAAACCCACAGGTATTCCTTGATACAAATATCATCGGAACATCAGTACTTATGGACGCATGCCGCAAGTATGGCATTAAAAGATATCACCAGGTATCAACAGATGAGGTATACGGAGATCTGCCACTTGACCGCCCTGACCTTTTCTTCCATGAGGATACACCAATCCATACATCAAGCCCATATTCATCATCAAAGGCAGCAGCAGACTTACTCGTGCTTGCTTACCACCGCACATATGGACTTCCTGTAACAATCAGCCGTTGCTCAAACAACTACGGACCATACCATTTCCCTGAGAAGCTTATCCCTCTTATGATAGCAAATGCACTTAATGATAAGCCACTCCCGGTATACGGAACAGGCGAGAACGTGCGTGACTGGCTCTATGTAGAGGATCACTGCAAGGCAATCGACCTTATCATCCACAACGGACGTGTAGGAGAGGTTTACAACGTAGGTGGACACAATGAGAAGACAAACCTTGAAATCGTAAAGATTATCTGCAAGGAGCTCAATAAGCCGGAGAGCCTTATCACATTCGTAGGAGACCGTAAGGGACATGATATGCGTTACGCGATCGACCCAACAAAGATCCACAATGAGCTCGGATGGCTGCCGGAGACTAAGTTTGAGGACGGAATAAAGAAGACGATAAAGTGGTATCTGGAGAACCGTGAGTGGTGGGAGACTATCATCAGCGGCGAGTATCAGAACTATTACGAGAAGATGTACGCGAATAGATAGTTATTATCGTGAATAGAAATATTGACAGAATGGACACGACTGCTTGCAGGCAGTGACCATTATGTTAATATTTCGTATGCGATAGCATAACATCAACGTATATAAGCAAAACATTGAGCATGAAATGCGACACCAGACCTTGTCTGGTGGTTTTGCGCATATATGGTGATGTTAGTCACGATAATATTTGTAAAAAGGAGACCCAAAATGAAAGTATTTGTTACAGGAGTTGCAGGTCAGCTCGGACACGACGTAATGAACGACCTGGCAGCACGCGGTTACGAAGGAATTGGAACAGATATAGCACCACAGTATAGCGGAGCAGACGATGGCACAGCAGTTACAACTTTGCCATATGTCTCACTCGATATCACAGACCGTGATGCAGTGGAAAAAACAATCACAGAGCTTAAGCCTGACGTAGTAGTACACTGTGCAGCATGGACAGCTGTGGATCTGGCCGAGGATGATGATAAAAAAGCAAAGGTGCATGCAATCAACGCAGACGGCACACAGAATATTGCAGATGCCTGCAAGAAGATAGATGCCAAGATGGTATATATCAGCACAGATTATGTATTTGACGGACAGGGCACCACACCATGGCAGCCTGACTGCAAGGACTATGCACCACTCAATGTATATGGACAGACAAAGCTTGACGGAGAGCTTGCAGTGGCAAATACACTTGAGAAGTACTTTATAGTGCGTATAGCATGGGTATTTGGTGTAAACGGCAAGAACTTCATCAAGACAATGCTAAATGTCGGCAAGACACACGATAAGCTTACAGTAGTAAGTGACCAGATTGGTACACCGACATATACACTCGACCTTTCAAGATTGCTCGTAGATATGATAGAGACTGATAAATACGGTTACTATCACGCTACAAACGAGGGTGGATATATAAGCTGGTATGATTTTACAAAGGAAATCTTTAAGCAGGCAGTGGAGCTTGGTCATACAGAGTATTCTGAGGACAGACTTACAGTAGCACCTGTTACAACAGCAGAGTACGGTGTGTCAAAGGCAGCACGTCCGTTTAACAGCAGACTGGACAAGAGCAAGCTCGTGGAGAATGGATTTAAGCCACTCCCTACATGGCAGGATGCGCTGCACAGATATCTGCAGGAGATAGAATTTTAGTGAGCAAAGAAGCTACGAAGTAGCGAGGTTGAGTTAGATGTTGGGATGTTCACGTAATACAAGAAAGGACATAGAAATCATGGGACAGATTAAAGTACAGAAAAACGTAGGTGGAATCGAAGGACTTTGCATCATCGAGCCTACAGTGCATGGAGACAACCGTGGATACTTTATGGAGACATACAATTCAAAGGATATGCAGGAAGCTGGCATTGACAGAGTGTTCGTACAGGATAATCAGTCATGCTCCACAAAGGGAGTGCTCCGCGGACTCCATTTCCAGAAGGAATACCCACAGGCAAAGCTTGTGCGTGCAGTAAAAGGCTCAGTATTTGATGTGGCTGTAGACTTAAGAAGCGATTCAAAGACATACGGCAAGTGGTTCGGAGTAGAGCTCACAGAGGAGAACAAGAAGCAGTTCCTTATTCCGGAGGGCTTTGCACACGGATTTTTAGTACTCTCAGATGTAGCAGAGTTCTGCTACAAGGTAACAGATTTCTGGCACCTTGGAGATGAGAGCGGCCTTGCATGGAATGATCCTGCAATCGGCATCGAGTGGCCACAGCTTGTCGGAGAGTATCCGGGAAGCGCTGACGGAAGCGGATACACACTTGAGGATGGCACACCAATCAACTTGAGTGATAAGGATCAGAAGTGGGAGACACTGGAAAACACATTTAAATTTTAAAAAAAATTATTAATTTTGTTATAATCATTGTTAAAATATTGAAAAATCAAAATCATTTGTTAAAATAGATAAGTACTATGTATTTATAGATAGAAGGAGAAACAAATGAAGAAAAAGAAAAAGGCTACAAAATGGATAATATTTGCAAGGGTATTATTGGTTTTACAGCTTATTGCTAGTGCTATGATATTTGCTATGGCTGTAAAAACAAAAATGTTACCTGCAAAGTATATTATGTTTGCAGCCGGGGGTTTATTAATTATGGAGTTCCTGGTGTTTGCACTTGTTCACTTAGGACAAAACATAATGAAACCAAAAGCGTCGGGCTATTTTAAGCGAGGATTGGGAACATTTATATCTATACTGGTTATCATATGTAGCTTATATGGCACGTCTGTGCTTAGCAAGGTGATGGGCACACTTAATGATATGACCGGAAATAAAAATGTCATGGAGGATAAGATTGTTGTCTATGTTATGAAGGATGATCCCGCTGAGACTATTGATGATGCCAAGGATTATACCTTTGCATATACTGATTCATATGGATATGAAGAGACAAAGGAAACAATAGATGATATTAATAAAAAAACAGACAGTACAATCAATACAAAGCCATATGCGTCTGCAATAGAGATGGTGGATGCCCTTTATTCGGGTGAGGTAAAGGCGATGATACTCAATACCTCATATGTATCTGTTATCACAGATACAGAGGGGTATGAAGATTTTGAAACAAAGACAAAGGTATTGTATGCTTATACTAAGACATATGAGGTTGAGAAGACAGAAAAGGATGTTCAGGTGACAAAGGAGCCGTTCGTTGTATATATCAGTGGATCAGATACCAGAAGCAAGAAGCTTGCAAAGAGCCGAAGCGATGTAAATATTCTGGCTTTTGTCAATCCTGAGAGTAGACAGGTGTTATTGTTAAATACACCTAGAGATTACTATGTTGAAACGTCGGTATCTCATGGGACAAAGGATAAACTGACACATTGTGGATTGTATGGTATAGATTGTTCAATGAAGACATTGGCTTCAGTATATGATCTGGATACAATCAACTACTATGCTCAGATTAATTTCACAGGTTTTGAGACTCTTATAGACCAAATAGGTGGAGTTACTGTGAATTCTGAACAGGCATTTAGTTCATCTATGGATTCTTACAAGTTTTCAAAGGGTCCAAATGAATTAAACGGAGAGGAAGCATTGGCATATGCCCGTGAGAGGCATAATCTTCCGGACGGAGATAATGGCAGGGGACGCCATCAGATGGATCTTATTTCAGCAGTAATAGATAAGATGACAAACAGTACGGCATTATTGACCAACTACTCCGGTATTCTTGACAGTCTTGAGGGAATGATTTCCATGGATTTTAAAAGCTCAGATATTTCATCTCTTATCAATATGCAGCTGTCAGAGGGAGGAAGCTGGAATATTAAGTCATTTGCAGTAACTGGTCAGGGTACCAAGAAAACAACATATTCTATGCCTATTCAGAAAGTTTATGTTACTATTCCGGATGAGAGCAGCGTAGAGCATGCTAAACAGTTGATACAGAAGGTTATGAATGGTGAAACAATTACAGATGATGACCTGAAGTAATTAAATAGGTCGATTTTAAAGGCTACAGTTGAGCGGAGACGCATAAACTGTAGCTTTTATTAAATTTTTGTTATAATTTTTTGAAATGTGGCAATTATATATCAAATATGGTAAAATATCTTTTATGGACAAAAATAAATCGATTTCAACACAGAAAAATAACAGATGGGATGTAGTATACTTTATATTGTATGGCATTGTGCTCGCAAAATGCGTATACGAGACTACCATGTTTTCGCAGCAGGTACTGGTGGGCACCTTTAAGTTTTTTCTTGCAGCGATGGTTTTGTATACGGGAGCCAAGGTCCTTTTTTCAGGATACTACAGCAGAAAAGAGCAGCTTGCAATTGCCGTAATTATTCTTATATTTGGAATAGTAGGTTTACAGACCGGTTATTATGAGCTGTTACAGCCGGTACTACTTATTGTAGGGGCAAAAAATGTGAGTTTTGACAATATACTAAAGGTATATACGGCGGTGGTATCGGTCATGCTTATAGTGGCAGCTATAGCCAGTCAGACAGGTGTGATAGCGGATGTGATAGGTTATTCACCTAGAAATGCAGCAGCAGCCAGACATTCATACGGCATCATATATCCGACGGACTTTGCGGCACATATATTTTATCTGATATTGGCGGTAAGCTGCCTTGGTATATGGCAGAGGGTGCAGGAAAACGAAAAATACAGATATCCGGCAGGGCTCAGATGGCTAATCGTAATTGCGGCAGGTGTATTTATATATATAAAAGCAGGAGCCTTTACGGGAACAGTGTGCCTGACAGGATTCCTGGTTCTGACAGGCCTGATTTATCTGCTTGAGAGGAAAAATCTGGCACGCAGGGTGTGTGAGATATTTAAATATTTGCCGATAGTGTGGGCGGGTCTGTTTTTGGCGCTGAGCTATTTTTATAGCGCGAGCAATGCTGTAATGGTTAAAATAGACACTGTACTATCTCAAAGGCTGATGGTGAGCCACAAAGTGTGGAGTGAGTATAGCATCAAGGCATTTGGACAGTTTATAGAGGAACAGGGCTGGGGAGGCATTGCAGACCCGACCGGGATAGACCCTGCAAAGTATTTCTTTATAGATGATATGTATCTTAGAATGCTGTTTGAGTATGGAATAATAGTATTTGCTGTAGTGCTTATATTATTAATAGTTATAGGTCATAGGGCAATAGGGGCAAAGCAATATGTGCTTTTTGCAGCAATAGTCATGATTGGAGTGCACTCCTTCATGGAGCATCATCTGCTCGAGGTGGCATATGATCCGTTCCTGCTTGTACTGCTTGCCGGTATAGATACTGCTGATGAGGAAAAATCCGGGAGAAAGATATGAACTCAAAAAATGGATAATCCAGTACCTCGAGGTACTTCTTGATATAATTGTGATGTTTACATCTTATCTGATTGCAAACTGGTACAAGTTCGGTTTCTTTAGAACGGGACTTATAAACCATACAGAGCACTATCTTACACTATTTCTGGTGGAGCTGGTGGCATATGTGGTGATACATTTTGTGGCATTTGCAGATGATAATCTGATAAACCGAAAGCTCTTTCCTGAAATATACAATGTCCTGAAGATGTATGTATATGTGGGTGCAATCACCGTCGGCTGCGTATATTTTACAAAAACAAGTGAATATTTCTCCAGAGGGCAGATGGGTATGACCTTTATACTGAGTACTATATTCACTGTGATAGTCAGACAGCTGCTGAAAAGACTGGTGACAAAGGAATATCACCGCTCAGGGGCCAATGAGAAAATTATGCTTGTCACCACCTCAGACCAGGTGGAGCGAGTGATAAAAAAGATAAAGACCACAAGAAACTGGGATTTTCGTATATCGAATATTGCAATTCTGGACTGTGATATGGTCGGTGAGATAGTGGACAAGATAGAGGTCGTCGCAACTGCCGATAACCTGCTTCAGGTGATATCAACAGCAGAGATAGACTCAGTGTTTGTACATCTGCCGGACAACTATCCGTTTAAGCAGAGAGAGTTTGTTACAGTGCTCAATGAAATGGGCAAGACAGTGCACCTGAATGTCAATGAGTATGAGGCCAAGGTCGGTGAGCACTATATGGATTTCCTTGGAAAATACGCAGTGGTCACATGGAAGAATAAGACATACCGCGTAAGGCATCTACTTATTAAAAAGCTGATAGATCTGCTGTTTGGTGTGGCCGGAAGCATACTTATAGTGCCTGTGTGGCTTGTTGCATTTATAGGCAAAATAGTCACAGGCGACCATGGACCGGTGCTCATATCGCTTGTCAGAGTCGGCAAAAACGGACGAAGATTTTATTACTATAAATTCCGCGCCATGTACATGGATGCGAGGGATAGATATGACAAATGGATACTGGATGGAAAGAAGGGAAAAGACCCGAGATTTACACCGGTTGGAAGAATGCTTAGGGCATTAAGGCTTGAAAATCTGCCATCAGCCTGGAATGTGCTGTGGGGAGATATGAGCATGGTGGGAAATCCTGCTCCATCACTGCCAGAGTTTATAGAATACTCTGCATTTCACAGAAAAAGTCTATCGGTAAAGCCCGGAATCATAGGCTTCTGGCAGGTATACAGCAGGGAACACAGGCTGCTTACCGAGGAGGAGCAAAGCGAGTACGACCAGGAATATATACTGAACTGGACGGTGGGCCTTGATCTGAGGATTATTTTCAGGGCAGTATGTCCTCTGTGCAGGTCAGTGTCAAAGAGAGAGCTTGTCATGCCGGCACAGCTGGTTGATGAGATGAGATGCTTGAGCGAGCTAGTGAAGGATAGAGAGCCTTTAAGCTATGACATACAGGCATATCCGGCCACTGAAGACAGCGGAAAGCCGGTATACAGATTTATAAAGCGTCTGGTGGATATTGTTGCCTCACTGCTTGGACTTATAGTGCTGTCACCGGTGTTTATCATACTCGCTGTGATAATCAGAATGAGTGATGGCGGCAGCGTGTTCTATGGGCACACACGAGTCGGCTATAAGGGAAAGAAAATATCTGTATACAAGTTCAGGAGCATGAAGACGAATGCAGGTGATCTGGAAAAGATACTGACACCTGAACAGCTGGAGCAGTATGTAAAGGAATTTAAGATAGACAATGATCCTCGAATCACAAAAATAGGAGGCTTTCTGCGAAAGACCAGCCTTGATGAGCTGCCACAGCTAATCAACATACTTAAGGGTGAGCTCTCCATAGTGGGACCGCGTCCAATCGTGGAGAAGGAAACCGAGATATACGGCAAGGACATCGCAAAGCTTCTGAGCGTAAAGCCGGGGCTGACAGGTTACTGGCAGGCATATCAGAAACAATGCCACCTATGAGAGCGGAGAGCGCCAGAGGATGGAGATGTACTATGTGGAGCACTGTTCGCTTTGGCTGGATATAAAGATACTTTTCAGAACCGTTTTCTCTGTAATCAGGGAGGATGGAGCACAATAATCAGAACATATGTGAGAAATATGATGAAGAAATTGGATTTAAATAGTATAAAAATAAGCCTCATAATACCTACTCTCAACGCTGCAGAGTATATGCCAGGTCTGATAGATATACTGGGCAGACAGAGCCGTAAGCCTGATGAGATAATAGTGATAGATTCAGAATCCGAGGATGCCACAGTGCGAATGGCAGAGCAGGCAGGCTTTAGGACACTAAAGGTCAAGAGAAGCGAATTTGACCATGGTGGCACGAGAAACTATGCTGTAGCCATGTCAAAGGGCGACGTAGTGATGTTTTTGTCGCAGGATGCACTGCCTTCAGATGAACACTATGTGGAGAATATGCTGGCAGGCTTTGAAAACGAAGATGTCGTCATGATATCAGCCAGACAGCTCCCAAGAAAGGATGCAAAGCCGGATGAGGCATTAGTCAGGGAGTTTAATTATCCTGCTGAAAGCTTTGTCAGAAGCAAAGAGGATATACCAAGACTTGGAATAAAGGCATATTTCTTCTCAGATGTATGCTCAGCCTACAGACGTGATTTCTTTGAAGACATAGGCGGCTTTGAAAGCCCACTGCTCACAAATGAGGATATGCTGATGGCAGCCAGGGCACTTAAGGCAGGATACAAGATAGGCTATTGTGCCACAGCGCAGGTGTATCACTCACACAACTATACATTTAAGCAGCAGTACAAGCGCAACTTTGATGTAGCGGTCTTTATGGAGACCTATAAGGATGAGATAAAGTGTGACGGTACCACAGGTGAGGGTATCAGGATGGTACTTTTCATAGAAAAAAAGCTCTTAAAGCAGTTCAAGATTGGGGCAGCAGTGCACTGCATATTTGACAGTGCGGCAAAGTTTCTGGGCAACAGGGCCGGAAGAAAGTGGAAGAGGAAGAATGCATAGCACAGACAAGATAGCCATTCTCATGGCTACATACAATGGAGAAAAATATATATGTCAGCAGATAGACTCTATCCTGTCGCAGACCTGCAAGGACTGGGAGCTATATATACACGATGATGGCTCTACAGACAACACGATAGCTGCTGTAGAAAGCTATGTGGAAAAATACCAGGATAAGATACATCTGATAGATGGTAAATCAACCGGCGGTGCAAAGTACAACTTTTTCTATATGTTTGATCAGGTGGAAGCGCCATACTATATGACCTGTGATCAGGACGATGTATGGTTGGAAAAGAAGATAGAGCTGACATATGATAAGATACTGGCTATTGAGGACAAAGCAGATATTCCGTGCCTGGTATACACGGAGCTTCGCGTGGTAGATAGCGAGCTGAATACAATAGCGGACACGATGAGCGAATACCAGAGTCTTGACTGTCACAAGCGTACAATCAACCAGTTTATATTGCAGAATTCTGTGACAGGCTGTACAATGATGGTAAACAGGGCCTTAAGAGATAAGATGCTTCGCATCACAAATATAGACAACACTATAATGCATGACTGGTGGGCAGCACTTGTAGCTGCACAGTTTGGTAAAACAGCATTTATAGATGAGCCGACGATACTGTACAGACAGCATGGAGACAACAGTCTTGGGGCACTTGGGATAAATAAGCTCTCATATATTGTACGCCGTGTCTGGCAGAAAAAACAGATACAGGAGAGCATGAGGCTGGGACGGCTTCAGGCGAGAGAATTTGCAAAGACATATAATCTGCCAACTGACAGTCTGGCAGTAAGGTATGCGGCACTGGAAGGTAAATCCAGACGCGTAAGACAACGGTTTTATAAGGAAAATGATATGTATAAGACCGGGACTATGAGACGGCTGGGACAGGTTGTGTGGGGATGATTTGATAGGAATTAAAAAATGGGTAAAATTATAGATTTTATAAAAGATAAGGGTATTAGAGGAACGTGGGATACGGTTAAATTTCATTATCATAGTGATATAAAATATAATTATTGGTTTAAAAAACATCGAGTAACTGAAAAAGAACTTTTGAGACAGAAAAATGTCAAGTTTAAATACGAACCTAAAATTAGCATTATAGTTCCAGCATTTTATACGGAGATAACTATGATAGAAGAATTAATTGATTCTGTTAAAAATCAAAGTTACAGTAATTGGGAACTATGTATTTCTATTGGATCACCGGAAGATAGAAAATTAATTGAGATTTTATCACAATATTCTAATTGTGATAAGATAAAATATATTATTTCGGAAAGAAATTTGGGAATTTCTGACAATACTAATTGTGCATTAAAATTGGCTTCAGGTGATTATATAGCTTTACTTGATCATGACGATGTTATTGAACCTAATGCTTTATATGAGATAGCAAATGCTGTTCAAGACAAGACTATAGACATGATTTATACTGATGAAGATAAAGTTAATTATAAACTTACAAGATATGTCAGCCCGTATTTTAAACCAGATTTTAGTATTGATTTATTAAGATCGCAAAACTATATAACACATTTATTAGTGATAAAAAATGAATTATTGCAGAAGGCCGGAAGTTTATTACCTGAAATGGATGGAGCACAGGATTATGATTTGATATTGAGATGTGCAGAGTATGCTAATAAAATTAAACATATACCAAAGGTGTTATATCATTGGAGAATTATAGAAGGTTCAACAGCAGGAAATGCAGAAAGTAAAATGTATTGTTATGAGGCTGGAAAAAGGGCATTAGAGAATCATTTAGATAGATGCAATATAGAAGCAGAGGTTTGCTATGCTAAATTGTTAGGAAGATACCATATAAAATATAAATTGTTAGGGAAGCCACTATTGTCTGTAGTGGTTGCTAATGCTACGTTAAAGGATAAAAGAAGAATAAAAGAGGCAATCGTTAGTACAGATGGGAACACAAATATAGAATTTATATTTGTAAGTGATGATGATTTGTATAAGGCATATAATAATGGAGCTAGACAGACAAAAGGGAAGATAATTTTATTTGTTTTAGGAGCTTGTTTTCCTATAGAAAAAAATTCAATTTATGAGTTATTGTCATTAAGTATGCAGGAGAAAGTGGGAATTGTTGCTCCAAAGATACTTTATCGGAATAATAAAATCAAGCATGCTGGAATGATATTAGGCTTTAAAAATAAAGTTGGTTACGCATTTAGAGGATGCGATAGAAGGGCAACGACATATATGAATAGAGCAGAACAAAATGGAAATTATAGTGTTGTGTCACCTGAAGTTTTTATTATATCGAAAGAGGTATTTGATAATGTTGGTGGATATGATATAAAAAATGATTGTGAATTAACTCAAGTTTTATTTTGTGATAAAATAATAAAAAAGGCTTGCGAATAGTATATAATGCGTTTTCTGAATGGCGCAGTGAAAATATTGAGACTGAAAAAAATAAATCGAGAGTATGTGATTGGAGCAATATAAACAAGAAAGATCCATATTATAATGAAAATCTTTCACTACACAAGAGATTGTTTGAATTAGAATAATAGAGGCTATATGAAGATAAATTTTGTTATTCCTACGCCGGGAAATACTGGTGGGTTACAAGTTATATATAAATATGCAGAAGAATTTCAAAAAAAGGGCATGATGTTAGAATATATTATCCTTTGAAACTATATTTACTTGATTATAGTTTAAACAAGTTTCGACAGATAATGTTTGTTATATACAGGACTTTGGTAAATATTTTTCATTTTTGTATTTGTCATAATGAAAAAAAGTACAATTCGAAAATTATTATGAAATATGTTCCTGTTATTAATGATTTTTTTATGCCTAATGCTGATTATATTATTGCAACAGCATGGCCGACAGCATATGATGTTGCAAAATTGAGTGACAAAAAAGGAAAAAAAATATTATTTTATTCAGGATTTTGAAGTTTGGGATGATAAAAAAAGGGGATGCAAAGTTATAGGTTGCCACTTAGACATATTGTCATAGCCAAATGGATATCTGATATTCTAGATGAAAAAATTGGAATAAAGGAAAGAGTAATTATAAATAATGGAATCGATTTAGATGAATATTATAATGATAATAAGAATGTGAATTATAATATGCCATTACATTTCTTGATGTTATATCATAAACTACCAAAAAAAGGTGTCAAATATGGATTGAAAGTTTTTGATAAGGTGCTAGAAAAATATCCAGGATCAACGCTGACGATGTTTGGAATAAAGAAAGAAGAAAGTCTTCCAAAATATGTTCACTTTGTAGAAAATCCAACTAAAAGTGAAATAAGAAAACTGTATTGTGAAGCGGATGTGTATATTTATCCTAGTTTAATAGAAGGTTGGGGACTGACAGTAGTTGAAGCAATGGCAGCTAAGTGTGCTGTTATAGGAACAAATACAGGATGCATGTTGGACATTAAAAGATGGTGAAAATACATTGTTATCTGAACCGGGAGATATAGATGGTATGTTTGATAATATTGAAAAGGTAATACAAAATCGCAATCTTTTGGAAAAAATAAGTTTTGCTGGTTATGAAACTGCGTGTACATTGTCTTGGGAAAAGTCAGTTGAGAAATTTCTAGACATTTTGCAAAATTATTGAGGTTAGTATAATGAGACTGATTAATAAAATAATTAATAAAATAGTTAATAAAATAACAAAAAGACAAGAAAAAAAATGGTATGCGGAAGTGAGTGAGTATGAAGGAACAGCAGATATCCTTTTTGTCAATGGATGTGAATTAGAACATCCATTTAGATATAGAGTGTTGCATCAGAAGGAACAGCTTGAAAAAGTGGGGTATTCATGTCATTGGGTATATATTAAGCAAATTAATCGGCTGAATGTTGAGAATATGGTAAAAAATCATAAAGTTATAATTATATATAGATGTCCATTTCAGAATGCTGTAAGCAAATTGATGAATTATGCGTCAAAGTATAGAAGAAAAGTATTATTTGATATAGATGATTTAGTAATAGATACAGTTTATACAAATACAATACCTTATGTGCAAAAATTATCAAATAGACAGAAACGGAAATATGATTCAAATGTGCTTAAAATGAAAAAAACAATGTTGATGACATATGGGGTTATTACTACAACACAGCAACTACAAATAGAATTGTTGAAGTTTTCGAATAATGTGTTTATTAACAGAAATACAGCATCTGAGAAAATGGTTGAACTTTCAGAAAAAAGATTAAAACTGAAAGAAAATAATATATCAGGATTAATTAGGATAGGATATTTTAGTGGCAGTATAACGCATAATGCAGATATAGAATTAATAGCTGAGGCTGTGCAATATATTATGGAAAAACATAGAAATGTTATGTTGTGTGTTGTTGGAGAATTAAATTTGCCAGAAAAATTTAAAAGGTTTGAAGAAAGGATAGTAAGATATCCATTTGTTGATTGGAAGAAATTACCTGAATACATTGCTTCAGTGGATATAAATATATGTCCGCTAGAAAATACTATTTTTAATGCTGCAAAATCAGAAATTAAATGGATAGAGGCTGCTTTAGTAAAAGTCCCTACGGTGGCAAGTAGAATAGGAGCATTTGAAGAAGTGATAGATGATGGAGTCACAGGTGTTCTATGCAGTTCGATAGAAGAATGGAAAAATAAATTAGATGATTTGATCAGTTCAGAACAACTAAGAAAAAAAATTGCAAATAAGGCATATGATAAGGTGCATAGCACTTGTCTAACAGATAACACAGGAATAAAATTAGGAAATTATCTTATGAAAATATGAGAATGTTGAAATTTGCCTAATATTATGATATAATGCATCGATATGATGTTCGAATTTAAGTTAGAATTTTAGGTTGAAAGGACTAATTTATGAATAAAAAATATCTTAATTGGAAAAAATTAGCTCAGGTTATGATAATAGTTGTTGTTATTGAGGCTTTATTTCTTCTGGGAGCTTTTCATCAGATTAATTACAAATCTAACAATCAAGTGCAGAGTGTTACGGATGAAAACGTCGGTGAAATCACAGATGGAGTAGATGTTGTACAAACATTCAAATACAATGGTGATTATATTAATAAAATATCAATTAAAGCTGGAACATATGAACGAAATAATTCTGGAACAGTTTCTATTACATTAACAGGTGATGGAAAAAAAATAGCTGATAATAAATTTGATGTTTCAAAGGTGGAGAATAACAAAGATATTGTATTAAAAGTTAATAAAAGGGTTGATGATAAATATAATAGATATAAGTTGACTATAAGTGGAAGTGAAAGTACAAAGAACGATTCTATTACGTTATATTCAAACTCAAAAGGTAATATTCATGATGGAAAATTGTCTGTTAATAATAAGAGTATTGATGGCGAGTTAGAGATGACTGTATATGGCGATAATATAAGATATATCGGAAAATTATGGCCAATATTCTTTGCTGTATTTATTTTGATTATTGCTACATTTTATTGTGTACAGAAAAAAAGAGAGAGTTTGGGTAAAAAAAGTATTCTTCATAATTTGTTTTATAATCTTGAACGATATAATTTTTTGATTAAACAGCTTGTTTCTAGAGATTTTAAAACAAAGTATAAAAGATCTGTTTTAGGTTTTTTTGGAGTTTCTTAAATCCGTTGATGACAATGTTAGTGCAGTATGCGGTATTTTCGACTATTTTTAGAGCAAATATAGATAATTATCCAGTATATTTGTTGAGCGCAACAGTTTTATTTAGTTTTTTCACTGAAGCAGTTGGTGGGGGATTAGGATCCATTGTATTCAATGCGCCATTGATTAAAAAAGTATATGTGCCAAAGTATATATATCCAGTCTCAAAAGTTTTATCTACAGCTATTAATTTATGTATTTCTCTTGTGCCATTGGCAGCTGTTATTTTGATTACTGGAGAATTACCTAATAAAGCATATATATTGATTCCATTTGTTTTAGTATGTTTAATTGTATTTTGTATAGGAATGTCTTTGATTTTGTCATCTTTGATGGTTTTCTTTAGGGATGTGCAGTTTTTATGGAGTATAATTAGTCTATTGTGGATGCATGCAACTCCTATGTTTTATCCTGAGGATATAATTCCTAAACAGTTTCATTTTGTTTTAACGTTGAATCCAATGTACCATTATATATCTTTTTTTAGAACAATAGTTTTAGAGGGGACATCACCGCAGATGGTAGAGTATGTTTATTGTTTGGGATTCTCTGTTGTAATATGTGGAATTGGAGCCGCAATATTTAATCATACCCAGAAAAAATTTGTTCTTTATCTATAATTATGGAGGCCGATATGATAAAAGTAGAAAATGTATCTATGAAATTCAGAATGACAAATGATAATATGTCAAGCTTAAAAGAATTTGCCATAGCGGCATTGAAACACAAAATCAATTATAATGATTTTTGGGTTTTTAAAAACATAAATTTTGAAGTGAAAAAAGGTGAAGTCGTTGGAATTGTTGGAAGAAATGGTGCTGGTAAATCTACAATATTAAAGATTATATCTGGAATTCTTACTCCGACCACAGGGAAGGTTACATTAAATGGAAATGTAGTTCCGATGTTGGAATTGGGATCGGGATTTGATCAAGACTTAACAGGTCGAGAAAATATATTTTTAAATGGATCAATTCTTGGTTATTCTGAGGAATTCTTGAAAGAAAAATATGACGAGATAGTAGAATTTTCGGAGTTGGGCGAGTTTATTGAATCTCCAATTAGAAATTATTCTTCAGGAATGATGATGCGCTTGGCGTTTTCTATTGCCACGATTGTACAGCCGGAAATATTAATTGTTGATGAGATACTTGCGGTAGGAGATGAGGCTTTTCAGAAAAAAAGTAAAAGAAAAATGTTGGAGTTGATGGGAGGTGGAACTACAGTTCTGTTTGTATCACACAGTATTGATCAAATTAGAGAAATGTGTAACAGAGTTATATGGCTTGAAAAGGGAGAAGTTAAAATGGAAGGCGAAACAAAAATGGTTTGTGACGCCTATCAAAAATATATTAATCCGGTTGCTGATGATGGAGATAAGAAGCATAAGGCATCTGATGCACCTAAATTCTTTTCAGATGTTCTTTTTATATACGGTGAAGATGAAGAGGCATATGATTGGAGAGTAACAAATATTCGAGAACAATTGCAGACGGGACAGATGAATTCCAATGAAGTATATTATGAGAATTTATCGCAGGATTTAGTGAAAAAATATCGTATATTCATATTTGTGGGGTGTAGTGAGGAAGAAGGAATAATTGATTTCATTAAATTAGCAAAAAAACTTAATAAAACGGTAATAGTTGATATTAATAAATGCAACAGTGATGTGATTTATTTTAAGCATCGAAATGAATTACTTGAGAATGTACGTGAATGTTGTGATGGGTTTATGGTTTCTAATACGTATTTGCAAGAAACATATAATGCCATTGGATATACAACTATACTGAATGAATTGGTTACATCTGAGAGAATAGCTGAGTATGCAGCGTGGTCGATTTATGATAGAGATGTTCTTCCAAATATGAAAACAAAATATATGAGTGAAGATGAACTTATAAATTATAATAAAGCTTGTCTTGTAAGAAATAATAGATTATCTGATGGAATGCGTATCGGATTTTTTGGAGATACTTTAATCAGCGATAGATTTAATCTAATAATAAATAATGTTGTTGATTTGATGAAAAATAATGGGACATTGAAATTATATGCGGAGGATTTAGAACAGAGGCTTCCGGCTGAATTAGAGAATTACAGAAGTCGTATAATATTTAAATCATTGACTGAAAAAGAGGATATATTAAGAGATTTTGCAGAAGTGGATATTGCTGTTTTTGCAACAAGAGATGCTATTGAAGAAAATGATATTATTATTAAAAATGAAATTTATGCTGGTTTGGTTAAGGTGCCATATTTAGCATATTCAGATAATAACTCATTAGAAAAAGATAATGTATTTAATGACTTACAGAGTTTTGAATCAGAATTACAGAGATTAATTGATAATAGAAAACTATGTGAAGAAATTGGACAGAAATTATATGTTACTATAAGAAATGAAAAATGTGCCATATATAATTGTGACGAAATAGTAAAAGTTTTAAAAAATCTTATTTCCGAAAATATGATTTTTTCAGTCGTAGGAGATTACTGGTCTCCAATAAATTATCAAGTGTTCGAGAAAGCAGCGCAGTTACAAATGGCTGGAAAAGATGTAACTATTGTTTGTATGGGAAAAGAACAAAAAGATATCGTGGTTGATGATGTTTTATTACCTGTAGTTTCAAGAGAACTTATTTATTTTAATGCGGATGTGGATTGTTCATTGGCAACAGATTGCGAAGGAATTCTTTGGTTACAGGATTATGCTCGAGCTAAAAAAAGTGTATTATTATGTTACTTGTAATGAGTTATTGTGTTGTTCAGCTGGCGATAGGATGAAGATGATGGCTCAAAAGGCATTACATCCATACCGAAATATTGAGTTTGTTACTACATCTAAAATAATAGAAGAATGGCTGAAATTAAATTATAATATTTCGGCAATGTATGTAGAGCCTTTTATAAAATTAGAAGATTATAGGAAAATTAAAAAAAATAATAATAGTAAGCACAGATTACTTATAGTTGGTGATTGTTTGAATAAAAATGATAATTTAGACTTCGCTTTTAATGTGGTAGATAGGCTTGATAAAAATAAATTTGAAGTAATTTTTTGGGCATTTGGAAGAGAACCATATAAATATTATAATTATGATAAATTATATTGGGAATTGAATAAATGTGATATAATAGAATTATATAACATATGTGATATTTTGTTAGTTACATGTAAATCTGGTAATACCTATGATTGTGACAAGATAATGGATTTATGTGGTGGGAAAATAGTTTGTTCAGACGCTTATAGTAGTACAATTTATTCATCAAACTATATTGTATATGAAGATGGAAATATAGATTCAGCAGTAGAAGCGATAGAGCATACGTTATAAGTAACTATTGGATAAATAATATGTTTAGTGAAATGGAGAAGAGATGAGTGAATTAAGAATGCTTGCACATAAAACAGTCAAAACATACAAAGAGGCTGGTGCAAAAAAGGTAGTTAAAAAGGCAACTGTTAAATTGCTTAGACATTTAGTAAATGGAGAAATGGTTGATGGCAGCCCTAATAAAACTTTTGCAGATGTTTTATTTATCAATGGATGCTATTTGCCACATCCATCAAGATATAGAGTAGCTCATAAAATGGAACAGTTGGAAGCTGCAAACATTTCTTCAAACACAATTTTTTATACAGATGTTACACCTGAGCTTGCTAGATTATACAGAGTGTTTGTCTTTTTAGATGTCCATATACTGAGCAAGTTGGAAAATTGATAGAAAGAGCTAAAGAAGACAATAAGGTGGTTTTGTTTGATATTGACGATTTAGTAATAGATAGAGAGTATACTAAATCAATTCAGTATTTGAATAAGATGTCAGATCAGGAAAAACAGGAGTATTATAATGGGATTGATCTTACTCAAAAAACATTAAAAATGTGCGATGCTGCTATAACAACAACTGAGAGAATGGCGGAAGAACTTTCTAAATATGTTCCTCAGGTTTTCATTAATAGAAATGTGGCTTCCGATGAAATGTTAAAATTATCTTTAGACGCTCATAAGAATAAAGGTAAGCAGGAAAATTCGTTAACGTTAGGATATTTTTCAGGAAGTATTACACATGATGCTGATTTTATGTTAATTCTTCCGGTTATAAAAAAATTGATGATTAAGTATTGCAACTTAAAATTAGCTCTTGTAGGCGAAATTACTGTTCCAAAAGAGCTTGAAGATGTTAAAGATAGAATTATATTTCATAAGTTTGGAGATTGGAAAGAATTACCTAAAAAATAGCATCAGTTGACATTAATCTAGCACCTTTAGAAAAGAGCATATTTAATGAAGCAAAGTCTGAAAATAAATGGGTGGAAGCTGCATTAGTAAGAGTTCCTACTGTAGCAAGTAAAGTTGGTGCTTTTGAACATATGATAGAAAATGGTGTCACAGGTATGCTGTGTGATAATATTCAAGAATGGGAAAATGCTCTTGAACGGTTAATAACTGATAAACAATATAGAAAAAAAATAGCGGATAATGCTTTTGATTATTGTAAAGAAAATTGTACCTCTGTATATTCTGCTCAGAGACTAGGAAATTATATAAAACAAATAATGAAGCCTAATATCGCGTTTATACTTCCCGTTCTCCAAATTAGTGGAGGAGCTTTGGTTATACTGAAACATTGTGTTATGCTTAAAGAGGCAGGATATGATGTTACAATTATAAATCAGGGAAATGAAGAGGATGAGTATGTATATAAAGATGGAGCTAGAATTAATGTGATTTCCTATAAGCAAAATCCTATTATTGCGCATTTGGATAAGGCAGTTGCTACTTTATGGTCTACAGTTGATTTTTTTTGATGTTTTTTCGAAGATTGGTAAAAGATATTATAATGTACAGAATTTTGAAACCGACTTTTATGAGGCTGGTGACTATTTGAAAATAAAGGCAAATAGAACATATAATTCTTCGTTAAATATGAAATATATTACAATATCAAAATGGTGCCAAAAATGGCTGTTAGAAAAATATGGTAAAGAATCACAATATGCTCCTAATGGATTGTATGTTGATCGTTTTTATCCTGTCGAAAGAAAATTCGACAGAGATAAGATAAGAATTTTAGTTGAGGGAAATAGTGATGATTACTATAAGAATGTTGATGAAAGCTTTAAAATTATAGATTTGTTAGACAAAGATAAATATGAAATATGGTTTATGTCATATCAGGGCAAGCCAAAAGAAAATTATAGAGTGGACAAATTTATGCATCAAGTTCCTTATGAGAAGGTTCCGAATGTATATAGAGAATGTGATATTTTGCTTAAAAGTAGTTTGCTTGAAAGTTTTTCATATCCGCCGCTTGAAATGATGGCAACAGGAGGGTTTGTTGTTGTTGCTCCTAATGATGGCAATGTAGAGTATCTTGAGGATGGCAAGAATTGTCTATTTTATAATCATGATAATTTGAATTCTGCAAAAGAGGCTATAGAAAAGATTGTTAATGATGCAGCGTTAAGGAGAACTTTAACTGAAAATGCGAGAAAAACTGCGGAACAGAGGGACTGGAAGAAAGTAAAAACGGATATATTATCCTTATACGATATTGAATAGAAAAGAGGAAAATTTTTTTTATGATTTTTAAAAACTGGTCATGTGAGCGAATATTTCTTGTTGTAGCCATGATAGTTGGGACTATATTAATTTTTTTGACACCACCAATGTGTACACCTGATGAGAATTGTCATTTTTTAAATAGCTATGCTTTCTCTACAGGTCAATTTACTCCATCTGTTAAGGATGGAAAAGTGGGAAAATATATTAGAAATGATATAATAAATTTTATGGATGGGTATAATGGAAAGTACACGTCAAATTTTGGTGTAGAATATACTTTTCAAGAAATGTATTTTAATAGTCATTTACAAGTTTCAGATAGAAGTGAATCATTCTATGAAAGCAGACTATTAAATGCCAATCCATTTACATATACCTTTTCGACATTAGGAATACTAGCAGGAAAGGCGCTTTTAAGATTATGGGGAAGTGGATTTGATACACCGTATAATTTGTTAATATTTGCAAAGATTGGTAATTTTATTTTCTTTTTAATAGCTGGTTATTTGGCATTAAAGGGTGCTGTTTGTATGAAAAAGACTATGTTACTTTTGCTATTAATGCCGATGACTTTGTATTTAGGTGCTTCAGTATCATATGATGCTATTTTGATTGCTGGTTCTTTATGGTTTTTTTCTGTGTTTATGAGATTGTATTTGGCACCAGATGAATATGTGATAGATAAAAATGATATAATACAGACAATGATATGTGCTTTTGTATTAATTACTGTTAAACAAGTGATGATTCCGTTCTTGCTACTTCTTTTTTTTGATTGATAAAAAAAATTTGGTGGTACAAAGAAATATGTATGTTGTATAGTCGCAGTAATATTAATAGGAGTTATTTGTTATCTATGTCCTACTATAATTAATGGTATTAGTAAAAATGATATTGTTACTGAATATGAAATAAATAGTTTGAAACAAAAGAATTATATAATTGATAATCCTATAAACTTTTTTGTTATATTATTAAGGTCAATTAAAGAACAGAGAATTTTTTATATGCAAGGTTTCTATGGAAGTTTGGGATTACAGGATACAAATTTTCCTATACCAATTTCTGTTATTTCATTAATTTTTCTTTTTATGGTTAGTGTGTTTGAAATGTGCAAGGTTGATTATGTTAAAATAAGATGTAAAGTGTTAAATATTTTTGCTATTTTAATTTCAATTTTAGGTATGTTTTATGAAACTTATATAGGCTGGACAGCGAATATTGCAGGAATTGGTGCAGATACTGTGACGGGTATTCAGGGAAGATATTTTATTCCTATTTACATATTTATATTTATAAGTTTCATGAATAAAAAATTAGTGAAAAGTAAAAATAGGACTGGAAGAGTTATTGATTGTGTAGTTGATTGTTTTGTTCTATTAGGTGCTATTTGGACTGTAATAATAATATTCTTGAGATATTGGAACTGAAGAAATATTATATTGAATTTTATAGAGGACTAAAGGAAGTAATTATGAATGATCATACATTTGCAATATGTGCGTATAAAGAAAGTGAATATCTTGAAGAGTGTATTAAATCTTTAAAAAATCAAACTGTTTCTACTAATATTATATTAGCAACATCTACACCAAATGATTACATTAGTGGTTTGTGCAGCAAATACAATATAGAAATGTTTGTGAATAATGGGGAACATGGAATTACACAGGATTGGAATTTTGCATACGCAAAGGCTGATTCAAAATATGTAACAATTGCTCATCAGGATGATGTTTATGAGCCTGAGTATGTAGAAAATTTACTTAGTTATATTCAAAAGGTTGACAAACCTATTATATTTTTTACAGACTATGGCGAACTAAGAGATGGCAAAAAGGTATATGATAATAAGCTTTTAAAGATAAAAAGAATTATGCTTTTACCATTAAGGCGAAAGCTGTTTTGGAACAGTAAATTTGTAAGACGTAGAATCTTATCCCTTGGATCACCAATCTGCTGCCCGGCAGTTACTTACGTAAAGGAAAACTGTCCGGAGGTTGTATTTAAAAGTGGCTTTAGATCAGATGAAGATTGGGAAGCCTGGGAGATGTTGTCAAAGCGAAATGGAGCATTTGTTTATTGTAAGAAACCACTTACCTTGCATAGGATACATGAGGATTCTGAAACATCAAAAATATTAGGCGATAATGCAAGAACAAAAGAGGATTATGTAATGTTCTGCAAGTTTTGGCCAAAGTTTATTGCCAAAATACTTACTAAAGTTTACGGTACCAGTGAGAAATCAAATGATTTATAGGGAGAAAATTAATGAGAAAACTTATAATTATTCCTGCATACAATGAGGGAATGAATATTGAGGCAACAGTTAAAGATATTCAAGAAAATGCGCCTGATTTTGACTATGTTATTATCAATGATTGTTCAAAAGATGATACATTGGAAATCTGTAAAAAGAATAATTACAATTATGTTAATTTGCCAATAAACTTAGGCATTGGTGGAGCTGTTCAGACGGGATACAAATATGCTGAAAAATATGAGTATGATCTGGCAGTGCAGGTTGATGGCGATGGACAGCATGATCCGGCATTCTTGAGAACAATGGCAGAATATATGGAGACACATGATCTTGATATGGTTATAGGATCAAGATTTATAACTAAAGAGGGCTTTCAGTCTTCTTTCACTCGAAGATTAGGTATTAAATATTTTACTGTATTGATCAAACTGGTTACGGGAAAGAAAATAACTGATGCAACATCTGGATTAAGAATGGCTGGCAAAAATGTTATAAAGCTTTTTGCTAATAGCTATCCAAAAGATTATCCGGAACCTGAAACTGTGGTTGCTGTATTAAAGCAGGGATATAAAGTGGAGGAAATACCTGTAGTAATGAGAGCTCGTCAGGGAGGTGTTTCGTCTATAACCATGAAAAAGTCAGTATACTATATGATAAAGGTATCGTTAGCAATACTGATGGAAGCGCTAAGGGGGAAGAGATAGAAAATGATGACTACAAGAATTAAAGTAATAATTGTTGTTTTATTGGTATTAGGCTTAATAAAAATAGTTAGTTTGATAAAAAAAGGAGCATTGGAACTTAAATATGCTCTGACATGGCTTTTGCTGTCCATAGGTTTGGCACTGATAGTACTTGTGCCGGGGTTACTAACAGGAATATCAAATTTATTGGGAATATATGATGCAACTAATATGGTGTTTTTTGCAGGAATTATTTTCCTAATAATAATAATTTTTGGGTTGACTATGTCAATTTCAAGGAATTCAGACAGAGTCAGACAATTAGCACAGTCTATGGCATTACAGGATTACGAGAATAGAAATAAGTAAATTTATGTTAAGATTAGTTTCAAAATATACAAGTAAAGAAACAACGGAAAAGAAAAACTTTATGTGGAATATGGTTGGAAGCACAATTTTTTCAGCGGCTTCCATGCTCCTATCACTCATTGTAATAAGAATTATGGGGGCAGATGAAGGCGGAATTTTTGCAATTGCGATAACTGTTGCACAGATGCTGGCCTTTATAGAATATTATGAGACAAGAACATTTCAGGTAACAGATGTCAAGGATTTATTTACATTTGGGCAATATAAAGCAGTAAAGATTATTTTGCTTATAGTGTCGGTGCTTGTTGCGATAGTATATTCTATGCTCAAAGGTCAGGGAGCATGGCACAAATTTAGTGATTTTTTTTGATGTGCATATATAGATATATTGATGGATATGCAGATTTGTATGAGGGAACTTTTCAGAAAGATGGCAGACTTGATCTGACAGGAAAATCACAGGCTTATAGAACGATATTGTCTGTCGGAGTTCTTCTGATATCTATAATAGTGACACATAATTTGATTTTTGCGATTACTATTTCGATAATCTTTGCAGTGTTAGGAGTGTTGTTATTTGATACTCTTCCGATGAAAGCATTTAGAAATACAAGACATGATTGGAATTTGCAAGCATTTATCAGTATTATCAAAAGCTGTTTTCCACTCTTTCTTGGAACATTTTTATGGTCATACAGATTGAGTGCCAGCAGAATAGCGGTTGATGCCAATATGGCAAGCAGTTTTTCTTCGTATTTTCAAGCATTATTTATGCCGGTGTCAATAATAAATTTGTGTGCCACATTTATTTTGAAACCAGCGTTGACTAAATTATCACAGGAATATGAAAAGCTCAGTACAGATTTAGCATTTATCAAATCTATACTTGTTATTACAGGCGTTATTGGTGTATTTACAGTAATATGCATGGCTGGAGCATATTTACTGGGTATACCGGTCCTAGAAATAATGACAGGAACATCGTTGGTAAAATATAAGGGAGTACTTGTATTTTTGATGCTGGCCGGTGGAATAAATTCATTATCATATTTTGGGTATTATATACTCACTATAATGAGAAAGACGGGATGGATATTCAGTGGCTATATTATGGCTGCAATAGTTGCGAAGCTGGCTTCAGACTATTTTGTGAAAATAAGCGGTATAAATGGGGCTGCGATGGGATTTTTCGTGTCAGTAGCAACACTTCTGATTATATTTGTGATAGGAATATTTAAGGATATTATTAAAATAAGACCTTAGAAATGTAAAAAATTTAGGCTTAAGAAAATATAAAAAGGTAACTCTTTAAAAGTCTTTTCTTATGTGATAAACTATATTTTAGATTTATTACAAAAGGAAAGGCGTTTTAAGATGAAAAAAGTAGTAGCACTGTTGTTGACGCTTTCTATGCTGATTTCGGCAAACACTTTTGTTTTTGCTGATTCTGCAGAGACAGGTAATAGTACGGAGAGCTATCAACAACAAGATAATAGTGAAAATCAGATAGTTACATATTTATCTGTTGCAGATCCATCTGTTAAAAAGGGAGATGCTGTAAGGATAATTGTTGGATTAGCTGATGGCATTGATCAATCAAATGCTAGATTAACAGTTGAAAATACCGATTTAAATCAGTCATTTGAAATAAGTGGAGAGATGACGGAGGATGGAAACCTGATATTTGAATCAAGTGATCTGGTTTCAGGCTGTTATACAGTTAAGTCTCTCGAAACTGATGGGGATTCAGTAGACTTTGAAGCTATTGGAATTAATGCACAGTTTGGAATTGATACTGTTGTAATGGATTTGAATGCTGATGCATATGCGGAGGATTCAGATAATAGCAATTCAGATAATGAAAATACGGGCAGTGAAGTGTATGATGCAGTAGTAATAAATCCGGATGGAACATCAACACAAGCTGCGGGAAATACAATTAGCGAGGCTATTGCAACAGCATCGGCTGATGTACAGCAGACCAATCTCTTTAGATCAAGTTCGGCAGTGAATGTTGTTCTTGATCCGGGGCATGGCGGCAAGGATGGTGGAGCACAGGCAAGTTATGGTGGAAAGACCTATTTAGAAAAAACACTTAATTTGAAGATTGCACAGTATTGCAAGGAAGAGCTTAGTAAATATAAACGTGTAAACGTATATATGACAAGAAATGATGATCATTATGTAGCTCTTGAAGATAGAGTAAACTATGCTAAGTCAGTAGGAGCAAGTGTATTTGTTTCAATTCATAATAATTCGACAACTAGATCGAGTGTTCATGGCGCAACAGTTTATTATCCTAATTCCAGCTTAAATGCAAATATTGGTGCACAGGGGGGAGAATTAGCAAATGAGGTCCTTAAACAGTTGGTTTCATTAGGACTGGCGAATGATGGAACACGTATTAGAAATTCTGAAAGTGGAGATACCTATGCAGATGGATCTATTTGTGATTATTATAGTGTTATAAGAAATAGCAAAAAGGCTGGTTTCCCTGGAATTATTATTGAACATGCATATATAAGCAATCAAAATGATGCAACAAGCTTTTTAGGATCAGATGCTATGTTAAAACAACTTGGAATTGCGGATGCAAACGGAATTGCAGGTTATTACAAATTGAGTAAAGCGGCTCCAGGAACTGAATATGACGGGGTTAATTATCAAATGATTTTTAATCCAGCGTATTATTTAAAAGCATATCCTGATGTTAATAGCTATGTTGCGGGCGATTACCAAAGAGCACTAATACATTTTGTACAATATGGTATGTCAGAAGGAAGACGAGGAAACGAAATCTTTGATGTAAAGTTTTATAAAAATGACAATATCGATTTACAAAATGCATACGGAAATGATCTTAAAAAGTATTATTATCATTATTTGACATATGGATTAACGGAAGGTCGTCAGGCTAGTGAGAATTTTGATGTTAAGAGTTATAGATTCAGATATACAAAACTTCAAAAAGCATATGGAAGTGATTATAAATTATGTACAAGTCATTACATTAGTTTTGGTAAGGCAGAAGGACTTGATGCTACACCACTAAGATATAAAGTTGATTTTATCAGCGATGGACAGCTTATTAAGAGGGAGAGTGTTTTGTGCACAAGGGATGCTGTTGCACCCAATATAGCAAAGAATGGATATGTATTATCATGGGATAAGAAATACAATAATGTAGTATCGGATATGACCGTTACTGCACAATGGACGCCTGCAACATTGTCTGTGAAGTATGATGCAACAGGTGGAATAGTATCAAATGGCAGCAAAAAGGTAACATATCTGGGAAACTACGGTGATTTGGAATCACCTAAAAGAGATGGTTATACATTTACCGGCTGGTATACAGCAGCTAACGGTGGAACACAGATTACTAAAGATACAAAAGTAGAGGTTACATCTGATCAGACTATCTATGCACACTGGACAGCAAACAGCTACGCAGTTACATTTAATGCTGATGGTGGAACAGTTACTGCTAATACAAAAACTGTTACTTTTGGAAATGCATATGGTGAATTGCCTACACCGACAAGAAGTGGATATACATTTGCAGGCTGGTGGACAGCTGTAGACAGTGGAGAGCAGATAAGTTTTAACAGTGCAGTAAAAACAGCTTCTGATCATGTTCTGTATGCACATTGGGTATTAAACAGTGTATCAGTATCATACCAGACACATGTAGCAAAGATCGGATGGCAGAATGGTGTGTCAAACGGAGCTATGGCAGGAACCGTAGGCAGAGGACTGCAGCTTGAGGCAATAAAAATAAATGTAAAATCAGATGCAGACATTGGTGTGATCTATACAACACATGTGAAAAATGACGGATGGCATGGAAACTCGTTCAATGGAGAACAGAGTGGAACAACCGGCCAGAATAAACAGGTGGAAGCATTGATGCTAAAACTTACCGGTAAAGATGCTGATAAGTATGATATATACTACAGAGTACATGCACAGAACTATGGCTGGTTAGCCTGGGCAAAAAATGGAGAGGCAGCAGGAACCTCAGGATATGCATATAGACTTGAGGCAATCCAGATAGTTGTAACAGCAAAAGGAGATGCAGCACCGACAACGGCATATGGCGGTTATATATCTAATAACACAAACACATATATATCAAAAAGCAGTGCTGTTCCGGCAATCAATACAAATGCGTCAGTAAAATATCAGAGCCATGTGAGAAATGTCGGCTGGCAGAGTGCAGTGGAAAACGGAAGTCTCAGTGGAACAACAGGCAGAAATCTTGGACTTGAAGCAATAAGGATAGATCTTGACGGGCAGCCGTGTTCAGGAGGAATAAAATACCAGACACATGTACAGAATATCGGCTGGCAGAATACGGTGATGGATGGTGCACTTGCAGGAACGACAGGCAGAGCTTTGAATGTAGAGGCAATAAATATGTCTCTGACGGGAGAAATGGCAAATCAATACGATATCTATTACAGAGTACATGCACAAAATTACGGATGGCTCGAATGGGCAAAGAATGGACAGAATGCAGGAACATCCGGACAAAACCTTCATTTAGAGGCATTGCAGATAGTATTAGTGAAAAAAGGACAGTCAGCTCCTGGCAATAATTATGGTGGAATAATTTCTAAAAATACAATGGCATATATTGCCAGATAAATTAATAAAAAAGAAACTGATACAGATAATTTGTATTAGTTTCTTTTTTTTGTTTTAAATAAAATGCATATGTGATAAAATAGAACTATAAATTTGAGGAGGTGTTATACATGAAGAAATTAATATCTATTATGCTCGTATCAGTGCTTATTTTGGCTGCCAGTACGGTTTATGCAGATGAATTATCTAACGGAAGTGTGGAAAATGAGATAGGAAATCTTGAAGTTGACAGTAATGTAACAGAAAATACTGTAGTTGAAAATATTGCAATAGAAAATCCTGAAATAGAAAACAAGGTATCTAGTTCAGATAAGCTTTCTAGTGAAGAAAATGACGAAAGTTCTGAAGTAGACAAGAATATTGAGAAAACGGGATATTTGACAGGGACAAATACTGATACTGATTCAGATACAGATACAGATACAGAGATAGAACCTGATGAATATTATATTGGTGTCAGATATGCAGCACATGTACAGAATATAGGTTGGCAGAATGAAGTAAGTGATGGAACTACTTCTGGAACAACAGGACGTGGACTGCAAATAGAGGCCATAAATATAGTACTTGATAATTCAACATCATATTCAGGGGGAATATCCTATGCCAGTCATATTAAAAATATAGGCTGGCAGAATGAGGTAAGTGGTGGAAATATCTCCGGAACAGTAGGACGTAATTTGCAGATTGAAGCAATAAAGATGCATCTTACAGGAGAATTGAGTGAACATTTTGATATCTATTATAGAACGCATATAGCGGATGTCGGCTGGATGCCATGGACAAAAAATGGTCAGATATCAGGCAGTATCGGACTGGCAGATAGAGTTGAAGCATTAGAAATCCGGATTATAGACAAAAATGAGCTTAGCAATAAACCTGAAATTACATCAGAGAAAAGTTATTTACAGGGACTTGCTAACAGCTATCTTACATATTCATCTCATGTACAGGATATAGGTAATATGCCGTGGGTTTCAGGGGGAAACATTACAGGTACGACAGGACGAAAACTGAGAATTGAAGGAATTAATATCAATTTATCTCAGGATACTGTACATTCATTAACCGGTACTATCATGTATAGAACGCATGTGCAGGATATAGGATGGACTGGATGGAAAACTTTGGGGCAATATTCTGGAACCTCAGGTAGGGCTAAGCAGGTAGAAGCCATTGAGATAAAGCTTACAGGTCAGTTAGCAACATTTTATAATATATACTACAGTTCACATATAGAGAATTATGGATGGTTAGGTTGGGCTTCAAATGGGCAGACATCAGGCTCAACTGGTATTAGTTATAGAGTAGAGGCTCTAAGGATTAATTTGGTAAGAAAGGGGGCACCTGCACCTGGAAGTGTTGCAAATTATTATAAAAATAAGCCCGTATATACACCAAAACCGGCAGCATTAGATGTAATGTCTCAGAACGCACAGGTAAGAGCCAGTTCTACAAGATGGCTTATTATGACAGACACATCTGCATGTCAGGTGGGCGTTTATAGCGGAAGCTATGGTAATTGGAGTCGAGTTGCATTGTGGTCATGTGGACCGGGAAAGCCTTCTACGCCTACAGTAAAGGGGGAGTTTACAATTTATGGAAGAGGTAAATCTTTTGGTAGCAGGTCTTATACATGTTGGTATTATACGCAGTTTTATGGAAACTATTTGTTCCATTCAGTGCTTTATAATCGTGGTAGTATGACACATATACAAGATGGAACGCTTGGCAAACAAGTTTCTCATGGCTGTGTAAGATTGGACATTAATAATGCAAAGTGGCTGTATTATAATATTCCAAATGGAACAAAGGTTGTGATTTATTAGGTTTTATGTGGAATGAAAGTATTTGATAAACTAATGGAATTACCTATACTTAGGATTTTTAATCCATTCTACAAGAAGTACAAAGAGATGCTATTGTATTTATTTTTTGGTGGATTGAGCTTTATTGTGAGCATAGCTACATATGCATGTTTTAATGTTGGTATGGGAATAAATGAGCTTATTGCCAATATTCTTTCTTGGATTATTACAGTTATGTTTGCATTTCTGACGAATCGTGTCTGGGTATTTCAGTCACCGACTGATAGTGTGCAGGCATTTATAAAGCAGATGTTTGTGTTTTATTCAGGGCGAGTGATTACACTGGTTGTTGAGGAAGCTATATTGCTTGTGTTTATCACATGGCTTGGGTTTAATAGTATTCTGATTAAGGTGATTGCGCAGGTTATTGTTATTGTGCTGAATTATGTGATTAGTAAGCTGGTTGTGTTTAAGGAGAAGAAATAAAATGTTTGCAGGCTTTAATTTATCTATAGATAAAGATTTTTGGAAAAATGAAGATGAATTTAATGAGTACAAGAATAATGGAGAGATGCATTTAAATTGTAATAAGAAGGATTTGCAGTTTGAATTAGAAAAATATACAATTGATAATGTTATTAATGGTCATAAAATACAAGAGGATTGGTTTCCACAGATTGATGCAGATGTTTTTTTGTCGCATTCTAGTAAAGATACAGATTTGGTTAACGCATTGGCAGGCTGGCTTAATAAAAAGTTCAATTTAAAGTGTTTTGTTGATTCTAATGTATGGAATTATGCAGGTGATTTATCAGATAAATTAAATTCCCTTTATAGTAATAAGAGAAGGAAAAATAATGGATATTTATATGATTATAAATCTTGTAATAAGGTATCAGAGCATGTAAATACAATGTTAAATATTGCATTGTATAAAATGATTGATGAATGCGAATGCATTATTTTAGTTAATACTGATAATTCTGTAAGTATTAATGTTGATAATAATATGGATCTAACTTATTCACCATGGATATATTCGGAACTTGTATGTAGTGATTTGGTAAGGAAAAAACCATTGAGCACATATAGAAGTGAAATACAGCATGGGGCTTTATTTGAGCATACTGAAATGGCAATAAATTATGATATTCCAATTGAACACTTAATAGTATTGTATAAAAAAAGATTTAAAAGAATGGGAAAAAATATATATGGATAGATTAATTAGACAACCATTTAAGCTTATATATAAGAATGATTATCCTTTAGATATATTATATGAAATGGAAAAAATAGTGGATAAAAAATAGTGGGGGATATAGTTTGGAAAAAACAAAAGAAATTACAAAAGAAATTACAGTAGATGAGATGCATAAAGAAATTGATTTATTGCAATCTTGTATAGATAGAATGGCAAAAAATTCATTTATGATTAAGGGATGGTTTGTCTCAATTTATGCAGTTATTCTTGCGCTGTTGCCGGAAAAAGTCGATGTCATGTTATTGTGTGTGGTACTAATAGTGGTTAATATTTTATTTTGGTATCTAGATGGAGTTTATCTCAGAGACGAAAAAATATATAGAAGAATATATCAATGGGTTGTGGAGGCAAGAAAACAGAATGATAGAGAATTAATGTATCAATTAGAGCTTAATCTGTATAAAAATAAAATAGGAACAATGGATAGTGTTGGTAAGATTATGCTTTCAAAATCATTGTTTATATTCTATGCTATTCCGCTAGCTGTTTTATTGGTTGTTATGGGATTCAACGTTTATAAAATGTGTTGATAAAATTTCATTGATTATTTGATAGGAAATTTGTATAGACATTAAAGAAATAGGACAATTCTTATAGAAAATGTTAATACTAAAATTTATATTAGATAAAATAAAAATGATGAATTATATTTATTTTGGAGAGGAAAATAACATTGAGCAGAATTTTAATTAAAAATTTAGGACCAATAAAGTCCTTCGAGCAGGACGTAGATGAAAATTTAATGATACTGATAGGTGAACAGGCTAGCGGTAAAAGTACCATTGCAAAGACTATATTTTTCTGTAAAAGTATTTCTGATGAATTTAAACACTATGTCATGAATCAGGATAATATTATTACTTCAGGGCATCAGACACCTTTTACAGGATTTATTAAAGTATTACGTACAAAGTTTGTAGAGTATTTTGGAACTACAAAACATATGGAGCCATTTATAATCCGCTATGAGTTTGATAATAAAGAACATGTAACGATTAAGCTTAAATTAGGATATGCAAATATTGTATTTTCAAACAAGCTTAGGGAAGAATGTGAATATTTTATTCAAAAATTATCTGAGTATTATGCAACTATGAGTCTGCCTAATGATTTTCTATCAGGAATTGATTTTGCTTCATGGTCTTCTCAAAAGGAGAGTATGAACAAGATGATTAATCATGAGATAAGTCATATTTTCGGTCAGGATTATACATCTATTTTTGTACCGGCCGGAAGAAGCATGCTCTCGACTAATTCGGAATTTTTTCATGCCTCTACTCCAAATAAATATGATGTAATAATGAATGATTTTATAGAGAGAATAAGGGCTTTACAGAATCAGTATTCGCAGAGATTGGAGGATATTATTGAGGATAAGAAAAAACTAAGTTCGATTAATATTGATTTCGAGAGGGTGAAAAAGGCTACGGTCCTTGTTAGAAAAATATTAAAGGGCGATTACATTAGTGATAAATATGGGGAAAAGATCTATTATTCTAAGGACAAATTTGTTAAGCTGATACAGGCATCTTCAGGACAGCAGGAGGCTCTTTGGATTGTTTTGCTGATTTTTTCTATTATATTAAATAATCAAAGAGTTTATATGGTGATTGAAGAACCAGAGGCACATTTGTTCCCAACAGCTCAGAAAGAGATGTTAGAGTTAATTATATTAATGATTAATGCTACTTCAAGTCAGGTAGTTATTACTACTCATAGCCCATATATGTTGTCATCAGCGAATCTTTTAATGTATTCATCGCATGTAGAAGGAGATGCTAGTGGAAATAGCTCTATAATAGATCGTGATTATAGAATTAAAGCAAATGCTGTTTCATCATATTTGTTGAGTAATCATATTGCTGTTGATATCATGGATAGGGATACCTATATGATTAAAGCGGATAGGATTGATAGTATTTCTGAGGACATTAATAACTCGCTGGATTTGTTACTTCAGTTGGAGGAACGTAATGGAATGTAATAGAAAAGTTTGTTTTAAAGAATTAATTGATAAAACTCCGATTAGGTCGAGCTCGTGTAACAGAGACTGCCTGATATCGTTTGATGATAGAAAAAATATATCAATATCTGAGAATAGAAAGAAATATTTGTTACACAATGATTTAAGCAATTATATTGCTGTATTTCATGTAGATGGAGCGATGGTACAGGATAAAAAACACAATCAAATGTGATAATTTAGTATTAGACACCACTGGAATGAAAGCGATATTTGTCGAACTGAAGGGAACAGATTTGGCACATGCGTTGCAGCAAATAAATCAAACAATTGATATGATGAAAGAAGACATTCATAATTGCAATAAATATGCGAGAATCGTTACATCAAATAGAACTAATGTGCCAAATATAAGAGCAAATCCTGAATACATAAAGCTTTATAAAAAGGCAAATGTCAAGGTGTCGGCAAATTTGATAGAAGAGAAAATTAGCAATTTATAAATTTGAGGGCATAACATGCAAACCACAACACGAGATAAAACAATTGATTTCATAAAGGGCATCCTTATTTTATTTGTGATTTTAGGTCACACTACATTGGGCTTGACAGACATGTATTCATTTGATGATACAATGAATGGTATTGCAAATGTAATATACAGCTTTCACATGCCTTGCTTTATCGCAGTTTCAGGCTTCTTATACAGTGAATATGTAGGGAATGTTTCACAAGGCATTTTTAGCCGGATATGTCATAAAGCATTTAATATCCTTCTGCCTTACGTGATGATTTCAGTTATTTACTGGATTATTAAATTTGCCCTTTCAAATTTGATAAGGGAGCCGGTTTCCGTTAGCAGCCTGATAAGCATACCGTGGAAGCCGATAGAGTTTTTATGGTATTTATACGCACTGTTTCTCTTATATTGTGTTGCGTATATGGTTGATTATGTGTTTGCGAGGCTTCTGCCACATTTTAATTATAAAATGGAGCTTTTATTTGTGCTGTTTTTAATAATTGCTTTCACATGCTATGGCAGCTTTCACTATGTGGGCTTTAACTACATAGCCGGCTTTCAGATGTACTTTTATCTGGGATGCCTGATTAAGAAGTGGCTTGATAAACTGTATAATAGGTATGCTGTGCTGAGCCTTGCCGTTATGAGTGTGCTTGTTGAGTCGTCCGGCATAGTATTACAGGATGACATGAGCAGCAATCCCCTGTGTAGCAGTCTGTTTGAGCGGCTTACCGCCTGTATAGTGACTGTATTTATATTTGCAGTAAGCTATTTTTTATCAGGGTATTGTGATTTCCCTAAATGGTTACAGACTATCGGCCGTGACAGCATGCCGTTTTATGCGATGAATGTGATATTTGTAGGTGGAATCAGGATTATATTGAACAGGGCCGGTATAACCAATATGGCGCTGCAGTGTATATGTGGATTTGCAGGAAGCACTGCTATATGCTGGATATTGTATGAGTGTATCATAAAGAAAATCAGGTTTATTGATTTTATATTCTACCCGTGCAAACAGCTTCATATCAGAAAATGATAAATATGAATCAGGGTGTTGTTTTTTAATACTAATCCGCTATACTATATAGTGTTTACTGAAAAAATATCAAAATAAAGCGTTTTAATAGAAAAGGAAACACCATGAAATTTATTAAAATCCCTGCATTTGCAATAGTCCTCCTATTGCTCATGCAAATAGTATCAAAGGCATTTATTGCCATTGACAGCAGCGATATTGAAAATATATATGGCTTTTACGCAGAGCCAGAGAACAGCCTTGATATGGTCATGATTGGACCAAGTGAGGTATACACGGGCTATGCGCCGGCTCTGGCGTGGGAGGAGTATGGCCTTAAGTCGTGCAATCTTTCAATAGGAGCTGTGCCATGCAATATGTACAAGTCCATCGTCACGGAGATTGTGAAGAGACAGAAGCCGAAGCTTCTTGTAATCAGTGCTGCAGCATTTAGTCAGGGCAATTGGAATCTGACTGATGAGGTTTATCTGAGAAAGTGGATTGACAATATGCCTATGTCACAGAACAAGCTTGACACGGTAAAGACTATTCCCAAAAATATCAATAAGGATGATGAAAAGGTGAAGGATAACATATCGGATACCCTTTATTTTCCATTGGAAAAGTATCATGGCAACTGGAAGGACCCTGAGGCGGTGTATACCTCATTTGTCACTCGTGCCTATATGAGGCTCAGTGGTGGAGGCTATCTGAAAGGCTTTTATTCAAAAACAGGCATCACCGGAGGCCGTGACAATCTGGCAAATATCGGACAGCCTACTAAAGAAGCCTATATGCTGACTGATGAGTGCAGGGCATATCTTAAGGAGCTGCTTTCGTACTGCAATAAGCTTGGCATAGAGCATGTGCTGTTGCTGCAGCCACCTCATGAGACACAGGCAGCTGACAAGTCGGGTCTTGAGCAGATTGAAAGTATAACGAAGGAGTATGGATACGATTTTCTTGACCTGAGTACTGATTATGAGAGCATTGCAGGGATAGATGATTCCCATGACTTCGCTGATTTTGAGCACTTGAATGCTTATGGTGCCAAAAAGCTTACGGCATATATTGGCGATATGGCTGTGAATCAATATGGTATAAAGTCTGATACGGCAAAATCAGAGCTTTCAAGATGGAAAAAGTCTGTGAAGAGGACTAAAAAAGCTCTGAAAATGGCAAGAGAATATACTGACAGAGGAGAGGCACAGGTGGTTGGAGAGTATGAGGCAGCCAAATAAGTGAAGCTGCCGGGAAATTAAGCGTTGCAGAATGGTATTAGTTAGTGACGTTTGATGCGGATTTTAATGAGCCGGATGCCTTCCCATACCATCTCGTCACGCATCAGTACAAGCAGCACCATATAGACTATAAATCCGGTCACAATCATAATCATTGTGTGCATGAAGCTGACTGACAGCCTTGCATCCATGAGCAGCAGTACTATAAGCATACAGACTGCTGATATGAGATATTTCCACGATAGAGAAAATATTTTTGGGATGCTAAGCTCATTTCGTATGAAGTAAAGCTGTACGGCAGTTATTATTACCTCCGAGATGACAGAGGCTATGGCTGCACCGTATGAATAGAGCTGATGTATGAGAATCATATTCATGACAAAATTGGCTGCGGCTCCGATACATACTGAGCGTGTCAGCAGGCTTTCACGCTTGGTTGTTACCAGATACTGTATACCGATTACATTGCTTAAGCCGATGATTGGAAGCAGTGTAGCCATTATCATGATGAGATAGGGCACCTTTTCATATCCCGGACCAAAAAACCATGGCGAGAAATTGCGTGCGATGCCTATCAGGCCAAAGCACAGGGCAAGACCTATAAACCAGACGAATTGAAAGCTCTTATAAAGGAGGGCTTTTACTTCGTCTGGTTTATTTTCACTGAAGGCTCTTCCTATTCTTGGAAGCATCACAGTACCGAGTGAGGTTACGAGCATGAGAACCATTTTGGATATCTTATTGGCCTGCTCATAGTAGCCGTTTTCTGTCATGCTGCCTGTTATGTTGTTGAGCATGGTTTTGTCAAGCGCTGTGTATATGGTTGTAGCTATTGTAGGTACAAAGAGTGTGAGTGTAGCCCTTAGATGAGAGAATGGCTTAAGCTCCTTAAGCTTTGGTCTGTCAACATATTGAGGCAGGTAAAACCAGATGGATATATTGGCAAAAAGCTCTAATAGACATACTCCTGCCACATATATGAGCAAATCACTCTCTGAGCGTACGGCGATGAAGATAAAAGCAATGTTTATGATTTTAAAAATCACGTTTCGACCGACTATTTTGCCAAATTCCTCAAGTCCCTGAAACAGCCAGGAGATATCAGAAGCAACTGATATCAGGTACACGGCTTCAATCAATAGCAGGTGCTTTTTGAGCGGTGAGTGCCCAAATGCAAGTGTGAATACCATATATGCACACAGACACACAATCACGCTGATGACGGATAGAAGCTCTATCTCCCAGAAGGTTTTGGTGCGTTTTGCTCTGTCCTCCTGCAGGTATGATATTTCCCTGTTTCCGTAGTTTACAGTGCCCAGTGCGGCAAACATGATAAAGTATGATACCAGTGAGTAGGTATAGCTGTATGCACCTATTCCGTCTGCCTTAAGCACCCTCGAGAGGTACGGCGCTGTGATAAGCGGTGTGATCAGTGTGAGTATCTGGTAGCTCACATTATATATGTAGTTTAGTTTTATACTCTTGTTTTTTTGTGTTTTCTTTTTCATGCAGATATCATATCACATATTGACTTATTTTGGCTATGCAGTTATTATATAAAAATCGCAAATTAACATTACTATCAACTTACACGTATAAATTACGACAGAGTTATATAGCCTGTCACATAGGTGGAGAAATGGATAATATTATAATACGAAACAGGAAAGAGGAGTTTAAGGAGCTTGTTTTATACGCGGTTTTTGGCAATATGACCTTTGTGATCAGCATAGGCGCATATGCTATTTTTAATGTTTTGTTTGGAATCAATGAGCTGATTGCGAATGCGCTGGCATGGGTGTTTGCTGTACTTTTCTCATATGTTACCAACAAGAAGTGGGTGTTTAAGGTTGCTACGCCGACAAAGACGGCGTTTTTAGTACAGATGTTTGCTTTTTTCAGTGGCAGATTTATCACACTGGTTATTGAAGAGGCTATTATCTTTATTTTTATCACGCTTTTGGACTATCCAAGCATGTGGGTGAAGCTTGCAGCACAGGTGGTTGTGGTTGTGCTCAACTATGTCATAAGCAAGCTGTTTGTTTTCAAAAATCGCTAAATGTGGTATATTTAATAAAATAATAAGAACTATAATAGTGTGTGTATGGTATAATAAAGCGTAAATTTAAATGCAGTTTATGAGAAGTTGATTTGCATAGGGATATAGAAGCTGCTTTTTGCAGTGTAGGACAAAAGGAGAAAATTCTATATGAGTAATAGACTTGACATGAAAAAAGATACAAATAATCTAAAAGACAAAACAAAATGCGATGGTCCGGAGAAGCCGGATTCATACATGGGCAATGACAAGCAATGGGTTTTCAGGGCATTGGTTCTTGCATTTGTTGATATGTGTATTATTGCAATCTCATTCTTTTTCGCTTTGATGATCAGGTTTGAGTTTTCATATTCACATATTCCGCTCTCATTTTTGGAGGGGTATCTGCACATTGTGCCATTGTTTATGGTGATTTCACTTGTGGTGTTTTATATTTTCAGGCTGTATCACAGTATATGGCGCTTTGCGAGCATCAATGAGTTTATGCATATTATTGGTGCCTTTCTGGTGCTTACGGTTCTGTGCGTTATCATTCATGAGGTGTATGAGATTAAGATGCCGTATGCCTTCTGGATTATCGGACTGATGCTCAGCTTTGCACTGTGCACAGCGTGCCGGTTTGCGTACAGATTTATCAGGACAGGCCAGAAGATGCTTGAGCAGAGAGGCTTTGCAAACGGTGATGAGAGAGTCATGATTATAGGAGCAGGAAATGCGGGCAGGATGCTTATCAGAGAGCTTATCATGAGCTCACATCTGCACACAAAGGCCTGCTGTATCATAGATGACAATCCGGCGAAGCTCGGCCGCTTCATAGACGGCGTGCCTATTGTCGGCAATCGAAACGACATTCCGGAGATGGTTGAGAAGTATGATATCACAAAGATTGTGTATGCTGTACCTTCCACATCGGGTAAGGACAGGAAGGATATACTCAATATTTGTAAGGATACCGGCTGTGATGTGTCTGTGGTTCCGGGAATATATCAGATGGTGGACGGCAGGGTTTCGGTTTCTAATCTGCGTCCGGTCAGTATAGAGGATTTGCTTGGCAGGGATCCGGTTGTTGTGGATAATGATGGTATTCATTCATTTTTACAGGGCAAGGTGGTTATGGTTACAGGTGGCGGTGGCTCCATAGGTAGTGAGCTTTGCCGTCAGATAGCCAGAGAGGACCCGAAGCTTCTTATCATTTTTGATATTTACGAGAATAATGCATACGATATACAGCAGGAGCTGAAGCGTAAGTATCCTTATGTAAGGGTGGAGACGCTGATTGGCTCTGTGCGCAATACCAACAGGCTGCACTATGTATTTCAGACATATCATCCTGAGATTATCTATCATGCGGCAGCACATAAGCATGTACCGCTGATGGAGGAGAGCCCGAATGAGGCAATAAAAAACAATGTGCTTGGCACATTAAAGCTCTCAAGGCTTGCAGCAGAGTACCATGTGAAGAAGTTTGTACTTATCTCTACAGATAAGGCGGTCAATCCGACTAATATCATGGGCGCGTCAAAGCGCCTGTGCGAGATGGTTATACAGATGATGAACAGGCAGACTGGGACTGATTTTGTAGCGGTACGTTTTGGAAATGTGCTCGGAAGTAACGGAAGTGTTATCCCGCTATTTAAGAAGCAGATAGAGGATGGCGGTCCGGTTACTGTGACGGACAAGCGTATTATTAGGTACTTTATGACAATTCCGGAGGCGGTGGCACTTGTACTGCAGGACGGGCTCTATGCTCATGGAGGAGAGATTTTCGTACTCGATATGGGCGAGCCTGTCAAGATTGATGATATGGCAAGGAATCTTATCAGGCTTTCGGGACTGGAGCCTGATGTGGATATCCAGATTGTATACACAGGACTGCGTCCGGGCGAGAAGCTCTACGAGGAGATGCTGATGAGTGAGGAGGGTCTTAAGGAGACTCCAAACAAGCTGATTCATGTGGGTGAGCCTATTGAGATGGATGATGAGCTCTTTGAGAAGCAGCTTGAGATGCTCGAGAAGGCATGCACCTCAGAAGCAAAGGATATCAAGCAGATAGTTGCATCTGTGGTCAAGACATATCATCCTGACCTGGAGGACTAAATATCTTTTGAAGCTCATAATATAGATTGTAAAAGCCGGATGTTTGGCATATTTTATGCCGGAAGCGAGGAACATAACTATGGAAAAAAGACAGATTTCATTTTCACCACCTGATATAACAGAAGCAGAGGTGTCAGCTGTTGCTGATGTGCTACGAAGCGACTGGATTACAACAGGTCCAAGGACTAAGGAATTTGAGAAGAGGATTGCTAAGCTATGCGGCACGAATAAGGCTGTGGCTCTGGGCTCTGCTACTGCGTGTCTTGAGTCGATACTCAGATTCTTAGGAATAGGTGCAGGTGATGAGGTCATCACAAGTGCATACACTTATACTGCATCTGCAAGCCCTGCTGTGCATGTCGGTGCGGCACTTAAGTTTATAGACGTAGCACCTGATTCCTTTGAGATGGATTACGAGGCTTTGGAGGCTGCTATTACAGAAAAGACAAAGGTTATCGTGCCGGTTGATATTGCAGGCGTGCCTTGCGACTATGACAGGATTTTGGATATTGTGGAAAGAAAAAAGGCTCTTTTTCATCCGTCAAACGATGTGCAGAGGGCAATCGGACGTGTGATTGTGGCGGCTGACTCAGCTCATGCTTTTGGCGCCTCATACATGAGAGACGGTGAGCGGATTATGTGTGGCAATGTAGCTGATTTTACAAGCTTTTCGTTTCATGCGGTCAAGAATCTGACCACTGCAGAGGGCGGAGCACTCACCTGGAGACCTATAGAGGGCTTTGATGATGAGTATATCTACAAGCAGTTTATGCTGCTTTCACTCCACGGACAGACGAAGGATGCTTTCCACAAGAATGGTCAGGGCAACTGGGAGTATGATATTGTGGCTCCTTCGTATAAGTGCAATATGACTGATATCCAGGCTGCCATTGGTCTGGTACAGCTTGACAGATATGATGGGCTTCTTAAGAGGCGCCGTGATATTATAGAGCGCTATGACACGGCATTTAAGCCGCTTGGTCTCTTGACTGTGCCTCATTTTACAGACAGGCATACATCGAGCGGACATCTGTATCTGCTTCGCATACCGGGCATCGGCGTGGACAGGCGCAATGCGCTTATAGTGCAGATGGCGGAGCGAGGTATCGCCACAAATGTGCATTTCAAGCCACTTCCGATGATGACTGCATATAAGAATATGGGCTTTGACATAGCTGATTTTCCAAATGCTTATCATCAGTATGAGAATGAGATTACACTTCCTCTAAACACAAAGCTTAGCGATGAGGATGTGGAGTATATAATTAACAATTTATTGGAGATTTTACATGAGTAGATGGAGAACATGGGGAGAGATTCCTACATTCATGAAAAATGATTTTACACTTAAATATTACAGGCATCTGAGCAGAAAGAGGACAAGCATGGTATTTAAACGCATTTTTGATGTGATTATGTCCGCTGTTCTTCTTGTGCTGCTTTCGCCTGTTATACTGGTCCTTGCTGTCTGGATAAAGGTGGATAGCAGAGGACCTGTTTTTTTCAGACAGGAGCGTATCACACAGTATGGCAGGAAGTTTCGCATATTTAAGTTCAGAACCATGGTGAATGACGCTGACAAAAAGGGCTCACTCGTGACTGTCGGTGGGGATTCAAGAATCACAAGAGTCGGCGCTGTCATCAGAAAGTACAGGCTTGATGAGATTCCGCAGCTCATAAATGTGCTATGTGGTGATATGAGCTTTGTTGGCACAAGACCTGAGGTGGAGAAGTATGTCATGGCATATACACCTGCGATGATGGCAACACTTCTGCTGCCTGCCGGAATCACAAGTGAGGCAAGCATCAGGTATAAGGATGAGGACAGGCTTCTTGAGGCTTCTGATGATGTGGATTACACATATATCCACAAGGTGCTGCCGGGCAAGATGAGGTACAATCTTAAGTATCTTAAGAGATTTTCACTGATAAATGATATCAGACTGTGCATAGAGACTGTGCTTGCGGTAATACATTAGTCTGCTTGTCTGGGAGGATGATACTTATGAATAAAGTCAAATTTTCAGTATTACTGTCAATTTATTACAAGGAAAAGCCTGAGTATTTCAGGGAGTGTATGGAAAGCATATATTCACAGACTGTTTTACCGGATGAGATAGTGCTGGTGGAGGATGGCCGGCTGACAGATGAGCTTTATGAGGCAATAAGTGATTATGAATGCAGACCTTCGGAAATAAATTTTGTTACGGTAAAGCTTGAAAAAAACAGCGGGCTCGGTCTTGCACTTGCTGAAGGCATAAAGCATTGCTCTAATGAGCTTGTGGCCAGAATGGATACGGATGATATATGTGTGTCTGACCGGTTTGAGAGACAGCTGAATGCTTTTTCGGAAAATCCGGGGCTTGATATCATAGGCGGCTACATCAGCGAGTTTTCCGATGATATGCATAATATTATATCAGAGAGGACAGTGCCTCTCGGAAATTATGTGATAAAGCAGTATCAGAGAAAGCGCGATGCGTTCAATCACATGACTGTGATGTACAAAAGATCTGCGGTGCTTGCTGCGGGCAATTATCAGGACTGTCTGCTTATGGAGGATTCTCTTCTTTGGGCGAATATGATCAGAAATCACTGTCGTATGGCAAATATAGGTGAGACTCTTGTGTATGCCAGAACCGGTGATGATATGCTGAAGAGGCGTGGCGGCTTTGATTATTTCCTTAAATACAAGGCAGGAAGAAAGCGTATTTTAAAGACAGGGACCATAAGTGCGGCCGATTATTTTGTTACGGTTGCGGCACAGTTTGTTGTCTGTATGATGCCACTTTGGATGAGGAGCCTTGTATTTAAAAAAATATTAAGGAACTAAAACTTTTCAAATGCACGTTAATGTGGTAAAATCGGTATAGTTAACATTAATAGGCTTATTACTAGCTGACACAGGAGGTTAATATAAATGGATTTTAGAGCGGAGTACGAGAAATGGTGTACAGACCCATATTTTGATGAGGCTACAAAGGCAGAGCTTAAGGCTATCGCAGGTGATGATAAGGAGATAGAGGACAGATTCTATCGCACACTTGAGTTTGGTACAGCAGGTCTTCGTGGTGTAATAGGAGCCGGCACCAACAGGATGAATATATACACAGTCCGTCAGGCTACACAGGGACTGGCAAATTACATACTTTCACAGGGAGAGGACGCAGTAAAGAGAGGTGTTGCAATCGCACATGACTCACGTAATATGCATGATGAGTTCACAGATGCCACAGCACTCTGTCTTGCAGCAAACGGAATCAAGACATATGTATTCCCACAGCTCGCACCTGTTCCGGAGCTTTCATACGCAGTAAGGACACTTGGCACAATAGCCGGTGTTGTTATCACAGCAAGCCACAATCCTCGTGAGTACAATGGATACAAGGTTTACTGGGAGGATGGCGCACAGGTTACTCCACCTCATGATACAAGCATCATGGCTGAGGTGGCAAAGGTTACATCGTTTGACCAGGTTAAGACTATGGACAAGGCTGCTGCTATTGAGGCAGGCCTTTACAATGTCATCTCTGATGAGGTTGAGGAAGGATATTTCGGAGAGCTTCGTAAGCTTTCTATTCATCCTGAGATCATCAAGGCTATGGCAAAGGATATCAAGATTGTTTACACACCACTCCACGGCACAGGACTTCGCCCTGTACAGAGAGTACTTAAGGATATGGGCTTTGAGAATGTATACATTGAGCCAAGCCAGGCAGTACCTGACGGCAATTTCCCTACATGTCCTTATCCAAATCCTGAGAATCCTGATGCATGGAAGCTCGCGCTTGAGCTGGCAAAGGAAAAGGATGCTGATATCGTTTTAGCAACTGACCCTGATGCCGACAGACTCGGTGTATACTGCAAGGATACAAAGACAGGTGAGTATGTGACATTTACAGGAAATATGTCAGCTATGCTTATCGGTGAGTACATTTTAAGCCAGAAGAGTGCCAATGGTACTTTGCCTGAGAAGCCTGCATTTGTTGAGTCAATTGTTTCTACAGATATGGGTAAGGCGATTGCGGCAGCATATGGCGTAAAGCATATCGAGGTTTTAACAGGCTTCAAGTATATCGGTGAGCAGATGCTCAAATTCGAAAAGACCGGCTGCAACAACTATGTATTCGGTATGGAGGAGAGCTACGGATGCTTACCTGGCACATATGCAAGGGACAAGGATGCTCCTGCAGCAGTTTGCATGCTGTGTGAGGTGGCTGCCTTCTACAAGTCACAGGGCAAGACACTCTGGGATGGCATGATTGACATGTACGAGAAGTACGGCTACTACAGAGAGGGCATTTCCACAATGACCTTAAAGGGCATTGATGGTGCTGCACAGATAAATGAGATTATGACAAAGGCACGTGCCGCTGAGCCAAAGAAATTTGGTGATTATCAGGTGCTTGCTATCCGTGATTACAAGAATGACACAAGAAAAGATATGACAACAGGAAAGGTCGAGCCGACAGGTCTTCCTTCTTCCAATGTACTTTACTACGAACTTAACGATAACGCTTGGTGCTGTGTACGCCCTTCTGGTACAGAGCCTAAGATTAAATTCTATTTCGGAGTTAAAGGAGTGTCTCTTGAAGATTCACAGGCTAAGCTTGATGCTTTGTCAGCTGAGGTTCTCGGACAGTTTGAATAAAGACTATGATGAAAATATACATTTGCCCGGATTGTGGCTGGATACGGATGGTTTCAAGAAGGAAAGAGGTTGAATGCTTCAAGTGTGGCAGGCCGCAGATGCGTCTGACGAATCTGGAGTTTGGAAAGTATACCAATATGTCAGAGAAGGAACGTCAGGACTACGCAGACGCGTGGCTTTACATTCATAGGAAAAAGGAAAAATAACATGGCAAAGAAGAGAAGAAGAAAAAAGAGAAGAAGTGGACGTAAGAAGATTATACTCTTTGTATTTGAAATCCTGCTGCTGTTAATTGTTCTGTTAGTGGTTTGGGCTTATAATAAGACACTCGGACAGGTTAAATATGAGGATGCGCTGACAAATAGTGAGGCCGGAATCAATGAGGAGATTGATGAGGATGTTCTTGCCAATATGCATGGATATCTCAATGTAGCGTTGTTTGGTCTGGACAACAGAAGTAATGGTTCATACGATGAGGGGCATTCCGATTGTATCATGATTGCTAGTCTGAATTATGATACTAAGGAGGTTCAGCTTGTTTCTGTCTACAGAGATACGTATCTGCCTATAGGCAATGGAAAGTTTGCAAAGGCAAATGCCGCTTATGCAAATGGTGGGGCAAAGAGAGCAGTAGCTATGCTTAATTCAAATTTGGATTTGAATATAACCAAGTATGTCTGTGTTGACTGGAAGGCTCTTGTAGATGCTATAGATGATATCGGTGGCCTTGATCTTGAGATTACTAATGCGGAGATGAAGGAAATCAATTATCTGATTCCTGAGGTTGATTATACTACAGGATATAATACTCCTTATCTTGAGGGGGATGGTATGCAGCATCTTGATGGAACTCAGGCTACATGCTATGCACGTATCAGAAGCACCTCAGGTGATGATTTCTTAAGGGCATCCCGTCAGAGAATTGTGCTTCAGGCTATGCTTGACAAGGCTAAACAGTCAGATTTAGGCTCTCTAACAGAGATGTGTAAGGATATTATGAGTCAGATAAGTACTAATTTTACAGCTAAAGAGATTATCCAGTATGCAACAGCTGTTACAAAATATCAGATGAAGGAGACAACAGGCTTCCCATTTGAGCTGACTACAATGAATCTTTCAACTACTGGCGATACCGTAATTCCTATAGACCTGGCACAGAATGTTTCTAAGCTTCATCAGTTCCTGTTTAATGAGACTGATTACCAGCCAACAGAGACAGTTCAAACAGTAAGTGACAAGATTGCTAAAAAAACAGGTGTTACGTCAAAGACTTCAGCATTTGATCTCACGCAGTACAATGATACTGTTGGCTCTGATGGAACAGAAGGGGCAAAGAAAAAAAATAAGGACAAGCAGGATGCCCTGAAAAAGAGCCAGTCAGAATCTGAAAACGGTTCAGAAGAAAAATCATCATCAGATGGTTCGGATGATTAAATAATTAAAGTTAGCTATTAGGGAGATTATTTATTATGAAACCGGAAATCAAAGAAAAAATCACGGCAACAAACCAGAAATACTTAAAGAAATTCTTAACAGAGGAAGCTCCGGCTAAGCTTGAGAGCCAGCTTGAGCACATGGACTGGTCATACCTTGATATGATTCACAACAAGGAGCAGCAGAGAGGTACATTTTCACCGCTTGCTGCTATGGAGCTTTCAGAGATAGAGGCAAATAAGGACAAATACCTTGCAACAGGTCTTGATGCTGTCAAGAATGGCAAGGTCGGTGCAATTCTTCTTGCCGGTGGACAGGGTACACGTCTTGGCTTTGACAAGGCTAAGGGCATGTTCAATATCGGAAAGACAAAGGAACTCTACATCTTTGAGCAGCTTGTCTCAAACCTCATGAAGGTTACAAATCAGACCGGTACATGGGTGCCGCTGTATGTCATGACAAGCGAGATAAATGATGGCATGACAAGAGAGTTCTTTGAAGAGCACGACTATTTTGGATACAACAAGGATTATGTGAAGTTTTTCGTGCAGGAGATGGTTCCGGCAGTTGATTTTGATGGAAATCTGCTCATGAAATCTGAGGATTCACTTGCCATGTCACCAAACGGAAACGGTGGATGGTTCAAGTCACTCATCAATGCCGGTCTTGACAAGGATTTGAAGGACAAGGGTGTTGAGTGGCTCAATGTATTTGCTGTGGACAATGTGCTTCAGCAGATTGCAGATCCTGTATTTGTAGGTGCTACAATCGAGTCCGGCTGTGTCAGCGGCTCTAAGGTGGTCAGAAAATGTGATCCATATGAGAGAGTTGGTGCTATGTGTCTTGAGAATGGCAAGCCTTCGATTGTTGAGTATTACGAGCTTACTCCTGAGATGGCAGAGGCAAAGAACGAGAATGGTTCATTGCAGTATGGTTTTGGTGTTATCTTAAACTATTTATTCCGCGTGGACAAGCTCATGGCTATCGCAGAAAAGAGCCTTCCACTTCATGTGGTAGAGAAGAAGGTACCTTACATTGATGAGAATGGTACAGAGCACAAGCCTGAGACTCCGAATGCATACAAGTTCGAGACACTCATCCTCGATATGGTATACATGATGGACAATAGCCTGCCATTTGAGGTAGACAGAGAGAAGGAGTTTGCACCTGTAAAGAATGCGACAGGTACAGATTCGGTTGAAACAGCGAGAGCTCTTCTTGAGAAGAACGGAATTGAAATTTAATATATGATTTATGGTAACTGTTCATTGGCAGGGATGTATTGATATTCTGCAATTTCTATTTATCGCAGACTTAGAGGTGCATCTGCCGATGAGCAGTTATTTTTATTTTTATAATCGCATAGTGGCCTGCAATGGGGAACATAGGCTATAAATAGTTAACTGATTTATGAAAAAATAAATAATCCCGTCACAAATTAAACACAGATTGACAGTATACTTCTAATTGTAAACGAAAGGAGAAATTATTATGGATAACAATTATAGAAATATGAATGATACAAACAATACAAATAATACTAACAGTACAAATAACAATACAAACAATGTAAATTTCACAATGTCGGGTAATCCTTACAATCCGGATGAGTCACAGAAGGCTGCACAGACTAATAATACATCAGCTGAAAGCTATTCACAGAGCTACAATCCATATTCGCAGGCTTCTGCAGCAGGACAGCCAAATGTAAATCAATCATATGCAAACCAGCCTTATTCTAATCAGTCGTATAATTCAGGCACAAATAATAATGCATATGGCGGCACATCAGCAGGTTCGACAGACAATTCATATAGCCGCCGGATGAATATGAATGGTCAGGCATACCAGCAGACTGTAAAGCCTAAGAAACAGAGAGCACCTAGAAAGCCTGGTGCATTTGGACCATTTGCAGCAAAGACAGTAGCTGCAGCTCTTATCTTCGGACTCGTCGGAGGCGGTGTTTTCACAGGAGTAAGCTATATTGGCACGAGAGCTATTTCAAATTCTTCTACTGCAAGTGCAAAGCTTACAACTACAACATCCGGTGGGACTAAGCAGACATCCTCAGGGGATGAAAAGGATCTGACAGATGTATCATCTGTTGTCGATGAGGTTATGCCTAGCATCGTTGCTATCACAAATACAGGAACAGTCACCTACAACAGCTTTTTCGGAAAGCAGTCACAGCAGTCTCAGAGCTGTGGCTCAGGAATTATTGTGAGTGAGGATGATGATTATCTTTATGTTGCTACAAACAATCATGTTGTGGCAGATTCAGAGGAGCTCACAGTACAGTTTGATGATGATTCTGTGGTAAAGGCAGAAATCAGAGGAACAGATCCGGATGACGATCTTGCAGTTGTACGTGTAAAGAAAGCGGACCTTGGAAAAGATACTTACTCAAATATCAAGATTGCTACAATCGGAGATTCTGATAGTGTAGCTGTTGGAAGTCCTGCAATTGCTATCGGTAATGCACTTGGATACGGACAGTCTGTCACAACAGGTATAGTAAGTGCACTTAACAGAACTGTTACTACACAGGATTCACAGACAGGTGAGACTGTTACCAACAACAAGCTTATCCAGACAGATGCAGCCATAAACCCTGGAAACAGTGGTGGAGCACTCTTAAATGAAAATGGCGAGGTTATCGGTATAAACTCTGTAAAATATTCTTCAACTGAGGTTGAGGGTATCGGATATGCAATTCCTATGTCGGTTGCAAAGCCTATTATTGAGAGCCTTATCCAGAATGGAAAATATACTAATGAAAATCAGGCATACCTTGGTATCAAGGGTGGTGATGTTTCATCTGAGATGGTAGCCTACGGCTTCCCACAGGGTGTGTATGTTTCATCTGTTTCAGCTGGTTCAGGTGCCGCAAATGCCGGCTTACAGGAGGGAGATATCATCACTGCTATTGACAGCACAAAGATTTCTTCTATGACAGAGCTGCAGTCAGCGTTAAAGAGCTACAAGGCCGGAGATAAGGTTACTCTTACTGTTGCCCGTCAGAGTGGCAGACAGTACGAAGAGAGCAAGGTTGAAGTAACCTTAAGCTCTGCGAAGGATGTCCAGCAGTAATTCCGGCGCGTTTTCTCCTCACCCCTGCGTTCATGCAGGGGTGTTTCTGCGTTTCATGGGCATAATTTCTACAGTATCTAAGCCACTTCGCTATTCGCTCCTGCAAGAGTACGTGTGCGTCACCGGTGCCCTGGGCTTACGTCCCTTACGCTGTAGCGTAAATGTTGTTCAAATCAGTTCAAAGTACTAGACAAATTCCACAAAATATTAGATAATAGAAGCAAATTAGTTTTCATTTTGCATAGGAGGTCGGCATGAAGAAGAAAAAAATAGTTATTGCACTCGGACATGATGCTCTTGGAACAACTCTTCCGGAGCAGCACGAGGCTACAAAGCATACAGCAAAGGCAGTTGCAGATTTTATCAGGGACGATTATGAGGTTGTTATCACACACAGCAACGGACCGCAGGTGGGCATGATTCACACCGCTATGTCTGAGTTTTGCAGGATTTATCCTGAGTATACAGCTACACCTACAGCAGTCTGCTCTGCAATGAGTCAGGGATATATAGGATATGATTTACAGAATGCTATCCGTACAGAGCTTCTTGGCAGAGGAATTTACAAGACCGTTTCTACAATACTTACACAGGTGGTTGTTGACCCATATGATGAGGCTTTTTATCATCCGACAAAGATCATTGGCCGTGTTATGACAGAGGCTGAGGCTGAGGAAGAGGAGAAAAAGGGCAATCATGTGACACAGGTTGAGGGAGGCTACAGAAGAGTTGTGGCAGCTCCAAAGCCTGTTGATATAGTGGAAAAGGATGCTATTAAGGCTCTTGTTGATGCGGATCAGGTTGTTATCGCATGCGGTGGCGGCGGAATTCCTGTTTTAGCACAGGATAATAAGCTTCAGGGCGCCAGTGCTGTTATCGAGAAGGATCTTGCAGCAGGAAAGCTTGCAGATACTCTTGATGCAGACAGACTTGTTATACTTACAAGCGTTGACAAGGTCTGCCTGAACTATGGCAAGGAGGATGAGAAGCCGCTTGATACCATGACTGTCGATGAGGCAAAGAAGTACCTTGCAGCAGGCGAGTTTGATGAGGGTACCATGGCTCCAAAGATTGAGGCGGCCATCGACTTTATCGGTGACTCTGCCATCCGTTCGGTGCTTATCACAAAGCTCAACAAAGAGGGTAAGACAGTTTCAGGTGGTATGGGCACTTTAATTACAAAGTAGAGCTTAATTGTTATAATTCACATATATCCCACACGTCTATATGCATTTTGCAGAGCAGATGTGTGGGATTCTAAATAAAAAGTAAGATAGAAGGTAACACAAAATGAGTGAGAAAAGGCTTCAAAAGAGAGATGAAATCTCAGACGAGTACAAATGGAAGCTTGAGGATATGTATGAGACAGATGAGCTGTGGGAGGCTGAGTGTGAAAAAGCGTCACAGCTTGCTGAAAAGCTATCCGGATTTAAGGGACATCTGGCCGACAGTGCAGCAACGCTGCTTGATTTTTTTAAGAAGCAGGATGAGCTGTCTTATTATTTGGAGCGTATAGTTGTCTATGCGAATGAGCGCTCACATCAGGACACTGCTGTGTCGAAATATCAGGCATATGTGTCAAAGGCAGAGACACTGACTGTTCAGGCATCAGGTGCGCTGGCATTTGCGAGTCCGGAGATTTTGCAGATAGATGATAAAAGGCTTGAGAGCTTTTACAGTGAGAGCAATGAGCTTATGCACTATAAGCGTGCGATTGATGAGATAATGCGTCAGAAAGCGCATACTTTATCGGCTGCAGAGGAGAATATCCTGGCGCAGTGCGGTGAAATGGCTGCAGCACCGGAGAATATATTCAGCATGTTCAACAACGCGGATATCAAATTCCCGTATATCACTGATGTCGAGGGAAATAAAATCCGTATCACGCACGGCAATTTCATAGATTTTTTAAGCAGCAAGGACAGAAGCCTGCGCAAGCAGGTGTTCCGCGGAGTATATGATTCGTACAAGAAGTGGAGCAATACTGTTTCCATGATGTACATCAGCAAGCTGAAAAATGACACTTTTTATGCAAGGGTAAGAAAATATGACAGCGCAAGGGCCATGTATTTATCCGATGGCGATATTCCTGAGAGTGTATATGACAATCTGATTGAGACGGTTCACGCACATCTGCCGGCTCTGCACAGGTACATGGCGCTTAGGAAGAAGCTTTTAGGTGTGGAGCATCTGCATATGTATGATTTGTTTGCACCGATCGTGGACAATGTACAGACCACATACACCTATGATGAGGCAAAAAAGCTTGTGGCAAAGGCGCTTGAGCCTATGGGCGATGAGTATGTCAGCACACTTAAGGCTGGCATGGAGAGTGGCTGGATAGATGTATATGAGAATGAGAACAAGAGAAGCGGTGCGTATTCATGGGGCGCTTACGGCACTCATCCGTATGTGCTTTTGAACTATGCCGACAATCTGGACAGTGTGTTTACGCTGGCTCATGAGATGGGACATGCGATGCATACATACTATTCAAATGAGCATCAGAGCATCACCTACGCGGGATACCTGATTTTTGTGGCAGAGGTTGCCTCCACCTGCAATGAGTCGCTTCTAATGCACTATATGCTTGAGCATTGTGAGGATGAGAATGAGAGAAAATATCTCATGACACATTTTCTGGACGGCTTCAGGACGACACTTTTCAGGCAGGCGCAGTTTGCAGAGTTTGAGCATATAGCTCACCGGAAAATGCAAAAGGGAGAGCCGGTTACCAAGGATGTGCTAAATGAACTGTGGCATGAGCTGAATGTGCAGTACTACGGACCGGATATGCGCGTGGATGATGAGATATCATATGAGTGGATGCGCATACCGCATTTTTACACACCGTACTATGTATATCAGTACTCGACAGGCTATTCGGCAGCAGTTGCTTTTTCAAAAAAGATACTTGAGGAGGGAAAGCCTGCTGTGGATAAGTATATAGGAAATTTCCTGTGCGGTGGATGCTCGAAGAATCCAATCGAGCTGCTAAAGAGTGCCGGTGTCGATATGAGCACACCAAAGCCTGTGGATGACGCACTCAATGTATTTGAGGATTATCTGAAGCAGTTTGAGGCAGCAACTAAGTAAGGAGAAACATTTTTATGGAAAGAATTAAAAGCTTTACAATCAATCATAATATTCTTAAACCTGGATTTTATATTTCAAGAAAAGACGGAGAAATCGTTACATACGACCTTCGTACAAGAAAACCTAATGCAGGCGATTATATGACCAATTCAGCTATGCACTCAGTGGAGCATATGTTTGCAACATGTGTGAGAAACTCTGAGATTGCAGATGATGTGGTATATTTTGGACCGATGGGCTGTCAGACAGGCTTCTATCTCGTTGTGAGGGATGTCGAGCCGGGAAAGGTTTTTGAAATCACAAAAGAGGTCTTAAAGCAGATACTAGAGTATGATGGTCCGGTGTTTGGTGCATCAGCCATAGAGTGCGGACATTACGAGAATCTGTCACTTGACGAGGCAAAGAAGGAGTGCCGTGCATATCTAAAGGTGCTTGAGAGCCAGACAAATATGGAGTTTACTTATCCACAGTAAACGAAGACTAAAAATATAATAGTAAGATAGCAGGAATGGAGAAATAAAATGACAATAGGTGTAATTGGTGCAATGCAGATGGAGGTCGATGACTTAAAGGCTCAGATGACAGACACACAGACAGAAGTTTACAGCGGAGTGGAGTTTGTTGAGGGCAAAATCGGCGATCAGTATGTGGTTGCGGCAAAATGCGGAATAGGAAAGGTATTTGCGGCAATATGTGCAGAGGCCATGATTTTGAAATATGATGTAGATATGATTGTCAATATCGGAGTGGCAGGAACTTTGACAAAGGACTTAAATGTGCTTGATGTGGCAGTAGCCACAAACGTGCTGCAGCACGATATGGATACATCGCCAATCGGAGACCCGAAGGGACTTCTTTCAGGCATCAATATGATTCTGCTTCCGGCAGATACAAAAATGGTGGAGCTCATGTGCTCATGCTTAGCTGACAGGAATATCCACTACAAAAAGGGCAATATCGCAACAGGAGATCAGTTTATTGCCACAAAGGAGCAGAAGGATTATATTTCGAATACCTTTGATGCAATCGCAGCAGAGATGGAGGGCGGCAGCATCGGTCATGTGTGCTATGTGAACAAGGTGCCATTTGCCATTCTTCGCTCAATATCAGACGGAGATGGCGGCGAGACAGACTACCAGACATTTGCGGAGAAGGCTGCGCATCAGTCGATTGAGGTAGTGCTTGAGTTTATCGGAAGGGCAGAAGAACTGAAATAGAGTTATTTCATTATTCATAATTTGTGATAATAAAGAATAGTATATAGCATGAGTGAATACAGAGCATACATGCAAAATACAAAACTACATAATGGGACAAAACGAAAGAAACGCCGACACAGATTCCTTTTTGGAGTGCTGCTGTCGGCGCTTCTTATTACAGGCGCTTTATATGGCAGAGAGTATGACATATCACAGCTGAAAAATATAGAGGTGATGGAGACACTTAGCAGTGCTGTGAGTCAGTTCGGGGACAGAAAGCTGCCTGTATATTCAGTTCAGACAACAGAAAAAAAGATAGCCCTTTCATTTGACTGTGCCTGGGGAGCAGAGGATTTTGACAGTATGATGGAGACACTTGACAAGCACAACGTAAAGGCTACATTTTTTATGACAGGAGGTTTTGTGAGTGATAACCCTGAATGTGTAAAGACGCTGGTTGAAAAAGGGCATGAGCCCGGAAATCACAGTGAGCACCACTATGATATGGCAACAATCACTGCAGGCGAGATGAAGACAGAGATAATGGATGTGCACAAAAAGGTCAAGGAGCTGACCGGAAAGGATATGAAGGTATTCAGACCGCCATACGGCTCGTACAACAATGAACTGATTGACACAGTGTATGGCTGTGACTATTATCCAATCCAGTGGGATGTGGATTCACTCGACTGGAAAAACTATGGTGTGCAAAACATTATAGATACAGTGTGCAATCACAAAAGCCTGGATTGTGGCTCGATAATACTCTGCCATCTAGGCGCAAAATACACCTCGCAGGCACTTGATGAGATGCTCACGAAGCTGCAGGACATGGGCTATGAGATAGTTCCGGTATCAAAGCTGATCATGACTGAAGGCTATCATATGGATGCAAACGGTATGCAGATCAAGGACTGAGCAATTTCATAAATCAATATTTTAGTCAATATTTAGTCAATAATTTAGCCCTTTACGATATTGTTATTTACAGACAAGTGTGTTAAACTAAAACTATATTTTAAAGAAGCTGTGAGACAGCTATGGGGGTAAATTATATGACAGATACAGGTTTTTTAGTAGCATTCTTTATAGTTATTTTTTTAGTTATCATCTTTGCGCTTGTCGCTGTAATCGGAGCCGTTACAAGTGCTGTTGCAGGTATCAATGATGATGAGGATGAGATTGAGGAAGAGGGCATTTGAAGCTGAAATAAATAAAAGATATTAAAAGACATTTAAGGACATCGAATTATATTAATCGTATAATTGGGTGTCTTTTTTTATTGTTAAAAACTCTTAAAAAGTATAAACCAATTGAGTTGCAATCCGCCACATTGTATAATAAAAATATAATAGCGAATTAAATTTATTGTGAAAATCGCAGTAATCACAATGTCTATCAAACTAAGGCAGGACATTATCAAGGAAAAGAAGAAGGAGGGGTCAGATGATATCAAGATATAGTGTAAAAAAGCCTTTTACTGTACTTGTAGGAGTACTGCTGGTAATAGTACTCGGTGTTGTATCACTTGGCAGGATGACGACAGATCTGCTGCCGGATATGAGCTTTCAGTATGCACTTATCGTGACAACAGATATGGGAGCAAGTCCACAGGAGGTGGAGAGCGATGTAACCGCGCCGCTTGAAGCAGCTATGGCAACTACGTCCAATATCAAAAACGTAAGCTCAATGTCATATAACAGCTATTCTCTGGTGACATGCGAGTATGAGCAGAATGCCAACATGGATTCTGTAGTGATAGAGATGCAGCAGAAAATAGATCAGGTCAAGGCTGGCTGGAAGGATGGAGTGGGTACTCCGACCATTATGAAGATAAATCCGGACATGCTTCCAATCATGATGACTGCTGTGGATATGGATGGTAAAAGTAAGTCGGAAATCACCGACTTTGTGGAAAACACACTTAAGCCTGCAATTGAGAGTACAGAGGGAGTCGCATCAGTGACTGCGACAGGTGAGCTCACCGAGCAGATACAGGTCACGATGAATCAGGCCAAGATAGATGCGCTCAATGAGAAAATAAATAATGCCGTTTCAAAGAAATTTGACGATGCAAAAAGTCAGATGGATGATGCAAGCGCAAAGATAGAGAGCGGACAAAACGCAATCACATCTGCATCGGATCAGATGAGCGCGGGAGTGGATACGCTAAAGGAGCAAAAGGCAAAGCTTGCAGAGCAGAAGACTCAGCTAGAGAGTACTCTTGCAAGCTTAAATGAGCAGAAAAGCCAGCTTGAAACAATTCAGTCAGCTCTTTCAGACTTCATGAATAGTGATACATATACAAAGACAATTCCGTCACTCAAAGAGGGCGCAAATGCACCGGGTGAAGCGGGCACAGCACTCAAAGCGCAGCTTGAGCAGGTTGATAAGCAGATTGCAGCACAGTTTTCAGGTCTCTCGGCGCTTGGAATCACCGTAAACACAGCAGATGATCTGCCTGCGGCAGCGTCAGCGATAGCACAGACTCTCATTCAGGTGAATACAGGTATACAGCAGTGCCAAAGCGGGCTTGACCAGATAGCACAAGGAGAGACAGCACTTTTAGATGCCTATGATAATTTAAACAGTCAGGCAGCCATCAGCTCTATAAGCATAGGACAGCAGTCGGCGCAGCTTGCAACAGCAGCGGCATCTCTTGACAGCTCAAAGAAGGAGCTTGAAAAGAGTAAGGATGATGCACTTGACAAGTCAAACTTAAATGCAGTTTTAACAATTGACTCGCTCTCGCAGCTGCTCGTCGCTCAGAATTTTGATATGCCTGCAGGCTATGTAAATGATTCAAATGGCACGCAGTATATAGTACAGGTGGGAGATGAGATAAAATCAATTGATGATTTAACAAATCTAGTGCTTATGGATATGAAGCTTGATGGAATAGCTCCTATTCATGTCGGTGATGTGGCAGATGTTGAGATGACTGACAATTCGGATGAGACATATGCGATAGTCAACGGTAATCCCGGAATAATGCTCTCCATGGAGAAGCAGACCGGCTACTCTACAGGAGACGTCACAGACCGTCTTTTGGACAAGCTTGATTCGCTGGAAAAGGAAAATGACGGATTACACACCACAGTGCTCATGAATCAGGGCGTATACATCGACATGGTTGTAAAAAGTGTGATGCAGAATATGATAGTGGGAGCAATACTTGCCATTTTCGTATTGCTTTTGTTCTTAAAGGATATAAAGCCAACACTTGTTATCGCAGCATCTATACCGCTATCGGTTATTGTGGCAGTGGTGCTTATGTATTTTACGGATATCACCTTAAATATCATTTCAATGTCGGGACTTGTGCTTGGAATAGGAATGCTGGTGGATAATTCAATAGTAGTAATCGAGAATATCTACAGATTAAGGGGAGAGGGATATTCGGTAAAGAAGGCGGCTGTTGAGGGTGCAAATCAGGTGGCAGGAGCCATTTTTGCCTCTACACTTACCACGGTAAGTGTGTACGCGCCAATCATTTTTACGGATGGAATCACGAGACAGCTCTTTGTAGACCTGGCACTTACGGTAGCGTTTACTCTTATGGCATCTCTTGTAGTGGCACTCACATTTGTACCGGCAATTGCTTCAGGCATGCTCAAAAAGACGAAGGATATAAAGCATCCATGGTTTGACCGTTTTAAGGATTGGTATGCAAATGTGCTCGGCACATGTCTTAGATTTAAGCCGGTGGTATTTATTGCGGCAGTAGTGCTTTTAGTCGGCAGTGGCGCACTTTGCATGTCAAGGGGAATGACATTTATGGATATGGACATGGAGTCAAATCAGATTTCACTTACCATAGAGGCAAAGGATGACGAAAAGCTCGACTTCAAGCAGCTTACAGAGCTGTCTGATAAGGTCATGGACAAAATATCTGATATAAAGGGCATAGACACAATAGGAGCTACAGCAGGCGGCAGCTCGACCATGAACCTGATGAGCTCAGGAAGCGACAGCGTGAGCATGTATATATTGCTTGATGAGAAGTCGGATGTTTCATCGGATAAGGTAATAGATGAAATTGAAAAACGCACAAAGAATCTGGACTGCAAGGTAACAGCATCTTCACAAGCTATGGACTCATCAGAGTTTTTCGGAAGTGGTCTCTCTGTCAGGATTAAGGGTAATGATATAGACAAGCTGCAGAAGCTTGCAGGTGATGTGGCAGATATCCTTAAGGACACAAATGGAGTGACAGATATAGATGACGGTCTTGGAGATACAATCAATGAGCTTAAGATAACTGTGGATAAGGAAAAAGCAGCAAAGTATGGCTATACGGTGGCTCAGGTATACCAGCTCGTATCCGGTGAGATATCATCTCAAAAGAGTGCAACAACCATTACGACCGACATAAAGGACTATGAGGTATACCTACAATCTGCAGAGCAGTCTGATGTGACTGTGGACGACATTAAAAACCTTACATTTACCTATAAGGATAATGATGGCAGTGAAAAGGAGATTCCGCTCAGTGATATCTGCACTATTTCGCAGGAACAGACACTGAGTACCATTCATCGAGATGCTCAGACAAGATATATTACAGTATCAGGTGCGGTTGATGAAAACCATAATGTAACATTACTAAGCGATAAAATTAAATCAAAAATTGATAAACTTAGCATTCCTGATGGCTATTCAATAGACATGGAGGGCGAGGATGAGACAATAAATGAGTCAATGAGTCAGCTTGGACTTATGCTTGTGCTTGCAGTGATATTTATCTATCTTATCATGGTGGCGCAGTTCCAGTCATTGCTTTCACCGTTTATTATCATGTTCTGTATACCTCTTGCGTTTACAGGAGGATTTATAGCTCTTTTCATCACGGGAAATGAGCTCGGAATCATATCAATGCTTGGTTTTATAATGCTGGCAGGCCTCATTGTAAATAATGGAATCGTGCTCATTGATTACATCAATCAGGCCAGGAGAGGGGCATGAGCAAGCATGAGGCAATCATAGACGCAGGCCGTACAAGGCTTCGTCCAATACTGATGACAGCGATGACCACCATACTTGCAATGTTTACATCGGCGATAGGTATCGGAGATGGCTCAGATATGATAAGGCCGATGGCAATCGCAATAATAGGAGGTCTCGTATACGGAACCATCCTTACGCTTATAGTAATTCCATGTATCTATGATGCGTTCAACAGAGAGAAGAGCATGGTAGAGGAAGAATTGTAGCAAGATAGAAGGAAAAGTTGGAAATATAGAGAGTTGGAGGATTTTTACATGGCAAAGTATATTATGGCATTAGATGCGGGCACGACCAGCAACAGATGTATACTTTTCAATGAGAAGGGCGAGATGTGCAGTGTGGCACAGAAGGAATTTACGCAGTTTTTCCCGAAGCCGGGCTGGGTGGAGCATGATGCAGAGGAAATCTGGGCCACACAGCTTGAGGTGGCAAAGGAGGCTATGGCCAATATCCAGGCTACGGCAGCCGACATATGTGCGATAGGCATTACTAACCAGAGAGAGACCACAATTGTATGGGACAAAAATACAGGTGAGCCGGTTTATCACGCAATAGTATGGCAGTGCAGGCGCACGGCAGAGTATGCGGATTCACTGAAGGAGAAGGGGCTTACCGAGACCTTTAGGAAAAAGACAGGTCTTGTGATAGATGCTTATTTTTCGGCAACTAAGCTCAAGTGGCTCCTTGACAATGTGCCGGGAGCAAGGGAGAGAGCCGAAAGAGGCGAGCTTTTGTTTGGAACAGTCGAGACGTGGCTTATATGGAAGCTCACTCAGGGGCAGGTGCATGTTACGGATTATTCCAATGCTTCAAGAACCATGATGTTTAATATCAATACCTTAAAGTGGGATGATGAGATACTTAAGGAGCTTGACATACCAAAGAGCATGCTTCCAAAGCCTATGCCGTCAAGCTGTGTATATGGTGAGGTGAATCCTGTGTTTTTCGGGGGTCCGATTCCTATCGCGGGAGCGGCAGGAGACCAGCAGGCTGCGCTTTTTGGCCAGACCTGCTTCAGGGCAGGAGAAGCCAAAAATACATACGGTACAGGCTGTTTTCTGCTGATGAACACAGGTGAGATGCCTGTATCCTCAAAAAACGGACTTGTTACCACTATAGCCTGGGGTATAGACGGCAAGGTGGTATATGCGCTGGAGGGTTCAATATTTGTAGCGGGAGCCTCTATCCAGTGGCTACGCGATGAGATGAAATTTATCGATTCCTCAACAGATTCAGAATACATGGCGAGAAAGGTAAAAGACACAAACGGCTGCTACGTGGTGCCGGCATTTACAGGGCTTGGAGCACCGTACTGGGACCAGTATGCCAGAGGAACAATTGTGGGACTTACGAGAGGTGTAAACAAGTATCATGTCATAAGGGCAACTCTGGAATCAATGGCATTTCAGGTAAATGATGTGCTTGAGGCAATGAAGGCTGATTCGGGCATCAATCTCACATCACTTAAGGTGGACGGCGGTGCCAGTGCCAATAATCTGCTCATGCAGATGCAGGCTGATATCAGCAATGCACCGGTCAACAGGCCTGTGTGCGTGGAGACAACAGCCATGGGCGCAGCGTACCTCGCAGGGCTTGCGGTTGGCTACTGGGAAAGTATGGATGATATAAAGAGAAACTGGTCTATTGACCGTGTGTTTGAGCCGGAGATAGAGGCTGATTTGAGAGAAAAGAAGCTTAAAATGTGGAAAAAGGCTGTCGCCTGCGCATTTAACTGGGCGAAGGATGAATAATAGCTGATGCTTGCATTGTTTTAAATGAGCTTAGTGATACAGCAAGTAAATAATGTATGGAAATTTGGTAGGAGAAAATAGCATGTATGATGTAGTAATTATAGGAGCGGGAGTATCGGGAAGCGCCTGTGCCAGAGAGCTTTCGAAATATAACCTGTCCATCTGTGTGGTGGAAAAGGAGGAGGACGTGTGCTGTGGCACCTCAAAGGCAAACAGTGCTATTGTCCATTCAGGAATTGATTGTAAGACAGGTACACTTATGGCACAGATGAATCTCCGTGGAAATGAGATGATGGATGAGCTTTCGAAGAAGCTTGATTTTGAGTTTCGAAGAAACGGTTCACTGATAGTGTGCTTTAGCGATGACGATATGCCAAGGCTTAAGGAGCTTTACAATCAGGGGATTGCAAACGGGGTACCGGGACTTAAAATTCTTGATGCAGGCGAAGCGCATGAGATGGAGCCAAATCTGTCTGATGAAGTTGTGGCAGCTATTTACTGCCCGACAGGAGGCATTGTATGTCCGTTTGGCATGAATATCGCATTTGCTGAGAATGCGGCAGCAAACGGTGTGGAGTTCTTATTTAACACCGAGGTGAAGGAGACACAAAAGGAGCAGGCAGGCTATATTCTCATTACTCAAAATGGAGAAATTCATGCACGCTGCGTTGTAAATGCAGCCGGTGTATATGCTGACGTGTTCCACAACATGGTGAGTGAAAACAAAATCCATATTACACCAAGGCGCGGAGAGTACGAGCTTTTAGACAGGGCTGCGGGAGGTATCGTTGACAAGACTATTTTCCAGCTTCCGGGCAAATACGGTAAGGGCGTGCTTGTAACCCCGACAGTACACGGAAATATCCTAATCGGACCTACAGCAGATGACCATGAGGACAAGGATGGTACAAATACAACAAGAGCGGGCTTAGCGCATGTTACGAAATCCGGCACACGTTCGGTGCCGTCACTTCCTATGCGTCAGGTCATAACATCGTTTGCAGGAAACCGTGCACATGAGGACGGACATGAGTTTATCATCGAGGAGCTTTCTGACGCACCGTATTTTATTGACTGCGCAGGTATAGAGTCACCGGGCTTATCAAGTGCACCGGCTATCGGTGAGAGAGTGGCAGCAATAGTTGAGGGGCTTTTTAAGCCTTCTAAAAATGCGGACTTTATCGAGACAAGAAAAGGTATTTTAAATCCAAAGAAGCTTTCAGAGGATGAGTATAAAAAGAGCTGATAAAAGAAAAGCCTGAGTATGGCAACATAATCTGCCGCTGTGAGATGATTACGGAGGGTGAGATAATGGATGCGGTAAACAGACCACTGGGCGCAAAGTCACTTGATGGTGTGAAGAGACGCACCAGAGCCGGAATGGGCAGATGTCAGGCAGGCTTCTGTTCTCCGAGAACTATGGAGATTATCGCCAGAGAGAAGGGAATTTCGCAGCTTGACATCACTAAAAGCGGTGGAAAGTCAAAGATAGTTGTTGGAATGAGCAAGAATCGCGGATAGTCTGTCTTACTTCAAAGAGACAGGTGACGATGGATTGATATTGGATTAATATCAGCTTAACATAGGGGGACAATATGGAATTTTACGATATTGTGATAGTAGGAGGAGGCCCGGCAGGCCTTGCGGCAGCAGCTTCCGCTAAGAAAAATAAAATAGATAAAATACTTATACTGGAAAGAGACAGTGAGCTTGGCGGTATCTTAAATCAATGTATACACAACGGCTTTGGCCTGCACACCTTTAAGGAGGAACTCACAGGCCCTGAATATGCCGGAAGATTTATCAAAGAGGTCAAAGAGCTTGGCATAGAGTACAGACTGAATACGATGGTCATGGATATCTCAACCGGTGACGAGTCCGAAAATGGGTCAAACGATAAAATAGTTACAGCTATGAACCGCACAGACGGACTTTTCCATATCGCTGCAAAGACAGTAATACTTGCGATGGGCTGCAGGGAGAGAGCAAGAGGTGCTCTTAACATACCCGGCTACAGACCGGCAGGAATTTTCTCGGCGGGCACAGCTCAGAGACTGGTGAATATAGAGGGCTACATGCCGGGACGAAAGGTAGTAATACTCGGTTCAGGAGACATTGGTCTTATCATGGCCAGGAGAATGACCTTGGAGGGGGCCAAGGTGCAGGTGGTTGCAGAGCTCATGCCGTATTCTGGAGGCTTGAAGCGTAATATAGTGCAGTGCCTGGATGATTTTAATATCCCGCTTAAGCTCAGCCACACAGTGGTTGATATAAAGGGCAGGGAGCGTGTGGAGGGCATCACTCTCGCTCAGGTGGACGAGCATAACAAGCCTATTGAGGGAACAGAGGAGTTTTACGAGTGCGACACGCTTTTATTCTCATGCGGACTCATTCCGGAAAATGAGATTTCAAAAACAGCAGGTGTAGAGCTCAATCCGGTAACAAGCGGACCGGTCGTAAACGAAAGCCTTGAGACAAATGTGCCCGGTGTATTTGCCTGCGGAAATGTGCTTCATGTGCATGACCTCGTGGATTATGTGTCAGAGGAAGCGACAGCAGCAGGCCGCCATGCCGCAGAGTATGTAAAAAATGGCGGTGATAAGAGTTGCGATGGCAAAGAAATATCGATAACCGCTACAGGCGGAGTACGATACACTGTTCCAAGTACTATAAATACTGCACAGATGGATGATACTGTAACGGTGAGATTTCGAGTTGGAGCCGTGTATAAGAATTGTTATATTGCGGTATATCTGGATGATAAACAATTACAGCACCGCAAGCACCCTGTTATGGCACCGGGTGAGATGGAGCAGGTAGTGCTTAAGAAGAAGGAGCTCATCGAAACAGACAATCCCCGCACAATTACGATAAAGATTGAGGAGGCATAGTATCATGGAAGAAAGAAATTTGACATGTATAGGCTGCCCTCTGGGCTGTGCCCTTAAGGTGACAATAGATGGAGAAAATGTCACAGTAACCGGAAATACCTGCAAGCGCGGAGCAGACTACGGAGCAAAGGAAGTGACACATCCGACACGAATTGTGACAAGTACAGTCTGTGTGAAAAATGGCACAATACCGATGGTATCCGTAAAGACGGCACAGGATATTCCAAAGGAAAAGATAATGGATGTGATGGAGTGTATCAACCAAATCACGGTAGAGGCACCGGTGCATATAGGTGATGTACTGCTAAGCGATGTTGCAGCAACCGGTGTGGATATAGTCGCAACTAAGAATGTTGAATATAAGTAAAGAAAAAATAAAGAAATCTTATTGATATTTTCTTTGCTGTTGCATATACTATAAGCAAGAAAGGAGTGTTGTATATGTCACAGTCAGTTAATGTTAATTTTAAATTGGATGCAGATGTAAAAAAAAGCATGGAACAGGTGTGTTCGGAATTAGGTCTTTCTATGAGTGCAGCGTTCACCGTTTTTGCAAAAAAAGTAGGCAGAGAAAAGCGTATTCCTTTTGAGGTATCGGTAGATCCGTTTTATTCTGATAGCAATATCCGTTATTTGGAAAATATCGTGCGCGATATTAAGGATGGCAAAGCTCACTTCGCAGAGCATGATTTGATAGAGGAGGACTAATGAGGTTACTATGGGAAGATAGGGCATGGAGCGATTATTTATACTGGCAGACGCAGGATAAGAAAACACTGAAAAGAATTAATGGACTTATCAAGGATATTCAGCGAAGTACGTTTGAGGGTATAGGTAAACCGGAACCATTAAAGGAAAATCTTAGTGGTATGTGGAGCAGACGCATTGATGACACTAATCGAATTGTTTATTATGAAAAAGATGAGATAATTTATATTGTTTCATGTAAAGGTCATTATGATGATTGAAAAATCATATTGACAAATCACCCAATGCACTTTAATATTGTAGAAAGAAACAGGCAAATATTTAAAGGCATAAGAAAGAGGAGTACATGACGAAAGCTTTCAGAGAGAGCATCCGGTCCGTAAGATGGTGATACATTTTGGGCAGGCTGAAAGGTGCTTAAGACAGAAATCATGGAAGGTAGCTTTTGAGCCGAAGAACCCAGAAATTTAAATCTATATATAACAAGATTTGACATAAGTTCTTCCGATTCGTCCACGTTACAGGACAAGAGGCATTCGAGCGTATATGTCATATATTTTAGTGTATATGTCGCTCTGATGTAAACGAAGGTGGTACAGCGCTAATTCGCCCTTCCGGTCAGTGATCGGGAGGGCTTTTTTTGTAGACTGAGATGTGCACATATAGCGCAAATTTATTTGCTGCTATGCTATTTCCGTCGTGGCATGTACTAAAACTGTAAGACCGGAAGATTGCGCATGCAATCCAATCGGTCGCCCATAGCTAAATGAAAAGAAAAACAGCAAAAGCTCACAGCCTGAATTATCAGGCCGCGCATTATGTATGGAATTATGTGATTTATGGAGCTGCCTAGAGACTGTTAAAATTATGTACACAGCCCAGCAACGCACGCACATGGACGTGCGGGCGAGGCGTTAGCGCCATGGACGGCGCTAAAAGCCGGTTGCGTCATGGTCTAAGCAATCCCTAATCATAATTTTTACAGTGTCTTGGCAGCGTAATCATGAACATAATTCCATACATAATGCGCGACCTGACACAACAAAGCCCCCAAAGCTTTTGCGTCATTCATATAAAAGGAGGAAAACATGAGCAAAGAACTAAACAAAACCTACGATCCAAAGGACATCGAGGACCGTCTTTACAAAAAGTGGGAAGACAATGGCTACTTCCATGCTGAGGTAGACCGCAGCAAAAAACCATTCACAATCGTGATGCCACCACCAAACATCACAGGACAGCTGCACATGGGACATGCCCTTGACAACACCATGCAGGATATCCTTATCAGATACAAGAGAATGCAGGGCTACAATGCACTCTGGCAGCCGGGAACAGACCACGCATCCATCGCAACAGAGGTAAAGGTCATCCAGGCACTTAAAGAGCAGGGAATCAACAAGGCAGACCTTACAAGAGAAGAGTTCCTCGAGAAATGCTGGGACTGGAGAAAAGAGTACGGCGGACGTATCGTAAAGCAGCTGCGCAAACTTGGTTCTTCCGCAGACTGGCAGCGTGAGCGCTTTACGATGGATGAAGGCTGTTCCCATGCGGTACAGGAAGTATTCACCAAGTTATATAAGAAGGGCTGGATTTATAAGGGCTCAAGAATCGTAAACTGGTGTCCGGTATGTAAGACATCTATTTCAGATGCAGAGGTAGAGCATGAGGAGCAGGACGGCTTCTTCTGGCACATTAACTATCCTGTAGTTGGCGAGGAAGGCAGATTCGTAGAGATAGCAACAACACGTCCTGAGACACTTTTCGGAGATACAGCCGTAGCTGTAAACCCTGATGATGAGCGTTATCAGGATATCATCGGAAAGACATTGAAGCTTCCATGCACAGACAGGGAAATTCCGGTAATCGCAGATTCATACGTAGATAAAGAGTTTGGAACAGGCTGTGTAAAGATTACACCTGCACACGACCCTAACGATTTTGAGGTAGGAAAACGCCACAGCTTAGAGGAAATCGTTGTAATCAATGATGATGCCACAATGAACGAAAAGGCCGGAAAATATGCCGGAATGGACAGATACGAGTGCAGAAAGGCACTGGTTGAGGATCTTAAGGAGCAGGGCCTTTTAGTAAAGGTTGTACCACACTCACACAATGTAGGTGTGCATGACCGCTGTCACACAACAGTTGAGCCAATGATCAAGCAGCAGTGGTTCGTTAAGATGGACGAGATGATCAAGCCTGCAATTGAGGGAGTAAAGAACGGGGAAATCAAGCTTCTTCCTTCAAGAATGGACAAGACATACTTCAACTGGACAGACAATATCCGCGACTGGTGCATCAGCCGTCAGCTCTGGTGGGGACACAGAATTCCTGCATGGTACTGTGATGACTGTGGAGAGATGGTAGTTTCAATAGAAAAGCCTGGCAAATGTCCTAAGTGTGGCAAGGAGCACTGGACACAGGACCCTGATACACTTGATACATGGTTCTCATCAGCACTCTGGCCGTTCTCAACACTTGGCTGGCCTGAAAAGACAGAGGAGCTTGACTATTTCTATCCAAACGATGTGCTCGTAACAGGATATGATATTATTTTCTTCTGGGTAATCAGAATGATATTCTCAGGCTATGAGCATATGGGCAAGGCACCATTCCACACAGTGCTTATTCACGGACTCGTAAGAGATTCTCAGGGCCGCAAGATGAGTAAATCACTCGGAAACGGAATTGATCCGCTTGAGGTTATTGACAAGTATGGTGCAGATGCACTTCGTCTGACACTTATCACAGGAAATGCACCGGGAAATGATATGCGTTTCTACTGGGAGAGAGTTGAGGCTTCAAGAAACTTCGCCAACAAGGTATGGAATGCATCAAGATTTATCATGATGAACCTTGAAGGTGTAGAGCTTAGAGAGCCAAAGCTTGATGAGCTTCATGCAGCAGACAAGTGGATTCTTTCAAGGGTAAATACTCTTGCAAAGGATGCCACAGAAAACATGGACAAGTTCGAGCTTGGAATCGCAGTACAAAAGGTATACGACTTCATCTGGGATGAGTTCTGTGACTGGTATATCGAGATTGCAAAGGTTCGTACCTACAAGAAGGATGAAAACCCTGAGTCAGGAAATGCAGCACTCTGGACGCTTAAGACAGTACTTGTAAATGCACTGAAGCTCCTTCATCCATATATGCCGTTTATCACAGAGGAAATCTTCTGCACACTTCAGTCAGACGAGGAGACTATCATGCTCTCTAAATGGCCTGAGTACAAGGAAGAGTGGAATTTCCCGGCAGAAGAAGCAGCAATCGAGCACTGCAAGGACCTCGTAAAGGGTATCAGAAATGTCCGTACACAGATGGATGTTCCACCTTCAAGAAAGGCAAAGCTTTTCATCACAAGTGATGATGAGGCAGTCAGAAAGGTATTCGAGGACAACAAGGAGGTATATGTAAATCTTGCATTTACCAGCGAGATTGCAGTACAGCAGGGCAAGGCCGGTATTGGAGATGACGCTGTATCAGTAGTGATACCTGATGCGGTTGCATACCTGCCGCTTGAGGACCTTGTTGATTTCGAGAAGGAAAAGGAAAGACTCAATAAAGAAAAGGATAAGCTCACAAAGGAGCTTGCGCGCTCAAGGGGCATGCTCTCAAATGAGAAATTCTTAAACAATGCAAAGCCTGAAAAGGTTCAGGAGGAAAAGGATAAGCTTGCAAAGTATGAGCAGATGATGGCTCAGGTAGAGGAACGTCTGGCTCAGTTTAAATAATTAAATACAGATTATATTTTGTGAACACTGTTTTCCTGGGGCAAGGATGCAAAGGAGGCCGTCCACAATGCGGTGGTTCTTGAATAGAATAGAACAAAGAAAGAATATGGAGATAAAATAGAAAGGAATAAACAATGAATGTAAATCCTATAACAAGATTGGATTATCCGGATCCGGACGTGATCCGCGTAGAAGACACCTATTATATGGTATCCACAACCATGCACTTTATGCCGGGCTGTGAGATTCTGCAGTCTTTTGATCTGGTGCACTGGGAGCATGTGACTTATGTCTATGAGACGTTGGATCATACGGATGCGCAGCAACTGAAAAGCGGTCAGAATATTTACGGACAGGGCATGTGGGCAGCTTCCCTGCGTTATCATGAAGGCCGATTTTATATTTGCTTTGTGGCAAATGATACCCGTAAGACTTATTTGTATACTTCGGAAAAAATAGATGGTCCATGGAAAAAGCAGCTGATAGAAGGCTTTTATCATGACGGCTCTTTATTATTTGATGAGGATGGCAGAAACTATATTGTATATGGAAATGATGAAATCTGGATTACAGAATTGAATGAAGATTTGACTGCACCAAAGAAGGACGGATTACATCGTCTTTTAGTCAGTGATCATAAGAACCCGGAGCTAGGCTATGAGGGTTCTCATATTCAAAAATAAACGGCTATTATTATATTTTTTCTGGTTCATTCCCTGAGAGACCGCTGGATGCGGACGGAAGCATGCTTTTTACAGTGATTCTCTGGAAGGAGAATTCACGGGTGGAGATGTACTTTGTGATGATCGTGGATATTGTGGACAGGGCGTGGCACAGGGAGGAATAGTGGATACGCCGGATGGAAAGTGGTATGCAATGCTGTTTCAGGATTCCGGAGCAGTTGGACGGATTCCTATTCTGCTTCCGGTTACCTGGAAGGATCATTTTCCGTTTTTTGGACAGAACGGACATGTGCCGGAAGAAATAGAGGTTCACAGTACCAGACCAGGATATATTTATCAGCCATTAGTGGGAAGTGATGATTTCTGTAATGGGCTGCTTCCGCGCTGGCAGTTTAATCATGATCCAGATCCACGGTATTATCATCTGGATGCATCGCAGGGAACCTATACAATTACAACACGGGAAGTTTGTACAGAGCTTACACAGGCAGTAAATACGCTTACGCAAAGGATGAGTTATCCGTCCTGCGCAGCTGAGGTTACTGTTGATGCTTCTGCATTGAAAGAGGGCGATGTCGCAGGTTTGTGTGCGTTGCAGGGCTGTTATGCTGCAGTTGGCATTACAAAACATCATGGAAAATATGAAGTCCTTATGCTGGATAAAAAAAGAAGATGGTATATTGGATATGACGGAAGGAACTGTTGTTGAATCACACCAGATTGATTTTCGTCTTGAAGCAGATTTCTGTAACATGAAGGATGAAGCACGCTGCTATTACCGGGTAAATAAGGGAGACTGGCTACCCATCGGAACCGTGCATAAGCTGTACTTCAAACTGGATCATTTTACTGGTTGCCGGTTTGGTCTGTTCTGCTATGCGGCAGAGGAAACAGGAGGAAGTGCCTGCTTCCGGGATTTTAAGTATTATGATGTTGATGAAATCTCATAAAGATAGAACTGCATAAAATAAGTGTCGGAATTTACTCAAATTCTGTAAAAGATTCAGATTGCAGAAAAATCCGGGCATAGTATCAATGAATGATATTGCCCGGATTTTTTATATTTAGTGGCTTTTCTTAAAATTTAAATGATGATATAATGAGTGAAAGTGAGAATAATACATAAATGCATTTATTAAAGAAATAGCAGGATAGTTATACTTTAGCAGGAACAAAAAAGGCCGATATATAGTGAGGAAAAAATATGGATGATACCGGTATAAAGAGAGAGCCAGTTATCAGAATAAGCAACGACAGGATGGAGGCATTTATCATGCTGCCCACTGTTGAAGAAGAATACCACTATACAGTGGATGAGGTGCTTGAAGCTGTAAACCGCAATGGTGTGATATACGGCATCAATTGCGAGACCATTTCAGATATGGTAGAAAAAAGACTTATGGGCAGGGAAGTGCTTTTTGCAAAGGGAAAGCCGGCTGTTGACGGGGCTGATGGATACTTTGATTTTTACTTCGACAGTGACTTGAACCACCGCCCAACGGTTAAGAGTGATGGCTCAGTGGATTACTGGAGTGTGCACTCGGTTGAGGTGGTCAAAAAAGGCCAGACGATTGCAAACTATTGTGAGCCTGTTGCAGGTGAGGATGGTATTGATGTGCTTGGCAGGGTAATTGCCGCAAAGAAAGGCAAGGGACTGCCACCGCTTGTGGGGCGTGGCTTTGACAAATCTGTCGATGGACTTACATATACAGCTGCTATCGATGGCAAAATTGAAAGGCACAAGAATCGAATTATTATTCTTCCTATTCTTGAAATAAACGGTGATGTGGATGTGGGAACAGGAAATATAGATTTTGTCGGGGACGTGGTCATACATGGCAGTGTGAAGACCGGAGCCAGAATAAGGGCTGCAAAGTCCATCACGATAGATGGTGTTTGCGAGGGCTGTGTGCTTGAGGCCGGCAATGACCTGATTCTAAGGAATGGCATGATTGGTATGGGAAAGGCCCGGATTATTGTAAAAGGCAATCTGTTTGCCAAGTTCATGGAGTATACCGATGTGGAGGTAGATGGCTTTGTGGAGGCTGATTCTGCAATCAACTGCAATGTGGTCAGCAATGATAAGGTAATCTTCAATGGTGGACATGCAAGCATAGTCGGTGGAAAAGTATATGGCTGTGCAGGCATTGAGGTGCAAAACCTGGGTAATGATGCCTTTATCAAGACTGAGGTGCATGTGGGCGTGCATAAAAAGATTAAGATAAAGATAGCAGAGCTTGAAAAGCTTGTTGATCAAAAGCAGATGCTGCTTAACAATATCAATGCAGGCATAAAGCAGATAGAACAGATGATGGGCAGTGCTGCTGACGGTATGAATCTTGAGGAAAAGAAGCTTGCGCTTGTCAGGGCAAAAATTGAGAAAACAGCAGAGTTTACCGAAGATAAGGAGGAGCTGGAGCGGCTTAAGGGCATAGTGGAGCGCTCGACAGGCGCGACAGTACAGGTTTTGGAGCATGTATATCCAAATGTCGAGGTGTGTATTAACAACTCAAAGCTCGTCACCAAGGAGGAATTCGACAAGATTGAGTTCAAGGAGAAGGACAAGGCAGTCGTGATGCTGTCGATGAAATAAAAAAATTGCGATATTTTTATTAAATCTTAATGGAAATATACTTGCATAAAGGGGTTACTTTATTATAATATATAGTGACCCTTTTTTGATGGGATTATTTAGCAGGTAATTATGGAGGCAGGATTATGATAAATTTTGATGAAGAAATAAAGAACTATGAGCCAAGTCTAGAGATAGAGGAGGCTGAATCTGCGATTTACAGCCACGATCTGACAGATGTCACAGATATCATTGCACAGTTATTACGTGAGCAGGACAAAAGGCAGGGTGAATTAAGATGATTTGTTATAAATGCGGACAAGATGCAGGCTGGAACGATAAATGCCCTGTATGTGGGGCTGATCTTTCACTTTTTAAAAGAGCTATTAGAATATCCAACTCATACTACAATGATGGTTTACAAAAGGCACAGGTGAGAAATCTGTCCGGAGCGATTATCTCTCTCAGGCAGAGTCTTAAGTTTTATAAGTACAATATCCAGGCAAGGAATCTGTTAGGTCTCATATACTATGAGATGGGTGAGATGGTTGACGCCTTAAGTGAGTGGGTCATCAGTGCAAACTATCAGCCTGATGATAATCTGGCAAAGAAGTATATAGATCAGATTCATAATAACAGAAATCAGCTCGAAACAATCAATCAGACCATTAAAAAATATAATCAGGCTTTAACTTATTGCAAGCAGGACAGTAAGGACCTTGCGGTTATACAGCTTCGAAAGGTGTTATCCTTAAATCCAAAGCTTGTAAAGGGACATCAGCTTTTGGCTCTTTTATATCTGGAGGAGGGACATCTGGATAAGGCAAAGAAAGCCTTACGCGATGCAGGCAAGATAGATACAGACAATACCACTACCCTCAGATACTTAAAAGAAGTGAACAGGCGTCTCAAGGAAAAAGAAACAGAGAGAAAAAAGAAAAATGATGATTTAATTTCCTACCAGAGTGGAAACGAAACAATCATTATGCCAAAGCGATTCAGGGAGAGCTCAATGTGGGCAAATATACTCTATATTATAATCGGTCTGGTAGTCGGAGTGGCGGTTACGTGCTTCCTTGTGGTTCCGGGTATAAAAAGCCAGTCGAAAATAGATGCAAAGAAGCAGTTATTATCGGCCAATGATACGATTTCCACAAATGGGCAGACCATCAGTGGACTTAATGATCAGATAGACAAGCTAAAGAAGGAGCTTGAGGACGAGAAGAAGAAAAATGATGGAGTATCAGACCAGATTTCCACATATGAGGCTTTGCTCAATGCCTATGTATACTATACAACCAATGATGTAATAAAGGCAGGAGAAGCACTTGAAAATATCAACACAAGCTACCTGAGTGACTCGGCTAAGCAGACATATGATACTCTCAATGGTTCAATTGCAGATTCATATAAGGAAGCACTGTACAGTCAGGCATACTCATCATACAGCAGTGGCGATTATCAGAGTGCAATCCCTACATTCCAGAAGCTTGTCGGCATGGATGAGGCATACAGGGATGGTTCAGTTGCATATTACCTGGCGCAGTCGTTCAGGAAGTCAGGTGACTTAGCATCTGCAAAGCCATATTATCAGTATGTGGTAGACAACTACGCAGGCACTGAGAAGGCCAGAACATCAAAGAATTATCTAGCACAGGAACAGCAGTAAAACAACTGCTGCGAGGCAATAATTAAATATAGAATTACGAAAGACACCAGATAATCTCCGGTGTCTTTTTTATATGAGCAGGAAAGGAAGAGTTTGACATGATAGAAAATTATATCAAGGAAGCAGACCGGGTGACATACCTTATGCCAAAGGAGGTGGATCACCACTGCGCCGGGCAGATAATCGCAGAGCTTGATGCACTTATAGAGGGCTGTGGTGTCAGAAAAATAGTATTTGACATGAAACAGACAGAATTTATGGACAGCTCCGGCATTGGGGTGATAATAGGAAGAACAAAGAAGCTTAAGTACTTTAATGACAGCTCGGTGTCAGTTTGCAATATGTCGGACAGAGTGGACAAGCTTTTGAAATGTGCCGGCATTTACACTATTGTACATAAGCTTTAAAACTGAATTAAATTAAAATATAATCAGACAGAAAGGGAGCATAATGAACGCAGCAAAAACAAATCATATATCGCTTAGCTTTGATGCAATTTCAGAGAATGAGGCATTTGCGAGAATGACAGCAGCCATGTTTATGGCACAATTAAACCCCACACTAGATGACGTGGAGGACGTAAAGACAGCAGTGTCAGAGGCGGTGACAAACGCAATTATCCATGGCTATGAGATGGGGGATGACAATATTTCATCCGGTCAGGCAGAGCATCAAGCAGCAGAAGAAAAAAGTTGTCCACAGGTACATATGAATTGCAGCTACATAGGCAGGGAGCTTTACATAGAAATATCAGATAGCGGAGTAGGCATACAGGATGTGGCAAAAGCAATGGAACCGTTATACACATCCAAACCACAGCTTGACAGATCAGGCATGGGTTTTTCATTCATGGAAGCATTTATGGACGCGCTAACAGTTACATCAGAACCGGGACACGGAACAACAGTAAAGATGAAAAAAGTACTATGAAGAGTGACAAAATCAGCAGACTTGTCACAGAAAATATAAACCTGATTTATTTAGTTATGAAACGCTTTAGAAACAGAGGAGTTGACCGGGAGGATTTATTTCAGATAGGAGCAGTTGGGCTGACAAAGGCAGCGCAGCGATTTGATGAAAGTAAGGGCTTTGCCTTTTCTACATACGCAGTACCGTTGATAATAGGGGAAATACAGCGCTTTCTACGTGATGATGGAATGGTACATATCAGTCGAAAAATACTGGATGATGCAAGAAAAATTTCAATTATCAGAGAAAAATACAGAATGAATGAAAATAGTGAAATATCACTTGAAAAAATGGAAATTATTTCCGGTATGTCAAAACAGGATATAATAATTGCCATGGAAGCCGATAAAAATGCATCGTCAATAGAAAATGAAAGTGTGCTTGATTATTTGGACAATAAAATGAGTGCAGAAGCATCAGACAAGCCATCGGAGACAGATAAAGTGATAAATCACATCGCAATGCAGCAAGCGTTTAACTCACTGGATGATAGCGAGCGCAGACTGATTATGCTTCGCTATATGCAGGATAAGACACAGAAGCAGGTGGCAGAAGTGCTTGGACGCAACCAGGTGGCCATATCACGAATGGAGAAGAATACATTGGCGAAGCTTCGCAGGGCGATGATGTGAGTGGGAAGCGTGGTAGGTTTTGAGCTTCCCACATAAAGGCTGAGAGGATGCCGGGGTGGCATGTAGTATATTCTTCAGAAAATTATGAAGTCAGCCCCGAGCCCATGTGCGGATAGATTGTGGATATGCCGGGTTTTTTTTGTTATTAGGGAATATGGAACCTCGTGGCAGTTCATAATTTTCTTCAGAACACACTGTATGCCCTCCGGCGAATTTAGTGTGTCGAGTGGGAAGCAATGCAGGCTGAGAGCGCCGTGCCGTCCGAACCGTAGGTGAGGACCAGCACATTATACCTCAGCGTAAGTGGCGTAAGCCGGTGGTGGGGACAGCGGTACTGTCAGGCGGGCGAAGCGTAGCCAGCACGACAGCACCGCCTGCCCCCACCACCGGCTTATGCCACGTATTATTGAAATTATTGGAAACTATTGAAAAAAGAAAAGTACTTGCACTCAAGCCACAAAGCATATTACAATGGGTGGTAAGGAATATAATTGGATTGTCGAAAGGAAAAAAAAAGCATGAAACTTCCACTCACATATGATAACTATATATTTGACCTCTACGGTACGCTCGTGGATATTCACACAGACGAGAGTGACACTGCAATCTGGGAAAAGCTCGCCATGTTCTATGGCTATTACGGAGCACTGTATGAGGCAAAGGAGCTTAAGGAGCGCTATGAGACACTTGTAAAGAGCAGCGAGGCAGAGCTGAAGAAGAAAATTGAAAAGTCTGATGCAGATTCGCAGTTTGCTATCTCATATGCCCATGAAGCATCACCGGAGATACATATAGAGGATGTATTTGAAAAGCTTTATGAGGAAAAGGGCGTGAATCCGACAAAGGAGCTTTCAGTGCATACAGGTCAGTTTTTCAGGGTGATGAGCACCGAATACATAAAGCTTTATCCGGGCACAAAGGAGATGCTTAAGGAACTTAAGAAGGCGGGAAAGAATGTATATCTGCTTTCAAATGCGCAGCGTATATTTACAGCCTATGAGATGAGAAGACTTGATATCTTTGATTTGTTTGATGACGTATTTATCTCATCCGATTATAATACCAAAAAGCCTGATATCAGATTTTATAAGGAGCTGATAAATAAGCATGATATTGACGTATTAAAATCGCTTTTTATAGGAAATGATTCGACTACCGATATCAAGGGTGCAAAGGAATGCAGGATGGATGCATTTTATGTGAAATCGAATATTTCACCAAAGGATGATATGGCTCATGATGCAGACTATATTATAGATAATTTTACCAACTGGTAATGCGTTATTGTTTATAAAAATGTGAATATTATATAAAAAACATATATAAATTAAAATCTTTTTATAAACGGTTGCAAATAAAAAATAATGGTGTAAAATAAACTAGATTTGAATTAGTTTATTTTTAACAAAGTAGAGGTGAAAAGAATGTCAAACACATTATTAATGTTGTGTATCCCATTTGCGGGCTTATTGCTGTGCATAGCAGTTATGCCGCTTGTGAAGCCTGAATGGTGGGAGAAGCATCAAGCTCATGCAGTTATCTTATGGTCACTGCTTTTTGCCATTCCGTTCGCGCTGTTCTATGGAGCACCAAAAGCCGTAGAGACGGTACTGGAGTGTCTGATAGGTGACTATCTGACCTTTATCGTGTTGCTCTTTGGACTGTTCTGCGTAGCCGGAAATATCAAGCTGGAGGGAAGTCTGGTCGGCAACCCAAAGGTAAACGTTATCATGCTTGCTGTTGGAACTTTTTTTTCAAGCTGTATAGGAACTACAGGAGCCAGTATGCTTTTTGTAAGGCCGATTATACAGATGAACTCATGGAGAAAAAACAAGCGTCACATCATGGTATTTTTCATTTTTCTTGTGTCAAATATCGGAGGATGTCTTACACCTATCGGAGATCCGCCACTGCTCATGGGATTTTCAAGAGGAGTATCGTTCTTCTGGAGCATGAGGCTGTTTCCGGTTCTCGTATTAAATATGATACTGCTTCTTACCATATTTTATCATTTGGACAAGAAGGCCTACCAGAAGGATATCACTAAGGGACTTATGCCTGAGGTGAAGGAAAATGAGCCCCTCATCAGGATAAAGGGTGCCCACAACTTTTTATATATCGTAATGATTGTCATAGCTGTTATACTAAGCGGTGTGCTTCCTAAGCTTTCTGCATTCCAGAACGCTGCAGGAGAGGTTATCGGTATTCCGATATTCAGGGAGGTTACACTCACTGTGCCTGCAATTATTGAGATTGCTATTATTCTGCTTGCAGCCCTGCTTTCCTTCAAGACAACACCGAAGGAGGTTCGTGTGCAGAACCATTTCACATGGGGAGCAATTCAGGAGGTTGCGGTGCTTTTCATCGGAATCTTCATCACCATGCAGCCTGCTCTTATGGTATTAAAGAGTGCAGGTTCAGGTCTTGGAATCACAAAGCCGTTTGAGATGTTCTGGGCAACAGGAGCACTTTCAAGCTTCCTCGACAATACACCGACATATCTGGTTTTCCTTACTACAGCGGGAGCCATGCACTTTACTACAGGTGTCGCAACCACACTGGGAGTGGTGCCGGTCAAGATGCTTATGGCAATTTCGTGTGGTGCGGTATTTATGGGAGCCAACACATATATTGGAAATGCACCGAACTTTATGGTCAAGTCATTATCAGACGAAAACGGTATCAACATGCCATCGTTCTTTGGTTACATGTGGTGGTCATTGCGTTATCTGATACCTGTTTTCATCATAGATATGATCATATTCTTTTTTATAGGAGGGATGAATTATGGAATTTTATGACGAGAAAATTAAAGCTCTTGCCATCGAAATCTATGAGCTTGATGCCGAAGTATACAAGAAATTAGGCTCATCCCTCGGCAGGGTATTTGGTGGCGAGAAGGATATATGTATCCGTAACATCATGGAGGATCTGCACTCAAGGCAGAACAGCTCAAGAATCCGAAGCGAGCTTGCCCTGATAAGCAATATGGCAAGAACAATACCTGATCATGATACAAGGCATGATGTCATGGTCAGATACAACAACATAGTAGAGGAAATAGCGGAGCTCCCGACAGGCTTTGCTGACGGAGATATTCTCGATCCAAAGATAGCAGATTTAAATACCGTAAACCTGAAGGATCGTTTCAAGACGGGCGATCATCTGATTATCTGTATAGGACGTTCCTGCGGATGTGGTGGAAATGAGATTGGATTTGCACTTGCAGACAAGCTTCGTATGAATTTCTATGATGTGTCTGTCATGAATGAGGTGTTCAGACAGAAGGATGGAGAAGAAGCAGCCCAGGCTACAGCTACCTTCCAGAAAAAAGAGCGGATGGGAATCAAAAAGCGCATAAAAGCTTTTAGGAAATACCACGGACTTTCATCAGAGGATGTGCTTTTCTTTGATACAAGCAAGTTCCTTGTAGAGAAGGCAAAGCAGGAGGACTTCATTGTTATGGGACGTTTTGCAGATGCGATTCTGACAAACAATCATATTCCTCACATAAGTATTTTTATCACAGCACCGGAGAAGAGAAGAATCCAGCGTTTCCTTGAGATAAATAAGAATGTGACTCCGAACCAGGCAAAGAAATGGATAGAATCTGAGGATAAGAGACATCTGAAGACCTACAAATTCTATACCGGCAGAAAGTGGAGCAAGGCAAGTAACTATGATATCTGTATCAACAGTGCCAGCTACGGTATCAAGGGCTCAATAGAGCTTATTATCCGTATGCTCCAGCTCGATGACCGCGTGAAGCAGCTGATTGAGTAATTTTTTAAAGCGTGTTTTATTGACGTAAAACACGCTTTTTTTATATATTTGACATTTTTGAAAAAATCCTCTTACAAAATTCGTGAAAAAGTGATAAAATAATATTGTATAACGAAAGAGGTGTGATATGTTCGAAATAGGTGATTACGTATTAAATGCTACAAATGGAATTTGCAAAATAAGCGAAATCGTGGAGTTAGACATGTCAGGAGACAAGCAACTCAAGTCATATTTTTTACTCCGCCCTGTTGAGGAGGAGAATGACAGAGTGTATATACCTGTTGACAATGCTGATAAGAGGATACGTAAGGTAATAACACAGGATGAGGCACTGGCGGTGCTCAATAGAGTACCTGAGATAGAGGCGCTCGCGGTAAAAAATGAGAAGGAGCGCGAAACGCGCTATAAGGAGGCAGTCAGAAGCTGTGAGCCGGATAGTGTGATCAGTCTCTTAAAGTGTTTACATATCAGAAATGAGCAGCGTGCACAGGCAGGCAAGAAGTCTACAGCCGTCGATGAGCGCTATGGCAAGATGGCAGAGCACAATTTAAATGCAGAGCTTGCATTTGTTCTTGAAAAGGACAAGCAGGAGATTAAAGATATAATTCATGATATGCTATAGTATGTGGGCAGAATCAGAAAGCGGGTTCTGCCTTGTTTTTTGCTAAAAATAAGAGATATTAAGAAAAGTTTAAACAAATAATTAATGAGTTTATGTCATGAATATGTTATTATATATCAGGTAAGGGCATATAATATTACCGGTTAAGGGTAAATGAGAAAACTTATCATGTTTTATCTGATAAAAACAAAAGAATGAAAGTAAGGGAATCAATATGAATAATATGAATATTAATTCTGCAATAGCAGATACTCTGGATATAGGGAATACAGACACAGAGAAAAAAAGACAGGGCTCATAGGCTTTTATAATTACACGGTAGTGCTTACATACATAGGCATGTGGATAGGCTTCCTTGGAGTTATGCTTGCCATAAAGGATAGGTATGTGGGTTCACTAATCTGCCTTATGCTGGCCGGTGTCTGCGATATGTTTGACGGCACCATTGCATCCACAAAGAAGGATCGTACCAGGGACGAGCGCACATTTGGCATACAGATAGATTCGTTAAGTGATATCATATGCTTCGGTGTGCTTCCGGCAGTGTGGGTATTTTGCGTGACACCAAAGATATCAGTTGCATTTATCGCCATATTTGTATTCATACTTTGCGGGCTTATCCGTCTGGCATACTTTAATGTGGATGAGGCCAACAGGCAGGCAGCGACAGCAGAGCGCAGACAGTATTATCTGGGGCTTCCAATCACATCAAGTGCGCTTGCTATCCCGGCGGTATATCTGATTGGAGAGTTCACAGCTATACATACACAGACAATCGCGGCACTTGCCCTTTTAATCATTGGCATTTGCTACGTGCTCCCTGTAAAGCTCAAAAAGCCATCTCTTTTTGGAGAGGTTCTGCTTGTAGGTATAGGAGCAGTTGAGTTTTGTATTCTCATTGCGGAGGTTCTTATTTAATGGCAAAAAAATCGTTTGTAGACTGGCTTTACACCACGGCACCTGGGCATGTGACACTTAAGGTGCTTCTGCATACAGGTGCACTTAAGCTCGGAGAAATAGTAGCACGCTCCCCGCTGTCTAAGCCGTTTATCAGCCGGTATATAAAGAATAACAATATAGACATGTCTGATTTTAAGGGTCAGAAATATAACAGCTTTCAGGACTTTTTCTCTAGAAAGCGTGATGATATTGAGGTGGACAGGCAGGCTGAGCATCTTATCAGTCCGTGTGACGGCTACCTGAGTGCCTACAGGATAAAAAGCAACAACAGCTTTCACATCAAGGGCTCATGGTACAAGGTGACGGACCTTGTCACCGACAAAAAAATTGCAAAGGAATTTGTTGGAGGAGACTGCGTGATACTGCGTCTTTGTGCCAACGATTATCATCATTACTGCTATATAGATGATGGATTTCAGGGCAGGAATCATTTTGTGAAGGGACTGCTTCACAGTGTACAGCCTATTGCACTGGAAAATGCGCCTATATACAGGCAAAACAGGCGTATGTGGACAATTCTTGATACAGTTAATTTTGGCAAGGTGGCACAGATTGAGATAGGTGCGCTGCTTGTGGGAGGCATAGTCAATGACCACGAGAATGTTATGATGAGAAAGGGCACAGAGATGGGGCACTTTGAGCTGATTGGTTCCACAATAGTGCTTTTGTTTAAAAAAGGTCATATTGACCTGCTTCCGGAAATTAAAGAGTGTATAAAAGGAGACAAAGAAGTACGTGTTATCCAGGGACAGCATATCGCAAACAGGACAGTTTTTTAACAGAATACTTCCAAAATACAGTCGTATTCCGCTGCTTTTTACAGTAGTGCTCAATTTCAGTGTATACTGGGGTGCGCGTGCTATTGCAGGCGGTTTTATCCATCACAATATAGAGACCTCGCTTGATGATATGATACCGGTTGTGTACCCTACAGTAGTCATTTATTTTGGCTGCTATATTTTTTGGATTATAGGATATCTGTACAATGCAGCGATGGATAAAAGGCACTGTTATCGTTTTCTCATGGCAGACTGGCTGGCAAAGGCAGTCTGTTTTATCTGTTATGTCGTGTATCCTACAACCAACACCCGCCCGGAAATAGTGGGCTCAGACATATGGGCACAGCTCATGCGCTTTCTATATAGTATGGATGCGGCGGACAATCTTTTTCCGTCCATACACTGCCTTGTAAGCTGGCTTTGCTATATCGGCATCCGCGGCAACAAAAAAGTACCACAGTGGATACGTACAACCTTCTGTATTTGCGCTATAGCAGTATTCATATCCACATTGACTACGAAGCAGCATGTGATATATGATGTAGTTGCAGGAGTTGCGCTGGTGGAAGTGACATACCGGGTTTCAAAGCTGATAGTTAAAAAGGCAGTTAAAAAGGGAAAATCGAATACAGAAGAAGCATAATATGTATAAAAAGTATAAGGAATACAATTAGTAAGCAAACCTAAAACCAAGGAGTATAAACATGGATGATACACAAATAGAGATGCTGCCGATGTTGGGCGAATTCAGTTCAATTGCCTCGCAGTATGAACACATCATGTTCTACTACGAATCGGGTATACAGCAGATAGTAGCAAAGCTGCAGATATTAAATAATGAATTCAAAAACAATCACGAAAGAAATCCAATCGAGAACATAAAGAGCCGTGTAAAGTCGCTTGACAGTATAATAGACAAAATGAAGCGAAAGGGCATTCCGCTCACCACCAACGCCATGAAGCGTGAGATTAAGGATATAGCCGGCGTCAGGGTCATTTGTCCATTTATATCAGATGTATATCAGGTGGCCAATATGCTTGTGAATCAGGCGGATGTCGAGATTGTCACAATAAAGGACTACATAAAAAAACCGAAGGAGAATGGCTACAGGAGTCTTCATATGATAGTGCTGGTTGATGTGTATTTTTCGGATCACAAGGACAAGGTTCCGATAGAGATACAGTTTCGTACCATTGCCATGAATTTCTGGGCCAGCACAGAGCATCAGCTTCGCTACAAGAAGAGCCGCATATTCACGGAGGAGATGCAGCAGGAGCTCAAGAAATGCGCGGATATCATGGCAGACGCTGATGATAAGATGCAGAATCTGGCAAATGTTTCGGGGATTGTGCAGCCGATTGAGTAAAAGAGAGTGATGTAAGTCACTCTTTTTTTGCTTGTAAATCAAAAGTTTATATTTATTTAATAAAATTGTTAGCACTCTCACTTGACGAGTGCTAATATGCGTGTTATAACATAGTCACAAGGAAATATTGAAGAATTATTTAAAGGATTATTTAGAGATAAAATTTTGATATTACCTGTATGACACATAAGAATCATATTTATGGATAACATAGTAGAAGGGAGTGAGACTATGAACATTCAAAAATTTACACAGAAATCAATAGAGGCAGTCAATGATTGCGAGAAGCTTGCATATGATTATGGCAATCAGGAGATAGAACAGGAGCACCTGCTTGTGGCATTACTTTCACAGGAGGACGGACTTATACCGAAGCTGATTGACAAGATGGAGATAAACGTAGAGCATTTCACGGAGAATGCAAAGCGCCATCTGGCAGCGCGCACAAAGGTAAGCGGCAGCAGTGCACAGGTCTATGTGGGCAATGATTTAAACAAGGTTCTTATCCATGCTGAGGACGAGGCAAAGGCAATGGGAGATGAGTATGTTTCGGTAGAGCATCTTTTCCTGTGTCTGCTGAAGTATCCAAACAAGGCAATGAAGGAGCTGATTAAGGAGTACGGTCTCACAAGAGACAGATTCCTCACAGCACTTTCTACGGTCAGGGGCAATCAGAAGGTCACATCCGATAACCCTGAGGCCACCTATGATACACTTGAGAAATACGGCTACGACATGGTGGAGCGTGCAAGACAGCAGAAGCTTGATCCTGTTATAGGCCGTGATGATGAGATACGAAATGTAGTGCGTATTCTCTCGCGTAAGACTAAAAATAACCCGGTACTTATCGGTGAGCCGGGTGTTGGTAAAACGGCAGTCGTTGAGGGACTGGCACAGCGTATCGTAAAGGGCGATGTGCCTGAGGGCTTAAAGGACAAAAAACTGTTTGCACTCGATATGGGCTCTCTGATTGCAGGAGCTAAGTACAGGGGCGAGTTTGAAGAGAGACTTAAGGCAGGGCTTGAGGAGGTAAAAGCCTCTGACGGACAGATAATTCTCTTTATCGATGAGCTTCACACAATAGTAGGAGCCGGAAAGACAGACGGAGCCATGGATGCAGGACAGCTTCTTAAGCCAATGCTTGCAAGAGGTGAGCTGCACTGCGTGGGCGCCACCACACTCGATGAGTACCGTGAGTACATTGAGAAGGATGCAGCCCTTGAGAGACGTTTCCAGCCTGTTATGGTAGACGAGCCGACAGTAGAGGACACTATCTCAATACTTCGTGGCCTTAAGGACAGATACGAGGTATTCCACGGCGTTAAAATCACAGACTCGGCACTTGTCACAGCGGCGGTGCTTTCAAACAGATACATCACAGACAGATTTTTGCCTGATAAGGCAATAGACCTTGTGGATGAGGCATGCGCCATGATAAAGACGGAGCTTGATTCAATGCCGGCAGAGCTTGATGAGCAGAATCGTAAGATTATGCAGCTTGAGATAGAGGAGACAGCTCTAAAGAAAGAGACAGACCACTTAAGTCAGGACAGGCTCGCAGCACTACAAAAGGAGCTTGCAGAGCTGCGTGATGACTTCAATGCAAAAAAGGCTCAGTGGCAGAACGAGAAGGGCGCAGTTGACAAGGTCAGCAAGCTTCGTGAAAAGATTGAGTCCACAAAGAATGAAATCAAGACAGCGCAGCAGAACTATGACCTGGAAAAGGCAGCAGAGCTGCAGTACGGCGTGCTTCCAAATTTGCAGAAGGAGCTGGAATCAGAGGAGGCACTGCTTAAGGACAGAGACTTATCGCTTGTGCGTGAGAATGTGGGCGATGAGGAAATTGCACTCATTATATCGCGCTGGACAGGAATACCTGTTGCAAAGCTTACGGAGAGTGAGCGTAATAAGACACTTCACCTCGATGAGGAGCTGCACAAGAGAGTCATAGGACAGGATGACGGAGTTACAAAGGTGACAGAGGCTATCATCCGATCAAAGGCAGGCATCAAGGATCCTACAAAGCCGATAGGTTCGTTTATGTTCCTCGGACCTACAGGTGTAGGTAAGACAGAGCTTGCAAAGGCACTTGCGGCAAGTCTGTTTGATGATGAAAACAACATGGTCAGACTCGATATGAGTGAGTACATGGAGAAGTACTCAGTGTCACGACTCATCGGAGCGCCTCCTGGATATGTAGGCTATGATGAGGGTGGACAGCTCACAGAGGCTGTAAGGCGTAAGCCATACTCAGTAGTACTCTTTGATGAGGTGGAAAAAGCCCATCCGGATGTATTCAACGTACTGCTTCAGGTGCTTGATGACGGACGAATTACTGACTCACAGGGACGTACCGTGGATTTCAAAAACACTATCATCATTATGACAAGTAACCTCGGCTCACAGGAGCTTCTTGAGGGCATAGAGGCAGACGGCAGCATCAGCACAGAGTGTGAGAACCGCGTCATGGATGAGCTTAAGGGTCATTTCAGACCGGAGTTTTTAAACAGACTTGATGAGATCATCATGTTCAAGCCTCTCACAAAGGACAACATCGGTCATATCATCACCCTGCTTATGGCAGACTTAAACAAGCGTCTTGTCGACAAGGAAATCACAGTCGAGCTGACAGACACTGCAAAGCAGTTTATCACCGACAATGGCTATGATCCGGTATACGGAGCAAGACCACTCAAGAGATATCTGCAGAAGCATGTCGAGACACTCGCGGCAAAGCTGATTCTGGCAGATGGTGTGAGAGCAGGAGATACCATTCTTATAGATGTGAAGGATGGCAAACTTAGTGCATCGGCAGTACAGAAAAATGCATAAGTGAATGCATAGAAATTAACAGCTCTTTCTCTTTACAATTTCTGTACTTATTTCAATTTTTACATGGCTTGCAGAGGTAGAATTTATTATCTCTGCAAGCCTTTTTACTGCAATTTCACCCATGTACTGCTTCGGCACATGCACAGTCGAAAGAGGCGGTGTAATGTAGGTACACATTGGCATATCATCAAAGCCTATTACTGATATGTCTTCAGGGATACGGTAGCCTGCCTCTGAAAGTGCACGCATAGCTCCGGCAGCAATCAGGTCATTGTCGGCAAAGTAGCATCGGACAAGTTCATCACCGCTTTTTATAACTGCCTTCATATCGCAGTAAGCACCGTCAACTGAAGGGGAGAGGTGATGTACGACTGAGCGCGAGGTTGACATACCGTTTTTGCGTATTGCTTTATAGAAGCCGTCGGCTCTTTCCTCAAAGCCGGTTATACTGTATGCGGAATGCAGATATCCGGGCTGTGCATGTGTTTGCTTGATCAGATAGTCTGTGGCAAGATAGGCACCCTGAAGGTTATTTATAGTCACGCAATCGAGGTTTAAGGCTTCGAAATAGTTGTCTATTAGCACAACAGGCAGACCGCACCTTGTAAAGGGCTTTATGTCATGCTCTTCCATCTCGGTTCCAAGCAGCAGGATACCCTTTGCTCCAAGCCTTTTCCACTCAGATAGCAAAGCCTCAATATCGTCATTTTCGTATATGTAGCTGATATTCAGGTAGTAGTGGCAGTGCCTGCAGCCCAAATCAATACCCTCTGACAGCTGTGAAAAGAATGGAACATCCTGTACCAAAACGCCGTGTTCTGTATGTGTGTAAACAGGAGAATTAGGAACTACAGCGCCATTCTTTCTGTATATTACAAAATATAATGTGCCATTGGAGGCCGGAGCTTCATTGGTATTTGATATTCTTGAAAAATCATATCCGGCAGAGGCCGCAGCTTCGAGCACACGTTTTCTGGTGAGTGTGCTGACACCGGGCTTATTATTAAGTGCCATCGATATAGCTGCTTCAGAAAGATTAAGTTGTTTGGCAAGTTCTTTTGCTGTGATAGACATGGCATAGCTCCTTATGTTTTATTTGCCTTATTATAACATGACAATATAGTATTAACATTATAATTTAGTAAATTAAGTTGAAAAATACACTAAATTTACTAAATTATAGGTATCAATTAAGCTGGACCGGATATATACTTAGCACATAAAAACAATTAATCTGTCCGATGGGGCATATGAGAGAAGGAGATTTACACTATGAACAATATTCCAAAAATGAAAATCGGTATAGTTGCGGTAAGCCGTGACTGTTTTCCGGAAAGTCTGTCAGTAAACAGAAGAAAAGCACTTGTCGATGCATACGCTGCAAAATATGATGCAGCAGACATATACGAGTGTCCTGTATGTATCGTGGAGAGCGAAATACATATGGTACAGGCACTTGAGGACATAAAGGCAGCAGGCTGCAATGCACTTTGTGTTTACCTTGGAAACTTTGGACCGGAGATTTCAGAGACTCTTCTTGCAAAGCACTTTGACGGACCAAAGATGTTTGTTGCAGCAGCAGAGGAGACACAGGACAACCTGATTCAGGGACGTGGAGATGCATACTGTGGTATGTTAAACGCAAGCTACAATCTGGCACTCAGAAATATAGGAGCGTATATTCCGGAGTATCCTGTGGGCGATGCAGATGACTGCGCAGATATGATACATGAATTCCTGCCAATAGCAAGGGCTATATACGGACTTAATAATCTTAAGATTATTTCATTCGGACCAAGACCACTCAATTTCCTTGCATGCAATGCGCCAATCAAGCAGCTCTATAACGTGGGTGTTGAGATTGAGGAAAATTCAGAGCTTGATTTGTTTGAGGCATTTAACAAGCATGCCGGTGATGAGAGAATACCGGATGTGGTAAAGGATATGGAAAAGGAGCTTGGCGAGGGCAACAAAAAGCCTGAGATTCTTGAGAAGCTTGCACAGTATGAGCTCACACTTTTAGACTGGGTTGATGAGCATAAGGGCTACAGAAAGTATGTGGCAATCGCAGGAAAATGCTGGCCTGCCTTCCAGACACAGTTTGGATTTGTACCATGCTATGTAAACAGCCGTCTTACAGGAAGAGGTATCCCGGTTTCATGCGAGGTGGACATCTATGGAGTGCTCAGTGAGTTCATCGGAACCTGCGTCAGCGAGGATGCGGTAACACTTCTCGATATCAACAACTCAGTGCCGAAGGATATGTACAAGGAGTCAATCGAGGGCAGATTTGACTACAAGCATACAGACACATTTATGGGCTTCCACTGTGGAAACACCTGTTCAAGCAAGGTTTGCAACCCACAGATGAAGTATCAGATGATTATGGCAAGAAGCCTTCCTATAGAGGTGACAAACGGAACACTTGAGGGAGATATAGTGCCGGGAGATATTACATTTTACCGTCTCCAGTCTACAGCAGACTGTAAGATTCGCGCTTATGTGGCACAGGGTGAGGTGCTTCCTGTTGCAACACGATCATTCGGCAGTATCGGAGTGTTTGCGATAAAGGAGATGGGACGTTTCTACCGTCATGTGCTTATTGAGAAGAATTATCCTCATCACGGAGCTGTAGCCTTCGGTCATTACGGAAAAGCCCTTTTTGAGGTATTTAAATATATTGGCGTGCCAGTAGAGGATATTAACTACAATCAGCCGGCATCACTGCCATACAAGACAGAAAATCCTTTCTGTTAGTGGGTTCTGAATAGTTACGTTATCTGATGTAAACATATTACGTGAATGGAGAATAGATATGCTATATATAGGTGTGGATTTAGGCACAAGTGCAGTAAAGCTTCTGCTCATGGATGAGAGCGGGAAGGTATTAAATATAGTCTCAAAGGAGTATCCAATCAGCTTTCCAAAGCCGGGCTGGTCAGAGCAGAATCCGTGTGACTGGTGGGAGCAGACCGTGGCTGGGCTTATAGAGCTGACTAAAGATTTTGACAGGAGCGCTGTTGCAGGAATCAGCTTCGGCGGTCAGATGCATGGACTTGTCGTATTGGATGAAAACGACAATGTAATAAGACCTGCTATACTTTGGAATGACGGAAGAACACAGAAGGAGACAGACTATTTAAATAATGTAATAGGAAAAGAAAAGCTGTCTGAGCTCACCGGAAATATAGCGTTTGCCGGATTTACAGCGCCAAAGATTTTATGGCTAAAAGCAAATGAACCGGAAAACTTTGCCAGAATAAAAAAGCTTATGCTGCCAAAGGATTATATTGCATACTGCATGACAGGTGTATTTAGTACCGATTATTCTGATGCATCGGGAATGCTTCTTCTGGATGTCAAAAATAAGTGCTGGTCAAAGGAGATGCTTGACATATGCGATGTAAAAGAGGAGTGGCTTCCTGGGCTTTATGAGAGCAGTGAAAAGACAGGTACTCTGAAAGCTGATGTGGCATGTGAGCTTGGCTTTCCTAAAGACTGCATAGTTGCAGCCGGGGCAGGAGATAATGCGGCTGCAGCTATAGGCACAGGTACAGTCGGAGCCGGAAAGTGCAACCTCTCTCTTGGAACAAGCGGCACACTTTTCATTACAAGTGATGAGTTCAGAGTGGATTCGCACAACGCGCTTCATTCGTTTGACCATGCTGACGGCGGCTATCATCTGATGGGCTGCATGCTCTCGGCTGCAAGCTGCAACAACTGGTGGATGAAGGATATCCTTCATTCCGATGACTTTGTGAATGAGCAGAAGCCTCTTGAGGAGGATGGCAGACTTGGTGAGAATCATGTGTATTTTCTGCCTTATCTGATGGGAGAGCGCTCTCCGCACAATGATCCGTCTGCAAGGGCAGCGTTTATTGGGATGAGCATGGATACTGACAGAGCAGACATGCTGCAGGCTGTGTTTGAGGGTGTGGCATATGGTCTTCGAGATTCACTTGAGGTGGCAAAGAGCCTTGGTGTGGCACCAAAAAGCACAACAATCTGTGGTGGCGGTGCAAAGAGTGTGCTTTGGAGAAAGATAGTTGCAAACGTCATGAATATGCAGGTTGACACGGTAGAGGTTGAGGAAGGACCGGCATACGGCGGTGCAATACTGGCTGCAGTTGCAAACGGCTGCTTTGAAAATGTGGAGGCTGCGGCAGCGGCTATTGTGAGAAAGAAGGATACAACCATGCCAAGTCCACAGCTTGTCGAAAAATATGAGAAGGGCTATGCAAAATTTAAGCAGTTTTATCCTGCATTAAAGGGCAAATATTAGTCATTTCGTAGAAAATTAAATTTTGTGTTGTAAAGTGGTGCAAATTCATGTATCTTATTATAAGGAAATGAATTTTGCACCACTTTTTTATGCATAATTAGCACTTATAAAACACGTAATTGCCGATTATATCAATGCAAAATGAATTTTTTGCTAAAAGAAATTGCAAAATGATATAACAGGTATATCAAATATGCATTTCAGGCGGGGATGATATGGATTTATTTGATTACATGAGAGAACAGAATAAGGAGACAAGCGGTCCCTTAGCTTCAAGGATGCGTCCGACAACACTTGATGAGGTGGTCGGGCAGCAGCACATAGTTGGGAAGGACAAGCTTTTGTATCGTGCGATTAAAGCCGATAAGCTCAGCTCCATCATCTTTTACGGGCCGCCGGGCACCGGAAAGACTACTTTGGCAAAAGTCATAGCCCACACTACCAGTGCTGAGTTTATGCAGATTAATGCAACCTCTGCAGGCAAGAAGGATATGGAAGAGGTCGTGGAGCAGGCGAAGAATAATCAGGGAATGTATCAGAAGAAGACGATACTTTTTATCGACGAGATACATCGCTTCAACAAGGGGCAGCAGGATTATCTGCTTCCGTTTGTGGAGGATGGCACCATTATTCTGATAGGAGCTACCACTGAGAATCCTTACTTTGAGGTAAACGGAGCCTTGCTTTCACGCTCAGTTATTTTTGAGCTTAAAAAGCTGTCAACGGATGATATAAAGGTACTTCTTAAGAGAGCACTGACTGACACAGAAAAGGGCATGGGTGCATACAATGCACAGATAGATGATGATGCACTTGATTTCCTTGCAGATGTGTCAAACGGAGATGCGAGAGCGGCGCTCACAGCGATTGAGCTTGGTGTACTGACCACGGACAGGTCAGACGATGGCATCATTCATATCACTATCGATGTGGCGAGCGAATGTATACAAAAAAGAGTTATCTCCTATGATAAGAAGGGGGATAACCATTACGATACCATCTCTGCTTTTATAAAGAGCATGCGTGGCTCAGACCCGGATGCGGCGGTCTATTATCTGGCGAGGATGCTTTATGCCGGAGAAGATGTGAAATTTATCGCAAGACGAATCATGATACTTGCATCGGAGGATATAGGCAATGCAGACCCGATGGCTATGGTTGTAGCGGCATCGGCGGCGGCAGAGGTCGAGCGCGTTGGAATGCCTGAGGCACAGATTATTCTGTCACAGGCTGTCACATACATGGCATGCGCGCCAAAGAGCAATGCATCATATAATGCGATATCGGCAGCAATGAGCTGCGTGAAGCAGACTAAGACGCCGGCTGTTCCGGCACATCTGCAGGATGCCCATTACGGTGCGGCAGAAAAGCTCGGGCACGGAGTCGGGTACAAATACGCACACGACTATCCAAATCACTATGTGAAGCAGCAGTATCTGCCGGATGGCCTTACAGACAGAGTGTTTTACAAGCCTACGGATATAGGCTATGAGGCAAAGATAAAAGCACACATGGATGAGCTTCACAGAGACTGTGATACATGAAAGTGCATAGATGAAGCTTGAATAATTGCAAATAGTTGATAATAACATAAATATTTAGAAAATCAGACCAGGAGGATCTTTAAATGAAAAAGTATACAGAAATGACAAAGGACGAGTTAATGCAGGAAAAGACAGCACTTGAGGCTGAGTACGAGAAGATTAAGAATCTTGGCTTAAGCCTTGACATGTCGCGTGGAAAGCCGGGAGCAGACCAGCTTGACCTCTCACTCCCTATGCTCGATGTCTTGAAATCAGACAGTGATATGAAAAGTGAATCAGGACTTGATGTGAGAAACTATGCATGTCTGGACGGAATTCCTGAGGCAAAGGCTCTTATCGCAGGCATGGTAGGAGCAAAGCCTGAGCAGGCTATAGTATATGGAAATTCAAGTCTCAATATTATGTATGATCAGGTTGCACGTGCATTTATCTTTGGTATTTGCGGCAATACACCATGGTGCAAGCTTGACAAGGTGAAGTTCCTCTGTCCTGTACCGGGCTATGACAGACACTTTGCAATCACAGAGGAGTTTGGAGTTGAGATGATAAACATCCCTATGACTGAGGATGGTCCTGACATGGATATGGTTGAGAAATATGTCAATAACGATGCCTCTGTAAAGGGAATCTGGTGTGTTCCAAAATACTCTAACCCACAGGGTGTTGTATACTCTGATGAGACAGTTGAGCGCTTTGCAAAGCTTAAGCCTGCAGCAGATGATTTTAGAATCTTCTGGGACAATGCATACACAGTTCATCATCTCTATGATGATAAGCAGGCAGAGATTCCAAATATCCTTGAGCTCTGCGAGAAAGAGGGAAACCCTGATATGGTATTTGAGTTCTGCTCAACAAGTAAGGTGACATTCCCCGGTGCAGGAGTGGCAGGTGTATGCACATCTGAGAAAAACCGTGAGGATATCAAGAAGCGCCTTACTATACAGACAATCGGACACGACAAGATTAATCAGCTTCGTCATGCGAGATTCTTTAAGGATGTAGATGGTATCAAGGCTCATATGACAAAGCATGCAGCTCTTATCAGACCTAAATTCGAGCTGGTTGAGAATATCCTCACAGATGAAATTGCTTCAAGAGGTATCGGAACATGGGTTAAGCCGCTCGGTGGATACTTCTTCGGATTTGAGGCTCTTTCAGGCTGTGCAAAGGAAATCGTTGCAAAGTGCAAGGAAGCTGGTGTCACAATGACAGGTGCAGGCTCTCCTTTCCCTTACAAGAAGGATCCGGATGACAGCGTGATAAGAATTGCTCCGACATATCCATCACTTGATGAGCTGAAAAAAGGCTGCAGAGGTGTTTGTTGTTGTCACACGTCTTGTCAGCGTAAATAAGCTGCTCGAGGCATAAAATCACTGTTATGTCTTAACGGATAGACGTACAATTCACTGTTATGTCTTAACGGATAGATATGCAATTCTCTGTTATGTCCTAACGGGTAGACCTATAATTGGCATATTTATCTAAAATAAGTATGTGATATATGTATAAAAACTAAATGAATATTTGTGCACATTTTTTCGGGATTTGGTATTTACAAATCCCGATTTTTGTGTAAGATATAAATATCTTTTTAAATTGTGTCTTGCATATGTTCTATGCAGGTTTCTTTTTGTGGCATTTCGGCCACTATTTTTTTCCCTTGATTTTTAGTTTCATATATTTGATTTTTGATTTTATTTAACACTATTATTTTATGATTTAACACTATTATTTTAGACTTAGATGAAGAAAGGATTTAAATATTATGAAGGAAATTTTTCAGGAATATGGCGGAATACTCATAACAGTTGTAGCTATTTTATCAATCATCCTCGTTGTAACAGCGGTTATAGGCTCTGATGCAACAGGCATAGTAGGAAAGACATTTAGTGATCTGATTACAAACTTTTCAAATCATGCCAATATGAGTGTCAAATAAGAGGTGGTACATGGAGCTTGGAAAAGAATATTTTGGACCGCTTTGGAGTTTTGTAGCCAGCAACGAGATAACGGATATAGATTATAACGGCAAAGAAATATGGCTTACAAATATATTCAATGAGCGTTTCAGGGCCAATCAGCAGTTTGTCACACAGTATATGACACCTGCTTTTGTGGAGCAGTTTACACAGCGCATCGCCAATGTCGTAAGCAGACAGTTCAATAAGAGAAATCCGGAGCTTGAGGCCGAGACGAGCGAGCTTCGTGTGACGATACTGCATGAATCGGTTGCGAAGTCGGGCAGGAGCATCAGCATACGAAAGACACCGCCGCTTATCAGACTGACGGCAGAATCTGCAATTGCTGAGAAATTCTGCTCGGAGGAGCTTTTAGCTGTACTGATAAACTGCGTAAAGACCAAGATGAATATCACCTTTTGCGGGATGCCGGGCATCGGAAAGACGGAGTGCGTGAAGTTTTTTTCACAGTTTATACCGGCGAATGAGCGCGTGATTACAATTGAGGATACTCTTGAGATACGTTATGCCGAGACAAATCCGGGCAAGGACTGTATAGAGATGAAGGTGAGTGAGGATGTGTTTGGCTACTCTGAGGCTATCAAGTCATGTCTTAGAATGAATCCAAAGTGGATTATGCTCTCAGAGGCACGCTCAAAGGAGGTAAAATATCTGCTGCAGAGCTGGAGCACCGGTGTGCGTGGCATGACGACACTCCACACAGATGATGTGCGCAATATACCGGACAGAATACTCAATATGCTAGAGAGCCGTGTGGATGCAGAGCGTATGGAGAATGACATATATCAGGCACTTGATGTGGGAATTTTAATCCGCAAGAGAAGAAATGAAGACGGAGTGGTGTACAGATACATAGACCAGGTGTGCTTTTTCTACAGGGAAAACTATACCAATCATGTGTTTATGCTTGTATCAGACGGACAGATAGTGACTCACGATATACCAAAGGTCATACTTCGCAGATTTAAAAGAGAGGGTGTGAATGAGCCATTTGGCGAGTCCTTTGTCAATGAGATACGGATGAATGAGGCCATGATGAGTGAGGAGAGGGAGGCTTAGGAATGACGTATATATTGATTTTATTTCTGACATATGTGCTGCATCTTCTGCTCAAGCTAAACTGGGTGTGTACAGCTGTGGTACTTGTTTTTCTTCTTATTATGCAGCATTTTCATCGAATCAAAGGCCAAAGATTTCAGGAAGCGCGAAAGCGCTTTCTGGATGTATCGCTGTATATTGACACCCTGCTGTATTCGTTTTTGAAGGAGCAGAAGATAATCCGTGCATTTGAGGATGTAAAGAGCACACTGGCAGATGGTCATATGAAGGAGACTGTGAGCAGGGCTATTGATCATATGATGCTCACGTTTGATGAGACAGAGGTGTTTGTGGATGCTATGAGGATTATTGAAAATGAGTACAAGTGCAACCGAATAGTAAATGCACACGAGTTTATGGCACACGCTGAGTACTATGGCGGTGATATTAAAGAATCAGCCAGGATACTGCTTAAGGATAAGAGTGCATGGGAGCGCAGGATACTGCGCAATATAGAGGACAGACAGAGGATGTTTCATCAGATTATCCTGTCAGTTGTGACCTCTGTTATCATTAGTGGAATCATACTTTGTCTGCCGGTTTTGAGCATGGATATCAGCAGCAATATCATTGTGCAGATACTGTCTGTAGCTCTTATAGTGCTTGATGATTTAATCATACTCTGGGGGCAGAAATTTCTTGAAGTGGATTATCTTGGAATTGATCTGCTGCCGGAGGATGATAAGCATGCCAAAAAGCTTGAGGAATACAAGGCATACAATCCGGCAAAGGAGCTTCGTGCGTCAATTCTTATGGCTGTTATACCGGCGTTAGCCAGTGCATTTTTACTGTATACTGACAGACAATGGCCGGCTGTGGCAGCTATGGGAGCAGCTCTTATATGTCTGAATCAGCACCGTATAGGTCACAGGCTTATGAAGAAAAATCTGATAGCGGATGTAAAGAGTGCATTTCCCAAGTGGCTGATGGACCTCGCCCTATTGATTCAGAGTGAAAATGTGCAGGTAGCCATACAGAAGTCGAGAGAGCATATACCGGTGGTACTTAAGGAAGAGGTAAATACGCTTGTGGAGAGACTGGACGTGGAGCCGGAGAGCTCTGACCCGTATCACAGATTTCTTGACTGTTTGAACCTGCCGGAGATAAACGCAGCCATGGGCATGCTATATGCTGTTTCGATTGGAAATAGTGGCAATTGCGGAAGTCAGATTGATGAGCTGATTACGAAGAATCTGGAGATGCTTGATGTAGCAGACACCGCGAGGCTTAAGGATAAGACCGCCGGCATGTATCTTTTGTTTTTGGCTCCTGTTATCACAGCATCATTTAAGATGATAGTTGATATGGCTATTTTCCTTATAAGCTTTTTATCATACAAGGTAGTGTAGGGGGGGGTGTGTTGTGAGTCAGATAATGAAGACCTTTTTAGGGGTGTTTTTGATTATGTTTATGGTGGTTACATCATCAGGTGTGCTGTCGGGATTTATGACTGTCGTTGAGGCACAGAACCTACATGCGCAGATCATCAATGAGCTTGAGGACAGTGATTATGACAGCTCGGTTGCGCAGACCTGCTTTGAAAATGCATCAAAAGCCGGAGATACACTGGAGCTTAAACTGTATATGACAGACAATTCCATAAGGACAGTCACAGACGCATCACAAATCGCTTCGTCAGATGAGATAGAAAAGGCAAGAGTGGAGCTTAAGTTCACTTACGCGGTAGCATTTTTCGGAATTGAGCAGGAGCATGTGCTGAGCGGATATGCGTTGTAGTACTTTTCTTGTGGATATGGCTGTATAAGAGGAGGAAAACAGATGGAGCTTTTAATAGAAGAATTGGGAGGAAGCGTTATTATGCTTCTTTTGGGCAGTGGAGTAATCGGTGTGCTCGTGTATGTGTCTACTCTGCTGTGATAGTAACTGAATTGATTAAAAAGTATGTAAAGGTAAGAGAAAATGAAAGAAGTATTCAGACAGTATGGAGGCGTGCTGATTGCAGCGGCCGCCACAAGTGCATTTCTCGTGTTGATGGGAAATATTGTGCTGGCTCAGGGAGGCATGCTTGCGCAGCTTATAAATATATGGGGTAACAGTGCAATTTAAATAATCGGGAGACTATAGATGAAGGAGATAATGCAGACATATGGAGCCATGATAGTGGTGGTGGTTGTGGGAATTGCGCTGCTGTCGGGATTTGGGACTCTGAAGAACAAAATGAGTGTGGCATTTGCGCCACAGGATATATTGAGCAGCGATAGCGCAAACGACAGCTATGACAGCATGAAAAATATACCGGTTCCGGGTATTGAGCTAAAGGAGAAAATGCGTCAGAATGCCGTAAGCTACAGTGTATATGACCTGCTTGATGTTACAGCGCATGAGGATAATCTGGATAAGCTTGAAGTTTATGCCCTGTATGATTCGGGCAGAAATGACTGTACAGGCAGCATATCAGCCGATGGCTCGTCAATTAGCTTTCCGGATTATGGTGTGTATGATATGCATGTCAGGATAACCTGCAAAAACGGCACAAGGGATCATGTGAGGATAAGTATTCCAATTAATAGAAAGGTAGCGGATATATAAAATGAAAAATGAAAAACAACACAGACTTTTATTTATTATACCGGCGGTGATAATAGCAATAATTCTTATCATATGTATAGCAGTGGCAGTAAGCTCAAAATCAGGAGAAAAGGGGAAGAAAAAGGATTCCCGGTCTGTCAGTGTGACTGAAAATACACAGGATATTGTAGCAGAAAGCGAGACACTTGAGCTTGTGAAAAAGGATGCATTGAAGGAAACAAATGTAGTTGATAAAGATAATAAGCAAAATAACGGTACGCAATCAGATACCAATGATAATTCCACACCGGCAGCCGGTAATTCAGATAATGCAAATACAGAGTCAGATAAAGCTTCTGACAAATCATCAGAAGACAAAACAGCAGCAGATAAAAAGACATCGACAGCCGGCAAAAAGACATCGACAGACAGCAATAACACACAACAACCTGCAGGTAACGATTCAAAACCGGCAGCATCAAATCAGACAGTCGCACCTGAGCCGGCTCAAAGTGAGCCCGCGCAGCCGGAAGCACCAAAAAATGAGTATGTTGCACCGGGATGGATATTTTATGGCAGTAAGGCTGGAAATGGCATGACAGGGGAGCAGAAGGCGTATATTGATTCAGTGATACAGCAGTGGACAAATGGAGGTTTGTCAGATGATGCAATCGGAGATATGTTTATTGAAAAAATAGCACAGGAGTGGCAGCTTCCGATGATAACGGCTGGCGTGACAAGTAATTTGCTATGTCTGTTTCCTTCAAGAGCAGAAGTTACGGATTATAGTTTAAATTTAGCCGATATGAACGGAGCTTATAATTTTGTTGGTTTGTATACAAAGGGAGAATATGATGAAAATGGATATCTCAAATGTTATTATTGGGAAGCGGGTGTTCTTTAGGAAATGCGTTTGCATGATGTTTGTGGCTACAGTTATTATTACTTATATGTTCTCATTTGATTGCAATATAGTGAAGGCTGATGAATGGGATGATGCTGTGAAGTACTATTCTAATTATGGTAATGCTGCTGTTTTTAAGGCTACAAATAAAATGAATGGCAATATTTATTTTTGTTCAGCAGGAAATACATCTACGTCAGGAACCAAGTATAGGACAATTGGATACAAAATGACAATTAAAGGGACAGGTGGAAATGAGATACAGAATATTTATTTCCAGCTTGGCGGACAATATCTGACACTCTTAAACAGCAAAAAGCAATCAGGCAAGGAGTATATGCTTTATGTGATTACTTTAAAGAATATGAAAACCCGATTTAATACGCAGGCCCTCAATGCCCTTAGCTCCGGCTCATGCACCATCATCCTCGATGCCTGCATGGTGCTTCGAGTAAATGGCAAGAACAAGGGTGGCATGAATGATAATGGTCCTTCCTGGGGAAAGGTTTATACTACATATGCAGGTATATCCAAAGCGGCAAACTGGACGGACAGCGCACTCTCAGCACTGTATTCGTATTATGGCAAGACGGTGAGAGGACTGTTTCATACAATTGATGTCAGGAAGTCTACAGGCATAAGCAGTGTATCAGGGGGAGGTACATACTGCTATGGTACATATGTGACAATCAGTGCAAGCAGTTCTGCCGGATATGATTTCACGAATTGGAACAATGATTTGTCAATGAGCTCATCATCATATGGTTTTTATGTGAATTCGGGTGGTACTTATACGGCATACGCAAAGGCAGGTACTATAGCTGTGACATTCTGGCGGAATACGAGTGAGTCTGATTCAGAAAAGACCTCAAAGAGCTACACATATGGAGGCATCAATCAGGCTTTTCCGGCTGTGGGCTGGCAGATGGCCGGGTATCATATGAGTGGCTGGGGAAATAATTCGTATGATACGATTGCCGGATATCCGTTATTGTGTGGTGTGGCAAACAGCTGGATTGAGTCAAACAGACCGTCGAAAAATATATACGCAGTATGGCAGGAAAACGAGTATACCATAGAATATGATACCGGTGTATCTGCCACTGTGAAGTATAGTGATACGGTGACATTGCCAAGCCAGCATATGTGTATAGGCTGGATTTTAGGAGAAGAGTATCCTGATATAAAATATGCGCCGGGAGAGAGTATACAGGTAGCTGATTTATGCAGGATACTGGGGATAGAGTATACAAATAAGGCGGTAATACGTATGTATGCACTTTGGGAGCATGAGCCTACCATAGAGGCGGATGATATGTTCTTTTCGATAAAGCAGGCAAGGAATGGCGGTATAACAGAGCAGCTGATAGGAAGCCTTATATCTGCAACGGATGTGGAGGATGGTGATATTGCATTTGGCGATAACGAGATAAATTATCTGAAAGTGAAAAATTTTGATGATCGTAAAATAGAAAGTGCACGTGACAAGGATATCATAGAGATAGTGCTTGAGGCAAAGGACAGCTATGGAAATATCACGCAAAAGACTATATCCATCACATTTACAGATACTCAGGTCAAGGAGAGAACCAAAGCCTTTGGAAAGATTAGATTCATAAGCGAAAAGTATTATGGCAAAAATAAAGCAGGAGGCCTCATGGAGAACTCCCGCTGGTTAAACGATCCTGAATTTAATTCTCTTCTTCGGCAGGCCTTGGCAATTTGATATAGACATTTCCGATTCGGTTTTTATAAACAGCCTCTATGATGGCACAAAGGATCATGTGAGGATAAGTGTTCCAATTAATAGAAAGGTAGCAGGCGTACAGAATGAAAAATGTAGTACTTGGAATAATAGGCTGTCTTATTGTAGTGTATACAGCGATGCTTGGGCTTAGTGTATACAATATGATAGTCAGGGAGAACCAGATGGAAAAGAGTCTGTCATTAGCACTTTCGGGTGCTATGAACAGATATTACGAGCCAAATATGTATATCGTGGATAAAAAGCCCGTCAGCAGCTATGATGTGGAAAAAGCTGTCATAGAGGACATTAATGAGAGACTTACAGCAGGCGGTAATGCAATTGCCACAGTCTATGTATGTGATATGGAAAAGGGCATTATTTCAGCAGGAATAGAGGAAGAATTCAAGCTTCCTACAGGTGTGACAAAGAAAATAAGCTGCAAAAAGACTATTGTAGCAGATCAGCCAATGGAGGATAACTAGCGTATGAAGAATGGTATTTGTATTACAGCAAAAATAAAGCAGGAGGTCTCATGGAGAACTCCCGCTGGTTAAACGATCCTGAATTTAATTCTCTTCTTCGGCAGGCTTTGGCAATTTGATATAGACCTTTTCGATTCGGTTTTTATCAACAGCCTCTATGCGGAGAAGGATATTGTCATCAGTGATGATTATTTCATTTTTTTCAGGCAGGTGGTCAAGCTTTTCAAGGCAGTAGCCACCGATTGTGTCATAGTCGTCTGATTCGAGGTGCAGACCAAGCTCATCGCTTACATCTTCGAGATTTGCAGAGCCAAGAACTATGTATTCGTAGTCATTTATTCTTGTGATATCATCCTGCTCGTCAGAGTCGTATTCATCACGAATCTCACCGACTATCTCCTCTAGGAGATCCTCAAGTGTGATGAGGCCGGCTGTGACACCGTATTCATCTAAGACAATGGCAAGCGATATAGATGATTCGCGCATCTCGAGAAACAGATTCGCTGTATTCTTGTGCTCATATGTAAAGTAAGGCTCACGCATGATATTTCTGATGGAAAAATGCTCTTTATCCTCATCCTTAAGGAGTAGCAGATCCTTCACATTTACAATACCGATTACGTTGTCAGTGCTTTCGTCATACACAGGGAGTCTGGTGAATTTATCCTCTCTGAATATGGAAATCAAATCATCATAAGTAGAATCAACATGGACAAACGTCATATCAATACGCGGAACCATGACCTCCTTGGCCTCGGCATCTCCAAAATCGAATACATTGTGAATCATATCACGCTCTTCATCCTCGATGATGCCGTCCTCCTGTCCTACATCAACGATTGTACGAAGCTCCTCCTCGGTCATGACGCGCTTGGCATCGCTTTGTCTTATTCCAAAGAGGAAAATGACTCCGAGTGAAAGCTTGTTGATGATAAATATTACAGGTGTCAGAACTACCATGAGCACTGATATAAAGCCTGCGATTGAGAGTGAAATCTTGTCAGCCTTTATGGTCGCAAGTGTCTTCGGAGAGACCTCTCCGAAGATCAGTATGAGGAATGTAAGTATTCCGGTTGCGACACCTGCTCCGACGCTGCCAAACAGCTTGATGGCAAGCGAGGTGGTGAGCGATGATGCTGAAAGATTTACTATGTTGTTGCCGATAAGGATGGCTGAGAGCATCTTTGGAGAGTTCTCAGTCACCTTGAGCACCTTTTTGGCTTTTGTGTTGCCAGCCTCAGCCAGGGTTCTCATACGTATTTTGTTTACGGTAGTAAGAGCGGTCTCCGAAGATGAAAAAAATGCGGAGAGTGCTAATAGTATTAATAAGAATATAATCTGCGATATGTCGTCAGCGTCCAAATATTTTACCTCGTGTTATGAATTAATAAATGTGTTTATTTATCGTCTGTGCTGTAGTTAGGAGCCTCTTTTGTGATATGGATATCATGAGGGTGGCTCTCCTTGAGAGAAGCAGCAGTAATCTTGACAAACTGTCCGTTCTCCTTAAGATCTTCGATTGTCTTGCAACCGCAGTAGCCCATTCCTGAGCGGATACCACCAACAAGCTGGAATACTGTATCCTCAAGAGTTCCCTTGTAAGCTACACGACCCTCAACTCCTTCAGGAACGAGCTTCTTAGCGCCCTCCTGGAAGTAACGGTCCTTGCTTCCGTTTTCCATGGCAGCGATAGAACCCATGCCACGATATACCTTGTATTTTCTTCCCTGATAAAGCTCGAAGGTTCCCGGAGCCTCATCACAGCCTGCGAACATTGAGCCCATCATACATACGTTGGCACCGGCTGCGAGAGCCTTTGTCATATCACCTGAGTACTTGATACCACCATCTGCGATAACAGGAACTCCATACTCCTTAGAAACCTTGTAACAGTCCATGATAGCTGTAATCTGTGGTACACCGATACCGGCAACGACACGTGTTGTACAGATAGAACCAGGTCCGATACCAACCTTTACTGCATCTGCACCGGCCTCGATAAGAGCCTTGGCAGCAGCACCTGTTGCGATATTTCCGGCGATTATCTGAAGATCCGGATAAGCAGCCTTGATCTTCTTAACAGCCTCAAGTATATTCTTTGAATGTCCGTGAGCTGAGTCAACAACGATGACATCAACATGAGACTTAACAAGAGCATCAACACGCTCCATCATGTTGCCTGTGATACCTACTCCGGCACCGCAGAGGAGACGACCCTGATCATCCTTTGCTGAAAGAGGATACTTAATCTGCTTCTCGATATCCTTTATAGTGATAAGTCCCTTGAGGTTGTAGTCCTTGTCTACGATAGGGAGCTTTTCCTTTCTTGCCTTTGCAAGAATCTTCTTTGCTTCATCGAGGGTGATGCCCTCAGGAGCTGTAATGAGATTCTCAGAAGTCATAGACTCTGAAATCTTCTTTGTGAAGTCTGTCTCAAACTTCAGATCACGGTTTGTGATGATGCCGACAAGCTTGCCGTCCTTTGTGATTGGCACACCTGATATCTTGAACTTGGCCATAAGGTTGTCTGCATCCTGTAATGTATGGTCTGGAGAAAGATAGAACGGATCGGTAATAACGCCGTTTTCTGAACGCTTTACCTTATCGACTTCGTCTGCCTGTGCCTCAATAGACATATTTTTGTGGATGATTCCGATACCACCCTGTCTGGCCATTGCGATAGCCATTTTTGATTCTGTGACTGTATCCATTGCAGCACTCATCATAGGAATGTTAAGGACAATCTTCTTAGTAAGATGTGTCTGAAGCTCAATCATATTTGGTGTTACCTCAGAATATTGTGGAACTAAGAGAACGTCATCAAATGTAATTCCTTCGCCGATAATAGTACCCATTTTTAAATTCCTCTCTTTCTTATGTTATTATACTGGTATACTTTATATACTAATGTAATTTGTATGATGATAGCAAATTAAAGAGTGGGTGTCAAGCAGTTATAAGCCCGATATGAAATTATTATATTATTTATTAGTAAAACTAATGTAAGTCTTTTGCAAATAAAGTAAAAATTATGTTATATTTTATATTAAGTGGCTTTAAGGCAATGTTTGCATGTTACACTAAGGCGCAGACAGTAACGATTTTTGTGCCACAATAAACTAAACCAGGGAGAAAAATATGGAATTTCGACCATGCATCGACATTCACAACGGAAAAGTAAAGCAGATTGTCGGTGGTTCATTAAAAGACAGGGGCGATTTTGCCAGTGAGAACTTTGTCTCAGAGCAGGACAGCCGGTTTTATGCAGATATGTATAGGAAATCGGGCATAAAGGGCGGTCATATCATTCTGCTCAATTCTGTGGACAGTGAGTATTATGAGGATACAAAGGAGCAGGCTGTTATGGCGCTTGAAGCGTATCCGCAGGGCTTACAGGTAGGTGGCGGCATCACCGCAGACAATGCGATGGAGTTTATAGATGCCGGTGCAGCAGCAGTTATTGTGACATCATACGTATTTAAAGACGGCAGGATAAACTATGCAAATCTAAACAGGCTTAAAGATACTGTGGGCAGTGACAGGCTGGTGCTTGATCTGTCATGTCGCAAAAAGGATGGACAGTATTATATAGTGACTGACCGCTGGCAAAACTTCACGGACGAGGCAGTGACCACAGAGCTTTTGGATAAGCTATCATCATATTGCTGCGAGTTTCTGGTACATGCAGTGGATGTTGAGGGCAAGGTGAACGGCATTGAAAAGGAGCTTGTCGCCATGCTTGGCAGCTGGGGAAGAATACCGGTCACATATGCAGGCGGTGTGTCATCCTTTGACGATTTAAAATGCATCAGGCAGCTTGGACAGAACCATCTGAATGTGACAATAGGCAGTGCTCTTGATTTGTTTGGCGGTGCGATGGAGTACGATAAGGTTATAGCTTTTTGCAATAATAAGGAGATTTAAAATGGCAAAATACAGTAAGAATGATATTATCCGCATAGTGGATGAGGAGGATATTGAGTTTATCCGTTTACAGTTTACGGATATCTTTGGAACATTAAAAAACGTGGCTATTACAGCCAGCCAGCTTGAGAAGGCACTCGACAACAGGTGCATGTTCGATGGCTCATCAATAGAGGGCTTTGTGAGGATAGAGGAGTCAGATATGTATCTGCACCCGGATCTTGACACTTTTATGATTTTTCCATGGAGACCACAGCAGGGCAAGGTCGCACGAATCATCTGTGATGTCTATATGGCGGATGGTACACCGTTTGAGGGAGACCCGCGCTATATATTAAAGAAACAGATTGAAAAGGCAAAGCAGATGGGCTATATATTTAATGTAGGTCCGGAGTGTGAGTTTTTCCTTTTCCATCTGGACGAGAACGGACAGCCTACCACCATCTCGCATGAGAGAGCAGGGTACTTTGACCTGGGACCAAATGATTTGGGAGAAAACGCAAGAAGAGACATGGTTTTAACTCTTGAGGATATGGATTTTGAGATAGAGGCATCGCACCATGAGGTGGCGCCTGCACAGCATGAGATTGATTTCAAGTATGAGGAGGCACTTCATACCGCCGACAATATCATGACCTTTAAGCTTGCTATAAAGACAATTGCAAAGAGGCACGGACTTTTTGCCAGCTTCATGCCAAAGCCAAAGCATGGTGTGAGCGGCTCGGGAATGCATATCAACATGTCACTTTCAAAGGATGGTGTCAATATATTTGACAATGAGGAGGATAAGCTTGGACTCAGCGAGGAGGCATACTACTTCATAGGCGGTATCATGAAGCATATGAAGGGCATGACGGTCATCACCAATCCAATCGTCAATTCATATAAGCGCTTTGTGCCGGGATATGAGGCACCGATTTATATCACCTGGTCAGCTACAAACAGAAGTCCGCTTATCAGAATCCCTGCAGCAAGAGGTGAGGGAAGGAGAGTGGAGCTTAGAAACCCTGATCCTTCAGCAAATCCGTATCTGGTTCTGGCACTGTGCCTGGCAGCAGGACTTGACGGCATAAAGAACAAGATACAGCCGGATACAGAGCTTCGTGAGAATGTATTTGAGCTCACAGAACAGGATAAAAAGAGACTCGGAATTGAATCACTTCCTGCTGATTTACATGAGGCGGTTGAGTGCCTTAAGTCAGATGATTTTATCCGCGAGATACTCGGAGAGCATATCTACAACAAGTATATAGAGGCAAAAGAGGCAGAGTGGAACGATTACAGAGCTGCGGTTACCCAATGGGAAATAGATGAATATCTGTACAAATTTTAAAGGATGTAACAAACCGTGAATAATATTGTTATAGCATTTCCTAAAAAGGAAGTAGCCAATTCAATCAAAAAAATATTAGCGCAGAGCGGTTATACAGTCACGGCGGTTGCAAATACAGGAGCTTCAGCACTTTCGAGCATGAATGGACTGAATATGGGAATCATCATATGCGGATACAGATTTTCAGACATGATGTACAGTGAGATATACGAGTATATGCCTAAGGAGTTTCAGATGCTTCTTATAGCGTCGGCAGCGGGGATCATGGAAAAAAATGTGGATAATCTGATGTCATTATCCATGCCACTCAAAGTGCATGAGCTTTTGCAGACTGTTGAGATGATGGATTACACGATAACGCGCCGCAGGAAAAAGCTCAGGCAAAGACCTAAGGTACGTTCAAAGGAGGATCAGGAGATGCTAAGCAGTGCAAAGGCTGTACTGATGGAACGAAATGGATTTTCAGAGGAGGAAGCACACCGGTATATCCAGAAGCGAAGCATGGATAACGGCACCGGTCTTGTGGAAACAGCACAGATGATACTAAGCCTTATGACTGATGTGTAGTATGTGCTTTATGAAGCCAGACAGAAGAGCGTATGATAGTAGCTGCAAAGGCTTGAACAGTTACTATAAAAAATAATGATAAAAAAATATATTTACACTTGCATGGTAAAGTGATAAATTAGACTTATTGTAAAGTAACAAAGGAGAGATAAACATGTTTCAGATTAATGATAACTTTCAGAAATTACCGGGAAGCTACCTTTTCAGCACAATAGCTAAAAAGGTTGCAGCTTATCAGGAGGCAAATCCGGATAAAGAGATAATAAGGCTTGGAATCGGCGATGTAACACAGCCGCTTGCACCTGCTATCATCGATGCACTGCACAAGGCTGTTGATGAGATGGGAAATGCAGCTACATTCCACGGATACGCACCTGACCTCGGATATGAGTTCCTCAGAAAAGCAATTTCAGACAACGACTACAAGGCAAGAGGATGCGATATTTCAGCTGATGAGATTTTTGTTTCAGACGGAGCAAAGAGTGATTCAGCCAACATCCAGGAGCTTTTCTCAGCAAACAGCCGCATCGCTGTTACAGATCCTGTTTACCCTGTATATGTTGATTCCAATGTTATGGCAGGAAGAACAGGCACATATGATGCTCAGACAGAGACCTGGAGCAATGTAATCTATATGCCGTCAACAGCAGATAACGGCTTTGTTCCGGAGCTTCCAAAGGAAGTACCGGATATGATTTATCTGTGTCTGCCAAACAACCCAACAGGAACAACTCTCAAAAAGGAGCAGTTACAGGTATGGGTCGATTATGCAAACAAGAATGGTTCAGTCATCATCTTTGATGCAGCCTACGAGGCATATATCAGCGAAGCAGATGTGCCACATTCAATCTATGAGTGTAACGGTGCAAAGACATGTGCCATCGAGCTTAGAAGCTTCTCAAAGAACGCCGGCTTTACAGGCGTGCGTCTTGGCTTTACAGTAGTACCTAAGGAGCTTAAGTGTGGTGATGTATCACTTCATGCTATGTGGGCACGCCGTCACGGAACCAAGTTCAACGGTGCACCATACATCGTGCAGAGAGCAGGCGAGGCAGTTTACTCAGAAGCCGGAAAAGCACAGCTTAAGGATCAGGTAGCATACTACATGAACAATGCAAAGACAATAAAGACAGGTCTTGCAGAGGCAGGCTTTACAGTATACGGCGGAGTAAATGCACCATACATCTGGCTCAAGACACCGGATCAGATGACATCATGGGAGTTCTTCGATTATCTGCTTGAGAATGCCAACGTGGTAGGTACACCTGGCTCAGGCTTTGGACCAAGCGGAGAGGGCTACTTCAGATTGACTGCTTTCGGAAACTATGAGAACACAGTAAAGGCACTTGAGAGAATCAAGGCACTGTAAAAATAAATCAGGTCAAATAAAAATACCGTCAGGGAGATGTTCCCTGACGGTATTTTTTGTCTTGTGCGCCTAGCGGCGCACGTTTCTAACGGGTTAAAGTCCCGAATCCGCCCGGTAGTGGGAAGGATATAGCCGAAAGCAAGGGTGTCCATCGTGAGATGGAATCTGAAGGAAGCTGGATGTGGGGAACCTACTAACCCACGGGCAAATCTCTGGTCTGACGAACAGGAATCTCATATGAGGTCATGCATGAGGGTAAGGCTGCAAGCCATGTTGAAGCCCAATAACTACACGGAATCATGCATGATAAATGAGGCAGATGGATGGAGAGGAAGAAACGTGTGGTACCTAGGGAGGTCTGTGCGGTATGCCTTGAAAGAGGTAACCATTGCATAAAGCAATGCTGAACGCACAGAAGTCAGCAGAGGTCATAGTAGCCGAACGGAACAAGTTCCGTTCGAGGTGAAGGACCGAATCAGTAGGAGTCTTGAGTATGACCGAGAAAGGAGGAATGACCGTCTATGGCAGAAAACATTGAAAACAATGGCTGTTCGCAAAGAGATAATGCGGAACATGAAGGGTATGCGAAAGCGTCTAGGTCATTCAATCGGATATGGAAAGAAAGAGACAGTGCACAGCCGAGACTTTTGGAAGCGATACTGTATAAAGACAACTTTAACAGAGCGTATAAGAGAGTTAAGGCAAACAAGGGAGCACCGGGAATTGATGGCATGACCATTGAAGAGGCTCTTCCATATTTAAAGGAACATCAACAAGAGATAACTGACCGCATTTATCGTGGAAAGTATACTCCGTCTCCAGTAAGACGAGTTGAGATTCCCAAACCAGATGGTGGTGTGAGAAAGCTTGGCATACCAACAGTGATAGACCGCACACTTCAACAGGCAATAACCCAACAGTTAGTGCCAATCTATGAACCGCTGTTTGCAGAAGGCAGCTATGGCTATCGTCCGAACAGAAGTGCAAAAGATGCAATACTTAAGGTTAAGAAGTACGCAGAACAAGGCTATACATTCGCTGTAGTCCTTGACTTGTCAAAGTACTTCGATACTCTTAATCACGAAATTCTCATCAATCTTCTACGAAAGAATGTAAAAGATGAACGAGTAGTGCAGATGATTAAGCGCTATCTGAAAAGTGGGGTAATGGAAAACGGAGTGGTCATTGAGACGAAGGAGGGATCACCACAAGGGGGGAATCTATCGCCCTTGCTGGCAAACATCTACCTCAATGAGTTCGACCAGGAATTCCTGAAAAGAGGTGTTCCATGCATAAGATATGCAGATGACATCGTGCTTCTTGCAAAGAGCAAGCGAGCATCAGAGAGACTCTTGGAAAGCAGTACAAAATATCTTGAGGAGAGGCTGAAACTTACAGTCAACCGAGAAAAGAGCCGTACAGTCAGCGTGTTTGCAATCCGAAATTTTAAATTCCTTGGCTTTGCATTGGGAAGGAACGGAAAAGGCATATATGTCCGAGTTCATCCGAAGTCATGGAAGAAGTTTAAGTCCAGACTGAAGGAGTTATCTTCCCGTAAGCGATGTCAGTCAATCAAGCCAAGCCTTGAGAAAATCAAAGTATATGCAAGAGGATGGCTTAACTACTACGGAATTGCAAGCATGAAGAACAACATAGATGACATCAACGGATGGCTCTATCACAGAATACGCATGTGCATATGGAAACAATGGAAGAAACCAAGGACGAAGGTACGTAACCTTATCAAGATGGGAGTACCCAAAGACTTGGCAATGCAAGCGGGTAATACCCGACGGGGACATTGGTTCGCAACGCATACAGTTGCAGTAAACATGGCAATGACAAAAGAAAGACTGATAAACAGCGGCTTTTATGATTTAGCCACAGCCTATCAGTCAGTGCACGTCAACTATTGAAAGCGCCGTATACCGAACGGTACGTACGGTGCTGTGAGAGGACAGCGGTTAGCCACCGCCTCCTACTCGATTGAAATTTACATAAAGTGTAATTACTGTATACTTTTCAGCAACAAAAACTTTATGTGAAAAAGCATGATTTAGTTCTTCTTGAAACCGGCTCTCTTACGAAGAGTAGGGTCAAGAATCTTCTTTCTGATTCGAAGGCTCTCAGGTGTTACCTCAAGAAGCTCATCTGTATCAATAAAGTCGATAGCCTGCTCAAGGCTTAATACTCTAGGTGGTACGAGTGTGAGTGCCTCATCTGCTGATGAAGAACGTGTATTTGTAAGATGCTTCTTCTTACATACGTTGAGCTCGATGTCCTCGGCCTTTGAACACTGTCCGATAACCATTCCTGAGTAAACCTTGGCACCCGGTCCGATAAAGAGTGTTCCTCTCTCCTGTGCAGAGAAGAGTCCGTATGTTACAGCCTCACCTGACTCAAAGGCAATGAGTGAACCTGTTGCACGGTATGCAATCTCACCCTTGTATGGCTCGTAGCCGTCAAACATGGTGTTTAAGATTCCGTTACCCTTTGTATCGGTCATGAACTCGCCACGGTATCCGATAAGTCCACGTGCAGGGATATGGAACTCGAGTCTGGTGTATCCGCCTGCGATAGAGCCCATATTTCTAAGCTCGCCCTTGCGCTGCTGAAGCTTTGAGATGACAGCTCCTGTAAACTCGTCAGGCACATCGATGTAAGCAAGCTCCATTGGCTCAAGCTTCTTGCCGTTTTCGTCATACTTGTAGAGCACCTCTGCCTTACTTACAGCGAATTCATAACCCTCACGGCGCATGTTCTCGATAAGCACTGAAAGGTGAAGCTCTCCACGTCCGGAAACCTTGAAGGAATCAGGTGAGTCAGTATCCTCGACACGCAGTGAAACATCAGTGTTGAGCTCGCGAAGGAGTCTGTCACGGATGTGACGGCTTGTGACAAATTTACCTTCCTGTCCTGCAAGAGGGCTGTTGTTTACGATGAAGTTCATAGAGATTGTAGGCTCTGAAATCTTCTGGAAAGGAATAGCCTCCGGTGCTTCCGGTGAGCAAATTGTATCTCCGATGTGGATATCTGCGATACCTGAGATTGCTACAATCGAACCGATGTTAGCCTCGGCTACATCTACCTTGTCGAGTCCGTCAAACTCGTAAAGTTTGCTGATACGGACCTTCTCAAGTTTGTCAGGGTCGTGGTGGTTTACAACGACAGCCTCCTGATTGACCTTGATTTTACCGTTATCCACTTTACCGATTCCGATACGTCCTACATACTCGTTGTAGTCGATTGTACTGATAAGAATCTGTGTGTTGGCATCAGGATCACCTGTTGGAGCAGGGATGTAGTTTACGATTGTTTCGAAGAGAGGAGTCATATCCTTTCTCTCGTCGTTCAAGTCCTTCATGGCATAGCCGTCTCTGGCTGACGCGAAAACGAATGGGCAGTCAAGCTGCTCCTCAGAAGCATCGAGATCCATGAAGAGCTCTAATACCTCATCGATGACCTCATTAGGACGTGCCTCCGGACGGTCAATCTTGTTGACGCAGACAATGATAGGCAGCTTGAGTGCAAGAGCCTTCATAACTACGAACTTGGTCTGTGGCATAACACCCTCGAAGGCATCAACCACGAGGATAACTCCGTTTACCATCTTAAGAACACGCTCTACCTCACCGCCGAAGTCAGCATGACCCGGAGTGTCGATGATGTTGATTTTGATGTCCTTATACTGAATAGCTGTGTTTTTGGAGAGGATTGTGATACCTCTTTCACGCTCGATGTCGTTTGAATCCATTACTCGATCCTGAACTTCCTGATTGTCACGGAACACACCGCTTTGCTTAAGAAGCTCATCTACAAGTGTTGTTTTACCATGATCAACGTGGGCAATAATTGCTATATTACGAATATTGTCTCTTGTTGTTTTCATATTTTCCTTCTTTCTTTAATAAATAAAGCTAAGTTTGCAACTAACTTATTCTATCATAATTTTTCCAATGTGCAAGTTTTCATTGAAAGTTTTTATAAAATTAAGTGAAATGTTATTGGATTTGTCGACATTATTTGAGAAAATATACTTTGTGGAAATGTTAAAAATAGCTGGAAAAACATTTTACAAAAGGAAGGGAGACAAAAATTCATGGCAGATAAAATGTTTGAAAACAACCAGGTATCAATAATCGGAGAAATCGTTTCAGATTTTCAGTTTAGTCACGAGGTGTATGGTGAGGGCTTCTATATGATGGAGGTTTCGGTCAGAAGGCTTTCAGATTGCATGGACTATATTCCGGTGATGGTGTCAGAGAGGCTTATCAATGTGGAGGGTGACTACATAGGCAAAAGCGTATATATAGGCGGGCAGTTCCGCTCATTCAACAGGCATGAGGAGAAGAAGAACAGACTGGTGCTGTCTGTTTTTGCAAGAGAGCTTGAGGTATTGGACAGTGATTATGATGAGGATGCAGCCAATCAGATTTTCCTTGACGGCTATATCTGCAAGGAGGCTATATACAGGAAAACACCGCTTGGACGAGAAATTGCAGACCTGCTTGTGGCAGTGAACCGCTCATATGGCAAGTCAGACTATATTCCATGTATCTGTTGGGGAAGAAATGCCAGATTTGCGTCGACCTTTGAGGTGGGTACACATGTGCAGATCTGGGGAAGAATCCAGAGCCGCGAGTATGTAAAGAAAGTCAGTGAGACACAGGTGGAGCAGCGCACGGCGTATGAGGTTTCCGTGAGCAAGATTGAGGCATAGTATTTTAAATGGACAGTAACTGCGGATTTGTGATTTTCCCGAAAATTTGCAATAATAGTCAGATTGTGGTATTTTACTAGATATTATTGGTTAATGCTTGTAATTGTTGATGTTTACATCAGGTGTAAACTGTAATGATTATATATCAGGCAGAAAAGCTATGTGTATGGAGGCATGATTATTATGGAAAACGGTGCAGTACAGATTTATTATGGCGAGGGACATGGCAAGACAAATGTCGCTATAGGAAGTGCAATATGTGCTGCTTGTGAGGGTAAACAGGCTGTCGTTATTCAGTTTCTAAAGGGTAAAAAGGAGCCGGAATTTTTGAAAAAGCTTGAGCCGGAGGTGAAATTCTTTAATTTTTCAAGAGCCGGAATACTCTTTGAGCAGCTTGATGAGGAGAGTAAGCAGGAAGAAATCATGAATATCAAGAATGGCTTCAACTATGCAAAGAAGGTTATATCAACAGGTGCTGACATGGTTGTTGTGCTTGATGAGATGCTGGGGCTTTTGGATTTGCATCTGATTTCAAAGGAGGAGCTGTCGGATATGCTTGCTTCAAGGCCTGATGATGTGACCGTGATTATGACAGGCAGAGTACTTGACGATGGAATCAGGGAAATGGCGGATGAGATTTATAATATCGCGTCCGAAAAATAATAAGAAATATTGTCATGTGAGTTGACAATGCACAGGCGTGGTGATATTATTAGTGCAAGTGTGAGGCAGTTATATCATCTGCTGTATACGAATAATTTGATTAACAGATAGAGGTCGCGCGACTTATGAGTAGCTTTCCGGATGCCGCAGGGGCAGTTGATGGGAGATGAAAGGAATAGCGCCGAAGGGATTTATCATCTGCGGATATATCTCTGGGCATATGGCGAACAGCCTTATGACTGTCATCAGATTTGATGGGGAGCTATCGTGATTCATGAAGAATTGGGACCGGCTCTAAGGAGCCGGTTTTTTAGCGCTTAGAGGCAGACAGCGGCATACTTATACGTTAAGAGAATCAAATATCGAATAAAGAAAAGCAAGAAGGAGATAAAATCATGGCAATTTTCAAAGGAGCAGGAGTAGCAATTGTTACACCTATGTACGATAACGAGGAGGTTAATTACGACAAGCTCGAGGAGCTTATCAATATGCAGATTGATAATGGCACAGATGCTATTATCATTGCCGGCACCACAGGCGAGAGCCCATGTCTGTCAATGGAGGAGCATGCAAAGGTTATAAAGGCTGCCGTAGAGTTTACAAAGCATCGTGTACCTGTAGTAGCAGGCACAGGCTCTAATTGCACAAAGACAGCTATGCAGCTTTCAAAGGAGGCTGAGGAGTTTGGTGCAGACGGACTGCTCGTTGTCACACCATACTACAACAAGGCTACTCAGGCAGGTCTTGTGAGTCACTATTCGCAGATTGCAGACAGCACAAAGTGTCCTATTATCGTATACAACGTACCGGGACGTACAGGCTGCAACGTGCTTCCGGAGACTATGGCAGAGCTCTTTAAGACAAAGGAAAATATCGTGGGACTCAAGGAAGCTACAGGAAATCTGGCACAGGCTTCAAAGACAATGTATCTGACAGACGGAAAGCTTGATATGTACTCAGGCGAGGATGGTCTCGTAGTACCTCTTATGTCTATCGGAGCAATCGGAGTAATCTCAGTATGGAGCAATGTAGCCCCTGCAAAAGTACACAATATGTGCGACAGCTTCTTCAAGGGCGATTTACAGACAGCCTTAGAGCTTCAGAGAGAGGCTCTTCCACTTGTGGATGCACTCTTCTCAGAGGTAAATCCTATTCCTGTAAAGAAGGCTATGAACCTGATGGGTATGAATGTCGGACCTCTCAGAAGCCCTATGTGCGAGATGGGTGAGGATAATGCAAGGAAGCTTGCTGAGGTCATGAAGGCTTATGGCTTAAAGCTTGCATAGTACAACAAGAAAGGATACGATAAAATGACAAAGGTAATTATGAATGGCTGCAACGGCAAAATGGGACAGACTATCACAGAAATCTGTAAGGCTGATGCGGATATCGAGATTGTAGCCGGTATTGATTTATATGATGGAATAGACAATGACTATCCTGTTTTTTCGAGCATCGACAAATGTGATGTGGACGCTGATGTGGTCATAGATTTTTCCAATGCCAAGGCTGTTGACGGAGTACTGGACTATTGCGTGGACAAGCAGGTTCCGGTTGTTTTATGCACTACCGGTCTTAGTGATGAGCAGCTTGCAAAGGTTGAGGAGTGCTACAAGAAGGTGGCAGTGCTCAAGTCTGCAAACATGTCACTTGGCATAAACACTCTTATGGCTCTTCTCAAAAAGGCTGCACAGGTTTTCGCACCGGCAGGCTTTGACATGGAGATAGTTGAGAAGCATCATAATTTAAAGCTTGATGCACCTTCAGGTACTGCGCTTGCGCTTGCTGATTCCATCAACGAGGCTATGGATAACGAGTATCACTATGTTTACGACCGCAGCCAGCGCAGAGAGAAGCGTGATCCTAAGGAAATTGGTATTTCTGCTGTCAGAGGAGGAAGCATCGTTGGTGAGCACGAGGTACTTTTCTGTGGACAGGATGAGGTGATTGAGTTTAAGCATACTGCTTACTCTAAGGCTGTTTTTGCGAAGGGGGCTGTTGAGGCTGCCAAGTTCCTTAAGGGAAAGGGTGCCGGCCACTACGATATGGCGGATGTTATTGCAGCTAAGTAGATTGAGTGAATTGCTTCATTGTGGCGATAGGTCGGGCGTAAGCTCCGGACAACGGGATGCACACGCACTCTCCCAGGGCGCTACGCTACGTGGCTAAGATTCTGTACGAAATTATGCTTGATGGGTTTCTATGCTTGACGAAACCGTCGAAACGCGCCGTCCGTGGCGCGGTTCTCCTCACCCCTGCGTCCATGCAGGGGTGTTTCTGCGCTTCATGGGCATAATTTCTACAGTATCTAAGCCACTTCGCTATTCGTGCCTCGGGAGAGTGCGTGTGCACCCCGGTGCCCGGGGCTTACGCCCTTACGTTGTGGCGTGATAATGAGTGCTACGGTAACACCTCGGGGCTCGGTGTTACCGGGATTGTGTTTGATGGTTACTGTTCACACCTAACAGTGTGACCAGCAGCGCTTGATGTACGAATATGAGTACACTTGCGGATTTTGCTTGATTTATTGGGGAGTGCGTATTATATTAAATATTATAAAAACACAACAGGGGAGCTGGTATTTAGCCGGCTGAGAGTAGACTGGTAGTGTCTTGACCCATAACCTGATTTGGATAATGCCAACGTAGGATAATATCGCACGATTTTTAGGCGGATATACTCATTGGCGGTATATCCGCTTTTTGAATGTGTGGGTGATTATGAATAGTTGTAAAGAGATACAGATGAATAATTTTATAGAAAAGCTTAAGTCACGCAGTCCTTTGATTCACAACATCACAAATATGGTTACTATCAATGATGTGGCCAATATTGAGCTGGCATGTGGGGCTAGGCCTATTATGGCTATGGCACCGCAGGAGATGGATGAGGTCACGGGTATCTGCGATGGGCTGAATCTGAATATAGGCACTCCCTCTGAGGAGCGCTTTGAGGCGATGCGCATTGCTGCGAGGATGGCAGCGAAAAAGAACATTCCTATTGTGCTTGATCTGGTTGGTGTGGGCGTGAGCCGCTTCAGGATGGATTTTGTGATGAGCCTGCTTGACGAGGTGCGTGTGGATGTGATTAAGGGCAATTTGTCTGAGGTCAAGGCTGTTATGGAGCATGGCAGGTGCGATGGCGGCGTGGAAGTGACCGATACGGCAGATGAGTCTGATGCAAAAGAGCTTGCGTGCAGGGCGGCCCTGCGATATGGCTGCATCTGTGTGATTACAGGTGAGACCGATTATGTGGCAGAATTATGTGATGAAGTCGATTGCTATGACAATAATGAAAGCAGTCTGATGGGTACTGATGCGATGAGTACTGATGCGACGGGTACCGGTGTGATGGATAATTGTGTAGGGAATGCTGTTGCGTTGGATGCTGACGGATACACGCATAATTACAGGGTAGGAAGCATCACAGGCGGCCATCCTATGATGAAGCGGGTGACAGGCACCGGATGTATGCTTTCAGGGCTCATTTGTGCGTTTGTTGCGGCTGATTGCGATGATAAATACGGTGCAGTCACAGCAGCACTTAGCAGCATGAAGAGTGCAGGCGGGCTTGCTGCCTCTGATATGGCAGAGCGTGGCAGAGAGACAAACAGCTGTCATTTTATTAAGCCCGGAAATGCTTCATACAGGGACAGGCTGATTGATGCAGTATATCATATATGCGATGGTGATTATGAACTGATGTGAATATCGCTGTATGACAGACAATTGGTATGCAGGTCATGAGTCTTATATTTGGAAAACAGCAGGGTAAGAGGTGAAAGGTATATATGAACGAAACTGATTTAAAGCTCTACGCTATAACAGACAGGCAGTGGCTGCACGGAGCTAGGCTTTCTGAGCATGTGAAGCTTGCAATAGAGGGCGGTGCCACTATGATTCAGATCCGTGACAAGGATATTCTGAGTACGGATTCTGATGCAGGGCTTAAGGATGAGTATAGTGAGGCTCTTGAGATAAAGAGAATCTGTCATGAGCACAAGGTGCCACTCATCATCAATGATAACGTGCAGTTTGCAATTGATATAGCTGCCGATGGAGTACATCTGGGACAGGATGACATGAATCCGGCGGAGGCCAGGAAGCTTCTTGGAACTGACAAGATAATAGGAGTCACGGCAAAGACCGTGGAGCAGGCAAAGAAAGCACAAGCTGATGGCGCTGACTATCTGGGAAGCGGAGCTGTGTTTGGCTCTACCACAAAGCTCAATGCAAAGCCTATGACAAAGGAGCTTCTGCGTGAAATCACGGCGGCTGTCGATATACCGGTTGTTGCAATCGGAGGCATAAATGCAGACAATGCATCCACGCTAAAGGGTACAGGGATTGCAGGAATCGCCGTGGTAGGAGCGATATTTGCAAGCGCAGATATAAAGGCTGCAGCCAAGGAACTCGCAGGAATATGCGACAAAATTCTGTAATCACAGTATGACATACTGCTATAACTACAGTAATTAAACAATATTTTGAAGATACTGAACAGTTACGAGAAATCACAACATTCAGTAGAAAGGAGCGTAAATATGCATACAGCACTTACAATTGCGGGAAGCGATTCAAGCGGTGGCGCAGGCGTGCAGGCCGATTTAAAGACCATGCTTGCAAACGGTGTGTTTGGCGAGAGTGTCATCACGGCACTCACGGCACAAAACACCATGGGAGTTGACGCGGTGATGAATGTACCGGCTGATTTTATCGAGGCACAGATGAAGGCTGTTTTTTCGGATATTTTTCCGGATGCGGTGAAAATCGGTATGACATCATCGGTAGATACGATTGAGGCGATTGCCGCAGGTCTTGTAAAATATAAGGCAAAAAACATAGTTCTGGACCCGGTGATGGTCGCTACAAGCGGAAGCAGGCTGCTTGAGGAAAATGCAGCAAACACTCTGATGGAGAAGCTGTTTCCACTGGCTGACATCATCACGCCAAATATCCCTGAGCTTGAGGTGATATCAGGCAGACAGATTGGAAGCACAGATGACATCATAGAGGCATCAAAGGCTGTTTATGATAAATACGGCTGTCCGGTTTTAAGCAAGGGAGGTCATTTCACAGACACAGCATGTGTGTGTGACTATTTGTGGGATGGAAAGCGAGTCATCACATTTGAGACCAAAAGAGTGGATAATCCAAACTCACACGGCACAGGCTGCACGCTTTCATCAGCGATAGCCAGCGGCCTGGCAAAGGGACAGCCGCTCGAGCAGGCTGTGGATAACGGCAAGCGATATGTCACGGCATGTTTAAAAGCCATGCTTGATCTGGGACACGGCAGCGGTCCTATGAATCATGGAGCGTTGTTCATACAATGAAATAAGCACATGTTAAATAATTAATAGCAGTAATAATAAGAATAGTAATAACTACTAATTAACAGTAATAAAATAAAGAATAGGAGAGTACAATGAGTAATTACACAACACAGATGGATGCCGCAAGAAAGGGCATCGTAACACCTGAAATTGAAAAGGTAGCAAAGAAAGAGAAGATGGATGTAGACAAGCTGATGGAGCTTGTTGCAAGCGGAAAGGTAGCTATTCCTGCTAACAAGCATCACAAGTCACTTGATGCAGAGGGCGTTGGAAGCATGCTTCGCACAAAAATCAATGTAAACCTCGGTGTGTCAAGAGACTGCAAGGACTATGATGTGGAGATGCAGAAGGTCATGAGCGCTGTAAAGCTTGGAGCAGAGGCTATCATGGATCTTTCAAGCCATGGCAACACACAGCCATTCAGACAGAAGCTTACAAGCGAATGTCCTGCAATGATAGGAACAGTGCCTGTTTATGACAGTGTTATCCATTATCAGCGTGATCTTGCGACACTTACAGCACAGGATTTTGTCGATGTAGTCAGACTCCATGCTGAGGATGGAGTGGACTTTGTCACACTTCACTGTGGAATCACAAGAAAAACGATAGACCAGATTAAAAAGCACAAGCGTAAGATGAATATCGTAAGCCGTGGAGGCAGCCTTGTATTTGCATGGATGTGCATGACAGGAGAGGAAAATCCTTTCTACGAGCACTATGATGAGATACTTGAAATCTGTGAGGAGCACGATGTGACAATCTCGCTTGGAGATGCCTGCAGACCGGGCTGTTTAGCAGACGCAACAGATGTATGCCAGATAGAGGAGCTTGTAAGACTTGGAGAGCTCACAAAGCGTGCATGGGATCACAACGTACAGGTCATGGTAGAGGGACCGGGACATGTGCCGCTTGATCAGGTAGCAGCAAACATGAAGGTACAGCAGTCAATCTGTATGGGAGCACCATTCTATGTACTTGGACCTCTCGTAACAGATATTGCACCGGGCTATGACCACATCACAGCAGCAATCGGTGGAGCAGTGGCAGCAATGAACGGCGCAGCTTTCCTTTGTTACGTGACACCTGCGGAGCATCTTGCTCTTCCAAATGTGGAGGATACAAAGCAGGGCATCATCGCCTCAAAGATTGCAGCTCATGCAGCTGATATTGCAAAGGGAATACCGGGAGCCAGAGATATAGATGATAAGATGGCAGATGCCAGACGTGTGCTCGACTGGGATGCACAGTTTGCATGTGCGCTTGATCCGGAGACAGCTAAGGCTATCAGGGATGACCGTCTTCCGGAGGATGACCACAGCGAGGCATGCAGTATGTGCGGTAAGTTCTGTGCAGTGCGAAGCATGAACAAGGCACTTGCAGGAGAGTATATTGATATACTATAACTTTTTAGTACAGAAACGACTCGCAACTGTGAAGGTACTGAACAGTTACGGTATACTTTAAGGTGAGGTAATAATGGAAAGTAAAAAGAACACTAAAAAAGAACTCTTTCAATCAGAAAGATTGCCATGGCAGGAGTGCTTGTGGCAGTTGCCGTAGCAGGAAGCCTAATAAGCTTCCCTGTTGCCGGCAGCAAATGTGCACCTGTACAGCACATGGTAAATATATGCGCAGCAGTATTTTTAGGACCTGCATGGGGTGTCGGTGTGGCATTTTGTGCGAGTATCATCAGAAACCTGACAGGACTTGGAAGCCTCATGGCATTCCCGGGAAGCATGGTAGGTGCTCTGTGCTGTGGACTGATGTACAGATTCAGCAAAAAAATCATACCGACATGTATTGCAGAGGCGCTTGGCACAGGCATACTCGGAGGTCTGGCAGCGTATCCTCTTGCAAAATACGTGATGCTTATTCAGCCGGAAGGCATGTTTATATACATAGTGCCATTCCTTATCTCTACAGTGGCCGGAAGCATAGTGGCAGCAATTGTCATGCTGATTTTAAAGAAAAATGGAGCACTGACAGTATTTAAGGAAAATCTTGAGTAATATCCAGGGCTATGGCTTTATAAGAAGCTTCATGAGCTCATCCTGACAGATAGGCCTAGAGTAGTGATAGCCCTGAAAACAGGTGACGTCGAACTGCCTGAGATAGCTCTCAAGGCTATCATTTTCTATGCCTTCAATACATATCTTTAAGTCTGCGGCATTGGCAAAATTAATCATTCCGATTACAAGTGCCTGCTTCTTTTTCTCCTCGAGAATGTCTTTAACAAAGAACATATCTATCTTGATACCCTCTACAGGAAGCTCAAGCATCATCTGAGATGAAGAGCTTCCTGTGCCATAGTCATCCATAGTGATGTGGATTCCGGCTTCCCTGAATGCAGTGACGGTTTTCTTTATCATAGATATAGGCAGATCTCTGCATCGCTCTGTAATCTCTATCCACAGCTGTGAAGGTGGAAAATCATACTCTTTAAGAATTGCCAGAGTATCTTTTACAAAGTTTTCCTTTTCAAGCTGTTCTGAGGATGCATTTACATTGATGAAAAAGCCCGGTTTTATCTTTGCAAATTCACTGGCTGAGCTTATTGCAGTCCTCATGATATAATTTCCTAGCTCATACATAGCCGGGGTATCCTCAAGCCAGTCGATAAACAGTCCGGGTGGCACCGTGCCAAAAGGCTCCTTTTTCCAGCGCACCAGAGCCTCAGCACCCATTATTTCACCATTGCAAGCCTTTACAATGGGCTGAAACTCTACAAAAAAGCCATCACAGCCATTGATAACCGACTGATGAATGATTTTCATGATATCTATATGCGAGCTGCCATTGAACCTGACCATATCATTGAAAAATAACAAATCAGAGCTGTGAAGCTCCTTCGCGCGGTCTAGAGTATACTCTACCTTGCTGATGACAGTTGAGGTATCACCATCATAATCTTTGAGAATCAGACACGCAGCATATATATCAAACTCAAATTTAAAGCATTTAAAGAAATACATGGACTTTATTGTATCGGCAATTTTCTGATAGAAGGCCTCGGCCAAGGCACGGTCTGCTTCCTTTACCACAAATACAAACTTGCAATTATTCATATAGTAGGTAGCGGTGCTGCCATCCATCATGTAGATGAACTTGAGCGCAAGCTCACGCTGGATTGCAGTGTTGAAATTGGAACCATACAGTATATTGAACTCATCTATATGACCTATCTCCACCTCGATTATGGCTACAGACCTGTTTTCCATGATATAGCCGTTGATGTCTCTTTCAAACTTTGACTGACCATAAAGATATGTATATGGGTCGATATCCGGAAGGGTATTTTCGTTTCTGAGCACGAGGACATGGTAGCGGTGTCCGTCATCACCGGTAAAAATATCAGAATAAAATCCCATCATATATTCTTTGGTATGCTTTCCCATGCGGACATAAAATATATCATCCGGTTTTTCACCATTTAAGCGATAGCGGATTTCCTGCTTATATTCCGGCAGGTCAATGTCGTTGACACAAGAGCTCAGCTGTTCAAAGAAGCAGGTATGCTCGCCGGCTTCAAAGCCGAAAAAATCAGCTGTCTTGTCCGGTACGTAAGATAAGTCATTATCCAGGTCGGTGATGATAGGATATATCCCGTCTGATAATTCTGAAATTTTATCAATAAATTCCTTGTATATCGTGTGTTCTATCATAAATTAAAACTCCATATGTGTATAATGCACAAAATTCTTTTTATTATTATAGCATATGTATGCATTATATACAATAAGTTAGTTGGACTCTGAAAATGATATTTAGGTATGAAGCATTAATATAAATTAATGATTTTAATGTGTCATTTATATATTTGAAGGTATACTGATGACTGAAATATACCATCAGCTGCTTCAAATGCAACGTCACCATCATATTTGCCGGCAACAGAGCGGATGGATGACAGACCTATACCATAGTCGTCCCTCTTAGAAGAACGGTATTTTCCGTTTTGGATGGTAACATGTCCGTCAAAGCTGTTGTCCATAGTAATAATAAGTGTCTTATAGTGTACGTGGGCATGCAGTCGGATAAAACGTGATGGTGTTTCGTCTGAAGAATCCAGAGTATCCATGCGTCTGCAGGCTTCTATAGCGTTTTCTATCAGATTTCCAAATACCAGGCACAGGTCATTGTCCAAGGCCGCATCATCGGTTTCCGGAACAATAAGCTTTGTCTCAAGAGAGATATTTTCATTTCTGCATATGGCACTATAGTATGACAGAATGGAATTGACTACCCTGTTTTCGCAATAGCTTGCAGGCGCAGATGGTATGCTGTGGATCAGGGAATCCAGGTATTCATTCAGCTGTTTATTTTCAGTGTTTGCGAGGCCTTTTATTGCAACCAGCTGGTGACGCAGATCGTGGCGCTGCTTCTTAAAAAGCTGTTCGTTTGTTGTGATGAGCGAATTATATTTCTTCTGCTCCAACAGGGAATGCTCAAGGAGATTCATATCAAATATGAGCCTTTCATTCTCACGTTTTATACTGAGCATATCGCTTATATTAAGCCCCATTACAATTCCCATGATTATAATGAAAAGCAGAGTTCCAATCTGGTACAGCAATGACAATGAGGCCACAAATTTTAAATGATAATTGATTATCTCGGCACATGAAGCAAGTGCCAGTATGAATACCGGAACCATCAGCCGTTTTGCCCTGCTGTTTTGGCTGCGAACAGCCTCAAGGATGATGTATGCAGTCAGGAAGCAAAGTATGAGAGGCAAAATGACATGGAACACGTACATGCTCTGGGATAGTGCAACCGTACCGCTAAGCTGTAAGACACAAGCGACAAGGTCAAGCACGGTGAGGAGCTTCGCGATAACTATAATTGGCTTGTCATTCTTAAAACCAACTGCAAGCCTGCAGAAATACAGCAGCGGAATCATCTGCGAGAAAAGCCCGATAAAAGCACACAGATACAGCAGTGTAGGGTTTTTGACTATGACACCTGTGTAGTTGCACTCGCCGATAGACCACATGCCGGCCATGAGTGAGAAGAATCCAAAATGAAATATCATCTTGCAAACCTCTTTATCGTAGTATAAAAGCATCAGTGAGATAAATATAAACAAAACACCTGCGGCAAGCTCAAGCAGTGCTATAAAGAATGACCATTTATTCAGCTTTAACAGAGTGAAAAATAAGGATTTGTATGCTCCGTAGATAGGAGAATATACCGTAAGAGAGCTTCTGGTAACTGGAGACAGATACTCTATGCGAAGCTCTGTATCACCCGAATGACCGTCAGTGCCTATCAGGTACCCCTCGGTTGCGGGATCCTTCATATAGGATGGATAGTTTTCGGTCCTGCCAAACTCATATATGAGTTCATCGTCCAGATAGACCTTCGCAGGGGAATAGACAGTTTTTATGTAGATTGGATCATCCTTGTTCAGGTTGATATGTGTTGTGACGGTGACATGTGTGCGCGGCGAAAGGTGCTTAAAGGTATGTGGAAATGTGATTTCTTCTTTATCTGAATCCGAGCCCTCCACTACGGCATATGCAGAACTTACGATAGTGGCTTCAGGATAGCTCGCCTGGCTCATAATCATGTTTTTTGATGAAAGAAGCAGTATGCAAATCAGTGTAAGCAGTATAATTGTCAGATAGGGAATATTTCGTATAGCGCTAATTTTTTTCATAATCCGGGCTCCTTGCAGTGTATTACTTTTGACAGTCTAGCTCATATCAAATCAATAGGAAAGTGCCTTATTTAAGCCCTCTGGTGTGATCAAAGTAGTATCTCTCCAGAGCCTTTTTGGCTTTGCCGGAGAGCTCTCTCTTGATAGGGATATTTGTGTCATCGGCCATCACGAAGCATTTGAGTGAAGTATCAATGCGTGTGACATACGACAGGTTTACCGCGTAGCTTTTGTGCGGCAGAAAAAACAGCTCAGCGGGCAGCTGATCTGAAAGATCTGAAAGCTTCTCATAGCAGCTGATTTCCTCATTTTCTTTTAAATGTATGAAAATCTGCCTGGCTCTCTGCTCTATGTACATGATATCAGAAAGGGCAAGCCTCTCCATACTCTTGTTTCTCTTCACATAAAGAGACGGGGCATCTGATTTCTTCAGCATGGCAAGGTGAAGAATGTTACTTAGCTCAGCTGCAGAAACCGGCTTTTCGATATATCCGATGGCAGACAGCCTGTAGCTTTCCAAGGCATGCTCCGTGCTTGTCGTGATGAAAGCAACCGGGATATCGGCATCTGTCTCGCGGATTATGGAGACTGCCTCTATGCCGGTTATGGAATCTTTCATGTATATATCCATGAGCAGCAGGTCATACTTTCCGTACTCATATGAGGCAAGAAAAGAATCTGCATCCGTAAAGACAGTGTATGTATTTTGGATATCGCTGTGGTTGAGAATATCACAAAGCAGCACGGTCTCTGCAGCTTCGTCCTCGCATACAGCTATATTAAGTGTTTGTGGCATGTTTATTCCTCTGTAGAATGTGAATGATTATAAATAATCATAATATAATATGAAATAAATATCAAATAAATATTGCTATTATATATCCGAAATGCTAATATAATTATCAGCAGTTTATTAATTATTTTAAGGAGGTTTCAGTTATGAAATACTGTACAAATTGTGGCAGGCAGTTAGCTGATGATGAGGTATGCACATGTCGTCAGCAGGCACAGCCACAGGCACCAAATCAGACACAGGACAACAATGCACAGGCAGATAATGCAGCACAGCAGGGACAGTTTAACGGACAGCCGCAGGGCAGCGCACAGGGACAGTTCAACGGACAGTTCAACGGACAGCCACAGGGCAGCGCACAGTCGCAGGCGTTTGATAACTTCACACAGCAGGTGAGTGCAGCAGGACAGCAGCTGCAGAATGACAAGAATGTGGCATCTATCATCACATTCTACAAGGGTCTTGTTAAGAAGCCGGCACAGGCTGCAGCAGACTTTGTAAAGAATGCAAATATGGCATCAGGCTTTATATTTATTGGCTTATTTGCCATAGTAGAGGTAGTGCTGTCTGTAGTATATCTGTTATCAAGCGTAATTGGCAGCATAGGCGGCTTTGGATTCTCATTTTACCCGGCGAGCTTCTTTGAGGGAATCTTCTCAGGAATCGTAGGAGAGGCAGTGAGAGTACTCATTCTGGCAGCAGTCATTCTGGTTGTATTAAACGCAGTGCAGAAGGATAAAAAGGTGACATTTGCACAGACACTTTCAGCAGCATGTCTGTATGATGCAATATACCTTCCGATTATCCTTGTGGCAGCAATCATCGACATAATCCCATTCCAGTTCTTTGGCAATGTGAGCAGCTGGCTGCATACATTTGCGGGAGTAGTAGGATATGTAAGCATATTCTTTGGAGTAAGGGCAATAGAAGAGGATGACAATAAGCTTCCACTCGTGTGTGGACTGGCATTCCTTGCAACAGCCATTGGTTCAACAATTGTAAATGCTATTTTCTAATTTAATATTTGATTTAACATATCTGATTTAATATATCAGAAATAACCGGATCCTGTGAGATTTTCTTGCAGGATCTTTTTTTATTTCTGGCTTCGAATAGCTATCATATATCTTACGATTTGTCAAGTACGAGTTTTGACACTTTTTGTGTAAATTGTCGTTGTTATTGCCATGCGCGGAATTGATGTATAATGATAATTAGATTAATTTGTTTAGTTAAAAACTAGCTGAATATATGAGTCAATGATAATATGAATTCTATAATAAGCAGGTTTATAAAACTCGGGAAGAGAGGCACCTATGACGCATAAAATCAAGGTACAGATGTTTGGCAATTTCAGAATGGACTATAACGGAGCACCATTTGTGGCGGAAAAAATGCATAAGGAAAGCCAGTTCAACCGCATGATGCAGGCTTTGATACACTATTCTGACTGCGGAATAGCAAAGGATAAGCTCGAGGAAATAGTAATCGGTGAGCGTGACATAGATGCACCTCACACGGCACTAAGAGTTATTGTATACAAGACAAAGCAAAAGCTCGCACAGCTCGGACTGCCGGGAAAGAACCTCATATATTTGGAGGGAGGCATATATTACTGGACTCCGGATATAGAGATAGAAGAGGATGCAGCAGAGTTTGAGAAGCTCTATAACGAGGCCTGTGCACTGGAAAAGCAGATGCCACAGGAACCGGAGAGTGCAGAGACAGTGTGTGATGAGCGGATAAAGGAAATAGAAGACAATATGCTTGAGCTGTACGTAAAAGCACTATATCTGTATAAGGGAGAGTTTTTGGCGGCATATACAGGCGAGACGTGGATAGCACAGGAGGCCAGACGCTATCACACCATGTTTGAGAAAATCATAAATGAAGCTGCGTACATACTGAGAAAGAGAAAACAATTCAAGGGACTGGAGAAGCTCGGAGTATATGCGGCAAAGGTCGACCCGTTCAATGAGTGGGAGGAGCTCATCATGGAGGCGATGGTAGAGACCAGGCGCTATGAGGAGGCGGAAGAGCTATACACGGATATCGTGGACTATTATCTCAGGGAGTGCGGTATTTACCCATCTTCAAGACTCTTGGAAATACTTGAGAAATACAGTAATCAGATGAATCATGCACATGAGATACTGGAAAACATCCAGGAGGGCATGAACGAGCAGGAGGAAACAGAAAGAGGCGGATATTTCTGCAGCTATCCGGTATTCAGAGGAATATACCAGGCGTCCATCCGTATTATGAAGCGCACAAGGGTACCTGTATATCTCATGCTCTGTACTCTGGAGGACGAGGAAGGCAGACAGGTACAGAGCGAGACAAAGATGAACAAGTATTCAAGGCAGCTTAAGAAGTGCGTCGGTGAATCAATCCGCTACAGTGACATATATACCTCGTATGGAAAGGTGCAGTTTCTTATCATGCTCATCGGAATCAAGCGTGAGGACTGCGAGATAGTGAAAAAGAGAATCAACCGCCAGTTCGCAAAGAAAAATCCGAGAGCAGCAGAGAAATATCATGTGAACAGTATAGTTTGTGAGTTGTAAAGGGAATAGTACAAATTAGTTGGAAAAGCTGCAAGGTGCTGTTACATAATTAGAGGAAGATTTAATTTGATTATTTTATATATTATGGAGAAAATGTTATGAATGGTAAAGACAAGATATCAGTAATTATTCCATGCTACAATGTGCAAAAATATATTATGAGATGCTTTGATTCAATTTACAGCCAGACATATGGTTTTGAAAATCTCGAAGTGATACTCATAGATGATTTATCAACAGACAATACATGGTCTATATTAGAATCCTTACAAAGACAATACCCGGAGAATGTTATATCTCTTAAAATACAGAAAAAAGGAAAGTGTGGCGGTGCACGTAATCTGGGAATGGATATCTGCACCGGCAAATATATCACATTTGTGGATGCGGACGATTATGTGCATCCGGATATGCTCAGGGTGCTGCATGATAGAATGACAGAGGATGATTATGATGTGGCACAGTGTGGTGTATCGTGTTTTAAAGCAGATAAGCCAAATGTATTAGAAGTAAATGATTTTGAAATTCAAAGGCTTGATTTAGATAATGTTGATAATAGGAAAAATCTCATTATAGGTCTGACCGGATTTACTAATGTAACAGCATGGGCAAAGCTATACTCAACCAAATTTATAATAGAACATAATCTAAGATTTATAGAAGATGTATATTATGAGGATACACATTTTTCTATGCTTTGTGTGTTACTTGCAAAGAAATATTGTAAGGTGCAATCGACATTATACTATTACTTTGAGAATACAGAGGGCATTATACGTTCTGAAATTAGCAATGCAAAGATCCGGGATGCTAAGATTATTATGGATCATATAAGGCGGGCTATTCAAAGCAGAAAAGCAGAACTGGGAAATGTAATTGAGCAGTGTTATTGTGAAATCCAGACATTTTTGTTATGGCACCAATATATTGAGCCATATAGTAGAATAGAAACCTTTATGAATAGGGAACTGGATATTTGCAAAGAAGAGTTTTTAAAGAGTGAACCGGATATATTTAATAATCCATATGTGAAGTTTTTTTCAGATGATGTGATATTGAAAAGAATGTCAAAGCTGAGAGTAACTGCGAAAAAAATGGATAATGCATACTTTTTGGATAATGCAATGCATATCTGTTTTGGTATACATGATAAGGATGGAAATTACAGTGTCTGGGCTGGAACAACGATGCAATCCATTGTTGAAAACACAAAAGCGCCAATAGTTTTTCATATATTACATGATGACACATTGAACGAAATAAATAAAAATAAGCTGAGTCTTATTGCCGATAATAGTGGAAATGATATAGAATTTCATCATTTTAATTCGGACGTTTTTGGCACGTTTGCTGATTCAATGAATAGATTTGCAATTGGAACAATGTTCAGAATTATGTTGCCCGATATTATGCCGGATTTAAAAAAATAATATATTTGGACTCTGATTTATTTGTAAATACAGATATTGAAGAATTATGGAACCTAAATATAGATAATTACTGTCTGGCGGCTGCTCAGGATTGTTCGACAATAAGAAATTGGGGAACTCCATACGCTGTAGCAGCAGGGCAGACAAGTCGTGACAGATATTTTAATGCGGGTGTTCTTTGCATGAATCTTGACAATATCAGGAAAAATGGAAGCCTGTTTCAACAGGTTATAGATTATCTGAACGATAATCCACGGACATGGCTTCCTGACCAGGATGCTTTAAATGCCATATTCAGCGGAAAAACCTTATTGATAGATGAAAAATGGAATTATTTTATTGATGAGGCAAGAAAAAATAATGAGAAAGCAGAGAAAAAATATATCATTATGCTGCAACCCTGTTGATGCTGCATACAAATAATGAAATTGACAGAGCCTACTATTTCACAATACTGAGAACCCCATGGGGAGAGCAAATGGAGGATGGCTTATTGTGTAATTCTATGGGCAGAATTGTGGATAGAACAGCTATGCTGGAGAAGCTGCTAAAAAAAGTTACTCAAAACAATATACGACTCGTATTCTATGGCGGAGAGAACAGCTCAATAAGGAATGCAATGAGGCTATTAAATAGAAAATTCGATAGCTGTGAATGGCATGAGCATTTAAAGGAGAATGAGATTATCTGTGATGATAATACGGTCTATATAGTTTCAGCGGATGCGGACGATAGTAATGGATTAGAAATACTTGCAAATGCCGGATTAGAAAATGGCGAGAATTATTTTATAACACAGAGGTTTTTACATTATACAGAGGGTGGGTTTGCCCTATGATTTTTATTACTGATGAATTAGGTAAGTTTGAGAAAAATATAATAGAGCTGGCAGAAAATGTGGGATTTAAAGAATGCAAAACAATAGAAGCCATAGATTTGTTTTGTGGCATATCTGAAAAAAACGATGTGCTTAAGGAAAAAGACAGGTATTATGCATTCATAGATATCCCTCAATATTGGAGTGTTCGTGCAGATGGTCTAAATGGTGCTATATATGATAATAAAACCAAAAAGGCAAACATCTATTTTAAGAATCCGATAGAGAAAAGAATGGTCAGCAGAGTAGAGTGGATTGACAGAAATAATACAGTATATAGAATAGATTATTACAATAAATACGGATATAAGTATTGTTCTGAGCATGTGAACGGTGGCAATGCTACAGTCAGGGAATTCTATGATAGAAATGGTGATATTAATGTAATAGAACAGACAGGCTCAAAGACATATACCACGTTGGGCACAGGCATTAGTCCGAGAAGCTATAGAGGCTTTGCTGATTATCTGGAAGCTTATCTTAAATCTAATGAAATATATGATGAAAATATATGGTTGACAAGTGATGAGATATTAAATAAATTTGCAGGGGATTATGGAAATTTTAAAATATCATACCTGCCACAAAATAGATTAAACTCAGATTTGACAGTAATAACTCAGACTAACACAGCGTTTCGAATACTGTGCAGTGAAGAGCAGCAGGTCAATTGGTATAAAGAAAATTCAAATTATAAATGCGACAGATTATATTCATATTTTGAAAATAATGAATTAAAATTTGGAAAAAAGGAAGCACTTACTATTACAGAATCGGATCAGCTTGAGTATATTGAACAGCTTATAAATGACTTTCCGGAAATAACTTTTCATATAGCTGCCAGTACCATTATGTCAGATAAATTAACGAGACTGGATATAAATAATAATGTTGAGTTATATCCATGTATTACGGAACAAAAGAGAAAAGAACTGTTTGAAAGATGCGATATTTATTTGGATATTAATCATTACAGAGAGCTATACAATGCAGTAAACGAGGCAATGGTTAATAATATGATAATACTAGCGTTTGACAATACAGCGCATTCAAAAGAATTATATCCAATGGGAAATATTTTTGAAAGCAGCAACTATGTGAAGATGAAAGAAACTCTAAAAAATATAATAACTAGTCAGACGATATTCAATGAATATATAGACAGGCAAAAGAAGCAATTAAAACAATTAGCTGCAAAAGTAGTTATGGGTGATACAGATGAGAGTATTTGATTTTACATTACTTAGTGGATATGAATTTTCCGGAGTCGATGTTGCTCAGGGATTTAGAGCAAGATTGCTTGCAAAAAACAATGTAAATGCTAAATTTATTTTTACAGAGTTGCCGACAATTAGGGATATGGAACTGTATGGTTCGCAAAAAATAAAACGTGGTCAGATTATGTCTGCACATATTTTTATGACCGGAAGATTAGATATGAGTTTGTCTGTGAAAAAAGAAGCTCTTTTAGAAAATGAAAAAGAAAATTATGAGTATGACTATATAGATGAGAATGGAAAGGTGATTTGTCTATATAATTCCGGTGAAAAATCGGTTGAAATATTATGTGATGAAGATGGATTTGTTGTAAATGAAAGTCTATTTAAAAACGGAAAAAAATATTTAGTAAATTATTATACAGACAGCTTGTCATATACAGAGCTGTATAATTGGGATAATGATTCGAACGATGGCTTAAATCTAGGAAGGAGAATTTTTGGAACAAACAAGGACAGATGGTTTATGAACAATGCATCTATAAAGATAATGTTGAATATCTGTTTAAAAATGGTGAAGTTATAGACAATGTAGAGTTTCTAGAAAGATTTGTAAAGGCACTTAATCTTTGTGAGAATGATATATGTATAATGGATAGAGCGGGATATCTTGATTATATACAGCCTCTTTTTGAAAATAAAGGCAAATCAAAGCTGATAGCTGTATTACATTCAGATCATTTTTACAAAATATATGAGGATGAAAGCTCATTATACATGAACTATGAGTATTATTATTGGTTCAAATATTCAGAGGCAATAGATTATTTTGTTGTTGGTACGGATGAACATAAAAGAAGTCTGGAAGCATTTTTAAAAGAGTATGATTGTTTTGTTCCACATATTGCAGCTATTCCACCCGGGGCTATACCTGAAGACAAACTTAAAAGTAAAAGTGAGCGTAGGCGAGGCAGCATAATATCTGCTTCAAGACTTAGCCCGAGGAAAGGTATTGATATTCTTATTAAGAGTGTGATAAAAGCACATGAACAAAACCCAATAATCAACCTGGATATATATGGAAGTGGTGATGATGGGTATACTTCATATTTACAAAATATAGTTAAAGATACTGGTGCCGATGATTATATTCACTTTAAAGGGCGCTGTAATCTTGAAAAGATTTATCCGCATTACGAATTGTTTGCATCATTTTCTTTGTGGGAAACATTTGGACTTTCACTCATGGAGGCTGTAGGAGACGGACTTGCTATGGTTGGATTGGATGTCAGATATGGAAATAGGCTTTTTATACATCAGGATGAAAATGGCTATCTGGTGGATTTTGATATTGAAACAGACTTTCAAAATAAAGATAAGCTCTGTGAAAGAACTGCAGCAGCAATAGTTAAAATATTTGAGGATGATAACAGATTAAAGAAATTTCATGAGAATTCCTATAAAATTGCAGAAGAATATAAGGAGCATGTTATAGAATCAAAATGGATGAAGCTTGTAAAAAATATATCAAAACTCAATCCGTCAAACTTAATTTCATAGAGAAATGCAGTAACATGAAGGTAAAACATCCTAAGGATTATTGGCTTGAGTATGAGAGAAAAATGTTGGAAAACATCAATGAAACTACAGGCTTGTAGACAGGAGTATCAATGAAAACACACATTACAACACTAAACAACATGGCAGGAACTGCCAGTTTGGCACATAGAAGAGTATTAAAGGTGGCTCAGAGTATTGGCTGCCATGAAATGGGCTTATCTTTTTATCATTTAAAGCCAGACTATGCGAAGGAAATAGACAAACGTCTTGATGGGATAATTGCGCCTCTTAACTATGGGGATATTGTGATTTTTCAGTATCCAAGCTGGATTGGGGTGAATTATGATGAGAGCTTTGTAAACAAGATAAAGTCGTACCGGGATACAAAGCTGATAATTTTTGTTCAGGATATACAAAAGCTCATGTTTGATTCTGAGCAGGCAATTCTTGATATGGAAATCAGAACTCTCAATAAGGCGGATTTACTTATTTTGCCATCAAAGAAGATGCATCGATATCTGAAAGAAAATGGGCTTGATGAGAAGCCTGTTATCTATCAGACTATCTGGGATATGCCATCAGACATTTGTTTTGTGGATCATGCTGTAACGAGATGCTTTCACTTTGCCGGGAACTATAATCGTTTTCCGTTTCTGGCAGAGTACCATGGCAAGACACCGATTTATCAATATGATGCAAATAAGCCGGACAGAGAAAATGATGACAGCTTTTGCTGGAGAGGGTATTTTGAGCAGGAAAAGCTAATGCATGAGCTTTCCAAAGGTGGCTTTGGGCTTGTTTGGAGTGATGGCGAATATTTTGACAGATATTATTCGATGAATCAGCCGTACAAGCTCGGTACAAATCTGGCAGCAGGGATACCAGTTATAGTAAAAAGAGGCTGTGTTCATGAGAAATTTGTCGAAAGAAACGGTCTGGGATATGCAGTCGATACGTTGGATGAAGCTGATAAACTAGTTCAGAGTATTACGGATGCAGAGTATATAAAGCTTTACCATAATGTGAAGAATATTCAAAAGCTGATATTAGATGGCGCATATACAAGAAAAACACTTCAGGATGCAATAATTGAGGTTTTAGAAAATGCCTGTACACCGGTTGAAAACAGATATCAAGATCATATATAGATTTAGCAGACAAATCAACAGTGACAGGATATAGTATTTGACCATGATCAGGTGTATGAATCACAGATAGTTGCTACAGTGGAATAATGGGGAAGAGATTATGAGCGTACATATTACAAAAACTTATAACATAGGCGGATTGATTGGTCTCCGTCAAAATGCAGTGAAAAACGCTGGTGAAACACTTGGCTTTAAAGAAATGAGTTTATTTAAATTTCCTGATGCATATGATAGTGATGATGAGCTTCATGTTAGGATGGATGGCATAATCGCATCACTTTGTCCGGAGGATATAGTGATTTTTCAGCATCCAAGCGGAGAGAGTCCCAGATACGATGGATTTTTATTTGAGCATTTAAGAAGATATCATGGAACAAAAATTGTTGCGTTTATACAGGAAATAGCATTCGATAGAGATGACAGTGAGTATTCTTTGAGTGATGAAATCACGCTGCTTAACAGGGCTGATATGTTTATTTTTGCCTCAGCTGCGCTGCGGGATTACTATATCGCAAATGGATTAAAAGAAAAACCTTATCTGATTCAGAATATACCGGATTATATGACAGACATTTGCGCAAATGAGCATAAAAATAAAAAACTATATATCATGGCGGAAACGAGTCAAAATGAATATCCATTGAACAATTTGAATATAGAGGTGGTGCAATATGATGAGTACCGTGCCATGGAATCTATACTCAGGTTGTCAGACGGAGGCTTTGGATTGATTTGGGATGCGGATGAGCAGGCGCTTGGACTTTATATGGCTGCCGGAATCCCAGTGATAGTTAAAAAGGGGTTGAGCTGTGAAAAGTATGTGACAGATAATGAAATAGGAGCAGCAGCGACAGATTTTGAAGATGTATACCGGATAGCTGTATCAGAATCGGAAGATAAATTGAGTCAATACTACGCAAATGTCAAAAAACTGCAAAATTTGTTCATAAATGGAATATATACCAGAAAATTATTGCTGGATACCTTGATTATGTGTGGAGAAAGGCTATAATTTGGCGGTATATAAATGTTTTTATACGATTTTAGATACACCTAGGAGTTTATATTTATAGTGTTAAAGAGGAAAACTATAGTTATGTCCGGATGAAAGAGGATTAGGAAACAGATAATCAAGTATCCGGATTCATGTGAATAAGGAGAGACTATATGAATAAGAAGAAGGTTGACAGTATTTTAAAAGGTATAACCGCAGCAGGAATTGCCATGGGTGGAGTCAGCTCTATCCAGGGTGCTGATATGGTTATGGCTGCAATTAATGAATCGGCAGCAGATTCCAATTCATTAGTTGACGCAGGCTCTTTGTCTGAGAGCGAACGTACAGAGTATAGCGAGAGTACAACACAGAGCATGAGTGAAAGCGCTTCAGAGAGCACTAGCGAGAGTGAGAGCGTGAGTGTAAGTGAAAGTGAAAGTACCAGTGAAAGCTCAAGCATCAGCGAAAGTGCTAAGCAGAGTGATGCAGAACAACAAAGTGGTGATAATGTTGTAGCGGCTGCATACACAGATGATGCAGAACAGGATACGGCTGTTTATGCTCGAATGAGTGGAATGCCGCAGCTTGCAAGTAATGATACAAATAGAGATGATTGTGTATCAGATCAGGTACATCATGTGACTAAGATTACGGCAAGTAATTTTAAAGATTTAGCTAGATCTGATGTTCAATCTATAAATGATGTAAAACCGAAGAAATGGAAAGATAAAAATTTTCAGTATAGAGTAAAGAATTCATATACAGGTGAGTGGGAATATTTTAATAATTTTGATCAAGTTACATTTAATTGGACAGAAGGAATTCTCTGGTGGGAAACCAGCCATAATAAAACTGGCGAATTGTATATATGTGACGGAAATGCGTTTGTATTAAAAGTGTCTGATAATGAATGGGTAGAATTTAGAAGTAGTAGTACAGGTGGAGTACATACGTATAAATACGCATATAAGCATGGGGATTCCATTGATTTACTGGATGATGCAGATCCAAACTATGAGAAGAGTGAATCAGTAAGAATATCAGAGAGTATGAGTGTTGAAGCAAGCACTAGCGCGTCAACAAGTGCAAGTACCTCGGCAAGTACAAGTGCATCAACCAGCGCAAGTACCTCAGCAAGTACGAGTGCATCAACAAGTGCAAGCACCTCAGCAAGTACAAGTGCATCAACAAGTGTGAGCACATCGGCAAGTACTAGCGCATCGACAAGTGCAAGTACATCGGCAAGTACAAGTGCATCAACAAGCGCAAGTATCTCAGCAAGTACGAGTGCATCGACAAGTGCAAGCACCTCAGCAAGTACAAGTGCATCAACAAGTGCGAGCACATCGGCAAGTACTAGCGCATCAACAAGTGCAAGCACCTCAGCAAGTACTAGTGCCTCAACAAGCGCAAGCACCTCAGCAAGCACAAGTGCATCAACAAGTGCAAGTACATCGGCAAGCACGAGTGCATCGACCAGCGCCTCAATAAGTGCAAGTACATCGGCTAGCACAAGTGCATCAACAAGTGCAAGTACCTCAGCAAGTGCTAGTGCCTCAACAAGTGCAAGCACATCAGCAAGTACCAGTGCATCAACAAGCGCAAGTACCTCAGCCAGCACCAGCGCATCAACAAGTGCAAGTACCTCAGCAAGTACCAGTGCCTCAACCAGTGCAAGTACATCGGCAAGCACTAGTACATCGACAAGCGCCAGCACAAGTGCATCAACAAGTGCAAGTACCTCAGCAAGTACGAGTGCCTCAACCAGCGCAAGTACCTCAGCCAGCACCAGTGCATCAACAAGCGCAAGTACATCGGCAAGTACGAGCGCATCGACAAGTGCAAGCACCTCAGCAAGCACAAGCGCATCAACCAGCGCAAGCACAAGCGCAAGTACCTCAGCAAGTACGAGTGCCTCAACCAGTGCAAGTACTTCAGCAAGTACAAGTGCCTCAACCAGCGCAAGTACATCGGCAAGCACTAGTACATCGACAAGCGCCAGCACAAGTGCATCAACAAGTGCAAGTACATCGGCAAGTACAAGTGCCTCAACCAGCGCAAGTACATCAGCCAGCACCAGTGCATCAACAAGCGCAAGTACATCGGCAAGTACGAGCGCATCGACAAGTGCAAGCACCTCAGCAAGCACAAGCGCATCAACCAGCGCAAGCACAAGCGCAAGTACCTCAGCAAGTACGAGTGCCTCAACCAGCGCAAGTACCTCAGCAAGTACGAGTGCCTCAACCAGTGCAAGTACTTCAGCAAGTACAAGTGCCTCAACCAGCGCAAGTACATCGGCAAGCACTAGTACATCGACAAGCGCCAGCACCAGTGCATCAACAAGTGCAAGTACATCGGCAAGTACAAGTGCCTCAACAAGTGCAAGTACCTCAGCTAGTACCAGCGCCTCAACCAGTGCAAGCACCTCAGCCAGCACCAGTGCATCAACAAGTGCAAGTACATCGGCAAGTACAAGTGCCTCAACAAGTGCAAGTACCTCAGCTAGTACCAGCGCCTCAACCAGTGCAAGCACCTCAGCCAGCACCAGTGCATCAACAAGTGCAAGCACCTCAGCAAGCACAAGCGCATCAACCAGCGCAAGTACATCAGCAAGCACAAGCGCCTCAACCAGCGCAAGTACATCAGCAAGCACAAGTGCCTCAACCAGTGCAAGTACATCGGCAAGCACTAGTGCATCGACAAGCGCAAGTACATCAGCAAGCACAAGTGCATCAACAAGTGCAAGTACATCAGCTAGCACAAGTGCCTCAACCAGCGCAAGTACATCAGCAAGTACAAGTGCTTCAACAAGTGCAAGTACATCGGCAAGTACAAGCGCCTCAACAAGTGCAAGTACAAGTGCCTCAACCAGCGCAAGTACATCGGCAAGTACAAGTGCATCGACAAGTGCAAGTACCTCAGCCAGCACAAGCGCATCAACTAGTGCAAGTACCTCTGCAAGCACCAGTGCATCAACCAGCGCAAGTACCTCAGCTAGTACGAGTGCCTCAATAAGTGCAAGTACCTCTGCAAGCACCAGTGTATCAACCAGCGCAAGTACATCGGCAAGTACAAGTGCATCAACAAGTGCAAGTACCTCAGCGAGCACAAGTGCCTCAATAAGTGCAAGTACATCGGCAAGCACAAGTGCATCGACAAGTGCAAGTACCTCAGCAAGCACAAGCGCATCAACTAGTGCAAGTACCTCAGCAAGCACAAGCGCATCAACTAGTGCAAGTACCTCAGCAAGCACAAGTGCATCGACAAGTGCAAGTACCTCAGCTAGTACGAGTGCCTCAATAAGTGCAAGTACATCAGCAAGCACAAGCGCATCAACTAGTGCAAGTACATCAGCCAGCACAAGTGCATCGACAAGTGCAAGTACCTCAGCTAGTACGAGTGCCTCAACAAGCGCAAGCACATCGGCAAGTACCAGTGCCTCAACAAGTGCAAGTACCTCAGCCAGCACAAGCGCATCGACAAGTGCAAGTACCTCAGCAAGTACAAGTGCATCGACAAGTGCAAGCACCTCAGCAAGCACCAGTGCATCAACAAGTGTAAGTACCTCAGCAAGTACAAGTGCCTCAACAAGTGCAAGTACATCGGCAAGTACCAGTGCCTCAACAAGTGCAAGCACCTCAGCAAGTACAAGTGCTTCAACTAGCGCAAGCACATCGGCAAGTACGAGCGCCTCAACAAGTGCAAGCACCAGTGCCTCAACAAGTGCAAGTACCTCAGCAAGCACGAGTGCATCAACGAGTGCAAGTACATCGGCAAGCACAAGCGCATCGACAAGTGCAAGTACATCAGCAAGCACCAGTGCCTCAACAAGTGCAAGTACCTCAGCAAGTACAAGTGCCTCAACAAGTGCAAGTACATCGGCAAGTACCAGTGCCTCAACAAGTGCAAGCACCTCAGCAAGTACGAGCGCCTCAACCAGCGCAAGTACCTCAGCAAGCACCAGCGCATCAACAAGTGCAAGCACCTCAGCAAGTACAAGTGCATCGACAAGTGCAAGCACATCAGCAAGCACCAGTGCCTCAACCAGTGCAAGTACATCAGCAAGTATGAGTGCTTCAACAAGCGCAAGTACATCGGCAAGTACGAGTGCATCGACAAGTGCAAGTACATCGGCAAGTACAAGTGCCTCAACAAGTGCAAGCACCTCAGCAAGTACAAGTGCTTCAACAAGCGCAAGTACATCGGCAAGTACAAGTGCCTCAACAAGTGCAAGTGAGTCATCAAGTGTAAGCGAGTCACTCAGCACAAGCGAGAGCATCAGCACAAGCACAAGTACGAGTCAGAGTCAGTCAGCTGCAAATGTGGTACCGACACCGGCTCCAACTCCTGCACCGGCAGTAGATAATGCTCCTGCACCAGCAGCAACTATCACACCGGCTGCTACACCTCTTGCAGCAGCTACACCGGTAGCACCTGCACCAGCAGCTCCTGCGGCACCGGCAGTACCGAATACACCAATTCAGGATGCACAGGTTCCTCTTGGAGTAAATGAGGAAGAAGATAATCTTCAGAACATCGAGGATGAGGATACACCTCTTGCAGCAGGCGGAACAGCCAAGGACGGTATCAAAACATGGTGGTGGTGGATTGCAGCAGCAGTTGCAGCTATCACAGGAAAGGGTGTTTATGACAACCGCAGAAGAAAACCTGCAAAGAGCGACGATTCAGAAGATAATTCTGATGAGAAATAAATAATTAATAGCAATACTAACAATATTGTTTTATAATATTAGTGACCATCTGTAGCGGATGGTCACTAATTCGTTAAGCTGTTTTGTAGTAAGACGAGATTACTTTGTGAGGAAAGGTGAATTCCTTGAAGCAGAAGGATAGTATAAAGAAGAAAAAACAAAAACAACAGAAGGAACACGTATTATTATATAAGCTTTTATATTCGTTCATGACCATGCTCGTGTACATGGTAGGCAGAAATATACCACTCTACGGGATAGATATAGATGCATATAGCAATGTAAACGTAGATGCGCAGTCCATACTTTTACAGGCTATTTCAGGTGATATGAAGAACTGTTCCATTTTCATCATAGGCTTGTGGCCGTACATGCTGGCATCCATGCTTGCCATACTGATAGTTGCAATCATGTCGCTTGACCACACCAGGAAGCTGTCACCGAAGAAGATAAACATATGGACAGTTACCATCATGATGATTATCGCAGCCGTTCAGGCATATCACAAAACACAGACACTTATGTATAGGGTTAGTGGATATGAACTTATATGGAATAAGATAATAGTTTTCATACAGCTCATCAGCGGGTATGCTGCTAGTGGTGTCTATGTGCGACAGAGCTACCAAATATGGTATCGGTGGCAAGGTGAGTGTATTCATGGTCAATATAGTCAGTGGTATGATGACCATGTTTACAGGAAAGCCGCTTGAGAAGCTGGCACTGCCTGTAGCCATAGGAGTGGCAGAGATTGCTGTCATGATAGTACTTGAGACCACTGAGAAGCGAATAGCAGTACAGAGAGTTTCCATAAACAATATTTATGCGGATAAGAACTATATCGCTTACAAGCTCAATCCTGTCGGTGCTACACCGCTTATGTTTGCGTCAGCCGCTTTTTTGCTTCCACAGTTTATGTGCAATGGACTTCATTATCTGTTTCCGGACAATGCTGATATTCAGTGGTGGATGGACAATATGAGGCTCACATCACCGCTTGGAATTGTAGTATACATGGTGATTATATGTCTGCTTACAATTATCTTTTCTATGGTTATGCTGTCTCCGGGCAGGACAGCAGATGATCTGCTTAAGTCGGGTGATTCTATACAGGATATATATGCAGGAAAGCCTACGAAGAGATATCTGATTGGCACAGTGCTCAGCTTTTCCGTTATAAGCTCAATCATTATCTGTATATGTCAGGGTGGACCGCTGTTTTTACAGTTTGGAGGATATGTGGACGCATCACTTGCTATGCTGCCGTGCTCTATCATGATGACGACAGGTCTTTGGATTTCGCTGTACCGCGAGGCAGAGGTGTACCGGAATATGGACAGATATCATACATTCATATAGCTCCCGGCGCTTTGAATTAAGAATTAGGAGGAATCATAATGCTATATTTTATACCGGCATGGTATAAACAGAATATGTGGTGCGAAAACGAGCAGCAGTGGTATATGCGCAGGCTCAAGTCAGAGTTTGACGAGACTATAAAGCAGATTACTCTTTTTCATAGAAATGTGGACAGACCTTACAGGATTCTTGTGCTCGGATACTCGCCAAATTTCAGACATTTCCTACACAGGCAGGGCATGTACCGCTCAAAGTACTGGTCATGCTTTGATGCGATAGCACAGGTCAGGAGAAAGAAGGTCGCTGTGCTGTCATATCACGATATCAAGTGGCCGAAGGGGCTGGAGTTTGTGTATTCGCCTTTTTCTATAATCGCTTTGCAGGGCGATGTGAAGTATGCACAGGTAGAGTTTGGTGAGGATGGCAATCCGATATCCATAGATATGTTTGAGGATGGCAAAATCTGCAGGCGCAACTATTATGATGACAGAGGCTTTGTTTCCAGTACTGTTATATATGAAAACGGCATAGAGCAGTATCAGGATTTTTTGATGGAAAACGGCATCTGGAAGATACGTGAGTATAAAAATGATGGTCATGTGGTTGTCAATCAGACATGCCCTGACTATGATGTGGTGCCTGATGCTAAGAGCGGCAAAGCAGGTGAGCCGGTTGAGATGCGCTTTACAAAGGCTGAATATGACAGCCTCGAGGCGGTTATCGAAGAGGTATTTGCAAGCTATGTGAATCTCACAAGGCAAAATGACAACTTTTTCGTGGCGATGCATCCGCTTCATATCAGGGTTGCAGAGCATGTGCTTAAGGGGAAAAGGATTATTGCTACATTTTTTGAAAACAGATTTGATTTCACGCAGACATCACTGGCAGCGGATTTTTTAGAGCATGCGGAAAATATCATTACGGATTCTGATTATACGACGAAGCTTATTATGGAAAATCTGGGTGCAGTAAATAACAAGCCGCTCAGATTACATATCACAGATATTCCGCCATATGATACCAGGATGGACTTCGGTATCAGCTCGCAGCTTCGTGTGCAGAACATACTCGTGCCGGTTGATGGACTGACTGAGGATGCATTTGCTCGGATTATAAAGGGGCTTGCGGATTATCTGACCATTAATGACCTTGCGAGAGTTCATTTCTTTACAAGAGATGCCTCATGGGGTCATGAGGATGCTATAAAGAATGATACGGTAAAGCTTCTTGATAGTATGGGCTATGATTCCCGTTTGGTAACAGGCGATGGTGAGGCAGCTCTCGGCTTTGGAGGCAGCGGGGCTGATGTATTTGCCGAGAATGAGCTGGGGGATATAGAAAAAACGGTGGAGCAGAGATTTTTCGTGGATGTATGTGTGGATGAGCGTGATATCAGCAAGTGTATCAACGAGCAGAGAGTCATCCTCGATATGAGAGGCACGATGGATGTTTTTGTTTATGTTACAGCTATCAGCAAGGGCGTGCCAAGAATCAGCCTGAGTGCAGACCAGTTTCTTGTTTCAGAAAAAACGGAATGGTCATAGATGATTTTTCTGATATCGGAAGGAGTCTGACCTATTATCTGGACAGCTTTGAAAACTGGAATCAGGCATTGGTGGAGTGCTATGAGCTTGGTCAGAAATATACCACATCGGTGCTGCTTAAGAAGTGGAGAAAGGTGCTAAATTTTAGTGAGTAAGATTCATGTTTTATATGTTGGCGATGACGATTGGACAACTAAATACAGCATTCCGGACAATATAGAGTTTGAAGTATACGAGTCTGATGAGAGTGAACTAACGGCAAACAGACCTGCGAGAAAGCTCATGGATTTAGTTATTCTTGACAGGGATATAACACTCTCAGAGGAAAAGGCTTTTACGAAGTTTACAAGGGGCTACTGTCTTTTTGCAACGGAAAATGTGCAGATGCTAAACAGCGCGACGAGCAGATATTTCAAGGCACGAATGGGACAGTATCTGTATACCGGCGATGTGCAGTATTTTCTGGCTCATGAGGTGAGAAATTACTATCCAAATCCTTATGGTGAGAAGTTTAATCCTGCCAAGCTTGCTGTCAGTGATTCCTTTACAGGAAGGGTAGCATGTGATGGAAACTATAACTTGGTTCTAGATGGAGAGTTTGGGGAGAATTTTTCGCAGATTGCATACTGGAGATATAATATCCCGGTTTTTGAGGGACAGTGTATTGATATGTATCTTGAATATGAGAAAACTGGGGATGTAGAGATTAAGCTTAGATTATTTCAGTTCTACTATGGCTCGATTGGTGATATTAAGCAGGTCTGGGAGTTTGACGAGGAACAGCTTCAGGATGTTTTCAGGATAGATAATGAATCAGATCAGGGTCCTGTTTTTGTTTCTATACTTGCAAGGGGCACCGGCAGCCTGAATATCATATCATTGCACGACAGACATTCCCGCCGTGGACACGGATTTTTCCTGCCCGGAGGTGAGAGGCTTGTCTCTTCTAAGGGAGAGGAAGTGTTTGTGTACTTTGAGAAGGGCGATATGAAGCCACCGCTTGCTGTCTATTTCTCAGGCTACAGGACTCAGGAGGGCTTTGAGGGCTACTATATGATGCGAGGCTTCGGATGTCCGTTTATTCTTGTGACAGACCCAAGAAGTGAGGGTGGAGCCTTTTATCTGGGAGACAGTGAATTCGAGCAGATGATTACGGATTATGTGACTGATAAGCTCGATGAGCTTGGCCTTACAAAGGATGAGCTCGTGCTCTCAGGAGCTTCGATGGGAACCTTCGGTTCACTATACTATGGCTCAAAGCTTTCACCACATGCACTGCTTCTTGCAAAGCCGCTTGCCAACATGGGAAATGTAGCAAGAAACGAGCGAATCCTTAGAGCCGGAGGCTTCGCTACCTCGCTTGATATTCTGATGAAAAATTATGACAATCTCTCTGATGAGGCGATAGAGCAGCTAAACAACAGGATGTGGGACAGATTCGACAGTGCCGACTGGTCGCAAACAAAGTTCATCATCTCATATCTGTATGAGGATGATTACGACCCGGATGGTTATCCGAGCATTTTGTCGCATCTGAAGTCGAGCGGTGTTGAGGTGTATGGCAAGGGCTCACACGGCAGACATACTGACAATTCAGCAAATGTCATGGCATGGTTCAAGAGCCAGTACAATAATCTGCTGCATGATGATTTTTCAAGATAAGCAAATAAACGTTGCAGGTCACACAGTCAGGTGTGAACAGTAACAGGAAAACAAACATTAAGTGAACAATAGTAAGACAGGTAAGTATTATGTATGGTGACACTTGGCAGGTCCGCTGGAAAGAATTTCTATCGGACTCGTATGTATATGGATCTAAAATTGAATTTAATGAGGATGGTTCAGTCTCTTATAAGAACCGCCTCATGCCGCCGGGCACGGTGATTCACACATGGTATTCTATGACGAATTTCCAGGGGAATAGGATAGAGCCGTCGCTTCCGCTCATCGATGGAGAGCGGGCATATTCCATTGCGGTGAATATTGACTATCACAACAGTGAGAGTGAGGCACTGATGCTTCGTATCATATTTTTTGACAGGTATGATGTACAGGCGCAGAGTATTATTGTCCGCGATAAAAAGGCGTTTTTCAAGCCGTCCATCAGGACCTACAGCTACAGGATAGAGCTGATAAATGGTGGAAATGCTGATTTTACATTCAAATCACTGGTGATTAAAGAGGTTTCAGAGGAAGAGTTTGATGCAGAGCAGGAAAGAATTGAGAGACTTAAAGAGGACTCTAACAAAAGTAAGAAAAAGCGAAGAAAAAATAAAAAATCTAAGTGATGAAGAGATTTCTGCACTGACAGAGCAGTTTAAGAGCAGGTATAGCGATGGGGAATCGCTTGAATCGCTTATGCCGGAGGCCTTTGCAGCTATGTGCGAGGCGGATTACAGGGTGCTTGGAAAGAGACCGTATGATGTGCAAATCCTGGCAGCAGCAGCTCTTCACGGTGGATATCTCGCTGAGATGAATACAGGTGAGGGAAAGACTCTATCAGCTACCATGCCGCTTTATCTGAATGCGCTGACCGGCAAGAGCTGTATGCTCGTTACCACGAACGAGTATCTGGCATCGCGAGATGGTGCAGAGATGGGAGAGGTCTACAATTTCATGGGTCTCACCTGCTCATATCCGGATGCGGATGATACAAAAAAGCAGGATGATGATGAGAAAAGACAGTTCTATTCGGCTGATATCATATACACTACAAATGGTGCACTTGGCTTTGATTTCCTTTTTGACAATCTGGTAAAGAAAAAGGAGGACAGATTTCTCTGTGATTTCCACTATGTCATAATTGACGAGGCTGATTCGGTGCTTTTAGACTCTGCAATTATGCCGCTCGTCATATCGGGAGTGCCGAGAGTGCAGTCGAACCTGTACGATGTATGTGATTTTTTCGTCACGACACTTGTGGAGGATATAGATTACATAGAGGAGGATAAGGCCGTCTGGCTCACTCCAAAGGGTGTTAAGTTTGCCGAGAGCTTCTTTGGCATATCCAATTTCTACGGTAAAGAGAATTTTGAGATAAACAGGCATGTCACGCTTTCTCTTCGGGCGCACAAGCTTTTGAAGAACAAAAAGGATTATGTTGTTACTGACAAGAAGGAGGTAGAGCTGTTTGATGGAGCGACAGGCCGTCTCATGCACGGTGTCAAGCTGCGTGGCGGTCAGCATCAGGCTATAGAGGCAAAGGAAAAGGTGGAGATATCGCAGGAATACAGAACGGTGGCATCCGTTACCTTCCAGAATCTGTTTATGATGTTTGACAAGATGGCAGGCATGAGCGGCACACTCATGGATGCAAAGGATGAGCTTTTTGAGACCTACGGCAAGCATGTGGTGAAAATACCTACAAACAGGCCTCTTAAAAGAGTCGACAGGAAGGACAGATACTTTAAAAACGGTCATGACCAGTTCTGGACAGCAGTGGATGATGTGATAAGGCTTCACGAGACAGGCCAGCCTGTGCTTGTGGTGCTTAATTCCGTTACGGATACAGATCTTTTTTCAAGGCTTTTAATAGAGAAAAATATTCCGCACAATGTACTAAACGCAAGCAATGCTTTCTGGGAAGCACAGATTATCGCAGGCGCAGGCCAGCTGAATGCGGTTACGGTTGCTACGACCATGGCAGGAAGAGGAACAGATATAAAGCTCGGAGACGGAGTGAAGGAGCTTGGCGGCTTAGCCGTCATAGGTATAGGAAGGATGAACAATTCAAGATCCGAGAGGCAGGCGAGGGGCCGCGCCGGCAGACAGGGTGATCCGGGCTTCAGCCAGTACTATGTGAGCCTGGAGGATGACATAGTGGGAGCTGAGGATGATGACAAGCTGCAGCGCTATATTGATGGCAAAAAGCGTATTGGAAAGCGCAAAATAAAGCGTATTGTCAACCAGTGTCAGAAGCTTAGTGTGGAGTCTGAGGAGATGAACCGCAAGAAATCACTGCAGTACGATCAGGTCCTCCAGCGCCAGCGAGACCTAATCTACGCAACCAGAAAAAAACTGCTCGACGGCGCCAGCGTCGAGCAGGAGAAGATAGTAGAGATTGCGAAGGAGAATATCTCAGACTTCGTTAATCATTTTGACTGCATACAGAGTAATAAGAAGCATGGCAGGCGCCGTGGCAGAAAGAAATATAATGATAAAAATACCAATACAGAGCAATATACATCAATACTAAACAGATATATCCTTGACAACATTTCTTACAAGCTGGACGCCGGTCTGACTTTGTCTGACATGCAAAGCGCCGCCACTGTTAGCGATTACCTGATGATTCGTGTGTATCAGGGGCTTTCAAGACAGCGTGAGCGCATAGGTGATGAGGAGGCTTACGAGCAGTTTGTCCGCGAGGCAACTCTAAAGGCGGTGGATGATGGCTGGGTTGAGCTGATTGACTACCTTGAGCAGCTCAAGTATGCGGTAGCGGGAAGAGCATCCGCACAGAGAAATGTTATGTTTGAATACCAAAATGAGGCTTTCGAGTCGTTTTTGGATACAGAAAAAGCGGTAAAATGTAATATCATAAGGAATATTTTGCTTAGTGATGTGAAAATCGGCAAGGATGGCAGGCTGCAGGTCATCTACCCTTAAAGGTTATTATAATATAAATAGTTTGACAGATACGAGGAGAATCATATGGTATATAACTTCAATCTCGGAATAGGCTGGGCTTCAAGCGGCGTGGAGTATGCACAGAGCTACAGGGCTAATCTGCTCCGCAGGGCGCACATTCCGGCAAGGTTTGTTTTCACAGATATGTTTCCAACAGAAAATATAGAGCACATGACAAGAAATATCGGCTTTTTGGATGAGGAAGTGATATGGCTGTACACATTTTTTACAGATGTGAGGACATCTCCTGTTACATTCACTCTAAAGGAGCTTGAGGCTTCGATGGCAGAGGAGGATTATACCTTTTCCAGAGATGGGAAGACGTGCAGGTATCAGTTTAAGGAGAGCGGCAGGTTCTACACCTGCTACATGGTCGATGATACAAGTGATCTCGTGCACAGAGTCGAGATTGTATCAAACGGATGCCTGATCCGGAAGGATTTTTACACCTATTGCAGGACCTTCAGCGAGTACTATGCTCCGCTTGACGGCAAGGCTCATCTGTACGGAAGGACATTTTTCAATGAGGATGGCTCGGTGTGCTACGAGGAGGTCATAGAGGATGACAGCACCTTTTACAGGATTGGAGCGCAGGTGCTTTATACCAAGGCTGACCTGGTCGGCTACATGGTAAAGAGGCTTAACCTCACGGCTGATGATGTGGTGATCATCGACAGGACGACAGGCATAGGTCAGGCAATCCTCGAAAACTGTGGACCGGCGCGCGTAGGAATAGTGGTGCATGCGGACCATTTCAGCGAGGGAGGCACTGATGATGATTACATACTGTGGAACAACTATTATGAGTATTCATTTTCTCAGACTGAGCACATAGATTTCTACATCACAGCGACGGATGCGCAGAATGAGCTTATGAGGCAGCAGTTTAAGAAGTACTGTGGAAAAGAGCCTCATGTGGTGACTATTCCGGTGGGCAGTCTTGATGAGCTTAAATATCCGGATGAGCCAAGAAAGAGGCACTCACTCATCACTGCGTCGCGTCTTGCGACTGAGAAGCACTGTGACTGGCTGGTGGAGGCCGTTGTGAAAGCAAAAGAAAGCGTGCCTGACATTTCACTTGACATATATGGAAAGGGTGGCGATGAGGCGAAGCTTAAGGGGCTTATCGGCAGGCTGGGCTGTGCCGATTATGTGCATTTGATGGGACAACAGAAATTAGATGATGTATACAAGCACTATGATGCGTATGTGGCAGCTTCACAGAGTGAGGGCTTCGGGCTCACACTCATGGAGGCCATAGGCTCAGGGCTTCCTATAGTGGGCTTTGATGTGAGGTATGGCAACCAGACCTTTATCGATGATGGGCAAAACGGCTACAAAATTCCAATCACCGATGAGATGGATCAGAAGGAGAAGATAAAGCTTCTTTCTGAGCGTATAGTGAGGATGTTTACAGAGGATGACATGGATGCATTTTCAGGACATTCATATGAGAAGGCCAAAGAATATCTGACTAAGGAGGTGGTTCATAGATGGATAGAGCTGTTGAAGTAACACACACGGCAGATGGTATCACACTGCTCTTTGATACATTTTCAGGCGAGAGCAAGAATCTCCTTGAGTCATTTAAGAATGCAGGTGCTGCCTTTCATGCAGCAGTCATTGAGGATGACGGTTTCCTGCCGGATGATGTGATGAGTGTGTATGGATTTTTCTTAGGCGATTACCGGGAGGCTGACAGCTTACCGGGTAAGCCGCTGTATTTCAATCAGATACAGATTCCTGATTACTGGCGCATAGAGGGAGATAATTCATCTGCGAAGGTCATGGACCGCACCAGGGAGCGAGCGAGGATATTTTTCACGGAGCCTACGCACAGGCGGCAGGTTAAGATTGTTGACTGGCTCGATGATGCCGGTCAGGTCAGGCTTTCAGAGCATTATAACAGGTATGGCGCGATCTTCTGTCACACGGTTTTTAATAAAAAGGGGCAGAAGGCACTCAGGAAGTTTTTCGATGTGACGGGCAGGGAGATGATAGTGGAGAACTTTGTCACCGGTGATATACTCGTCAGATGGCAGGATAAGGACTGGATTTTCAGAAGTAAGACAGACTTTATAGCGTTTTTCATCAGGTGCGCAGGGCTGGAGGATACAGCGGTTTATTTCAACTCGCTGTCATATCCGTTTTTTGCATCACAGGCGCTTGCGCCAAACGGCTTTCGCGACGCACTCTTCTGGCACGAGCCGGTGGGTGATGAGATACCCGGCAATATGCAGATTATACTGCATGATCAGGGAACGAGGGCAAAGCGCGTATTTGTGTCGCGCAGGGAGTCCTACGACAGGCTTATAGCACTTGGCGCTCCTTCTGATAAGGTGAAGCAGCTTGGATATATCTACAGCTTCGTCAGGGAAAATAAGCACAGGCCGCACATACTTGTATGTACCAATTCAGAGAATGTGGGGCATCTGACAGAGCTTGCGTCACTCATGCCGCAGATGCATTTTCATGTGGCGGCCATCACAGAGATGTCGTCAAAGCTTATGTCGGCAGGGCAGTATGACAATGTGTCACTCTACCCTAATGTGAAGATGTCCGTGCTGGATAGTCTTTTTGAGAAGTGTGATTTCTACCTCGATATCAATCACGAGGGTGAGATAGTGGATGCGGTTCACAGAGCTTTCTTAAACAACATGCTTATAGTGGGTTATGAGGAGACCATGCACAACGCATATTACACCGCAGACACGAATACATTTAAGGAGAGCGAGTACGCTGATATGGCGGAGGCACTCAACCTGACACTGGCTATGCCGCATCTTATTGATGAGGCGCTTGCCATGCAGAAAAAGGCTGCTGTAGCGGCTGATGCAACAGACTACATGGAAATACTCCATTTGTAGTAATACAGGGTTTATGAACAGAAAGGAGCTTAATATGAGTAAAAACATTAACAACAATCAGACAGTAGACGAGAAAAAGGGTAAAAGGACAGGGCTTACAATACTGGGCTATGTGCTTGTGATCGTGGCACTTCTTATAGTGCTTCCGGTTGTGCTTCCACCGATATTTGGCTATCATACATATCTTTCGGGCACAGACCATACAGGAAATATTTCAAAGAATGGCAGCGTGGTATATTTAAAGACTATTGACGAGGCCTCTTATAAGGATGGCAATATAGTAGCCATCGAATCAGCTGATTCATCAGGCAGAAGGGTAGATTCATACTATGTGGATTCTAATGATTCTTCTGCAAAAGAGATTGCACTTCGTGATGGAAATGGTGTATCATATAAGGTAGTTAAAGGGCAGGTTATCGCAAAGACTCCGTTTATAGGATACTTAAGCCAGCTGTGCTTTTCAGCAGTTGGAATTATTGTCACGGTAGTGATTTTTGCTGCAGGTGTAGCAATCATGATGTATGTAAACAAAATCAGCAAGGAAATCAACACCATGGTTGAACAGCAGACTGCATAGTGTGTCTGAATTCCCATCTGCGACATTAGAAAACCTGACTATTATAAAGTAGACCTTATGTTTGCGGAATAGGATAAGTTATGGATAGATACAGTGTGAGTAGGACAAAGAGGTCATTGTTTTATTTAATGATGGCCTTTTTGATTGTTGGATTTATAATTGCCGAGTGCATATTACCGAGTGAGAGAAGCCAGTCTGTAAGTGATAATAATATCACCTACGAGGGCAGCTTTACATGGGAGAAGTCCGATGGTGAAAGGGAGGCTATTGAAGTACCCGGCAGGTACGATGTTAAGCCGGGGGATACGATGGTCATAACTACTGTTCTGCCTGATGATTTCAATGCAAATGTCATGGCAATCAGAGCATCACTTCAGACAGTCAGATTTTACGTGGATGGCAGTCTGAGAGCAGAGTATGATACAAAGGACACGAGACCCTTCGGTAAGGATTCCGCGAGCAGATATGTATTTTGCAATATGTCGGAGGATGATGCCGGCAAAGAGCTGCGCATTGAGCTGACGAGCCATGCATCCAACTATTCAGGCGTTGTAAATACAGTATACTGTGGAGATAAGAGCGATATATGGACAAATATATTTCATAACAGCTCAAGAGAGACGATTATAGCATTTTTCATTTTTTTTGCTGCTGTAGTGTCTGTTATGTTCAGTATAGCACTCAGTATTGTATACAAGACACATTTTGACATGGAGTATGTAGGCTGGTGTATGCTTCTTGGGGCAATATGGATGCTTGGTGAATCAAAGCTGCGTCAGATGCTGGTGCCGAATGCATCTGTTTTGGCGGCTATGTGCTTTGTGGTTATTCTGATTAGTCCTATTGCTGTTTCGATTTATATTGACAGCATACAGGGCGGGCGTTATACAAGAGTGTATACATGCATAGAGGCGCTTGCGGCTGTGAATTTAATTGTCTGCACATCACTGCAGCTTTTTGGTGTGTGCGATTATATAGAGATTCTGCCGGCAGGACAGGGAATGCTTGCTGTATGCTGCGTGGTCGTCATCACAACATTTATCATTGATATAATTAAACACAGGGCTTTGGGATACAGACCAGAGATGGTTGCCATGATTGTGGCACTTGTTCTAGCGCTTATAGAGGCTGCATCTGTGTACTTTGTTGTCACCATGTCAGGTTTATTTATCGGAATAGGCCTTATTGTGATTTTGTTTGTCAATATCATAGTCACAATAAAAAGAATCAGCGAGATAGAATACAAGCGCCAGAAGGAAGAGAGTGATAAGCTTAGAAATCAGACAGAGAGAGTTTCCCTTCAGATGATGAAGACACTTGCTGCTACAATTGAGGCAAAGGACGATTATATGAGAGGTCACTCATACAGAGTCGCAGAGTATTCTGCTCTCATAGCAAAGCAGCTTGGCTGGAGTGAGCATGAGATGGAGAATCTTAGAAATGCTGCATATCTGCATGATATCGGAAAGATTGGCGTGCCTGATACAATATTAAATAAGCCGACCAGGCTGACCGATGAAGAGTTTGCAGCCATAAAGAGCCATACTGTGATGGGCGCAGATATCTTAAAGGATATCACACTGTTAGACCATCTGGTGGATATTGCAAGGAATCATCATGAGCGCTACGATGGAAAGGGCTATCCTGACGGACTGGTGGGAGAGGAAATACCGCTTTCTGCCCGTATAGTGTGTGTGGCAGACAGCTATGATGCCATGAAATCGCGCAGGATTTACAGGAATGCTCTGCCAGATGAAGAAATCCGAAGGGAGCTTTTGGATAACTGCAGCACTCAGTTTGATCCGCAGATTTCGTGTATGTTTGTTGATATGCTTGACAATGGCATGGTTGTGATTGATGAGGATAATCCGGCGGCTCAGGGCTACCGTGATAATGCGGCTATCGAGTCAGTGGCAGACAAATTCATATCTGAGGTCATGAAGACCATGAGCAGTCAGGAAAAAGCCGATAGTGTTGATTATCTGACAGGACTTTACATGCGAAGTCGTGGACAGCAGGTAATAGCAGCCCTGATGCAGGATAATGATGGCTGTCTTGCCTTCATAGATATGGATAATCTTAAAAAAGTCAATGATGTGCATGGTCACAAGGCGGGTGACAGGGCACTTAAGCTTATAGGTAATCTCCTTGCTAAAGAGACTGAGAATGAGACCTTTGCAGCCTGCAGGATTGGAGGTGATGAGTTCCTCATCTTTATGCCATATTCTGACAGGGCAAGCGTGGAGAGTGTTATAAAGCGCATATTTGAGGGCTTCGAGAGCGCCAGGGAAGCAGACTGTGAGATAAAGGAGGCAGCTCTTTCAGCAGGACTGTGCATGACGACAAAAGGAGCCATGTTTGAAAGTGACTACACAAAGGCAGATAAGGCACTTTACTATGTGAAGCAGAACTGTAAGGGTTCATATTTCTTCTATGAGCAGCTCTTAGCTGACAATAAGGAGAATACAAATCTGAGTGCGGATTTACGAAACGTGGCAAAACTTTTAAAGGAGAGTGGCAGCTATACAGGTGCGTTGGATTTAAACTACAGAGAGTTTGCAAGAATCTATGAGTTCATGAACAATATAGGTGACAGGCACAAGCACAACTGCTATCTGGTCATGGTGACTATGAACACTCTGCCGGAGCAGCTTGCAGATATCGAGGAAATTGAGAAGGCACTTGACTGCATGGAGCAGTCCATCCGTAGCAAGATCAGAAAGGTGGATGTCTGCACGCGCTACAGCTCAATGCAGTATCTTATCATACTATTTGAACCACAGGAAAATCAGATTCCAAATGTCATGGAGAGAATCTTTATGCATTACTATGAACTCTGTGACAGAGAGGATTTCAAGCCACAGTATGAGTATATCAAGATGACTGAGGCAAAATAAAATAGGGATTGTTAAATAATAGTCAATGTGGTATAGTTTTCTTCGAACGGTATTCGAAGGAAACTGTATCATGGAGGATGTGTTGTCACCTTATGACAGAGCATATCCGGCAGACACAAGGAACCTAAAAGCACATTGCTGCATCAGAATATGAAGCAGACAGCAAAGTGACAGGCGCGCGCAGGATAAATCGACCGCTTCCATACGGCATATGGCGGAGATTATATCGGCTGCGATATATGGAATGGTCTGGCCGGTTTGGAAAGAAGGTGGTAGCATGAAAATAGGCATAATCGGCGCAGGCAGAGTTGGCTGTTCTATAGGTAAATATCTAAGAACAAAGGACATAGAGCTTGCCGGCTATTATGACGTGGATTCTGCGGCAACTAAGGAGGCTGCGGAGTTTACAAGGACAGAGAGCTTTGATTCGCTAAAGCAACTGGCGGATCAATCACAGATTATATTTATCACCACACCGGATTCATTTATTATACCGGTTTGGGAACAATTAAAAGAGCTGTCTCTAAGGAATCAGATTATATGTCATTGCAGTGGCGCATTATCATCCGATTCATTTTCCGGAAGGGAGAGCATGAGTGTATCATGCTGTTCAATTCATCCAATGTTACCGTTCAGTAACAGATTTTCATCATATGAGCAATTAAATAAAGCATTTTTCACAGTAGAAGGGCAGGATGCTGCGGTTGAAGCAATATCCGGGCTGTTTTGTTCTATTGGAAATGAGGTATGTCGCATCGATGGTGCTAAAAAGGCAAAATACCATGCAGCGGCGAGCATTTTAAGCAATCAGGTGATTGCTGTTCTTGACATGGGTTACACTCTTTTGGAGGACTGTGGCTTTACAAGGGCTGAGGCGGTAAGAGCCACAGGTCAGCTTGTGATGCGCAATATCGAAAATGTACTTGAAGCAGGCTGTGACGGCGCACTGACCGGGCCAATCGAGAGAAACGATATTGAAACAGTGAAAAAGCACATCGCATGTATGCAAAATGACGATAGCGATGATGTCAGTTTGTACAAAATGCTTGGCACAAAACTGGTAAATATTGCTGAAAAAAAGAATCCTGATAAGGAATACACTCAGATGATGGAATTGCTAAGAGGCTGACAATACCGTAAATAGTTACAAAAAAGGATTGTTGCAGAAAGACAGAGGGATTGGACAATGAAAAATACAGCAGTAACTTTTAAACAGGCAAAGGAAAAGGGCGAGAAGCTCACGATGCTCACAGCATATGATTATTCTACAGCAAAGCTCATAGATGAGGCCGGAATCAATGCGATTTTAGTGGGAGATTCTCTCGGTATGGTGGTGCTTGGCTATGAGGATACACTTTCGGTCACTATGGAGGATATGATTCATCACAGTGCAGCGGTTTCAAGAGGAATAAAGGATACACTGCTCATCACAGATATGCCTTTTATGTCATATCAGACATCGGTTTATGATGCAGTGGTCAATGCAGGACGACTCGTGAAGGAAGGCCATGCGCAGGCTGTAAAGCTTGAGGGTGGCAGGGAGGTATGTCCACAGATAAAGGCTATCGTGGATGCGTCAATTCCGGTATGTGCACATTTAGGGCTTACACCACAGTCAGTAAATGCATTTGGCGGCTTCAAGGTGCAGGGCAAGGGTGAAGAAGCAGCACAGAAGCTCCTTGACGATGCCCGTGCAGTTGAGGCGGCAGGAGCATTTGCAGTAGTGCTCGAGTGCGTGCCAAAGGCACTTGCCAAAAAAATCACAGAGAGCATAAGCATACCTACAATCGGTATCGGAGCGGGAGCAGACTGCGACGGACAGGTGCTCGTATATCAGGATATGCTTGCCATGTATGCAAACATGAAGCCAAAATTTGTAAAGCAGTTCGCACAGGTCGGAAAAGAGATGAATGAAGCATTCACAGCTTACAAAAAGGCTGTTGAGGAGGGAAGCTTCCCGGGTGAGGAGCATACCTTTAAGATGGATGAGACAATAATTGACAAACTGTACTAATATCGAAGAATAGTTACGAAGCATAGAAGAATAAGGAGACATAAAATGTTAATATACGGACAAATCAAACAGGTTAGAGAAGCAGTAAAGGAATGGAAAAGAGAAGGCAAAAGCGTAGGCTTTGTACCTACAATGGGCTACCTCCACGAGGGACACAAGAGCTTAATCGATGCGGCAAGACGCGAAAATGACAAGGTTGTAGTGAGCATTTTTGTAAATCCAATGCAGTTTGGCCCTACAGAGGATTTAGACAGCTATCCACGTGATTTAAACAGGGATGCAAAGCTTTGTGAGGATGCGGGGGTTGACATTATTTTCCATCCACAGCCTGAGGAGATGTATGCAGACGGCTTCTGCTCGTACGTGGATATGAATGGTCTCACAACTGAGCTTTGTGGAAAAACAAGACCTATTCATTTCAGAGGTGTACAGACAGTTGTCCTGAAGCTGTTTCACATTGTGACACCTGACCGCGCATACTTTGGACAAAAGGATGCACAGCAGCTTGCAGTCATAAAGCGTATGGTAAAGGATTTAAATGTTGACACCGAAATCATCGGCTGCCCAATCATCCGTGAGGCGGATGGACTGGCAAAGAGCTCAAGAAACACATATCTGAGCGCAGATGAAAGACAGGCAGCGCTTGTACTTAGCAGAAGCTTAAAAATCGGAAAGCAGCTCGTAGAGGATGGTGAGAAGAGTGCACAATCGATAAAGGATGCAATCACAGCAGAGATAAACAAGGAGCCGCTTGCAAAAATTGATTATGTAGATGTGGTTGATTTTGACACAATCACACCGGTTGACGAGATCAAGGGAACAACACTCGTGGCAATCGCTGTATATATCGGAAAGACAAGGCTGATTGATAATTTTATCGCGTAACCGGACAGAAACGATTATTGAAAAGAGGTACAAAAAATGAATTATACAATGCTTAAAGGCAAAATACACAGAGCAGTGGTCAAGCAGGCTGACTTAAACTACGTGGGAAGCATCACTGTAGATACAAAGCTGCTTGAGGCAGCAGGCATCCTAGAGTATGAGATGGTTCAGATTGTTGATGTGGAAAACGGAAACAGATTCGAAACCTACACCATCGCAGGAGAGCCGGGCTCAGGCATGATATGCTTAAACGGCGCAGCAGCCAGACAGGTTGAAGTCGGTGACCATGTGATACTTATGTGCTATGCACAGATGACACCGGAGGAAGCAAAGGAGCATCATCCAAAGGTTGTGTTTGTGGATGATGAAAACAAGATAGCGCGTGTGACAAATTATGAGAAGCACGGAAAGCTGACGGAGGATTTTATTTAACAATAGAAAAATCAAGTCTGCTGTAGTATAATAATTTATCGGGTAAAACAGTTTAAATATCATGTATTTATGAGGGAGGTAAATATGTACACAGCAGACGAAAAGAGATATGACACAATGAGATATAACAGATGCGGCAGGAGCGGACTGAAGCTTCCTGTTGTATCACTTGGCTTATGGCACAATTTCGGTGATTTTTCATCGTATGACAACATGAAGCAGATGTGTTTCACAGCCTTTGACCATGGTATCACACACTTTGACCTGGCAAACAACTATGGCCCTGAATACGGCAGCGCAGAGAAGCACTTCGGGCTTATCCTTAAGGAGCATCTGTCGGCATACCGCGACGAGCTCATTATCAGCTCAAAGGCAGGCTATGATATGTGGAAGGGACCATACGGCAACTGGGGCAGCCGCAAGTATCTGATTGCAAGCCTTGATCAGAGTCTTAAGAGAATGGGACTTGACTACGTGGATATCTTCTATCATCACAGAATGGACCCTGAGACACCGCTTGAGGAGACAATGGGAGCACTCAACCAGATAGTAAGAAGCGGAAAAGCACTCTATGTCGGACTGTCAAATTATGATGGCGAGACCATGAAGAGAGCCTGCGAGATTCTTACTGATTTGAAATGTCCGTTTATCATCAATCAGAATTCATACAATATCTTCAACCGTACAATAGAGCAAAACGGTTTGAAGCAGGCTGCAAGAGAGTGCCAAAAGGGCATTATCTCATTCAGTCCGCTCGCACAGGGCATGCTCACGGACCGTTACCTGAACGGCATTCCGGAGGATAGCCGTATAAAGACAGACGGACGCTTTTTAAATCAGGAAAAGCTCGCTCCACACATCGAGCAGATTAAGAAGCTAAACGATATAGCCGCAAAACGTGGTGAGACACTAGCACAGATGGCACTCAAGTGGGTGGTAAAGGATGATGACGTGACAAGTGTGCTTGTCGGCGCCTCAAAGCCACAGCAGATTCTTGAAAACTTAAAGGTTATGGAGGGCGCAGGCTTCTCTGAGGAAGAGCTTAGGATGATTAATGAGGTTGTGGGAGTGTAAAGATGAAATCAGCAGGGAGTATAGCAGTAATTAATGCTATACTCCCTGCTATTATATTTTTGGTTGCAAGAATTTAGTTTATGCTATAAAATATTTATAACTGTATGCAGATATTTAATAATCACAATATCTGTCTGTATAATAAAATACGCATAAAGAGGACGAAAGAATGATCAACAAATTAGTAGACAAAATCAAGAAAACAAACGCACCTATCGTAGTAGGTCTCGACCCGATGCTTTCATATGTGCCTGAGCATATCACAAAGAAGGCATTTGATGAGCTTGGAGAGACACCGGCAGGTGCAGCGGAAGCTATCTGGCAGTACAACAAAGCTATTGTGGATGCTACATATGACCTGATTCCGGCGGTAAAGCCACAGGTTGCCATGTATGAGCAGTTTGGTGTTGAGGGACTTAAGGCATTCCAGAAGACGGTAGATTACTGCCACGAGAAAGATCTGGTTGTGATCGGAGATGTAAAGCGTGGGGATATCGGTTCCACATCCGCAGCCTATGCGACCGGACATCTCGGAAAAGTACAGATCGGCAGCAAGAGCTATTCTGCCTTTGATGAGGATTTTGCCACTGTCAATCCATACCTCGGAACAGACGGTATCAAGCCATTCGTAGATGTATGCAAGGAGGAGAAGAAGGGTATCTTCATTCTTGTAAAGACATCAAATCCATCAAGTGGAGAGTTCCAGGACCGTATGATTGACGGACGTCCATTATATGAGTGGGTAGGCGAGAAGGTTGCAGAGTGGGGAGCTGACTGCATGGGTGATTCATACAGCTATGTAGGTGCGGTTGTCGGCGCAACATATCCTGAGCAGGGTAAGATTCTTCGTAAGGTAATGCCAAAGAGCTTCATCCTCGTACCGGGCTACGGCGCACAGGGAGGCAAGGGCGCAGACCTTGTTCATTTCTTCAATGAGGACGGACTTGGTGCAATTGTCAATTCATCACGCGGAATCATCTGCGCATACAAGCAGGATAAGTACAAGGATATGGGCATCACAGCTGAGAATTTTGCAGATGCATCACGCAAGGCTGTTGAGGATATGATTGAGGATATCTCAGGAGCACTTGCAAATCGTTAATAAGTTATTTAGAAAGCTTAAATATATTAACAAACGAAACCAGGGAGATAAAATGGCAGAGAAATTTGAGGAGATTGCAGTTGTAGTTGACCAGCGCTCACTCGGCAATGGCATCTATGACCTCACACTTAAGACAGACAAAATTGCAAAGGCAGCAAAGGCGGGACAGTTTGTATCGGTTTACTCAAACGACAAGAGTAAGCTGCTTCCGCGTCCGATAAGCCTTTGTGGCATAAACAGAGCTGATGACACCATCCGCCTCGTATACCGTGTGACAGGTGAAGGCACCGGAACAGAGGAATTTTCAAAGCTTGTCAGGGGCGATAAGGTAAGGATTTTAGGACCTCTTGGAAACGGCTTTACAGTACAGCCGGGAAAGAAGGCATTTCTTATCGGCGGAGGAATCGGAGTGCCGCCTATGCTGCAGCTTGCGAAGGATATAAATGCAGGCATTGTGCAGACATCAGGTGAAGAAAAAAATTCGGGACAGGCAGGTGCAGTATGCGATATGAACATTGTCATGGGCTATCGCGATGAGAATACCTTCCTGCTCGATGAGTTTAAGGAACAGGCAGCTTCCTTTGTAGCTACAGAGGACGGCAGTGTCGGCACAAAGGGCAATGTCATCGATGCAATAAAGGAGAATGCTCTTGAGGCAGACGTGATTTATGCATGTGGACCTATGCCTATGCTTCGTGCACTCAAGGCTTACGCTGCAGAGCATGATATGGACTGCTTTATATCAATGGAGGAGCGCATGGCATGTGGAATCGGCGCATGCCTTGCGTGCGTATGCAAAACAAAGGACAAGGATGCCCACAGCAATGTAAACAACAAGCGTATATGCAAAGAGGGACCTGTTTTTGATGCGAAGGAGGTGGAGCTGTAATGAGTAATATGTCAGTAAATGTGGCCGGTGTTGAGTGGAAAAATCCTGTTACAGTTGCATCCGGCACATTCGGCTCCGGTGCAGAGTACAGCGAGTTTGTTGATTTAAACAGACTTGGTGCAGTCACCACAAAGGGTGTTGCGAATAAGCCGTGGGAGGGTAATCCCACACCGAGAGTAGCTGAGGTGTACGGTGGCATGCTCAATGCAGTCGGACTTCAAAATCCCGGCATCGAGCTTTTCTGCAAGAGGGATATTCCTTTTTTAAAGCAGTTTGACACAAGGATTGTGGTAAATGTCTGCGGTCATTCGCTTGACGAGTATCTTGATGTGGTAAAGCGTCTTGCGGATGAGCCTATTGATATGATGGAAATAAATATCTCATGCCCGAATGTAAAGGAGGGCGGAATTGCCTTCGGAACAGATCCAAAGGGTGTTGAGACCATCACAAGCGAGATTAAAAAATATGCAAAGCAGCCTGTTATCATGAAGCTTTCTCCAAATGTCACAAGCATTGCAGAGATAGCAAGGGCTGCAGAGGCAGGCGGTGCTGATGCGGTTTCACTCATCAATACAATAACCGGCATGAAGATTGATATAAACAGAAGAAGCTTTGTGTTAGCAAACAAGACAGGCGGCATGAGCGGTCCGGCGGTTCATCCGGTTGCAGTGCGCATGGTTTACGAGACAGCACATGCAGTCAATATCCCGATTATCGGAATGGGCGGTATCACAAACGCTTCCGATGCCATAGAGATGATACTTGCCGGAGCTACAGCAGTTTCAGTCGGCACAGCAAACTTTGTGAATCCAAAGACCACAGAGCAGATAGTGGATGGCATCGCAGAGTACATGGACAAGTATGGAGTAAAGGATATTTCAGAGCTTGTCGGTGCGGTTGACAGATAGAGCATAAGGGATAGACGGAGGAGAAAATAATGATTCTGGCAGCAGATTACGTGCCTTCTATGTATGCCACAGTCTGGGCGCTTGTACCACCTGTTGTGGCTATAGTTCTGGCACTTATTACAAAGGAGGTCTACAGCTCATTATTCGTTGGAATAGTGATCGGCGGACTGTTTTATGGAAATGTATTTCAGTCTGGTTTTTCAGCTGAGAGATCAGTGCTTCACATATTCGAGGACGGACTTGTTGGAGTGCTATCGGATTCGGACAATGTGGGAATACTGATATTCTTAGTTGTGCTCGGTGTCATGGTGAGCATGATGAACAAGGCAGGCGGCTCGGCGGCCTTTGGAGAGTGGGCGAGTGAGCACATAAAGACAAGGATTGGTGCCCAGCTTGCAGCTATAATACTTGGAGTACTCATATTTATAGATGATTACTTCAACTGTCTGACAGTAGGAAGTGTGATGCGCCCTGTCACCGACAAGCATCAGGTTTCAAGAGCAAAGCTTGCATATCTGATAGATGCCACAGCAGCGCCTGTGTGTATCATCGCACCTATATCTTCGTGGGCAGCCGCAGTCACAGGCTTTGTAAAGGGAGAGGATGGCTTTTCTATTTTCATAAAGGCCATTCCATACAATTACTATGCGCTCTTTACCATTATCGCTATGGTGACACTTGTTATCTTGCAGGCGGATTTCGGTCCGATGGCAAAGCATGAAGCCAATGCCCAAAAGGGCGATTTATTTACCATAGGAGACAGACCGTATGCAGAGTCAAAGCAGGATGTGATAAAGGGCAAGGGAAAGGTTATAGACCTTGTATTTCCTATACTGGTGCTCATAATAAGCTGCATCATAGGAATGATATACACAGGAGGCTTTTTTGACGGAACAGGCTTTGTCGATGCGTTTGCAGGCAGCAATGCGTCAACCGGTCTCATGCTTGGAAGCTTCTTTGCACTGATAATCACCATATGCTTTTACTCAATCAGAAGGGTGCTAAGCTTTACGGATTGTTGTAATTCAATCCCTGAGGGCTTTAAGGCGATGGTACCTGCAATACTTATACTGACCTTTGCATGGACACTAAAGACCATGACAGAGAGCCTTGGCGCCAATGAATTCGTCGCAGGCTTGGTGGGAGGTGTATCGGGACCGCTCCTTGGACTGTTCCCGGCAATCATATTCCTGGTGGGAGCCTTCCTTGCTTTTGCAACAGGAACCTCATGGGGCACCTTCGGTATACTCATACCGATAGTAGTAAATATCTTCTCGGGCACAAACCATACGATGATGATTATCTCAATCTCAGCGTGTATGGCAGGTGCAGTATGCGGAGACCACTGCTCACCGATATCCGATACCACCATCATGGCATCTGCCGGAGCCCAGTGCAACCATATGAACCATGTGTCCACACAGCTTCCGTACGTTGTGCTTGTGGCTGCCATATCATGTCTGACCTACATCATAGCAGGCTTTGTCAGAAATCCTGTAGTACCTTTTATCATAGGAGCGCTTATTCTGATTGGAACCTTTGTCGGAATCAAGTATATCATCAAGTATATCACGAGAACCGATAAAGCAAATGAACAGGCGGAGTAGCCAAAGGGAGACCAAAAAGAGTTCTATTTTTCACAGACTTTGTGTCTGCGAATGATAGAACTCTTTTTTTATAGTAAATTCTATACCGGACGGACGCCTGTGCAGTCGTCTGTTTGCTATCAATAAAATTTATAACCCGCTAACAAATATTAATAACCCTAATTACATTTACAAAAATATCAATTAGTGGTAACATATCAATAACTTAGAAATCATATTTGAATGGTAGGAAATCCCAACCATACAAACTAAGATCAAACTCATAACAAACTCAAAACAAACATTAACAAAAAAGAGGTAATATCAATGGCAAAAATTGCAAGGCAACTCACTGAGCTGATAGGTCACACTCCGCTTCTGGAGCTGACCAATTATGAAAAAGCCCTTGGGCTTGAAGCAAAAATCATAGCAAAGCTGGAGTATTTCAATCCACTTGGAAGTGTAAAGGACAGGGTGGCGGCAGCTATGATAGAGCAGGGCATAAAGGATGGAAAGATAAATCAGGACACAATAATCATAGAGCCGACAAGTGGCAATACCGGAATCGGACTTGCATTTGTGGCAGCCTCAAAGGGGCTTCACCTGATACTTATAATGCCTGATACCATGAGCGTTGAGAGAAGAAAAATAGTCACAGCGCTTGGCGCAGAGATAAAGCTCACACCGGGGCGTGAGGGCATGAAGGGTGCAATTGATGAGGCGCAGAGACTTAAAGAGCATTATGGCAATGCCTTTATTCCACAGCAGTTTGAGAATCAGGCCAATCCGGATATCCACAGAGCTACAACCGCTCAGGAAATCTGGGAGGATACAGATGGAAAGGTAGATATCTTTGTATCATCTGTGGGAACAGGCGGCACCTGTACAGGTACCGGGCTTGGATTGAGAGACCATAATCCTGATGTAAGGATAGTAGCTGTTGAGCCAAAGAGCTCACCGGTACTCTCAGGCGGAAGACCGGGACCTCACAAGATACAGGGAATCGGTGCAGGCTTTATTCCAAAGGTCATGCGCATGGATATAGTGGATGAGGTGATTCCGGTGGAGAATGAGGCCGCTTTTGACAAGGCAAGAGAGGTTGCAAAGAGCGACGGACTTCTCGTTGGCATATCCTCAGGAGCAGCAATATATGCGGCAACAGAGCTTGCGAAAAGACCTGAGAACAAGGGAAAGAATATCGTGGTGCTGCTTCCGGATACAGGAGAAAGATACCTGTCCACACCGCTTTTTACAGTAAACTAATGGCATATAAACTGACGGCATAAGCTACTTTGCCGGAAACTGTAACATGAAAAATGAGAAACATACATGAGAAACATACATAAATATACGGCAGCCCTGCTGTCGACAGTGATGATTCTGTCACTTCTTCTGACAGGCTGCTCAGGCAGGAAGGATGACGGTACAGTCACCATAACCAATGTGTCGTATGATCCGACACGAGAGTTTTACGAGAAATATAACAAAATATTCGAGTCTTACTATGAGAGCGAGCACGGCAAAAAGATAAATGTGATTCAGTCACATGGCGGCTCGGGAGCGCAGGCGCGTTCGGTTGTGGAGGGCTGTAATGCAGATGTTGTCACACTGGCACTCGAGCATGACATAGACCTGATACAAAATACCGGCTTAATTGAAAAGGGCTGGATTGATGAATTTCCAAAAAGCTCTGCACCGTACACATCAACCATCGTTTTTCTTGTAAGAAAGGGCAATCCAAAGCATATAAGCGACTGGGATGACCTGGTGAAAAAGAATGTGGATGTGATTACACCGGATCCAAAGAGCAGTGGCGGAGCCTGCTGGAATTTCCTTGCGGCGCTAAGCTATGCGAAGACAAACTATGACAGCCAAAAGGAACAGAAAACGTTTATGAGAAAGCTGTATGAAAATGTCACAATTATGGACTCAGGTGCGAGAGGCTCAACAACCACATTTGTGGAAAACGGTCAGGGAGATGTGCTTATAGCGTGGGAAAACGAGGCACTTACGACCATGGATTCATATCCGGGTAAGTATGAGATAGTGAATCCGTCAGTCAGCATCTTAGCGCAGCCGTCTGTTGCCATTGTGGATGATAATGCAAAGAGCAATGAAACAGAAGCTGCGAGTAAAGAGTACTTACAGTATCTCTACAGCGATGAGGCACAGAGGCTGATTGGAGAGAGTGGCTACAGACCAACCAATCAGGACATATTAAATCAGTTTTCCGACAAGTTTGATTTGAATATCAGGCTTTGGAGCATAGAGGATTACGGCGGATGGAATGAAGCCTACAAGACATATTTCGATGATGGAGCAATGTTCGATGAAATATACGGCAACTGATAAAACAGCAAAAGAGAAAACTAAATCAAAGAACATAAAGACCAGAGTCATACCGGGCTACCATCTTTCGCTTGGAATAGTGGTCACGATGCTTTCAGTCATCGTTCTCATTCCGTTAACATCAGTGCTTGTGTATTCGCTAAAGATATCGCCGGGCGATTTCGTGGCACTTATCATGAAGGAGAATGTGAGGAATGCCTTTATCACAAGCATCACCTCATCATTTATCGCAGCAATCGTAAATGTGGTATTTGGAATCATCGTGGCATGGACGCTTGTAAAGTACGATTTTCCCGGAAAATGGCTGCTTGACGGACTTATAGAGCTTCCATTTGCACTGCCGACAGCGGTTGCGGGCATCACGCTCTCAAAGCTGTACTCAGGCACAGGCTTTTTTGGTAATGGCCTTGGCAAGTTTGGAATAGATGTGGCTTACACACAGGCAGGAATAGTTGTGGCACTTGTTTTTGTAGGCATTCCCTTCGTAATAAGAGCTGTACAGCCGGTGCTTGAAAAGATGGATAATACATATGAGGAGGCCGCTTATATGCTTGGCGCCACACCCTCTAAGACATTTTTTAAGGTAATACTTCCGGAGCTTCGCCCGGCACTCTTAACAGGCTTTGGTCTTGCCTTTGCCAGAGGCATAGGAGAGTACGGAAGCGTCATCTACATATCAGGCAACAGCGCAAGGCATAGGACACAGGTGGTATCCTACGTCATCATGCAGAAGCTTAGCTATATAGATTATGCCAGCGCGACTGCCATAGCACTTGTGATGCTTGTCATATCATTTTTACTGCTGCTATTTGTAAACATAGTGCAGGTTAAACAGTCACAGCGCACTAATTTGTTGTAGAAGGCTGCATATAAATCAAATGCGATGCACACAAACAGGAAAGGAGCACAATGCGATGACCGAACAGGTAAAGCTTGAAAGAAGAAAAAAGATCACAAAGATAATACTCGTCACTGTCACGGTGCTCTTCATATTTGTCATGCTTGTAGTTCCGTTTTTTTCTGTGATGGCAAGTGCTTTAAAGGAGGGGCTTGGATTCTATCTGAAAGCTATCTCCACAAGCTACGTGCTGTCAGCACTCAAGGTGACTTTGATAGCAACAGTTTTTGCGGTAGTTATCAACACCTTCTTTGGAATATGGACAGCGTGGCTGTTGACCAGGTTTTCGTTTAAAGGAAAGCAGGTGCTTGCAACACTTATTGATATACCGTTTTCAATTTCTCCGGTCATCGTAGGACTTGCGTATCTTATGACCTTCGGACGGCTTGGGTGGTTTTATCCGTTTATCAGATGGTTCAATGAGATATTCGGCACGAATGTGAGAATCACCTTTGCAATACCGGGAGTTGTGCTTGCTACGATATTTGTCACGTTTCCGTATGTGTCAAGGGAAATTATACCGGTGCTCAATGCAGAGGGAAAGGATGAGGAAGAAGCCGCAGCGCTGATGGGAGCATCCGGCTTTACGATATTTCGGAAAATAACACTTCCGCAGATGAAGTGGAGCCTGATTTATGGAATCATACTTTGTACGGCGAGAGCCCTCGGCGAGTTCGGTGCGGTAAATGCGCTCTCGAAGACAAGAGGCGAGACATTTACACTGCCGCTTGAGATTGATGCCTTGTATATGTCGGGCACAGACAGCTCGATAACATCGGCATTTGCTGTATCGTCGATACTGTTAATTATTGCATTAATCATTCTTTTTGCAAGAAATATAGTTGAGCATAAATTTAAGAAATTACACTGAGATTTATGGGAAATATGATTTACACTAATGAAATTTGTTACTGCTTACACACCGGTGTGGCAGACAGCTATAGAGTTGCTGTACTAAGAAAGCAGGAAGGAGATAACGTATATGTACGTTGAGATGAAAAATATATACAAAAAATACGGAGACTTCCTGGCATCCGATAATGTGAGCTTTGGAGTTGAAAAGGGAAAGCTTGTGGCGCTGCTTGGTCCGTCCGGCAGTGGCAAGACAACACTTCTTCGTATGATAGCAGGGCTTGAGACGCCAAATTCAGGTGACATATATATAGATGGAAAGCGAGTGAATGATATTCCGGCCTCGAAGAGAGGCATAGGCTTTGTGTTTCAGAACTATGCGCTGTTTAGATACATGACAATATACGACAATGTGGCATTTGGGCTGGAGCTTCAGAAGATGCCGAAAAAGCTCATAAAGGAGCGTGTTACCAAGCTTCTTGAGATGACAGGCTTATCGGGGCTTGAAAAGAGATATCCGAATCAGCTTTCCGGAGGACAGCGTCAGAGAGTGGCATTTGCAAGGGCGCTGGCGCCGAATCCACAGGTGCTTTTACTGGATGAGCCATTTGCCGCGATAGATGCAAAGGTGCGAGGTGAGCTTCGTACCTGGCTGAAGGAGCTGGTCGAAAAGCTTGGAATCACAAGCATTTTCGTCACACATGACCAGGATGAGGCTGTTGAGGTGGCAGATGAAATCATTATCACAAACCACGGCACGATAGAGCAGATGGGTACACCTCTTGAGATATACAAGTCGCCTGATACACCTTTTGTGGCGCAGTTTATAGGGCACACCACAGTCGTTGAAAACTATGACAGGCTAAAGGGCTTTGACAGGATAGAAAATGCCGACAAGGCGGTAATCAGACCTGAGTTTATCAAGATATCAAAGAGTGGCAACTTAGACCGCTATCAGTCAGCGGCAGAGGAGGGCATCGTTACAGATGTGGTATTCAGAGGAAACAGGATGGATATCACAGTCAGCATAAACGGCATCGAGGTGGTCGGCGAGCGCTCACTTGAAAAGGACCTGATAGCAGTCGGCGAGAAAGTACATGTGCTGATTTACAGGCTGTATATATTTGATGAAGAGAAAACATACCTGATGGAAAACAGCGAGATGCAGGAGCAGGATGTATTCTACATTTAGATATAGGAATAGTCTAAAGCTTGTGATTGAAAGAGGAAGCAGAGGGAGATAAATGAAGATAGAAAACAAAAAAATCCTACACACGGACATCCTCATAATAGGAGGTGGCACGGCGGGCTGTTATGCAGCGCTCACCATCCGTGAGAAATCGGATTATTCGATTATAATTGCAGAGAAAGCGAACATAAAGCGAAGCGGATGCCTTGCAGCAGGTGTCAATGCGATAAATGCATACATAGTAAAGGACAGAAAGCCTGAGGACTATGTAGACTACGCAAAAAAGGATGCTGACGGCATAGTAAGGGAAGACTTACTCATGACTATGTCAGAGGGCTTAAACCGTGTGACGGACAAGATGGAAAAGCTTGGACTTGTCATATTAAAGGATGAAAACGGTGAGTATGTAGCCAGAGGAAACCGAAATATCAAGATAAACGGCGAGAACATGAAGCCGATTTTGGCAGAAGCTGTTTCAAAGCTTACGGACTGTACAGTGATAAACAGAATCAATATCACGGACTATATAGTTGAGAACAACACCATAAAGGGTGCATACGGATTTTCAATCGAGGATGCAACAGCCTATGAAATCAGAGCTAAAAAGGTGCTCTGTGCAACAGGCGGAGCGGCCGGTTTATACAGGCCAAACAATCCGGGATTTTCAAGGCACAAGATGTGGTATCCTCCGTTTAATACAGGCGCAGGATATGCGATGGGCATAAGAAGCGGAGCTGAGATGACCACCTTTGAGATGAGATTTATCGCACTCAGATGCAAGGACACAATTGCACCGACCGGAACAATTGCACAGGGAGTCGGGGCAAAACAGGTCAATTCTCTTGGAGAGGTTTACGAGACAAAATACGGTCTCACCACATCAGAGCGTGTATACGGAACGGTCATGGAAAATCTCGAGGGAAGAGGTCCTTGCTACTTAAGGACAGAGGGCATCTCTCCACAGCAGGATGAGTCATTAAGAAAGGCATATCTCAACATGGCACCAAGCCAGACACTCAAGTGGGTGGAGGCAGGTAAGAATCCAAGTAAGCAGAATGTGGAGATAGAGGGCACCGAGCCGTATATCGTAGGTGGGCACACAGCGAGCGGCTACTGGGTAAATACCGAGCGTGAGACTACAATCCACGGACTTTATGCTGCTGGAGATGTGGCAGGAGGATGTCCACAGAAATACGTTACAGGAGCTATGGTAGAGGGTGAAATCGCTGCGATAGATATGGTTTCAAAGCTTGATGCAGATACCTCCGATGGAAGTTTTGACACATCGGCATTTGATGAGAAAAAGGCGCTTGACGCAAAAGCTTCAGAGTACGACCATTTCCTCACTGAAAGGTCTCAGATGTTTACAACAGAGGCTATCGAGGAAGCCATGCAGAAGGTCATGGACAACTACGCAGGCGGTATTTCCACACATTATCAGTTCAACGGCAAGCAGCTTGCGCTGGCAAAGGAAAAGATAAATCATCTGATAGAGCTGACCGGTGATTTATATGCATCGGATATGCATGAGCTTATGTTCATATATGAGCTTAAGGAGAGGCTTACGGTATGTCTTTCGGTCATAGCACATCTTGGTGCAAGAAAGGAGACCAGATGGCACAGCTTTGCCGAGAATCTGGATTATCCGGGCAAGAGTGATGACTGGATGAAATATGTCAATTCCAGATACGAAAACGGGCAGCTTCACATGATTTACAGAGAGCTTGTCGGAAGGGAGGCGCGTTATGAGCATAATGATTGATAAAGCAAAGTGTAAGGGCTGTGGCATGTGTACAAGTGTATGCCCGGGAAGCCTGATATATCAGGACTCAGAGAAAAAAGCCTTTATCAAATATCCTAAGGACTGCTGGGGCTGTGCCTCATGCATAAAGGAATGTCATTTTGGCGCTATTGCTCTTTATCTTGGAGCAGACATAGGAGGCATGGGAAGTCTCATGACAGTAAAAAGCACACCGGATACGCTGACCTGGGATATCAAAAAGCGCGACGGAAGCAAGGAAGAGATTCTTATCAACAAGAAGGAATCCAATAAATATTAAAGAAAAGGATGGTAACAGACATGGGTGAATTATCACATCTTGACGAACTCGAAGCAGAGGCAATCTACATAATAAGAGAAGTGGCGGCAGAGTTTGAAAAGCCGGTAATGCTTTACTCAATCGGTAAAGACAGCTCGGTAATGCTTCATCTTGCAATGAAGGCATTTTATCCGGAGAAGCCGCCATTTCCGTTTTTACATGTAAATACAACCTGGAAATTCCATGAGATGATAGAATTCAGAGATCGCATTGCTAAGGAAAAGGGCATCGAGATGCTTGAATATATAAATCAGGATGGCGTAAAGCAGGGCATCAATCCATTTGACCACGGCTCAGCATACACAGATATCATGAAGACACAGGCGCTCAAGCAGGCGCTTGACAAATACGGCTTTACGGCAGCGTTTGGCGGCGGCCGAAGAGACGAGGAGAAATCAAGAGCCAAGGAGCGAATCTTCTCCTTCAGAAATGAAAACCACGCATGGGATCCAAAGAACCAGCGCCCGGAGATGTGGAAGCTCTACAACTCCAGAATCAAAAAGGACCAGGAGGTACGAGTTTTCCCACTGTCAAACTGGACAGAGAAGGATATCTGGCAGTATATAAAGAGAGAGAATATCGAGATTCCTTCACTTTACTTTGCAAAGGAAAGACCTGTTGTATACAGAGACGGCAACATCATCATGGTAGATGACGACAGAATGAAGCTTCGTCCGGGTGAGAAAATCCAGATGAAGAGTGTACGTTTCAGAACTCTCGGCTGCTATCCACTGACAGGTGGTGTGGAGTCGACAGCGGATACACTTGATGAGATTATTGATGAGACACTCAGTGCTGTTTCCTCAGAGAGAACCACCCGTGTCATAGACAACGAGGCGGCAGGCAGCATGGAAAGAAGAAAGAGGGAGGGATATTTCTAAAATGAGCGGATTACTTAAATTTATTACATGCGGAAGCGTGGACGACGGAAAATCAACTCTGATCGGACATATATTATACGATTCAAAGCTGCTCTATGCAGATCAGGAAAAGGCATTGGAGCTTGACAGTAAGGTCGGAAGCCGTGGCGGCGCCATCGACTATTCACTCCTCCTCGACGGACTGATGGCAGAGAGGGAGCAGGGAATCACAATCGATGTGGCTTATCGTTATTTCACAACAGATAAGAGAAGCTTTATCGTGGCAGATACACCGGGCCATGAGGAGTACACAAGAAACATGGCTGTAGGTGCATCCTTTGCAGACCTTGCGGTAATTTTAATAGATGCAAAGCAGGGCGTATTGGTTCAGACAAGAAGACACGCAAGAATCTGCGCGCTCATGGGAATCAACTACTTTGTATTTGCTGTAAACAAAATGGATCTTGTAGGCTACGACGAGAAGCGTTTCGATGAAATCACAAAGCAGATTATTGAGCTTACAAAGGAGCTTGAACTTAAAAATGTAGTAATCATTCCTGTTTCTGCAACAGAGGGTGACAATGTCACGACAAAGTCTGAGAATATCCCATGGTACAAGGGACCTGCTCTTTTATCATACCTTGAGGATGTTGACATAAAGGATGAGAACGAGGAAGAGGGCTTTTACATGCCTGTACAGAGAGTCTGCCGTCCTGACCACACCTTCCGTGGCTTCCAGGGCCAGATAGAGGCCGGAGAGGTAAAGGTGGGCGATGAAATCACCACACTGCCAAGCAATGAGACAGCCCATGTAAAGAGCATCCATGTGGGTGATAAGCTAAGCGATAGCGCATTTACAGGCCAGCCGGTTACAATCCAGCTTGACAGAGAGGTGGACGTATCAAGAGGCTGCGTGCTCACAATCGGTTCAGGAGCAAAGGTTGCTTCATCTATCACAGCTACAATACTCTGGATGGATGACGATGAGCTCTTTAAGGGAAAGAATTTCTTCTTCAAGCTAGGTACCAAGTCAATACCGGGCATCGTAACAGAGATAGAGCATACCATCGACGTAAACACAGGTGAGGAAAAGCCTGCCGACAAGCTTAAAAAGAACGAGATAGCAGTTGTAAAGATTGCATTCTCGGACAAGATAGTCTGCGATAAGTTCAAAAATCACAAGACACTCGGTGAGTTCATCTTAATCGACCGTGTGACGGATATGACATCTGCCTGTGGTGTGGTTGAAGAGGTACACACAGAGGAAAGCGGTCTCTATGAGGGCAGAGTAGACAGAAACGTAAGAGCTGCAATCAAGGGGCAGAAGGCAATCACCGCCGTATTCGTAGACGGAGTGGATGGGGTAAACCGTGGCTTTGTGGAGGATGTCGAGAAAGCCTTAAATATAGACGGACGCCATACTTATCTCTACGCACCAAAGGAGGGTGAGGACTTCGTAAATGTAGTCAAGCACCTAAGCCATGCCGGAATACTCGTACTTCTGCTCATCAGCCAAAAGCAGGAGAAGGAGCTTGCAGCCGACAAAGTTGAGTTCACAAAGGACTGGAACAAAAACGGCAGAGATGTGGACAAGGCTGCGGAGTTTATCAAAAAGCAGTCAGTATATGACGGCGTGATTGTAAACACAAGTGAGTATATCTAATTAAAAAAGGGTACTTGATTTCTCAAGTACCCTCATGTATAATCTACTTAGAAAGTGAATCGGATATGACTCCGATTTGCCCTCAGTGTTAAAATGTTATAAGAATAGCATCCTAAACTTTGGACGGTGTGGGATGCTATTTCTTTTTATTATTATGATTGTCTATGTATGACAGAGCCGCAAAAACAACTAATATTTCCACGTTGAAAAGCACGCTCCAATGTGGTAAAATTGACAAAGATAATTTAAAGAAAAACACACAGGAGGATTAACATACAATGGAAAGCTACAAGAGCGAATTTATAGATTTCCTACCTGCTCCTTTATCTTAACCCTTGTGAATGCCCTCAAATGCTTGATTTTACAGGCTTTGAGGGCATTTTTAATTTGAGAGGAAACTATCGTAACTTATCATAAAATGGTGTAATTTGATGAAAAAAGTGTGTAGTAAAGTGTGTAGTAATTCGTAGGAAGGATACGCTAAATATCAAGAGTGGCAGTTAAACGGTGGAAGAGTGGGAAGCGGGTCGAAGAAAGCCTCCTGAGTATATTCCACGGTTGAAAAAGTATCAGATTATGTATGAACAGCAATTTGGGAAGCAAAACAAGAAGGAACACGATGATACTGTTTGAGGTCACAGTTTGTGACCTCAGAATGAGTACACAGATTGTAGACTTGAAGTCGCAATTTGCGACTTCAAAAATGGATTGGAGGATTCGATGGCAAAAGATAATAGTGAATTGATTGACGTAAATTCAGATGTAAAGGATAGGGTTATGGAAGTGAGTCATATTCAGAGTCTTATATATGTTATTAGAGGAAAACAGGTAATGCTCGATAGTGACTTGGCAATTTTGTATTAAGTTGAAACAAAAACTTTTAATCAGGCTGTAAAAAGAAATATTGAAAGATTTCCTGAGAATTTCAGGTTTCAACTAAAAAAGGAAGAGTACGACTCTTTGAGGTCACAATTTGTGACCTCAAAAGAAGGGAGAGGTGGAAGAAGATATCTGCCATATGTTTTTACAGAACAAGGTATTGCAATGCTTTCTGCGGTGCTGAGGAGTGATATTGCAATACAAGTCAGTATCAGGATAATGGAAACATTTGTTGAAATGCGTAAATATATGGCAAACACGTCACTTTTGTATGATCGCATGAATGCAATAGAAGAAAGACAGATAACTTATCAAAATGAAACAAATGAGAAATTTGATAAAGTATTTGCATATATTTCTGACCACGAAGAATCACAGCAGAAAATCTTTTTTGATGGACAGATATATGATGCGTTTAGCTTACTGATAGATCTGGTAGCTAGTGCAACGAAAAGTCTTGTATTGGTCGATAATTATGTCGATGTGGGAACTTTAAATATTCTGTCCAAGAAGAAAGAGAATGTATCGGTAACGATTTACACAGTTAGAAAAACCAGATTGTCAGAAAAAGATATTGAAACTTTCAATCAACAGTATCCCAAACTTGAAGTGAACTACACAGGTGTATTTCATGACAGGTTTTTAATCATTGATGACAAAAAAGCGTATCACATTGGTGCATCATTAAAAGATGCAGGAAAGAAATGTTTTGCTATAAGCTTATTAAACGATTCTGGTGTGATATATGATATTTTACAGAGGCTGGATATAGAAACAGAAGAAAACGAATCATAAAGAGGGATAATGACTTGGGGTGGGTAACACCCAAGTCCCCCCCACATCGGAAAGGGAATAGAAGATTTCAATAAGTAGTAGAGATGTGAAAAAAAGCAGTCCGAAGCGGTAAGCGAAGGGCTGCTTTTGTCTGTCTGACGGAGTCTTTTTCCGTCAGGCAGACCTGTGGGGATGATGTGCCCTGCTGACGAAGCATCGCTTACACAAAGGCTACGAAGAAATACCAAGACGGATGCAGATGATAGCGGTTCTTATGGACAGTATAGCTATAACAGATACAGTTTAGACAACATCTGCAACCAAATGGCTACAAAGCAGAGCAACAGTAGAACCACAACAGGGGCATGACACTGCAATTTACCGGTGCAGACCACAATTTCTATTAGTATGTAGCCATAATCCGGTGCAATCGTAGCCAAAACACAATAACTGAAAATACCAAAAAATGAAGCCATGAAACAATTGGAAGAAAAGGCAGCAATGCCAATTCAACCAATGAGTTTTGTGGCTTTTTTTACAGATAAAAAGAAGGAGGACACTATGGGGAAACGAACAAGAGACGAGGTAATCTATTCTCGTGTGGATTACCGTGTAAAACAGGAATTTGAATCACAGATGAAGGAGAGCGGATATAAGACTTCCGCTGATTTCATCGACTATCTGCTCCGGGGCAACAAGGGCAGGCAGATTGACGGGACAACATTAAAGCAGTTTATGGAGGTCATGAATGAGGTCTGCTACGAACTGAAAAAGCAGGGAGTCAATATCAACCAGCTGGCAAGGAATATCAATGCCTATCCGGATTTGATATCCATGACAGCATTTGAACCGTTCCAGAGAGTATTCCGGCGGTTGGAAGACTCAGTATTAAAACTATATGAAAAGGTGGTGAGTTAGATGGCAGTATATGGAAATGTCAATGTAAAATATGCTCCATGCAAGTCTGTGGCACAGCTTCACAGTGCTGCAGATTATATTCTGGGGAAGAAGAAGGAACAGCTAAGTTCCAGTGTTATCAAGACAAAGTCGGAGTTATATAATGCCTTTGGCTGCAATCGGGATAACTTTGCAAACAGTGTCCTTATGACAAGGAAAATGCATCAGAAGAAGTATAGCCGGTTCTTCCCGCGGGACATTCTGGCACAGAAGCTATCAATATCCTTTCATCCGGAGGACAATGATAAGCTGACTTATGCAGAGGCTTACAAGATGGCAGAGGACTTTGCTCGTGAGTTCTTCTGGAAAAAGGGATTTGAGGTATTGTTTGCGGTTCATGTGGATACGGAGCATGTTCACGTGCATTTTCTGGTAAATAACTGTAATCAGAAGGATGGTTCTTCCTTTCGGAGAGGTCCGAAGGAGCTGGTGGAAATGTCGGAGTATTTTGGAGAACAGTGCAGGAGCCGGAGCTTGACGCACTCTGTTCGTGACAGCTTCTACAATCCGGATAAGACCAGGGAGGAACGCACCTTAGCGGAAAATCATATGCAGAAAAGGGGAAAACTTTCTTTCAAGGATGAAATGCGTGTGTATATCAGACTTGCCATGAATGATCCGACCACGCAGAACATTCATGATGTGGTGAATATGTTAGAAAGAACCTATCATATGAATGTAAGGCTGAAAGGTAATACCATTAGCTATGCCCTTCCCTATCGTAGCAGTAATGGAGGCAAGGTAAAGGCAGTACGAGGCAGTAAGCTTGGTAAGCGATTCACGGTTGCAGGCATCAGGGAGTATATGAAACAGAAGGAAAAAGAGGATTGGTTTGATTATCCAAGGCAGGAGCAGGACATCGAGCATTCCAGTCAGTCCATGAAGGATTATCCCAGATGGGAAGAGGATGAGGAGGAAGTGAAGGAGTCTGCTTCTAAGGCTAAAAAGCAGATACCAACACAGGAGTCACAGCCGACCAGAAAACCGGATGTTTCTGTATATGAGGCATATGACGAGTTTCAGGAAAAACATGAGATACCGGAGAATGACGAGTCTTTCTTTTATGGTGCTGCATTTGATGACTTCAATAAAGAGTGGCAGGGACTTGATGCAGGCGCAGGCTCGGTAAGTACTGAGTTTGGCACAACAAATAACTCAACCGACGCAGAACCATATAATGAGGATGAGTTAGACGAATTACTTGATAACAATTCGTCAACGGTGCCGGTTCAAAATAAGCCGTTTCCATCTCCAGCAGAATACCGCAAGCTCTCTCTGGAAAAACGTGCTAAACTTCTTCCGCCACCTTCTGATGACCGAATTGAAGAACTAAAGAAGTATCAGGACAGAATGGGATATACCGAAGAATCCATGCGGAGTATGCGTTACAAGATGTCTGTATATGATGATTTTACCGAGGAATATGATTATCGTGTGAAATACAACAGAAATCATTCTTCAGAGGAGCAGCTAAAAGCACAAGCGGAACAGCAGATAATCACACCGGTTCGTAGACGTGGGCGTGGCAGATGACAAGGCTTTGATTGCCTTTCAAACTCACTTTCGGTAAGAAAAACTCCATTGCACATAAAATGATTTTGAGCTATAATTTTAATGGATTTTTGTATGAAAGGCGGGTATGATATATTACCAAACATTATGCTGGTAGGAGCAGAGCAAGAGTTATCACAGACGGGAAAAGAACACCGTTTGAAAGAAGCTATTGCCCCCGTAGCGGAAAAGTATGATTATATCATTATAGACACGCCGCCCTCTTTGGGTGTGTTGACCGTAAACGCATTTACGGTGGCAGGTGATATTCTGATACCGACCACAGCGGGCATATTTGCCACAACAGGAATTAACCAGCTTAACGAAACAGTAAGGAGCGTACAGCGGTACTGCAATCCTAATGTAAAGATAACGGGTATTCTGTTTACAAGGTTCAATCCGAGAGCAAACATCAGCAAGCAGATAAAGGAACTTACGGAGCAGTTGAGCGAGTACATTTCTGCACCGATATATAAGACCTATATTCGGTCAGCGGTAGCGGTAGAGGAAGCACAGGCAAACAGAACAGATATATTTGAGTATGCGGAGAAGTCCACCGTATCAGAGGACTATAAAGCCTTTATAGAGGAATTTTTGAAAGGAGAGGTAGAGAGTAATGGCAGGAAAGGCAAAATTTGACCAAGAAGCGGCGTTTAAGTCGATTATAGGTGCAGGAGCAAGCGAGGGTTCAGAGAAGCCAGTGGCAAAAGGCAGACCAAAAGCGGAGTGGGAAACAAAGAAGCCCATAAAAAAGCGTGTGAGCATTGGAACGAGGGTGGCTTAGCAAAGGTTTGGATAGATAAGGACGGGTATCTTTGTATCGAATATGAAAGCGGCGAATGGTGGCACTACAACGATAAAGGAGAGTGGTGGTAGATGAAAGTAGGAAAGTATCAGATAGGACGTTTCCATGCGATTATTCGCAAGGAATACGCAGACGGAAGTGTTGACTATTGGCAGGGATATAAGACATTATTAAATGAAGAATGAGGTGAAGAGAATGAATAAGAAACAAAAGAAAATATTTTTTGTGTTTGTATGATTTTTTTCTGTTTTTAATTGTTACTATATATTTATTGAAGCAGAAATCACCATATGAATATTTGAAAGAACAAAAAGGAATGACAGCACAAACTACTGCAAATGAATGTTTGGAAGAAATTCGATTCGACAATAAATATATAGTGTTTTTCATAAATGAGAATGGAAATCTATCATGTGCAGTTATGAAGAAGAAGATATTTTCTTATGAAATATTAAGAATTAGTGGAGAACTATCACAGAGCAAGAATAGTAAAAATTATTTATTTAGTTCATACGAAGATAATGGATATAAATGGATTGATTGGGGTGTGATAAATGATAGTGATATTGAATCAGTATTATCTAATGATAACAAGATGAATATTATTGATAATTTGCAGTATTCATTTAGAATATGTTGGATTATTGGAAACGGAGAAGAGAATACGCCACCAGAGCATGAAGAAATAAAAATAGGTAGTTCAATTTGAACTACCTATTTTTTATGGTTAGTTTAATAATATATTCCGGTAATATTGCAAACTAAAGACCATTGATTTTTTACATTACTTAATGTAAATCCAGCCGAAACGCTATCACTTCCTACATTCATAGAAACACTACCTGTTGTTTTTTGATAGGTATGAATATATTTTAAGACAGCTTCTGCCGTGTTACCATTTCCAGTCATAGTATTCTTTTTGATATTAATAGTTGCATTTATATTTTTATTATAATTTGCAAAATGGTCTTCAAAAAGACTTTCTTCAAAAGACCATACTCTTCCACCGTTTGCGATAGAGTCAACCATTGTAGGATAAGTGACTTTTCCAGTTAAATCAGTCGCCGAGCATGAAGATGAATTTGTAGTAAATAAACCAGACCAAGTAATTCCCATAAAATCTTTACCTATGGCTGGATTTTTTCTGAACTTGTAAAAGCCCCAAAGTCCCAATTTGCGTTTCCATTTAATTTACATGAGACGCTTTTTCCAGAGATAGATTGAGAACCAGAAAAAGTAAGTGTTAATTTTCCATAGGTTCTTTTAGCAGCACGACTTGTAGACATTGTGTTAATGTTGGAGAAATTATCAATACCAATATTTTCAACTTCGTCTTTAGATAAAAGACGACTATTAGAAACATAAATATCTTCATTTTTATCGGTAGCAAGAGTTTCTTCTACAAAAACTGTTGCTGTTATCGTATCAAGTTGCTTTGATTCGTTGTTAAGTGAATAGTTATTAGGTGCAGGTGATGTTTCTGTTACAATATAAGCATCTGGAAATTCTGGGGAGTAAATTATATTGTTAGTTTTTGTTACAGTATCATTTGAGATATTATTAGATTCTTTTGCAAATGTCGTTGTAGACATTCCCATAACCATAACAGCAGTAAGTGCAAGATTTACAAGTTTCTTAAAATGTTTTTTCATCATAGGCAATACCTCGCTTTCTTTGAAAAATCAATGGTTTACATAAGTCATCATAGAATATTGTCAATATTTTGTTATGTAAAAAATGAAAAATTCTGTAAATTTATAAACGCAATAATGATATAACAGAAAAATGTGATTGTACTTGCATTGTCAAGATAATTATTTAATAGGAATATTGATAATAAATTATATATAATATATCATTTATAATTTATGTATAGTAAATATGAAATAAGTTATTTATTTAAAGAAAGAGGAAAGGGAGTGAAGCTGAACGAGAGATTACTTTTTAATCATTTTTTTAATAGTGGTGCTGGTTCTGCTTCTTCCGTTTATCCTTTGGTGGAAGCACAGGCACAAAGAAACAGATAGAAAGGGGAACAGTAAAATGTAATAGGGTGAATGATTATAGCAAAAAGACCAGTATCAATATATGATTTTAAGGCTTTCGGGGCTGCCATTAAAGCCGCGAGAAACGAATACGGAGAAAGTCGCAAAAAAGTAAGCGACGAGTTATATATCTCCCCGCGCTATCTTGCGAATATCGATAACAAAGGACAGCAGCCGAGCCTACAAGTTTTCTATGACCTCGTTACCCGTTATGCTGATATTTGGGTGTGTTCTGACTATATGTATCATTGTTATGGCAATACCTAATGCGTGCTGATTAGTATTTTTTTATATTGCTCCGCAAGCTCTTTCTTTCCCCATCTCATATACAAACTATACAAATAACGAGCAGTACTTTTGGAATAATCATTATCAGGGTTCTCGTTCATAACAGCATGAAAGACGGCATCTGCGTTAAGCAGGTGCTGTTCTGCTATCACAGGCTGAGAACGGGTATAAGCAATGACACCACGATAGAACTCGCACATACCATAATCAAGGTTATTTCTACCCATAACTTCATCAATGGTGGATTCACAGAAATCAATAATTTCCAGAGCAGAATCATATTCCTTATTCTGCACCAGCATGTTAGCAAGTGAGAGTGTCTGCTGCAGGGTATCATTATTCTCTATCAATCCAAGACTGGCATATTCCCTGCGTACTGTGAAAGCTGTCTTGAGTTCTGATACGGCTTCTTCCAGTTTCTTCCGGAACAGATAAGCTGTAGAGAGGTTGTTGTGCAGGTTTGAAAGCAGATTGGCGGAACGGGCATCCGCAGTATTGGTCTTATGGTAATTTTCCATGAGGGCAATCGCCTTTTTATATTTCTTAATGGCATTATCATATTCCTTGCGTGGGAACAGAAGCTGTGCTTTGTAATCTAATAATAATGCTTTGTCACAGGCAGAAATGTGGTTGGTTTCTTGCGTAATATCTGGTGTGCCTGATTTATCTGAATTATACGATTTACTCGTTTCATCCGACTTGCCCGAATCATTCATAAGATTCATCACATATTCTATACGTTCTACCAGCTCCGACAGATAATCGGTATCCAGATATTTGTCAAAGTAAGGGTACATATCCTGTAAGAACAGTAGATAGTAAGCCCTGTTATCTAGGATGATGTGTCTGTTGATGCTTTTCAGACATTCCATGACAGTCACCGGTCTTTTTACATCCAGACCGTGAGCAAGGCAAATCAAATGCAGGTGATTTAACATCACATGGCAGTCTGATACGGTTGGAATGGTCTCTGCGATTGCCACTTCCTGAATGAGAGGATGGAGTGCAATCGTCTTATTTTCGGTATCTTCACTGATAATGCCATAGCGTATCAGCTCATTAACATTTTTGAGAGAATCCAGTTCCAGCCACATTTTGAACGCACTTTTATAAACTCCTGATACCGGCAGGAGTGAGAGGTTACGGAGGATATCAATACTGTCCTCATTTAATCTATTAAGCTTCATCAACATGCGAAGGTGTCCTATCATACTGGCATAGGAGAATTCATCATCCTTGAATACCTCGATTTCTTCCATGTTCTGCCCGATACCGCAGGAACGCAGCTCCTGTAACAATTCTTCCGGTTCCATGCCGCTGGCTTCTAAGGTAAGAGCAGCCATGCAGACAGTCAGGGTATGACAGTTCACTTCTTCTATAATGGCAGACACACTGTCCGGATCACGTTTTGCAGAAGGACAATGCTTGTAGAACAGTTCTGTCAGTTCTTTTTCTTTATCCAATTCCTTTATTTCTATAGAATCATAATTCTTAAGTTTGCATCTGCTGGTAATCAATAGCTGCATATCATTCTTCATCAGTTCCTTTAAGAAGGGTTCGTCCTTTGGAAGCACATTGAAGTTGTCCAGAATCAGCAGTGTATCTGTGTGGAGTCTCTGCATCACCTTATAGTGATTCTGAAAACGGACTTCCTCATTCATTTCTACGGAATCATCTGCAAATGTAAGGTTTGCGATGTCTTTTCTCAAATCACCGGTGTAATACAGATAAATGATATTGGTGTACTTTTTACGGTTCGTCTGTGCATAGGCTTTGGCAACTTTGCTTTTTCCAATGCCTGCCATACCAGTAATGAATAAGACGGATTGATTGGAAAGATGGGATGCGATTGCTTTTATCTCATCCTTTCGTCCAATGAATGCCTGATTGCAGGAGGGAAGCTTATTGCAAAGAATCACTTCCGAAAGGTCGGGAGAATAGAGCGCACCTGTGCTATGGTCATTCAAAATCGCATATCTTACCACAGAGCAGAAAAAGGCTGCATTATCCGGCTCCTGAATCAGTGCATCAGCCATTTCCTGCCCGATGGTTTTTATACTGTCTGTAATCAATTCCTCCATCTGGATTCGAGCCTGTGCTTCGTTCAACAGGTTCGGAATAATCTTATCTCTGAAATCATCCTCCATCGTATCCCATTCATCCTCATCTTCATAAGTCTTTAGGATATCTATAGGAATCGGGCGGGCGCCATTGCACCAGCGGCTGTACATCGTCGTGTCATCTGCGATTAATTCCGAAGCTGTCAGAGTATCATCCAGATATGCAGAGAACAGACTGCGTACAAGCTGGTGCTGCGGGTAGGTTTTCTTTTTATTTTCCAATAATACACCAATCACATTGGCGAAGGTCAGTCTGTTTCTCATCTGTGTGCTCCTTTCAGAGAGGATTTATCAATCCCGCTATCTATCTTATCTGTCTTTCTATATTTTCATTCTTTGAAAAGTTTCTATGTCAAGTCGCGGTCAAGTGACCGTCAATTATTTTATTCTCTATATTTTACTACAATTAACTTACAAAACGTAGCCGGGCGGCATCAGAAATGAAGCAAATCGGCTACAACAATCATAACACAAAACAAACTTATGTTCTACAAGAATATCGAAATGTTTTAACTGTACATTGAAAACTTCATGAGTTGTATTCACAGTCAACGGACTTTGCGATGATACTTAAAGCAATTTAAGCGGAGCAAAGAACAGACACTTCCGTCAAGGGTGGGAGATGATCTCGCGCAGGAGAGGCCCACAGGCAGGTTTCAGTAGTGAGAAATCGGTGCTAAAGAATCCAGACAGTGGATACGTAGAAAACCAAACTAAGAGTACTGGAACAATCTTACTTTAGGAACCGCTTATTGCGGGTAGGAAAGAAGGTGGTTAATGAGAATATTACGAGAGGAGGCAGGACTACCATGAAAACAGAACTTGATACAAGAGCGTTATTAAATGTAAAGGAAATGTGTGAGTACCTTGGTATTGGACAGACGAAAGCAAGAGAATTGCTTTCCAATCCGGCCAATGGTTTCACGGTAAGAATCGGTAACAGACTATATGCTCATAAGGGCAGATTAGACCACTGGTTACTGAATCAGATTCTTTCATAATAAGAACACGGAGGAGTTTCAAAATGAGAATTCAATTTTTGAAACGGATTGATAATTGTAAGGTTTTATGGTAGAATAGGGACGATATTTGGAATCCTTCCTATTCTACACTTAGGAAGGAGGCATAAATGGGTAAATCCCTTAATGGTAAAGAATTAGGTAAAGGCTTATCACAGAGAAAGGATGGTCTTTATCAGGGAAGATTCGTGAATCGTTTTGGCAAGAAGCAGACGGTTTACGCAAAGACGCTGAATGAGGTAAGACAGAAGCTTAGAAACGAACAGTATGAGGATGAAAAGGCACTCAATGTTGTTGCGAAGGACACATTCTACTACAATTTATATGTAGTGGCAATCGACACAGGAATGCGTATTGGTGAGTTGATGGGGCTTCAGTGGTCTGATGTAGACTTTGAAAAGAAGGTTGTACACGTCAGACGTTCCTTATGCTATTTCCGCAAGGATGGCAAATATGTCTTTGAATGGCATGATACCAAGACGCATAACAGCAAGCGAACCATTCCCTTAACAACAAGAGCTATGGAAGCTCTGAAAAAACAAAGAGTTCGCGGGCAGGAGATTCTGCTTAAGAACGCACAAACAGCACAGGACGAATACAAGAATCTGGTTTTCGTAACCAGAAACAATCGACCTACACAGCAGTTCATCGTACAGGAATGTATGGATGTAACAACGAGACGAATTCAGAAGGAACACCCGGAATTTGAGAGGTTCTCTCCTCATTGTTTCCGTCACACCTTTGCAACAAGGGCAATCGAGAACGGAATGCAGCCTAAGAGCGTGCAGAAGCTTCTCGGACATGGCTCCTTACAGCTGACAATGGATTTGTATTGTCACGTAACAGATGATACCTTGTTTGACGAGATGAGGAAGATGGAAGCGGTGTAAAGTGTGTAAAAAGTGTGTAGTAAAGCAATTTGAGACAATAATAAAGGCGTGAAAGCCTTATAAACAGGAGGTTTTAAGATAAAATGGAACAGTATAAGCAGGAATTTATAGACTTTATGGTGGAGAGTGACGTGCTGAAATTTGGTGATTTCACATTAAAGAGCGGCCGTAAATCACCATTTTTCATGAATGCGGGAGCATATGTGACAGGCTCACAGCTTAAGAGACTCGGAGAGTACTACGCAAAGGCTATCCATGCTAATTACGGAGATGACTTTGATGTATTATTCGGACCTGCATACAAGGGAATTCCGCTTGCAGTGGTAACAGCTATCGCATACCATGAGCTCTATGGCAAAGAGGTGCGCTACTGCTCAGACAGAAAAGAGGCAAAGGATCACGGTGCAGACAAGGGAGGCTTCCTTGGAAGCAAGCTTAAGGATGGCGACAGAGTAATCATGATAGAGGATGTCACCACATCCGGCAAATCAATGGAGGAGACAGTTCCAAAGGTAAGAGGAGCTGCAGATGTTACAATCGTAGGCCTTATGGTGAGCCTTAACAGAATGGAAGTCGGACAGGGCGGCAAGGTAAGCGCGCTCGATGAGATTCATGAGAAGTACGGCTTTGAGGGCAAGTCAATCGTCACAATGGCAGAGGTCACAGAGTATCTCTACAACAGAGAGCATGATGGCAGAGTAGTCATTGATGACACAATCAAAGCAGCTATAGATGAGTACTATAAGCAGTACGGCTGCAAATAGGAGAATATAAATTGCTTGGCAGAAGAAAACGTAACAGGTATAAGTTTACGGAAAAGAAGCAATCTAAGAGGGGGATAGCTGCACTTGTTGTGGCTATCCTCATAGAGATTGTATATATAGTTTTTTTGAATGCGGCATTCAGAGGAGATGGCAATCTGTCTATGTACTATGGCAGTGCCGGTATACTGATGCTTGGCATATCTCTGGCAGATTTCGGGTTTGCCATCAGAAGCCTCTTTGATGAGGAATCATTCATGACATTTCCACGATTGGCAGTGTTTTTTGCACTTATAGCGGTGCTCAGCTGGGGTGGGACGTATGCTGCCGGCTTTATTATTTAGCACATATTATATCAATAGTGCGATAAAAACTGTCATGAATATTTGAATTATAAAATAGAAAGATTATAGGGATATATGAGTTATAAAGAGATTTATGAGCTCTCCAATGAGCTTTACGCAGAGCGATTAGAGCTTGTGGAGGAGCGGATAGAACAGATCGTCAGAGAGCCTGCGATAGAGCCGGCTTTTGCAGATTATTTCAGAAGTGCGGCAAAGTGCATCAACACTATAAAAAACCATAGCGCAGATAAGGAATTTAACGATTTATTCTATTCACAGTTTGATAAAGAAAATTACGAGAAAAGCTATGCCAACCCGGCATACGCCGTAAAGGTGCTCGGAGATGAGTATGGTCAGCTTTTATCGGCTGTATATGCAAAAATTGCCGGAAGCATTACACATATCTATCAGGGGGATATAAAGTATCTCTGCATTTATGCAGAGCTTATTGTAGAGCTTTACAATTATTTTGAGAATGCTAATGAGCTGAGTCCTGATGAGATAAGGGGCTGTATATATTCGTTCATGCATGATTATGAGGAGATTTTTGCAGAGGATGACAACAGAGCACTCCTTGACCCGGCTTATGATTACTATACAGAGATTGTAAATGAGGCAGATTTGTCAAATGATGATTATCTGTATTCTTACGGACTGTATGTCGGAGAGAATGAGCGCGCCGGCAGAGCGCATCTGGCTTCATTTTCAGATGAGGAGATACAGGCCATGGCAGATACCTATACAGAAGGATACCGCATTGGCTTTATTACCTGCAACAAGGATATCTCAAAGAAGTCGGTGGTTCAGGTGCTTTATCCGCTTGGCTTTGAGCGTATGATAAGAGCAGCATTAAAGAATTTTGAGAAAATGGGTATGAAGCCTGCCATGAGACCATTTTCCACATCGGTCAATAAGCAGTTTGACTATGACCACAAGGAGGATATGGCACTGTGGCTTGACAAGGCATATGTGGAGTATCGTCTTGAGTGCATGCACAATGCACTTGAGAGAATGAAGGATGTGGCATGCAAATGTGGAGGACCGGCTGTCATAGAGATATTTGGAGAGGAGCCATTTGCTCCGGTTTCAAAGAAGGAGGCTGCGCATTTTAATGATGAGCAGCAGAAGCTTGTAGTCCATATGACAAGCGTGCGCTCACAGTATATGAACAGCTATATCCACAGCGAGGACAGAAGCTTTACGATTATTGCCTATCCGTGTGCTGCAATCGGACCTGATTATAAGGAAATTTTTACGGAGACTGTAAAGATTAATACTCTTGATTATGCACTCTACAGAGATATGCAGCAGAAAATCATAGATGTGCTCGATACAGCAGACAGGGTGCATATCGTCGGAACAAACGGCAACAGGACAGATTTGTATGTCAAGATTCATGAGCTTAAGGAGCCTTCAAAGGAGACGGCCTTTGAAAACTGTGTGGCTGATGTAAATATCCCTGTCGGAGAGGTGTTTACTTCACCGGTGTTAGAGGGCACAAACGGCAAGCTGCATGTCAGTCAGGTATATCTCAATGAGCTTAATTTCCTTAATCTGGAAATCGACTTTAAGGATGGCATGATTGATAAATATACATGTACCAATTTTGAGGATGAGGAAGAAAACAAAAAGTATATATCTGACAATGTACTTTTCCATCACGACACACTGCCTATGGGTGAGTTTGCCATAGGCACCAATACGACAGCCTACCGTATGGCAAGAGTATACGATATCGCAGCAAAGATGCCTATTCTCATAGAAGAGAAGACAGGACCGCACTTTGCAGTGGGTGATACCTGCTACACATACGATGAGGACAATATGACATACAACCCTGACGGAAAAGCAATCATTGCCAGGGACAATTCAGTTTCCATCCGCAGAAAAGAGGATATATCAAAGGCATATTTCAACTGCCACACGGATATCACAATACCATATGATGAGCTTGGAGCCATCACAGTTATTCGACACGATGGCTCAACCTGTGATATAATAAGAGATGGCAGATTTGTGCTTGAGGGCGTAGAGGAGTTGAACAAACCGCTCGATACGCTTGATGCAGAAAGCAAATAATTGTTAGACGTATAAGGAGGATAAAATGGCAAAGGTTGGAATAGTTATGGGCAGCGACTCAGATTTAAAGGTGATGAGCAAAGCCGCAGAGATGCTTGAGGAGCTTGGTATAGAGTATGAGCTTACCATCATCTCGGCACACCGTGAGCCTGATGAGCTTATTGAGTGGACCAGAGGCGCTGAGGAAAGAGATGTAAAAGTAATTATAGCGGGAGCCGGAATGGCAGCGGCCCTTCCGGGCATGTGTGCAGCACTTTTTGCGCTTCCTGTTATCGGAGTACCGCTTTCAGGAAAGAATCTGGATGGAATGGATGCAGTCTTTTCTATTATGCAGATGCCACCGGGAGTTCCAGTTGCCACAGTTGCAATTGACGGTGCAAAAAATGCAGCAATCCTTGCAGCAAAGATACTCGCAGCAGGTGATGAGACAATCCTTGATAAAATCAAAAAGTATACAGCAGATATGAAGGCTCAGGTTGTAGCAAAGGATGCGAAGCTTAAACAGGTTGGATATAAGCAGTACCTTGCTGAGAAATAGATTGGATTGTCATCTATAGGAGGGTTTTTATGAGTATATTGCAAAAGGCAGACAGATGTATGGATGAGGCAGTAGCCTTATTTGGCGAGAATAAGCTTTTTTTGGCAGAGAAGAAGGCACAGGAGACAACCGGTCTTTATAAGAGCTGCGGTGCATATGAGCAGATGGCAAAGACTGTCAATTTTATGGGAGTCATATATGCATCTATTGGAGATGTAAGCATGTCAATTGACTGCTACTTGGAGGCTATGGATGTAGCTGTGGAGCAGGGCTCAACAGAGATAATCATGCTTGTAAACAATAATATTGGCTCACTTTATATGGAGCTTGGATTGTATGAGAAGGCTGTCAGATATTTTAACGAAGCACTGGAGCTGTGCAAGCCACCGCTGCATGGAGAGAGGGATAACTATTATCAGGAGCTTCTCATGCTTCATCTGAATCTGTGCATATCATACACAGGAATTAACGAGTTTGAAAAGGCAGAAAAGCATCTTTCTGACGCGATACTCTTTAATGAGATAGCTGGCAGCGCTAAAAACAGATTTCTGATAGACATGTCACAGGCACATCTGCTATGGAAGATGGGAAATGAGGATGAGGTCAGAGATCATGTGGAAGAGCTGGTTGAGGGTGCGATAAACAATATCAATTCTGCCGATTATGTGCTTGAGATACTAAGCCTTTGCAATTTGTTTATGAATATGGGGGAGTTCGATGCATGGAAAAAGGTTATTGTGGAATATGAACGCTTTGCTACCGAAACAGAAAATCTGTTTTTCCAGAAGACCTGTGTCAAGATGTGGATGAAATATGAGAGCGCCATGGGTGATACAGAGGCGTACAACAAGCTGTGCGTATATTACGCAAATCTCCACTCTATGCAGGTGAAGGAGCAGATAAAGCGTCTTGGTGATACAATCGACCTTAAGCTTCAGCTTCAGGAGACTGAGTATGAGCGCCGTAAGGCAGTCAGACTCAACTACACAGATATGCTTACAGGCATGGGTAATAAGTTCAAGATGCGAAACGATTTTGAAAAGCTTGTGAGCAAAAATCAGGATTCAGATGGTGCAGGAATCACGTTTGGAGTAGTGGATATAGATTTCTTCAAGTCATTTAACAGAAACAGTGGCAGAGTCACCGGTGATGCAGTGCTAAAAGAATTGTCATCCATAATAAATGAGAGCATCAAAGATAAGGGAATGGGGTATCATTTCTATGGTGATGAATTCTACATAATCCTGCAGGAAACGGATGAGGATATCATTAAAAATATAGCCGAGCATATAAGACTTGAGCTTGCCAAAAAACAGATACTTCATGAGAGCTCTAAGGTGGATGAGTATCTGACTGTATCACAGGCATATGTTACCGCCCCGGATGTAAAGGTGCCGGATGAGTTTTCAAAGCTGTTCAAGACGGTGGATGAAGTGCTCAATGATGTGAAGGAAAAGGGTAGAAATGCATATAAGATAGTCTGATGCTTTAAGCGTATAAGACAACTATAAAATGACACGCAGCGTAAAACGTTGCGTGTCATTTTTGATGGATCTATATATACAGTTATAGTTATATTTGTACTTATATTTATAGTTATATTTGTACTTATACTTTTACTTTTATATGGCTATATTGTCTCATTTATATTCCGGATATAACAATATCAGTGCCGGCCTTCTCATATATATCTGCTGTCTCAGGTGAGATACCGGAGTCGGTGATTACCATATTGATGTCATCAAGCGATGCATAGCTAGATATGGATGTGGTATCAAACTTGGTGTGGTCTACAAGAGCCACAGTTTTAGCGGAGGCCTTGATACACATGTGCTTTAAATCAGCCTCGTATATACTGAAATCAGTCAGTCCGTCTTCTACAGAGAAGCCTCTTGCTGACACGAACGCGATATCTGTGTGTATCTTTTTGAGTAAATCAGCGCCAAGCAGTCCTTCTATGGAAGCGGATGCACTGGTTACGATACCGCCTGTCAGGATGACTGTGACACCGGGGATATCCTTTAGCTCTAAAGCCAGATTGATGCCATTGGTGATGACGGTCAGCTCTGTAAAGCCTGAAAGCTTCATGCCGAGAGTGTAGGCTGTGGAGCTGGCATCAAGGAATATACACATATGGTCACTTACGAGCTTTATCGCCTCGTTTGCAATCTCCTCTTTAGCTTCCTTGTTTTCCAGGGCACGGTCATGGAACAGGTAGGCCCTCGAGGTTAAATCAGTCATGTCATGGGTTTTATCCTTGTAGATAGCACCGCCGTGAGTCTTTGTCAGAAGCTTTTCCTTATCCATCTGGTTTAAATCTGTTCTTATTGTCGTGGTCGATACACCAAGCAGTTCACTGAGCTCATTGGTGGTGGCCTTGCGGTTTTCTTTTAAATAATCGAGAATCTTTTGTTGTCTTTCTAATTGCAGCATAGATTTCCCTCTTTCTTTTGATTTCTGTTGTATTTTTGCGTACATATTTTTATCACAAAGCATTGCATAAATATATAATAACTCAAATAAGTAAATAAAGCCAGTGTTTTCGATTGCTTATGCTTTTTTTTTATTTGATGACATTTAATTATATTTATTTTTACTTTTATTTACTTTTACTATTGCATTTTTTCTTTTAAAGTGTTATATTTATATCAACAAATAAAAGCAAACACAAATTATATAAGGCGGAGGTATTATTAAATGAAGTTTTTCGTAGATACAGCAAATGTCGAGGACATTAAGAAAGCAAACGATATGGGAGTCATCTGTGGAGTTACAACAAACCCTTCACTCATCGCAAAAGAGGGCAGAGACTTCAATGAGGTAATTAAAGAAATCACATCTATCGTTGACGGACCGATAAGCGGAGAGGTAAAAGCCACAACAGTTGATGCAGAGGGCATGATAAAAGAAGGACGTGAAATCGCAGCTATCCATCCTAACATGGTTGTTAAGATTCCTATGACAGTTGAGGGCCTTAAGGCTGTCAAGGTGCTTTCATCTGAGGGTATCAAGACAAACGTTACTCTTATTTTTTCAGCAAATCAGGCAATTCTTGCTGCAAATGCAGGTGCTACATATGTTTCACCTTTCCTTGGCAGACTTGATGATATCAGCCAGCCGGGCATTGAGCTGATCAGACAGATTTCTGAGATTTTTGATATCTATGGATATGACACAGAGATTATTGCAGCTTCAATCAGAAACCCGATTCATGTCACAGACTGTGCACTTGCAGGAGCTGATATCGCAACAATTCCTTACAAGGTTATCGAGCAGATGACAAAGCATCCGCTTACAGACCAGGGAATCGAGAAGTTCCAGGCTGATTACAGAGCTGTATTTGGGGATTAGATATTATAAACCAAAGACAGGTATAAATATTTTATTTCATGTCATAGATTTAACAGGAGAACAAAATGAACAAATTAGAGCTTCAGATTACAGCAAATGAAGTCAGGAAGGGTATCGTCACGGCTGTGCATTCTGCAAAGGCGGGACATCCGGGCGGCTCGCTTTCTGCAGCAGATATATTTACATATCTGTATTTTGAGGAGATGAACATTGATCCAAAGAATCCTAAAAAGCCGGATAGAGACCGTTTTGTACTTTCAAAGGGACACACGGCTCCGGGACTTTACTCTACACTTGCGCAGAGAGGCTATTTTCCGGTTGAGGATTTAAAGACACTCAGACATCTGGGATCATATCTGCAGGGACATCCTGACATGAAGCATATCCCGGGTGTGGATATGTCAAGCGGTTCGCTCGGACAGGGCATTTCTGCGGCAGTGGGCATGGCACTTTCTGCAAAGCTTACAAATGATGATTACAGAGTATATACACTTCTCGGCGATGGCGAGATTCAGGAGGGACAGGTCTGGGAGGCTGCCATGTTTGCGGGCTTCAGAAGACTTGATAACCTTGTTGTTATAGTTGATAACAACGGACTTCAGATTGATGGACCGGTGGATCAGGTGTGCTCACCATATCCTATTGGTGAGAAATTCAAGGCATTCAATTTCCATGTGATTGATCTGAAGGATGGAAATGACATGGATCAGATTGCTGACGCATTTAAAGAGGCAAGAAATACAAAGGGCATGCCGACTGCAATTATTGCCCATACGGTAAAGGGCAAGGGTGTTTCATTTATGGAAAATCAGGTCGGCTGGCATGGCAAGGCTCCTAATGATGAGGAGTATGCAGTTGCCATGGAGGATCTGAGAAAGGAAGGTGAAGCATTATGTCAGAAGTAAAGAAAATCGCCACACGTGTCAGCTACGGAAATGCACTTGTAGAGCTTGCAAAGGAGCACGATGACGTATATGTTCTTGATGCTGACCTTGCGGCTGCCACACAGACAGCCATCTTCAAAAAGGAATTTCCAGATCGTCACATAGACTGTGGTATCGCAGAGTGCAACATGATGGGTATCGCTGCAGGAATCGCTGCTACGGGAAAGGTGCCATTTGCCAGTTCATTTGCCATGTTTGCGGCAGGTCGTGCGTTTGAGCAGGTGAGAAACTCTATTGGATATCCTCATCTTAATGTAAAAATCGGTGCGACACACGCAGGTATTTCGGTAGGAGAGGATGGAGCCACCCACCAGTGCAACGAGGATATTGCACTCATGAGAGCAATTCCAGGCATGGTTGTAATAAACCCAAGTGATGATATAGAGGCAAGAGCCGCCGTAAAGGCAGCTTATGAGCATGAGGGCCCTGTATACATGAGGTTTGGCCGTCTTGCAACACCGATAATAAATGACAATGCAGATTATAAATTTGAAATCGGAAAGGGTGTTACACTCCGTGAGGGCACGGATGTAGCTATCATAGCTACCGGTCTGTGCGTGGCAGAGTCACTTGCAGCGGCAGAAAAGCTTGCAGCAGATGGCGTAAATGCAAAGGTCATAAATATACACACTATCAAGCCTCTTGATGAGGAGCTTGTTGTAGCTGCAGCAAAGGAATGCGGCAGGGTGGTTACCGTGGAGGAGCACTCTGTAATAGGCGGACTTGGAGCCGCGGTATGTGAGACACTTTCGCGTAAGGCTCCAACACCGGTAAAGACAATAGGCATACAGGACTGCTTTGGTGAGTCAGGTCCGGCTGTAGCTTTGCTTAAAAAAAATACGGACTTGATGCAGAGGGCATTTATGCATCAGTGAAGGATTTTTTATAAGTATTTAAAATAGTTTGGTTTTATCATTTTTCACATTTTCCCCAATATAACAATAAACTAATAAAAGAAAGGACAGCCGGGATACGGTTGTCCTTTCTTCTACTTTGTATACATATAAAAACTTTAATGTTTTAATTAATGTAAAATAATTTAATAAAATTTAAAATATATATTGTGTTATAGGTTTTTATCTGATATATTAAAGCTATAAATGCTGGGCGAGCGTAACTATTAATTTGATACATATATATGTATCAGCTTAAATGAAACATGTGATTGATTCACAGGGAGGAAATCATGATAAGGAATGGAAAGAAGAAGGCCATTTCGTGTGCACTCGTCGCAGCTATGTCGGTAGGACTTGCGGCGTGTGGAACAACAAGCTATGACTTTAAGGTCAGCTACGATGGAATAAAAACAGGGGATGTTTCATCGAAAGTATCGGTTCATGATCCGTCAATACTTAAGGCGGATGGTGAATACTATATCTTTGGTTCCCATATGTCTGCAGCAAAAAGCAGTGACCTGTTAAACTGGGAAAAGGTTGCTGATGGATATTCAAAGAAAAATCCTGTATACGGACAGATATATGATGTGGCAGATGAAGCCTTTGCGTATTCTGGAAGCAAGAACTCATTGATAAAGACGGATGATAAACAGGTGCATGTGTGGGCACCGGATGTAATCTACAATGAGACAACAGGACTTTATTACATGTATTATTGTACGACATCCACATGGAATGCATCAAATCTGTGCTATGGCACATCAACAACACCTGAGGGACCGTATGAATGGCAGGGGGCTTTGATATACTCAGGCTTCAACAGAAAGACGATTTCAGGTACAGATGTGCTTGACTATGTGGATGAGGATTATGCTTACAAGAACTATATCAAGGGGGCGCAGTACAATTATGAGGACTATCCGAATGCGATAGATCCGACTGTGTTTTATGATGCGGATGGCAGAATGTGGATGGTATACGGTTCATGGAGCGGCGGAATATTTTTGTTGGAAATTGACAAGACAACAGGACTTGTTATCCATCCTGAAGCAGATAAAGCAAACAATGTGGATCCGTATTATGGAAAGCGTCTTTTGGGAGGCGGCCATATTTCGATTGAGGGCCCATATATCATGTATGATGAGACAAGCGGTTATTATTATCTGTTTGTGTCGTATGGAGCTCTGACAAGCAATGGAGGCTATCAGGTCAGAGTGTTCCGCTCAAAGACAGTCGATGGTGAATATGTGGATATGAATGGCAAATATCCTGAAAAAAGTGCACAACACCAGAATTTCGGACTGAAGCTCACAGGCAACTATAAGCTTCCGAGTCTTGAAAAAGCATATATGGCAACGGGACATAATTCGGCCTTTGTGGATGACGACGGCAGGATGTATCTGGTTTATCATACCAGATTTAACGACAATGGAGAGGGTCATTCACCGAGAGTACATCAGATGCTTGTGAATGAGGATGGCTGGCCATGTGAGCTGCCTTATCAGACGCAGGGGGAGACTGTTAATAAGGATGGCTATGACGCAGATGATATTATCGGACGATACTATGTTATAAACCAGGGAACGGCAATAGATTCAAAAATTGCAAATCCGGTGATTCTTTATCTTGAAAAAAACGGAAAGGTAAAGGGAGAAAAGTCAGAGGGTACCTGGGAATGCAAGGATGGCTCATACTATATGAATATCACTATAGACGGTAAAAAATACTCCGGTGTGTTCTGTCAAATGAAGGATGAGGCCGGAAGTGATGTGATGACATTTTCTGCTGTTGGCGAAAACAAGAGTGTCTGGGGCGTGAAATATTTATAGTTACGTTTCAAATTGGGCAGATATGTAAATAGTTAGATAGTTAGACAGATAGTAACAACATTAGAATAGACGGAGAAGAATATGGATAATACATTAAAATATAATAAACCATGGATACTGCAGAGAGCAGATCCATATGTATACAGACATACAGACGGAGCATATTACTTTACAGCGTCAGTACCGGAATATGACAGGATTGTACTTAGAAAATCAGATACGCTTGCAGGACTTGAGACAGCGGATGAGACTGAAATCTGGCACAAGCATGAGAGCGGACCGCAGAGCATACATATATGGGCGCCGGAGCTTCATTATCTGTTTGGAAAATGGTATATCTACTATGCAGGCGGGGATAAAGATGACATCTGGGCAATAAGACCGTATGTATTGGAATGTCAGGGAGATGACCCTGTCAATGATAAGTGGATTGAGAAAGGTAAGATGCAAAGAGCAGACGGGGATGAGTTTTCGTTTGAAGCATTTTCACTTGATGCAACAGTTTTTGAAGTGAACAATGTGTGGTACTATATATGGGCAGAGAAGGTCGGAGTAGGAAAGCAGATTTCAAACCTGTATATAGCACGCATGAAAAACGGATACACACTTGATACTGTACAGGTGCTTTTGACCACACCTGATTATGACTGGGAGAGATATGGCTTCTGGGTGAATGAGGGGCCGGCAGTGTTAAAACGAAATGGCAAGGTGTTTGTTACATTTTCAGCCAGTGATACGGGAATACATTATTGTGTTGGACTTTTAACTGCAGATGAAAGCTCAGACCTGCTTGACCCGCGTTCGTGGGAAAAGGACCGTTATCCGGTGCTTTGCTCAGATGAGACAGTGGGTGTTTACGGACCGGGACACAATTCGTTTACCGTAGATGAAAACGGTGATGACATAATGGTATACCATGCAAGAACGGAGACTGAAATTGTCGGAAATCCGCTGTATAATCCAAACCGTCATGCAATGCTCATGCGATTTGGATGGAAGGATGGACGTCCGGTATTTTCGTATAACCGATAAGGCAAAAAGAGGGGGGATCTACCACATGGAGCTGATATGTAAGAAGTGTCTGCTTAGAGAAATGGCAGAGGCTGATGCAGCAATGATAAAAAAATATGTTGATGCGATAAAGGGCGAAGACAGAGTGCCTGAAAAAGAGTATGAGGCAAGACTTGCAGTGTGCAAAGCGTGTGACAAGCTTAATGCCGGAACCTGTAATGCATGCGGCTGTTATGTGGAGCTTCGGGCGCTTACAGGCGTTTCGCACTGCCCTCATAAAAAGTGGTAGCAGAAAGAAATAAATAAAGAAATAAATAAAAATGACTGCGGTTTTGATTTCCGCAGTCATTTTATTTATGTTAATTAGTGTTTTTCTCAGTGTCAAGAGGGGCATAATTGATGGATACAACAATGTCCTGATCGTAGTTACCGAAGCTTTTTCCGAATATTGTGAGTCCGCCGACATGGGCAGAATCCTCCTCGACAGCGATACGGAAGCGTATATTGCTTGTGTAGTCAAGCTTCAGCTCAGAGGTTGTGACATCTGATATCTTGAGACCATCTATGAAGGTACCTTTATGATTTATGACCAAAAGCTTGAGGAGACCGTATTGATTCCAGTTTTGAGGCCACCATTCAGGAGTAAACATTCCGCGTACATCTCCATAGTCACCGGGAGAGGTCCAGGTGCCGACCAGAGTGTCATTGATGTAAAAGCTTATATCACTTGGCCAGTTGTTATCAATGCCCGGAGCTTCAGAGCTTATCTCGGCTGAGAGCGAAAGCTGGGTGATCTTCTGATTGCGTGGGATGAGGTTTGGAATCACGTATTCCACATAGCCCTTTGTGAACCACATAATGTCTGCATTGAAACGGTCAGGATGGTCAAAGTAACGCACGTCATCGAGCTCGCCTATCACAAATGAGGATGTAGCCATACCGCAGGTTGGGCAGACGTTATGAGATGAGAACTGTCCTACCTTGATTGAGGTGTTGTATACGTTGCTTAAGTCTATTGGCTTTTCAATTTCTACTAATATACGATCCTGAATCAGTGAACACAGCTTCTGGTTGCCGTGACCGGATGAATCGTTTGAGGTGGAGATGAGTCCGCACTCCTCAAGCTTTTTTATATGTCCGGTTAAGGCACCGTTACTGATGCTTAGCTCGTTTGCGAGCTGATTCATGCTCATTTGGTTATTCTCAAGCAGAATTTTTAAAATCTGGATACGAATATCAGAGCCAAGAGCTTTAAACAGTTCGAGACCGTCGTCTAATGATGTGACATGTATCATATATAGATTCTCCTAAAATATTTTATAAAAATGTTAATATGTTTTTGCATGTAAATTATATTTTGATTATAGGAATAAGCTATTATGTTGTCAATATTTATTGTATAAAGTTTTAGCTGGGTTGAAATCAATTTTAAATTAATTTAAATATATTGTGCAATTTGTATAGTGCATATGCGTTTAGACACGAAAAAAAAGATAAAAATTTAGATATTATTAAACAATATCTAAATTAGTTTAAAAAATCTAAAATAAATATTGACATTACAGCTACTCTCATGTATATTATGTACATAAGCAAAACACATTAACGACCTGTTTTAGTCAAATAGCAATAAGCCCAGCATGAGATTAGGGCAGGAAGTTAATACAACTTATCAATTCAATTTCATTTTAACAGGAGGAAGGAAAATGAAAAAGAAATTAGTTAGTGCACTGATGTGTGCAACAATGGCAGTAACAATGCTTGCCGGCTGTGGAAACGGCAGCAAAAACGGAACAGAAGCAGCAGATGGGGGAACAGAAGCTGCTGAGTCTAAGGTAGTGACAAACACTTACGGAGATTCAAAGGGAACACACCTTGAGATGTGGACCTTCGTTGAACTTCATGCACAGCACTACGGCACAATGGTAGAGCAGTGGAATAAGGACCATCCGGACAAGACGATCGAGATTACATGTACTACATATCCATATGGCGATATGCATACAAAGCTTCTTACATCACTTGAGGCCGGTACAGGAGCTCCTGATATCTGCGATGTTGAGGTTGGACAGTTCCCTAACGTAGTTGCAGGTCAGGATAAATGGTTAGTACCACTTGATGATTATACAAAGGATTACATGAGCACAATGGTTCCTGCCAGAATGGAGACATATCAGGGTTCTGATGGACATTACTACGGAGCACCTTATCATGTAGGCGCCACAGTTATGTACTACAACGTAAAGGCTATGGGAGATGCAATGGGTCTTTCACAGGCTGATGTCATCGCAAAGATTGATGGAGTAAAGACCTGGGATGATTACGAGGCACTTGGAACAGAGTATGTTGAGGCAGCAGGTGAGAAGGGTACAAAATACTGGACATCTGTTGATACAGGCGGAACAGACTGGTTATGGCTTGCAATGGCTGAGTACGGAGAGGACTGGACAGGAGGATTTGACGGAAAGGCAAATGTACAGCTTGATTCAGTTAAGAAGATGCTCACAATGCAGCAGAAATGGTTAAAGAGTGATCTTGCAGAGGTATCACCTGACGGACATGTTGACCTTGAGGCTGGTTTCCAGAACATCATGGATCACAACATCGTTTCATTCCCTAAGGCAATGTGGTATATGAGCCGTTTCACAAACTATATGCCTGATGAGAAGGGTAACTGGTATATTGCAAAATGTCCTACATTCGAGGAAGGACAGAAGTGCTCAGTAGGTATCGGTGGAACAGGTACAGTTGTTACACAGCAGTCTAAGGCAAAAGAGCTTGCAGCAGAATTCCTTTGCTGGGCTAAGATGTCTGAGGTTGGTGAGCAGAATATCTGGGATACACTTGGATTTGATGTATGTAACACAGCTTGCTGGACAAATGATACATTTGCTCACAATGATGAGAACAAGTATAATCAGTTCTTCATCAACTATCCATACGATGTGCTCAATTCTATCGGAATGGACAATATTGGCAAGATTTCTGTAGTTAAAATCAGTCCTACAATTAATGAGAATGTATGTAATACAACTCTCAATGAGGTACTTGAGGATCCTGATTACAGCGTGGATGACGCATTACAGGAGCTGCAGGATGCAGTAGATATGGAGCAGGAAGAGTAATTTTATAGCTCTTAAAAGGGGGAGGTACTGGAGGTTTGGCCTCCGGCCTCCCTTTATTAATAAGAAAGAGGTGCGTAAATTGAAGATTAAAAAATTCTTGTATTCACAAAAGGTTGCGCCGTATGTATTTGTTATACCATTTATATTAAGCTTTGCAATATTCTGGGTTTATCCTCTCTGCTCATCTGTATTTATGAGTTTTGAGAAGATTACACCACTGGAAACAAAGTTTGTGGCTTTAGAGAATTATAAGAAGCTGTTGTCGGATACAGTGTTCCTGACAGCGATAAAAAACAGTGCAACATATATGTTCTGGACACTTGTATTACTGATTCCGTTCCCAATGCTTTTTGCAGTGCTTATGGACAGCAATCTTGTAAAGGCAAAGGGTGTATGGAAAGCAGTGCTTTATATGCCGGCTCTTACATCTGTAGTTATTTCAGGTACTCTGTTTCGTCTGATGTTCACAGAGTACAGCACAGGACAGATGAATAAACTTGTAATGGCACTCGGCATGGAGCCTTTCAAATGGTTGAAGGTCGGCTGGACAGGAATGGCAGCACTTTTGGTTTTAGCCTGCTGGAGATGGACAGGTGTAAATATGCTCTATTTCCTTTCGGGACTAAAGTCAATTGATACTTCATTATATGAAGCTGCTGAGATTGATGGAGCAAACGGCTGGCAGAAATTCCGCTACGTGACATTACCATTACTCAGACCGACAACAATCTATGTTTTGACAATATCAATCTATGCAGGACTTGCGATGTTCCTTGAGTCGTACATGCTGTGGGCAGGAAACAATTCGCCGAAGAACATAGGACTCACCATTGTGGGATATCTGTACAAACGTGGTATTGAGAAAAATGACATGGGCTATGCATGTGCGGTTGGTATGGTGCTTTTGGTTATAGCACTTGTAATTAATATAGTACAGCTTGTATGTAACGGAACATTTAAACGCGAGGAGGACTAAAAAATGGCAGATAAAAAGAAAAAAGTGCGTTCTGTCAAAGACACACCAAGACATAAGGTTGGCGTTGTTTTAGGCACAGGATTCTTCGTAATACTTTGTGCGATAATAGTATTTCCGGTCTTTGCAGGTCTTTTAGCATCGTTTAGACCTGGCAAGGAGCTTATCAGAAGAGGTCTTTCAATTGATCTTGATTTCTCAACGATGAGCCTTGATAATTATACCTATCTGTTTTCAGGCAACGCAGACAGCCAGAAGTATTTTATGTGGTATAAGAACTCTCTTATTATCACCATTGTATCGGTGGTGCTTACACTTCTCATCTGCTACTTTGTAGCTTATGGACTGACAATGTACAATTACAGGCTGAAGAACTTCCTGTTCTTTTTGGTAATTGCTACAATGATGGTGCCGTTTGAGATTCTTATGCTGCCTCTTTACAAAGAGATTATTGCAATCGGACTTATTGATTCATATGTTGGTGTTATTATAACGGGACTCTGCTCGGCATCGACCATATTTTTCTTCAAGCAGTATCTGTCAGGTCTGCCTAAGGATCTTCTGGATGCGGCAAGAATTGGCGGTGCTACAGAGTACGGTATTGCAACAAAAATAATACTCCCACTCACAAAGCCGGCATTTGCTTCTATGGGTATATTGTCAGCGATGGGTGTATGGAATGCAATCCTTTGGCCATTGCTTGTGCTTAAAGGCGCAGAGAAGTTTACACTTCCTATCGGACTTAATACTCTTCTCACACCATACGGAAACAACTATGATGTACTTATTGCAGGCTCAATGTTTGGTATTTTACCGATATTTATTATCTTTTTGATTTTCCAGAAATATATCATCGATGGTATGACCGCAGGAGCTGTTAAGGGTTAGCTTAAAAAAATTTATAAATATATAAGAGATAAAGGAGAAAATATGGCAAAAATTATTGTAAATAATGAGAATAAAAAGAGTACAATTGCTCCGGAGATTTATGGACATTTTTCTGAGCATCTCGGAAGATGTATCTACGAGGGATTATTTGTAGGGGAGAATTCAGATATACCAAACGTAAACGGCATGCGTACTGATGTTGTAGATGCATTAAAGGAAATGAAGATACCTGTGCTCCGCTGGCCGGGCGGCTGCTTTGCAGATGAGTATCATTGGATGGATGGAATCGGTCCTAAAGAGAAGAGAAAAAAGATGATCAACACACACTGGGGTGGTGTAGTTGAGGACAACAGCTTCGGAACACATGAGTTTTTTGAGCTTTGCAGACAGTTAGGCTGCAAGACATATGTGAACGGAAATTTAGGAAGCGGAACAGTGCGCGAGATGAGTGAGTGGGTAGAGTACATCACATTTAACGGAGTATCACCTATGGCTGATTTGCGTAAGGAAAACGGACACGAAGACCCATGGACTATTGACTACTTCGGTGTGGGAAATGAGAACTGGGGATGTGGTGGAAACATGCGTCCTGAGCATTATGCAGATGAATACCGCAGATACCAGACTTATGTCAGAAATTATGCAGGCAATCAGCCAATCAATAAAATCTGCTGTGGTCCAAATGTGGATGACTATGAGTGGACAAAGAAGGTGATGGCTACATGCTTCGATCATTGTGAGCCTAGATTCCATGGTCAGATGGATGGATTATCACTTCATTATTACACACTTCCGGAGACAGAGGATGACTGGAATATCAAGGGAAGTGCGACAGATTTTACAGAGGATATTTTTTATCAGACTCTTAAGAGAGGATATTTCATGGAGGAGCTCATCAATCGTCATGGAGCTATAATGGATGAGTATGATCCTGATAAGAATATAGGTCTTATTGTTGATGAGTGGGGCATCTGGTCAGATGTGGAGCCTGGTACCAATCCGGGATTCTTATATCAGCAGAACACAATGCGTGATGCGCTTGTTGCAGGTATGACATTAAACATTTTCAACAAGCATTCCGACCGTGTGAAGATGGCATGTATTGCACAGCTTATAAATGTGCTTCAGTCTGTAATGCTCACAGACGGCGATAAGATGATAAAGACACCTACATATTATGTATTCCATATGATGAGACATCATCAGGGCGCAGCTCTTTTGGACAGCTCTCTTGTAGGAGGAACTACAGTTGGTACAGGAAAGAATGAGCTTCCGAAGGTTTTTGAGTCTGTATCAGAGGATAAGGATGGAGTGATTACAGTCACACTTACAAACAATTCTCTTGAGTCGTCAGAGGATGTTGATATTATGCTCACAAATGAGGGTGACAAATACAGTGTAAGTGAGGCCAGATACATCGAAGGTGCCATGGATGCACACAATACCTTTGAAGCACCTGAGGTAGTGGATGAGAAGGATTTCACAGCATATGAAAATACACAGACCGGTGTGAAGGTTACTCTTCCGGCATGCAGTGTTGTTACACTTAGATTATCGAAATAATATGATATGAGGGTCAAAAAGTATTTTGACCCTTTAATCATAATATTAAAACAGAATTGCTCAGATTAAGGAAGGACAGATAATATGCCACGAGGATTAAATTACGACAATAAAATTTTATCTATAGTAAACGTTGCAGTGGACATGCTTATACTTGGGATTTTCTGGTTTGTCACCAGCATCCCGCTTGTTACAATAGGTGCGTCAACTACGGCAGTTTATTATACTGTAAATAAGTGCATAAGAAATAAAAAAAGCTATGCTTATGTTGAATACTGGAAAGCTTTTAAGAGCAATTTCAAAAAATCAACACTTGCTTTTATTGTATGGCTTATACCGGCTGCTTTTCTTGTGGCAGACTGCATGCTCATGAAACAGCAGCTTAAGGCCGGAACATATCTTGGAATGATGTACTATTTCTTTCTGGTATTATCGGGTGCTGTACTGGCATGGGCATTTTATCTGTTTTCATACATGGCCAGATTTGAGTGTACGGTAAAGGAGGCTCTTAAAAAATCACTTTTCATGATGCTTGCAAATCTTGGCTGGTCCATTTTGCTGGTTGCAGTATTTTTATTCATACTGTTCTGGTGCAGGGACATGCTATGGCTGGTTGTGCTGTTTCCGGGAGGTTTTGGATGTATAAAAAATTATTGTCTGGAGCGTGTGTTCAAGAAATACATGACACCGGAGGATATCGCAAAAGAGCTTGAGGTAAACCGTACATATGCAAGCTGATCTTTTATAATAAGGCACACAGCACAAAAGTTATAAAAACGGCTATATAATATGGAGAGAGTAGAATATGGATTTAAAGGATATAAAAATAGAGGATCCGTTTTGGGGACATATGCAGGAGCTTGTGACAGATGTTGTCATTCCATTTCAGGAAGGTGTGCTTAATGACAGACAGCCCGGAGTGGAAAAAAGTCATGCAATAGAGAATTTTAAGATTGCGGCAGGTCTTTCGCAGGGCGAGTTTTATGGTATGGTCTTTCAGGACAGTGACGTGGCAAAATGGCTTGAGGGAGTGGCATATTCACTGATTATAAAGCCGGATGCTGCGCTTGAAAAGAGAGCTGATGACATTATAGATATTATCGCCGCAGCACAGCAGCCGGATGGATATCTGAATACATATTTCACAATAAAAGAGCCTGAGCACAGATGGCAGAATCTGCTTGAGTGTCATGAACTGTACTGTGCAGGCCATATGATGGAGGCTGCTGTCGCCTATTATGATGCTACAGGCAAGGACAAGCTGCTTAAGGTAATGGAAGGCATGGCAGGGCACATAATAGACAGATTCGGTCCTGATAAGCTGCCCGGAATACCGGGACATCAGGAAGTTGAAATAGGTCTGATGCGTATGTATCATGCAACAGGAAATGAGGCCTACAAAAAGCAGGCGAGATATTTTCTCGAGGAGAGAGGAAAAAATCCCGCTTTTTTTGCTGAGGAAGCCGCAAAGCGTGATTGGAAGCATTTTGGCATGATTCCTGAGGATACAAAATATAACCAGAGCCATGCAACTATCTATGAACAGGATGAAGCGGTAGGACACAGTGTGCGTGCTGTCTATATGTATACAGCCATGGCAGATCTGGCAGCAACGGAGCATGATGAAAAGCTTTTTGATGCCTGTGAGCGCCTGTGGAATAACATGACAGAAAAGAAGATGTATATTACAGGAGGTATAGGCTCAACAGTGGAGGGAGAGGCCTTTACGAAGGAGTATGAGCTGCCGAATGATATGGCATACGCTGAGACCTGTGCATCGATAGGGCTTGTTTTCTTTGCAAAGCAGATGCTTAAAATGAGCAAAAACGGCAAATACGCAGATGCTATGGAGAGGGAATTATACAACGGAATTATAAGTGGGATGCAGCTTGATGGAAAGAGATTTTTTTATGTGAATCCGCTTGAGGTAAATCCCGGAGTATCGGGAGAAATATTTGGATATAAGCATGTCATTCCTGAAAGACCGGGCTGGTATGCATGTGCATGCTGTCCTCCGAATCTTGTGCGTATGGTTACATCTCTGGGCAGATATGCGTGGGATGAGGATGATGATGTAATATATTCACATCTTTTCATCGGTCAGGAGGCTCGGCTTAAAAAAGCAGATATAAAGGTTGTCAGTGAATATCCGTGGAAGGGACATGTTTCATACAGCATTACGCCGAAGACAGGCGATGAATTTGCTGTTGCAATACATATTCCGGGATATCTGAAGAGCTTTGAGGTGACACTCAATGGTATGAGGTTAAAAGAGAATGATGAGACAAATGCAGATTTGTTCTATTCTTATAGGGATGGCTATATCTATATAAAAAATAAATGGCATGACAACGATGTTATAGAAATCAGCTTCAATATGGATATCCGTGTAATATATGCCAATACAAAGGTAAGAGAGGATATAGGATGTGCAGCTTTGCAAAGAGGTCCGGTAGTGTACGCTTTTGAAGGAGTGGACAATGATGATGATGTGCAGAGTCTGATGATAGATGTGTCAAGGCTTAATGAAGCGCGTATTGAATCAGAAGCTGAGGGAAAGTTAAAGGGTGCGGTTCTTTTAGATATTCCAGCAGTGAGACTTGAAGGCTCAGATGCGTTGTATTCTGAGGAACCACCGAGACAAAAGTCTGTAATAGCAAGGGCTATACCATATTATATGTGGGGAAATCGCGGACTTAATCAGATGAGGGTATGGATGCATACGTTATTTTGATTTTTAATGATTGGTATTATTATGTATTTGAAATAAAAACCACGAGAGAAATATAAATAAACACAAATAAAAATAAAAAATAAAATAAAATAAAGGAGAAGAACTATGTTAGCAGTAAAAATTACAAATTCTGGTTCTGCACCGGCTCACAGGACCTGTACGGAGACGAGTGCCTTGCAAATGTTGCAGCACATTCAAAGGAGATTGTAGCCAAATTAAATGAGTCAGGAAAGCTTCCGTTTGAGGTAGTCTGGAAGCCAACACTTATTACAAATGAGCTCATCAGAAAGACCTTCAACGAGGCCAATACAGATGATGAGTGCGCCGGTGTTATCGTATGGTGTCATACATTTTCACCTGCAAAGTCATGGATTTTAGGACTCAAGGAGCTCAGGAAGCCGTTACTTCATTTACATACACAGTACAATGAGGAGATTCCATACGATTCAATTGATATGGACTTCATGAATGAGAATCAGGCAGCTCACGGTGACAGAGAGTGGGGACACATTGTTACACGTATGGGTATCGAGCGAAAGGTCGTTGTGGGACACTGGTCAGATCCTGTGGTACAGGAAAAGATTGCATCATGGCAGCGTGTAGCAGTCGGTGTGGTAGAGAGCAGTCATATCCGTGTAATGCGTGTAGCTGACAATATGAGAAATGTTGCAGTTACAGAGGGAGATAAGGTAGAGGCTCAGATCAAGTTTGGCTGGGAAGTGGATGCTTACCCTGTAAATGAAATCGCAGAGTCTGTTGCTGCAGTTTCACAGTCAGACACAAACGCTTTAGTTGATGAGTATTATGACAAATACGATATCCTGCTTGAGGGCAGAGATCCGGAGGAGTTCAAGAAGCATGTAGCTGTACAGGCACAGATTGAGCTCGGATTTGAGAGATTCCTTGAGGAGAAAAACTATCAGGCAATCGTTACACACTTTGGCGATCTTGGCGCATTAAAGCAGCTTCCGGGACTTGCAATCCAGCGTCTCATGGAAAAGGGCTACGGCTTTGGAGCAGAGGGCGACTGGAAGGTTGCAGCAATGGTCCGTCTCATGAAGATCATGACAGCAGGAAAGAAGGATGCCAAGGGTACATCAATGCTCGAGGACTACACATACAATCTCATGAAGGGCAAAGAGGGAATACTTGAGGCTCATATGCTTGAGATTTGTCCGTCAATTGCAGACGGTCCTATCAGCATCAAGTGCCAGCCTCTTACAATGGGCGACAGAGAGGATCCGGCAAGACTTGTATTTACATCAAAGGAGGGCACCGGTATTGCCACATCACTTGTTGATCTGGGTGACCGTTTCCGTCTCATTATCAATACAGTTGACTGCAAGAAGACAGAGAAGCCTATGCCAAAGCTTCCTGTAGCAACAAACTTCTGGACACCACAGCCTGACCTTTACACAGGTGCAGAGGCATGGATACTTGCAGGAGGAGCACATCATACAGCGTTCACATATGACCTTACTGCTGAGCAGATGGGCGAGTGGGCAGCCATGATGGGTATTGAGGCTGTATTTATCGATAATGATACAACAATCAGAAACTTCAAGAAGGATCTTATGCTTGGAAATATTTTCTACAAGTAGAATATAGTTACACTTAATAATTGAAATCCCGGGTTGTCTGTCACACTAAGGTTTGTACGGACAACCCGGTTTTTTGTCGGTTGTGAATGATACAAAAATACAGTTACTTTCCTTGTATTTATAACTGTTTAATGTTACTATAATTTTATCAGAAAACAGGCAGAAGGAGTGTGCATATTATGGCATTAAACATTCCGGTAGGAATCTCGAATTTCACAGAAATAAGATCGAATAATTATTATTATGTTGATAAAACCAATCTGATATATGAGCTTTTACAGTCACCTGGGACGGAGGTTACTATGATTACCAGACCGCGCAGGTTTGGAAAGACACTGGCTATGAGTATGCTTGAGAGTTTTTTTGATATAAGAAAAGCTTCAAAAGTGTTATTTGAGGGTCTTGATATTATGTCGCATCAGAGTCTGTGTGAAGAATGGATGAATAAATGGCCTGTAATTTTTGTGTCATTCCGTCAGGTAGATGGTCTGGATTTTGACAGTGCATGTGCGATGCTTTCTTCTGTTATCGCAGAGCTTTTTAATGAGCATTTATATCTGCTTGATGATGAGAGGATTACTGAATACCAGAGAAAGACATTTAGAAATATTGCTGCAGGAGAGGCAACGCAGACCGAGCTTAAGAACAGCTTACGGCTTCTTACAACGCTCATGAATTTGTATTATGACAGACAGGTCATTTTATTTATTGATGAATATGATGTGCCGATTGCAAAGGCGAATGCAGGCGGTTATTACAGACAGATGCTTGATATGATGAAGGGTCTTATGCAGGCATTGAAGGATAATTGCGCCTTAAAATTTGCTGTTGTAACGGGCTGTCTTAAGATTGCGAAGGAAAGTATTTTTACGGGAACGAATAATTTTGTTTCGGATTCTGTTGCAGACTCACGGCTTACCGAGTATTTTGGATTTGTTCAGAGTGAGGTTGATGAGATATTAAAGGATGCTGATATTTTTAATCAGTCAGAAAATATAAGAAAATGGTATGATGGATATCATTTTGGAGATGTGGATGTTTATTGTCCGTGGGATGTGATGAATTACGTGCTTGATTTACAGCGTAAGCCTGATGCAAAACCACTTAGCTATTGGAAAAATACTAGTGATAATGCAATTATCAGATCATTTATCGATTATGCGGGAAGCAGTATTACTCAAAAGCTTGAGACGCTTCTTTCCGGAGGATATATAGTGCAGCAGGTTGATGAAAATCTGACATATGATTATCTTCATTCATCGGAAGAGAACCTGTGGAGCATTTTGTACCTGACCGGATATCTGACAAGTGTCCGGGCAGACGAGTTGGAAAATCCGTTGCCTGAAAGGTTTACTGCTCTGACAATACCAAACGAGGAAATCAAAGAAATTTATGAGACAACGGTCATCAGATGGTTTGATGAAAGTGCGCCGAAATGGAACAGAAGCGTATTGTTTGATGCTGTCTGGAAAGGTAATATACAGGAGCTTCAAGGCGAATTAAACAGACTCTTACGCAGAACTATCAGCTATCATGATTACAAAGAGGATTTTTACCATGCATTTCTGGCAGGAATTTTTGCCGGAGCAGGCTATATGGTGGAGTCAAATAAGGAGTATGGCGATGGCAGAAGTGATGTGGTGGTGAAAGACCAGATAAATGGCAGAGTAGCAGTGTTTGAAGCAAAATACACAAGACAGCTTGAAAAGCTTGAGAATGAGTGTGATGAAGCTTTAAAGCAGATAGAGAATCAGATGTATGCAAAGCAGCTTGAAGAGGATTATGATGAGGTGCTCTGCTATGGAATCGCTTTCTTTAAGAAGCGGTGTATGGTGAAAAATAATAATTAAAAATGAGGAAAAGCCGCTGCGTGTATGCAGCGGCTTTTTGTGTAGCTTTACTATATGTTTTAATGCATAAGGCTCTCTTATAGTGCCTCCTGAAGTATCTTCACATCCCACTTATTCATCACATCGCCCTCTTTAGCTGCTTCTCCGGTGATCAGGTCAACCATTCCTGCAAGGCTTGCAGGGAGAGCATGCTTTTCATCAGTGAAATTTATCACAAAGTAAAAGCGTGTATTTTCGCTCTCGCGGCATGTGATTTCAAGACCTGTCTCTTCAGCAATGACACCTGATACAGACACTTCATTTGTGGCTTCATCAAGCACCCTTGCAAGTCCGGCTGCCTCAAGCTGTGTGGCAACATAGTATACATGGCCTTTTCCGTAGCTGTTTTTTGTGACAGCAGGCATTCCTGCATAGAAATCGCTTTCATATGTGGCGAGTACCTCTGCCCCTTCCGGGTGCATCAGGTCGCACAGCAGATTGCATTTATATTCTTTTCCATCCGAAAAGCTTACAGTGTTTGACTGCTCAGGTGCGAGCGCGTCAATCTCCTCAACCCAGACACCTGCCATCTCGCGAAGCGGTCCCGGATATCCGCCCAGATGCACGTTGTCAGACTGGTCAACAATACCACTCATAAATGTTGTGATGAGAGTACCGCCGTTTTTCACAAACTGCTCAAGCTTTTCCTTCATACCTTCCTTTACCATGTACAGAACAGGTGCGGCAATCACTTTATACTTTGAAAAATCACCGTCAACCGGAATCATATCGACTGAGATATTTTTGTTGTAAAAATACTCATAATAGCGGTGAATCTGGTCAACATATTTAAGGTCCTGTGTAGGTCCGCTTGTGTACTCAAGTGCCCAGTAATTGTCCCAGTCGAAGATGATTCCCACATCTGATTTATTACGTGTGCCAAGTGTTCTTGTGCCGAAGCTTTCAAGCTCCCTTCCAAGCTGTGCAGTCTCCTTAAATACCCTTGTGTCGTTTGTTCCGACATGTGCTATTACAGCACCGTGGAATTTCTCGCAGCCACCCTTGCTTCGTCTGAGCTGGAAGAACTGGATAGTGTCTGCACCGTGGGCTATGGTCTGATAGCTCTGTGCACGCATCTGTCCCGGACGCTTCAATGAATTGTAGTGCTGCCAGTTCTGCTGGCTTGGAGTCTGCTCCATGAGCATGAATGGCTCATCCTTAAGACCTCGCATCAAATCGTGAGTCATCGCAACCATGCTCCATGGTGTGTCGTATGCAGGGTAATTATCCCACGACACGATATCCATCTCCTTAGCCCACTTGAAATAGTCAAGACCCTTGAAGGTACCCATCAGGTTTGTTGTGACAAGTGCATCGGGAATGATAGCTTTTACTGCATCGCGCTCCAGCTTATAGCAGTTCAGCATGCTGTCAGAGTAAAACCGTCTGTAGTCTGTTGATATTCCTGCAAAGCTTGTCATGCCACCCCAGGCCTCCTCGCTGAGCTCGTTAGGTACGACTATCTCATCCCAGTCATAGAAGGTGTGTCCCCAGAACTCTGTGTTCCAGGCATCATTTACGGCATCAAGAGTCTTGTACTTATCCTTGAGCCATACACGAAACTGCTTCTGGCAGTTGTCACAGTAGCAGTATCCGCCGTACTCGTTATTGATGTGCCATACAGAAATATTTTTATTGCTGCTATAGCGTTTTGCAAGCTCTGTCGCAAGAGCCTTTGCGTACTTCTGATACACCAGGGAGTTCGGACAGAAATTGTGTCTGGCTCCAAATTTATGATGGCGTCCCTCGTAGTCGGTGCTCATTGTCTCAGGATATTTTTTGACCATCCATGCAGGCAGTGCCGCTGTGGATGTTGCCATGACGATGTCGTAGTTTTCGTTTGAGAGCATATCAACTATCTCGTCAAGCTCTGTGAAATTATACTCATTCTCAGACGGCTGTATTTTAGCCCATGAAAAAACGTTGATTGTGGCACTGTTGATATGGGCATCCTTAAAGTATGCCATGTCCTGCTTCCAGACCTCCTTAGGCCACTGATTTGGATTGTAATCTCCTCCGAAAAGGATTCTTTTGAATTTTGACTGCATTTTTTACCTCCGTTATGGTATTAACCCCAATATTATGATATTCTTAAACTATAAATATGTTTCCTTATGCACTAATCATATAATAGATTTACGGAAAATAGTATAACATCATAAACCAAATTATATAACATTCTGAAACTAAACCGTTTTTGAAAGGAGAAAGCATGCCTATTTATTTTGGAAGCAATTTCGCAAGAGAACCGTTTCAATTCGACTCTGTCGGTAATGACTGGGAGCAGGAAAGCGTTACCCGCCCGGAGGGGTATCCGCTGTACCATTATTTACAGACGAAGGAGGGTGTGGGTGAGGTGACGGTATACAGCAGAAATCAGGCTGTTTCAGACAATATTTTGTCAAACAGTCATACGATTGAGCTGCAAAAGGGGCAGGGGATTCTCATTGCTCCAAACGTGCCGCACTCCTATCACAATAAAAACATCTCATCCGGCCATAGCCTGCCATGGAAAACAGAGTTTGCCACATTTACAGGGACAATGGCGGCAGCCTTCAGGGAAATGTTTGATGAAAAGGAATACCGGCTGATTGATGAGAATAAGGGAATTGAGGTGTCGGAAGCAATTAACAAGGCGGTAGAAGACTTTAAGGAACGCTCCAGTGATACGCAGATGCTCTCACTCGACTGTTATGGCGTCATGCTTTTGCTCTCAGACCAGTCTAATCACACACACGATAATGATGACCAAAGCTATGTGCGTTTTATAAAGCCTGTTATAGATGCTATAGAAGAAAGCTACATGGACGATATCAGTGCCAGGGAGCTTGCTGATGGTGTATTTGTATCGCAGCAATATCTATCGCGTGTTTTTACGGAGTTTATGAACTGCTCGGTGTATGAGTACCTGACCAACTACCGCATCAACAAAGCCAAGGAGTTACTGCTTATAAACAGCAGGCGTAAGGTGCAGGATATAGCATCTGATGTGGGGTACTCAGATGCCAGCCATTTTATCGTCATGTTCAGGAAACTTACAGGGATGACACCGGCGCAGTTTCGGAAGCTGTATATATAACGTCATCTACAATCCGTATTCCATATTTATCAAGGTCAACCCTGCCGTCTATGACCTCAATGCCATCTGCTCTTAGACGGTTAGCCTGTTCATCGGCTCCGCCGAAGGCAAATGCCCCTGACAGCTCACCTTTTGCATTTACCACCCTATAGCATGGAATTTCATCAGGATTGGGATTCTTGTGCAGGGCATTGCCGACAGCCCGGCACATTTTTTTATTGCCAGCAAGCTCAGCAACCTGTGAATATGTGGCAACACAGCCCTTTGGAATCCTTTTTACAGCCTCATATATGAGCCGGGTCGGATTATAGGTGACAAGGTCATAGCTGTCTGCAATCATGTTTTTTATAGCATCATCCGGTATGCTGCCATCGAGAATGATGGTATTCCAGTTGTCCTTGTTCTGGTGCCAGCCTGGGATGACCGATGGGAAGGCATCCCTCCAGAAGTCTCGCCAGGCAGGAGATACCTTGACATTTAAGTTGATAAAACCATTGCGCTCATAGGTCCACAGGAAAGCCTTTTTGCTGTCATTTACGCGGACTAGCTGCCAGTTTGGGTCGTGGAATGGGGCCTCCTGATATGCATTTGGAAATGATAAGCCGTAGTCTAATGCTTCTTGTCGTGTTTTCATAGATCTTGCCTGCTTTCTTTTTAGGTATACGATTACAGTATAACATAAAAAGAACAAATTTATTGACTTAATTCTTCATACAACCTCTCTATCTCTCCATCTTCCTTAGAATTAACAAACACCAGTGTATCATCCGATTTTATCATGAGAATAGGAGAGTATCCGTCGAATACATACAGGCTGCATTTTCCAAGGGTGCGTCCTTCATACCTGCCGATATCATAGCTGTCTGTAGAGGCTCCGTTTGTACGCAGGAAACCGTCATACGGCAGCTCGTCCAGAAGCTTAAGCTCTGTGATGTCATTTACATCAATCTCGCTTGTATAGCCACCGGCAGAAATAGTAAGGTTATTGTTTGTCAGAGTGATTTTTTCTTGTATATTAATCAAAGGAAGCATGCAGACAAACACTAGGATGATACAGCCGGCTGTTATTGCACAGGTGATTCCTGTGAAAATCCACGCACCTTTTTTAGCATAATTGAATGTGTAGTTGCCGGACTGCATGCGGTTTTCAATGAGAATATGTTTGTCGTCGGGATTATAGTAGTAGCCGGTTTTCCAGTATTCATCATCGTCCACATCTATTGGTGAGGTGTTGGCAGACAGCAGTTCCTTCTTTCTGTTTAGACCCATATAAATTGGAACAATAAATCCCAAAACGGCTATTAACTGAATGAAAATATACACATAATAGGATGATGCCGAAAATAATCCGGTGATGCCTGTGTATAATGCCACATAAATCCATGCGACAGCGTTTGATCCGCTTAGGAGAAGTATGGCGATGCTTTTATATTTTTTCATAGTATTGTTTACAATAAGGTTGAGCTTTGAATCCATGCTGTATACGTGGCGCTCGTTTTTGTTTATAAAAGCATGAAATATCAGCGAAAGAGTGGATATTAAAACAGAGCACAAAAACAGCGAAATCATAAGGATATTGTAATGGGCGTCACCAAGCATAAAGTATGGTATATATGCTGCAAGCTCAGTAATTAAAAAGAGTGCGTGCCATTTATAGCTGACTGTCGTGGCACCGGCTTCTGCTGAAACGCGGGTGTCGATATAAACCTTTTTGCGTTGGGTTTCTATTATCCATCCGTTTTGTATTTTCAGAGCATACATTTTCCGGTGGGAGTTGTTTGGAATATGAATAATTCCAAAGATATATGCAAACATCCAGACAATATATACCAGAACAAAAACGGCAATGTTAATAAAAACAATAAAGCATATCGCAATGGAGATAATCACATTGGCAATTTGAAAGTGTTTCATTTTGCATTTTCCGGTGGTGACGATTTCGGTGACTTCGGCATCTTCTTTGTGAGATGATGGAATATGTACATTGAGATACATGCCATTTTCATATTTATAGGCGTGTGTGTACGCAAATTGCATACATAGTATGATAAAAAGGTTTGTAACTATAAAGATAATAAACATGATAATTTCCATAGTCAGCCTCCTCTGCTAAGCGGTGCATGGTTTCATTTGTGAATACATTTTATCGCACATTGATAAAAATTCCTCGCGGCTCATTCCGGTGAGACAGGCTTCAGCACTTAAAAGCTCAAGCTCTGATTCCAGCTTTTCAGTGAAATCGGTATCATCTGCGATGGATTCGGACACAAAAGCGCCGAGCCGTCTGTCTGTGCGGATAAATCCCTCATTTTTCAAAATCTGATAGGCTTTATTGACCGTCATTGTGTTTACACCGGCATCGCTTGCCAGCTGGCGCACGGTTGGAAGCTTTTCGCCAGTCTTTAGCTCACCTTTGCCTATTCCCTTTACAATCTGGTTTCTAAGCTGTACGTATATCGGGGTGCTGCTTGACATGTCGAGTTCTATTATCATGTGAACCTCCTGTATCTTACTGTTTATATGTCATAGCCTGCTTGAAATGTATCGATATTTATTAGCAGGCTGTAATCTGTCAAAATTTGTAAGTGATATAAATGTATTATTTGTATTATATATAGTAATACAGACAGCGCTTTATGTCAACTGATGTTTTAGCATCAATTATATTGACATTTTGAGTATTACAATTATGATTAAAGAGTTATAAGGTATCACAACGTAAAAGAATACATATGAGGTTAAAAAATGAGCAGATTAATAGAGCAGATAAAACAAAAGGATGCCTGTGCCTTTACACATGGCGGCAAATTTCATGCAGATGATGTGTTCTCATCAGCCCTGCTTTTGTATATAAACCCTGAGATTAGCATAACAAGGGGCAACAGTTTGCCTGATGATTTTACAGGAATAGTTTTTGATATAGGGCGTGGTGAGTTTGACCATCATCAGAAGGACAGCAGAATCAGGGAAAACGGTGTGCCGTATGCGGCATTTGGCCTGCTGTGGGAGGCTGTTGGAGCGGATATTCTAGGTGAGGAGCTTGCGGTAAAATTCGATGAGTCATTTGTCCAGCCTCTCGACAACAATGACAATACAGGTGAGAAAAACGAGCTTGCAACACTTATAGGCAATTTCAACCCGTCATGGGATTATGAAGGTGGCAGCGATGAGGCTTTCTTTCAGGCGGTAAGCGTGGCAGGCATGATACTGGAAAACAAATTTGAGAGATACCGTGGCAATGAGAGAGCCGATAAGAGAGTGGAGGAGGTGCTTGCAAAGCACGATCCGGCAAGCAGGATACTTGTGCTTCCTGAGTTTATCCCATGTCAGAAGGCGCTGAGTGAGACGGATATCGCGTTTGTTATTTTTCCGTCAAACAGAGGTGGCTTTTGTATACAGCCGCAGAAAAGAGAATATTCGATGAATTACAAGTGTTCTTTTCCGGCAGAGTGGCTGGGGCTTGAAGGTGAGGAGCTGGTAAATGCTACAGGAATTTCCGGTGCGATATTCTGTCACAAGGGAGGCTTTATCATGACTGTTAAGGAGCAGGATGAAGCTGTAAAGGCATGCGAAAAGGCGCTTTCTCTTCATAAAGACAGCTCTGTGATAGTATGGTATGGCAGTAAAGTAGATACTGCAGCCATGGCATGTGACAGTCAGACAGACGAGTTGCTTATAAATGTTGCAAAAGCACGAGGAATAAAGGGTGTGCATATCTGTCATGTTGATGCAATGCCTGCTCCACAGCTTGAATTAACAGAGCTTGACAGCGAGACAGCATATGCAGAGGTACTGATGGAGAAGCCACAGTGGAAGGCATATGTAAAGGAGCAGGTGAAACGAATTTTGAAGTACAGACCGGAGGCTGTGTATGTGGAAGGAAACGCATTTGAGACATATCCTGTTATACGTGTACTCAGAAAGAAGCACATTCCTGTGCTTACGATGATTGAAAATAAAGAGAAAAAAATAATGGTAAGAATACCATGATTTATGTGCATTTTTGAAAAAATTTGGTATAATGTTGTTAAGCGCGGACATCGTGCAGTTTTGCGAATGTGTGTGGTGGTTTTGAATAATACGAGTAATATACAAGTAACAATACGAGGATGCAGAAGGTATGAAGACAATTATAAAATACGAGCTTGTTATAAATGAGGCACTCAGATCTGCACTCAACTATGATACGCCGGATGAGCAGATTAATGAGTTTATCAGATTTTTCGGAAAACATATCGGTTCTGACCGCATATATATATTTGAGGATTGTGATGAGAAGCATGTCACCAAAAATACATATGAGTGGTGTGCGGATGGAATAGTGCCGGAGATACATGAATTACAGAATGTCGATATGGACATAATAGGCTGGTGGTATCAGGCCTTTGGCAGTGAGAAGAATATAATTATCACAGATATAGAGCAGATAAAGGATGAGCACAGGGAATCCTATAATCTGTTAAAGGCACAAAATGTAAAAAACCTGGTGGTATGTCCAATCCACTACAAGGATGAGATAAAGGGCTTTTTTGGTGTGGATAATCCACCGGAAAGTGATACTCTCGGACTGACCACATTCCTGGATATGATAGGAACCTTGCTTATATCATTGCTTAAGCTGCGCAATTCCTTCACAAAGTCGAATAAGGAAGCGATGCTTAGCAGTTATTCATCACTTTCAAGTATCTATGTATCCATGGCACTGGTAAATGTGCAGACACACAGATACCATATAGTAAAGACTTTGGATGAGGTTGTACACTTCCTGGGGGTAAAACCGCAAAGTGAGGGGGAATATAGGATAGATGAGGATTTCCCGGGGCTTATAAACAGTGTGATGAATGAGTTCTGTACTAAGGCACAGCGCAAAGAGACACTTGATTTTGTGGATATCAGTACTGTAGAGGACAGACTTCGTGGAAAAAATACCATAGTGCACGAGTTTATCGGAAAGGTATCAGGCTGGTGCCGTGAAAGGTTTATTCCTGTAGACTATGATGCAGATGGCAGGCTGTGGCATGTGCTTTACTGCGTGGAGAATATTGACGAGGAAAAGCGACGTGAAGACAGGCTTATGTATCTGGCACAGATTGATTTGATGACAGGTATACGCAACCGCGGAAGTGGAGAGAATAAGATAACAGAGTATCTCGTCCGCAAACAGTGCGGTCTGTTATGTCTTTTGGATTGTGACAAGTTTAAGTCAATAAACGATACCTATGGACATGCGGTAGGTGACAAGGTGATAATAGCAATTGCTGATACTCTGCGCAAATCATGTCGTGATGATGATGTCGTGCTTCGCCTGGGCGGGGATGAGTTTGCGGTATTTATACCGGGGATGCTTGATAAAGAGCGGGCAGAAGCTTTTTTTGACAGGCTTTTTTCAAACATAGAGCATATTGATATAGCAGAGATGAATGGAAAGCATATACTGCTCAGTCTTGGCGCATGCTTTTATGACGGAATGGATTGTATCACGTTTGACCAGCTCTACAGAAGGGCAGACACCGCCATGTATGACAGCAAGAAAAAACAGGGCTACAGTGCGACAATTTTTGATGCAAAGCAATGATAGTCCGGCATATTAAATAAAAAGAGGAGAATGAAAATGCAGACAGGAAAAGCAATATCCATTCCATCAATCCTCAAGGTGGGAAATGGAACATTAAACAAAATCGGAGAGTATTTAAAGAGTGAGGAGCTCACGAGCGTAGTCATTTTTATGGGAAACGGTCTCATAGATATGTTTGGAGATACCATAATGAAGTCGCTTACTGATGCCGGTATCACCGTGCTTGAGTACAGCGAGCTCGATACGGTTGAGATAGACGATATCATAACCCTTGCTTTTGATATACCAAACAAGGCAAAGGCAGTTGTGTCAGTGGGCGGCGGAAAGGTAATAGATGCAGGAAAATATGCAGCTTTTCTAAGAAATCTGCCATTTATCAGTGTGCCGACCTCAAGCTCAAGCGATGGTTTTTCTAGCGCCAGTGCATCACTTTTGGTGCACGGCAAGCGTACGTCGGTTCCTGCAAAGCTTGCGCATGGTATCATAGTTGACACACAGGTCATCCGCACAGCACCGGAGAAGTTTATATATTCAGGCATCGGGGATATGGTGTCAAAGATTACAGCACTCTATGACTGGATTTTTGAGGAAGCACATGGTGCAGGAGTGGTCAACGACTTCGCCGTGATGGTTGCTAAAAAGGCGGTCAACAGCTTTGTGCGTACACCTTATGAGAGCATAAAGGATGAGCTTTTCCTAAAGGAGCTTGTGGATTCGCTTGCCATGAGCGGCATAGCAAACGAGATAGCGGGAAGCAGTGCGCCGACCAGCGGCAGCGAGCATCTTATTTCACATGCGCTTGACAAAATTCTTGAGCATCCGCAGCTTCATGGCATACAGGTCGGCATAGCAACCTATATCATGAGTGTAGTGCAAAATCAAAGATATGTAAGGGTGTGCACAGTCCCCAAAAGGACAGGCTTTTTCGACTATGCGGCCACTCTTGGCATGAGAAAGCAGGATTTTCTGGATGCGATAGATATGGCGCCATCCATGAAGCCGTTCAGGCACACATATCTGCATGAGAAGGAGTATCGCGATGCGGCAAAGAAGCTTGTGCTCGAGGATGATATACTGAATAAAATACTGGTATAAAAATATGTATGAGAAGACTATAGAGCCGGTTGCGATTATGCACACCGGATTTGGAGAGAAATTTGGCATTCCAAGGCAGAGCGGCCTTGTGCCTGAGGCAGCAGGGCAGATAGTATTTGAACCAAAATACCAAAACCCCGATGCGCTTCGAGGAATAGAGGAGTTCACACATTTGTGGATTATATGGGGCTTTTCTGAAAACAGGGTGGAGAAATTCACACCGCTCGTCACACCACCCAGGCTTGGAGGCCGGGAAAAGAGAGGTGTTTTTGCCACACGTTCGCCGTTTCGCCCAAACGGCATGGGATTATCCTCTGTAAGGCTTGATAAGATTGAGTACAAAAGCAGCAAGGGACCCATAATTCATGTGTCAGGTGTAGATATGCTTGACGGCACACCAATCTATGATATAAAGCCGTATCTGGCATATGCAGACTCACATCCTAAGGCATCAGATGGCTTTGCCGCAGAGCACAGATGGGATAAGGTACATGTTATCTGGCGCGATGAGGCACTCAAAAGCTGTATGGATGAAGACACCCGCATTACTGTGGAGCATATTCTGGCACAGGATCCAAGAGCTGCATACAACAAGGCCAGGGATTATATCTATGGCATGAGATACGGCAAATTTGATATACGCTTTGTGGCTGATTCACATGCCGGCACGATAGAGATAGCGGATGTCGTGGAGTGCATAGACGGGTATCATAAGGTGAAGTGATTTTGATTTGCATATGGCGCCACAAGAGAGTAAAATGGTAATGCATACAAAAAGGACAAATGCGTCACGAATATATTTGTAAATACATATAAGGAAGGTACATACAATGAAAACAGTAAAGGACTATATCAGAACTATCCCGGATTTCCCGGAGAAGGGCATCATGTTCCGCGATGTGACAAGTGTTATCCAGGATGCAGATGGATTAAAGCTTGCAATTGACGAGATGATAAAGAGGCTTGACGGACTTGATTTTGATGTGATAGCAGGAGCAGAATCAAGGGGCTTTGTTTTTGGCATGCCGATAGCATATGCGCTTCATAAACCGTTTGTTATGGTGAGAAAAGCAGGCAAGCTGCCATGTGAGACTGTATCAAAGACATATGACCTTGAGTATGGCACAGCAACAATTGAGATGCACAAGGACTCAGTAAAGCCCGGTCAGAAGGTGGTTCTTGTGGATGATCTTATCGCTACAGGAGGCACAATGCAGGCAGCAGCAGAGCTTGTTGAGGAGCTTGGAGGAGAGGTTGTGAAGATGCTTTTCCTTATTGAGCTTGCAGGTCTTAATGGCAGAAAGCTTCTTAGCAAGTATGATGTGGACGCAGTTGTGTCATATGATGGCAAATAGAGCTGTTATATCTGAATGAATATATTTTATATGTTTGTGCATACTGACATTAATTGAATCTATGATTTGATGAGATTAAGAGTAAGGAGAGTCGGTATGCAGCAAAAATTGGGAAAGTGGAGTCTCCGTTTTACGGAGGCTCCTTTTATATTGGAAAGCAGTTCGGTAGTAGGAACAAAGGAGGCGGACGGACCGCTTGGAGGTCTGTTTGATATTGTAGGCAAAGATGACAGGTTTGGGCAGAATACGTGGGAAAAGGCAGAAAGCTCCATGCAGCGCGATGCACTCACAATGGCCCTTGGAAAAGCACATCTGGATGCATCCGACATGGACTATGTATTTGCAGGAGATCTGCTCGGACAGTCTATGGCCACAACCTTTGGTGTGGAAAACTTCCGTATTCCGTGGTTTGGAGTGTATGGAGCATGCTCCACATGCGGGGAGTCGCTCTCGCTTGCCGCGGCATTTGTGGCAGCAGGGTATGCAAGGCATGCGGTGGCAGTGACATCGAGTCACTTTGGCAGTGCCGAAAAGCAGTTTCGCTTCCCTAACCAGTACGCCAATCAAAGACCGGTGTCAGCGACGTGGACAGTGACAGGAAGTGCAGCATTTATTGTGGGCAGTGGAGCAGGTGGTAATGAGATACAAGCCGGGTGTGACAATGCAGATAGTATATCAAGGAAGGTACAGATTGAGGGAATAACAACAGGAGTTGTGGTGGACTATGGCATAAAGGATGCCATGAACATGGGCGCTGCCATGGCACCTGCGGCCTGTGAGCTGATAGTAAATCACCTGAGTGATTTTGGCAGAGAGGCTTCATATTACGACAGGATAGTGACAGGAGATCTTGGAAGCGTCGGACAGAAGATACTGATTGACCTGTGCAGGCAAAAAGGCGTGGACATAAGCAAAAATCACGAGGACTGTGGCATGAAGATGTTTGATGCAACGAACCAGAACACAGGCTCAGGTGGTTCGGGCTGTGCATGCTCGGCAACTGTTTTGTCAGCATATTACCTGCCAAAGCTAAGAAGTGGTGAATTGAAGCGTATACTATTTGTGCCGACAGGAGCACTTCTTTCGCCTGTCAGCTTCAACGAGGGCGAGTCAGTACCGGGAATTGCACACGGTGTGGTGCTTGAAGCAGTAATGTGAAGTTGTAATTTGAAGTTGTAATTTGAAGCTGATGGCTTCACATATATAATAGGGTGAACGAGCCGTTTTTGAGAGATGGGTTGCACGTTCAAAAATAGAAGAAAGGCGTAAGGATATAATGGATTATGTAAAAGCATTTGTCGTGGGCGGTATCATCTGCGCCATCGTACAGATTTTAATGGAAAAAACAAAGCTCATGCCGGGCAGAATTATGGTAATGCTTGTGTGCACAGGAGCGCTGCTTGGTGCCGTCGGCATATACGGGCCATTTTCAAAGTGGGCAGGTGCCGGTGCAAATGTACCGCTTTTGGGCTTTGGCAATGTACTTTGGAAGGGTGTGAAGGAGGCTGTGGACAGTGAGGGCTTTATAGGCCTGTTTAAGGGCGGCTTTAAAGCCTGTGCGGTCGGAGTATCGGCAGCATTAATCTTTTCGTATATTGCAGCACTCATCACGAAGCCTAAATTAAAGAGCTGATTGATTTTGATGGTGATTTCAGAGTAAATATGTATCGGAAAAGGGAAACTAACACAGAAACCGTTGAGAAGATACTTAGGCTCATCCAGCCAATATTACTATAATATCAGATTAAAATGATTGATAAATCCTGACATTTCTGCTATTCTGAATAATATAGAAATATTGCAACGGAGGTGGACAGGCATGGCGGTCAGAGAGATAATCTTAACAGCACAGCACAGCACAGCACAGCACAGCACAGCACAGCACAGCACAGCACAGCACAGCACAGCACTCTGATTGCGCCTTTTTTCGACTGTTCGTATTCATAAAGGAAACGGATAAAAGCATCAATAAATATGTACATGGATTAGATGTACGTATTGATTGGTGCTTTTTTCTGTCTGATAAGGGGGGATCATTTGATTTGAATTTAAAGCATGGTCATACATGGAAATTAAGAAAACGTATCTATTTTAATACTATATTTACAAAAACAAAGGAGGATTCAGATGAGAAGATTAAAGCATAATTTTAAGAAAGGAATGGCGTTTGTTCTTTCTCTTGCTATGGTGGCAGGACTGGTTCCTGCTATGTCAGGCGGAGCAAATACGGTGCAGGCTGCAACCGGTACGGGAACAGAGCCAAGTGTGACAGCATTTGCTGCGAAGGATCAGTTAATGACTGCATTTAATCCGGATTCTAATGGTACTGCTACGACCAAAGGAAAGCTGGTATTTGGTAAGAAATCAGATGGAACAACAGCACAGGAATGGTACATCTTAGGAAAGGATGAGGGTGTATCAGGGGATAATACCATCATCTTTGCCGCAAACCCCATAGCAACAGGGCAGAAGTTTAATTCAGACATAAGCAATAAGAATGATGAAAATCTATGGTCAGATTGTGTTTATAGTGAAGCGACTATAACAGAAGTATACGCAAATCACTACGGAGCAAGTGAACTTCGTGATACACGGCAGGGTATGGCTACGAATACATCCTACTTCACCTCAGCCGAGCAGGGCTTGATGAATGCCACCACAGTGACAACGAAGGATACGAAGAATAGTAGTGTAACCTATACCACCACAGACAAACTGTATGCGTTACAGGGAGATTATGATAATGACCAATACTTGTGGGCAGGAACCGATGACAGTACAGTACTTGCCATGAGTAGTTACTTGAGGAACGGAGAGTGGTTCTGGCTGCGCTCGCCTTACGGTGGTAGTGGTGACTTTGCGTTGTGCGCGGATCGGGGCTATTATGTCATCCTCGGCCGTGTCGACATCGACTCCGGGAGCCCTGTTCAGCCCGCTTCCAATCTGGATCTGTCATCTGTTCTCTTCGCATCTGCTGCGACAGCAGCATCATCTGATACAAAATCGGAAAAGATAACAGACAGTGCGGCGATGACTTTAAGACTTGACGGAACAGGTAAGGATATTGGTACAGTAACATATAACACCACAACAGGTGATATTAAGGTGGTGAAGGGTACCACATCACAAACCGTGGCACTTGTCGTACAGGGCAATGACGGAACAAATGACTGGTATTACAGTAAACAGATTACAGGAACAGAGACGATAAATGCTTCAGATATTAAGTCAGCACTCAGTTTGACATCAGATATAGATTTATCAGCCTGCAAAATCTGGCTGGAAACTACAGACAGTACCAGTAATCTGACTTATGCGGTAAATGCAACTGACATAATAAGTATCACATCAGTAGCAATTACAGATATTGATATTCCGGTGTCTAATACTGCTTTGGATACCGAAGCATCATGTACAACAGAAGGTGTAAAAAGCACCACACCACAGATTACATGGACACCAAGTGATACCACAGCGGGATATAATAAGAGCTACACGGCAAGCGTTACACTTACAGCAGATACAGGCTACGAATTTGCAGATAATGTGACAGCTACCGTATCAGGAAATACCGCAACGAGCGTTACAAAGAATGCAGATGGAACACTTACAGTAACCAAAGAATTTACAACAGACAAGAGAAAGATAGAAAGTGTAGCTGCGCCGACAGTACCGGAAAATAATACATTTACAGCTTACTATGGCTATGATGGATATGATACAACGCCTATAAGCGGAACGAACACGGAGCTTGGCAAGACGGCAACAGTAACATTTGAAGGAACAACGTCACCAACTACAGAAGATATGGCTGTGACATGGACCATTGAGAGTGACGGAGGAGTTTATGACAAAACGCCGGAAGCAGAGAACACCTTTAGGTGGACTATCCCTGAATCTGCATTGACGAATTATAATGCTGCTGACTGTCAGGGCTATGATATAAGTACAGGCAATATCACAGGCACGATTACGGTTAAGAATAAAGCCGCAACCCCTGTCGCCATAACAGGAACAGACAGCAGTATAGTATATACAGGTGCAACCGTTGATGTATCACAGTATTTTAGCATCGACAATAATGCAGGAGCTGCAACATATACACTTGTTACTGGAACGAATGGCGGAACCGGAGAAGGCACGCTTTCAGATACAACACTTACCGTAACCCATACAGGAACCTTTAAGATTAAGGTAAGTACTGCAGCAAATGGAATCTTTGCGGCAGGAGAGAAAACAGTTACTCTTACGGTAGATAACGGAACCATCCTGTATACGGCAACGGATTACAGCACAACCTATGATGGACAGCCACACAGCATCAGCGTGAGCGTGACCAATCCTGAAGGAACAGATGTAACCTACAGCACAGATGGCGTAACCTACGGCAGTGATAATCCTTCTTTTAGCAATGAAGGTACGCATACCGTATACTATCGGATTACGAAGGATAACTATACCACCGTTGAGGCTTCAAAGACAGTAACCATAAATAAGAAGCCTGTTACCATAACAGCACAGGAACAGGATATTGTCTGGGGTAATGATATTAACCAAAGTCTGTATACCGTATCAGAGGATGGACTCATTACAGGTGACAGCATTAAAGAAATAACCCTTACACCAAGCACAACAGCTCGTACAGAGAATGGAACGATCTCCGTAAGTGGTGTGAAGATTGAAAATGCTGCAGGTGCGGATGTGACAGCCAACTATGATATTACAATGGTTAATGGTAATTTGAAGATTACCCACGATGCAGCCCTTGCCCCTGAGCGGATTGAAGCATCAAAGACAAAGACCACGTATACAGCAGGCGATACCCTGAATATGGATGACCTTGCAGTTACCGCGTACTATGCAGACGGATATAGTGAATCTGTGCAGGATTATACAACCAATGTATCCGCAATAGATATGTCAGCGAATGGAGATAAGATACTGACAGTATCATATACTAAGAATGGCGTAACAAAGACAAAGGATATTACAATAAAGGTAAATGCAGCTCTGGCATCTTATAAAATTATATCTGGTGCAGACAGTGAGTGGAAGCAGAATACAGACGAAACCATCACTATCATAGGAAATGGAGAATTTTCTAAATTTGAAAGCGTAAAAGTAGATGGAAGCATAATTGATGCAAAGAACTACACCGCAAAAGAAGGTTCAACGATTATTATCTTAAAGGCAGATTACCTGAAAACACTTTCTGTCGGAACACATTCATTTGAAATCGTATGGGCAGATGGCTCAGCAGTTACAAGCTTTAAGGTAAGCAAGAATACATCAGATAATGAAGGTAGTAAAGACAACAACGGTAATAAGAACAACAGCAATGATAATCCAAATAGTAATCTGGCAGCTGTACCTGATGACAAGAAAACGAATGGCAGTGACAGTGGAAATAATGCAGACGACAGCCTACAGATAACAGCACCTCAGACTGGCGATAACAGCCATCCAATGCTCTGGGTGACATTATTAGCTGCTTCACTTGCCGGTCTGCTTGCATTGTTAAGTGTACGCAGGAAAAAAGATGAGGAATAATATGCAGCGTTAAGACTTACGGCATATAATTTCATAAAAGGGATAACCGGGTTGTGCTCGGTTATCCCTTTTAAGATGGAAGCATTTCAGTAAGTGTATCACCAAAATCTACGATACGGACTTTCTTTCTCTTTGTCGGTCCAATCTCAGTTTTGTGTCTTGCTCCATTGTAGCGGATACTTCGTCTTACAGTCAGATATTGTTCCTCAAGGTTAATGTCCTGCCATGTCAGTCCACATACTTCGCCAAGTCGTAAACCTGTAAAATATGCGATCTGGATTGGTATCATAGCTTCGATTATCGTACTATACCGAATCGGGATTTTTTGCTGATAAAAGATTGGCTAGTCGATTCTTTGCTGTCTCAGGATTTTTGGAATACAGTCTTACAATATCGCCCATATCATTAAATGCGTTGATGGTGTGTGTGATTTCTCTAAGGAACATAGATCCAGGTCTTTGGAAAAATCACTTTCGGACTGTTCCATATCATAAGGGAGTTTATTCAGAATGGAAGTCATTGCATCACGAATCTGTAATTCTCTTTTATCCGTAATGTCTGTTTCGTATTCGTCAGTCTCACCTTTCAGCCATTCCACAGATACATGAAGTGCATCTGCCAGACCCTCTAAGGTCATTTTCTTGGTGTTATCAATCGTTCCTGCTTCGTATCTCTGAATCGTGGATGCTGTCACGCCCATCGTCCACACAATTTACGAAAAGTGCTGTGAGAAGTCCTACCAATAGCACCAAAATTCTAAAGTATAGTAAGTGGAATTTAAAATTTCTCTTAAAAAACAATCTATATGATTATATTTATCGGAGAAAATGACGATACAGATAATATATTAGAAATTTTGGGGTTTGATGAGTATTTGTAAAACCATTGAAACAATTTCAACAACATCAACCAAATTTTCTTACGGATATTATAAACAAACAATTAACTGTGTTATCAAAACATTAATTGTGAATGAATGGATTCAGACAAGGAGGACAAAGGATATGTCAATGAATGTGAACACAACTGCTACTACCTATGGAAACTATCAAAACAACTACCAAACAAGTGGAACTGATAAGAAAAATGAAACTACAAAATCTACTAAAACTACAGAAACTAAGAAAAGTTCAGTAGAAAGTTTAGGTGAAAAAAATCTAAGCCGAGCAGCTCAAAAAGTTCTTAAAGATCTTCGAGGGTCAAGAAATGATATGGATTTTTATGTAGCAGATTTTGAGAATGGTGATAATGCCAAAGATATTTTATCAAGAAGCGATAAAGAGTTTACTGTCATTTTTTCAAAGGAAGAAATGGAAAAAATGGCATCAAACTCCAAGTATTATGCCGAAAAAATGCATAGCATTCAAGGTGCTTTGCGTATGTCAGAAGAAATTAACGCACAGTTTGGATTTGAACGAGCATTCGGAAAAACAACTGAAATTGGAAACAGCATAGATAGTGACATGAAAATCACAAAATTCGGTATTTCTTTTAATAGTGACGGAAGCACCTCATTCTTTGCTCAGTTAGAAAAAACTTCTGAAAATCAGAAAGATTACCTTGAGAAAATTCAAGAAAAGAAAGCTGCCGAAAAAAAAGAAGCTAAGAAAAAAGAGCGTTCAACGCAAGTCAATATAAAAAGAGCTACTGTTGAAGCTAATTCAAAAGAAGAACTTTTAGACAAGATAAAAAATATCGAATGGGATTCTATCAAGCCAGAGGATAATAAAATTGGCAGTAGATTTGATTTCTCAATTTAGTATATTTAGGTGGGGATAATTATACAAAATGTGTGGAGGTAAATTACTTATAAGAAAACGAATTTTTTCTATTGTATTGTGTGTTGTACTGCTTCTTTCAATGAATGTTACCGCTTTTGCTGCTGAGTCACAGGAAAATTATATAGAAACTGAGAAGTCAGTTACATTTGAAGTTACACCAACAGCTTTAACAGCTGGTTCATCAAGACATTCGGTTGGAATGTTAAATTCCTTTTTTGGAACATATGATACCGTAGCAACTTCTGCTCTTGGTTCATTTACTATGATGAGAAAACAAAGCTGTGGTGCAATGGTCCGGCATATATAGCTGAATTGTATAGGGAAGAGTTAAAGAAATCCGGATATCAGATTTGAGATGAATGCATATCCAGTTGCTGTTAAAAATTTCCGCTATTATATCGTTGTGACAACTTAATATTTCAGAAGAATGATGTATAAATTACGAAAAATTGCCCATACTATCTCCAAAACGAAAAGGAGACTGATACAATGAAGAAAATGAAATATTTATTGGCACTTTGCCTGATACTCGCTGCTGCAAGCGCTTTTGCAGCCTGTGGAAACAATAGTAATGTGGCAGACACCTCAATGGTTGAAAATACACAAAGAGGTGGCTCTGCCGCCGACGATGCCGGTAAAGCCGGCAAGGATATCATAGATGGCGCCGGAAATGCCGGCAAGGATGTGATAGACGGAGCAGGCGATGCCGGAAAAGATGTGATAGACGGAGCGGGCAATGCCGGAAAAGATGTGATAGACGGAGCAGGCGATGCCGGCAAGGATGTAATAGACGGCGCAAAGGATGCCGTAGATGATGCCGGAAACGCCGTAAAAAAGAGTGTTGATGGTGGAAACAACAACTAACAGCTATTTATAAAAAGAAAACAGTCACTATATATGCTTCAATGGCTGCAAAAACAAAAGCACCGACAACGTCGCTGATAAAATGCACACCTGATATCACGCGGACACAGGCAATGATAGCTGCAAGGACTGTAAGCACAATGCCGATGAACCATAAAGGCGAAGCAGCAGGTGAGCATATTAAAACAGTAAATGCAATTATAAATGCAGAAAAAACATGCCTGCTAGGAAAAGACCTGCCGTGGGTTTCCTTTGGAATGACAGGCGGCATATCAAATTTTTCGTATGGACGTGGTCTGTTTACGATATATCTGAAAACCGATACTGCAATAAAGCCGACAAGCGGAGCAATGATTGAGAGTGCAAGCATATGACCGGCTGTAAAGCACAGATACAGCACGTATACAGGGTATGTGATAAAAACTAAATAAGTGCATATTTTATTGATTAATTCAAGCTTTCGGGCTGCCCTGTTATTTTCACGGAATGGGGCAGTCATTTTTATGTATGTATTTTTTTTCATGATTATTTTCCATCGTTTATTTAAGAAATATTGTATTGTAACTGTCTAGAGTGGTGTCAACTGCCCTTGCGATACTGCAGAGGTGTCATGCCATAGTGCTTTTTGAAGGCTCTGTTAAAATATGACAGGCTTTCAAACCCCACTTCACCGGAAATAGAAAGCACCGAGCTGTCTGAGCTTTGCAAAAGTCTCGCAGCCATGGTCAGGCGGTAGTCCTTTAAATAGTCAACAAACGATGTGCCCATGGTTTCTTTAAAATACCTCATAAAATGAGACTCGGAAAACCCGGCTACATCAGCGATATCAGCGATAGAGATTTTGTCGGCATAATTATTTTCCACATATTTGAGCACAACCTTCATCTTATCAAGAGTCTTTTTGCTTTTTAGTGGCTTTGTCAGATTACGGCAGCGGTTATCAAGCACAAAAAAGAATTCGTAGAGCTTGCTCTTTATATAAAGCTGATAGCCCTGCGGCATCGTCTTGCAAATCTCATCGCATGCATCTATTGGAGCCACGACATCCTCGTAGTATGGATACACCGGTGTAAAAACCGTCGGAACTGTGAATCTGCCGGCTAAGAGAGGTGTAAGAAAATCCTCCTTGGTGTAATCGTACTTTCCGGGAAGCAACATCGACAGGGAAAATATGATATTTTCGTACTCCATCGATTCATCCATATATTGGTCTATAGAGTGAAGCTGTCCCGGCAGAATCAGCACAAGGCTTGGCGCTGTGACATGGTACTCCTTAAAATCCACAGATATATGACCGCAGCCCTTCTTTATATAGATAAGCTCCATGTCATCGTGCCAGTGCAGCGGAACTCCGGAAAAATCAAGAGGAATAGAGCACAGGTAGGTATTGTATGGGAACGTAAGCTCCACATGTGTTTTGTCTTCGTGATAATTTTCATATTCTAATATATTCATGATGATATTTTAGCATATTATTTCTTGAAAAGCCACTAAAAATACCGAAAAATGATAGGATTGTGCAAGTTTTCGACTGTATATTGCAAGAATTGTGCAGTGTAATGGATTATACTTGATTCATCAAATGACACAAGGAAGTTAAGCACGCTAAATGAAAATTAGTTAATTTGACACATTGGCGTGTACACATGATAACAGATTTGGGAGGAAATCAGAATGGCAATCATGCAGGAAATCGAAACAAAGCTTCAGAAGGGAATCAGCGTTAGTACAGACGAGGAAGTATACTACGCATTACTTGAGCTTGTAAAAGACAAGGCAGAGAAAAAGGTTTCAAACAAAGGAAAGAAAAAGCTCTACTACATCTCAGCAGAGTTCCTTATCGGAAAGCTTTTATCAAACAACCTTATCAACTTAGGTATCTACGATGAAGTTAAAGAGACTCTTGAGAAGAACGGAAAGTCACTTGCTGAAATCGAGGAAATCGAGCTTGAGCCTTCACTTGGAAATGGTGGACTTGGACGTCTTGCAGCATGCTTCATAGATTCAATCGCAACACTCGGGCTCAACGGAGACGGTGTAGGCCTCAACTATCACTACGGATTATTCAAGCAGGTATTTGAGAACAATCTCCAGAAGGAGACTCCAAACCCATGGATTACAAAGGAGAGCTGGCTTACAAAGACAGATATCACATATCCTGTAAGCTTTGGCGGATTCACAGTACAGTCAAGACTTTACGATATCGACGTAGTTGGATACAACAACCGTACAACAAAGCTTCACTTATTCGACATCGAGTCAGTTGATGAGTCAATCGTAGGCGACACAATTGATTTCGATAAGGATGATATCAAGAAGAACCTTACATTATTCTTATATCCTGATGATTCAGATGATAAGGGACGTCTCCTTCGTGTATACCAGCAGTATTTCATGGTATCAAACGCAGCAAGACTTATCCTTGCAGAGGCAGAGGCAAAGGGCTCTAATTTACATGATCTTGCTGATTATGCAGCAATTCAGATTAACGATACACATCCATCAATGGTTATTCCAGAGCTTATCCGTCTACTTCAGGAGAAGGGCATCCTGATGGATGAGGCTATTGAGATTGTATCAAAGGTTTGTGCATACACTAACCACACAATCCTTGCAGAGGCTCTTGAAAAATGGCCAATCAGCTTCTTGGAGAAGGCAGTTCCACAGCTTATGCCAATCATCCGTGAGCTTGACAACAAGGTTCGCGCAAAGGTAGCTGACGAGAGCACATACATTATCAAGGATGGTCTTGTACACATGGCACACATGGATATTCATTTCGGATATTCTGTAAACGGTGTTGCATACCTCCACACAGAGATTTTAAAGAATACAGAGCTCAATAACTTCTACAAGTTATATCCTGAGAAGTTCAACAACAAGACAAACGGTATCACATTCCGTCGTTGGTTAATGTCTTGTAACCCGGAGCTTTCAGCATACATCACAGAGCTTATCGGTGACGGCTGGAAGAAGGATGCAAACGAGTTAGAGAAGCTTGGCAATTTCATCAATGATGACGCTGTTCTCACAAAGCTTGTTGACATCAAGAACGCAAAGAAGACAGAGCTTGCTTCTTACTTAAAGAAAAGACTCAGAATCTCGATGTACCTGACAATTCAATCTTTGATATCCAGGTTAAGAGACTTCACGAGTACAAGAGACAGCAGCTCAACGTGCTTTACATCATCCGTAAGTACTTTGAGATCAAGGCAGGCAAGAAGCCATCTACACCAATCACATGCTTCTTCGGTGCAAAGGCAGCTCCTGCATATATCATTGCAAAGGATATCATCCATGCAATCCTCTGCTTACAGCAGATTATTAACAATGATCCTGAGGTAAGTCCATACCTTAAGGTATTCATGGTTGAGAACTACAACGTAACATTAGCTGAGAAATTATTCCCGGCTGCAAATATTTCAGAGCAGATTTCCCTTGCTTCTAAGGAGGCATCAGGAACAGGAAACATGAAGTTCATGCTTAACGGTGCTATTACACTTGGAACAAGTGACGGAGCAAACGTAGAGATAGCTGAGCTTGTCGGCGATGAGAACATCTATGTATTCGGTGAGGATTCACAGACTGTTATCGACAGATATGAGAGAGGCGACTACTGCTCTAAGGATTACTATGACAAGGATGCAGACTTAAAGAAGGCTGTTGACTTCCTTGTAAGTGATGAGATGATGAAGGTTGGTTCTAAGGAGAACTTAGAGAGACTTTACAACGAGCTCCTCAACAAAGACTGGTTCATGACATTCCCAGACTTTGAGGATTACTGCAAGACAAAAGAGAAGGCTTACGCTGATTATGAGGATAAGAAGGCTTGGGCTAAGAAGATGCTTGTCAACATCAGCAAGGCTGGTTTCTTCTCTTCTGACAGAACAATCAAGCAGTACAATGATGAAATCTGGCATTTAGAGGCCTAGAATTTTTCTTCCTCCTTTAAATACAAATTGGGCTTAAGAACTCCCGTGGGTGCATCCCGCGGGGGTTCTTTTTTGGTAGGTCGGGACGTAAGCGCAGGGGACGGCGTGCACACATACTCTTGCGTTCGCTACGCTACGCTGCCAAGTGTCTGTACGGATTATGCCCGGAGTGTTTCGCAGGCTGACGAAACCGGCTTTTATGCGCCGTCCGTGGCGCATAACGCCTTGCCCCGCCATCCATGGCGGTGCATTTCTGTGGTTTTAAGCATAATCCTACACACACTAGGCAGCTTCGCTATGCGCTCTCGCAAGAGTACGTGTGCACGCCGTCCCCTGCGCTTACATCCCTTACGCTGTGGCAAAATGTGTGGGGTGACGTGTGCGCACCGGTGGCCGGTGCTTACGTCTTGCTATGTTGTGAAGAGATGTGAGATGATGTGTTGCACTACTTACCGATACTTATATTTTTTATGGAAAAGTGAGGTTTGTGGGCGTGGTGGGGGATATACAGTCTCGTGAGAGCGAATATCGAAGCTGTCTAGATACTGTTGAATTATGCCCATGCAACACAGAAATGGCCCGGCATGGACGCCGGACCAAGGAGAAATCGAGCCATGGAAGGCGAGTTTCGACGGTTTCGTCGAGCATAGAAAGCCTGCAAGGCATAATTCCTACAGTATCTTGACAGCGCAGCGTAGCACTCACGAGACTGTATATCCCCCACCACGCCCATAAACCGTACTATTGCAGCTTCCAATCTCATAATCCGCAGTTCGCAGCGTAGCACTCACGAAAGTGTATACGTCACCGGCCCTGCCTCAACGTGAACTGCGGGCCCCCAGCAGAAATGTAAGGGCGGGATTTACAAGTTTGGCAAATACATATATAATAAGGGGAAGAATATACACATGGAGAACTATTATGATAAAGAATAAATTTATGGCACTCACGCTTACCGTAGTGCTCACAGCAGGCATGCTTACCGGCTGTGGCTCCGGCGACAAGGCAAAGGACAAGGATGCGTACAGACAGTATGGCATCAACTGTATAGAAAACGGCAGCTATGATGATGCGGTCGATGCTTTTCAGAAGGCACTGGACCAGTCGGTGGGCTCAGTAGGCGCAGAGGAGCTTGACATATGCTATTACAAGGCAAAGGCACAGTATTTAAGCGGTGACGTGGATGGAGCAATTGATACATATACGGCTATTATCGACTATAATAAGGATTCTGACGCATACTATCTGAGAGGCTGTATATATTTTGCCAAGAATGATTCAGATAAGGGCTTGAAAGATTTTAAGACGGCGCTCAGTGAGAATAATGATAATTATGAGCTCTATCTTGGTGTTTATGAGACCTTGTCAAAGTATGGCATGAATGACCAGGGGAAGGAATACCTGGATAATGCCTTAAAGCTTAAGGCAAAAACTGCTGATGACTATATGCAGAGAGGCCGTATATACACCATGCTTGGCGATTATGATTCAGCAATAAAGAGTCTGAAAAAGGCTATTGATGAGAAGCTTGTCAAGGCAAACTACTATATGGGTGAGGTATATCAGAAGAAGGGCGATAATGACAGCTCGCAGAAGTATTTTAAGAAATACCTAGACAGCGGTGAGGCGGATTCTTATGAGCTGATGAATATGGGACAGGCGCAGATGGACAATGGTAACTATGACACTGCGATTACTTATTTTCAGAACGCACTTGAACTTGAAAGTGTGCCGAACAAGCAGCAGATAACAAAGGCTATGATTATAGCATATGAGTATTCCGGCGATTTTGCCACAGCAAAGAGCAAAATGGAGGAATACATGAAGGATTATCCTGATGACGAGGATGCAGCAAGAGAATATCAGTTTTTGGAGACCAGATAGATTATGGCAGATACTATTAAGATAGAGGATATTGAGGAGAGAGTAGTGCTCGTCGGAGTAAGCGAGCAGGACGGTGATGATGCAGATGATTCACTTTCAGAGCTTGCGGAGCTGGTAAAGACAGCAGGTGCGGCAGTTGTAGGCACACTTATCCAAAGAAGAGAAAAAATTCATCCGGGCACGTATGTCGGCACCGGTAAGGTGGCGGAGATTGCAGAGCTTGTGGAGAGTACAGGGGCAACAGGCATTGTGTGCGATGATGAGCTGAGTCCGGCACAACAGAAAAATCTGGAGACGTACCTTGACACGAAGGTCATGGACAGGACACTTGTTATTCTTGATATTTTTGCATCAAGGGCTACAACAAGTGAGGGTAAGATACAGGTTGAGCTTGCTCAGCTTAAGTACAGATTAAGCCGTTTGTCGGGACTGGGAAAGTCCATGTCAAGGCTTGGCGGTGGAATAGGAACAAGAGGTCCCGGAGAGAAAAAGCTTGAGGTAGACCGCCGTCTTATAAATGATAGGATAGCACAGCTTCGAAGAGAGCTGAAAGAGGTGCAGAAGCACAGAGATATCACAAGGGCAAAGCGTGAAAAAAATAAAGTACCGGTTGTTGCGATAGTAGGATATACTAACGCAGGTAAGTCCACGCTGTTAAATCACCTGACAGAGGCAGATGTGCTTGAGGAGGATAAGCTCTTTGCAACGCTTGATCCTACAACGCGCATTCTTGCACTTGATGGCAAGCAGCAGGTGCTTTTAACTGATACGGTCGGGTTTATCAGAAAGCTGCCACATCATCTGATAGAGGCATTCAAGAGCACCCTTGAGGAGGCAAAGTACGCTGACATCATTTTCCATGTGGTGGACGCATCAAATATGCAGCGGGAAAAGCAGATGTTCATAACCTACCAGACATTGGATGATCTTGGTGTAAAAGACAAGAAATTTGTCACACTTTTTAATAAGCAGGATGCCCGCACAGACAACGAACCGCTGCATGATTTCAGGGCAGATTATACTCTTAACATTTCAGCGGCAAAGGATCTGGGATTAGATGAGGTAAAATCTCTTTTAGAGGAGATATTAAGAGAGAACAAGGTATATATTGAGAGAATTATCCCATATGATAAGGCTGGCGTGATACAGCTCATCAGAAAACAGGGCGAGCTTGTGTCGGAGGAATATGTGGCTGATGGGATACAGATAAAGGCATATGTGCCGATGGAGGTGTACGGCAGGCTCGATTAGGGTGCTGTTTCGCTATATCATTATAATAAGCGAGGAATTTAAAATGTCGAAAACGCGTTCAATCCGCTGGGACAAGCTGGACAACACAGCAAATCTGTTCCCTAGTATAGCGGGGGAGAGCATGACAAATGTATATAGGATCTCAGTCACCTTAACTGATGAGATTGACAGTGAAAAGCTGCAGGAGGCACTGGATATAGTGCTTCCGAAGTTTGGTCTGTTTAATGTGAGACTCAGGATGGGAGTATTCTGGAACTATTTTGAGGAAAATGGCAAAAAGGCACCAAAGGTGCATGAGGAAAATACATTTCCGTGCAGATTTATAAGACCGAACAAGAATCATAGCTATCTTTTCAGGGTGACATACTATAAGAACAGAATAAATCTTGAGGTATTTCATGTGTTGACAGATGGCATGGGCGGCATCAATTTCCTTAGGGAGCTCACCTACCAGTATCTGCGTCTCACACATCCGGAGATTGCAAAGCTAAAGGGCGATTCATTGACGCAGGGCACATCCTTAAATAGAGAGGACAGCTTTGTTAAGAACTACAAATCAAGTAAGCCAAGTGGCTTTAACAGGCAGAAGGCGTATCTTTTAAAGCTGGAAAAGGTACCTGATGGAGAGTTTGGACTGATACATGGCATGATGCCTGTATCACAGCTGAAGCAGGTCTGCCACCGCTATGGAGTTTCCATAAATGATTATCTGGTAGCATGCTTTGTGTGGAGTGTGTATCAGGAGTGTTTTCACGGCATGCCAAACGATATGCCTGTCAGGGTTGCAGTTCCTGTGAATCTTCGTCCTTATTTTGACTCCGTGACCACAAAGAACTTTTTTGTCATGATATCTGCTGAGTTCAGACCGCAAAACAGCTCCTACACATTTGAGGAGGTGCTTAAAATAGTGACGGATTCCATCAATTCACAGATTTCGAAGGAGCATCTGGAGGATCTTTTCTCATACAGTGTGTCAAATCAGAAAAATATCCTGATGAGACCGGTTCCTCTTTTTATAAAAAATCTGGCAATGAAGGCGGTCTATACGCAGTCGGCACTGGCGAATACCACCACTATCACCAATATTGGAAATATAAAGGTGGAGCCGGAATACGAGCCGTATATAACAGGCTTTTATTCCTTTATACCAATGTCCAAGGGACAGCCTATGAAGGGCACCATATGCTCCTACAAGGACACGCTGGTGTTTACTTTTTCATCTATTCTGGCCGATACGATGATTCAGAGAAGCTTTTTTAAGAAGCTTGTAAATGACGGAGTGGAAGTGACAATTGAGACAAATGGAGAGTATTATGACTAAATGCATGAAATGCGGTGTGTATATTGCAGACAATACAGATAAATGCCCGCTCTGCCAGCAGGTTGTGGCACCGGTTGAACTGTCATCGGACAATCATCAGGGCACTGAAGGGGTTTTTGAACAGCATAATGATGTGCCGGATAAGTGCGTAAACGATACAGATAGTGCAGCAAAGAGGGCAGATAGTACAGCAATCCATGACAACGGTACGAGATATCCTGACGTCAAGGGCGCATCAAGAAAATACAGATTGCTGGAAAATATCATATTGTTTCTGTCTATAGTAGGACAGATTGTGCTGACAACCGTTGATTACATGACAGACCATGAGATAAACTGGAGCTTTATAGTGCTTCTTGTTGTAATCTATGCGAATGTGACGCTGCGTCTGGCAATAGTCGGAAGAAACGGATATATTTTTAAAATTGTAAGCACATTTGTGTTCACGGTGCTGTTTCTCGAGGGCATAGACCTGCTCACAGGAGCCAGTGGCTGGGCACTTACATTTGTTTTCCCAAGTGCCATACTGGCGATGGTTATTGCAACAATTATACTTATGATAGTAAACATAAGAAACTGGCAGAGCTACATGATGATGCAGCTTTTTCTTGTGCTGATGAGCGTGATTGCGATGATACTTGTGGCAGTCAAGGTCATATGGTTCCCATATCTGGCAATGGGAGCGATGGGCGCATCGCTGTTTTTGTTTCTCGGAACACTGATTATCGGTGACAAAAGAGCCAGAACAGAGCTGAAACGGAGATTTCATATATGATAGGCTTTCATGGAATAGGAAATTCGCATATGTTTGAGGATGAGGAGATGGGAAACTACCATCCGGAAATTGAAAACGGCGATAGTAATGGTGATAATGAAACTGGAATAATAGGAGCTTTGGGTAATAAGCTTGAAAAGACATTTAAGAACTCATTATCTGCCATGAAAAGTGAGCATGTGGAAAAAGTCCATAGCAATGCAGCTGTGGCAGATGAAGAAGTCAGTATGCAGGGAAAAATACTTGCTAATCTGATGGGACATATCACAAATGACCTTGCAATCGGCAAAAAAATAAAATCCGGAGAGCTCAGGAAGCGTATGAAGGAACCTGCATGGCTTGTTCCGGATTGCTTTGTAACAGAGGATATAGATATGGGCGGTTTCACTATGAAGCTTTTATCCTCAAAGGAAAACCCAAATACAGAGCGTGTGATACTGCAGCTGCATGGTGGTGGATATATGGGGGCAGTGCGCAATGCATACTATGTATTTGCAGGCCTTTATAATGAGGTAAGTGAAGGCTGCTCAGTGCTCACGCCTGACTATCGCGTGGCGCCGGAACACCCGTATCCGGCAGCACTTGAGGATGCCATAGCCTGCTATAAATGGCTTTTGTCACAGGGCTGGTTTGGCTCGCAGATTGTGCTGGCAGGAGACTCAGCGGGCGGAGGCCTTGCAATGTGCCTTACCATGTATCTTCGCGACCATGACATGCCGCTTCCGGCAGGAATAGTAGCCATGTCACCGTGGACCGACCTCACGGCAGGCGGAGAATCCTACGAGACAAACTACGAAAAGGACCCACTGTTTGGAAACACAAGGGACAGTCTCATCTACGTGAATGACTATCCCGGTGATCACGATAAAATGGATCCATACATATCGCCGCTGTTTGGCGATTTCAGAGGCTTTCCTCCAATGCTCATACAGGCGGGCTCGATAGAGATGCTCTTATCTGACTCGGTCGATGCCGCTGCAAAGGCAAGAAACCAGGGCGTTAAGGTGCGCCTGTCAGTGTATGAGGGCATGTTTCATGTGTTCCAGATGGGATATCTCAATTTCCCTGAGTCCAAGCGTGCATGGGCGGAGGTCAAGCGTTTCCTAAAGGTGATTAAAGAGGAAGAATAAATGAAGTAATATAGGAGCATTTATGGATGTAAATAGTACCTTTGAAAAAACAGGAATAAAATGTAAAGTATTACAGGAGATTATCCAGCTGGCGAAGAAGAATTGTGTTGAAAAAGTAATTCTTTTTGGTTCAAGAGCGCGAGGTGATTATAAAGAGCGAAGTGATATAGATCTGGCATTTTGCGGTGGTAGCAGTAGTCATTTTATTTTGGATGTAGACGAAACAACTTCAACGTTGTTGGAATTTGATATAGTGGACTTGGATAAGCCTGTAAGAAAAGAATTGTTGGAATCAATAAAAAGAGAGGGAGTAGTGCTATATCAAAAAATTTGAGAAGGATATTGGTATTTCGAAAGGAGATGAGCAAGCATGACTGAATCACTTAAACTACCGGTGGGAATAGAGAGCTTTGAGGAGATCCGTTCAGACGGATATTACTATGTCGATAAGACAAAGCTGATTGAACAGTTGGTTGACAGCCGGGGAAAAGTCAACCTTTTTACCAGACCGCGTCGTTTTGGCAAGACTCTCAACATGAGTATGCTCAAATCTTTCTTTGAAATTGGAGCAGCTTCTGAATTATTTGATGGTCTTTATATATCGCACAACAAAAAATTGTGTGATGATAATATGGGTAAATATCCTGTGATATTTCTGTCTTTAAAGAATGTGGAAGGACTAGATTTTCAAGCTGCAAAGTATCAGATGATAGAGATAATTGCAAAGGAAGCTAAGAGATTTGTATATTTGAAGAATAGTGACAGGCTGGACATTGACGATAAGTCGACGTATGCTTCTTTAATCCGATTAGAGGATGGCAGATATGAAATGAGAGATGAGGCACTGTATGCTTCGCTTCAAACTTTATCTGAGCTGTTATATAAGCACCATTGCAGAAAAACGGTTATTTTAATAGATGAATATGATGTTCCACTGGATAAGGCATTTCAGAACGGCTATTATAAAGAGATGGTTTCTTTGATACGTGCCATATTCGGAAAAGCATTAAAGACAAATGAGGCATTGGATTTTGCTGTCTTAACAGGCTGTCTTCGTGTTTCAAAAGAAAGTATTTTTACAGGATTAAATAATTTCAAGATTTTATCTATTACGGATACAAGATTTGATGAACACTTTGGCTTTACGGATGAGGAAGTAGAGCGTTTGCTGGCATTTTATCATGTGGAAAACAGGTTTGCGGAGACAAAGGAATGGTATGATGGTTATCATTTCGGAAATGTTGATGTATATTGTCCGTGGGATGTAATCAATCATGTTGACAGAATAAAAGATGATCCAATGGCAGGACCGGAAGCGTATTGGATTAATACAAGCGGAAATGAGCTTGTTAAGAGGTTTATAGATAAGGCTGGTAAGACAACCAGAAATGAAATTGAGCGTTTGATCGCGGGAGAAGCCATAGACAAGCAAATCCGTCTGGATATGACCTATGACGAAATAGACAATAATATTGATAATCTATGGAGTGTTCTGTTTACAACAGGTTATCTGACATATACAAAGATAAGTGAGGACAAAAAATATAGCCTTGTAATTCCGAACAAGGAGATTAAAGAAGTATTTAAGCTGCAGATACAGGAGTGGTTCAGGAATAAATTATTTTCCAATACAGAGCAGTTGCAGGACTTTTGGAAGGCTTTCAAAGATGGAAATACACAGATAATGGAAATGTATTTAAACAAGGTGCTGAGCAATTCAGTGAGCGTTTTTGACACAAAAGCGAGAAATGAGGAAAAGGAAAGCTCCTATCATAATCTGCTTATTGGTATTTTGAGCGGCAATGAGGACTGGCTGGTAAAGTCAAATGTTGAGGCAGGAGAGGGCTTTGCAGATATTATTGTGGAGACAGATGATCCGGATGAAGGAATTATTGCAGAGCTTAAATACACAAAAGATTTTAAAGCTATGGAAAAATCCTGTGAAAAGGCTCTGAAACAGATAAAGGATAGAAGATATCAGGAATATCTGTTAAATGATGATCGACAGAATATCATGTATTATGGAATTACATTTTGCAGAAAAAGATGTAAAGTGCTTGTAGAAGGATATAATGGAGATAGTGAACCGGATAAAGCGTAACTTCGAAGGAATTATTATGTAGGAGAAAATAATTATGGCAAAGAAAATTTTAGTAGTAGTGGACGCACAGAATGATTTTATTACAGGAGCTCTTGGAAACAAAGAGTGTGATGTGGCAACCAATGTTATTGCAGATGAAATCAGGTCAGGCAAATATGATGATGTGATATTCACAAGGGATACGCATGATGAAAACTATCTGAATACTCAGGAAGGAAAGAAGCTTCCGGTAGCGCACTGTATTAAAGGGACAAACGGATGGGAAGTAGACGCTCGTCTTAAAGATGCAATGAAGGAGCGTGGAGTTAATTGTGACGATATGACTTATATTGACAAGCCAACGTTTGGCAGCAAAGAGCTTGGTAGACTTCTTGCGGAATATGACAACAGCGATACAGAGATTTATTTCTGCGGATTCTGCACAGGAATATGCGTAATAAGCAACGTGGCGATTGCAAAGACGTTCTGTAAAGATGCAGAGGTGTTTGTAATAGAAAATGCCTGCGCCTGCGTAACGCCTGAAAGTCATAAGACAGCAATAGAAGCAATGAAGATGATTCAGGTAGGCATTAAGGGCACACCCTCATGTTAGCGCACATGAGGGTGTGCCCTCTGCCGTATTCCCGGTCTCCCGGTTTTCGTAGTTAGTCTAGTGAATTAAGCAGTCTTTCCTGTATAAAGCTGATAATACTTTCCCTTCTTTGAAATCAGCTCATCATGACTTCCCCTTTCAATAATGCGTCCCTGCTCCAAAACCATAATGCAGTCGCTGTTTCTGACAGTAGAAAGCCTGTGTGCGATAACAAATGTAGTACGGCCATGCATGAGCTTATCCATGCCGTCCTGAACAATACGCTCGGTACGTGTATCAATTGAGCTTGTAGCCTCATCGAGGATGAGCACAGGCGGATCGGCGATAGCGGCACGCGCAATGGCTAGAAGCTGGCGCTGGCCCTGGCTTAGGTTTGCACCGTCACCTGTCAGTACAGTATTGTAGCCGTCAGGAAGCTGGCGGATAAACGTATCGGCGTTTGCCAGGCGGGCAGCTGCGTATACTTCATCATCTGTGGCATCAAGCTTGCCGTAGCGGATGTTTTCCATGACAGTAGCTGTGAAAAGGTGGGTATCCTGCAAAACAATGCCAAGAGAGTGGCGCAGATCAGCCTTTTTAATCTTGTTTATATTGATGCCGTCATATCTTATCTTGCCGTCTGCTATATCGTAGAAGCGGTTGATAAGGTTAGTGATGGTAGTCTTTCCAGCTCCGGTGGTGCCGACAAAGGCAATCTTCTGACCGGGTGTTGCAAAAAGATCCACATCGTGCAGTACAATTTTCTCAGGCACATATCCGAAATCCACATCGTCAAATACCACATCGCCCTCGAGTTTTTTGTAGTCCACAGAGCCGTCAGCCTGATGAGTATGCTTCCATGCCCATAAGCCGGTGTGCTCAGGTGTTTCAGTGAGTTTTCCGTTTTCTTCCTTAGCATTTACCAGTGTGACATAGCCCTCGTCAGTCTCAGGCGCTTCATCGAGCAGTGAGAAGATACGGTCGCATCCGGCAAGTGCCATGATGATACTGTTGAACTGCTGGCTGACCTGCGAGATAGGCATGTTAAAGCTCTTGTTAAAGGTCAGAAAGCTCGCAAGCTTACCAAGGGTCAGACCGCCAAAGCCTGAAAGAGCCATAACACCGCCGGCAAGAGCGCAGAGCACGTAGCTTAGATTTCCAATCTGTGCGTTTACAGGACCGAGCATGTTGGAGTACATGTTGGCATTGTAAGCGCTTTCAAAGAGTTCATCGTTAATTTTGTCGAAGGCTTCAATATTTTCCTGCTCGTGGGTAAATACCTTGACCACCTTCTGTCCGTTGAGCATTTCCTCGATGAAGCCGTTAACCTTGCCGAGGTCGCGCTGCTGCGCAAGGAAATAGCGGCTGGAGAAGCCTGCAAATTTCTTTGTCACGACTGTTGTTACGATTACCATCACGATAGTTAGTACGGTGAGCGGAATATTTAATATGACCATTGAAACAAAAACGCTCACAACAGTGATAGCGCTGTTAAGTATCTGCGGAAGACTCTGGCTGATGAGCTGGCGGAGTGTATCGATATCGTTTGTATAAATTGACATGATATCGCCGTGCGCATGTGAGTCAAAGTATCGGATTGGCAGATCCTGCATATGGGAAAAGAGCTCAACACGCAGGTTCTTAATGGTGCCCTGTGATACGTAGATCATTATTTTGCTGTATGCAAACGTACTAATGACGCCGATACCGTAGAATACGGCGACCCTTCCCATTGCTGCAAGGAGTGGTCCGTAGTCGGGACTTCCTGTCTTAAGCAGTGGTACTATATAGTCATCAATCAAATTTTTGGTAAACATGGTTCCCTGCACATTTGCAAGTACACTGACAAAGATACATATCACAACAATTATGCAGGCCGGTAAATATTTCTTGAAAATAAATCCCATGAGGCGCGCAAAAAGCTTACCGGGATTTTTAATTTTGGGTTTTGGACCTCGTGGTCCCCTTGGTCCTGGCATCAGGCAGCACCTCCTTCATCAAAGTCTCCTCCGCCGTTTGTCTGGGAATCGTAAACATCGCGGTAGATTTCATTATTTTTAAGCAGATTTTCGTGAGTGTCAAAGCCGTCCACTTTTCCGTCATTCATCACGATGATACGGTCAGCATCCATGACTGATGAGATACGCTGTGCGATGATGAGCTTAGTGGTTCCCGGTATTGTTTTTGCGAGTGCAGCACGGATTTTTGAATCTGTTGCTGTATCTACAGCCGAGGTGCTGTCATCGAGTATGAGTATCCTTGGCTTTTTAAGCAGAGCCCTTGCGATACACAGACGCTGCTTCTGGCCACCGGATACGTTGGTTCCGCCCTGTTCTATGTAGGTGTTGTACTTGTCAGGGAAGGACTCGATAAAGTCATCGGCGCATGCCATTTTGCAGGCCTCAATACACTCATCTGTGGTAGCGTTTTTGTCACCCCAGCGCAGATTTTCGAGTATTGTGCCCGAGAAAAGCACGTTCTGCTGGAGCACGACAGCTACCTTGTTTCTGAGAGTGTCCATGTCGTATTCACGCACATCGTGGCCTCCGACGATTACAGAGCCGGTGTCTGTGTCGTAGAGACGGCTTATCAGGTTTACAAGGGAAGATTTCGAGCTTCCGGTTCCTCCTATGATGCCGATGGTCTCACCGGATTTTATGTCTAGATTTATATCTGAAAGAACCGGAGTTTCAGCGGTGTCTGAATATCTGAAGGTTACATGCTTAAAGCTTATGCTTCCGTCAGGCACATCGTAAAGCGGTTCCTTTGGATTGTGCAGTGTGCTCTGCTCATTTAATACCTCGCTGATTCGTCTTGCGGATGCGAGTGAGAGTGAAATCATTACAAACACCATCGAGAGCATCATGAGGTTCATCAGAATATTCATGCAATAGGTGAGAAGAGCCATCAGATCACCTGTAGAGAGAGTGCTGCTTACCACCATATGAGCTCCGAGCCAGCTTATTAACAGGATGCAGGCATACACTGTAAACTGCATGAGAGGAGAGTTGTATACCACAAGGCTTTCTGCCTTCACAAATACGTCGTAGATATTTTGTGCTGCCATTGAAAAACGTTTCTTCTCATAATCCTCACGGACGTATGCCTTTACAACGCGGATAGCGGATACGTTTTCCTGTACGCTTTCATTCAGGTCATCATAGCGCTTGAAGGCTCTGTCGAAGTATTTCATGGCCGCCTTACTGATGAAAAGCAGTAAAGCTCCAAGCACAATGACAGCGATTAAGTATATTGTCGCAAGGCGAGGGCTGATGAAAAATGACATAGCCATCGCACATATTATGGATGCAGGGGCTCTCATAGCCATGCGAAGCAGCATCATGTAGGCATTCTGGATGTTGGTCACATCGGTTGTCATACGTGTGACAAGACTCGCGGATGAGAATCTGTCGATATTTGCAAAGGAAAAGGTCTGGATGTTGCGAAACATTGCAGCACGCAGATTCTTTCCAAAGCCCATGGCGGCCTTTGCACCATATTTTGCACCGAGACATCCTGTCAAAAGACCAAACAGTGCTGCGACAATCATCCACACACCCATGATATAGATATGCCTTGTGTCGCCCATATTGACACCGTTGTCGATGATTGATGCCATGAGAAGAGGGATTATGGTATCCACAGCCACCTCAAGCAGCATGAAAACAGGTGTCGCAATCGAAGCCCATTTGTATTCCTTTATTTGGGCACCTAGTGTTTTTAACATATGTTTTGTCCTTTCTTCTTATATTTTAATTTGATTAAAACTGACTTCCCACATTTAGTGGATAGCTGTTAACTAAAAAAATGCTTGCATTTAATTAGTTAGTGTGCTAACTATATTATAGATATACTTTTTTTAATGTCAAGAAAAATTTATGAAAGGATTTCAGATATGAAGGAGTTTACACCGGATAAGTACTTAGGACACAAGATAGACCGCATCAGCAGGAGCATAGACAGATATTTTGACAGAAAAAGGTGCAGTAAAACAGAATGTATACCGCGAAGCCAGGGTATGATGATTGGATATATAATGGATAATCAGGACCAAAATATATTTCAAAAGGATATCGAAGCAAAGTTTCATCTGTCAGGAGCCACAGTGACAAATATGCTTAAAAGTCTTGAAAAAAACGGCTATATCGTTCGCACACCTATGGAAAATGATGCAAGGCTTAAGAGGATTGAGCTGACGCAAAAAGCGCTGGACCACGAAAACAGGGTGAGAGAAAATATAATGGTAATAGAGGAAGCCATGCACGAAGGCTTTTCTAAGGAAGAGTTTAACATGATGCTGGGCTTTTTGGACAGAGTGATTGACAATATGGAAAAGCTTAACAAGTAACAAAAGAATTACAGAGTTGAAAAAGTAGCATAAATATTGTGGCTTTTTTTGTGCAATAAGTCAAAATGCTACAAAATATTGTTGAGCGTATTGACATAGCAACAATATCTTGTATAATTTAGATTGTCATCAAAAGACAGACGCACAGATTTGTATTAAATAATATGGCATTTTATATGTAGCTATATTGTAATTGTTTGGTGAAAAGCCCGCTTTACATTGCAGGGCAGTGACATGAATTAATGATTACATCTCATTTATAGCTGCATATTTTGTGCCATTACACATGATAAAATACATATATATAGTATGTATATTGGATGACAATACTATATATAGTACGCTACATTATATGAAATATGGTATACAGAGAGGAGAAATTTACATGAAAATCATCAAGCGAAGCGGCAGTGAGGACATATTTGATGCAGCCAAAATTGTAGCTGCCATTAGAAAGGCAAACGATTCAGTGCTAGACTATGAGAAGCTTACTGCTGATCAGATTGAGGAAATTGCAAGCAACGTGGAGACTGCATGTGAGAACATGAAGCGCTCTCCAAGCGTTGAGGAGATACAGGATATGGTGGAGAACCAGCTCATGAACAAGCGTGCCTTTACCGTAGCCAGAAACTACATTACTTACAGATATAAGAGAGCCATCGTCCGTAAGTCAAACTCTACGGACCAGCAGATTCTTAGCCTTCTTGAGTGCAATAACGAGGAGGTAAAGCAGGAAAACTCCAACAAGAATCCTACTGTAAACAGCGTGCAGCGTGACTACATGGCAGGTGAGGTGAGCAAGGATATCACACGCCGTTTCCTGCTTCCTGAGGATATAGTGGAGGCCCATGAGAAGGGGCTTATCCATTTCCATGATGCAGATTATTTTGCACAGCATATGCACAACTGCTGTCTTGTCAATCTTGAGGATATGCTCCAGAACGGCACCGTAATCAGTGAGACTATGATTGACACACCAAAGAGCTTTTCAACAGCCTGCAACATCGCTACACAGGCTATCGCACAGATTGCCAGCTCACAGTATGGTGGACAGAGTATTTCGCTTGCACATCTGGCACCGTTTGTACAGGTCAGCCGTGAGAAGTTCAGAAAGCAGGTGCAAAAGGAATTCGAGAGCGTAGGCCTTGATTTGGATGAAGAAAAAATCAACGAGGTAGCAGAGCTTCGTGTCAAGGAAGAAATCAACCGCGGTGTGCAGATGATTCAGTATCAGGTCATCACACTCATGACTACAAACGGACAGGCACCGTTTATCACAGTATTCATGTACCTGAATGAGGTATCCGATCCGCAGACAAAGGCAGATCTTGCCGCAATCATTGAGGAGATGCTGCACCAGAGAATAAAGGGCGTAAAGAACGAAAAGGGTGTATATATCACACCAGCATTCCCTAAGCTCATATATGTGCTTGAGGATGATAATATCACAGAGGATTCAAAGTACTGGAATCTCACAGTGCTTGCGGCACAGTGCTCTGCAAAGAGAATGGTGCCTGACTATATTTCAGAGAAGGTCATGAAGGAGCTTAAGGACGGAGATGTGTATACATGCATGGGCTGCCGTTCATTCCTCACAGTGGACAGATGCTCACAGACAGCGGGAAATGTGGCAAATGCCGAGAACTTTGATCCAAACAAGCGTAAATACTATGGACGTTTCAACCAGGGTGTTGTCACCTTAAATCTCGTTGATGTGGCATGCTCATCAGAAAAGGATGAGGAAAAATTCTGGAAGATACTTGATGAGAGACTTGAGCTGTGTCACAGGGCACTTATGTGCAGACATAAGAGACTTCTTGGTACCAAATCCGATGTAGCACCGATTCTCTGGCAGAACGGAGCACTTGCACGTCTGAAAAAGGGAGAGGTTATAGACCCATTATTATTTAACGGATACTCAACAATCTCACTCGGCTATGCAGGACTTTGTGAGTGTGTACGCTATATGAAGGGAGTATCACACACAGAGCCAAAGGAAGGCACACCGTTTGCACTTAAGGTAATGCAGCGCTTAAACGATGCATGTGAGCAGTGGAAAAAGGAGTCAAACATCGATTTCAGTATATATGGCACACCGCTTGAGTCTACCACCTATAAGTTCGCAAAGTGCTTACAGAAGCGCTTTGGTATCATAAAGGGTGTTACCGACAAGAACTATATTACAAACAGCTACCATGTGCATGTAACAGAGCAGATTAATGCATTTGACAAGCTAAAGTTTGAGTCTCAGTTCCAGAAGCTGTCTCCGGGTGGCGCTATCAGCTACGTGGAGGTACCAAACATGCAGGACAATATCCCTGCAGTGCTTTCAGTAATGCAGTACATTTACGACAATATCATGTACGCAGAGCTGAATACAAAGAGCGACTATTGCCAGGTATGCGGCTACGACGGAGAAATCAAAATCGTAGAGGAAGAGGGCTCAGGCAAGCTTATCTGGGAGTGCCCACACTGTGGCAATCGTGACCAGAACAAGATGAGTGTAGCCCGCCGTACATGCGGCTATATCGGCACACAGTTCTGGAATCAGGGAAGAACCCAGGAGATTAAGGAGCGAGTGCTTCATCTGTAGAAGTTAAAGGAATTGTATTTGAGACAGACCATTCTAAAAGCACAACATAAAGCATAAGAAAAATAAAACCGTCGTACCGTGCCGTAAATGGCAGGGTACGACGGTTTTACTTATGTTCTTAAATGATTAATTATTTTAATTACTCATCAAATTTTTGAGCCTTATCGAAAAGCTCATAAACCTCTTTTGAAGGCTCCTTTGTGCAAAGTGTCACAACAACGGCTGCGATAAGTCCTAAAACAAATCCCGGCAGCAGCTCGTAGATTCCGGTTGATGTGAGGAATGCATACCACAATATATCAACGGCAGCACCTGTTATGATTCCTGCAACAGCACCTTTGAAGTTAAAGCGCTTCCAGAAGAGGCTGAGCATGATTGCAGGTCCAAAGGCAGCTCCAAAGATACCCCATGCATTGGAAACAAGTGCCATGATAGAGCCGGCATTAGGGTTTGATGCGATGATGAGTGCTGCAACAGAGATTCCAAGAACGACAATACGGCCGGTCCACATCATCTCTTTGTCACTTGCCTTACCTTTTCTGATGACAGGCTTGTACACATCACTCGAGAAAGCAGATGAAGCAGCAAGCAGCTGGCTGTCTGCGGTACTCATGGAAGCGGCAAGCACTGCTGAGAGCAGTATACCTGAGATAACACCCGGGAAAATCTTTCTTACAATCTGGATGAAAACAAGAGAGTTTTCATTGATTGATTCGTCAAAGCCAAGGAAAAGTCTTCCGATTACTCCGATTAAGGTTGCAAAAAATACAATAAGCAGAGTCCATGTGATTCCTATTTTTGCTGATTTTTTCAAATCCTTCTGTGATTTGATGGACATGAATCTGATGATGATATGTGGCATACCAAAGTAACCAAGTCCCCATGCCAGTCCTGACACGATATCCTGCCAGCTTGAGAATGGATTTAAGTAACCGCCCGGGAGTGATGACATAGATGATGTATCAAGCATAAATGCTGCAAAAATCGGTGCTATAAACATAGAACCAAGCACGAGCATGCCCTGGAAAAAATCGGTCCAGCATACAGCCGAGAAGCCGCCGAGGAAGGTATAGCCTACGATGACAACTGCTGCAAGATACATGGCAATCTGTGGATCCATTCCTATTACAGTGTGGAAAAGAGTACCGCATGCCTTTACGCTTGATGCCGCATAAATAGTGTATGCAACCAAAAACACAATTGCACATATCACCTGCAGTGCAAGTGATTTGGACAGGAATCTGTTGGTCAGATACTGCGGAATGGTGATTGAGTCGTTTGCTACAATCGAGAATTTTCTCAGTCTCGGTGCTTCAAGCAGCCAGCTTATAGTGTAGCCGATTGCAAGTCCTACAGGAATCCATACCTGACCTAAGCCCAGTGCATAGATAGAAGTAGGAAGTCCCATGAGTACCCATGCACTCATGTCTGAGGCTCCGGCTGACAGCGCCGCAACCCATGGTCCCATCTCACGTCCGCCGAGGAAGTAGGTCTTTTCTCCACCGTTTCTGTTTTTCACGAAGAAGAAGATACCGATACCCAGCATGCACAGCAGATAGACGATAAATACAATAATTTCTGATGTTTTCATTTGTAGTACCTCTTTAATAGTTTATTTAGTAACCATGCTACCACGTTAGCGTGATAAAGGCAAGAAAAACTTTCTCTTGACGAATCCCTTGCGTTGACATATCATAGTATATAAGTGAAAGGGAGTAGCCGGCACGAAAGTGCTTACTTATCCGTCAGTACGATTGCTCATACATATCATACATATATGACAGCAATCCGGAGAGTGATTAAATGGCGAGACTTTTGTTGTTTTATACAGCAGAAGTGTCGTCTTTTTTGTATATAAAAGCCTTCTGCTGATAAGACATAGATGTATCTATCAATTAATCAGGCATCCTTAAAAAGGACAGCAGAAGGAGGAAAATTATGATTTTTGTAGCAATTTTACTGCTTATAGCAGGCTTTGTAGCACTGGTGAAGGGCGCGGATGTGTTTGTGGATGGAGCGGCGGCGCTCGCCGGGAAATTTGGTATTCCGCAGCTTGTGATTGGACTGACGATTGTGGCGATGGGTACGTCGCTGCCAGAGGCGGCAGTCAGCATCACTGCAGGAATAAAGGGTAATGCGGGGATTACAGTCGGCAATATTGTCGGCAGCAATATACTAAATATCCTTATAATCCTGGGAGTGACGGCACTCATAACAAATGTGGCAATACAAAAAACCACTTTCAAATACGAGATACCATACATGCTTCTTATCACAGTGGTGCTTCTCGTGATGGGAATGACAGGCAATGAAATCACATTCATTGAGGGTGTTATACTGTGGATTTTATTTATTGCATATCTGCTTTATTTGTATGTTTTGGCAAAAAAGGGCAATGACAGCGGTGATGAGCAGTCGGTAAAGCTATATCCGGTATGGAAATGTCTGTTTTTTATTGTGCTGGGCGGTTTGTGCGTCGTAATTGGAAGCCAGCTTGTCGTAAACGGTGCCACGACCATAGCAAGAGCCTGCGGCATGAGTGAGCGCTTTATCGGACTGACAATCGTTGCATTCGGCACATCTCTTCCGGAGCTTGTTACATCTGTTTCAGCAGCACGCAAGGGAAATGCCGGTATAGCGATTGGAAATATAGTTGGCAGCAATATTTTCAATATACTCTTCGTAATCGGAACAGTAGCTCTCATTTGTCCGGTACCGTTTGAGAGCAGGTTTGTGATTGATACAGTTGTGGCAATCCTGTGCGGTGTGCTCCTGTGGGGCGGTACGATAAGACATAAAGAGCTTAGAAAGCCATGTGGAGTGGTGATGCTGCTTTGCTATGCGGCATATTTTGTATATTTGGCAGTTATGTAATGATGTGTTTTTTTGAATTGCGATGACTGCGTTTAAAAAGAGTGTGATGAGGAGATAATAATTAAATTTAGCAAACTGTCAATAATTGTGCATACAAATCGCTGTTTTAATATCAAAATGATTGAGATTTAACACTAAATATAAATAATTAATTAAAAATAGCACTCTTACTTGACAAGTGCTGATTGCAGGTGTATAACGTAGTCAGAACGAACGGAAGGAAGCGATTATAATGGATAAAAACCCAAAGCATCCATTGAAGAAAAAGAATAAGGCAGATGCAAAGAAGCATCAGAAGCATGTATACGAATAGCGCTTCCACTAAGGAATACTATCCAGTAAGCACAATGTACCCCAGCCTGTAACAGGGTTGGGGTATTTTGTGTTTTTGGAAGTGTTTTCAGAGACAGCCCGTGAGGCAGTTGTAAATACATTTTCACCGGAACCTTTTATGAGAGAAGCTTTAAGCTTGTCGCCATACATATAGAGGTCATTTCCACGCACAATTCCCCATTCCATCAGAAGCGCAGCCGCACCGGTCACAAACGGTGCAGCCATAGATGTCCCTGTTTTTGAAGTGTAGCCTCCCGTGTTTGAGCATGAAATAATGTCTACACCGGGCGCAATGATATCAGGCTTTATGCTGTCAAAGGCCCAGGTATAGCCTCGGCCGGAAAAGGCGGCTGTGCGGTTTGTCCGGCTGTCATAGGCTCCGACAGATATGACATTTTGAGCGGTTGAGGGGATGGTCAGGGTGATATCAGGCGATGCATGGATAAATGAGGTCTGTGCATTGCGCAGAGCACCTGACGGCAGCCATATATCCCATGAGCCGTCCTTTACAGATATGGGTTCAAGTGATATTTTCCAGATGCCGGGTGAGATGTATTCCGATCCCATGAGTTCAATGAATATTTCCTGAAAAGGAGAGTAGGGAGAGGGACCGCCGCCTGTTATATATATGTCTGTCCCATCGAGATTGTATCTGTATGTAAAGCCCTTTGCCTGATTGGTAATTGTATCGGGAATCTCAAGCATATCATTATTTGGTGCACTAATGCGCAGCTGTATCTCATCCCAGTATTTTTTCCATAAATCAATGGAAAGAGACGGCTCAGGATAGCCTATCGCAAGCTCTGCATCGGCAGGGTACGAGCTGCCGTTTGCATGGCCAAAGCCGGCTCCATCGTTACCTGAGCCGACTGAGACAGCGCAGCGGTAGTTTCCTGCTATATAGTCCAGATATGCTTCAAGCAGTGAGGTGCCGCTGTGCGAGCCGTTACTTGTGCCAAAGCTTAGGTTTATGGCGATAGGCATGTTCATATCGACTGATTTTCTTATGCAAAAGTCTACTGCCAGCATAATCTGCGTGGTTGTGGGAAAGCTGGCACCGCCTGAGGTTTTGAGTTTTACGATTATAAGAGTGCTTTCATAAGCAACACCGCGGTATTTTGTGTTTTGTTCATTACCATTACCGTTTCCGGCAGCGATTCCTGCCACATGAGTGCCGTGCCCGGATATATCGATGCTTGGGCAGATGCGCTGCATTTCTAAGCTGTTTTTTGCATTTATGGCTTTGGTGATTGTATCGCGGTCATATAAGGTGCCGAAAGGGATGATATCACTGTGTGAGGAGTCATCGGAAACAGTCTGGTCCCACAGATAGGCGATTCTGCTTTCACCATCCTGTATAAAAGCCGGATGGGCATAGTAAATTCCGGAGTCGATAATGCCTACGAGCACACCTTTTCCGGTCAGATTATATGGATTGGTGTGTACGGGAGTGATGCATGAGGCCTGAGAGCCCTCGTACACATCGTAGTTAAACTGCTTTGGCTTTTCCATATATATGATTTCATCGCACAGGGCAACGGTATTTACAAGTGATTTCTCAATTACGAGCACCGCATAGTTTCCGAGCAGCCTCGTGATGAGTACAGAAGGATACTTTTCTTTTATTTTTTCGATGTCACCGACATATTTTACTATCACTTCCCAGCTATCACTCTCCGGCAGATAGCCGCTTGAAAGCCCTCCCTCTTTTCCAAGTTCATAAGGGGTGGACAACAGGGCGGCGGACAGCTGTGGAGAAATTTTCTCACTAAATGCTATTTCCATACTAACCTCCATTTTTTATTAGTAAAATATTAAAAAATCTTAAAAGACAGATGCATTATATATTTGGTATGATTAATTCATAATCAATCAATTAATTATAAGAAACCGGGAGGTCGAAATGAGTAAAAAGAAAAAGATAATCATTTCAGTGATTGCAGCTGTGCTTATCATAGCAGTGATTGTGTCAGCTGTTGTCATTGCAATGACAAAGGGAAAGAATGCAGCAAAGGCATCTGGAGTCTATGCAAACAAGGTCGCTGATGTCATGTATCAGGCGGGAAGTACTGACAGGTACAGCGGTGTCGTGGAAGCAGCCGATACCATGGATATCAAGGCTGACAGTGAAAAAACGGTAAAGGATATTCTTGTGTCAGAGGGGATGAGGTACAGGTGGGCACACCTCTTTTTACCTATGATACAAAGGATCTTGCTGCGAAAAAGGAAAGCGCCACGCTTGAGCTTGAGAGCTTAAACAATACGCTTTCCGGCTATGATGCACAGATAGAGCAGCTCACCAAGGAAAAGAAGGAAGCGCCAAAGGATCAGCAGCTTGACTATACACTGCAGATTCAGCAGGCACAGACACAGCAGAAGCAGACTCAGTACGATATTGCCACGAAGAAGGCAGAGATAGAAAAGTATGATGAGAGCATCAAAAATGCCACTGTAAACAGCACAATGATTGGTGTTGTAAAGAAAATCAATGAGAATCAGAGTGCAGACACAGCAGATACTGCATTTATGACAATCGTTGCCACCGGTGATTACAGGGTAAAGGGCACAATTGATGAGCAGAGCTTTTTAAACAGTGGACTCGCAGAGGGGCAGGCAGTTATAGTGCGCTCGAGAGTTGATGAGTCAAAGACATGGCAGGGTACCATCAGCAAGGTTGATACTGAGAATACTCAGACTGATAACAGCAATTCCGGCATGTATGATGATGGAAGCAGCGAGCAGAAGGCATCAAAGTACAACTTCTATGTGCAGCTTACAGGCACAGGCGACATGCTTTTAGGACAGCATGTATATGTGGAGCCGGATTTCGGACAGACACAGGTGAAGGATGGTATTTGGATTGATGAGAGCTATGTCGTAAAGGATGGCGATGATGCATATGTATGGACACTTAATAAAAAGGATAAGCTTGAGAAGACAAAGGTTGAGCTTGGAGACTATGACGAGAATCTCATGATGTATGAAATCAAGTCAGGGCTTACAAAGGATGACTATATAGTATGGGCATCTGATGACCTTTATGAGGGTGAGCCGGCACAGACATGGGAAGAGTACGTTGAAAATGGCGGCGGTGAAGATTCAGTCTATGACGATATGGGTACAGAAGCCATTGATGAGCAGATGCTTGAGGGCACGGAGGGCGGTCCTGTTGATGATGGAATCATGGATGAGGGCACAATGGACGAAGGTGCTGCCGCTGACGGTGCAGATGCCACCGGTTCAGGTGACGCGGAGGTACAGTAGATGATTCTAGAACTCCAGCATATTTATAAAAACTATGACCAGGATAAGCTCGTGGTGCCGGTTTTAAAGGATGTTTCACTCCAGATTGAGGAGGGAGAGTACGTGGCAATCATGGGACCGTCGGGCTCCGGCAAGACCACTCTCATGAATATAGTGGGCTGTCTTGATCTGCCAACATCGGGTACATATATACTTGACGGCAGACCTGTCAGTGAGCTTAAGGAAAAGGAGCTTACGAGAGTCAGACGGGATACAATTGGATTTGTATTTCAGAATTTCCAGCTCATGCCGAGAGAGAGTGCACTGGACAATGTATGCCTGCCACTCATATATGCCGGTGTGAGCAAAAAGGACAGAAGGCAGATGGGTATGGAGGCATTAGAGCGTGTAGGGCTTTCAGACAGGGCTGATTTCAGGCCAACACAGCTTTCAGGAGGACAGAAGCAGAGAGTGGCGATAGCGAGAGCTATGGTCAATCATCCAAAGCTTCTGCTGGCGGATGAGCCTACGGGAGCTCTGGATTCAAAGTCAGGCAAGCAGGTGCTTGAGCTCTTTGAGAGCCTTAATGAGTCCGGTGTGACGGTTGTCGTGATTACACATGACAGAAAGGTAGCTGAGCAGGCAAAGCGCATCGTACACATCATAGACGGCGAGATAACAGAGGAAGGACAGGAGGCAGGTAATGAAAAAGAAAAAGAGAATTAAGATCATTATAATAGCTGTCCTTGTAGTTGCAGTTGCAGCGGGAAGCATCACAGGAGTTGTTTATTACAGGAACTCCAAGGGGCTTGCTTCCGTCATGAGTGTTTCAATGATTAGCACGACAAACGACTACACATCCATGACCAGTGAGGGAATGGTGTGTGATGATGCATGTCAGACAATCAATTTAAAGGATGGACAGAAGGTGACAGAGGTTTATGTCACAAAGGATCAGCAGGTAAAGGCCGGAGATAAGCTCCTTGCATATGATGTGACGAGTCTTTCCCTCTCGGTTGAGATGAAGCAGCTTGAGATACAGAGTCTTGAGAACCAGCTTGCATCGGAAAAGCAGAAGCTTGACAAGCTAAAGAACACTAAACCGGTTGAAAAGCAGCCCGAGTCTCCTGTTACACCTGAGCCACAGCCTGATACACAGCCGGATGCCCCTGAGCAAAAGCCTGATGAAGAGCATGATGTGATATCTGATTTGTCAGAGGCCAAAGGAATCGGTACAGAGGACGATCCTTATGTATTTACATGCACAGAGGCTTCATATGTATCGGGAGAGCTTTTGAATACACTCGCTGATAAAAGCGCTGTAGCACGGTTTGTAATAGGAGATGCGAATGCACCTGATATGGAGCTTATCGTAAGAGGAGATAGGCTTGGCGGCTATGATGAAAGCGATGAGATAAAGCTTTTCCTTGCAGGCACAACTACAGCAGGAGATGCGTCTGATGATACAGCAGGAAGTGAGTCGTCAGATACCAAAACAGCCAGTGCCACAGAACAGACCGCACAGACAGAAGCTGATAACGCGGCAGAAGAAAAGACATACACTGCAGATGAGCTTAAGGATGCCATAAAGGAGCAGACCAGAAGTGTTGCCGATGTTGATTTACAAAAGAGAATTGCACAGGCTGATTTAAAGGAGCTTCAGAGCGAGCTTGAGGATGGCGTGGTATATGCAAAGAAGGATGGAATTGTGACAACAGTCTGTGATCCTGCCAATCCACCGAAGGACGGTACACCTTTCCTGCAGCTTTCGGGGGCATCAGGACTGTATATCAGCGGAACAATCGGTGAGTTGGATCTGGATACGGTAAAAATAGGACAGAGCGTATCAGCAGTCAACTACATGACAGGTGATACCTATGAAGGCACGATATCCGAGATAAGCAATGTGCCGTCAGACAGCGTAAACTATTATGGAGACAGCAATCCAAACTCCTCATTCTATGAGTACACCGCGTACATTGAGAATCCGCAGAATCTCAAAAAGGGCGATTCACTTGAGTTGACCATAGATACATCATCGGAGGGCTCTGACAGCGGACTATATATCGACAAGTCATATGTCAGAACCGAGAACGGACAGTCATATATATACAAGGATGACAACGGAAAGCTCAAAAAGCAGTCTGTCAAAACAGGCAAGTCGCTCTGGGGCTCATATGTGGAGATAAAGTCAGGTCTGACAAATGATGACTATATCGCATTCCCGTATGGAGTCAGGGAGGGCGAGAAAACCAAGGTGTCGGAAGATGGTATGTATTAGTTTAGCAGGGAGGATTAAAGATGCTTGAAAATATTAGATTGTCCTTTAGGGGAATCTGGTCACATAAGATGCGTTCGTTTCTGACCATGCTTGGAATCATCATCGGAATTGCAGCAATTATTGCGATTGTTTCCACAATTCAGGGCACAAACGAACAGATAGAAAAGAACCTCATAGGTTCGGGAAGTAATAACGTAAAGGTCACACTGCAGAAGGATGGCTATGATATGGATTTATCATATGAAACGGCGCCGGCGGGAGTGACTGAGGTATCGGCTGCCACACTTGACAGCATAAAGGAGCTCGACCATGTGAAAAATGCAGCTCTTTACCGTACAAGACAGGCTTCCAATGCAGTCTATTATCTGAACACGGCGCTTTCGGGCGGCAATATAACAGGTGTCGATGACGGATATTTCGATACTGCAAGCTATGTAGTCATGAAGGGCAGAGGCTTCTCAAAGAATGACTATGCAAATGCACGCAGGGTGGCTCTTATTGATGAGAGCGTGGAGAGCAGCCTGTTTTCAGGAGAGAGCGCGCTCGGCAAGACAGTAGAGATACAGGGATATCCGTTTACAGTAGTCGGTGTAGTCACGGAAAAGGACAGCTATGACCTGGTAATAAACTCAATGGATGATTACTATATGTATGCCCATGATGACAGCCAGGGCAATGTATTTGTGCCAAGCGGAACATGGCCGGTTATATTTGGTTATGATGAGCCGCAGAACCTTTTGCTTAAGGCAGACAGCACGGATACCATGGCTACAGTGGGAAAGGCTGCTGAGGAGATACTTAACAGCAATTTAAATGTTACAGACGGCTCTGATGTGACCTACAAGGCACAGGATTTACAGGAGCAGGCAAAGCAAATACAGCAGCTCAGCCAGTCAACCAACATGATGCTCATCTGGATTGCCGGAATATCACTGCTAGTCGGTGGTATCGGTGTCATGAATATCATGCTTGTGTCAGTCACAGAGCGTACCTCAGAGATAGGACTTAAAAAAGCAATCGGAGCAGGAAAGGGAGCAATACTTGGTCAGTTCCTCACAGAGGCAGTTGTTCTCACAAGTCTTGGAGGTTTGGTCGGAGTGCTGGTCGGAGTGATACTCTCTAAGGTCATCTCAATGCTAAACGGCACGCCGACAGCGATAAGTCCGGCAGCAGCTATACTTGCGGTACTTTTTTCCATGGCAATCGGAATCATATTCGGTATGCTTCCATCATACAAGGCAGCGAACCTGAACCCGATTGACGCACTGCGCCATGAGTAATTCTTATTGAAATCGCTGCTATTGTGAAAAAAATAACAATTCTTTGTATTTTGATGAATACAAGGGTAGAAAAAGTTTAAAAAATTTTGTAGAATGTTCCTAGTAGATAAATACTAGGAGCATTTTTTTAGAGGAATCAGGTCATGTGATATGGGAAGTGTCACATGATGTAATGATTCTTCTAAGTATGTAATTAATTAGGTAACAAAATATACATTATTTTAAGGAAAAGGAGATAATATGTACGCTGACGAAAACGTAATCAAAATCAAACATGCAGTTTTGCTTGAGGTTGCAAAGGCTGCATTTGCAGGTAACCTCGATGAGATCAGAGATGACATCCCATTTACACTTATTCCGGGACCGACACCTCAGTTCCGTTGCTGTATCTACAAGGAGAGAGAAATCATCCGTCAACGTGTCCGTCTTGCAGAGGGTAAAGCACCAAGCGCAAACGATGACGGCAATATCATCCAGGTAATCAGCTCAGCATGTGAGGATTGTCCGATTTCGAGCTACACAGTTACTGAGAACTGTCAGAACTGTCTTGGCAAGGCTTGTATCAATGCATGTAAGTTCGGAGCAATCGAGGCAGGACGTCTCCGCTCACATATCGACCCACAGAAGTGTAAGGAGTGTGGACGCTGTGCACAGGCATGTCCTTACAACGCTATCGCTCATTTAAAGAGACCATGTAAGTTCTCTTGCCCTGTAAACGCCATTACATACAATGAGTACGGCATTTCAGTGATTGATGAGAGCAAATGTATCAGATGTGGTAAGTGTATCCACAGCTGTCCATTCGGAGCTATCGGATCAAAGACATACATCGTAGATGTAATCGATGCAATCAAGTCAGAGAACAAGCATGTATACGCTATGGTTGCACCAGCAGCAGAGGGACAGTTTGGTGTAAACATCACAATGGACAGCTGGAAGAAAGCTATGCAGGAAGTTGGATTCAACGGTTTTGTTGAGGTAGCACTCGGAGGAGATATGACAGCAGCATACGAGGCTGATGAGTGGCTTGAGGCATACGAGGCAGGAGAGAAGAAGGTTACATCATGCTGTCCTGGATTTGTAAATATGGTTAGAAAGCACTATCCTGAGCTTGCTGACAAGATTTCTACAACTGTTTCACCTATGTGTGCAGTTTCAAGAATGATCAAGGCAAAGGATCCTGATGCAGTTACAGTATTCATCGGACCATGTGTTGCCAAGAAGTCAGAGGTACATGATCAGAAGATAGAGGGCAATGCAGACTATGTACTTACCTTCAGCGAGATTCGTGCTATTATGAAGGCAAAGGGTGTACAGCTTGAGGCTGATGATACCTCATACCAGGAGGGTTCAGTATACGGTAAGCGTTTCGCAAACTCAGGCGGAGTTACAGCAGCCGTAATCGAGAGCATGAAGGAAAAAGGCGAGGATGTTGATTGCAAGGTTTGCAAGGCAAACGGAGCAGCAGAGTGTAAGAAGGCACTTCTCCTCATGAAGGCAGGCAAGCTTCCTGAGAACTTCATCGAGGGAATGGCATGTGAGGGCGGCTGCGTAGGCGGACCAAGCTCATACAATGACATGGTGACTACCAAGAAGTTCCGTGATGATCTTTTAAGCAGAGCAGATGACAGAAAGATTCGTGACAACATCGCCAACTACCATATGGAGACATTTGAGATGCACCGCAAGGAGCAGTAATAAAATGATTGTTACAGCATAATCTTTTTAAATCCCCCGACTTGTTCGGGGGATTTTTGTGATTGCGAATATGTGCAAAAAGATATGTGGTCAGTCATATTGAGAACTGAATAGTAACAAAGATATTAAATAAATTAAGTACATATTACGACTCTATCACGGGTTTTCGGGATAAAGAAACAATTGTAACACAACTGAAATATATGAAGCCAACATTAAGAAATTCTCAAGGAATTTGCAGTAGCAAAAAAAAGATTGTTTAACGCTATAATAGAGACTGCTTGAAATAATATTATCAGATTTGAGTAATAATATAGAGAGAATAATTATAAAATGCTAAAGAGGATTGGAAAAATGGACAAAAATAAAAAGATGATTATCGGCATACTTACGGCTGCAATAGTTCTGGTGGTGGCGTTTATAGTGTATATCACATGCTTTGATTCACATATTGAGTTCAGCAGCAAGTTCAAAAACGGTATTACTGTTGAGTATGGCAAAAAGTTTGAGGTACCAAAAATCAAGGCGTATGTCAGAGGCAGGCTTATAAACCGTAAGGGAAAAGAGATAAAATGCACTATAGACAGTAATGTCGATGCGACAAAGACAGGTTCATACGAGATAAAGGTAACTGCTCAATACGGTAAAAAACTGCGACACAGACCATCAAGGTTGAGGTGAGGGATAAGAAGGCTCCGGAGATTACATTAAATGGCGATGCAGAGATGACTTTAGAGGCAGGCAGCGAGTTCAGTGACCCGGGATATACGGCAACAGACAACTATGATGGGGATCTGACAGACAAGGTATCTGTCACAGGAGCTGTTGATACTTCAAAGCCGGGAGACTATGAGATAAAGTACAGTGTCGCTGACTCGTCAAAGAATGAGAGCGAGGTCAAAAGGACTGTGCATGTCACAGATACCACTGCACCGCAGATAAAGCTTTCGGGTGATGATTTTATGTCAGTTAAAAAGGGGGATAAGTACAGTGATCCGGGATACACAGCAACAGACAATTGTGACGGAGACATCACAGACAGTATCAAGGTATCAGGAGATAAGGTAGATAAGGATAAGGCAGGAAAGTATACTGTGACCTATGAGGTCTCAGATTCATCAGGCAATAAGGCTACAGCTACAAGAGTGGTCAGTGTGTATGATCCGGTTGCCACGGCAGACACGGTAAACCCGGGCAACAAGATTATTTATCTTACCTTTGACGATGGTCCCGGAAAGTATACACAGGGGCTATTAGATGTGCTTGATAAATACAATGTAAAGGCCACCTTCTTTGTTACAAATACACATCCTGACTATCAGAACATGATAGCAGAGGAGGCAAAGAGAGGACATACAGTGGCTATCCACTCTGCCAGCCACAAATACAACCAGATATATACAAGTGAGCAGGCATTTTTTGATGACCTTGAGCAGATGAACAGTATCATAAAGGCACAGACAGGAAATGATGCGTCAATCATCAGATTCCCGGGAGGCTCATCAAATACTGTGAGCAAGGATTACTGTCCGGGCATTATGACACAGCTCGTAAATGATGTGACAGCAAGAGGCCTTTTATACTGTGACTGGAATGTATCGAGCGGAGATGCAAACAGTAAGCCAATCAGCACGGAACAGGTAGTGCAGAATGTCATTTCAGGAGTGCAGAGCCACAACGTATCAGTTGTATTGCAGCACGACATAAAGGATTTCAGTGTCAATGCGGTCGAGCAGATCATACAGTGGGGACAGGCGAATGGTTACACATTTTTACCACTCACCACAAGCTCACCGATGTCTCATCATCGTGTAAACAACTAAAATCATTCAAATAAAAAAGCACAAAAAAGAAGAGTTCGAAATGAACTCTTCTTTTTTAATCATGATTCTTATATCTTATTCCCCAATTAACATTTTTGTAACTATAATTTTACCTAAATATATAATAAAGAAAAAGGTACATAGAAACTAGATTGCCTGAGGGGTCAAAATTATTTAACTACCTCAACGTTAACTGCCTGTGGACCTTTAGCGCCATCAGTGATATCGAACTCTACTGCTGCACCTTCCTCGAGAGTTTTGAAGCCCTCCATGTTAAGTCCTGAGTAATGTACGAACACATCGTGGCCGTCTTCGGCGGTGATGAATCCGTAACCTTTTTGGTTGTTGAACCATTTTACTGTACCTTTGCTCATCGAAAGTACCTCCAAATAATAATAATGCTGCTTACGCAACTAACGTTAGAATAGCATAACAGGTTTAAGATGTAAAGCAATAAAGTCAAAGTTCTTTAAAGTTTATGTCATTATTTGCTAAAAATTTCATTACAAGCTTATCCCATTCACCGTCTAAGGTCTTATCCGCTGAAAAAATATTGTAGGATATTCCGGTTGTCAGAGTCAGAAGCTGGCTCTGATACCTGATATTTATGAAAAAACCACTGATATCGGACACGGTGAAAGCAGAGTGCAGACTGCTTAGGGTGTGCTCCATATTTTCAGGTGAAAGCAGAAAGACAAACTTGAATGACGATGGAGTCTGTCGGCCCTTTATCAGGTCAAAGCAGTTTGTGCGAAGCATCCTAAAGGGGAGTATGCTATAGCCCGCTATACCATTTTCCTCAAGCTCTGTGGAGCTGTAAAAGCCCTTTTGCAGGTGACCATCTATGACGTATGAGGCTGCCTTTGTGATGACGGCCTCCTGGAGCAGGAAGTTGTCAAAGATTTCCGTGCGAAGCAGCTTGTTCATAAAGTCCTTTGTGTCTGTCAGTTCAATTGATATCATAAATTCTCCTCATTTTCCACATTGTATGTGACAGCGAATGATTGTTTTAAGTGGTTTTGAATAGTTATCGATTATTATATCATACATCAGATTCGCGGATTATGCCATAAAAATAGATATAAAAATAGCCTTAAAAATAAAGCCTGTTCAACTGGAATAATTGTAAAGTCCGTGGTAGAATAAATGCGTTATGCAATGAAAACAGGAGGCAATCCATGAAACAGGAAAAATTATTTGATTTACTAAAAGCGGCTGTTTCACCATGCGAGTGTGTGAAGGCTGCAAAGCAGGAGCTTTTGGAAAACGGATTTGAGGAGATAGATTATACAGGTGACTGGAAGCTTGTGCGCGGTGGCAGGTATGTCTTAAATCACCATGATACGACCATGTTTGCGTTTACGGTAGGAAGCGGCTACAACAAAAAGGATATGGTGCGAATAGCGGCAGCTCACACAGACTATCCATATCTTCGCATAAAGCCAAATCCGGATTTTATGACAAACTCATATGCACAGGTTAATGTAGAGGTGTATGGAGGACCGATTTTAAACACATGGTTTGACAGACCTCTCGGAGTGGCAGGGCGCGTGGCTATAAAGAGTGAGGATGTGTTCAATCCGCGTATGGTGCTCTACAGGTCTAAAAAGCCTGTCATGATTATTCCAAATCTTGCCATTCATATGAACAGGGATGTGAATAAGGGTGTCGGGATAAATAATCAGGTGGATCTGATGCCGGTGCTTGATTCAATACCTGAGGATGAAAGGACCACGGATTATTTCCTTAGCTTTCTGGCTAGAGAGCTGTCTGTGGAAAAGAGCGATATCATAGACTTTGAGCTCAATACATTTTGTATGGAGGAGCCTTGTTTTGTCGGTGTGAATGACACCATGATTTCATCACCGAGAATCGACAACCAGTCATCCTGCAGGGCACTTCTTGATGCCATAGAGGATGGAAACAGAGCTGATGGAATAAACATCATAGCGCTTTTTGACCATGAGGAGATTGGAAGTAACAGTAAGCAGGGCGCGGCCTCTATAATGCTTCACGATATGCTTAGGCGTATTTTAAGAAATATGGACCTTTCAGAAAATGAAATAGATGAGAGCATATATGATGCCATGCTTTTGTCTGTCGATGTGGCTCATGCGCTTCATCCTAATAAAAAGGAAAAGATGGATATCACAAATATGCCTGTCATGGGAAAGGGCTTTTGTATCAAGCAGGCGTGCTCGCAGTCGTATGCTACGGATGCGCAGGCTATTGCTATTCTATGTCAGCTGTGTGATGAAAAGGGCATACCTTACCAGCGTTTTGTGAACCGTTCGGACAGCCGTGGCGGCAGCACACTGGGCTCGATTGCAGGTACGCTTTTGCCGGTGAAGACTGTGGATATAGGTATACCTATTCTTGCAATGCACTCAGCCTGTGAGCTTATGGGAGTACGCGACATGAAAGCCTTAAGCGACTGTGTGACGGCCTTTTTCGGGTACCATTAAAGGGCAGATAGCCATTATGGGAAAATAAATACAGAAACCTCTTGCATAAGTTTAGTTTTCGTGCTAATATGACGTAGTAATGAAAACTACTTGTTACGGAATGAAATAACTTTTAAAAAAGTAATTTAAACTTTTATTATCATATAGTGCAGGAGGAATAGGTATGTATAAGATTATAATAGATAGCTGTGGTGAGCTCACAGACAGCCTTAAGAAGGATGGACATTTTTGCAATGTGGCACTCGAGCTTGATGTTGACGGATACAGGATCCGTGATGATGAGAGCTTTGACCAGCACGATTTCTTAAGAAGAGTCAAAGAGAGCGTAAAGGGGCCAAAGTCGTCATGCCCGTCTCCTGAGGAGTACATGCAGGCTTTTGAGGGAGAGGCTGACCATGTATATGTTGTCACACTTTCGGGCAAGCTCAGCGGCTCATATAACAGCGCTGTTTTAGCAGTTAATCTGTACAACGAGGAGCATGAGGACTGTGGCAAGCAAATCTATGTATTCAATTCCCGCTCAGCATCTATCGGCGAGACACTAATCGGCATGAAGGTACAGGAGTTTGAAGAGAGCGGACTTTCATTTGATGAGGTTGTAAAGCAGACAGAGGAGTATATAGCTTCAATGAATACCTTCTTTGTGCTTGAGACACTTGATACATTAAGAAAGGCAGGTCGATTAAGCAACCTGAAGGCTTTTGTGGCCAGCACTTTAAATATAAAGCCTGTCATGGGTTCAACAGATGAGGGCTCAATCCAGCAGCTTGGCCAGGCCAGAGGCATGAAGAGGGCACTTGCCAAGATGGTAGAGGATGTTGTGGCTGCCACAAAGGACTGTGAGCACAGGATTCTTGCAATCTCACACTGCAACTGCCCGGAGCGTGCACAGTATGTGAAGGCATGCCTTGAGAGGCTTGCCGTATTTAAGAAGATTGTCATTGTGGATACTGCCGGCATCTCAAGCATGTATGCAAATGACGGGGGCATTATTATAGCAGTATAAGGATATGGTCTTTATTTTATCGGCCGGATATATTATAATGATGGCATGGGAAATTTAGATTACACACAGGTTTTAAACAAAATAGAAAACACACGCCGTTTCGGCAATGAGCCGGGAGTGGTGGTGACAGCACAGGTCATAAAGGTGCTGAGAGAAAAAGGAAAGCAAAAGCGCATAATACCGTATATCCATGTGGCAGGCACCAATGGAAAGGGCTCGGTGTGCGCTTTTTTTTCTAGTATATTAAAAAAAGAGCATATGAGGGTAGGCACGTTTGTATCACCGCATCTGGTAGATTTTGAGGAGCGCATCACGGTTGATGGGCGTATGATACCTAAGGAGGATGTCACACGGCTTGGAAACTATCTGCTTGATATAGATTTTGGCATAGGACTTACGATGTTTGACTACTGCCTTGCCATGGCTCTTTTGTACTTTGAGGAGCAGCAGTGCGATTATATGGTCATTGAGACAGGGCTTGGAGGCAGGCTTGACTCAACAAATGCAATCGGCACACCGCAATGTGCCGTTATTACAAAGATAGGCTATGACCATATGGCTATCCTTGGCAGTGATATAGCGGATATAGCGGCTGAGAAGGCCGGTATCATAAAGGAAAACGGCACAGTGGTGGTGGAACAGCAGGATAAACGTGCCATGCAGGTGATCGTGCAGGAAGCGAAAAAAAAGCATGCACGGATAATCACTGTGGAGCAAGGAGATATAGCGCGCTGCAGCGGCTACGCACTGAGGCTTTGTGGCACATTTCAGTGGGAGAATGCAGCAGCGGCAGAGCTTGCGGCGCGGTATGTGCTGGGAAAGCGCTATAGCGGGCCGGAATACGAAATGCAATATGATAAGACAGAGCCAAAGAGCGAGAAAACAGACCTGAATGACAGGATAAAAAGCGCTCTTGAAGAGGCTGTGTGGCCGGGGCGCATGGAAATAGTATCAAAGGAGCCGTTTCTGCTAGTGGACGGAGCACACAACAGCAATGGAGTTGATGCGCTCAAGGAAAGCCTCATGCAGATGTATCCGGGTGAGAAATTTTGCTTTTTCATGGGAGTCATGGCTGATAAGGACTATGATGTCATGATACGTGAGATTTTGCCGCTTGCTGAGGAGTTTTATACAGTGACACCGGATTCAGACAGGGCACTGCAGGCATCGCACCTTGCTGATTTTATCAGAAAAGAGGGAGTTTGTGCAACAGAGCTTTCAGGAGTTGATGAGATAAGAAAGCACCTGAAAAGAGATACGAAAAATGTTGCATTTGGCTCATTGTATTTTATTGGGGAGCTTAAACAGCACCGGATATAAGAGGATGATTCATGGCTGATATTTTAAGAATTTTTAAAAGAGATATGTGCGGCATATTCCGAAATGTGCTTGTACTCATTATAGTGATAGGACTGTGCGTGCTGCCGGCGCTGTATGCATGGTTTAATATCTATGCCAACTGGGACCCGTATGGCAACACCGGAAATATAGCAATTGCAGTAGTAAATCTGGACAAGGGCTGGACGAAGAATGACAGCGAAACTGTAAATATGGGCGATGGTGTGGTAGAGTCATTAAAGCAAAAGGATACTATAGGCTGGAAATTTGTTAAATCAGAGGAAAAGGCTGTTGAGGGTGTTAAGTCAGGCAGATATTATTCTGCACTTGTCATAGATGAGCAGTTTACCTACAGCATGTATCATGGTGTAGCTGACAATATTGAAAATCCAAGGATTACCTACTATCTCAACGACAAGAAAAATGCTGTTGCGACAAAGATAACGGACAGTGCAGCAAGTGCTGTTAAATCAAGTATTAATAAGCAGTTTATAAAGGTGCTTGCAGAGCAGGTATTTAAGGAGACCAACGTAATATCCGATGACATGAAGGAAAAGGATGCTGTGGGGCAGATGACCGGTAAGCTTGAAGCGGTATCAGAGAGTCTTGCTCAGTACGATGCCATGATAGATACGTTTATTGACGGAAATAAGGCGTTGTCACAGGTGTCTAAAGAAACGGGCGAAGCACTCAAAGATGGGCAGGATAAGCTTGCAAAGGGCACAGACAGGCTTGAAGAGAGTAAAAATGATCTGCAGTCCACCAGACAATCCTTCGACAGCTTTAGTGCAGATATCACATCGGCATTAGCAAAGGTGAAGAGCTCGATTGATGATATATCAAAGCAGATTTCAGATGCAAATCTGTCACAGGATGTAAATACTATTCAAAGTGATGTGCAAAATATTAAACAGTCAGCGGATGCTTTGAAAGGTAATATTGACAATCTTGAGGACAAAATCAACAAAATAAAGCCGGATATGGACGATACCCATGTCGGCACACTTATTTCCAATATAGAGCTTGTTAAGGAGCAGACAAGGAGCATGATAGAAAGTACACTGTCTGTGGATTTATCGGGAAAGACACAGAATTCTGAGGAAACACTTAAGAGTGTTATGTCAGCTCTTTCAACGACTGCGTCATCGCTAAATGATACATATACCTCACAGATAGTGCCGCAGGTGGACGGCATGATAGGCAGTATGTCGTCGGTGCTTGATTCGATGCAGACCACACTTGGCAATCTAAGTCAGACATCAGGCTCCATGGCGCAGGTATTTGACGGAGTGGATAGCACGCTTGACACACTCAATATGAGCATTACACAGCTTAAGGGGGTCATAGAATCAGCATCAGACAAGATAAATACGACACTCGACAAGCTTGAAGCAGCCTCTGAGGATGAAAAAGCTGATATCATAGTGAATCTGCTTTCGGGGAATCCTGAAAAGCTTGGCAGCTTCTTTTCAGAGCCGGTGCAGGTATCAGATAATTATATATACGAGATAGCCAATTATGGCTCCGGAGTAGCACCTTTTTACACGACACTTGCCATATGGGTGGGCATGACTATACTTGTTTCGCTGGTAAAGGTTCACGCGGATGCTAAGGGGCTTGGGAAACTAAAGCCTTCACAGCTTTATTTTGGCAGATATCTGACATTCTTTTTACTGTCACAGGTACAGACTTTTATCATTGTGCTAGGTGATTTATACCTGCTTAAAATACAGTGTGTGCATCCGGTTTCATTTATTGTGACAGGCGCAGTGACAAGCCTTACATTTTCACTGCTCATATATTCTCTGACCATATCCTTTGGTGATATAGGAAAGGCACTGGCGGTGGTTGTCATGGTACTTCAGATTGCAGGAAGCGGCGGCACATATCCGATAGAGGCGCTGCCGGCATTTTTCAGGGCAGTGTATATTTTCTTCCCATTCCCATATGCGATAAATGCGATGAGGGAGTGTATAGGAGGTATGTACGAAAACACACTCGGCAAATGTTATATCACGCTTTTACTTTTTGGCGCAGCCTCTTTGGTGATAGGACTTGTGATACGAAAGCCGTTTATCAGACTTAATCATTTTATAGAGAAGCGTATGGAAGATACTGAGGTGCTATAGTTAAATGTACAATTAATAAATCAATAATTGGCATATTAATATGGTACTTCTGATGTACCGTAAGCTATAAAGCGGGAAGGAAAGTATGCAGGATACAGGTAGAAACAGTAATAAAGATTCCAATATGGATAATGATATGAATAACAATGCAAATAATAATGTGAATGAGCAGCCGCCATTCGATGATAAGAGACTGCGCGAGATGTACGATAAGCTGGTCGGATATGAAAAGACCATCCATGAGCAGAATCAAAAGCGGATAAAAATAGGATTAAGGTGCATATACATCATTCCGCTCTTTTTTCTTGTTCTGCTGATGATTGTGCCGGACAGCTCCAAAATCATTTTTCTTGTGCTGTGGATAGTGAGCCTGTTTGCTATCGCAGTTTATTTAATCGGAGTCGAGTATGTGGACTATAAGCTGCAGGAGAAGATGAATGAGATAAGCGGCAGTGATGCACAGAATATGAGCGTGAGTCCTGTTGTGCAGATTGAGGACAGGGTGCAGCAAATAGCGGAAAGAGTGGAGCAGAAATTTGATACGATGCAGCAAAGTACAGGGGAGGATGCCGAGCAATGAAAAAAATATTTCAAATATATCTGGCTGACCTGAAACGCATATCTACAAATGTGGTTGCCATAGTCATTATTATGGGACTTGGCATTATCCCGGCTTTGTACGCATGGTTTAATATTATGTCCAACTGGGATCCTTACGGAGAGGAAGCTACATCACAGATGCACATAGCAGTATATTCTGAGGATGAGGGGATGAGCGTCGGTGATTTAAAGCTATGTATGGGAGACAGTGTCATAAAGGGGCTGAAGGAAAACGATGCAATTGGCTGGATTTTCACAGACAGCAGTAAAGAGGCACTGGAGTATGTTTATAGTGGAAAGTGCTATGCAGCATTTATAGTGCCGAAGGATTTTTCAGCTGATATGCTTAGCTTCCTAAGCAGTGAGCCGGTCAATCCGCAGATAGAATACTATGAAAACAGCAAGAAAAATGCCATAGCAACAAAGATAACCTCAAAGGTCAAGACCACGGTGCAGCAGTCTGTAAACTCTTCAATGGTGAGCACGATTACGGAGATAGCGTCAAAGTCGGGAGAGCTCATAGTGGGAGACGGTAAATCAGGCGATAACCTGGCCGGAACAGTTGTTGATAAGCTAAAGGATATGGATACGACTCTTTCTACATATGCAGGCATGCTCGATACATTTGCCATGCTCACGGATTCAGCAGACAGCCTGATAGGCTCGACACAGTCACTGCTTCCGAGTGTGCAGGGGCTGATTGATGGGGGACAGTCATCGGTAAGCGGCATGCAGTCATCGGTGCTTTCGGGGGCGCAGACAGCACAAACCATCACACAGATGGTCGACATAAGCTTATCAAACATAAACAGCCAGCTCGATGTGCTGGAAAACTCTATACAGCTCTTAAATGCGTCGGGATTAGCGGATGCCGATACTGCGGATATATCTGTTTCTGTGGCAGGCTTTGATACGGTAGAACAGCTTGCTGAGAATACTCTTGCCGCCATTCAAGGCTTAAAGGGAGTGGATAGCTCGCAGATAGAGGCTGTCAGGAAAAATATCCAAAGCATTAAAACACAGATAAAAGACCTTAAGTCTGATACTGAATTGACGGCAGATAAGCTAAAGCTTCTTAAGGAATCAATAAAAGCCGATGTGTCAGGTGCCAAGTCTGCAATAGATACACTTAAAAATACATTTGACCATAGTGTATCACCGAATCTCACAGGAGCGGTATATGATATAGAATATGCACTTATTGAGACACAGTCCATGCTTGGTTCTTTGGACAACAGCTTCCCGGATATACAAAAAGCACTAGATGATTATTCGGTGGTTCTTAAATCAGGAAATGCAGATATTGTAAATACCAGACAGTATGTACAGCAGATCAGAGATGGTTTGCAGAATGTTATATCAGGATTTGATAATTTATCAAACGATGAGCAGTTTAATGAGATTGTAAAGCTGCTTCAGACAGATCCGACACTCATTGCGCAGTTTGTGACATCACCGCTGTCTATGGATGAGCAGAAGATATATGAGATATCCACATATGGCTCAGCTATGGCACCGTTTTACACAGTGCTGGCTCTGTGGGTGGGAGGTCTGATAACTGTTGCACTTGTGAAAACAAAGGTAAAGGACACTGACGATATAAAATCACTTGGCAAAGTAAACAGCGTACATAAGTTTTTTGGCAGATATATCACATTTTTTGTGATAGGCCAGATTCAGACACTTGTGACAGTGCTCGGTGATTTGTTCTTTGTCGGAATACAGTGCAGGCATCCGTTCCTTTTCTGGTGTGCAAGCGCACTGACAAGCCTTGTATTCACGCTTCTTATGTACTCACTCACAGCAGCCTTGGGCAATGTGGGACAGGCTGTAGCAGTAGTCATTATGGTCATTCAGGTGGCAGGCGCAGGTGGCACATTCCCGGTTGAGGTGCTGCCGCAGGTGTACAGAGCACTGTATAAGTTCATGCCGTTTAACTATGCCATGAATGCCCTAAGAGAGTGCGTGGGAGGCATGTACCGCTTTGATTATTGCAAGGATCTTGCGATTCTTCTTATATTTATAGCAATATCGCTTGTGATCGGACTGCTGCTTGGGTCCGTTTGGAAGGTTTAATACAGCTATTGAAAAAAGTAAGAAAAAGTCAGGCCTTATCTTATAATAGTAAAAAAAGCTATATAGAAACTTAAGTTATGGTTATTATAAAAAAAAAATAGTACTAGACATTTTTTTTCTATTGTACTAGAATGAGCATAAATGATAGTAGACCCGATATATGATAACGCTAGGTTATATCGGATCCGTAAAGAAACGGAGGATATAAAGATGGAAAAGAAGGATATCGATTGGTCAAACCTTAGTTTTGGCTACCAGGAAACAGATTACAGCTATGTTTCTAATTATAAAGATGGAAAGTGGGACGATGGACAGCTCACAAAGGATCATACAGTGACACTTAATGAGTGTGCGGGGAGTATTCCAGTATGCACAGACATGCTTCGAGGGACTTAAGGCATACACAACAGAGGATGGCAGAATTGTCTGCTTCAGACCTGACTTAAATGCACAGCGTCTTAAGGATTCATGTGAGAGACTTGAGATGCCTGTATTCCCGGAGGATAGATTTGTAAAGGCAGTTGAGGAAGTAGTAAAGGCAAATGCTGCATGGGTTCCACCATACGGCTCAGGCGCTACACTCTATATCAGACCATACATTATGGGAACAAACGCAGTAATCGGTGTAAAGCCTGCTGATGAGTATCAGTTCAGAATCCTTGTAACACCTGTAGGACCATACTTCAAGGGTGGCGCAAAGCCAATCACAATCCGTGTATCAGACTTTGATAGAGCAGCACCTCACGGAACAGGACATATCAAGGCAGGACTCAACTATGCAATGAGTCTTCATGCTATTGTAGATGCACATGCACAGGGCTTTGCAGAGAATATGTACCTCGATCCTGCAACACGTACAAAGGTAGAGGAGACAGGTGGTGCAAACTTCATCTTTATCACAAAGGATGGCACATTTGTTACACCTAAATCAGACAGCATCCTGCCATCAATCACACGCCGTTCACTGATGGTAGTTGCAGAGAAGTACTTAGGACTCAAGGTTGAGCACAGAGAGGTGCTCTTTGATGAGGTAAAGGATTTTGCTGAGTGTGGACTTTGCGGAACAGCAGCAGTAATCTCACCGGTAGGAAAGATTGTAGACCACGGCAAGGAAATCTGCTTCCCAAGCGGTATGGATGAGATGGGACCTGTCACAAAGAAGCTTCGTGACACACTTACAGGCATTCAGATGGGACATATTGATGGACCGGATGGATGGGTTCACGAGATTAAATGTGATTAATTAAGTGTGATTAGTAAGAATATGCATTTATAATAAAGCACCGGGTATTATGTTACGTCGTAATATCTGGTGCTTTTGTATTATTTTATGTGGCATAATAAGCCGATTTGTGCTAATATACTCTTATATGTATGCAAATGTTTATAAAAGCTTGGAATAGCTATATAAAAGCAAACAAAAGAGATAACCGGGGATAATTAAATGGACGAGTATGAAAAGATAAGACAGAGAAAGCGCGAAGAATATAGAAAGAGACACCGCGCCCAGGTTAGAAGAAAGCAGCTTATTAGCAATGGCATTGTTATAGGCGTGATAATACTTATAATTGCAACGATAATCATAGTGGGAGCTTTAAGGGGCAAAAAGGCAAAGCAGGAAGAGGTAAAGGCAGAGGTGACCAGTACTCTTTACAATCCTATACAGCCAAAGCTTGATGTAGCGCTGCTGACACCCAATCCGTATTCCAGACCACAGAAGGCACTAGAGAAGGTAAACGGCATAGTTGTCCATTATACAGCAAATCCGGGTACGTCAGCCAGACAAAACAGAGACTATTTCAATGGCCTGGCAGAGACCAAAAAGACCAAAGCAAGCTCACACTTTGTTATAGGATTAGAGGGTGAGATAGTGCAGTGCATACCTTGCAATGAGATATCGTATGCATCTAATAACAGAAACAGTGACACAATATCGATAGAGTGCTGTATAGAGGATGAGACAGGAAAGTTTAACGACAGCACATACCAGTCGCTCATAGAGCTCACCACATGGCTTATGGGGAGGTATGATCTGAGTGCTGATGATGTAATAAGGCACTACGATGTGACAGGCAAGAAGTGTCCGCTATATTTCGTGGAGCATGAGGATGCGTGGGAGCAGTTTCACAAGGATCTGGATACATACATCGAAGAAAATGGTGTGCCAAAGGAAGAGGCAAGCCAAAACTGACAATATACAATAAATTAAAGGATGATTTAAAAAATGAAGGAAATTATCGGAAATCTGTTAAAAAAAGAGAATGTACGTCAGAATCTGAGCAGCCTCAGACAGGAGATTAAAGATGAAAATGCATTAGCAGAGGCTCTAAAGCTGCTTGCAGGAGAAGATGAGCTGCTTGTGTCGTTTATGGGAGCAGAAGATGCAAAAACCAGAAAGAACGCAGCGCTTCTGATAGGAGATCTTCATATGTCACAGCTTTCTGATGAGGTTTTTAAAGCATACGAGGCTGAACAGATGCGCTTTGTAAAGGGCTCATATTTGGCGGCGCTGTCACAGCTGGACTGCAAAGAGCTCTTGCCACAGCTTATGGAACGTGCAAAAGAGCTTGAGCATATGACGGTCACAGCTGAAAATAGGAAGCATATTGAGGAAGAATTAAACGAGATAAATAAAATCCTGATTAAATATAATGGGATAAAGCACCATACACCTGTGCTCGAGGGAGTAAAGGCTGAGCTGCTTCTGATGACAAACCGCCTTCACAGAGAGGTGGTACGACGTCAGATACCGGTTAAGGATACAAAGTTGCATCCACTTGGAGTGCTTGTAAAGACTGACAATATACCTCTTATCATGCAGGTGCGCACATTCAGAAAAATGTACTTTACCATACATGCAGCATCGCTTCTGCCAAAGGATGCACAGGAAGCAGCCGGACTTCTTGCAGAGTCAGATATGTATGATATATTAAGACGCATGCACCGTGAGGGTGGTCCGTTTTACTATCGTATTGAGAGCACGGCAGATGCGGCCTACCAGAGCAGGCTTGCGAAAGCTATCGATATGCATTTTGCGGGCAGGATGATCAATTCACCAAATGATTACGACGTGGTGATTAAGCTCATACCAACAAAAAATGACAATTATTTTGTCTGCATGAGATTATGTTCTATACAGGATAATAGATTTGCGTACAGAAAGAATGTGCTTCCTACGTCGATGCATCCGTCACAAGCGGCACTTATTGTTTCACTTGCAAAGCCGTATCTTAAGGAAACGGCACAAATCATGGATCCGTTCTGCGGAGTTGGTACACTGCTTATAGAGCGCGCACATTTAGTCCCGGCACGCGAGATATATGCTACAGATACCTATGGAGATGCAATCACTATGGGCAGAGAGAATGCTGCGTTTGCTAAAACAAGAATTAATTTTATACACAGGGATTTTTTTGATTTCAGACATGACTACAAATTTGATGAGCTGATTACGGATATGCCGGTTCGTAACCGACAGACCAAGGCGGAGATGGAGCTTTTTTACGAGAGGTTTTTCGACAAGGCCGCAGAGCATCTGGTATCCGGCGGAATCATAGTCATGTATTCAAATGAGATTGGGTTTGTGAAGAAACAAATCAGGCTGCGTGTCGAATACCGTCTGCTTCAGGAGACATGTATTCTCGATAAGAATGACTTTTATTTGTTTGTTATCAGATATGAGGATTGATTTGCGTTAGTTTTTAGGAGGAAAATATGTCAGATTCCAAGCTTTTTCAAAAAATACAGGATTATTTCTGCATGGTCAACGGAATATATTTGTCGTGTCTGACAAAAAAGGATGGAGTCATGACAGAGGTGTGTCAATGTAACGATAAATGGAAGAGTATGCTTACCTTTATTGGTGAGGAAAAATACGAAAACCTTCTTTTGAGACTGTCGGACTGCAGGGTTGAGAATCTCATAGATGAACCTCTGGATAAGGACTATATCAGGCTGTATGGTCTGATTGTAAGAGTGGACAATACCCACGATATATATTGGATTATAGCTGCGGTAATTGATGAGCAGATGTCTAATGATGAGAGAAACCTGCTTCCTGATGGCATAATTATTACCAGTGAAGCGCGTCTTAACAGAACAATTGAGTTCCTGGAAACTATGACCAGACAGCTTTTGATCACAAAGAGAGATGAGGATGCTGCGAATGAGGCACTTTCGCTTATCAGGAAGTCAGATGAGGAAATCAAGAAACAGTTTCATATGCTTGAGGCTATCAATTCTGTTATAAAACTGCTTGAGATGGATGGAAGCTTTACTGATATGGCTCAAAAAGCACTGGAGAGTGCAGTTACTACCATAAAGCTTACCGGTGCTTTTATCATCCGCAAAAACGTGGACGGCATGCATTTGGATGTGATTGTAAGCTATGGCAGAAAGCCGTTTGATACAATATCAATTACCGAGGTGCCTTTTTTCACCGGAAAGCCTTACATTATATCATCAGACTCTGTGATGCCGGAGAAATTCCGCCTTTTCATGGAGAAGCAGGCTATGAGGGCAGCTATATTCCAGCCTGTAAATATAGATAACAGGACTCAGATGTATGTGTGCTTTTTTGATGAGAAGGATGACAGAAGCTGGGAAAAATATGATGTGAAGTTTTTAAATGATACGAAGCGCGTCATTCAAAGTATTCTCACAAAAAAGATAACAACCAACTCGCTTGCAGGCTCCTATGCTTCGCTCGAAGCGATACTGGAAAACTCCGGCTGCGGTATATACGTGGCTGATATGTCTAAGTCAGAGATACTTTACATGAATAATTACTGTAAGCAGCTGCTTTCAAATATTATCGAACAGAACAAGCTGGAAAAATATATTTTTTCCCATACTGCAGAGAGCCGGAGCTTTACAGAGGTCTACGTGACGGAGGAGGACAAGTGGTTTGATATTCATCGCACAGGCATAGCGTGGGTGGATGGCCGCAAGGTGCAGCTTGTTACAATGTATGATATCACACAGAAGAAGCGTTATCAGCAGCGCATTGAGAACCAGGCCAATAATGATTTCCTGACAGGGCTATATAACAGGATGAGATGTGAGCAGGATCTGGCTAAGTTTATAGATGATTCAGTGAAAAACGACACCAGAGGTGCGATGATTTATATAGATCTGGATGATTTCAAGCATATAAATGACGGGCTTGGCCATCAGTACGGAGATGTGCTTTTAAAAGCTATATCGCATAGCCTGACACAGGTGAAGGGAATTGAGAACCACTGCTACAGGATGGGTGGCGATGAGTTTATCGTCATAGTGACAGGCAGCTCTGTTGACAGGCTGGAGAGTATCATTAATGATATACAGCAGATATTTGTCAGACCGTGGTTCTTGAAGGGAGAGGACTATTACTGTACAATAAGTGCCGGAGTGGCATTTTTCCCGACAGATGCAAGAACTGTGGAGGATGTCATAAGAAGAGCTGATATAGCTCTTTTCAATGCTAAGAAAGAAGGAAAAAACCGTATAGAGTTCTACAACGAGGGTATTGATGGCACAAGCACAAAGCGTCTTGATCTTGAAAAGCACATGAGAAAAGCCACGATGAATGAGTGCGATGAGTTCACCGTGTATTTTCAGCCGATTATAAACGTGAAGGGGGAGGATGTCTGTGCAGGTGCAGAGGCTCTTGTCAGATGGAATTCAGCAACCATGGGCTTTATAAATCCGGTTGACTTTATACCGCTTGCTGAGTATCTTGGGCTTATAAACCCAATCGGGGAGCATGTATTAAGAGAGGCGGCGAAGCACTGCAGGTACTGGAATGACATGGGACATCCTGACTACAAGGTCAACGTAAATCTGTCTGTGGTGCAGCTGCTGCAGAATGACATAGTTAAGAAAATCAAAGGCATAATTGACGAGGTGGGCATAGAACCGGGAAATCTGTGTCTTGAGGTGACAGAGAGTCTGGCAATCAATGACATGGTGCGCATGAAGCGGATACTCAGTGAGATAAAGGCGCTTGGTGTTAAGGTTGCACTGGATGATTTTGGTACAGGATATTCATCACTCAACCATATCAGGGAGATGCCTCTTGATATCATTAAAATAGATAAATGCTTCATTGAGCATCTTGGGGAGGATGATTTTTCTGATGCATTTGTCAAGATGGTTACAGAGCTTGCCAACACAATAGGAGTACATGTCTGCGTGGAGGGAGTTGAGACTGACAGGCAATATGCTATAATTAAGAAGATGGGAATATATTACATACAAGGGTATTTCTTCGATAAGCCAATGTGCATAGAAAGCTTTGAGGAGAAATATATCTGACGAAGAAGATGTAACATGCACGAAGAAGATATAGAAAAAAGCCCATGCTATTCATTTTGGATATACCAATCTCGGCACAGGTGGTATCTGTAGCTGATGTATATGATGCCCTGACAAGCAATCGTGTGTACAAGAGAGCGTTTTCACATGAAAAGGCAATGCAGATGATTCTGGATGGAGAGTGCGGACAGTTCAATCCTGTTCTCCTACAGTGTCTGGTCAATATACAGGACCGGATAAAGGCGGGGCTGGACTAGCTTAAATGCATAATAAATGAAAAATATATGTAAAAATAGAAATTAAGTGTTGACATATTTGGTTTGATTTGATATTATATCAAAGTCGCGTGAGACAAGCGACAGAGAATCAAATATATGCGGAAGTGTCGGAACTGGCAGACGAGCAAGACTAAGGATCTTGTGATTATTGCAATCGTGTGGGTTCAAGTCCCATCTTCCGCATTATAAAATTAAAAAGGGTTAAGCCTTAGGGCTTAGCCCTTTTTGATTTTAGAAGCGGAAGCGGACCTTGTCCCCATGGGTCCAAGGTCTCCGCTCCGCTTCGGTCGGCGCAGAGCAGACATCCCCCGGATGTCTTGCGCCCCATCTTCCGCATGGCTTCGGTTGTTGCGGGGCAGGCGCCCATGGTTCAAGGTCTCGCCTCCGGCTCGGTCGGCTCGTAGCATGAGGTCCCCCGGACCTCACTCGGTCTCCGCTCCGCTTCGGTCGTTGCAGAACAGACGTCCACCGGACGTCTTGCAACCCATCTTCCGCATGGCTTCGGTTGTTATGGGACAGGCAGGTTATACATATTCAGTTCAAGATTGCATATTAGATCAGAAAGAGAGGTCAATCTTATGAGTCAGAAAAAATACAGTTTATTATACCCGGATATCAATGCACGATACCGGACCTTAAGTGATGTGACTATGCATGATCTGGGGATGGATCAAATCTGCAAAAAGCTGTCAGCAAAGGAGCGGGAGCAGAACTACATCCAAAACGTGATGGCGCGTTTGTATGCAGATCCGGCGGTGACACAGTACCGCTGCGATATTTTCGAGGATGTCCTTCGACAGAAAAAAATGCGTGATGACCTTATGGAAATACTTGAGCGCATCAGCTTTCTGAGGGAGTACGGTAGCTTTAACCGGGAATATGATGAGAGTGCCTGCATCTGGGATCTTTTGCATCGTCTGGACGAGCTTAATGATTATATCAAGTGTGTGGATGCGCTTCATACATGTCTGGCAGCTTCGGACGTTCATTCCGCAGGCTTTCTGGGTTTAAAAGCCTATGTGGAGAAAATCTATGCGGACAACGGATTTGCAGAACTGAAAAAAGATATCTCAGAACTGAAAATGGACACTTCACAGCTTAAGAGCATTACGGTAGGTATTAACTTGAATGACCGCTTTGAAGCGGACGGAATCGGTCTGATATCTGTAAACAGCAAATATTTTACCAAGTCCGGAATCCTGGGCAATTTTTATGACCATATTGTGTCAAAGGATCGGATCAATGAGGATACCATATGGAAAAAAAGAATTTCAAATTTCAGCCATTTGATGTGAATGCAGACGCGGTGATCAGCACTCCTATGCAGAAGGTGATGGATACAGCTGTTATGCGGTCGGAAAGCCGGGGTGGTATTGTGAAGCTTCCCGAGGGAGATCAGGCAAAGGATGTGACTCGTTATACAGACCGAATCGTCAACCATATGATTTCCCATATGGTGAAAAGAGTCAGAGAAGTACTGAACAAATATGTTTCTATTACCATTACCGACATGACAGACTTGATTCCGGAGCTGCTCTACTATATCAAATGGGCGGAGTACATTCAAAAATTGCAGGAACAGGGCTTTACCTTTGCTAAAGCTTCTGTATATAAAGCGGGGAGAAAATGAATCTGATCCGTATATGATGCAGGCACGTGGAATTTACAATTTAAAGCTTGCTGTTTTTGAGACAGAGGAGTCCGGGGATATTGTACCGAATGATATGGATTTCGACCGGAATAGGAGAGTGTATATCTTAACAGGTGCCAACCGAGGTGGAAAGACGACAATTACACAGGCTGTTGGGCAGTTGTTTGTGTTGGCGCAGGGTGGCATATATATTCCGGGGAAAGCATTTACATTTTCCCCTGTTACAGGTATTTACACCCATTTCCCGGCAGATGAAGACAAGACATTGGATTTAGGAAGGCTTGGGGAAGAGTGTAAGCGTTTTAAGGAAATCTATGAGGAGGCTGACAGCAGGAGTCTGCTCTTGATGAATGAATCATTTTCTACCACTTCGTTTGAAGAGGGATACTACATTGCCAAGGACAGTGTCAGGGCAATTTTACATAAGGGAATGAGGACTATTTATAATACACATATGCATAAGCTGGCATTTGATGTGGAGGAAATGAATGAAGAGCAGCAGAAGGCAGAGTACACAGATGGGAAAGCGTTTTCCATGATCGTGCACATGAAGGGGACAGAGCGCTCCTATCAGATTGAAGTGGCGCCTCCGGAAGGAAAATCTTATGCAAGCGAGATTGCGCAGAAGTATGGGGTTACTTATGAGATGCTGGTGAAATAAGAAAATGAGAAGTTTGATGTAGAACTTTCAGAGTTGGCAGAAAAGCAATATGATAAATAAGTTTTGCAAAGCATAGATATTTATTGGTTTATAGAGTGGCTGGAAGTAGGGTCATCATAGAAGGTATATATCACGAATTACAAGATTATGAAAATTCAATCATGTAAATTAGGGAGGACAGTGTTGAGAGGACACTGTCCTTTTTGTTTTATCTACACTATCGCTAATCACATATCAAAATCCTTGGCTATTCCCGTCACTGACACCACATTTTTTCAGCGTTATTGTATTAAATGTAAGGAGGACATGAATTGTGTTGACACCCTATAATATAGGGTATAATATGCAAAAATTAAAATGCAAAGGATAAACTTGTTGACATGATGTGTGATACACAGTATACTATGTTAAACACATAGTGTGCAACACACAATACAGTGCAATAAACACAGTGGATTTAAATAAAGGATACTGAAGTCCAGCTAATAAATGTCAATAGTAAAATGAGAAAAAATCTATTTTATTTTCTGACTAAAAAGGGCGGACTTTCCCCTTGGTGAAAATATCGTTTTTTGAAAGATATTGATTCATTGGGTTCATAGTATTTTATGCAGCTATGTCGCATTTAGCAGAATTGTATTGTTTGATATGCTCCTGAGGAGCAATGATTTTGAATGGTTTGTTATCTCTGAGTATTGCAAATATCATATTGCATACCTTATGTGAAACAGCTCCCATTGCTACGAGCTTTGGTTTTGAGTCACACTTCTTGAGATAGTACTCACGAAGAACTGGATTTTTAGCTTCTCTATTACGGGAGATACTGATGCTTTGTAAGGTTAACGTGTGAATAACACGTCTAGCTATGGCAGAACCACGCTTAGACATTTGAACCTTGGTGCCTTCAAATTTACCGGATTGCTTTACTGCTGGATCAAGACCAAAATAAGCGAAAAGTTGTTTGGGCTTTGAAAATGCTGAAAAGTCACCAATCTCACCCATAATGGATACAGCAGACAAGAAACCAGCACCTTTGAAAGTTTCAATCAAATGAATCTGCTTGACAAAGTCAGCATCTTCATTAGCATCAACAAGCTCGTGGAGTGATTCAAGAATGCTGTTGATTTCTTCATCATATTTACGTATGAAGCTGATATAAAGGCGAATACGCTTGATGTTGCTGTCTATGATGTAACCAAACTGATTTGCATCAGTTGCCGCCTGAATTATGGCATTATACTTATTTTGAGCATATGTAAGCCCAAATCGAGCTGTGGATTTGATGATATCAATAATCTCTTGCTTGTCTGCTTTAAGAAAAGCTGATGGAGAGGTATAAGTCTCCAATAATGTAAGAGAAGTGTTGATAGTAACCTTGGAAAAGATGCCAAGATACTGTGGAAACGCCATGCGTAATTCACCCTGAAGCTTATTCACATAGGCACTGCGATTATCCATTAAATCGTAGTATTCACGGCATAGGTTACGGCAGTTTAGAGCAAGATCTGAAGGCATAAGTGAAACCTTTAAATCAGGTTTCAAACCAACCAAAGCAGCTTTTTTAGAATCAAAACGATCATTATGTACTTTTCGTATGTTGATATTTGTGCTATTCTTAGTGATGATAGGATTAATAACCGAGCAGTTAAAACCCTTATCACGAAGATAGCAGAAGAGTGGGTAATGATAAATTCCCGTGGATTCGAGGAAAATGCGACTTTCCAAAGAATACAACTCTTCTGCTTCTTTTATTTTAGAAACAGCGGTTGTAAGGGAATCAATACTGTTATGTAGGATTTTGTAAGGTTTTCCTACGAATTGTTGGTTTGGAAGTGCTATAGACATCCAGGAGAAATCAGCACCGACATCAATACCAACAGAGATGAATAGTTCATCAAGATTAAAAATAACTTTGTTTGACATGAGCAAAAGCTCCTTTCTGATAGGAATCCATTTCCAATCTGGCAGGTACACAACCTAGCGTGTTATTCGGGTATGGCCTTCAGGCTCCCAACCAGCTAAAACATAAAACCCTGTCGAATGGACTAATTGACTTTATTGCAGGTATCAGTCACAGAAGTGACTTCCCAAGGAGGTGAACATTCTTTGTCCTATCCTAAGAGATAATACCTTATGTTTTATCTGGTGTCTATCAGGAACCGTCAGACATGATAATTATTATGGATAACATCTGATGAAGGAAGAATCCCTTCTTTTGTTATCTGATTTACAGAAACTTATTAACCAAGTAGTCTTGATTGACTACACCATTATTATACTAGGGAGGAGATTTGATGAATTGTGATGAAATTGTTTCAGGATTAATTTTAGAATTCAGACGGGGCACACTCATCATGGTAGTGTTAGCACAACTAAATAAACCAATGTATGGATATTCATTGGTAAAGGAATTAGAAGGAAAAGGTATTTCGATAGAAGGCAATACATTATATCCTCTACTGAGAAGACTAGAGAGTCAAGGTCTGCTAAAAAGTGAATGGGAAACTGAGGCAACGAAGCCAAGAAAATATTATATCATCACAGAAGATGGGAAGCTGGTTTATAAAAAAATTAAAGAACACTGGAAAAAATTTTCACAGTCAATCAATGTTTTAATGGAGGAAGAATAGATGGTAAAAAATGATTTGATCGACAGATACATTTATGCAGTTACAAAACATATGAAATCCGCCATGAAAAAAGACGTGGCGGCGGAATTAGAGACGATCATACAAGATATGTTGGAGGAACGATGTGAGGATGTTACTCCAACTGAGCGTGATATCAAAGTTGTTCTAACGGAACTGGGAACCCCGAATGAGTTAGCTTCGAAATATAAAGGTGAAACACAGGATTGTTTGATTGGACAGCCGTATTACAGTTTATATGTGTATGTATTGAAAATTGTGACAGCCTGCGTCAGTGGAGGAATGCTGCTTGCTCAAATTATGGCAGCATTAACATCGCATACAATCTGGTATATAGCGATCTATCATACTATCGGTGGGATTTTTGGCGGTATATTGACAGGATTTGCATTTGTGACATTATTATTTGCATTCTTTTATAAAAAAGGAATTAAGGTGGATGGGTTAAATGATGGAATAGATAATTTGCCTCCTGTTCCACAAAAGTCTAATAGGATTTCAAAAGCAGATGCGATTGTAGGAATTGTTTTTTCGGTTATCTTCACTCTTGTATTTCTTGTATGCCCACAGATTGTATGCATTGCATTTGTAAAAAATGAGGTAGGTGTGTATGAACCCCTTTTTAATTTAGAATATATCAGACAAACATGGTATTTCATTCTTGCATTTGGAATTTTGGGTGTTACAAGGGACTGTGTGAGACTTATTGATGGTAGCTATACCAAAAGGGTGATGCTTGTTACCATTATCGCCAATATTATTGATGGAGCATTAACAAGCATTTGGCTGTTAAATGATAGGATTATGAATAGTGAATTTTTTGATGGTATTGAGCAGTTATTTGGAACGGATGCAGAAGTTATTTCACATGTTTTTATACATTTTAATAAGGTATTTCTCTCAATCATCATTTTGGCATTAACAATTAATGGCATTGAGACAGTCGTGAAAGCAGTAAAATACAGTCGACAATAAAATAATTTTAGATGAATCAATCTCCATTTACAAAAATGCTACAATGCATATGATTTTATTATTGCAACGTATTCCTTACATCACCTAACAGATGATGAGAAAATTCAATTTATTCAATTATTAAAAACATTATTAAAAGAGGGTGGTTGTATTCTGATCGGAGATGTGGCAAGATAAGATTTAGAAAAATGTCATAAGGAAAACAAGGATGGATGTGATAAAGAAGTAAATAAATGTTTTGTATTTAGGAGGTATGGACATGGGAGACGATGCTGAATTATATTGGGAAATGGAACATAATCCTTATTTTTGGGATGAAGTAGAAAGCTGTAGCAGAAATAATTCATTCACTGAAAATAAGAGTAAGAAAAAGAAGAAAACCATTCAAACGAAAAGTAATAGTACGAGAAAAAAGGTGAATGCAGCGTTATTTATTGATGGAGAAAATATTAGTTCAAAAAAGGCAGAACAAATTCAGAAAATTGCAAATAAACAAGGAGTATTAGGAATAGAAAAAGTGTATGGATTGCAAAAAGATGAGTGTACAAAATCTTGGTCTGATAAGGCAAAAAAACTGGATATTAAAGATATTAGATTGTGTGGTAATCCAGAAAAAGATAAAGTTGATAATAAAATAAAAAAGATGTAAACCGAGAAACAAAAAATAATAAATCGGTCGATGTGGTTTGCATTGCGACATCTGACAAAGGTTATACGGATACTGTTAAAGAATTAAGAAGACAAGGTAAGAAAGTTGTTGGAATTGGTGAAAAGAAAGCTCCAAAAGAATTAAGGGATGCTTGTAGTGAATTTTTTGAGATTAAGTAATATTACTTATTGGCGTTAGTAGAGAAAATCGGAAGTAATGGAGGGATGGCATATATAAAGATGAATTGTGTTGACACCCTATAATATAGGGTGTAATATAGTTAAAAAGAGAAGGGAAAATTACAAATGACAAGAACTTTTATTGAGGTTCCGTTGTTTTCAAAAAGATGGAAAGAGATTGGATTAGGTGAGGATGAATTACGAGCGCTTCAGATAATGTTACTTAAAGATCCTGTGTCAGGACCTATAATGGAAGGAACTGGTGGAATTCGCAAGGTCAGATTTCCACTTCAGAATAGAGGTAAAAGTGGTAGCGTACGAGTTTGTTATACTGATTTTGCGGAGTATGAAGTAATATATCTGATTACAGCATTCCAAAAAAAGAGTCAGGAAAATCTTACAGAGGAAGAAAAAAGCGTTTTAAAGAAATTAGTTAAATCGTTGAGAGAGGAAGCTGCTAAAAATAGGAGGTGATTTTTCTATGAGTTCATTATTTGAGGATTTAAAAGAAGGACTCGAGGAAGCTATAGCTTATGAGAAAGGATATGGAGCGGGTAGAGTAAACACATATATGATTTTGCCGGTCAAAGAGTATAGTGGAAAAGAAATACGTGATATTAGGACAAAGGCGGGGATGACTCAAAGTGTATTTGCTTCATATATGGGAGTTTCAATTAAAACAGTGGAAGCATGGGAAGGCGGTAGAACTCATCCAACAGGACCAGTGTTCAGGCTTTTAGATATTCTTTCTAAAAACGAAGAAATGGAATATATTGTTGCTAAATGAGCATAGAAATGGGTAGTAGATTATCTGTCTGTTTTTTATAACATTACATGCAGTAGAATTCTTTTATTATTATGGCATATTAGTGGTAGAATGGCTGGTTTACTTTATTGTTAGAAGTTTTAAACAATAAATTTCAGTAATACTGAGAGAAGAATTTGAAGTTAATGTATTAGGTTTGAGGTAAATGAAATATGGAAATCAACAACGATATAAATGAAATTGTTTATATGAAAAGAGATATAAAAAGTCATAGGATTTACGAAAAACATCCTAATTTGATGTTTGGAATAATTATTCTTGTATGGGGATTGTTATTCTTTTTGGATGTTTTTCGGATGTGTATTGGGTGTATTGGATGGTTTTAGTGATTATAATTGTCCCAATTACTATTTGGTATATAAAAAACAATGAAAAAACGAATTTGACTAAATCAAGTGCTTTTATTGTACGAGATGGTATCATTTACTATATTCGCCTTGGATATACGTTGGATTATCAACAATCTGGGATTCCATTCGGATTAAAAAAAGTAGAAATTGCGGAAGAAAATATGAAAAAAACAAAACATATTCAAGAAATTAGAGAATGTGAAAATACATTTTCAAGAGCATTGACAGAAGTATTAAATTCTAACAGTCTACCAAATGGGGTTGTGAAATTTTGTCAAATGGAGGATTGTCGATTAGAAAAAGAAACGAAGCAATGGGTATGGTTATCGTATTATAATTGTTATACACACAATCAGAGAGTAACGCAAAAGTTCAGAAATGTATATGATTTTTCATTTATAAGAAGGTAGTTTCATGTTCATTAGAGTACAAACTTTAAGCTTGCAAGCTTGAATCCCCTTGTCCATTATATTTAGTTGGAAATGAGAAACAGAATGAGAAGAATAGTAGCAGCTACAGAAGAAAATAAAGAAGAAATTTTAAAATTGTATAAGATACAGCTAGGCAGGGAGTTTTGTCCATGGGACGATTCTTATCCGGGAATGAAGGAGATTGAGTTTGATCTTGGTAGAGAATCTTTGTTTGTAATGATTGATGGGCAGGAGATTAATGCTGATGCCGGAAGCAAAGAGGACAGAATTATCGCAGCGATTTCAATTGATGATGATCCACAGGTGGAGAGGCTTGATTGCTGGAGCCATAAGCTGGCACCCGGGGCTGAGCTTTCAAGACTTGCGGTTCATCCGGATTTTCAGAATCAGAAAATTGCGAGACAAATGCTGGTATTTGGGATGGAAGAGCTCGCAAGGAGAGGATACAAAAGTGTGCATTTTTTAGTCAACAAGCTCAATGTGAAGGCTCTGCGCTCGTATGCAGTGTTTGGATTTGATACAGTGGGTGAATGCAGCCTGTTTGGGCAGCCGTTTTTGTGCTATGAAAAGAGTCTGTAAAAAAATAAGATTTTTTTGAAAAAAGTGCTTGCATTTTTGAAAACAATCTGATATTATATACGAGTCGCGTGAGACAAGCGACGAAAACAAAATACATGCGGAAGTGTCGGAACTGGCAGACGAGCAAGACTAAGGATCTTGTGATTATTGCAATCGTGTGGGTTCAAGTCCCATCTTCCGCATTATAAAACTAAAAAGGGTTAAGCCTTAGGGCTTAGCCCTTTTTAATTTTAGAAGCGGAAGCGGACCTTGTCCCCATGGGTCCAAGGTCTCCGCTCCGCTTCGGTCGTTGCAGAACAGACGTCCCCCGGACGTCTTGCAACCCATCTTCCGCAAGGCTTCGGTTGTTGCGGGGCAGGCGCCCATGGTTCAAGGTCTCGCCTCCGGCTCGGTCGGCTCGTGGCATGAGGTCCCCCGGACCTCACTCGGTCTCCGCTCCGGTCGTTGCGGGGCAGGCTCTCTATAATGATAAGACAGGAAAGGAAATATTTTTATGATTAGATTTAATAACGATTATAACCGCGGTGCATTTGATTGCATTTTGAAGGCACTGGCGGATACAAATACAACCAGCTATCCGGGATATGGTGAGGATGAGTGGTGCGATAAGGCTGAGCAGATTATTAAGGGGCTTATTGGCAGAGATGATTCCATGATTAAATTTATTCCGGGTGCGACACAGGCCAATTATGTTGTGGTTGCGGCGGCGCTTTCACCGGTGCAGAGCGTGATTGCAGCGGATACGGGACATATCAATTGCCACGAGGCAGCTTCTATTGAGAATACAGGTCATAAGATTCTTGCGCTTCCTAACACGGATGGTAAAATCAGTGCTGCGCAGATTGAGGCGTGTGCTGCAGAGTATTATGACAATGCAAAGCCTGAGTATCTGACAGAGCCAAAGATGGTTTATATTTCATTTCCGACTGAGCAGGGTACTCTTTACACGAAAAGAGAGCTTTGCGATATCAGTGCTGTCTGCAAGAAATACGGCATGTACCTGTTTGTTGATGGTGCGAGAATGGGGTATGGACTGGGCTCAGATAAAAATGACCTTACACTTTGTGATTTTGCCATGCTTTCGGATGTTTTTTATATCGGTGGCACAAAGTGTGGTGCGCTCTTTGGCGAAGCGCTGGTTATAAATGCTGAGGATATCAAGTATCGTTTTAAGGCTTATATGAAGCAAAACGGTGCAGTGCTTGCAAAGGGCTGGCTGATGGGCTTACAGTTTGCCACTATGCTTGAGAATGGCGATTATTTTGAAAAGACAAAGCGTGCTGATGAGCTTGCCATGCAGATTAAAGAGGCATTTGAACAGAAGAAGGTACCGTTTTGGGTTGAGAGCTTTACAAATCAGCAGTTTGTGATTTTATCGGATGAGCAGAAGAAGACACTTGCCGAGAAATACTATTTTGAAGAGATGGGAAGAGAGAAGGATGGCACTGTAGTACGATTCTGCACCAGCTGGGCCACAAAACAGGAGGAGGTTGATGCACTGGTTTTAGATATATCAAAGCTGGTGTAGTAACAGATTTATAGTTTTTCGTACATTTCGTATAGTTTTTTAAATTTATGCTTGCATTATTCTAAACTTTTTGGTAGAATAATGCTTGTTCGCAGGAGTGGCGGAATTGGCAGACGCGCAGGCTTCAGGTGCCTGTGGTAGCAATATCGTGTGGGTTCAAGTCCCATCTCCTGCATTAACAGGGAAGTCGGTGAACGGCTTCCTATTTTATTTTGTGCAGATAATTTTGAAAGCCTATTGGCTATTAATGGTCTGTAACCGTTGACTGCCACACTGAGGGGTACAGCTGTCACAGGAATTTGATTATTATATTGGAGATGGGATTGCAGCGTGAAGAGATTGAATCTATCTTATATTAATGTAATATGTGTGTTTGTTTTGTCCTTTGCTGTTATGGAGTATGTAAATCTTTTGATTGGCAGAGTTGGCGGATTTCCCGTGCTTGCAGGGGTGCTTGTGTCATATTCCATTATGAGATATGGCAGCTTTGCAAGGAAAAATATGGCATGCTACATGGGCATCTATATACTGACATGGTTTATCGGCACGGTAGTGCTCTTTATCTCAAAATACTCAGGCTGGGGAAATATCAAAAAGCTTGGTCCGGCGCAGTATTTCAAGGCACTGTACGGCTCAACCCTGTCAGAGATATGGGGATATTTTTTTGCAATTGTGCTCATGCTGACAGTGATTGTTTCACTTTTTCCGCTTACCGTAATAAAAAGCAGGAAAATATATGCACGGTATGTGTTGGGAGATACGCTTTTTTGGACGATAATACTCATACCGCTTAGGTTTATAGATAAGAAATTTGTCAATCACAAGGTGATGTGGCAGGCCGGCTGTATGATGGCCTTTGCTGTGCTTTTGCTTGTGCTGGAGCTTTTTGTTGTATATAGACTGGTAAAATACAGGTATTGCGATGAGCATGCAGACAGGAAAGTGCGCATTCACAGACGCAGGGTTCGAAGGAAAACATTAAAAGCTGTAATAGTCATTGTGCCGGTCGTTGTCATTGCAATTATTGTTGTTTACACATATTTCATGTCGCCTTCAAACGAGCCGGCTGAGTATGAAAAGGTTGCAAGCTGTATCACAAATGATGACAGGCTTGGGCCTATGGTTTATGACAGTCAGGTGTATATTCCGATAACCATAGAGCTTGACTATGCAGGGACCGGCAGTCCGCTTGGCTATATTGTATACAAGGATCAGGACTATGGCAGCAGGTACTATGAGCTTGCAGCTTCAAACCTCTTATATATGAATAAGAACGGTGACGATACATATTTACAGATGGCGGGCAACGCATCAAATTCATACAAGAAGCTGTCTGTAGTTGAAAAAAGCAATTCATGGAAGGACTGCAGCGTTTTTCTCATGTGGGATGAGGAGTGGCAGTCAGAGTCGCGCTACAGCAAGGATGTCACAGGCTATACGGAGTGCGATGAGGATTTCATAAAAAGTCTTGAGGATACCTTTGGTGCAGTGAAAATAAATCCGGCAGACTTCAAGAGCTATGATGCCTATTTTACAATAGAGGGCTACAAATCCATGAAGGATGCCATAGAGAGTGACAGTCATGTGGGCACCTGGGTGGGCTGCATACTGGCAAAAGACGATAAATTTTACTATGGCAGCTACGACAATGAAATCACAGGCGGACAGCTTCAGATGCTGCGACATGTGCTCGGCGGTAATTGATATAGCATTTAATTTTTGCCGAAAGAAAATTAAAGTAAAAAGAAATAAAAAAAGGATTTTTAAAAATCACGTCGAATAATAACTAATGTAGAGCATAATTAGTGGAATGTAACGCTATTTGTTACATTTGTGTGTGAATAGCAGCAGAACATAACGACTGTGACAGCGAGGAGGCAGATAAATGACTATTCGCGAGCAGATAGAAAAACGTGAGCAGGAAATACTTAGTCCGTTCGCATGCCTGAGCATCAACTCAAGAGGCAGGGACTATGATGAGCCACAGTGCGATATCAGGCCTGTTTTTCAGCGGGACAGGGACCGGATACTGCATAGCAAGGCATTCAGGCGTCTGAAAAATAAGACACAGGTGTTTCTTACGCCAAAGGGCGACCATTACCGCACACGTATGTCGCATACGCTTGAGGTGTCGCAGAATGCCAGGACAATAGCCAAGGCACTGAGACTGAATGAGGATCTGGTGGAGGCTATAGCGCTGGGACACGACCTGGGGCATACACCGTTTGGACATGCGGGTGAGCGCATCCTCAATGAGATATACGAGGGTGGCTTTAAGCATAATGAGCAGAGTGTGCGCATAGTGGAGAAGCTCGAAAAGGACGGAGCAGGACTCAATCTGACATGGGAGGTCAGAGATGGTATGCTAAATCACCAGACCTCGCTCATGCCACACACCTTAGAGGGCAAAATAGTCAGGCTTTCAGACAAGATAGCCTACATAAATTCAGACTTTGATGATGCAATCCGCGCACAGCTTCTGTGCGAGGATGATATACCGCTTGAGATAAGAAACACGCTTGGACACAGCACCAAGGCCAGGCTTAATCATATGGTGCACAATATCATCACAAACAGCATGGGAAAGGACGATATATGCATGTCAAAAGAGTCCGCGCAGGCAATGCAGGATTTGCGTAAATTCATGTTCGCAAACCTCTATAACAATCCAGTCGCAAAAAGCGAGGAGAAAAAGGCCAAGGCGATGCTCAAGCAGCTTTATTTCTATTATATGGAGCATATAGAGGAGCTGCCGCAGAAGTATCTCGTCATGCTAGAGCAGGGTGATGACAAGGGGCGTATCATATGCGACTATATATCAGGCATGACAGACCAGTATGCCACCACGAAGTTCCACGAGTATTTCGTACCGGTAGCCTGGGAAATAGATGGTTACTGATAATTCGTACAGACTCTTAGCAGCGTAGCGTTAGCCGGTTGTAAGAGCTAAGTGCCGCACTGCAGACGCGCTCGCCGGGCGACACAAATGACAACAAAGATGAACAGTAAGGGGATGATAAAATGCCGTACTACTCTGACGAGCTTATAGAGGAGGTACGTTCGCGAAATGACATAGTCGATGTTATAGGAAGCTACGTGCATCTTCAGAAAAAGGGAAGTACCTATTTTGGATTATGCCCATTCCATAACGAAAAGACAGGATCCTTTTCCGTCTCACCGAATAAGCAGATGTACTATTGCTTCGGCTGTGGAGCAGGAGGCAATGTATTTACATTTCTCATGCAGTATGAGAACTTCACCTTCCCAGAGGCCATGCAGGAGCTTGCAGACCGTGTGGGAATTGAGCTTCCCAAGCAGGAGATGACATCAGCACAAAGGAGAGAAGCAGACAGGCGCACACAGCTGCTTGAGATAAATAAAGAGGCTGCAAAGTATTTTTATATGCTGCTTCGTGGACCAAGAGGACAAAGGGCGCATGAGTATTTCAAAAAGAGAGAGCTGTCAGATGAGACAATGCAGAAGTTCGGTCTTGGTTACTCGGACCAGTACAGTGATGATCTGTACAAGTATCTGCGCAGCAAGGGCTATGATGATGAGATACTTAAGGAGACAGGTCTTGTGACGATAGATGAGGTCAGAGGCGGGCACGATAAGTTCTGGAATCGTGCGATGTTTCCGATTATGGATGTGCACAACCGTGTCATAGGCTTTGGAGGCCGAGTGATGGGTGACGGAGAGCCAAAGTATTTAAACTCTCCGGAGACAAAGATATTTGATAAGAGCCGTAATCTTTACGGACTTAATATAGCAAGGAGCACGAGGAAAAACCAGCTCCTTTTGTGTGAGGGCTACATGGATGTCATAGCACTGCATCAGGCGGGCTTTGACAATGCGGTGGCGTCGCTTGGCACGGCGCTCACGAGCGGACATGCCTCACTATTAAAGAGATACACCAATGAGGTGTATCTGACATATGACAGTGATGGCGCCGGGGTAAAGGCAGCGCTGCGTGCGATTCCGATACTCAAGGAGGTAGGCATCACAACAAAGGTCATTAACATGCGGCCGTACAAGGACCCGGATGAGTTTATCAAGGCGCTTGGCGCACAGGAGTATGAGGAGCGTATCAAAAAGGCTGAAAACAGCTTTATGTTTCAGATACGGATCATGCAGACAGGCTATGATATGGACGATCCCGAGTCAAAAACCGCATTTTATAATGAAATCGCAAAGAAGCTGCTTGGGTTTACCGAGGAGCTTGAGCGGACAAACTATACGCAGGCAGTGTCCAGAGAGTACAGCATACCATACGACGACTTAAGAAAGCTCGTAAACAGTATGGCAATGAAGGGCGGTATCGTAAAGCCTCAGACAAAGCTTAAAAGTGGAATCAATGAGAAAAATAAAAAGGAGGATGGCATGAAGCAGTCGCAGAAGCTTCTCCTCACATGGCTCATAGAGGATAATTCACTTTTTGACAGGATAAAGGGGCGTATCAGTGCAGATGACTTTACCGAAGAGCTGTACCACAAGGTGGCTAAGGAGGTTTTTTCACAGTACGAGACCACGCATACAGTAAATCCGGCCAGGATAGTAAGCATGTTTACCGATGAGGACGAACAGCGCGAGGTGGCAGGGCTTTTCAATGCCACAATCCATCAGGTGGAGGGCAAAAATGACAAGGCAACCGCACTCAGGGAAACCGTTGTCCGTATCAAGCAAAACAGCATAGACTACCGCTCAAAGCATCTGGCACCTACAGATATGGAGGGCATGATGAGGATTATTGAGGATAAGCGTGCACTCGAAGAATTGCAAAAAATACCAGAATAAAGAGGAAAATAAAATGGCAAAGAAAAAGGAACAAAAAGACATGGCACAGGAGCAGGAGCAGAGACTGAATTTCCAGCAGAAGCTTATTGAGATTCTTGAGCTTGGAAAAAAGAAAAAGAATATGCTCGAATATCAGGAAATTGCAGATTTTTTCAAGGACTTAAATCTGGATCCGGAGAAGTTTGAGATGGTAATTGATTATCTCGAGCAAAACGGCATAGACGTGCTTAAAATCAGCAATGATGATGACGTGGATGATGATATCATACTCGATGATGAGGACGAGGTAGAGGTTGAAAAGATTGATCTCTCAGTACCGGAGGGAGTCAGCGTCGAGGATCCTGTCCGTATGTATCTTAAGGAAATAGGTAAGGTACCTCTTCTCTCAGCAGATGAGGAGATTGAGCTCGCTCAGAATATGGAGGACGGAGCGGTAGCAACCGAGAAGATCAATGTACTAAAGGGCCGCATTGATGGTGCATCGGAAGAGGAAAAGGCTGAGATAAAGGAAGAAATAAAGACACTGCAGAGGGATGTGGACAAGGGAGCAGATGCCAAAAAGCGTCTTGCAGAAGCAAACCTGCGTCTTGTTGTCAGCATCGCAAAGAGATATGTGGGAAGAGGAATGCTTTTCCTTGACCTGATTCAGGAGGGAAACTTAGGTCTTATCAAGGCAGTTGAGAAGTTCGACTACAAGAAGGGCTACAAATTCTCTACATATGCCACATGGTGGATTCGCCAGGCTATCACAAGAGCCATAGCTGATCAGGCCAGAACAATCCGTATTCCTGTGCATATGGTTGAGACAATCAACAAGCTCATCCGTGTGTCAAGACAGCTCCTTCAGGAGCTTGGCAGAGAGCCTTCACCGGAGGAAATTGCCAAGGAGATGAACATGCCGGTAGAGCGTGTGCGTGAGATACTCAAGATATCGCAGGAGCCTGTTTCACTTGAGACTCCAATCGGTGAGGAGGAGGATTCACATCTTGGTGATTTCATCAAGGATGATAATGTACCGGTTCCTGCTGATGCGGCAGCATTCACACTTCTTAAGGAGCAGCTTGAGGAGGTGCTTGGAACTCTTACAGAGAGAGAGCAGAAGGTACTCACACTCCGCTTTGGCTTAGAGGACGGCAGAGCCAGAACACTTGAAGAAGTAGGTAAGGAGTTCAACGTCACTCGTGAGCGTATCCGCCAGATTGAGGCAAAGGCGCTAAGAAAGCTTCGTCATCCAAGCAGAAGTAGAAAGCTTAAGGACTACTTAGAGTAAGATGATTAGGCTATCCAGAAGAATGAAGGCAGTGGCATCAATGGTCACGGCCGGCTACACGCTGTGTGATGTGGGAACCGACCATGGCTATGTGCCTATTGCCCTGGTGCAGGGTAATATAATACCGAAAGCAATTGCTGTTGATATAAATAAGGGACCGCTTGAGCGCGCCAATGAGCATATAAGGGCAAACGGTCTGACAGAGAAGATTACCACAAGGCTTTCCAATGGGCTTGAAGCGATACACGACGGAGAGGTTGACTCTATTGTCATAGCAGGAATGGGAGGAGAGCTTGTTATTCACATTTTAACCGCAGGGGAGACAGTGTGCAGGTCGGCAAAGGAGCTGATTCTGCAGCCACAGTCGGAAGTGAGCAAAGTCCGTGAATATGTAAGGAACACAGGCTATAAGATAGTTGATGAGGATATGATTTTGGAGGACGGAAAATACTATCCGATGTTCAGATGTGTGCCGTGTGCGGACAATTCCGCATGGGACAATATGGACGAGACGACGGTTACTGTATGCGATTTGTACGGACCGGTACTTATCAAAAACGGTAATCCGGTGCTTCGGAAGTTTCTTGTCAGGGAACACCACAAGCTGGCTGCCATCATGCAGCAGCTAAGGACACAGGATATGAGTGATTCCATCATGGACAGAATCGAGCAGATAAACGAGATGATGGCATACAATGAGGCAGCATATTCGACTATGGGGGCAATAAGAAATGCAGGAATATAGTGTGAAGGTGACCTTGCCGGATGGACAGGTCATGGCAGTGACAGCATCAGAAAGTGATACTTTAGAAGCCGTAGCAGACAGATTCAAGGATTATTATGAGGATGACATAATCCTTGGAATTGTAAACGGCAGGCTTCGTGAACTGAATAAGAAAATAAAAAGTGACTGTGAGCTTAGCTTTGTGACGACAGCTGACAGGGATGGCAGGCGTACATACAGAAGAAGTGTTGTGCTGCTTTTGCAGAGGGCTATATACGATGTATATGGCAGCATGACACAGCTTCATGTGATGCATTCACTCGGTGAGGGCTATTATTGTCAGCTTGAGAAAGCAGAGGAGTGTGCGGACAGCCAACAGGAAAAATATAATGAAGATACAGACTTACAAGGCAGCAGAGAAAACAGTGAGAAAAGTGTGACAGAGCATGATATCGACAGGATAGTATGCAGCATGTACACATTTGTGGAAAAAAGACCTCACGATTACCAAGCACAGTGCAAAAACACAGTATGCAGAGCAGCTTTTCAAGGAAAAAGGGCAGCATGATAAGGAGAGGCTATTGCACTACAGGAGAAGCTCCAGAGTCAATCTCTATGAGCTGGATGGTGTGGTGGATTATTTCTACGGATTTATGGCACCCTCGACAGGCATGCTCAAATACTTTGATATAGTGCCGTATGAGAGTGGCTTTGTGCTTCTTTTTCCGGGTGCTCACAGCAGGAGTGTTGAGCCGCTTGTGACATCAAATAAGCTGTTTCACACGCTGGATGATTCCAGGGAATGGAGCAAGATGCTTGGAATAGGCACGATAGGCTCACTGAATGATGCGATTGCAGCAGGCAGGGGACAGGAAATCATGCTGCTTCAGGAGGCACTGATGGAGCAGAAGATAGGAAATCTTGCAGCGCAGATTGCTTCGGATGACAAAAAGAAATTTATCATGATAGCAGGTCCTTCATCATCAGGCAAGACATCGTTTGCCAACAGACTGTCAATCCAGCTTATAGCAAAGGGCAGAAAGCCACATCCGTTAAGTCTGGATGACTACTATGTGGACAGGGAGTTTTGCCCGAAGCATCCGGACGGAAGCTTTGATTTTGAGTGCCTTGAATCTATTGATGTAAAGCTGTTCAATGAGGATATGAACAGGCTTCTTAAAGGAGAGGCTGTTGATATGCCTTCTTTCAATTTTAAGACAGGAAAGAGAGAGTACCGCGGAAGAAAGCTGACGCTGGGAGCTGATGATATACTTGTCATAGAAGGAATCCACGGACTAAATGACAGGCTTTCACAGCTTATCCCGCCTGAGCACAAGTTCAAAATCTATATATCAGCGCTTACACAGCTCAATATTGACGAGCACAATCCTCTTTCCACCACAGATGAAAGACTTATACGCCGGATTGTGCGTGATGCGCGTACACGAGGTACCAATGCCATGGAGACTATCGCTATGTGGCCGTCTGTCAGAAAGGGTGAAAGGGAGAATATCTTTCCTTTCCAGGAACAGGCGGATGTGATGTTCAACTCTGCACTTGTGTATGAGCTTGCAGTACTCAAGGTGTATGCGGAGCCGTTGCTTTTTGGCATAGAAAGAGACTGCCCGGAGTATCTCGAGGCAAAGAGGCTGCTTAAGCTCTTAGACTACTTTCTTCCGATGCCGGCTGACGGCATACCAAACAATTCACTGCTTCGTGAGTTTGTAGGAGGAAGCTGCTTTAATGTTTAAAACTAAAAAATCCCGCATTCCGGCTGTGTATAGAATACTGCTTGTGGCAATTGCAGTCATGGCTATTGGCGGTATTGCCGTAAATTGTTATGTGGGAAATTATTATCGGGCAGATTCAATTGCGGAGGCTGCAATCGATTCAGACAGAGAGGTTTCTGTTACTATTGAAAAGAAGGACAAGCGTATACAGGCCACCCAGTACGACTTAAAGCTTAAGAATTATACGATAACCTTTGCACCGCAGGATAAGGAAAAAGCCACAAAGGCATTGATTTTTTATCCGGGAGGCAGGGTACAGTATACGGCGTATGCGCCGCTGATGCATGAGCTTGCAAAGAATAATTTCGTGTGCATACTTGTACATATGCCGGGCAACCTCGCAGTATTGGACCAGAATGCAGCAGACGGTATCATTGAAAAATACAAGGAAATATACCCATCCATACAGGAATGGTACATGGGAGGCCACTCCTTAGGCGGAGCCATGGCTGCAGAATATGTGTCAAAGCATGTTGATGAGTTTGACGGACTATATCTTTTTGCAGCATATTCTACCGCTGACCTGTCGGATTCAGATCTGAGGGTTTTTAGCGTGTACGGTTCAGAGGATGGTGTGCTTGATATGGACAAATACCGCAAATACCGCTCAAACCTGCCGGAGGATACATATGAGTATGTCATTGATGGCGGGTGCCATTCTTATTTTGGAAGCTATGGTCTGCAAAAGGGAGACGGTACACCTGATGTGGCTTTCGAGGAGCAGATAGAGATGACGGTAGACTTTATTACATACAACAGCAAATAATAATTACCGGTAGACTGCATCATATACAACAGCAAATGATAGTTACCGGGAAATAACAAAATGCAACTGAGATATCTCAGTTGCATTTAATGGTGCACCTTTGCGGCGCACGTTACTAATAAGTTATTTTACGAAACGCCAATAGGCTTTAGATTATTAAAATACGCAGGACGATAAGCCGGGTTATGTCGTTGAGTGATCATCTATCTAGGACGACTGTTGCCAGCCGCCTCAAGCAACCTACCTAAAGCTGGCGGGCCACGTCAACGCTTTGTTTCGGTCTTGCTTCGGATGGGGTTTACATGTGCCCTCCCTGTTACCAGTGAGGCGGTAGTCTCTTACACTGCCATTCCACCCTTACCACAAAAGTGGCGGTATATTTCTGTTGCACTGTCCTTAGAGTTTCCTCCACCGGCCGTTAACCGGCATCCTGCCCTATGAAGCCCGGACTTTCCTCACCTGCGGTCTTTCGACACCTGCAGCCGCGATCACCTGTCCTGCATATTTATTTAATATACCAAGCATTTTTCCAAAAATCAAGCCCTTTTACCAACTTTAATAAACGAAATATAAAATGTTTCTTAAAAGACGATAGGTCTATTGACGGTTTTTATCTTCAATATTATCTTAATAAATGCAAAGAGCGATTTAAAACCTCAAATTCATAGCGTGGACACTGTATGAGGTAAGAATTTGGCTATAATGAAAATATAGGGCGAGGCGGTAATATGAGAGAAAAATTTATCAGATTTATGAATGGAAGAAACGGGATGGACGAGCTTGCAAGGGCTGAGTCATGGGTAGTAATGATATTACTTGTGGTTTCAATATTTACAAGGTCGGCGATACTTGATATACTGGCTATAGGACTGATGATACATATGTATTTTCGTGTATTTTCGAGAAATGTAAACAAGCGCTATGCAGAGAATCAGAAGTTTTTAAATGCCAGGTATGAGTGGACCGTAAAGGCAGAGCGCAGGAAAAAGCGCTTTGCACAGAGGAAGCAGTACAAGTTCTTCAAGTGTCCTATGTGCAAGCAGGAGGTCAGGGTGCCAAGAGGACATGGCAAGATCTGTATTACCTGTCCGAAGTGCCGGGAGCAGTTCGTGAGACGCAGCTAGTACATCGAATAATAAGTAACCAGCCATATGACTTGCCTGATTTCCCATCTGCGGCGTTGTAGTCAATCGACGTAGCCACCGCTACGCCTCATTCCTCCGCCTTGCAGATGAAAATTCATTCTGCGTCATATAGCCAGAAACTTATTTTTCGATGTACTGGTACGTCAATATATATACCTGTACATAAGAGCATGGAGAAGAGAAATGTTTGGATATATAACTGTCAATAAGGACACATTGTCCGAGGAAAATAAAAAAATATATCAAAGCTATTATTGCGGGCTGTGCCAGACAATGAAGTCGCAGTATGGCAGGCGTGCACAGATGGCACTAAACTATGACATGACTTTTCTCATAGTGCTTCTGACAGGCTTGTATGAGCCGGATAGTGTGACGCGGGATGGATTTGTATGCAGCGTGCACCCTACGAAGAAGCGTACACTTCGCACTAATGAGATTACAGAGTATGCTGCAGCTATGAACATACTGCTTGCATACTACAATCTGATAGATGACTGGAAGGACGATAAAAGCCTGACGAAGAAGACATACGCAGAGATGCTGAAAAAGGACTTTGAGAAGGCAAAAAAAGGCTATCCGATACAGGCTAAGGCGATAGAGGACTACATTGCAAGGCTTGCAGAGTGCGAGAAGAGCAATGATACCAATATTGATGCAGTTGCGGGGCTGACAGGAGAGATGCTCGGCATACTTTTTGCGTGGAAGCAGGATGAGTGGCAGAAGGATTTGAAGGAATTTGGCTGCTATATGGGCAAATTTATTTATATAATGGATGCGTATGAGGATATAGGGGATGATGTGAAAAAGAAGTCATATAATCCACTTATACAGCTCATGCATTGCTGCAATAATGATCAGGAAAAATTTGACAAATCCTGTCGGCTTATGATGACATCTATGCTTTCAGAGGCAGCAAAAATATTTGAGAGGTTGCCAATTCTCTTACATGCGGATATAATCAGAAATGTTCTATACTCCGGTGTGTGGAGCAAGTATGAGTATATTCAGATGAAGAAAAGGAAGAAACATAAATGATAGATCCATATCAGGTGCTCGGTGTCAGCCGCAGTGCAAGTGACGATGAAATAAAAAAGGCCTACAGGAGCTTAAGCAGAAAATATCATCCTGATGCCAATATCAACAATCCTAACAAGGATCAGGCTGAGGAGAAGTTTAAGCAGGTGCAGCAGGCATATGACCAGATAATGAAGGAAAAGCAGTCCGGTGCTGCCGGAGCCGGTGGATATGGTGGTGCGGGAAGCAGCAGCTCATACGGCGGCAGCTCCTATGGTGGAGCATATGGTAGTGGACCGGGAGCAGGTGATCCATTTGGAGCAGGTGGACCGTTTGGTGGTTTCTATGGCCGCTATACCTACAATAATGCAGGCAGCAGTGCACAGGATGACAATCCAAAGGTGCGTGCAGCAGGCAATTTCATCAGCAATGGCTACTACAATGAGGCACTGAAGGTGCTTGATGAGGTACCTTTTGCTGAGAGACGCGGAAGGTGGTACTACTACAGTGCTGTCGCAAACCAAAAGCTCGGCAACACAGCGACAGCCATAGAACACATACAGCGAGCAGTGTCGCTTGAGCCAAACAACATGCAGTACCGCCAGTTTATGCAGATAATTGAAAATGGTGGCTCGTGGTATTCGGATATGGGAGATATATACGGACGCCCTAGTGGCAGGGGCAGCGAGTGCTGCAGCCTGCTAGCCACATTCCTTTGCTGGCAGATGTTCTGCTGCTAGATGTCAAACTTTTCTGATGTTACAGATGGAAATTCATGCAAGTTATTGGGCTGGTTATTTGAAGAACGATGGACGGGTATATTAATCTGTGAATTATTCTGAATAGTTACCTGAAAATAAAATGCGGTCATGCGACCGCATTTTTTATTTATGGACATAAGTAACTATTCAGATCCATACATATATGAGCAAAATCAGCTGCGCAGCAACGGCTGTATTATTCCATAGAATCCGGAATACCATCATGATCCAAATCTGCCATGTCTGCTCCGTGCGCACCGATATCCACAGTGTTTAAGGTGCGTCTTTTAAGTCTTGCGGCCTCAGACTGCTTGAGCAGATAGCTCTTTATCTCGCGTGAGTGCTTTACGTGAACGAGCTTAAGCTCAGGGTTTGTGACGTCGCCTGTGTAGCAGACTATGGTGCCGAGCTTAAAAATGCGCTCCATCAGTGATGTGGTGAGCTTTACATCAGCTACCTTATACATGTAGCAGTCATCCTCTGTGGTGCTCAAGAGTCCGGACTCTACAGTGATAAAGGATGGTGTGACGGTATATTTTGTGAAAGTCCACGGCAGACCGAGAAACAGCAGTCTCTTTCTCTCCTTAAAGATTACGGCATCGTCATCATCGATTGCGCCGGCTGTGGTGTTTTTGATTTGTGATTCATTTACAGACATATTATTCTCCTTTTTGATGTTGAAATTGTCGCAATTGTATGAAAACTTCAATACAATTGCTAAGCGTTCAGAACAGTTATATTCTGTCATATATTCTACAACAAAAAAGTGTAAAAGCCAACTTGAATATTGCGCCAAGTTATTATATGATAGAAAAAATGTAATAAAAATTGTTACGCGAAAAAGAATGGAGGCAAATTATGCGTCACTTAATGAGTCCGTTGGATTTTTCTGTAGAAGAGTTGGACAAGCTTCTGGATCTTGCAAATGATATAGAGGCTCATCCTGAGAAATATGCACACAAGTGCGATGGAAAGAAGCTTGCAACCTGTTTTTATGAGCCAAGCACGAGAACCAGGCTTAGCTTTGAGGCTGCCATGCTTAATTTGGGAGGCTCGGTGTTAGGTTTCCACAGTGCTGATTCGTCATCTGCGTCAAAGGGCGAGAGCGTTTCAGATACTATCAGGGTTATTTCCTGCTATGCGGATATCTGTGCCATGCGTCATCCTAAGGAGGGTGCACCGCTTGTGGCTTCAGAGAAATCGCGTATCCCTGTAATTAATGCAGGCGATGGAGGTCATCAGCATCCTACCCAGACACTTGCTGATCTCCTTACAATCCGTTCCATCAAGGGCAGATTGAATAATATCACAATCGGCTTTTGCGGAGATTTAAAGTTTGGACGTACAGTGCATTCACTGATCAATGCACTTATCAGATATGACAATGTGAAGATTGTGCTTATCTCGCCAGAGGAGCTTAAGGTGCCTGACTATGTGCGCGATGATGTGCTTCGTGCCAACAATATCGAGTTCAAGGAGGTAGAAAAGCTCGAGGATGCCATGGGAGAGCTTGATGTGCTCTACATGACACGTGTCCAGAAGGAGCGTTTCTTCAATGAGGAGGACTATGTGCGTCTGAAGGATTTCTACATTCTGACAAAGGAGAAGATGGAGCTTGCAAAGGATGATATGATTGTACTTCATCCGCTCCCACGTGTGAATGAGATTTCTGTTGATGTGGATGATGACCCGAGAGCATGCTATTTCAGGCAGGCACAGTATGCGGTTTACGTGCGTATGGCGCTTATTCTGACATTGCTTGGACTGGCTGAGGACTAAAGGAGGATAATATGCTGAATATAAGTGGAATACATGAGGGCTTTGTGCTCGATCATATCAAGGCAGGTATGAGTCTTCAGATTTACAGGGATTTAAAGCTTGACAAGCTCGACTGCACAGTTGCAATCATAAAGAATGCAAAGAGCAGCAAGATGGGCAAGAAGGATATCATCAAGGTAGAGTGTCCGATAGAGTCATTAGACCTCGATATCCTTGGATTTATTGACCACAATATCACTGTAAATGTGATAAAGGGTGACAAGATTGTGGACAAGATGGAGCTTAAGCTGCCTCATCAGGTGAAAAATGTCATCAAGTGCAAAAACCCAAGATGCATCACTTCAATTGAGCAGGAGCTTGACCAGATTTTCGTGCTTTCCGATGAGAAAAACGAAATCTACCGCTGCAAGTACTGCGAGGAGAAATACGAAGGAGTTAAATAGTATCAGTTATGTATGCCAACGTGATTGTGGATATATCCCACGAAAAACTGGATAAGACATTTCAGTACAGCATCCCGGATGAGCTTTTATGCGACATCCGTCCGGGTGTGTGCGTGGATATTCCATTTGGCAGCCGCACTATCACAGGCTATGTGATTGAGGTCACGGATAAGCCTGAGTACGACCCGGCAAGGACAAAGCCTCTTATCGGGATAAAGGCAGACTCTGTGGCTGTGGAGGCAAAGCTCATCGCACTTGCGGCATGGATACGGCGCAATTACGGCTCTACCATGAATCAGGCGCTTAAGACTGTTATACCTGTAAAGAAGCAGGCTAAGGAGCAGGTGAGCCGCAGTATTGCACTGAAAATAGACAAGGTAAAGGCAAGGGCGCAGCTTGCGCTTTGCGAGGCAAAAAAACAAAAGGCAAAGGCCAGGCTTTTTCGTGCGCTGATTGATGCTGATGATGGGGCGCGCCTTGAGTATTCCTTTGTGACAGGCAAGCTGTCGGTGTCGGCTGCCACTATAAGAGCGCTTGAGCAGAGCGGCTTTATCGAGGTCATCACACAGAGCGGTTACAGAAATCCTGTGGAGCATATGAGTGTGGACACCTATGATAAGGTACTGAATGCCGCGCAGCAGAGTGTGGTTGATGCAATAGAAGGCGACATTGCCGCTGGTCTTAGAAATACTTATCTGATTAAGGGTGTCACCGGAAGCGGCAAGACAGAGGTGTACATGGAGCTTATCGCACACTGTATACAGTCCGGGCGTCAGGCGATTGTGCTGATTCCCGAGATTGCCCTCACTTACCAGACCGTGATGCGTTTTTTTGCCAGATTTGGGAACAGGGTTTCGATAATCAATTCAAGACTTTCAAATGGTGAGCGTTATGACCAGTTTGAGAGAGCTAAGAATGGTGATATTGACATCATGATTGGCCCGCGGTCGGCGCTGTTCACACCTTTTTCAAATTTAGGACTTATCATAATAGATGAAGAGCACGAGAATTCATACAAGAGCGAGTCGGTGCCGCGCTATCATGCCAGGGAGGTGGCGATAGAGTACGCGCGCATGTCCGATGCTATTGTGGTACTTGGCTCTGCAACACCGTCGGTGGATAGCTATTACAAGGCAAAGACAGGCGTTTACAGGCTTTTGGAGCTGGATAAGCGTGTGGACGACAGACCTCTTCCAAAGTGTGAGGTTGTCGATTTGAGGCAGGAGCTTCGTGAGGGAAACCGCTCGATTCTTTCCACCAGGCTTCAGGAGCTTATGGAGGAGCGGCTTCTAAATGGCCAGCAGACCATGCTTTTTTTAAATAGAAGGGGCAAATCGGCATTTATGTCGTGCAGAGCGTGCGGTTTTGTGGTAAAATGTCCTCATTGCGATGTATCACTCAGTGAACATAGCGGCGGAGTGATGGTCTGTCACTACTGCGGCTACAGACAGCCGGTGCCTAAGGTGTGTCCGAGCTGTGGCTCGAAGTACATTAGCGGCTTTAAGGCCGGCACACAGAAGATAGAAGCGATGGTGGCAAAGCGTTTTCCACAGGCACGTATACTGCGCATGGATTATGACACCACGAGGGCGAAGGATGCGTATGAGAAGATTCTGCAGGCATTTTCCAATCATGAGGCCGATATACTTATCGGTACGCAGATGATTGTAAAGGGACATGATTTTTCAAATGTCACGCTGGTTGGTGTGCTGGCGGCGGATATGTCACTGCATGTGAATGATTTTCATGCGGCGGAGCGCACCTTTGCTCTGCTGACCCAGGCGGCAGGGCGCGCCGGCAGAGGAAAGCTGCCCGGCAATGTGGTTATCCAGACCTACGACCCTGACCACTATGCCATCCGGACTGCCAAAGAGCAGGATTATGAGGCTTTTTACGATAAGGAGATAGAGTACAGGAGGTTTATGCATTATCCACCTGTATGGAATATGCTTTTAGTACATGTCACATCGCCTGATGAGAGTGAGTGCGGCAGCATGGCACAGCAAGTGTACGATATAGCGTCGCAGATGATATCGCATACAGATGAAAATCAAAGCCCTGATGACAGGCATCTGATTCAGCTCATCGGTCCTGCGGATGCGAACATCGCCAAGGTAAATGACATATACCGCAAGGTGATTTACATGAAGACATCTGACTATGCGGCGCTCATTTCCATAAAGGATGTCATAGAGCAGGCTGTGAAAGCTGATACGGCAATGAAACATGCTAATATCTCATTTGATTTCAATCCGATGAGTGGATTTTGATAGATATAGAAGGAGGCAATTATGGCACTTAGAACTATTAGAGTGGAGGGAGACCCTGTACTTGGCAAGGTCTGCAGAGAGGTTACGGAGGTGACTCCAAAGATAGTAACACTTATTGATGATATGCTTGAGACTATGTATGAGGCTAATGGTGTAGGACTTGCCGCACCACAGGTGGCATATTAAAGAGGATCGTTGTTATCGATGTGGGCGAGGGTCCAATCGTGATGATTAATCCTGAAATTATCGAGTCTGACGGAGAGCAGACCGGCGATGAGGGCTGTCTTTCAGTACCGGGAAAAGCCGGACAGGTGACCCGCCCGAATTATGTAAAGGCTCGCTTCATGGGCGAGGATATGAATGAGTATGAGATAGAGGGAGAAGAGCTTTTGGCCAGATGTATCTGCCACGAGCTTGACCATCTCGACGGACATCTCTATGTGGAGAAGGTTGAGGGCGCACTTCACGATGTGACATATGAGGATACACAGGAGTAATCATTAGGATGACATTTGTTATCTGAGCTTGGAAGATATCTGGGAGGCAGTAAGATGAGAGTAATTTTCATGGGAACACCGGACTTTTCGGTGGGAACACTTGAGGCAATTATAGAGGCAGGGCACGAGGTGGCACTGGTTGTCACACAGCCCGACAAGCCAAAGGGCCGCGGCAAGACAATGCAGTATACACCGGTCAAGGAGTGTGCGCTTTCGCACGGTATTGAGGTATTCCAGCCGGTTAAAATAAGAGAGACTGCTAATATAGAGTATCTCAGAAAGTTTAATGCAGATATAATAATTGTGGTTGCTTTTGGACAGATTCTGTCAAAGAGTATTCTTGATATGCCTCGATACGGCTGTATCAATGTGCATGCTTCACTTTTGCCAAAGTACAGAGGTGCGGCTCCTATCCAGTGGGCTGTGATTAACGGTGACGAGTTTACAGGTGTCACTACCATGAGGATGGATGAGGGTGTCGATACCGGCGATATGATTGCAAAGAGTACAGTCAGACTTGCACCTGATGAGACCGGCGGCAGCCTGTTTGATAAGCTCTCAGCAGAGGGAGCAAGGCTGTGTGTGGAGACCATGAAGATGATAGAGGATGGCACTGCAGAGTATACTCCTCAAAACAGCGAGGAGGCTACACATACATCAATGATCAGTAAGGAGCTTGGCTTTATCGACTGGACAAAGCCGGCTGTTGAGATTGAGAGGCTTATAAGGGGCTTAATCCATGGCCGAGCGCATACACCCACCTGAATGGTAAGACATTTAAGGTGTGGAGTGCAAAGGTGATTGACGGCAGCGATGATTATGAGCCGGGCTGTATTTATCATATCGGAAAAAATGATATGTATGTACAGACAGGAAAAGGAGCATTATCTTTAGTAGAGGTACAGCTCCAGGGCAAGAAGCGCATGGATACAGGTTCATTTTTGAGAGGCTGTCATGTGGAAGAGGGCTCATTTTTCACGTTATAGTTATTCATTATAAGTAACTAAAAACATAATTAAATGTGAGTCAATGTTCTCAAAGATACTCAAAATCCAGAGTATTCGTTTGTGCTAACGTCAAAGCAGTCGGAAACGTTGAGAAGTAGCCAGTGCAAGTTGAAACAGTCTTGCTAATTATAGGATAGAACCTTGATGGTAGCGTTTAGACAATGGTAGAAGCCTACGAAAACCAAGTAGCGAAACATAAAATATTAAGAAAGGAAAAGCTATTTAGATGAAAACCTATATCTAATCAATTTAAAGAATTTATAGGTATGTACCGATGGCTTAGTCGGGAATTTACGACTGTGGAGTGTACAAGAACTTGTGAGTAGCGTATTGTTTATAATCGCCAAAGCATACACATTGAAGCAGTAACTACAAATCGTGAGATTGTAGCGAATCATCTAGCATATACACATTTGTATATGTTTTTAGTAGCAGAGATGATACATGGGATATTATTACTGGGATCCGACATATATACTCGTTGTGATAGGTGCAGTGATATGTATGATTGCATCGGCAAGAGTTAAAGGTACATTTAATAAATACTCACAGCTAAGAAGCATGTCAGGCATGAATGGCGCACAGGTAGCTCAGAGAGTGCTTCAGGCGGCAGGCATATATGATGTGCAGGTGCGTCATGTGTCAGGCAGTCTGACGGACCACTATGATCCGCGCACCAAAACAGTGAATTTATCTGATCCTGTGTACAATGCCACATCGGTCGCAGCACTTGGCGTAGCAGCCCATGAGTGTGGACACGCTATACAGCATGCGAAAAGCTATGCTCCTCTTTCAATCAGGAGTGCACTTGTGCCTATAGCTAATTTTGGCTCAATGCTTGCATGGCCGGTCATACTTATCGGCTTATTATTTAACACACGCTCGTCAGGGCTTATTATTGATATAGGCATATTGCTGTTTTCGGCAGCAGTGCTTTTCCAGCTCGTGACATTGCCGGTAGAGTTTGATGCTTCAAGACGTGCGCTTGTCATGCTTCGTACACAGGGCATACTTGCAGATGACGAGCTTAGGTACACAAGAAGGGTGCTCAAGTCAGCGGCACTTACCTATGTAGCCAGTGCGGCGGCTGCTATTTTACAGCTCCTTCGTATAATACTTATCACAAACGGACGCAGACGGGACGACTGATATTGTTTTAGCTGCTGTTTGCCTGTGATTTTACAGGGTGGCAGTTCAAATTGGATATATTAGTTAGAAAATTAAATGTATATGTAACTATTCGGAAACATCATCATGATAAATAATCATAGTAAAAATAATCATAATAATAAAAATAGCCAAATAAACAAAAATAATATACCGGGCAGACCGGCAAAATCAAACGTGACAGCGCATAATGAGCACTCTGTAGATACGCGTGAGCTTGCCCTTGAGATGCTTATTGAGATTAATGAGCGTGGAGCATTTTCACATATCGTGCTTCGTAGTGTGCTTGACAAGTATCAGTATCTGTCAAAGCAGGACAGAGCCTTTATGACGAGGCTTGTTGACGGCACTATCGAGTATATGCTGCAGCTTGACTACATCATAGACTCTTTTTCAAAGACAAAGGTAAGGAAGATGAAGCCCTTCATCAGAAACCTTCTTCGCATGAGCGTTTACCAGATAAAGTACATGGACGCGGTGCCGGATTCGGCCGTATGCAATGAGGCGGTGAAGCTTGCAAAGAGGCATAAGTTTGCACAGCTTTCGGGCTTTGTAAACGGTGTACTCAGAAATATTGCAAGAAATATAGATTCAGTACAGTTTGATACCTTAAGCATCCGATACTCTATGCCACAGTGGATAGTGGACAGATTTGTTGCGGCATACGGAGAGAAGAAGGCAGAGGAGATTTTCAAGGCCTTTCACAATAAGAGCACAATTAGCATCAGGACAAACCTGACCAGGTGTACTCCGGATGAGCTTCGCGCGACGCTTGAGGCAGAGGGTGTGACGGTCACAGCGGTTGATGAACTTAATTATGCATTTGTTATATCTGGATTTGATTATTTGAATGGCTTGCAGAGCTTCAGAGACGGACTTTTCTATGTGCAGGATATAAGCTCAATGCTTGTCGCACAGACGGCTGCTCCAAAGAAGGGCGACTATGTGATAGATGTATGCGCAGCACCGGGCGGCAAGAGCACCCATATAGCTGAGCTTTTGCGGGGAAGCGGCCATGTGTTCGCGCGTGACCTGACCGATAACAAGGTCGATATGATTGAGGAAAATATAGACAGGCATGGTCTTAACAATATGTCGGCAGAGGTGTGGGATGCCACAGTATTTGATGCTGATTCGGCGGGAAAGGCAGATATACTGATCTGTGATCTGCCGTGCTCAGGGCTTGGAGTGCTCGGCAGAAAGAAGGACATCCGCTACAAGATGACACCTGAGTCTGTAGATGAGCTTGTCGTTCTTCAAAGACAGATACTTGATACCGTGCATACATACGTGAAGCCAAACGGAGTGCTCGTGTACAGTACATGTACGATAGATGAGGCTGAGAATGAGGACAATGTGAGGTGGTTTATTGAAAAGCATCCGGAGTTTGAGCTGGATAAGAGCTTTGCTGAGGGCACCGGAATGAAACAGATACTGCCCGGTGAGCATGGAAGTGACGGATTCTTTATTGCAAGATTCATAAAAAGTAAATTATGATATTAAAATAAATCATGAATTAATAAATATAAATTGGTTCGAATTAGAAGAATTTGTTTATGCAGATTTAAATGATGAATTTTAATTACGAAACCAGATTTCAGGATATAATTAGTGAAGTAATAAACAATAAGCAAAACAAATAAGAAAAAACATTTATAAAACAATAGTTAAATGCAGACTTAATAAAAATGATATGGAACAGATAAAAGAACAACTAACTGACATCAAATCAATGAATATGGACGAGCTCACAGAGTTTATCATATCGCTCGGAGAGAAGAAATTCCGTGCGAAGCAGATATATGAGTGGATTCATGTGAAGCATGTGGACAGCTTTGATGAGATGACCAATATTTCAAAAAGTTCATACAGGTATTAAAGGACAATGCAATACTCATCTCGCTAAAAAAAGAGGAGGTGCAGGTGTCAAAGCTCGACGGCACGAGAAAATATCTCTTTGCACTTGATGATGGCAACGTCATAGAAAGTGTACTTATGAAGTACAAGCATGGAAACTCTGTATGCATATCTTCGCAGGTTGGCTGCAGGATGGGGTGCAGATTCTGTGCATCTACTCTTGATGGTCTCGTTAGGGGGCTTAGGCCGTCTGAGATGATTGACCAGATTTATCAGATAGGCAAGGACATAGGAGAGCGCATCTCAAATGTAGTTGTCATGGGGACAGGTGAGCCGCTTGACAATTACGACAATCTGCTGCGCTTTATAGAGCTTCTTACTGATGAAAACGGTATCAATATCAGCCAGCGCAATCTGACAGTTTCCACATGTGGTCTCGTACCGCGCATGAGACAGCTTGCAGATGAAAAGCTTTCTATCACGCTGGCGCTTTCACTGCATGCCTCCAACCAGGAAAAGAGAAAAGCTCTCATGCCGGTTGCAAACAGCTATGATATACATGATGTGGTCGATGCATGCAAATATTATTTTGCACAGACCGGCCGCAGAGTCACCTTTGAGTATAGCCTGGTAGGCGGAGTGAACGATACAGCCGAGGATGCAACAGAGCTTTCGGCACTCGTGCATGGCATGAACTGCCATATAAATCTGATTCCGGTAAACCCGATAAAGGAGCGCGACTACGTGCAGTCCAACAAGGGTGTTATAGAGGCTTTTAAAAATAGGCTTGAAAAAAACGGAATTAATGTTACTATTAGAAGGGAAATGGGCAGAGATATAGACGGTGCCTGTGGACAGCTTCGCAAGAAGCATATAGATAAAGAGAGAGGAATAAACTAGATGAAGACGTTTTCCATTACGGATGCAGGTGCTATTCGTGAGATGAATCAGGATTTTTATTTCTCGTCTGACACTGCAGTAGGAAATCTTCCGAATCTTTTCATCGTAGCAGATGGAATGGGAGGACACAAAGCCGGTGACTATGCTTCCAGATACACTATAGAGCGTGTGGTTGCATCGGTATCGAGAAATGCCGGGGATGAACCGGTATCCATCATCAAAGAGGCTATCAACAAGGCAAATGAGCTTTTGGTGGCTGAGTCTCGTGAGGATGAAGCTAAGCGTGGAATGGGTACCACCTTAGTCGTAGGAACTATTATAGGAAACAAGCTTTTTGTGGCCAATATAGGTGACAGCAGGCTTTATATTGTAGGTGGCACAGAGCAGATCAGACAAATTACCAGGGATCATTCACTGGTTGATGAGATGGTCAGGATGGGTGAGATAAATGCCGACGAGGCGAGAGTTCATCCGGACAAGAATATCATCACGAGAGCTGTCGGGGCAGCAGATCATGTGGAGGCAGATTTTTTTGAGGTCGAGCTATGTGAGGACGACAGGATTCTTCTGTGTACAGACGGACTTACCAATATGGTGAGAGATAAAGAAATATGCGATACTATTAGGCAAAATGATAATATCGAGACAGCAGCGTCACAGCTTGTCGCCATGGCCAATGCAAACGGTGGCCGCGATAATATCACAGTAATGATTATTAAACCATTTTAAGACGAGGTAATAACAGATGTTAGAGATAGGAAGTTTTTTATCGGATCGATATGAGATCCTAAGCAAGGTTGGCGCAGGCGGCATGTCTGATGTATACAAGGCAAAAGACCATATACTGAGCCGTTTTGTAGCTATAAAGGTTTTAAAGCAGGAGTTTTCGGAGGATAGTTCATTTGTGACCAAGTTCCGTGCTGAGGCACAGTCAGCAGCAGGACTTGAGCATCCAAATATCGTAAATATCTATGATGTAGGCAGCGAGAATGGTCTGTACTACATTGTCATGGAGTATGTCGAGGGTATCACACTTAAGACTTATATCGAGAAAAAGGGCCAGCTGTCATTCAAGGAGTCTGCAAGTATTGCAATCCAGGTGGCAAGGGGCATAGAGGCCGCTCACAATAAAAATATCATTCACCGTGATATCAAGCCGCAGAATATCATTATTTCTACAGATGGCAAGGTAAAGGTGACAGACTTTGGAATTGCAAAGGCTACATCTTCAAATACAATAAGCTCAGATGTGATGGGCTCAGTACACTATGCATCTCCGGAGCAGGCAAGAAACGGCTTCGTCGATGGCAGAAGTGATATTTACTCACTGGGAATCGTAATGTTTGAGATGGTTACAGGCCGTGTGCCGTTTGACGGTGACACCACAGTGGCAGTTGCACTGCAGCACCTACAGGAGGAGATTGCAAGGCCAAGCATCTACGCACCGGATCTGCCAATCAGCTTTGAGAAAATCATCTTAAAGTGTACACAAAAGACACCGGACCGCAGATACCAGACTATTGAGGAGCTTCTCACAGACATAAGGCGCTCTCTTGCGCATCCTGATGAGGATTTCGTCACAATAGCACCACTCGTTGACGGTGGCAAGACCAAGGTTATAAGCCCGGAGGAGCTTGACAAGATAAAAGAGGGCAGAGGTGTCGCAGAGGACTTAAACGATGATGATACCGATGCAGATGATGATGAGTATGCTGACGATGAAGACGATGATGATGAATATGATGAGTCACTCTTAGACGACGATGATGACGAAGAAGACGAAGACGATGATGATGACGGCAAGCTTTTAAATCCAAAGATGGATAAAGCAATCACAATCATGGGTATAGTAACAGCCGTAATCATTGTAATAGTTATCATATATCTTGCACTTTCAGTGGCAGGAGTGTTTAAGTTTGGCGGCAAAAAGAACTCAGAGTCACAGCAGACAGAGTCACAGACACAGACCGAGTCTGAATCAGAGTCAGAGACACAGACTGAGACAGAGGGCCAGATGATTGACATCAGAGGCATGTCAGTGGAGGATGCTCAGAAGGCAGTAGACCGCTTAAAGCTTGACCTCACAGTATTTGCATTTGAGACAAAGCAGTCAGATGAAAAGGATGGCACAATCCTTGAGCAGGATGTCAAGGCCGGAGATACAGTAAAGCGTGGTTCACAGATTAATGTAGTTATCGCAGGAAAAGGTGATAGTACATCAGAGATGGTCAAGATACCAAGTGTAATCGGAAAGACCAAGAGCTCGGCAAAGAGTACACTCGAGTCAGCAGGCTTTAGTGTCACCTTCGAGTATGGAGATTACAATGACAGTGTAGCAGCAGATGTAGTAACAGCACAGTCACCATCAGCAAAGAAACAGGCCGCAAAGGGCAGCACAGTAACAGTCACCCTCTCACCGGGCCAGAAGCCAATCACCGTGCCAAACGTAGTAGGTGCCTCACAGTCACATGCAGAAAGCGCCCTCGCAGGAGCAGGGCTCAAGTACACCTATGCCGACTCCCAGTACAGCGACACCGTACCAGCCGGCAGCGTAATCAGCCAGACCAAATCCGGTGAAACCGTAGCCGCAGGCACCACAATCACACTTACACTCAGTAAGGGTAAGCAGGAGATATCGACTAACGTAAGTAAAGGAATTAGTTATAGTGGAGAGGGAACTGTAGTAAAAGCAGAGTATAAGCTTGTAGGTAAAAGTGGAACTGTATACGATAAGGGTTCATATGAAAATACGTCATCATTTACAGTTTCCGGAACAATGAAAGAAGCTACAGGAAGTATTGTGGTTACTTGGACAGTTCAGACAGGGGAAACAGATGAAGCAGGAAATCCTGCAACTGTCACACTTGATCCAGTAACGTATAGCGTGCCATAAGCATAAGAGAAGTTAAATAATTATTATAAACCGGAATAGCAAAAAAGAAGTAGATATTGCCATAGCTTGGGGCAGCACAAGGAAAACGAGCCGTAGCGCAGCTACGTCAAGTTTTCCGTATCGCCATCGTATTTGTAAATACACACAATACATGTCTTTATTGTAGCCACCGGATAGCACCCACGAAGTGGTGCAATCCGCACCCCACTACCACACCAACCCGCGGACGAAAACCTGAACTCGCGGAGAGGAACTAAGGAAGCGGGGCAGGCATGTGTTCCGAGAAAAAAATATGAATTGCCCCGGGGTGCCATAAACCTACCGAGGAAAGAACATGGCAGAGCAAGCCATAGCCTGTCCGTAGGAGAGCCCGGGGCTGGCTTCATATTTTTTTAGAGGAATATATGCCTGCCCCCGCCACCCACACAACCTCAAAGCGCGGCATGCACCCCGCCGAAAGCGTGACTCCTGCAAATACAAAAGCACACAAGGAAAACCATGACAGGAAAAATTATTAAAGGAATTGCCGGCTTCTACTACGTCTATGTAGAAGAAACCAAAGAAGCAAAAGAAACTGCCACAGGCGGCACTCTCTACGAGTGCAAAGCAAAAGGCACCTTCAGAAAACAAAAGATAAAGCCACTGGTAGGCGATATCGTCGACATAGCAGTCCTCGATGATGAAAAGCACATAGGCAATGTCGAGCGTATACTGCCACGGAAAAACGAACTTATCAGGCCGGCTGTGTCCAATATAGACATGGCCCTGGTTATTTTTGCATCCGCAAAGCCGGATCCCAATTTCAACCTGCTTGATAGGTTTTTGTGTATGATGGAGTACCAGCATGTGCCGGTCACCATATGCTTCAACAAAAAGGATCTAATCACGCCCCAAAAGCAGCAGGAGCTTAAAAGCATATACGAGCCGGCAGGCTACAGAGTGATGTTTACCAGCACGAAAACCGGCGAGGGTATAGATGAGATAAAGCACGTTTTAGAGGGAAGGACAACCACGGTTGCAGGCCCCTCAGGTGTTGGCAAGTCATCTATCATCAACTGTCTGCAGGATGATGTGCAGATGGAGACAGGGCACATAAGTGAGAAAATAGAGCGCGGAAAGCACACGACCAGACATTCTGAGATTATCCCGATAAAGGATGGCACGTATATCATGGATACACCGGGCTTTAGCTCGATGGATGTGCCGGGCTTTGAAAAGGAAGATCTGTGGACATGTTATCCGGAGTTTGTAGAATATGAGCCGTATTGCAGGTTTCAGGGCTGCAGTCATATAAATGAGCCGGACTGCGGTGTCAAGGAGGCTCTTTCAGAAGGGAAAATATCGCAGGTGCGGTATGATAATTATAAGCTTTTATATGAGGAGCTTAAAAACAGACAAAAGTATTAATTTAAAGCATAATCAAACGGAGGAAAACATGAACTGCTTATCACCATCAATTTTATCAGCGGATTATTCAATACTTGGAGAGCAGCTTAAGCAGCTTGACGAGGCCGGAGCACAGTATGTGCATATAGATGTTATGGACGGCAGCTTCGTTCCAAGCATATCGATAGGACTGCCTGTCATAAAGACAATCAGAAAGTGCACAGATCGCATGTTTGATGTGCATCTGATGATAGATGAGCCGGTCAGATACATAGATGATTTTGCGGCGGCAGGCGCTGACATCATCACAGTCCATGCGGAGGCATGTAAGCATCTTGACAGGACAATCGAGGCAATAAAGGAAAAGGGCATACTGGCAGGTGTAGCATTAAATCCGGCTACTCCGCTCTCAGCCATAGAGTATGTGCTTCCTAAGGTGGATATGGTGCTTATCATGACGGTAAATCCGGGCTTTGGAGGACAAAAGCTTATTCCGTACACTGTAGACAAGGTGCGCGACCTAAAGGCGCTTCTTGAGAAAACCGCAAACAAGGCTGATATAGAGGTGGACGGTGGTGTCAATCTGGAGAATGTTGAGACACTGCTTGCGGCAGGAGCCAATATCATTGTTGCGGGAAGTGCGGTGTTTAGCGGAGATATAGAAGAAAATGTAAAGGGTTTTCTGAATATCATGATGTAACAGATGCAGGTTAAAACGGAAATGCTTCCGGGGCTTAAGCAAATGTGGATATGTTATTAAGGAGAGGGTGGATAAAATGCGGTATTTGATTGTATGTGGTGGAAAAATAGATAAGGAATTTGGCTTAAACGAGATAAAGACTGACGGAATAGATGCTATCATTGCGGCTGACAGCGGAATGGATTTTCTGTACGAAAACGGTGTCACACCTGATATAATTGTAGGTGATTTCGATTCGACTACGACAAATGCATTGGAGTATTTTGAGAGAAAGGGACAGACTGAGATACGCAGGCTCAATCCCATAAAGGATGATACCGATACAGAGTATGCCATAAGACTGGCAATAAGCGAGGGAGCACGAAGCATAGTGCTGCTTGGAGCAACAGGCAGCAGAATAGACCATGTGCTTGGAAATATTTCACTTTTGGGAATAGGATTGGAAAGTGGAACTGATATCAGCATTATCGATACAAACAACCGTATAAGGATGGCAGATAAGCCGGTAACCATTGAAAAATCAGCACAGTATGGCAGGTTTGTCTCTCTTATAGCACTGACAGACGACAATGAGGTAAGCCTTAAGGGCTTTAAGTATCCTGTTACGGATTATTCCTTTGACAGATTTACATCGCTTGGCATATCCAATGAAATAGTCGATGATCACGCACTGATTGATATCCATAGAGGAAAATTTATCATTATTGAGTCAAAAGATTGACTTTTTAGGAGTTTTGGTCTACTATGGTTTTAGGATTATTTCGGAAAAGCCTGATTACAGGAGGATTGATATACACTGTGTCGGCTTTGGAACATGATGGGGTAATTAGATGATAGAGAAGTATTATAGCGGGGTAATCGAGCAGATTTACAATCGCATAGGAAAAGAGACTCGAAATATCGTAATGGCGAATTATAGCAATGATTTTTCGATTGAAAATCTTGAGGTTATAAGACGTTATCAAAGCAATGAGGATAACGTCTTTTTTGCATACAGTGAGTTCTCTTACAATACGCTGGTCGGAGCTTATGAGCCATTTTTGGACATCATATGCAATATGCACAGGCGCTTTATAGGCGGAAGCTTTGATGATTTCCAGAAGGAGTGCGGTGTGTACTATCTGCACAGACAGGTGTTAAACAGCTATTATGAGACAGGTGAGTGCTTCAGAGAGGAGACAGTGCTGTTAAATGAGGTGGCATATGAGCAGAGACGCATGACGATGGCCATAGCTGACATGCTCAAGAAGCTTTCTGAGGTGAAGCCTTTGATGATTGTGATAAACAGATTCCAGATGGCGTCTAAGAGTTCAATTGAGACCATCAAGTATCTGATTGACAATCCATGCGCCAATATCGGTATCGTGTTAGGTGTCAATGCCATAGTCAAGGGTACTGACAGTACTGTTGAGGTGTGGGATCGTATAGTTGAGTCGCTTGAGGACAGGAGCGCCATATACTATATAGGCAGTGCCGGACCGCTTAAAAATAACGTAAAAACTACAAATGATGATGAGCTGTATATCACTATGAACTTTGAGCAGAGCATCCAGGAAGCATCAAATATCATGGAGTTTCTGGATTTTGAGCAGGCAAGGAGAGGCTGCCGCATTATAGAGCATAAGCTTAAGTTTGAGGATGCATGGATTGATGAGAAAAGCCTGCGCCGCTTTTATATGGTCTATGCAAGGACGTCTGTTTTACTTGGAGAGATGTCCAAAGCGATTGAGCTCACGAATGAATACAAGGCGCTGATACCGGAAAATGACAGTGAGCATTATCTTTCGCTGTATTATTTCATGAAGGGCACCTGCTATATGTATCAGGGCAAGCTTGAGAAGGCCGGAAACAGTGCAAAGAGTGCCTATGACTATGCAGTTTTGGCAGAGGATGACACACTGATATTTAAGGCAGAGCTTTTGTCAGTCATGATAAAGATGTCAGGCTGGTACAATATATTCTTCTGTGTACAGGATATACCTGTCAGTGATGAAATTATAGAAAAGCTCATAAAGCACGGCTACAGGAATCATTTGGCACATATATATATTTACGCATACGACAATAGCCGGGATGTGGTGAAGCAGTCCTTTTATGATGAATCATTACTAAAGCATTTTACGAAGGGGCTTGAGCTTGCGAAGGAGATAGGAAATGAGCAGCTTGTGTATGATGCATATCAGAAGACTATTATGCTTGCCAGCACAAGCGGTCTCAATGAGATAGCCTTTTTATATGTTATCCGTACATACGAGTTCATGAAGGGGCACGGCAATATATATGTTGCGAGAGTGCTTACGTCTATAGGCTACAATTTAAGTGCCATGGGTAAAAATGAGCTGGTTGACAATTATTACAATGCTGCAATCAATATGTTATATTACCTGAAGATGCCGGAGGATATAGCTGAGGTGTATTATAACAAGTCTCTTAACTATATCATGCAGGGCAATTATAAGGAGGCTGTCCATGCACTTTTAGTTGCCATGAATACTATTATAAAGCTTCATCTAAACAGCTTAAGAGTGTGCAACACGAGTAAGGTATATGCGCTTCTTGCGCTTGCATCTATATTTTCGGGTGACAGATTCAGCTGTGAGCGCTATCTGCTCAGCTGCAAGCAGTTTCTTAATTATGTCATCTACAGAGTAATTGACACCACAAGAACTGAGGCAGTCCATGACTATTCCAGATGCGATGATGAGATGTTCCTTTACTCCTTTGCATCAGCCATGCTCTTGTGGCACGATGGTGAAAAGGAAGAAGCCTTTTTACGTTTTGAGGATGCGGAGAGATATCTCGTTAATGCGGAGGGAAACGAATTTTTTGCATATTCGATATACAGGGAAAGCAGGATGAAGCTGTTTGAGCTGCTCGGCAAAAATGAGCTTATAGAGCATGAGAGAATACTTTTAGAGGCACACAATAAAAGGATGCATGAAATAGCAGAGGCAGCTCCGCTTGACATGTTAAAAAATATCAACCTAGAGTCACTGAGTGATGGCCATATCAATGAGCGGCAGATTAATATGCTTGTAAAGCAGCATGGGCTCGAAAAGGATTATCAGGGCTCAAAGCGTCAGATGGAGTTTATTTCCATATGGCAGACTATTATCGATGTCAATGACCAGAAGAAGGACACCATGATTGAAAATGCCATGAGCAATTTCATCAATCATTTCAGTCTTGACTGTGCGCTGATCATAGATCTGCACGCGAAGGAGCCACAGGTGCTTTATAATGATACGGGCTGTGATATGACAGATGAGGTTATAAAGGGCATATGTGATATCATGATAGACTATCCGGAGGGCATTGCCACATCAAAGATTGCAGAGGGCTTCTACGAGTATGAAAATGTCATCTCGTATTTCGGCGTGGATGATGTATGCTCATTTGTCGCAGTGCCTTTTATCAAGAATGATGCACTTTCAAGTGTACTCATAGCATATGTGCGCATGAAGGACAACTGGCATGGCTCAATCGAGCGATACATGCTCAATGAGGATGATCTGAGCATTTTCAAGCTGTTATTCAGAGAGCTTGAGTATTCCATTGCCCGTATTGAGGCAAATGAGAAGGCCAATGAGATGAACAAGAGGCTGAAGCAGGCAGCTGTCACTGACATGCTTACCGGTATCTATAACAGAGCAGGTATGTATCAGGAGATTGAAAAGCTTGAAAAGCGCATAAGTGTTACATCCGGTGGAATGGATGTGGGGCTTATGTTTATTGACCTGGACAACTTCAAGCATTATAATGATACGTATGGTCATGATGTGGGAGATTTGATACTTAAGGAGATGGCCTTTGTGTTCAAGGAAGTTGCTAAGGACAGAGGCTTTGTGAGCAGATATGGCGGTGATGAGTTCATCATAGTCATTGAGTCATGCGCCAGATACGAGCTTGAGAATATTGCAAAGGATATCTATGCGAGGATTGCAGAGGCGGATGGCTTCAGCAGCCAGATAAAGAAATATCTCAACCATGACGTTGAGTTTAATGAGGAGAAGAATATCACCTGCTCCATCGGCATTTCATATGAGAGAAATGTTACCAGTGAGAGTCAGATTACCGAGCTCATTAAAAAGGCGGACGATCTGATGTATACAGTAAAGACAGGCGAGAAAGGACACTATGCATTCTTTTAAATCAGATGAATTTAAGATAAGAGTACTGACAAAGGATGATGCGGAGGAGTACAATGCACTGCTTCGTTATGCTTTTCAGGTAACAGAGGCAGATCTTGCCGAGACCGGTTGGAAGGATGATGAAATCAAGCAGTCGAAGTTTCCGGTGCTTGAGAGAGCTGATGTGCTTGGCTGCTTCAATATCATAGACAAAAAAGAGGAGCTTGTGGCTCAGTTTGCGGTATATCCGCTCGATATGAATATATACGGCGAGCGCTACGAGGTGGGCTTTGTCACAAGTGTTTGCACGTATCCTGAGTATACCGGTCATGGCCTCATGAAAAAGCTCATGAGAAAGAGTCTTACGAGAATGCGCGACAGCAACAAGTCGTTTGCTCTTTTGTACCCATACTCCATACCTCTTTACAGAGGGCTTGGCTGGGAGATTATCTCAAACAAGATGACATATGTGATAAAGGACAGACAGATTCCCACAAAGCTTAAGGAGCCGGGCTATGTGCGCCGTGTGCAGTGGGATGACGAGCAGTTTAAGAAGCTTCATACTCACTTTGCCGCAAAGACGCATGGCTGTCTGTACAGAAACAATCTGGCTTGGGAGGAGTACTTCCGCTGGGATGAGGATGATACGATGGTCGCCATCTACTACAACGAGGATGATGAACCGTGCGGCTATATGGTATATCTTATCAGCTCCGATGTCATGCACATCAAGGAGCTCATCTACTTAAACCGTGAGGCGCAGCTTGGCCTGTGGGAATACATTCATGCGCATGATTCCATGATAGATGAGGTCAGAGGCAACAACTATTACAGCGAGCCTATCGCCTTTGAGCTCGACGACAGTGATATAAAGGAGACAATCAGACCATACGCCATGGGCAGAATCATCGACGTGGCGCAGTTTATTTCACAGTACAACTGTGACCCTGATGGTCCAAGCGGCTGCTTTAGCTTCGAGATAGAGGATGAGCTTCTGCCATGGAACAATGGCACATTTGTCATTGATTTTGAGAAAGGGCACTGTGCTCTCACCGACAAAAATCCACAGTATCACCTAAGCATGTCTATTGGCACGTTTACCACACTGCTTTTAGGCTACAAGAGTGCTGAAGCTTTTGCAGATGGGCAAAATACAGACTACGTACGATGCTGTTGCAAAGCTTGACGATATTTTATATCATGAGATACCATATGTATCTGACTACATATAATGATAAAAGGTCAAAAGGTAAAGGAAAATAATATGTCAAATTATGTGATTAGCTGCTGTTCAACAGCAGATCTTACCAGGGAGCATATGCTCGAGAGAAATATTAAGTACGCATGCTTTCACTATGAGCTTGATGGTAAAGAATATATGGATGATTTAGGACAGTCCATGCCACTGCCGGATTTCTACAAGGCAATGGAGGCAGGTGCCATGACAAAGACCTCGCAGATCAATCAGGAGGAGTACATGGAGTACTTCAGACAGTTTCTGGATGAGGGATATGATGTGCTTCACTGTACACTAAGCTCCGGTATATCAGGTACAGTCAACTCGGCAAGGCTTGCAAAGGAGGCTCTCGAGGAGGAATACCCTGACAGAAAGATATATGTGATTGATTCGCTGGCAGCATCGTCAGGCTTTGGTCTTTTGATGGATAAGCTCGCTGACCTTAGGGATAGCGGCATGGATATTGATACACTGGCTGATTGGACCATGGAGCACAGACTTGAGGTGAATCACTGGTTCTTCTCATCAGACCTTACATTTTTTATCAGGGGCGGCCGTATCTCAAAGACCGCGGGATTCGTTGGAAATGTGCTGAATATCTGTCCTTTCATGAATGTGAGCAATGAGGGAAAGCTTATTGTGCGTGAGAAAATCCGCACCAAAAAGAAGGCAATAAAGGAGATGCTTGTGAAGATGCAGGCACTCTGCAAGGATGGTGCCGATTATTCGGATAAGGTCTATATATCGAATTCTGCATGCTATGAGGATGCTAAAGCCGTAGCTGATCTGATTGAGGCTGCCTTCCCTAAGATGAAGGGCAAAGTAGAGATAAATGATATCGGTACGACTATAGGAAGCCACACCGGTCCGGGAACAGTTGCATTGTTTTTCTGGGGTAATAAGAGAGAGGATTAGCCGGATATTTTAGCCTAAATATCTGATTAGAATAATCAAAATCAATAAAGTTGATTATTTTTTTATAAAAAATTAAATTACATCAATCAAAGTGATTAAATATAATCATTCCAATAACTGCGCTTATGTGTTACAATTATATCAGTTCAAACGAAAAGAGGTTTTAAGATGAAAGGATATGAAAAATACGAGCGCAGTTATTTTCTGCCTCCTGAATGCACTTATGACTGGGTTAAGAAGGATTATATAGATAAAGCACCACTGTGGTGTTCGGTTGATTTACGTGATGGCAACCAGGCTCTGATCGAGCCGATGAGTCTTGAGGAGAAGCTTGACTTCTTTAAGATGCTTGTAGATATAGGCTTTAAGGAAATCGAGGTAGGTTTCCCGGCAGCCTCTGAGACAGAGTTCAATTTCACGAGAGCTCTTATTGAGAGGGATATGATTCCTGATGATGTTACTATACATGTGCTGACACAGGCCAGAGAGCATATCATCAAGAAGACCTTCAAGGCACTTGAGGGAGCACCGAGAGCAGTTGTACATCTGTACAATTCCACATCTGTTGCACAGCGTGAGCAGGTGTTTAAGAAGTCAAAGGAAGAGATAAAGCAGCTTGCAGTTGACGGGGCTGTTTTATTGAGAGATCTTGCAGCAGAGACTGACGGTAATTTCCGTTTCCAGTATTCACCGGAGAGCTTTTCGGGCACTGAGGTGGATTATGCGGTTGATGTGTGCAACGCAGTGCTTGATGTATGGCAGCCAAAGGCTGATAATAAGGCCATCATCAATATCCCTACAACAGTAGAGAATGCTATGCCACATGTTTTTGCCACACAGATAGAGTATATCGACAAGCACCTCAAGTACAGAGACGGAGTAGTGCTTTGCTTACATCCTCATAATGACAGAGGCTGCGGTGTTGCCACATCAGAGCTTGGTGTGCTTGCAGGAGCTGAGGAGATAGAGGGTACGCTGTTTGGAAACGGTGAGAGAACAGGAAATGTAGATATCGTGACACTTGCCATGAATCTTTACTCACACGGAGTGGATCCACAGCTTGATTTTTCAAATCTGCCTGAGATCAGGGAGAAGTATGAGACATTTACCAGAATGAAGGTAGGCGAGAGACAGCCATATGCGGGAGATCTTGTTTTTTCTGCTTTTTCAGGCTCACATCAGGATGCGATCTCAAAGGGCATGGCATGGAGAGAGGAAAAGAAGCTTGATAAGTGGACGGTTCCATATCTGCCTATAGATCCAAAGGATGTCGGCAGGACATACGAGGCTGATGTTATCCGTATCAACAGCCAGTCAGGAAAGGGCGGAGTGGCATATATCCTTAAGCAGAGCTTCGGTATCAATGTGCCACAGCAGATGAGAGAGCAGGTCGGATATATGGTCAAGCAGGTATCGGACGAGGAGCACAAGGAGCTTTCACCTGAGTGGGTACACAGTATCTTTACAGACAATTATGTGGATTTTCATCCATATTTCACTATACCAGAGTGCCACTTTAAGCAGGTAAACGGCATTTTCGCAGAGGCAGTTATTTTACACAATGACAGCACCAGAAAGGTAGATGCCAATGGAAACGGCCGTCTCGATGCAGTCAGCAATATAATTAAGCAGTATTTTGATATCAGCTTTGAGCTCACTGTATACGAGGAGCATGCGCTTTCGCATGGATCTTCATCAAAGGCTATGGCATATGTGGGTATCACAGTTGACGGCAGTATGTTCTGGGGCGCAGGTGTGGATGAGGATATCATCAAGGCATCAATCGGAGCGCTTGTTGTTGCGGTAAACCATTATCTTGCCACCAAGGCTGACAGTCACGTGAAGGATGAGCGCTATATTGCCATGCTCAACTTCATCCAGGCCAACTACAAGACGGTATCGCTTGCAGACATGGCTGCACAGTTCAACCTGACAGAGCCGTATATCTCCAAGTACATAAAGGAGAAGTCAGGCAAGACTTTCGGAGAGCTGGTCACCAATGCCAAGATGAAGAAGGCACGCACACTGCTGAGAAACAGCATCACAACTGTTGAGAATATCGCAATCGAGGCAGGATATCAGAACGTGGAGCATTTTAACAGACAGTTCAAGAAGCTGTATGGAATGACACCGCTTGAGTACAGAAATTCAAGCACAAAATAAGCGGATGCAGCATTTTAATATAACCGGATCAATATGCCAAATGACAATTCATTCAGCTGTATTGGTCCGGTTTGCTTTTTAGTACTGCACTTTTTATGTAAAAATCTGCATTAAAATTGTATAAAAATGGGAACAATGGGCTATTGATTGTATTTTATCAAGTAATTTGTTGTTTTTACAACGGATTATATGTACAATGCGGGTAATAATAAAATAAAAGATAATTATTCAGAACTACTGATAACAAAGCAGATATTGAGAATTTGTGTTTGGGATGAATAGTTATAATAAAAAGCAACTATTTGAATTATAGTTTAAGAAAGAGAGGAACGTACATGAGCAATAAAACTAGCGCAGTTGTTAAGACAAACCCAAGAAAGGCTGTCATGATCGGATGTGGATTCGTTGGTTCGGCATCAGTTTTTGCACTTATGCAGAGCGGTCTTTTTTCTGAGATAGTTCTCATTGACGCTGATAAGGACAAGGCTGAGGGAGAGGCAATGGATATAAGCCACGGTATTCCTTTTGCCAGACCTATGAAGATATATGCAGGTGATTATGATGATGTGGCAGATGCTGCTATCATTGTTATTTCAGCAGGTGCAGGACAAAAGCCAGGAGAAACAAGACTTGATCTGGTAAATAAGAATGTGGCAATCTTCAAGAGCATCATTCCGGAGATTGCAAAGAGAAATTTCGGTGGAATCTTACTTATCGTTGCAAACCCTGTAGATATTTTAACACAGGTGGCACAGAAACTTTCAGGACTTCCGCAGGAGCGTGTCATCGGTTCAGGTACCGTGCTTGACAGTGCAAGACTTAAGTACGCGCTTGGAGAGCATCTTGAGGTGGACAGCCGAAGCGTACATGCATTTATAGTAGGTGAGCATGGAGACAGCGAAGTTGTAGCATGGTCATCAGCCAATGTTTCCGGAGTGGAGCTTCACAAGATGTGCGAGATGAGAGGTCACTACAAGCACAAGGAGAATACAGAGGAAATCGCTGCAAACGTAAAGAACAGTGCTTACGAGATAATTAACAGAAAACATGCGACATATTATGGTATCGCTATGTCGGTCAGACGTATCTGCGAGGTAATCATGCGTGATGAGAAGTCTATTCTTCCTGTTTCACACATGATGCATGGACAGTACGGCATCGACGGTGTGGTTCTCTCAATGCCTGCAATCGTTGGAGCAAACGGAGTGGAGAGCGATATCCCAATCGAGTTAAACGGTGAGGAAGCTTTAAAGCTCAAGGAGTCTGCTGATGCACTTAAGAGCATACTTGACGGGCTTGAGCTGTAAATATCAGGCTCATAATATTAAACTTATATAAAATACTACAAATTCAGTAGGGTTTGGGGTATAATGATAACTGTCGGGCTGCATATATTATGTGCCCGGCGGTTATTTGATTTTATGGCAGATAATTATTTAGAATTACCGGGAAAAAGGAGTATATATAATGAGCGAAAGAAAACAAATCCATCAGGAGTTTCTGACAGGCGAAAGAGCCCTGTTTGCAAGCAACGACCTGGATATATATGATACAATTTTTGATGACGGAGAGTCACCTCTTAAGGAGAGCCATGGCATTAGCCTGACAGGCTGTTTTTTTAGATGGAAATATCCGCTATGGTACTGTAGTGACATAGCTGTAAAGGACTGTACATGGTTTGACATGGCGCGTGCGGGTGTCTGGTATACTGACAATATCTCTGTCACTGATTCAATAGTTGAGGCACCTAAGAACTTCAGGCGCTGCAATAACCTAAAGCTTAAAAATGTGACATTTCCAAATGCCCAGGAGACACTCTGGAGCTGTGATCATGTCGATATCGAGAATGTCTCGGCAAAGGGAGATTATTTTGGCATGAATACAAATAATCTTATCATGAAGAATTTCCAGCTGGTCGGCAACTATTCGTTTGACGGCTCAAGAAATGTAGAGGTGCACGATTCAAAGCTTATCTCAAAGGATGCCTTCTGGAATACGGAAAATGTCACAGTCTATGATTCATTTATTACAGGTGAATACCTTGGCTGGAACGCAAAAAATCTGACACTTATAAACTGCACAATCGAGAGCTTGCAGGGGCTTTGCTACATCGACAACCTCGTTATGAAAAACTGTAAGCTCATAAACACTACATTGGCATTTGAGTATTCTTCGGTAGATGCAGAGATTTGCAGTAAGGTGGACAGTGTTTTAAATCCGACAAGCGGAGTGATAAGGGCAAAGGAGATTGGCACACTGACTATCGAAAAGGACAGAGTTGACCCATCAAAGACTAAGATAATATGTGAGGGAAAATAATCTATGTATGATTTTGATACCGTTGTAGACAGAAGAAATACAGGCTCACTAAAGTGGGATGTGGCAGAAAATGAGCTCCCGATGTGGGTAGCAGATATGGATTTTAAGACAGCACCCCAGATAATAGATGCAATATCAAAGCGTGTTTCTCACGGAGTGTTTGGTATTCCATCATTCCGGATGAGTGGAATGATGCGTATATTTCGTGGTGGGACAGACGCCATGGGTTTAAAATCGAAAGAGACAGCCTGATTTTTTGCACAGGGGTCGTACCGGCCATATCATCTACAGTGCGAAAGCTCACAACACCCGGTGAAAATGTGCTTATCATGACACCGGTATACAATATATTTTTTAATTCCATATTTAATAACGGCGTAAATGTGCAGGAAAGCCCGCTTGGGTACGAAAACGGCAGATATTTTGTGGACTATGACAGGTTGGAGCATGACCTTTCCAATCCACAGACCACGCTTATGATATTTTGTAACCCTCACAATCCGTGCGGTATCATCTGGACAAAGGATGAGCTTGCGAAAATAGGTGCACTCTGCAAGAAGCACAATGTGACGGTCATATCAGACGAGATACACTGCGACATCACAGCACCGGGAAAATCATACGTGCCGTTTGCGGCAGCATCGGAGGACTGCGCCGATATAAGCATCACCTGTATTGCTCCGACCAAGTGCTTTAATATGGCTGGCTTACAGACTGCGGCAGTGATGGTGCCAAATAAATTTTTGCGCCACAAAGTATGGCGCGCATTAAATACAGACGAGGTGGCGGAGCCAAACGCATTTGCCATCACGGCAGCAGTTGCAGCATTCACAAAGGGTGAGCCGTGGCTTGAGGAGCTCAGAAAATATCTCTGGGAAAACCGCAAAACAGTCTGCAGCTTCATGGCAGAAAACCTGCCGCAGATACATGTAGTGGATGCCGATGCGACATACCTCATGTGGCTTGACTGCAGTGCACTCACAGATGATTCTGTGGCATTTACGCAGATGATTCGCGAAAAGACAGGCCTTTATCTGTCGGAGGGAGCTGAGTTTGGAGGCAATGGCTGTTACTTTGTGCGATTGAATATCGCATGCCCCGGTTCAGTGCTTATGGAAGGGCTGGAAAGGTTAAAAAGAGCTCTCGTTTAAGCTGAATATGTACATTTTTTAAAATAAATAAGACCGGTGATCAGCCGGTCTTATCTGGTATAATTAAACATTTATGGCATACAAGATTTAGAAATATATCATGCATACGTTTGTTTTCTGATTCGATAGTTAGTATACACTAACAGGAATTAGAAGTCAATAACAAATATGGGATTTTGATATTTTTTTGGATTTTTATAAATCACGTACAAATCAAAAGAAAAGTTTTGCAAACAATAAAATGTATGTTATAATAATATAACTGAATTAAAACGAACGAAAATAAACTCACGGGGGTATTCGAAATGCGAAACAATGAATCATCAGAAAACTATTTAGAGACCATACTTATTCTCAGCAAGAAGCTTCCTGTGGTACGCTCAGTTGATATAGCAAATGAGCTTGGATTTAAGAAATCCAGCGTGAGTATAGCCATGAAAAACCTTAGAGAGAAGAACAATATCACAGTTAGTGATGCAGGATTTATCACACTCACAGAGTCAGGAAGACAGATAGCAGAGATGATATACGAAAGACATGAGCTTTTGTCAGAGTGTCTTGAGAAGCTTGGTGTTGATAAGGAGATTGCAGCAGAGGACGCATGCCGTATAGAGCATGTCATCAGTCCTGAGAGCTTTGAAGCAATCAAGAAGCATATACATAAGAGCTGATATATGAAACCAGTACCGCATGGTACTGGTTTTTTAGTGTATCGTTTTTCTTGTATATATGATAAAAATCATCTATAATAGTGAAGCTGTAATCGGCGACATAAAATCTGAAAGGGGAAAAGATGAAACAGATATTAAAATATTTGAAGGAGTACAAAAAGGAATGCATCTGTGCTCCGTTATTTAAGCTGCTGGAAGCATCCTTTGAGCTTATAGTACCGCTTGTCATGGCGGCAATCATTGATAACGGAATTACGGCTTCGGACAAGCCATATATATGGAAGATGGGAGGTGTGCTGGTGCTGCTTGCGGCAGTTGGTTTGGCAAGTTCGGTCACAGCACAGTATTTTGCGGCAAAGGCGGCAGTCGGTTTTTCCACAAAGCTTCGCCATATATTGTTTGAAAAGATAGAGTCACTGTCATTCTCAAAGATGGATACAGTGGGCACATCGACACTTATCACGAGGATGACAAGCGATATAAACCAGGTGCAGTCAGGAGTCAATCTGGTGCTTCGACTCTTCCTTCGCTCGCCATTTATTGTATTCGGAGCTATGGCGATGGCTTTTACAGTAAATGTAAGAGCGGCAATGGTTTTTGTAGTTACTATACCTCTGCTTTCAATAGTGGTATTCTCAGTTATGGCTGCAAGCCTTCCGCTTTACAAAAAGGTGCAGAGCTCTCTTGACACAGTGCTTTCGCACACCAGGGAGAACTTAGAGGGAACCAGGGTTATAAGAGCTTTCAATAAGCAAAATGATGAGATTGACAGCTTCAACAGGGACAACGAGCTTTTAACCAATATGCAGCAGGTTGTAGGACGAATCTCAGCACTCACCAATCCGCTGACATTTATCATTATAAATATCGCAACAATCGCAGTTATCGTATCAGGCGGCAAGCAGGTATATGCAGGAATCCTCACACAGGGTGAGGTTGTGGCACTTGTAAACTACATGTCACAGATACTTGTCGAGCTGATAAAGCTTGCAAACCTTATTGTACAGGTGACAAAGGCAGTGGCATGCGGCAACCGTATAGCGGATGTGCTTTCTATTCCATCAAAGCTTCCTGAGAAAAATCCTAAGCTCATTGATGCAAAGGATGGCGCACCTGAGGTTGAGTTTGACCATGTCTGCATGACCTATGAGGGAGCGGCCGATGAGACACTCACAGATATAAGCTTTACAGTGCAAAAAGGGCAGACAATCGGAATTATTGGTGGTACAGGTTCAGGAAAATCAAGCCTTGTAAACCTTATCCCGAGGTTTTATGATGCCACAAAGGGTACTATAAGGATTCAGGGAAATGATATAAATGACTACGATGCAGTGCAGCTTCGAGACAAAATCGGTGTTGTAATGCAAAAGGCAGTGCTTTTTGCAGGAACGATAGCCGACAACCTGCGCTGGGGCAAAAATGATGCCACAGAGGAGGAAATGTGGAAGGCGCTCGATATAGCACAGGCGACAGAGGTTGTAAAGGGCAAAGAGGGAGGCCTTGACTACATGATAGAGCAGGGCGGCAAGAACTTATCAGGCGGTCAGAAGCAGCGTCTTACAATTGCCAGGGCGGTTGTAAAGGATCCTGACATACTGATACTAGACGACAGTGCATCGGCGCTTGATTTTGCTACAGATGCGAGTCTTCGCGCGGCATTAAAGGGCATGCATGGTGACAAGACAATATTTATCGTGTCACAGCGTACCTCATCTATCCAGTTTGCGGACAATATCATAGTGCTCGACGACGGACAGATGGTTGGCTTCGGACCTCATGAAAAGCTGCTTGAGACATGCGAGACCTACAAAGAGATATATGATTCACAGTTTAAAAAAGAGTCGGATATGACCAGACAAAAGGAGGTGTAGAGTATGGCTACGGATAATGCGAAGATGAATAAAGCAGGCACAATGCGCAAGGTATTAAGCTACATGAAGAGATATATTCCTTTGCTTGTAATTTCACTTGCCCTGTCTGTTGTTACAGTGGCGCTTACGCTTTATTTTCCAATTCTCACAGGACGCGCAATTGATTTGATCGTAGGAAAAGGAAAGGTTGATTTTACGGCTATGACAGCCATCCTCACAAGAGCAGCAATAATAGTCGTCATAGCGGCAGCAGCCCAGTGGCTTACAAATATCTGCAACAACAGGATGACCTACAACATAGTGAGGGATATAAGACGTGATGCATTTTTAAACATTGAAAAAATGCCACTTTCCTATATTGACAGCCACTCACACGGTGATATGGTCAGCCGTATCATCGCCGATGTAGATACATTTTCAGAGGGACTTTTGATGGGCTTCACACAGCTCTTTACAGGAATTGCAACAATAGCAGGCACGCTTATTTTCATGCTTACAATAGATGTGAAGATATCATGCATTGTAGTGCTCATCACACCGCTGTCACTTTTTGTGGCAAGCTTTATCACTAAAAAGACATATTCCATGTTTCAGCTGCAGACAAGAACAAGGGGAGAGCAGACATCACTCATCGACGAGATAGTAGGAAATGAAAAGGTCGTACAGGCCTTCAACCATGAGGATGAGGCGCTAGAGCAGTTTGACGAGATAAATGACAGATTACAGAAATGCTCACTGAGGGCAACATTTTTTTCAAGTCTTACAAATCCGAGTACACGTTTTGTCAACAGTCTTGTGTATGCCGGAGTCGGAATTTTTGGTGCCATGAGTGCACTCACCGGCGGAATCACAGTAGGACAGCTTTCATGCTTCTTATCATACGCCAACCAGTACACCAAGCCGTTCAACGAGATATCGGGTGTCATCACAGAGCTTCAGAACGCACTTGCCTGTGCTGCTCGTATCTTCGAGCTGATTGAGGAGAAAAAGGAGATACCGGATGCTTCGGATGCGGTAACACTCGATGAGGCAGACGGCCGTGTGGACATAGAGGATGTTTATTTCTCATATGTGCCGGATAAAAAGCTTATCGAGGATTTCAATATCCACGTAAAGCCTGGACAGCGCGTGGCTATCGTAGGTCCGACAGGCTGTGGAAAGACGACTATTATCAATCTGCTTATGAGATTTTATGATGTAAACAGTGGAACAATTAAGGTGAGTGGACATGATATCAGAAAAATCACGCGCGAGAGTCTTCGTGACAACTATGGTATGGTGCTTCAGGAGACATGGCTCAAGAAGGGCACAATCCGTGACAATATCATAATGGGAAAGCCTGATGCCACAGATGATGAAATCATTGCAGCAGCAAAGGCATCCCATGCCCACAGCTTTATCAGACGTCTGCCGAAGGGCTATGACACTGAAATCGGTGAGGACGGTGGCAGCCTGTCACAGGGACAGAAGCAGCTATTATGCATCACAAGAGTCATGCTCTGCTTACCGCCTATGCTGATATTGGATGAGGCTACATCTTCGATTGATACACGTACAGAGATTAAGATTCAGAAGGCATTCCTTACCATGATGCAGGGCAGGACAAGCTTTATAGTGGCTCATCGTCTGTCTACCATCAGGGAGGCTGATATTATCCTTGTTATGAAAGACGGAAAGATTATAGAGCAGGGCAATCATGAGAGCCTGCTTGCAGCGGACGGATTTTATGCGAACCTCTACAATAGCCAGTTTGCATAGCATAGGGCTTCTATGCCCGACAAAACCGTCGAAACGCGCCGTCCATGGCGCGGTTCTCCTTGAGCTCCCATCCGTGGGAGCTCATTTTTATGTATCGTGTGCATAATTCTACAGTATCTAGGCAGCTACGCTATGCGCTTACGAAAGAGCGCCTATGCTGTATGGCAGTCACTCCGGCGACTTACGCCCCTTACGCTGTGGCTGAAATGGGGGAGGATGTATGCGCTTCCGCGGTATGTGGGGCTGGTGTCTGGTATGCTGTGGGAAGATACAATATAAGGGAAAGCATAATTGGAAATTTATTTGTAATATACTTAGTATTTTGAGGGAAGGCGACCGGCGCACGGGGAATTTGCCCCCGGCAGAGGTGCTCCCGAAAGAGCGACTAGCGCAGCGGCTTAGATACTGTAGAATTATGCCCATGAAACGCAGAAATGCCCCGGCATGGACGCCGGGGCAAGGAGAAACCGCGCCATGGACGGCGCGTTTCGACGGTTTCGTCAAGCCTAGAAAATCTAAAAAGCATAATTCGTACAGTATCTTAGCTGCGTAGCGTTAGCTCGTCGGGAGCACCTCTGCCGGGGGCAAATTCCCCGTGCGCCGATCGTCTTCCCGTATTATTGAAAAATACCAAGCAATTCACACTTACTGCGCAGCATCAGGAGCCACATACGAGTATGCATTGGACATCTTTGCAGCATTGTTTGTCAGAGTGACAGCCTCTCTGTAGTAGGCAACAACAGGAGTGCCCTTATCCACAGCGTTGAACAGCTGCTCTGCAAAAGAAGGCGGCACATTGATACATCCGTGTGAGCCGGAGGTTTTGTAAATTGTTCCTCCGAAGGTATCACGCCAGCTGGCATCATGGATACCTATATTGTAGGCAAACGGCATGAAATAGCTGACAGGAGAAGAGTATCCCTCGCCGACAAGAGTAGCATTTCTCTGTTTGTAAACAATTTTGTATACACCATCTACGGAACCATTCTGACGGGCGAGATTACCTGATACGAAATCAGACTCCATCTGGAGAGCACCATCCTTGTAATACCACATGTGCTGCTTTGTGTAGTCAATCTCTATGTATGTATTACCTATGTCGTCAGCGCCTCGGTAGAGAGCAGTCTGCTCGTAAACAGGTTCTCTTTCCACTGGCTTGCCTCCCTCTAAATCTGAAAGGAGCTGGGCTTTCTCTTTTTTCTTGCTGACTACCCATCCGTAGTCTCCACCACCTATTTCAATAGTGTCACCTGAGGATGTTTTGAATGAGCGTTTGCGGCCGAAGGTATTGTATTTGGAAGCAAGCTGCTGGACATATTTAGTGACCTTGGCATCATCTATGCTCACGCTGCCGTCATCTGAGATGCTTAGCATATCAAGGATTTTGGCTGAGTCAAGCTTCTCGTCGGCACCTTCAATTTTGTAAGTGACGGTTGAAGCAGTGTATTTGTCGAGGGCTTCTTTTTCATTTTTGATTGTATCGCTTTCTTTTGTGATTTTTGGAGCTTCATAACAGTCATCACTTAAGCTAAGCTTTGGGAGCTCGTTGTCCAGGGCGTCCTTTACTTCGGCAAGGATGCTGTCATATATCGGTTTGCAGCCATTTTTCTCTTCAATCACATCGTATTTGCCGTCTTTTATCTCGATGTGGGCATCCTCCGGATTTTCAATGTAGTCATCACTGAAAATATCAAGAGCCTTGAGCTTTTCCGCCAAAGCGGCATCGTTATATTTGGATGAACCCTTTAGAGTATAGTTTTGAGCTTTGAAGAGACTGACAGGCCATGTAAAAGCATTCTGGCTTTTTAGGATTTGCTCCTCGTCACCGTTTGAGACATATTCATAGGAAAAATCAGGTCCCTTAAGTGAAAAGCTGTTGCCTTTTCTATCAGTGATTGTGAGCAGATAGTCGCGGCTTAGGGCTGTATTTTTTTCTAATGCCTCTTTTGCAGTTTTCCCTGCGTATTTTACAGAGTTAATCTTTGTGTTGAACAGATAGTGGCTGCTAAAATAAAAGGCAAAGCCAAGATAAACGGCCAAAAGCACACCAAGCACAACGGCGCAGGTTATAAGCACTTTTTTCTTCATGTAAATCGACCTCCTTGGAGATATGCTGTTGCTGCCCACACCGGGGTGTAGGCGGCAGCTAAAATCAGTTACATTTGTGAAGATGTGACACATCCATATAGTCAGGCAGACCATTCTTGTAGGCTACAGCGGTTTCTCCCTGAATAAGTGGCTTTAAGTATTCGATAAGCTCAGGCTTCACATCATTGCCCGCATCATTGATCCACTCTCTTGGCACAGACTTGGCCTCGTTTGCGATATCCTTGATAGCAGAATATGTGTATTCCACCTGATAAGGATTATTTGAGATGCGCTTTAAGCATACCATTGATGCGGTCACACCCTCTGCTGCAATAGTGACACCCTTTTTACCCTGAGCAAAAGATTCCTCAATATCGGTTAATGATGCAAGGTGTGAGGCACAGCGCTGGAGCACATTTACCTCTACAGAGCGCACCTTGACACCGATGTTTTCTTTCACAATGAACTCAAGAGCCTTTCCGGCACCGCTTAGCTGCTGGTGTCCGAACTGGTCACATGCGGCCTTTGATGATGTAATGTATGAGCCGTCTGCGTCATGTATTCCTTCGGATACGGCAACTATTACATTGTTAGTGTGCGTAAGGGCTTCTTTTATATCGGCAACAAATTTGTCCTTGTCGAAATTCACCTCAGGCAGATAGATGAACTGAGGCGCTGTATTGTACTCATTACGTGCGAGAGCGGAAGCGGCAGTGAGCCATCCTGCGTCACGTCCCATGATTTCAACGATTGTCACACTCTTAACAGCATAGATAAAGGTATCATGGGCTATCTCAAGCATGCTTGATGCGATATATTTGGCGGCAGAGCCAAAGCCAGGAGTGTGGTCTGTCATGCACAGATCATTGTCGATGGTTTTTGGAATCCCTATAATTTTCACATCACTGTTGATTTTTTTTGCATAATCGGATAACTTTAATACGGTATCCATCGAATCATTTCCACCGATGTAAAAGAAAGCTTTTATAGAAAGCTTATCGAACTGGTGGAAGATGTATACATATGGTGAATCATCATCCTTGTAATCAGGGAGCTTGTGGCGGCATGAGCCAAGATACATGGCAGGTGTGGTCTTAAGTTTTTCAAGATTAGCATCATCTGCAAAAATATCTGACAGATTGAGATAATTCTCATTTAATATGCCGAGTATTCCGTTTACGGCGCCATAGCAGATATCGTATTTCTCAGAGCTTTTTACTCCTGCGATGACTCCTGCAAGGCTTGCGTTGATTGCAACAGTTGGGCCGCCTGACTGGGCGACGATACAGTTTGACTGATTCATTGTAATCTCCTTATTGTGTATTTTAACTATTCTCTTCTGTAAGAATAGTTATGATATAATTTAAAATGATGATTAATCAGATTACTACATGCTACGCATTTCCGTAATCTGACTACACCTCGAAATCCGCTAATTTCCTGCGTCCCCGCAGCAAATTGCTACTTTCTCGGTGTAGTGCGGGTCACTAAGGTATACATCGAATTGCATGCAAGCATGCATCGGTGATACCTTTTGACCCTTTAATCATATAGATTGTAGTATCAAACATTATTTTTAGCAAGGGTTAAAATGAAAAATATGAATAAATACGAGAATTGCTTATTGTGTCCCAGAAAATGTGGCATAAACAGAAGCACCGGACAAACAGGCGTATGTGGCGTTTCATCTGAAATAAAGGTGGCGCGAGCAGCGCTTCATTATTGGGAGGAGCCGTGCATATCAGGAAAAAGAGGAAGCGGGGCAGTTTTTTTCTCAGGCTGCAGCCTGCACTGCGTGTTCTGCCAGAACAGGGAGATCTCTGACGGAAAAGCGGGAAAGGTAATCAGTAAAGAGAGGCTGAGTGATATCTTTATGGAACTGGCGGACAAAGGCGCAAATAATATCAATCTGGTCACACCGGGGCAGTATATCCCTGATATAGTGTGGGCGGTAAACGATGCAAAAAGCCGCGGCATGAAGCTTCCTATTATATACAATACGAGCGGATATGAAAATGTGACAGAGCTAAAGCTGCTTGAGGGCATAGTGGATGTGTATCTTCCGGATTTTAAATATATGGACAGTACGCTTTCGGCAAGGTATTCAAGGGCAAAAGATTATCCGTCTGTCGCAAAGCAGGCGCTTTCAGAGATGGTCAGGCAGCAACCGGATGTCGTGATTGACGATTCGACAGGACTCATACAAAAGGGAGTTATTGTGCGACAGCTTCTACTGCCGGGACATGTGAATGATGCAAAGGATGTACTTAAGTACCTGTATGATACATATCATGATCACGTATATATAAGCATGATGAGCCAGTTTACGCCGATTGCACTAAAGGATTATCCTGAGATAAACCGCACAGTGACAAGGAGAGAGTATGAAAGGCTTGTTGACTATGCCCTCGAAATAGGAATCACGAATGCATTTATACAGGAGGGGGACGTGGCAAAGGACAGCTTCATTCCGGCATTTGACTGTGAGGGAGTATAATATTTACCGTTTTTCTTAATAAAATAGTAAGAATTGGCAGGCAAAAATGACTGGATTTTGTGACGCCGGTGTAGTACTATGGTTATGTGATATTTTTTAGCTGTGAAGGTACTGAACAGTTACGATATTTTGTTATTACTCACATCCCGGTGTGACAGACGATAATGTTTTTAATCACACAGGATACATCATTCAATAGAGGATACAGTGATGAAAAATATAGAAGAACAGCAGATAATAATTGAATGTCCGAATACTATCTTTCATCTATACATTGACAGTGAGGATGAGCTTTCAAAGGTTAAGGTGTTTATGAACAATATGAAGAATGTTGATTCGATAAGTCTGCATGATATATACAACTGGTGCAACAGACAGCATGTGCAGTACACGACGACATTTAATTATGACAGTAAAATGACCTTGACAGAAATGATAAAATCCTACATATTTTACTTCAGACAGAAGCTTAGATATGTAAATAATAGTGATAGGATGATAGAAACATGAGATACCCTGAATTTCTAAAGGATAGAGGAACAATAGGCTTTGTGGCGCCTTCGATGGGCTGTACAACAGAGCCGTACAGGAGTGCCTTTGACAATGCCATTAAAAGGTTTCACAGCATGGGTTATAAGACGATAGAGGAACCTAACTGCAGGTGCGACAGTGGCATAGGCATCAGCAATACACCTAAGAAGTGCGCAGAAGAGCTGAACGAGAGCTATGCTTCTGTTGACAGTGATGTGCTTATATCCTGTGGTGGTGGCGAGCTGATGTGCGAGGTAGTGCCTTATATTGATTTTGAGCGCGTGAAGCAGTCAAAGCCGAAATGGTACATGGGCTATTCCGACAACACGAATTTCACATTTTTGGAGGCTACTATTGCAGATACAGCAGGTATTTACGGACCGTGTGCGGGCAGCTTTGGCATGGAGGTGTGGCATGAGTCACTTACCGATGCATTTAATCTGCTTTGTGGCAGGAAGCTTTCATTTACCAATTACCCTATGTGGGAGAAGGAATCGATAAAGGATGAGAATGCTCCGTTTGTGGGCTACAACCTGACTGAAAAGTCGTGTATCAGCTCTATTCCTGCGGTGGCAAAGGAAAGCAGGCTTACCATGAGAGGCAGGCTGCTTGGTGGCTGCATGGATTGTCTTATCAATCTGCTTGGTACATCGTTTGACCATGTAAGGGAATTTAATGAGCGCTACAGTAATGATGGTATCATATGGTTCCTTGAGGCCTGTGACCTTAATGTGATGGGCATGAGAAGGGCTATGTGGCAGATGAAAAATGCAGGATGGTTTTCAAATGTAAAGGGATTTCTTATCGGACGCCCGGCGCACTTCGGAGAGGAAATGTTTGGCATAGACCACAGACAGGCGCTTTCATCACTGCTTAGAGAGTTTAATGTGCCAATCATCATGGATCTGGATATAGGTCATATGTCGCCGATGATGCCTGTGGTATGCGGAAGCATGGCAGATGTCAGCTTCGACGGAAGCAACTTTACAATTTCGTATGATATAGAGCAGTAGATTGGAGGAAAAATGATTAGATTAATAAAGAAAAAAAGCAAAGAGTATTGTATGTAGCGTGCTTGTTGCGGTGACATTGTTTACAATGAATCCGGCTGTATTTGCAACAGAGACAGCTACGCAGACTGATACAGTTTCAAGCGTTGATGTATCAGGCGGTGACAGCAGTGACGCAGCTGATAAGAGTAACACAGACAGTACTGCAGACAGCACAACGACAGCCGGCAGTGAGGCAAACGACAAGGTGACCATCAGCAATAATGATAAGCCATACTTAAGTCTTGGAGCAGACCTCACACCGGATCAGAGAGCGACAGTGCTTGGATTTATGGGAATCGAGCTCACTGATCTGGACAAATACGATGTGGTCTATGTAAATAATGATGAGGAGCACAAGTACCTCGATTCATACATCAGCAAGAGCGAGATTGGCACAAGGTCACTTTCCTCAGTACTCATTACAGAGGATAAAAAGGGTGCGGGTCTTAGTGTTTCCACGCACAATATCAATTACTGTACGGTAGGAATGTACAAGAATGCGCTTGCCACAGCAGGCATAGCTGATGCTAAAATCATAGTGGCAGGCCCTTTCCCTATTTCCGGAACGGCAGCACTTGTAGGCACACTAAAGGCATACGAGGAGATGACAGGCAAGAAGCTTGACGACAAGGTGACAGACGCAGCGATGGATGAGCTTGTCACAACAGGAGAACTCAACAAGAGCATTGACGGCGATTCGCAGGATATCGAGGCAATGATTGCTGACCTAAAGAAGCAGCTTGCCGATGGAAGGCTCAAGGATGAGAGCCAGATAAAGGATGCGATAAAGGAGGCTGCAAAGGATTACGACCTGAAGCTTTCTGATGATGATATTGCAAAGCTGACATCGCTTCTTATGAAGCTTAAGGATGCCAATATCGACTGGGATTCAGTCATCAACCAGGCACAGGACTGGGCATCAAAGCTTGGCGATAAGATAAACGACCCGGGCTTCTGGGAAAAGCTTGGTAACTTTTTCATGGATTTATGGGATAAGATAAAATCCCTGTTCAGCTAGAAAAGCTACAGGAGACAGTAAGAATAAGCAGAATATGAATCAGGCAACTCCCTGAAACGTAAGCATGAGCTGCACGTTTCAGGGAGTTTTTTATCATTAATAAAAAAATAATAAATTTCTGCCGAATACATTGATACAAAGGTCATATTCTATTATAATTAAATGGATAATGGATTAATGTAAACAATGCACATAAGAAAGATGGGATTTGATGATAAAGATAAATAAATTTCTGGCAGCCTCTGTCGTAACATTGTCATTAGCCGCATGTGACCTGGCACCATACAGCAGCATAGCAGTCTATGCGGATCAGGCGGCTAAGGTTGTGTGTGATGAGAGATACTGGGTAGCGGCGAGAAGCGGACCGGGCACAGAGTATGAGCTGGAGCACAAGCTTTCAAACGGCAAGGATATTATTATTCTTGAGCAGACCACGGGTGCAGACGGCAAGGTGTGGTACAAGGCAAAGTACAATCTGGCAGCAAATAACGAGGAGTGTGTCAGCTATATCAGGTCTGATTTTGTATCAGCAGGTACCGGCACAGCTGCATCAGACAATGCGCAGACATGGGATGCTTCAGCAGACACCGGCAATGCGGATGCCATACAGCAGAATAATGAGGAACAGCTTGCCCTTGCAACCGCATCGGGAGCATATGCTACAGGTACGATTACAGGTGGCAATGTGTATGTCCGCAATGCAGCAGGCACATCCGGCACTACAAAGGTTGTCTCACTCAACTGGAACCATCAGGTTGACATAATTGGAGAGACCAGGGTAAACGGTGTGGTCTGGTATAATGTCAAGGGTACTTTAAACGGCAAGGCATTTACGGGCTGGACTATCAGTACATACATAAAGGTGACATACAATAATAGCGGAGACAATACTGATTTTGTCACGGCTATGAAGAATGCAGGCTTTCCTGACAGCTATATTCCAAACCTTACAGCTCTTCACAATAAGTATCCAAGCTGGACATTTGAGGCTGTAAATACAGGTTTGAATTGGGATACGGTGATTGAAAATGAAAGTGTAAACGGACTTAATCTGGTATCCAAATCAGCAGACAATGCCAAGAAATCCACAGCTGCCGGAGCATATAACTGGTCAACAAATACGTGGGTTGAGTACGAACCGGGATGGGTGTCAGCAAGCAGTGCCTATATTGCTTATCTCATGGATCCAAGGAATTTTCTTGATGAGACCAATATTTTTCAGTTTCAGAGTCTGGCATACAGTCCGAATGAGGCACTTGAAGGTGTCAAGTCCATAGTAAAAGGCACATTTATGGAGGGAACAAAGACATATTCCAACAATGGTGAGAAAATCAATTATGCAAGCACATTCATGGATGTGGCAAAGAGCAGTGGAGTAAGTGCATACCATATAGCATCGCGTATAAAGCAGGAGCAGGGACAAAAGGGAACGAGCCCTCTTATTTCGGGTACATATTCCGGATATGAAGGATATTATAATTATTTTAATTTTAGTGCAACCGGAAACACGAAGGATAAGATTTATAAAAATGGTCTGTCTTTTGCCAAGAAGCAGGGATGGAATACAAGAGTAAAGTCCATAAGCGGCGGAGCTGTAAAGGTGGGCAGCAATTATATAAATAAGGGTCAAAATACACTGTATTTTGAAAAGTTTAATGTAGTAAATACAAGCTCGCTGTATTTCCATCAGTACATGGGCAATGCCACAGCGGCTCTTACTGAGGGACAGAGTCTGGCTAAAGGATATTCAGACAAGAATCAGGCTTTTGTATTTAAAATACCTGTATACAACAATATGCCATCGTCAGCAGTGGGCTTCGATAAAGCTGGCGATACCAATAACTATCTGCAGTCGCTTGCGATAAGTGGTGTAACACTCACACCGGCCTTCAATGGAGCGACAACAAGCTATTCAGCAGTTGTTTCAAATGCTATAAGCTCAGTGACTGTTTCGGCAGATGCAGTTTCAGGAAACAGTGGTGTTTCAGGCACAGGAAGCTATTCGCTTGCTGTCGGAAATAATACAATTAAGGTAAAATGCAAGTCGCAAAGCGGTGATACAAGAACATACACTATCAATATAAACAGGCAGGCGGCATCTGCAAATAATGCAGGTGGCAATAATAATCAGAACAATAATAACCAAAATAATACTGATGTAAACATAACATCAGGTAAATACAGTATAGGTACTTATATTACAGGCATTGAGCCTGGAACCGGTGCAGCTGATTTTGTGAAGAATATAGCAGTATCAGCATCAGGTACTGTAAAGCTTCTGACAAGCTCAGGCTCAGAAAACAGCGGAAAGATTGCAACAGGCAATAAAGTGGCTGTTTATGATGCTTCAGGTAATCTGAAAAAGACATACGATATTGTTATATATGGAGATATCAATGGTGATGGTGCTGTAAATGCCCTTGATATGATTAAGCTCAACAGACATATTTTAGGAAAGGGAACACTCACAGGTGCTTATCTGGAGGCAGCTGATGCTAACAGAAAGGGTGATGGTGGAAATGCCCTTGATATGATAATCATGAACAGACACATACTGGGCAAATCAAAGATATCGCAGAATTAGAAATGTGAGGAAAAATATGAAGAAATTATTTGGATGTATATTATCACTTGTTGTGGCGGTGATGCTTGTTTTCACACCTGCCGAGCATGTATATGCGCAGGGACTTGGTCTCAGTGTCAGCTCAAGCTCTATAGCTGTTGGAAAAACAGTTAAGGTGACTGTTTCCATGCCGTCTGGATATTTTGGCACTGTAGTTATCTCAAGCTCTGACGAGGGAGTACTGAGTAACGGAGGGGATGGTGTGGCCAATATTGGTGACGCCGCAGGGTATCCCACGTCGCAGTCATTTTCATTTACGGCGAAGGCTGCAGGAAGCTGCACTATAAAGGCATATTGTACAGTTGTAGGAGATGCAGAGGGCAACGATGCCGGAGGTACAATTACCGGTGCCAGCACGAAGGTGACGGTAACAAGTGCTTCATCAAACAACGATTCAAACAGCAACAAGGATAACAAGGACAATTCCGGCAGCAATACCGGCAATGACAACAATGCGAATAAAGATAATGAAAACAAAGAGGAAAAGAAATCCTCAAATGCATCTCTTGGTTCGCTTGTTATCTCAGCAGGTACGCTTTCCCCTGAGTTTTCTGCTGCGACAAAGGATTACACAGCTACAGTAGATTACAGCTGTTCAAGCCTTGCGGTTACAGCAAATCCGGCTGATTCCAAGGCGAGTGTGACATCCGTCACAGGAAATGATTCACTTGAGGTTGGAGAGAATACGGTCAGCGTTGTTGTGACAGCAGAGGATGGCAGCACAAGCACATACAATATAGTTGTTACCAGAAGAGCCGAGGATGATCCGGAGAATGCAGATAAGCAGGATAACTGGAAGAAGTTTGATATAAATGGCACAGAGTGGACTATGGTAAATGACATTCCGGAGGATGTTGTTCCTGAAGGCTTTGAGCACTCAAAGACAGTGATTGAAGGACTTGAATACAATACCCTTCATGGCACCTTTGGTGATATCACGCTTGTGTATTTACAGTCGGAAAGCGGCAATGGACTTTTTGTATATGATGCAGCACAGAATGCAGCATATGAGTTTGTCCGTATCAATTCAGAGTCGCATTTTATAGTGGTTTTACTGCCTAAGGTGGATGATGTACCTGAGGGATATAATGAGATATCGCTCTCTATAGAGGGCAAGGGTGTGGCAACAGCCTACCAGACCAAAGTCGAAAAAACCGATGATCAGACAAAGGATTTTTACCTCGTATACGCTATGAATGACAATGGTGAGAGTGGCTGGTACACATATGATAGCGTAGATGGCACATATATGAGGACCGAGCTCAGCACACCTACAGTGGCACAGGAGGAAAACGATGCGGTAAAGAGTGAGCTTGTCCCGGGAATTGCCAATAAATATCTTGTTTTAGCTGCAATACTGGTTCTTATTATCATTATTCTGTTACTGTTGCTTATTGTATCAGCTGTGAAAAACAGAAAATATAAGGCAATGGACTATCATGATGACGATGATGATGTAGATGATGCAGCAGAAGATGTATCAAATGAAGCTTTGGAAGAAACAACTGATGAAACTGCGGACGAGATAGCAGATGAGCCGGAAGAAGAGGTTACAGAAGAGTCGTTAGATGAAGTGGAAGAAGAAGCTGCAGAAGAGTCGGTGGATGAAGCCGCAGAAGAAACAGCAGATGAAGCTGTAGAAGAGCCGGCAGATGAAGTCGCAGAAGAAACAGCGGAAGATGCTGCAGATGAGCAAAAGATGGCTACGGATGAAAATATATCAAATGCATCCTATGTCGGAAGAACCGTAGAAATTACACCTGATTTTAAGAAAGCTGTTGAGAATGAAAACTCTGAGTTTGATTTAAAAGACGATTCAAGGCAGGAAAACGTTTCTGACACAGAAAACGATGCTGATGAGGATGCTTTAAAGAATCAGCTTCAAATCGCACTTGATGGCTTTGTCAATGAGGGAAATAAGCTGTCTGAGACTATAGACCGCAGTGCAAAGGATGACAATGAAGATGACAGCGAGGATGATGATTTGCAGTTCATCGACTTAAATTAGTGAATATGACTGGAGGATATGACTTGAAACCATATACAAGTAAGGCTAAAAAAGCAATAGATTTGGCTGCACGTATATCAAAGAAAATGAATTACAGCTATGTTGGAACAGAGCACATACTGGCTGGCCTTATAAAAGAGGGCACCGGTGTGGCAGCTGAGGTTCTAACAGCCTGCAATGTGGAATATGATAAGCTTATTTCGATGATTGAAGACCTGATTTCACCGGGGGATAACATCGAAGTGATGGACAGGGATGGCTATTCACCAAGGACACAGAGAGTATTGGAGCGTGCATCGGAGGAAGCCGATAGATTTGAGTGCAATGAGATAGGTACAGAACACTTGCTGATGGCTATAGTACTGCAGGGAGACTGTGCAGCTGCAAGACTTTTAAACACCATGGGTGTTAACAGTCAGAAGATGTTTATAGATATTCTTGGTGCGATGGGTGAGGATCCGTCTGCATACAGGGATCTGATGAAAAGCTATGGTACATCATACAATTCTGCGACTCCTGTATTAGATCAGTATTCCAGAGATTTGACAGATATGGCAGAGGCAGGGCTTCTTGACCCTGTTATAGGCAGAAAAAAGGAGATGGAGCGCGTTATCCAGATACTTTGCCGTCGTGGCAAAAACAATCCATGTCTGATTGGAGAGCCGGGAGTGGGCAAGACCGCTATAGTAGAAGGACTTGCGCAGGATATAGTCAGTGGCAATGTTCCGGATATTCTTTTGGGAAAGAGACTGGTTTCCCTTGATATGTCCGGGCTTGTAGCCAAATCAAAGTATCGTGGTGAGTTTGAGGAGCGTATCAAGAAGGTGATAAGCGAGGTTTCAAATGCCAAAAATGTACTGCTTTTCATTGATGAGCTTCACACTATAATAGGTGCAGGAGGAGCAGAAGGTTCGTTAGATGCATCTAACATATTAAAGCCTGCGCTTGCCAGAGGCGAGGTACAGGTAATCGGCGCCACTACCATAGAAGAGTATCGCAAATACGTGGAAAAGGATGCTGCGCTTGAGCGCCGTTTCCAGCCGGTGATGGTTGAGGAGCCGGGTGTGGATGAGACAATAGAGATACTCACAGGATTAAAGGGACTCTATGAAAAGCATCATGGTGTCATCATAACAGATGAGGGTGTGAAAGCAGCAGTAAACCTTTCTGCACGATATATAAATGACAGATTTTTACCTGATAAGGCGATAGATCTGATGGATGAAGCGGCAGCCAGGATAAGGCTTAAGAATCTGACATCATCTGACGAGCTGCTTGCTCTGAAAAAAGAGATAACAGATAAGCAGAACCAGGTGGAAAATGCTTTATCGAATGGAGATCTCGCAGCTGCCGGCGCGCTTATGTCAGAAAAGGAAGTACTTGAAAATAAACAGCAGAAGCTTATGAGAAAGAACTGTCGCACAGGAGCCAAAAATCAGCCTGTAGTCGGCGAAAATGAGATAGCGGATGTAGTATCGGGATGGACCAAAATACCTGTAAATAAGCTTACAGAGTCAGAGGCAGGACGACTTGCAAAGCTTGAACAGATACTTCACAAGCGTGTAATAGGACAGGAGGAGGCTGTTTCTGCTGTCGCAAAGGCAGTCAGACGAGGCCGTGTTGGTTTAAAGGATCCTAAGAAGCCGATTGGCTCATTCCTGTTTTTGGGACCGACAGGAGTAGGTAAGACGGAGGTATCAAAGGCGCTTGCTGAGGCTGTCTTTGGCAAAGAAGATGCCATGATACGTGTTGACATGTCAGAGTACATGGAAAAGCATAGTGTTTCAAAGATGATTGGTTCACCACCGGGATATGTGGGCCATGAGGAGGGCGGACAGCTCTCAGAGAAGGTCAGACGCAATCCTTTTTCTGTTATACTGTTTGATGAGATAGAAAAAGCACATCCTGATGTGTTCAATATACTTTTACAGGTGCTTGATGATGGTAGAATCACTGATTCACAGGGGCGCACGGTTGATTTCAAGAATACAATAATCATCATGACATCAAATGCAGGAGCTTCTTCTATTATAGAACCAAAGCGCCTTGGCTTTGGTGCAGGTGATGACGAAAAGCAGGATCACGAGCGTATGAAGAACAGTGTCATGGAGGAGGTCCGCCGTATATTTAAACCTGAGTTTTTGAACCGAATCGACGAGACTATTGTATTTAGAGCTCTCAACAAGGATGACATGAAGCATATAGTGACACTTCTTGTAAAGGAGCTTAAGAAACGCTGTAAAGAACAGCTTGATATAGAGCTCACAGTGCGCGACAGTGCAAAATCCTTTATCGTGGACAAAGCCTATGACAGAAAATATGGCGCAAGACCTCTTAAACGAAAACTTCAGGAGGAGATTGAAGACCGTATGTCAGAGGATATTATTACCGGCAAAATTAAGCGCGGCAATAAGGTAATAATTTCTACGAAAAACAAACAAATTTCATTGACTGTTGAGTAGAATTGGATTTATAATTAATATATCAATATAGCTACGGGAGGATAAAAATGGCTGTAATAAGTGAATTAATCCGTACTGAGGAAAACGGAAAGCTCAGCTTCGGAGATTATACATTGGCTGCAAAGGCAAAGCTTGACAATTTTGAGAAGGATGGAGATATCTACAAGGTAAAGACATTTAAGGAGATTACAAAGCTCGAAAGAAACGGACTCTTTGTATACGAGTCTGTTCCGGGAACAGCGGTTATGGATTTCGAGGAGACTGCTGATACAGTGACATTTACTGTGGAGGGACCTGAGGATGCTCAGATTACTCTTGGCCTTGAAGAGGAGACAGAGTACGAAATTGATATAGCTGGAGCTGTTGCAGGTACTATGAAGACAAATCTCGGCGGCAAGCTCAGCTTAAGCGTAGAGCTTGAGGGTGTTGATTCAGTCGATATCAAAGTATCAAGAAAATAGAGCATATTTTTAGCCCGGTGAAAGCCGGGCTTTTTGTATTTTATAAAGGAGAACAATATGGCAAAAGGAAAGACCTCTGTATTTTTCTGCCAGGAATGTGGTTATGAATCGGCAAAATGGATGGGACAGTGCCCGGCGTGTAAGGAATGGAATACATTTGTAGAGGAAACCGTAGATAAAAAGTCGATAAGCTCGTCGGGAAAAGTAAAAAAAGAATCAAAGGCGGCACAGGTTCTGCCTCTTTCGGCAGTAAAAAGCGAGAAAGAGGAGCGTATAGTGACAGGTATAGCTGAGCTTGACAGAGTACTTGGTGGAGGAATTGTGAGGGGGTCACTTGTGCTTGTGGGAGGAGATCCGGGTATAGGAAAATCCACGCTACTACTTCAGGTATGCAGGGAACTTTCACAAAAAAAGGTGCCATTACTTTATGTGTCAGGTGAGGAATCCCTGCATCAGATAAAGATGCGTGCCGACAGACTTGGTGATTTTACGGATTCACTGGAGCTTTTATGTGAGACAAGTCTTGATATAGCAAAGGACGTGATTCAACGAAAAAAACCGGAGGTTGTTGTAATAGATTCCATCCAGACTATGTACAATGAGGAGATAGCGTCGGCACCGGGCAGTGTCTCACAGGTCAGGGAGACAACCGGAGTGCTTATGCAGCTTGCAAAGACTCTGGGTATTTCTGTTTTTATAGTAGGACATGTGACAAAGGATGGTGCGGTTGCGGGGCCGAGGACGTTAGAGCATATGGTTGATACTGTGCTTTATTTTGAGGGTGACAGGTATGAGTCGTACAGGATACTTAGAGGTGTTAAGAACAGATTTGGTTCGACCAATGAGATAGGCGTATTTGAAATGAAGGCGGAGGGACTTGTTGAGGTGGAAAATCCGTCGGAGTATATGCTTAGCGGTAAGCCCGAGGGAGCATCAGGATCAATTGTCACATGTTCCATAGAGGGAAGCCGCCCGATACTTCTCGAGATACAGGCTCTTGTATGTCACAGTTTTTTTAATAATCCAAGGCGTACAGCAAATGGTACAGATTATAATAAAGTAAATCTACTCATGGCGGTCCTTGAAAAAAAGAGCCAACCTGTCACTGTCAGACTGTGACGCTTATGTGAATATAGCAGGCGGTATAAGGATGAACGAACCGGCGATAGACCTTGGGATAGTGCTTGCAATCGCATCAAGCAAAAAGGATATTATAGTGCGTGAGGATACCATATGCTTTGGAGAGGTGGGCTTAAGCGGAGAGGTGCGCGGAGTTACCATGTCCGAGCAGCGTGTTGCTGAGGCAAAGAAGCTTGGCTTTAAAAAGTGTATTGTTCCCAAAGTGTGTCTTGCAGGAGTGTCGCATATTAGTGGAATTGAGATTGTCGGTGTGGCAAATATCAAGGAAGCGATAGAGGCTGTCAGATAGTAATTGTGAGAATTGCATATAATAAACAGACAATTTAGAAAATTTGCGTTTTTTAAGATAGTTTTACTACTTTAATTAATTGCAGTAAATCCGTTGACATATGTGTGCCGGGATGATATTATATCAAAGCTGACTCGCGGGACACATTGAGTTGTAGAGCTTGTGAGTTACATTTTACAGACATGACTTTATAGATACTGCTTTGAAAATAAGTTGAAAAAGTTATGAAAAAAGTTCTTGACAAATGAAAAACATTTTGATAGAATAAACAAGCTGTCGCAAGACAGAGGACTTAAAACAGAGTTCAAAAAATAAAAAAGTGCTTGACAAACGAACAGCGATTTGATAAAATAAACAAGCTGTCGCAAGAGAGCAAAACAAAGAACATTGATAACTGAACAGTGAGAAACCTTGAAAGATTTTGAGAATCAATCAGAACGCTTCAATGAAAATTGAAGACCTTTAAAACAGTAAATTCAGATTCTATCTGAATGAACGAATTAGCCAAGTTTAACTTGACTGAGATCAACTTTTAACATGAGAGTTTGATCCTGGCTCAGGATGAACGCTGGCGGCGTGCTTAACACATGCAA